>PPYF01370183.1_pt1 | contig 132291 bp, 82 predicted proteins | sample 1559871 | NCBI WGS metagenome assembly PPYF01 (sample SAMN08240021, study PRJNA423297) | Human gut metagenome, whole genome shotgun sequencing project.
AGTTTTATCTCCTCGGTCTTTCGACCGGTTGTGATCCTTCGCCAATGTTGGAAGGGGTTTCAAGCCGACAGCACCGCTCTTACCTCTCAGAGCTTTTAACCAACGGCCGCAGAGCGCGGGACTAGGATCTGCATCCCGCGGTGCCTGTGCATTCCCAACCAACGTAGTCCTCAAAACGACGGACTGAGGCTAGTCAACTAGAGACTTTTTCAAGCCTCGGCCTTTAGGCCGAGGTAGTTGACAACTGCTCCTAATCGTTTTTATTTATCGTTTCATTAGCAAGTCTATTCGCTATAGAGACGATATTCGAATAGAAATTACCCGCATGCCTATCCGAGATAGCTCCGGCGAGGAGTCGCGTCCACTTCAAGTGCGAAACCGTCTCCTTCAGCGGACTCATATCCTCCGACTCTCTTAAATCTCCGTCTGCACCCCTCCGTTTTTCCAGCAGCATCCCGATGCAGTAATAGATAAAGCCGAGATGGTCTTCCGGTTCATTGGAATCCGTGTTCGGTTTCAAACCGCAGGCTCTTAAGATTTTCCTTAATTCGTCTCTCGGCTCTTGCATTGCGAGACCCGTTAGCCAGACGCTCTCATAAAGAGAAAGGCTGGAACTTCCGAGACAAAAGAGAGACGCGTAATCTCGTCCGAGTGCCTGCAAATCTAGCTGCTCTGAAAGCTCCTCATACTCCTCCTGGGAAATGAAACCGCACTGCCGGCAATTCTCTAATCCTACCGTTAAGAGCTGAATATTCTCTTCACCGGGGCCGTTTAAAAAGAGCAGCCCCAGTGTTTTGAAGAAGAGCTCTGAACATTGTTCGGAAGAATGATTCAATTCAACCTCGCTTTGTCTAATGCTCATATATTAACTAGAAGAAGAGTTCTCGGGATTCAAAGTAGATGTTCGGTTTCGTACGGTTGACATCCTCTTGCTTAAATCCGAGAGCAGTGCGCGTTGCATTCGGATGAAGCTTCAGAATTTCTTCTACAGGAAGAAGCTCTAATGCTCGTCCCGGACAAGAAGCAACACAAGCAGGTTTAAGGCCTTTCTCTAATCGGTCATAACAAAGGTCACATTTGGTCATCGGAGGTTTGGGGCCCTCAGCCTGCAAATCCTTGTAGTACTGAGGTGCGTCCCACGGACAGGCAGCGCGGCAAGCGCCGCAGCTGATGCACTTAGAAGAATCCACTCGGACAGCGCCGTATTTATCCTCCTTAGAAATGGCCTTAACTGGACAAACCGGGATGCACGCCGGTTCGGAACAGTGATTGCATCCGATAGATAACGGAACAATGGCAATATTCGGAGCTTTTGTACCGAATTCAAAAAACGTCACGCGTCTCCAGTTCTCTTTTGCATCAAATCTGCGAAGAATATCTTTAGAGTGTGCGCCGTTAAGTGTATCCGGTCTGGCGCCTGCGCCCCAAGAGGCGGGTGTGTCAAAGGTTCCGGCAGTTTCTTCCGTTAATGCTCTGTTGAGATTTGCGTCGCCTCTTTTGCTCTCATTCCATTCTTTGCAGGCGATGACACAAGTCTTGCAGCCTAAGCAGCGCTTCTGATTGAAGAAAAATGCATATTGAGTCATGGTTTATTCCTTTTATCCTTGTCGATGAACTTAGGCCGGTTTTTGTTTGCTGACTTCGCAAAGATTTCCGCCCGCTGCAAATCCGCCTGACTTGTTTGTCTGCAGGTGAAGTACAGGATCTGCTGCTCCGATATCACGGTCTGTCGTTAGTGTGTTGACGGCCCCGCCGACATCCACTGCGACAATGTGTTTCTCGGGTTTGCCATCGCCGTCTAAATCAAACCATGCTTCATATTTTTCTGTCGGGCTGGGCTGGTACCATGCTCCTTCACCGATAGAAACCACACCCGGCAATTGACGCAATGTGATTTGTGCAGGAATTTTCATGCAGCCTGCATCGTTGTAAACGTAAACTTCGTCCCCGTCGGCAATTCCTCGTTTTTGTGCATCTTCAGGGTTGATGAAGACGCAATGCGGGAAGGCGTCCATCAAAGAAGTCGTGTTATCAAAAGAGGAGTGACTTCTGTTGGGCATATGAGGCGTCGTGAACTGCAGACTGTAGGCAATTCCTTTCGCTCCTTTCTTACCTTCAAGCAAATCCTCAATACCTTCCGGCGGTCTGACATACTGAGCACGTGCTGCTTTCTGTTTTAATCGTCCCCTTTCCGCAAGGAAAGGAGAGTAGAAGTTAATCTTGCCGGTATCGGTCGGGAATTCTCCCGGAGCGAACCTGGCTGCGTCAATGACGGAAGTTTCCGGTTTCACAAAGAGCTGAACATTGCCTTCCTTCTGCATTTCTTCAAAGGTCGGAAGTTTGAATTCAGGATTGAGTTCTTTGTATTTTTCCGGAACCTTGGCGCCTGCCCACTGAATCTTCATGACATCAACGTCGGATTTACCGTCGCGGCCCCAGTCAATACCAAGACGCTGAGCAATCAATTCATTAATTTGCCAGTCGGTCTTGCATTCATACATCGGATCAAGAATCTGATTAACGAAATTCGTATCTGTCTTGACTCTGGAACCGGTGATGAAACTCTCCTCGAAGTGAGTGACAACCGGGAAAATAATGTCCGAGTATCTGGCTGTGGTGCTCAAGAATCGGTCATAGGTAATGACGGAAGTTAATTTATTCCAGGCTTCTAATTTCGGATTGATGGCCGCACGCTGATTGAATACGTCTCCGCTTCCGGCTCCCTTAATAAACATTTCAAGATGGAGCCCTGGATCTTCGCCTAAATCGATGCCGTTCAGAAGCTTAATATCTTCTCTTAATTGTTCCGGGGTGCGAGTATCGCGCCCAGTCATAATGACTTGGCTTGACACGTGTGTAGAGAACAAAAGCGGTTTGAACGTTTTGCCGTGTGCCATGCCCGGAGCTTTGCCGAGTTTCACGGACATACCTTCATTCGGAGATAAAGAACCGATGCCGCCGCCGCGAACAGTGGCATTTCCTGTCATTGCAGCTAATGCCAGCATGAGCCAGGTGTAATACATACCGTTTCCGGTTCTTTGTGCACCGCCGGCAGTCCAAGCCGAATAGATGCAGGCAGGTTTGGTTTTGCCGTAGGCAATCGCCAGATTCTTAATCGTCTTAGCAGGAACTCCGGAAAGGAGTTCTGCCCATTTCAAAACGCCCTCTTCTCCGCCGTGTGCCGCATTTAATTCGTCTAAGTATTCAACAAAACTTTGTCCCTGAGGAACGGTGAAGCTTTGGCCTTTCCATGGATGACCGTCAATAGGACTCTTAGCTGGAGAATTACTGATGACGGAATCTCCGGGGAAGAATCCGAAAGTGTATTCCTTGATATAAGCCGGATTATGAAGATTTCTGCGGTAGATCGTGTTTGCCATGGCAGCAAGGATCGCAGCGTCTGTTCCCGGTCTTGGCGCAATCCAAGCAGGAACACCCGGAATTCCGGTTGCCATAGCGCCTACCGTACCGGTATATCTCGTATCAATCACAACAATCGGAATACCTTTCTCTCTTGCCTTTGTCATGATGAAAGGTAAGTGCGGAGAGGTAGTTTGAGGATCGGCTGACCAAACAATGATCAGTTTGGAGTTCAGCATATCGATTGCAGGATGTCCTTTAACGCCTTTTCCTAATGCGTTATAAAGGCAGTCGTTTTGGTTGCCGGCTGAATGGTGACCGTAAGCAGAAAGACATGGTCCCAGCATATTTAACGGAGCGCAACCATTGTTCCAAATCGGTAGATAGCCGAGTTCTTTCTGGCGATCCTGCATATTGCGAATTGCCTCACAAGCTCGGTCTAATGCTTCATCCCAGGAAACGCGTTTAAAACCGGCTGTGTTTCCTCTTTCAATTGTTTGAATCAGAGGATATTTAAGGCGGTCGGGGGTATACAAGCGTTTTCTTTCTGCATAACCTTTCATGCAAGCTCGACGCTGCATCTTTCCGATAGATTCATCGGAAGAAAGACAGTCTTTTGAAGGAATGTCGCCGGCACTGGTTAAAGCAAGGAGCTTTCCGTCTTTGACGTGAGCTTTGAGCATGCATTGTCCGTGACAATGGATTTCATGGTAAGTATTAATAACTTTAACGTCGTCTTCCAGGGCCGGAATCGTTCCGTTAATCAAAGGTGATTTTTGATTGTTAATGGCTTGGGCCCAAGTATTCAAACTCAATGAAGTTGAAGCGGCGCCCACGGCTGTCGTACCTAAGAAAGTCCGACGTGTAATTTTTTTGGCTGTCATGTGCTCTCCTTAGTATTCGAGAAAAGAGGTGATGCAGCCATTTTGAATTTTCTGAGCAGGCGAGGGAACTGTCTATTAGTGCAGTTATTCACTTTTAGAATAGCGATCCTCCCTTTAATCCTCCGGCAATGTTCTCATTGGCAGGTTGAGGATCACAAAGCATGATTTGCCTCTATTTTTGTTTCACCGACAAAAATGCAAAGCAAGTGTCCCAAGGTGTTGACACTAATTTGCTAGCTTCAGATAATTTATTTGTTCTAACCAAGGAGAACAACATGACCTCAATATCTCGAAGGAATTTCCTCGTAGGTTCAACGGCATTGGCATGCAGCCTTCCGACTGTTGCCGCTGAATCGAAAAACAAATTTGACGACTCCGCCGATGTCGTGGTGGTGGGACTAGGCGGTGCAGGCGCTGCCGCTGCCATAACAGCATCTGATCATAAAGCTTCTGTCATCATTCTTGAAAAACAACCCTTAGCCACCTTACGCTCTAACACCCGTATGTCCGGTGGTTGGGTTCATTGTCCGGAGAAAGACGGAAACAAAGAAGAACTGCGCAAATACTTCAGAGCTTTATTCTCTGCCAAATACGATGACAAACCATCCGTCGGAGAAGAAGATGACATCTCGAACGGGATGGCGGAATATTGGGTCGAATACACGCCGAACTTGATGGACTGGCTTAAATCTCTCGATCCTGAACTTAAAGGTCAAAAATTTAGCGGACCGGCTCAGTACGTTAACTTCCCCGGAGCTAAAACTAGCTCATATGCCTCCTATCACTTAATGTATCCCGCAAGGATGGGTAAAGCTTCCAGCTATAACGGTCCCAAGAGCGAAGCAACAGAAGGGGAGGCTCTTTGGCGCGCATTAGAAAAAGGCATTCAAGATAGAAGCAGCCTGATTAAAGTCATAGATAACGCTCCGGCAGTTTCTTTAATCCTCAATAAAGACGGCCATGTTGTAGGTGTAGTTGCAAAGAAAGACGGTAAAGACATTCGTATTCAAGCTAAGAAAGGTGTAATTCTTGCGTCCGGCGGTTATGAGTACAGTGCTGAAATGCGAAAAGCATTTTTGCCCGGACCTTCTGTCGGAGGCTTTGCGTTCTACGGAACTCCTTACAACGAAGGCGAAGGTATTCGTATGGGCATAAAGGCCGGGGCAGCTTTATCTAAAGTCTCAACTTGTGCAGCCCGAATGATCTGGGCGCCTCCTGTTTACCACAACGGAATGCGGTTAGGTGTCACGACAGTCGGAGTTGGAGCTCCCGGTTCTTTCGTCGTTAATGCTCTGGGAGATCGTTTTATCGCTGAGAACAAGATCATGGGCGGAATTACAAATAACAGTGTCTATGAAAAAGCCGCTGAACAGAATCTTGACACGATGACATATGACAATATGCCGGCTTGGCAGATTTTTGAAGAGAAAATTTTCAAATCTCGCCCATTGGCAAATCTCACTCGTTCGACAGTCGGCTACGGTTTCATTGACTATGGCTCCGCAGATAATTCTGATGCCTTAAAGAAGGGATGGATACTAAAAGCAGATTCGATTGAAGAATTAGCAAAGAAGATTGCCGAAACTTCCGTCAATAAAGGAAGAATGAATCCACAGAAACTGGCAGATACATTGAAGCGTTTCAATGAAATGAGCACGGAAGGGAAAGACGAAGACTTCGGAAGAAATCCTAAGTCCTTAAAAGCTCTCGAGGGAACTGTCTTCTATGCTATTCCACTGTTTGCCGGCGGATCAAATACAAAAGGCGGTCTGAAAACCAATCCAGAACATCAAGTTCTTGATTGGGATGGAAAGCCGATAAAAGGTCTCTACGCAGCAGGAGAAATCGCCTGTGGTTTAAATAGAGGCGGAGCGATGCTGACCGACGCGTTGGTTTTTGGACAAGTGACAGGGAGAGCTGTAGTAACTAAAAAATAGTTATATTAGATTCAATTCTAACTTTTTATTCTCTAGACCCTATTTGGGGTCTAGAGAATGCTAAAAAAGTTTGGGCTCACATTTTAATTTTTAATAATGATTTTTTTCTTTACAAGTTGTTTTTTTAAATAGAATGAACGTTGGTAATGGTAAGATTATTTTTTGACCACGCTCTTTTTTAAAATACTGAAAATAGTCTCCCAAGGATCTGATGGGAGAAGTAAATTGAAATTATATCCCCTAAAGTCGGGAAGATTCATTTTATCGGTTAAATTTGCTTTAATTTGCTCATTTAAAGAATAAAGTTCCTTCTGTGATAAAAAAGTTGCTCTAGGACTTTGTGATTGAATTATATTTAAACCCGTAAGTTCTATCTGGTCGTTATTGATTGTTTTCTTACTGATGAAATTTGTTGCTAAAAGAAAGGTTGAGAAGGAATAGGGATCTTTTTCAAAAAGCAAGATCGCATTTTTTAAGAGTGGTTCAGAGTTAGGGTTTTCTGAAAGAAGCCAAGAGCGAAAGTTTTCTTTAACGGGGTCGCCAATTATCTTAAAGCAACCAGTTGCTAATACCTCTAGAATGGCCTTCTTACCTCTCAATCGCTTGCCCGACCAATAATTTCTTATCCAATTCAGTTTTCTTTCTGAGAAGGTAAAGGATAAAGAATTCTTAAATTCAATCAAATAAAAATGTATAAAATCCGAGTCGAGCGGATAAGAATATTCTCCAAAGATTGGTTTACATTCGACGGTGCTTTCTTTTAATGAGTCATGGTCTTTTTTATGATGCCATTGTCTTATTGCTCTATTTACAGAACGCTGATCGTTAAACAAGTAGAAGCTTGAAAATCTAGAATTAATCTTTGGAAATTCTCTTTGACGAATAAGTTCAAACTCTGCTTCTGCACATATTTTTTTTGAAAGATTCTGAGTTTTTATAATCTTTCTCTTCAAGAATATCCCATTCAAGATTTTTAAAAATATTATATATAAAAAATGAAATTGGAAGGTTATTGTGAGGTGAAAGAGGATTGGACATAATACGACCTATTGCCCCTTCCCACAAACAATTTGGAACGTTTGAGTCTAATATCGCCCAAAAACTTTTGTCTTGATTTGCCATGTCAATACCTTGAAGACTTTGAGAATATATAATTTTTCCAATGTATTTATTTAATTTATTTCTTTTAGAAGCAAATAATTTAAATTATCGTAATTTATAATATTTTAAATTTAACAGTCTTAGTGGAGTTAGTTGTACTTAGGCTATATTTGATCTGTTCATTTTTCTGGTTTCTAAATCTCTTTTCTTTGCCCCCTCTTTGTAATACTCAGATAGTGCTTCCAAGAGGCTTGCAGTTATAGAATGAGAATTCTTCAAAAGAAGAGCATCTTTTTTGAATTTTTGGGACATCTCTTTTTCCTCGTTATAACCCTTTCTAACCCAGAAACAGCCCCTCGCTCGAAGTTTTCCCGTGATAAAACCGCTTCGTAGATCTGCTGAATCAAATTTTTCAATGATATTTCGAACCGTTTTACAAGGCCATATTCCATCATCGTCCACTGGAGAGTTGGCTAGTAATTTTCCAAGGTAGTAGTCGGCAATTTCGGATAAGCCGACGGGTTTGCATTTATCTCTAGCCACAGTTATCCAGGAAACTAATTTTTCAGATTTTCCATTTATTGAGGCTTCGTTTAGGCCAGGTATAAAATTCAAGTTGTTTAACGCATCGTCGTAAAAGGAAAATCCCTCTCCCCTGAAATTAATAATCATTTCAGCAAATAATTCAGGGTGATCCTCCAGATAAGAAAGTAGATTTGGAACTTTTTGCCTTTCATCCTCGTCGAAAGGTTGCGTTAAAAAGCCCACGAATTTTAGTTCTAACAGTGCCTTTCGTTGTTTGCTGACAAAAGGGGTTTCATTCAATCGTTTAAAGATTTCACTCAACATGTATAGGTAGTCATGGTAGTTCTGTCGGTCTTCTAATTCCTGGAGGTCGATGGAATCTAATATTTTGACGAGAAGGAGAGGATTGGTCTTGGTTATGACGTATTCAATTGCATAAAGCGCTGCAACAGGGCGGTGTACACCAAGAAATTCCTCGACTGCCGCTTTGCTGTCTTCTTGATCGATTGGTATTGGTTTAACCAGTGTCCAATATTTCTTTCTTACGTTATCGTTTTGCAGCTTAGAAATGAATTTCCAGGTAACGGTCCGGAAGGGAGATAAAAACAGAAATGAAAGGAAATCGTTCTGGTCCAGTTCCTTTTGAGCAAAGATTAAAGCCTGGTTCAACCTAACTTCATTGAGGCATCCCAAAAAAGACTGAAGAAATTGTGAAGTCTTCGATTTACGGTTCCAAGCTTCTTGAATAATTTCTATGAGTTGAGTTTCGTCCAGCGGTTCTTGAGATAAAAGCGAGCCGACGATATCTTGAACCGGACCGTGTTCGGCCAAATCGCATATTCCTCTTGCGCCGTCCTCTTGAAACGTCTCTCGAATTGCTTCTTTTCTCAAGTTTTCTAATTCTGACAATTCACGTTGGTGGTCGGCCAAAGGATCCACGGTCTTCGATGGTGAAACAAGAACAAACCTGTCAGCAAAAAGCCTAAATCTTTGATCTCTAGGATCTGGGGGCAATGCTAACTTGTAGAGAGAGCAGAGCTCTTCTACCCTTTTCTTTACTTCGGGAGTCTTACTGCCCTTTTTACTACTAATGTAATAAATTTTGTGCCGGAGATTTAATAGAATCTTCTCTTTTTCGTTCGGCGGAAGAACGGGTAACTCCTTTTCAAGAATGGAGAAGAGCCTACCTCTTTGTGGATCTGAAAAGCCTCTAGAACTATTAACTAACTGCGTTAACATTTCCTCCGAGTAAGACTCTAAGGATAAGGCCAGCTCGATAGCCGTGTTAATTTGAGAACAGATTTCGTGCCAATTTTTAATCGGCTCGCCTGCTTTTTTATCGTCAGATCTTAACGTTGGAACTCCTTGATGATAACCAACGACAGTATCATTGAATTGATAAACGCAAACTTCCCACCCCACCCTCGGATGTTTTTCCATAAGTGTTTTCAAAGCCAGCATTCGTTGTTGCAACGAGCTTGAACTTTGGGGCATCCAAGGATGAAGTATAGACTTGAGCCTTTTAACCGCCGGTTCAATCAAGGCTTCTTCGAGATCGGCCATTTCTGCAAGCATCATTACTGCCTCTAAGAAATATCGTTTTTGCCATGCAAGACGATGGATGGACTCGAACAATCTATCTAATTGAAAACCAGGCGAAAATTGAATGTCAATAGAAGAGAGGATTAGTTCTTTCAATGTCGAATTTTCGGAATTTAAATCATCTTTGAAAAGTCGGAGAAAGAAATTCGGTGCAGCTTCAACAAAAAGCGGTAATTGATTGCTTAGCTTTAAGATTCTTTCAGAAGTGAGAGGAATCAACAATTCTTTAAATAACGTTTCCGCCCTGGACATCCCATCAAATGAGTAGAACTCCTCAAAAAGCCCGGCTCCATTGACTGAAAAGAAGGCAATCATCCAAGCAAGCTCTGATTTAAATTCCTCAGAAATAACAATATGTTCTGTTGGTGGAGTGGGATTTCCTTCAGCACAGTTTAAATTTTGTTTAAAAATCTCCGAAACGAGGTCGTAGAAACGATTAACCGTTTCAACTGAGATTCTTCCTTTGAGGAACAATAAAGGCTCGGTTTTTGATATAGTGCCTCGCAAATTCTGATTTGTCCACACAGGCGGTTCTTCCAGAAAGCGCAATTCAGAAAAATCTTCGTCAAGTTGCTCTATCGTTCGGTTAGACAACTTGGAAAGAAATTGCACCTCCGCTTTGTTGTCACGATCCCAAGAACCGACGAGCGCGAAAGGAATTAATTTACGTGTAACTTCGTCCGTTAACCAACTTGGTCTGAGGAGGTTGCTGGTATCGAGACCTCTTCTTAAAGAGGTCAACGACCTGCCGGACCTAATAGAAAGTTGATTGATTTCTTGTTGAGAGAATCCTAACTTTTCCAGACAGTCCGAGAAATGTTCCCTTGGAACAGGCTCAAGAATAATGTCAGGCTCTGGGTTTACTTCATTGCTCGAGACAACCACAATAACCTTGGCCCTGCCTGGAGTATGAACGCGAGCAGTTGCCAATCTGGGGTCGCTGATTACTGGGATTATTTTGGAATCGCTGAGAATTGCCTTCCTCAGAAAATCCTTATCTTCAAAATATAAGACCTCTGAAGATAAATGTGCAAAAGAGGGTTGACTAAATAAATAAGCTATGAAAGTGAGAGCTTCGTCTTTGGAGTCAGCTCCGATGACAAAACAATCCTTATTGCTGTCGTTAAGGAAAGCCTCAAATGTTTCTTTAAACGAAGTGACATAAGGATCGAATAAAGAAAGCGGGAAGTGAGGATCGGTGGTCTCTGTCCATTCTTTCAGTATCATCTCTATGGTGCTTGTGCCTCTTGTATCTTTGCCCATGAGATTTGCGAACCAAACCTGTGCAGGAAGAGATTGTTCAATCCATTCTTCGAGATTGGAAGCGTCAAAAGCGGTAACTTTTTTCCATTGCTTCTTTGAATTCTGCTCTTTCTCCCAACATGCTTTTTTCAGCCACCTCTGCGGAGAGACAAAAACGAATGAAAAGTCTTTTATTTCTTCATCTTTAAAATTAGATTTAATGCTTTTTTCAATGTCATTGTTCGCCTTGGTTGTAACGCTCTGATTTACACCGAATTCCCAAACAGATGTTCCAGTGGGAACCCAAGCGTTAAAAGAAAGATTCTCAACAACGCCGTCAGGCCCTTTACGCTCTCCGTCGTCATTTCCGGGAAATTCGACTTTTGTAAGATGTTCGCAAGTTGAATGGATAAGCCTTCTGATGAGGACCGGCAACTGGGTTCTTCCTTGGATCTGATCAGAAAAGTAGCGTATTAGGTCGTTAGCCTTAATATCGATGAGCGGAAGAACAGACCGACCTTTAGCAATTGCTTTTGGGGTTACGGTTGTGTTTTGCTCGTTGTTTACATTATCCATTTCAAGTGTCCAACTGGGTGGCAAAAGAGAAATTCAGAGGGAGGGTTTGACAACTATCCAAATGGAAGGGTCCAAGTTAACCCTGCTCATCCAATCGCAAAAGTTGGGACGGAAGGAGTTCTCTGACATGAAAAATACCCAGCCTCTCTAAGTCAGCTACATGTAAGACCTGACTCTCGTCAATAAATACAGGTTTTGTCGGAAGCAAATATTCAGACAACTCATCATTGAGTCTTCCTCCTCTTTTTGCCTCTGAAATAAGTTTTCTGAAAAGGTTTAATTGAAGTGAAACATTTCCTATGTCTAATAGGGCCAGGTTATTTTTTAAAACCATATTGTTCCAATCACCGAAGCTTGATCTAAACAGAGCAAGACGTTCTTCATTGTTTTTTGAGATCGGCAGAAAAGGAAATAATGAAAAGTCTTCCGCGACATAAACCTTATCGCTGAAAAGAAGACAAAATTCCAATAAATAGTTTTCTTGATTTAAAACAAAGGAGTTGAGCTTTACGCCTGTCGTGTCAAGCAGCTTACAGAAATGAGCAACACCCGAAATATCAAAAAAGCACGTTTTCCATATGACACTTAAAGATCCTTCCGATTGATAGTAGGCTTCCCATAAGCGGCTAGTCAGCAATCTAAAGTTATCGTATGGGTCTTGAGGACTGACGACGAAGAATTTTGAATTTTCGAAAGATTCAGTAGGCTGTTGTGTCATTGTTCTCACTTGTTCAGTTGGTAAAGCAGCTTGATAAAAGCACCCATGGCTGAGCAGGCCTGATTGTTGAACGCAGCGTCGAAGTCACTACATCTCGATAATGCTCGGGCCATCGCTTTGGAGACTTCTTCTTCCGTGAAGGTTCTTCGATAGTCTTTTTCGTAGTTAGGTACGTAATTCTTGAGTCTCTCAACGCATTCTTTTTTGGTTTGAATTCCGACGCAGTCTTCAAAATGGTACAGAAGCCAGATCTCAAAGCAAGGACGAGAAAGGACGATGTAGTTATTTTCCGGATCGGAGTCCCTCCAGCTGACGGCTTTTTCAAATTCCTTGGGCATTCGGCCGTCGTCGTCAAAAATCAAAAATGCTTTGTCTCTTTTGGCATTTCTGCCTTTGTCCTGCAGATCGCTCTTAATAGTCTCTCTTATTTTCTTTACGATGTTGTCCGGGGCGCTATGCGAACCTGTTCGAACGATTTCAAACTTAATACGGGGAAATAATGTCTGTAGGTTCCGAAGGTAGTTTGGCTCAGTTTTTGATCCCTCCATGACAACAAAAATACGAGAGTACATTTGTCGCGTCTCTGGCGTTCTTTGGCTGTAACGCTTTCTGTTTGGACGCGTAAACTGATTTTTATTCAAGGCAGCCATCCTGACCTCCTTAATAAGACGCATGGAAAGAGAGGTTAAAAGCCGACCCTGCGTACTGTCTGGAGGGAGAAAACCAGTCGTTAGCTTGCCGAACGATCAGGATATGGCCAATGATGTTTGGGATTGCTCCGAATCTTCCTTCCTCATAAAGCTTCTGAAGACTGGAATCATTTCTTAAGCCTTCAAACTCGCTGGCGTTTATTAAGTGCGAAGAAGAATCTTTGCCGCGCTCGACAAACCAAATCTCATCTCGCCGAAGATTGATTCTTCGAAGCAAGTTCGTGTCATGAGTCGTAAAAATTAACTGGCTCCGGCTTTCTGGAGTGAGATTCTCCAGGAATTTCGTGATAAGCCAAAGATTAATGTCCGAGTGAAGACTGCGGTCGATTTCGTCGATGACGTAAACACTGTGTTCGTTGCCATGGATAAGGTCGGCAATAGAAGGAGACAGATCAATGAGGCGACGCGTTCCGTCGGACTCATCTTCCAAGGCAACAGGGTATTCTTTTCCCGAAACATCGTGAATGGCGATAATTCGTTTAAACGCAACGTCGCCGTCTTTGTAATAAGCCAAAATACGGCCGCCGTTAGGTTCTCTTATGACTTGATTCCGACCATTGCTCACGGCGGCACGAATTTCGCTCTTTTCGGACGGGGAGAGGTTTACGGAAGTAGCTTCGATTGGAACGGAAACAAGATTAGAAATGCCGGTATCCGTTCCTTTCAGGATTTCAGAAAGGAGGGCGTTCCTAGGATCGTTGACGTCCGTAAGTCTGTCGTAAGAGAGGTAAAACGAGTCAGGAAAGATGATTTGAAGATCTTCTGCGAACCATTTGAAAACCGGCTGGAATAATTCAAACTTCATGGCGCACAGACTTGTGAGAAGGGGATAAGGATTGTCTTTAGATCTTTCGGCGATGAGTTGGATCGCGTCATGCGCTTTAAGACCGGGATTGACTTGAACTTGATCCTTGTCACGAACATATAGGGTTCGTTCTGTACGGCTGTTCCTTTCAATAAGCTCCTCGTACAAAATTTCGTTCTCGCTGCAGGCAATTTTGAATTCGTAGATCAGCTCATTAACAAGAATCGAAATCTCGAATTTGGAAACCGTCTTTTTTTCTTCAGTGAAACAGAAAGAGCGGAGGGGAATCTTGCCTTTCAATCTGGGAGTAGTAACCAAGAGCTGGAGAAATTCCAGTGCTTTTATCAAGTTGCTTTTTCCTGAAGCGTTGGCACCGTAAATAGCAGCGACTGGCAAAAGCTTCAATCTAAATTTTTTAACGGATGCCAACGTTTCGGTAGAAATTCTCTCCTTTCCTGCGACCATTGAAAACGAGGTCATCTCATTGTAGGAAAGAAAATTTTCAACTTTAAATTCTATAAGCATCGGAATCCTCTTTACTTAATTATCGAAAAACTTTCTATAAATTATAGTATTATTTGTTGCAATTAAAGAGAAAATTTCTCCTTTCGTGGTGCTACTCAAAATGTTTAACATAACTTCTAATTCGGGTCTTATCCATATTTCATCGGATGACTACTATCTTCGACCTAGAATTTGGCCCGTAGACGTATCAACTGTCATGAAAAAGGTGAAGGAGCAACAAACTGACGATGGCATCACCCTGCTTTTAGAAACGCAAAGTTGCGACATCAAAGGTGCCTTTGAACTTTGTAAAAGATTGGACGAAGAGAAAATTAAGGCTAAGGTTGTCCTGAAGGGTTGTTGCGGCAGCTTCGCGACGGTATTGGCTCTTTGGGCCGATTCGGTTTCCATGCTCACGGGAGCCTTGTGCTTGCCGATTGACCCTACCTATCCAATACACGGCTATCCAAGCGTTTTCGATCCCTTATCGAGCGTTCCTCGCTATTTGAACCCCGCAGAATTTGAGAGTCTTTTCTCGTTTTTGGAGAAAGAAGTTCCTCGTCACTCCCAAGAGCTTCACCATGAGATCGTCTTATCAGTCGGAAGTAATAAGTTAGAAGAAGCTGAAAAACGATGTGAGGTAATTCGAGATAGAATCAAGAACTTGATGAGGCAAAAGAACCTCAATAGATTTGAAGAGTTTGCCCATTTCATCACCTCTGATTGCGGCAGCTTTGAGCATTGGATTAGCAGAAGAAAGCTTGAAGATTTTGGAATTGAAGTTTCAGAAGAGCCTTCGTTTCCTAAATGCGGCGAGGTTAAACCGATCATTCTCTTCCCTGATTTGCAAGGTGGATTCGAAAAAAAATTAGAAGTTCAATACCAAAAGATTGCGGACTTGCTCAATACCCACGTTCTTGTGATCGGAAAGAACGGGACTATGGACTTTAATCTGCTTAAGATATGTAGCGATTTGCTCTGGTCAAATCGAAATTCTTTCGGCAATAAAAATCTAACCGTGTTGCTTGATTCCTACGGCGGAAGCGAACCCAACGCGTTCGCCTTAACTGAGGTTTTGAAGGATTATTTTCCGCAATACCAAGTAGTAGTGACTCAAGACGCAAGAAGCTCGGCGGCTTTGTTTTGCATTTGTTCACCTAAGGTTTTCTACCGTAAATCTTCTGTATTTGGATGTTTTGGACAATCAATTGCAGACTACAGTCGTCCCGGACTAAATATTTCTGAAAGTTTTATTCGCGAAGGACTAAAGAAAGTGACTTCTGAAGAAGCTAGGTTACAGCTGATTCGGAATTTATTTAAAGTCATACACCCGATTCAAATTGGTCAGGTATTAAGAGCTGGTTCTCTGGTAAGGGAGTTAGTCACAGAAGTAAATCAAGGAAAAATTGCGCCAAACGCATTGGATTTCTTCACTCGAGAAATCTATCCACATTCTTACCCCTTGACTCCTAAAGAAGTAGCAGATTTGCTGCCGTTGAACAATTTTGTGGAAGTTTCTCCTGAATTAGAGGGGCTCTTGAGAAAGATAAGTTGAGTAGTGCTGAGTTATTTACGGGCTGATAACTTTAACGAAAGGTCAAACACAATACGAGAAACCAGACCAGCCGGAGGTTAAACCACTTCGGCTGGTCGAATCTTAAGGATTTTGTTAATCAGAGGCTACTTTGCAGCCTCGGCTCCGGCAATCCTTCCGTACACTGTCGCCATAACAAGTCCGGAAATCCCGCCGCCGCCAAGTCCTGTCTGATAAGCCAAGTGGCCTGTGACGTCGCCGGCGGCATAAAGTCCCGGAATAGGTGTGCCGGCAGTTGTCATGACTTGCGCCTTCTTGTTGATTTCTAATCCGGAATAGGACGTGTAGATTTGAGGCTCACACTCAAATGCGTAGTAGGGTCCTTTATCGATCGTATCCAGGAGTTTGGTTCGGTTTTGATATCTATCTTTGCCTTTTAATACGTCTTCGTTGTATTCCTTAATGGTCTTTTCAAGGTTTTGGTAGTCGATACCTTCAGCTTTTGCCAGCTCCTTCAAGTTGTCGAATTTGTCGACTTTCTGTTTGTCGAAGAAGATCTTCAGGCTGGTGTCTTTGTATTTTTCAACAGCCTTGGAATCAAGGATCCAGTAAGCGAGTTTGAACTTGTTCTCGACCATCTTGTGGTTAACAGCAAGATATCCGCGAGTCTCATCTTGGAAACGCTGACCGTTCTTATTAACGATGATCAAAGGAACTTCAACCAAAGGCTGACCGATGGAAACATTGCTGTGTGTTCCGACAAACAGCATGTTCATGCCGAAGCCATAATGTTCAACAATGACATTTGCTCCAAGTGCGGTCGCAGCCTTAATGCCTTCTCCGACATTAAGCTTCGAGCCGTGTGATTTAACGCCTTTCAGATAAGGATGGTATTTTTCAACCATCTCTTTGCCGTTGGCAAAACCTCCGGTGGCTAGGATCACACCGTGGTCAGCATAGATTGCGTACTTGTTTCCTTTGTTATTTTCTAGGATTGCACCGATGACGCGAGCATTGCGTTTTTCACTTTCAGTAATCAGGGAAACAAGCTTAGTGTTCAGAATAATTTCAACTCCGAGAGATTCAGCTTTTGCCTGAAGAGCCTTAATGGCTTGTGGTGAACCGACTCTATAACCCGGTGCAAAATAATGAACACGTTTGCGATTGCCGATGGCTTGAGCCGGCTGTTCCGTAAACTTGACGCCCAAAGATTCAAGCCAGTCCAGATCTTGCGGGCCTTGTTCGTAAACCAAACGCGCCACTCCTGGATCTCGCTTCAGGAAGCGATTCAGTTTTAATCCTCTTTCAAGGGAGTCCTGCCAGTTAATTTCGAGAGAATCATCAATTCCGGCTTTTTTCTGAATCTTAGTGCCGCCAATCCAATATCCGGATCCGGACAGGATAGAGTGGCCGCCTAAAAATCCGCCTTTTTCAACCAGCATGACTTTTGAGGCTCCGCTTTGTTTTGCAGAGATAGCTGCACACAAACCGGCCATGCCGCCGCCAAGAACCAAAACATCGGAACGAACGTCCGAACTTCCTGCTGCTATTGCTGTCATAGGAATAGATGATAAAGAAAAGGCAACGCCAGCAGAGATTAAAAAAAACTGTCTTCTTTGCATAAAATGTCTCCTTAGGTGAAGAACACTTACAGATTAGCGGGCCGAAGTTTTTCTACCTACCGCCTTTACACAACCTATATTGCAATTTTGCAAGTTAGAGGACTGACCGATGCAGCCCAAAAATAATTTATTAAATTGGAAACTATTGGAGAGTCTTGAGCGCACCGGCAACTTAACTCAAGCTTGTATTGAAAATGATTGCGATCTTTCCACGGCGTCAAGACAACTGACGGCTTTGGAAGAAGACCTGGGGGTTTGCCTTCTCGATCGGAGAAGAAAGCCCTTGCAGACGACAAGGTTTGTGAAAACTAATCTTTCTTTAATTCGTCGAATTATTCGTCTCCACGATGAATTATTGGAGGAAGCCGCTAAAGAATTAAGCAGTCGAAACGACAAGTTCATCCGATTCGGTCTAACAACGAGCGCAATTGTTCACGGAGTAGTTGGCCTGATAAACAAATTTAATTCTGAATATCCTGATATTGAAATCCAATTGGTTCCGGATATGGACCACACTTCGGTTATAAATAAGGAAGTAGACATTTCCTTAGTGCCTTACGAACCGAAAGAATCTGAGTTGACAGTTCTCCCTATAGGCCAGTGTTTCACGCTTTTAGTGGCTTCTCCTGCTTATCTGGCTAAACGGGGCGAGCCGAAAATAATCTCCGACCTTAATGATCAGGGTCATACGCTTTTATTAAAGCGCAAACCTTTCTATCCGGAGGCAGAAGATCTCGTTTACGGGGACTTTATTTATGATTTTTATACAGGACAACTGAGAAAATTAAAAGACAATAAGGAAGGGGCGGCCGGCAAAAAGGGCGCCGGAAAGGTAACAACGAAATTTGTCGGTGATCAAAACGGTTATATTTCTGCTCTTTCGGGAGAAGGGATTGCTGTCGACCTGCCTCTTTCTTTTATAAAACGTGACCTTATGGGTGGTTCTTTAGTACCGGTTCTTAAAGGCTGGAAAAGAAAACCCTGGAGCCGAAATTTAGTTGTCCATAAAGAAAACTCACACTGGGAGGAGCTCCATACATTTGCTCGCTGGTTTCAACTGCATGAAAGAATTGACTCCCATCAACGGTGGAATGAGATGTATCAGTTCTGCAAAGTCCCGGAAGAGGCTTACGCCAACCTCTAAAAGCACAGAGGTTTTTGATTATTGGTCAGGAGCAGTTCTTCTATGCGTAATCTCATTGGTCCCTTATTCCTGCTAGTTAGTTGCTTGCTGTTCAGTGTTACCGGGACATTGCAGCAATTGGCACCCGAAGGACATACTCCGGTCGTAATCACCGAAGTGCGCATGCTTCTTGGCTCCGTAACCATATTAGCTTGGTGTCTATTGAATCATAGGCATCCTTCTAATTGGTCAGCTGTTCCGTGGAAACCGATGCTAATCGCTGTAGCAAGCGTTCTGCTGTACCAGTTGCTGTTTTTCTACTCGGTAGAGGAAGTCGGAGTTACAGTTGGTTCAGTTGTGGCGATAGCTACAACTCCGTTGTGGGCGGCTGCTGTCGCATTCATTCTTTTTAAGAAGAGGCCTTCCAGATTTTGGGTATTTGCCACGGCCCTGGCTATTGTCGGTGTTTTCCTAATTAATGCTGGCGGTAGCTTGCAGTCTCAGCGTATAGATTGGAAGTTATTGCTTCCGATTGCCGCAGGTCTTTGTTACGGTGTGGAAATCATCGCGGTAGGGAAGGTAGTTGAAAAAATAAATCCGGAAACCACTATGCTTCTTGAGATGGGACTCGCAGCAATCTTGCTTTTTCCTGTGATATTTTTCTTTCCTACTGAATGGATTTTTACCACTCGCGGCATTTTGGTTTCTCTTGGCTTAGGTGTAGTAACTGCTGGAATTGCCTACCCGTGTTTTACCTACGGTATTAAATACACATCTCCAATTGTGGCTTCTACATTAGCATTGACAGAGCCGCTGATGGCAGCCGCTCTTGGAATATTTTTCCTAAACGAAACAATGACTATCTCAATGGCTTTCGGTATTTTAAGTTTGGTCAGTTCAGTTATCGTTTTAATTTTCGAAACTCCGTCGAAGTAATTCCTTTCTAATGCGAGGACTTTATATTTTTATAGAACTCTAAATAACTCAAAAAATCAAAGGAGGGTAAATCATGGAACGACTTGGAAAGAAAGACTATAGAAAAAGATTTGAACATCGGATTTATGCAAACAATATTTGGTTATGGCCCACAAAAGGTAAACCTTTCGCTTTGCCCATTGACAATGTTGCATATAGAAATCCGGAAGTGGAAGAATTAGAAAAGATAAAAGAGATAGCATATCGGTTACCGGCGGATTTTCCTGAGGAAAAAATTATGCCCGGAGGAATTGCCTTTGGAGGTGATGATATCTTAAAGGCTTTTCCGGAACTACGAAGAGACATATTTCTCTATTCTCAATCAGAAAACGAAGAGCTATCTGTGATGTTGGATGTGTCACAAGCCAAGAATGTAACGAGTCATAAAATTATCCTTCCTGACTTTCCTGATAACGAAAAAAACGAAGATTTTCGCAAGCTCCAAGATTTTTTGTCAGTCAAAGCGACCACGAGGCATGGGTCGGGGCCATTGCTTCAAACTTTGGATGTTAATGTTGGCCTTCACTTCATCAACAAAACATTAAACGAGCTTTATGATTTATCGAGAGAGGTCACAGAAGAAGTTGTAGAAAAGAAGGAAAGCATCTCTGTTTCCGAGAAAAAAGTCTGGATCTATTACAAGATTTACTTAATGTTCCAGGTTGTCAAAAGAATATTAGATGTCGTTGCCGTTTGTAAGGTCGCCTATTCATTAGAGAAGAAGGAAATTAAGGTCAATGGCAAGCAGCAAAAGAATATCCTGGAAATTGATTCGTTTAGAGACCTTTTTCCTGAGTTTTATAGAAGAATCACAGATAATTTCAAGAGGGCCTTTGAGTCCCAAGGGTTCTCTAGTTTTTTGATTTTTTCTCTTCTGTGGTAATAATCTCTTTATTCTGGAAATAGCTTCCAAGACCTTCTCGTAAAGCAAGCTTCTTCCGCAGCGAAGCCGCTGTTTCATAGTCTTCAGGTACAGTCATCTCCAACGCGGCGCATATCTGTTTTATTTCCTCAGAGATTCCCGTCGTGGCGTAAATTGCTGGCAACCTGTCTAATTTGATTTTTGTAATTCTAAGACCGTTGAGACTTTCAACGATTTTGCCTATTGGGATGGGAGTTTCTCTCTTTCTTAGTTTGTATTCCAACAATCTTGAGAGGACCAGTGAGATGTAGCAGCAAAGAAAGTGACCGCGGATGTGATTTTCAGTTCTTACGTAAACGGGACGACCTTCCAACTGGCTCTTAAGAACTCGGAAGTTGCTTTCAATGTGCCAAAGTCCTTTGTAGATATCCAGTACTTTTTCTGCCGGATCATTCAGAGAAGTTTCGATGACGTGCATTCCGTCAAAGAGTTCTTGCTCTGAGATTCTTTCGTAATTAACCGCCAGGCTCTCTTTATCGATATCCACGCTGACCAGGCTTTTCCCGCCTTTCTTCAGCTCAGCTGAGAAGTTAGACGGATTAGCCACAAGCCTCTCGGCTTTCTTTATTAGTCTTTGTCGGTCGATCCTATCCTTGATAAATCGTTTTTCCGAGAAGGTGATAATAAAGCGACGTTTAATGGTCCCTTTCTTTCTCTTGTTGCCGTATTTCGTCGTGTATGGCTTGAGCTTATCTTCGAGTTTTTTCTTCTCCTGGGGATTACTGTTTTCGTAAGCAAAGTCAGGATATTTATAACTAACTTTGGTTTCCAAGGTTACTTCTTTGAACCATGTCTTTGAGAGGACGCCGTTACCGTCTGCCACAACTCTTTCGACTCTTCCTGTCGGATCCAATGCGGCTTCCTTGATCTCCTTGGACGCGTTTCTGATTTTTGAGGAGAGGACATAGCTATTGCTCAATTCCAGCAGACAATGAATGTTGGCTGTATTGTTCAAGCCCTTGTCAGCAACGACGATAAGATTTTCGACGCCGTAAGTTTTCTTTAGTTCCTCAATGAAAGGGATCATTGTAGGAGACTCGCCCTGATTTCCTCGGTAAAGGTTGTAGCTGATCGGAAGGCCGTCCTTATCAGCAGCCAGAGCCATTACAACTTGTACCTCATTAAATTTTTTATCTTTCGAGTATCCGAACTCCCGCAGACTGTCTGCTTCAACGCTTTCAAATGCGTAGGTAGTAATGTCGTAGAGACAGACGCGAGTATCGCGACGCGGATTTTTCTCTAAGAGTTTTTTATTCAAATACTTAATAACGGAGTCTTTATTCTTGCTGAGCAAATCAAGACAGTTGTAATAGTGAGCAAGGTTTTCTTCCTTGGCACCAAGATAAGAAACAGGAGCTAACCGGCACGTCTTGGCTTTGGACCAAGGAGCAAGAATTCGACCAAGACAAAGCTGCCTTACTACTTCTTCAAAATCAAATTCAATGTCAGAGTCTTTCTTGAGATAAGACAGCTTGTAAGGCAGATTTAATTCGTTCCAAAGCCTGTCGAGAACAACCATGCCTAAGCCTCGCAGACAAGGCTTTTCTCCTTTGAGCATGATCCCGTCTTTAGCTGCTCGAATGATATCGGCCTCAATAGTTTCATTGCTCAAGAGCCGCTTTCTTATGTCCTCTCCGGCAGCGTTTTCATTAAGGATTCTGACTTCGTCTTTGATCTTCTCTAAGGCTTGAGGGTCTACAGCCAGAAGCTTTTTCAGGTTTCCACATCTGCGAACGATACTCTTACGGGACTGACCGTCTTCATTTCGATAAGAGGAAGCAATGTAGACGCTTCTGTTATCGCCTTTTGAGCTGTACATGATGTGGTAGCGCATGATTCCTCCTTTATGCTATTACTACTATTTTACCACAAAAGGATAAAAAATAATAGGCCTTTACCATATGATTTTTAAATAAAAACTACAGATTTAGGCCTAAAACTCAGGTGGACCTATCTGAGGATCCTATTTATCAGGAACGCTTGAAAGAAGGCTTGGTTAAACCGCCGGTAGGTCTCCAGGAAATGGTTATTACTCCGACAGCAAAACTTTCTGTTTGGATCTTCCTGGCAGGCGTTTTATGTGTAGTTGCTTACGCATCTGCTATTTCGCCGGCAGTTGGTCTTATTAAACCTGTTGTTGTTCCCCGTGACGCAGCGATCATTAGTTTGATGCTGGCAGTGGGTGCGCTCATCACTATCTTTTGCAAAATCAAGCTTGGTGATGTGGCAGGAACCTCTGTCTTCAAATCCGGGATGGTAGCGTGTATCTGTGTTTTGGGGGTTGCCTGGCTAGGTGACACGTTTGTCTCCGGTCATACCAAAGAGATTAAGGATTTTGCTTCGCAAACGATTAGCCAATATCCGGCGCTTCTTGCGATTGTGTTTTTCCTGGCTTCGATGCTTCTGTACTCTCAGGCGGCCACAGCAAAAGGAATTACTCCTACGGTTATTGCCGCTCTCGGCATTACGGCAGCCAATCCGGATAATTCATACATGCTGGTTGCTTGTTTCGCGGCAGTTTCAGGGATTTTTGTGCTGCCGACCTATCCGACCGTACTCGGAGCTATTCAAATGGACGACACGGGAACAACTCGCATCGGTAAGTGGATCTTCAACCATTCATTCTTTGTACCCGGAGTTTTGGCGGTTTTCATCTCGGTGGCTCTAGGATTTGTGGTTTGCGGATTCATCTAACTAAAAATACATTCTTATCATCATGACCGCAATCTTTCTGTGGATTTGTAAGGCAGGCATCGTTCTCTACATACTGACGATGGCACTTCTGATAATCGCCTATTGTTGTGTGAGTGCCTACCGAAAATTCGTAGATAAAACAATTTAATTAGGTTCGAATATTCTCCTGTATGCCTCGAGATTTCGAGGCCTTGGGCAAAGGGGGAGAAGCCTTAGGCTTCAATACCTTTGCCTTTTTTTTGTGTTCGACGTTGGAGAAACCAACTTGTCGGAGAATGAACCAGGTTTAGCCGGCAAACTTTGCTCAAATTGCCTGGACAGCAAAAGCCATATCGTTAGCTGTTTGGTAGATCTTATGAAGTTAAGAAGGGCAATCCAACGCCGTAAGAAAAAGGAGACGGCTAAAACATTCTTAACGCATCTCCTCTTTGACCTAAGTGAACTTCCTTGTGTCTAAAACACAGGACTGTCACTGAATTACACTTCTATGTTATTTCCATCCATAGAAGTTTTTGACTGTGTCCCAGGCTACTTTTTGCAGAAAAGCAGCGTCTTTTTCGGTTAAAGGTTTTTCGCATCCTCCTAAATAAGAGGCGCCTTCTGGTGATTTTTTCGTCAAGGCCGCCAGAATCGTTGCAGCTTCAAGATATGTACCGGCCGATGTTGGGTGGCGATTATCCGCTACCGTCAACTTTAAATCTGGTCTTTGCTTTAGTGCGTTGGCAAAAGCGAGGCCAACCGGAATTACTAATGCGTTGTTTTCGTTGGCAACTGCAATAGTAGCGTCGGCTAACTGTTTGGTCATTTCCGGTTTATCAGCGTATGCCCAAGTCATCAAGAAAGTAGGAGTCGCTCCGGTATCACGGATGTCCTTACTATGAATTGCGGCGTATTTCTTGAAAAACTTTGATAATTCCGGATGAATTGGCCCTTGACTATTGTCTTGAAGAACAACTGCTTCAAAAACCTTGCCATCAGGATATTTGTTAAAACTCAGTTTATTACTTCCATCATTGAGAGTTGAGTAGCTTGCTAGTCCATCCTTGCGTAAATAAGTCTTTACAAGGTGCCAGTCCAGACCCGCCCCACCAATGGTTGCCATTGTGGTGCTTATCTTGATTCCCAAAGACTTGCTTAACCCGCTTATATAACCATTGACACCACAGTTGTAGTACATGAAGGAGTTTCCAACGAGAAGAACTCGAGTAGGAGGTGGGGTTAATTCTGTGACCTTTGGCTTGATGGAATAGTCGGCGGCACAGACAGACAAGGATAAGGAACAGAGGAGTGAAGCTATAAATAGTTTTTTCATAAAGAAGTCCTTAAAAAGACAGTACGGCCTTTGAGCTGTTATGAGATCCTTTCAAAAGGCGTCTGGGTTTACGCAGCAAAGTGCAGATGGAGAAGCTCATTCGTTTGTAATGATTACCATCAGCTCTGTTTTAATGTTAATAGCCTACTAATTTAAATGTTATAAGGATAACGAGTGATTTGTTTGTCAAAAGCACTCAGACGAAATTGTAGTTACGAGCCAGAGCGAAACTTTTCTCTCGAAGCTTACAGGGGTTTGAATCGGGTAAAACGTTCAGAAAACTCATCCCTTCTAGCAAGTGAGTCTTTAAAAGATTGCAGACATAGGCACGCAGTCAAGGTTTACCAAAGTTTAAAATTCTGTTGTTCCAGGTTCACAAACTCAATGATCTTCAAGATCTTTCTAACTTGTTCGGTAGGATGCTTGGAATGAATAACGCCGAAAGGAATAGTTTCATTGACTTCTAAAGGAACAGACTTGAGAAGCGGATGGGAGAACGTCCAGGCATTAGTGGCTAAAAGCAAGGAACCCGAACTCGCGCACCGATTCAATATTTTCATATTTAACGAGTCGAAATATTCCTTTCTCACTAAGTTGTCCTTAAGAAAAATCTCCCTGACGCTGTTATAACCTTTGACAAGGTCTCGGCTCATTAATAAGAGAGATTCTCTTCCGGATCGAATATCTTCGATGGTTAATTTGTCTTTATTCGCCAATCGGTGATTCAATGACATTGCGATGGAAAGCGATAAGTCTGTTAACTTGAGTGCGGTGCACTTCTTCTCAATTAAGAAGTTCTCGTCATAGGTCGTAAGCATGATATCGACCAGACCTTCGTTTCCTAAGTGGCTGATAATATCTGCCTCAACGACCTTTTCATTCTCAAACGGAACAAGCTCGACACGCAGGTTCGGATATTGTTTCATAACTACTGGCCAAACTTGTTTTAGAAACGCGACTGGGGTTAAAGGCGAAAAGGCAACTCGAATAAGATTTTCTGAGTTCTTTTCGATTTTTTTCGCTCTCTTTACGGCTTCTTTAGCGAAGGACTGAAGAAACCTTGCGTCCTTATAGAAGGAACGCCCGGCTTGGGTAAGTTTCATTCCGGCTGGGCTTCTGTCAAAAAGTTTTATCCCAATTTTATTTTCGAAGGAAGAAATTTGTCTAAAAATGGTTTGAGGGCTTTTTTTTAATTGACATCCCGCTCTAGAAAAACTTCCTAAATCTGCGACAGAAATAAAAATAGGTAAATTAGAGTCAATCATTGCAGATCTCCTAAATGGTAATGTCCAATAAAACTAAGCTCAATCCTATTACTTCGATCAATAAAATTAAAGCTCTAAATAAATTGTTCTATTTGTTTTTTAATGATATTGTCTATTTGAACAACTATGGATTGTTATTATTAAATTATCCTTAAAATTCAAATAAATAAAAATAAATCAACAATTTATAAAAATAGTGAAACGTGTTGATTAAATTGATAAAACATAATCAAAATTCAATTTTTTTGTTGGCATTTTTACCGATGTTTAATTTTCTTAAATCCTAAAGACTAAAAGGGAGAGATTTGCTTAGATAAATAAAGACATGAGGAGCTTTTTATTTATCTCTCTCAATTCCATTTTTATGGATAATCAAAGGAGATTAAATAATGAATAAAGCATTTAGGACGATATGGAACGATGTTCGGCAGTCTTTTGTCACGACCAGTGAGATTCAAACTTCTCGCGGCAAAAGCACAAAATCTTCCGTTAGTCTTTGTGTCGCCGCAGCCCTGTTTGTGATGGGAGGTGTCGCCTCTGCTGCCTACGTGGAAACCGGTGTGGTCGGCGATAAGTCTTCCTGGGAAACCCCTGAATATCAGGCAGATTGGGGTCTTGAGGCTATGAAGTCTTCCTCTGCTTATTCTCTTGGCTTTTTTGGTCAAGGATTAACTGTTGGAGTCATGGATTCCGGGGCACTTCTTGCCCATCCGGATTTGTCTGGAGGACGTATCACGGGAACTGTTGTGTCCGGAACATACGGATCGAATGGAAATCGTTATCCGCAAGCTGTGTTAACCACGATTTACCCAGGAGAAACGCCCACTTCTTCTAATGGAGCGCCTTTTAGTGAGGGAGAGGCCTTTAATGTTACAGGCGATTGGATAAAAGACGTCAACGACAGACATGGTACTCATGTGACAGGCACTGTCGGAGCAAGTAGAAATGGCATCGGTATGCATGGTGTTTCTTGGGGATCTGATGTTCTTGTAGGCAATACAGGCGCAACGGACAGTAATAATTACGGACCGTTTCAGGATTACAAATATTTCTACCAAGGCTGGAAAGCCATGGCAGACAAATTAGTCGCCGACAACGGAACTGAGCGGGGTGGTGTGATAAACAATTCCTGGGGAACAAATGTTCGCGTGGCAGTAGTACAGCAATACGACGCAGCTGCAGACAAGTGGCGAACGATAAACCAGTTACCGACAGTCTCTGAAGCCAAAGACGTAATGAATCAGGTAAATGCCGGCACGACGGAAGCGCCTCAAGACGGCGACTTGAGACTCTCTTTTTCAGGCCACATTCCGACCAATAACGTTGCTCAAGCGGAATATGAATTCTTCTACCACAACAAAACTTATGGAGGCATGGATAAAAGTTTTGTAGACGCTGCTTGGGATGCTGTTAGGGGTACAAATGTAGTCCAGATTTTCACTACTGGCAATAGAGATTCGAACAACCCGTTTTACCGGCCTTTATTCCCGTACTTTAATCCTCAAGCTGAAGGTCAGTGGATAGCAGTAGCTGGATTGCGTCGGGTTCCGGGGACGGCGGGAAATCCTGATACCTATACTCTCTATGACACTTTCAATGAGGCAGGATTAGGAAAATGGTGGACAGTCGCAGCTCCGGGCAGAGATATTTACTCAACAAATGTAGACATGACAACAGGGGAGCCGGCAGGATATCGATATTCGAGTGGTACTTCTATGGCAGCGCCTCATGTTGCAGGAGCGATGGGTGTCTTAATGTCGCGTTATCAAAGTATGAGTGCACCTCAAGTCCGCGATGTCATGTTTACTACCGCTAATCATAAGAATCCTGACGGTACGGATATGCTTGGTTGGAGCAACAAAGATGGGACGACTCCGCTTGAGGGAGAAGTTTCTGATGCAATGGGATGGGGTGTCCCGGATCTGGAAAAAGGAATGTATGGGCCGGGCCAGTTTTTGGGTAAATTTGACTACAACCTGAATTCAACTCCCTTAGATGTGTGGACGAATGATATTTCTGAGGTGGCGTTAAAACAGCGAGAAAGAGAGGATAAGGCATGGATGGTCGCAACCAAGAACGGTACGGATACAGTCGGAGAATATGAGCTGGGTAATGGTTTTGTAGTAGGCGATGGTGACACAGATCTGACCAACCATATTATTTCCCAAGAGGATGCCGAGCACTGGAGAGCTGAGTATTACAAACGCCGTGCCCAAGCGATCCAAAACAGAATCGACCACGATCTCTATAAAGGATCTTTGGTGAAGCGAGGTTCCGGCACGCTGGTTATGACCGGTAATAACTCGTATACCGGAGGTACCACGGTTGAAGACGGCGGTTTGTTTGGTTTCTCCGAATCCTTCGGCTCCGGAACAGTTAATGTTAACGGTGGAGTCTTCGGTATCTTGTCGAGCTTCGATGATAATTTCACTCAGAAGGGACTGCTTAATTCTCTTGTCGGCGTCGCTAGAGCTCCGATGCAGAAGGCCAACGTTGTTGTCAATAACGGAGGTACCTATGCGATTGTTGCTGATCAAAATGTTCAAGTCGGCAGCTTAACATTTAACCCCGGTTCGCACGTTGCGGTTATTTCTTTAACCGGGAATGCTTTCGAGAAAGCCTACAGGGGTGAAGATCAGGTTGGAACCGTAACAGCCGACAGCGTTAAGGGTTTCAATGAAAATGCTCTGGTAACACCCGATTATGCATTGGTAAACCATACTGTTACATTGGACGGCAATACACTTACCGGTGTTCTCTCGAAGGGCGACAAGACACTTGCTGATTATGCAGCCAATAGCAACGGAGTTTCTGTTGCCAAGGCCTTGTCGGCTGATCCGGCTCTTCTTGGCGCCTTGGCTGACGCCACAAAAGACGAAGTCAGAAAAACTCTGAGCTCCTTAGCCAATGACATTCATGTCACTGCTAATGCCATGACGGTTGCCAACGGACAGTCTTTGGCCCGTGCTATTAAGGATCAGGCCATGGGAATTGACGGAGCGGCTCGTGTCTCAGATGTCGACGGCGGCCGTGCTCGACTCTGGGTATCCGGTCTTAGCAACTGGTCTAAGATGGACCGCTCCGGAGCCTCTAAATTGAAATCTGACTTCTACACCGGTCTGATCGGTTTGGAAGCTGACATCAATGCCAACAACAAAGTGGGAGTATTCTTCGGTGCTGGTAAGACGAAGTTCAAGGGCGGCCACGACGGAAAGATTGATTCGAACGATCTCCACTTCGGTATCTACGGACAGTCTAAGTTTGAACCGGTTCGTCTGGACTATGGCTTTGCTTACACGCATCAGGACCGTGACACAAATAGTTCAGTCTTCTTTAAAGATCAGATTTTCAGAGCCTCCCCGAGTTACAACGCTAAAGTGGCTCAGATCTTTGGTGAAGCGGCATATACAGGTTTGAACTTTGGTTCTGTCAGTATTGAACCGTATGCCGGTTTGGCTTGGATGCATCTGTCGACCGATGATTTCAGCAATGACATCGGAGGCGTGAAAGTCAGCACTAAGTTTGAAAGCCAGAATCTTGCGGTTTCGAGCCTCGGCGCTCGCGTTAAGGTTCCGTTTGAAGTCGGCCCGGCTAAGTTAAAAGCCGTGGCAGACGTGAACTGGACTCAGTACATGGGCGATACCCGCGGTAAGGCAAAACTTCAGTCCGGCGCATTAAACGCCAAGATCAGAAGTGAAAAACTTTCTGCGGTCGCAGCAGTCGGTGTCGGACTTGAGGCCCAGCTCAGTAAGAGAGCCGCCTTGGGCGTTTCTTACTACGGTGCTTACGGCGGCAAGATTAAATCCAACGGTGTCGGCGCGACATTCAAACTGGCTTTCTAACAATCAACGCTTTGCTTGAGAAAGCAGGGGCTCTTAAAGAGCTCCTGCGGCAGAGGCCCTTTTTTCTTAATGCTCTGAGTCTTCGTTATATCTCTGTCTATTTCAAGCGAAAGTTAATAAAAGAAATTTTATGGATATCATGGTTATTCTTCAGATCATCGTCCTTGTGGGCGCGCGATCTTCATCCGTGTACGCTTAGGTGGAATCGGTATCGGCTACGCCGGCGTGTTAGTCCTGGGCCTTTGTCTCGGCATGAAACGGGGCAGCATCCCCTGGGACGTTATCCTGATTATTGCTTCTGTCATCGCAGCAATTTCTGCTGTGCAGTTAGCCACGGTCTTCAGTACCTTGTCTATATAGCTGAAAAAATCCTCTACAAGAACCCTAAGTACATTAACTATCTTGCTCCGGTAGTTACTTATGTTCTGACCATTTTTGCAGGTACCGGTCATACTGCTTTCTCAATGATTCCGATGATTGTGGAAGTAGCAAAAGGCGAGAACATCCGTCCTTTGGTTCCGTTTCTATCGCAGTGGTCGCTTCTCAGATCGCGATTACAGCTTCTCCGGTATTTGCAGCCGTCATTTAAATGACAGGCGTCTTAGAGCCTTTCGGCTGGAGTTATCCTGAACTGCTCGGAATTTGGATCTTAACGACCTTCTTAGGCTGCATGATTACTTCATTCATCATGACGCACATTTCTAAGATGGACCTCTCAAGTGATCCGGTCTATCAGGAACGCTTGAAAGAAGGTTTAGTTAGACCTCCTGTCGGCCTTCAGGATATGAAGATTACATCTTCAGCAAAACTTTCTGTTTGGATCTTCCTGACTGGTGTTCTTTGTGTTGTCTTCTATGCTTCTGCGATTTCTCCGGCTGTCGGTTTGATTAAACCGGTCATTGTTCCTCGTGACGCAGCCATCATGAGCTTAATGCTCGCAGTCGGAGCACTCATCACGATCCTTTGCAAAGTTAAGCTAGGAAACACTGCCGGAACTTCTATATTTAAGTCCGGTATGGTTGCTTGTATCTGTGTGCTCGGCGTGGCCTGGTTTGGAGATACTTTTGTTTCCGATCACACAAAAGAGATTAAAGACTTTGCTTCCCAGACAATCAGCCTATATCCGACTCTGCTTGCCGTCGTGTTTTTCTTGGCCGCTATGCTTCTGTACTCTCAGGCTGCTACTGCTAAAGCAATCACTCCAACGGTTGTTGCAGCGCTTGGTATTACAGCTGCCAGTCCGGATAACTCCTACATGCTGGTTGCGTGCTTTGCAGCCGTCTCCGCACTGTTTGTTCTTCCGACTTATCCGACATTGCTTGGCGCGGTCCAGATGGACGATACGGGTACAACACATATCGGGAAATGGGTATTCAACCATTCCTTCTTTATTCCCGGTGTTTTAGCGATCTTCTTCTCTGTCGCACTTGGATTTGCTGTTTGCGGATTGGTTTAATCAATAGGGGGACGGGATCGTCTCTCCTTAATCACTTAAAGAATCTCGGAGGATATAGGGTGTTCTAGGCAGAAGCGATTTTTTTGAGTCCTGTTTTATCGCTTTTTGCAGAATGAGCTGCCAATGCGGCAACTTGGTCGATAGGTACAAATCCTTCCTATATCCTCGGGTAGCTTTTGAGATGATTCTCAAAGGCTTTTGGGCAAAGTTTGAATCCCCGGCTTTTTAGTTTGGATTCGGACTTTGCCATTTTTTTCTTGATTGATAGCAGTTGCTGCAGTGATCCTCATTCCTACATTTAGCTTCTGCTGAAAGTAATTAATCAATTTTCCGGCATTTTCTGATTGAAATTGCTGTGACACTCTAAACAATAGGATTTCGTTTTCGAATGACCGGCATGACAGCGGCTGCATTCAAGCTTCCCTTGATGGCTGCTGTGCGGGTTGTCTGATTTCTCAGCTTTCTGAGTTTTCTTTGCAAGCTCTTCATAACTGCCGTGGCACGAGAGGCACCTGTCATTGTCGACGGTCGAGCCTTCCTGAGGGGCGGATTCTTTGTGGCAGCTGCCGCACGTTAGACCTTTAGACAAATGCAATTTCGAGGCGCTGCCTTCATCAGTGCTAAGCAATTCGGAATAAAGCTCAAAATCATCTTTCGAAACCGAAATCGTTTCTCCGCTGCTCAATTGGCGTAAAACCACGGAATTTTGGTTAGTGAGGTGGCAGGAATTGCAGGGAACTTTACCTTTGTGGCTTTCATGAACCTTTTGGAAAATTCCTTTTCCGTTGTTTGCGTGGCATTTGGAACAATCCGTCGCAGTCAATTGCTGCACATTGGGATGTCCGCTGCTAAGCGGGACAGCGGTTGAGTGGCATTGTCCGCACTGGGTTTGAGCAAAAACAAGGTTGGGTAAAACAGAAGTGATGAGAGCGAGTAAAAGTTTTTTCATTATGGCGCTCCGGGAGCCGGAAGATGAATGTCTTCCGGCTCAGTGATGCATAGATTTCAGAGACGTTTAGTTTTTAGCAGCGTTTTCTCCGGCCATCTTGCCGATAGTGAAGATCTCGGCAACCGCATTTCCGCCGACTCGGTTCGTGCCGTGAACGCCGCCGGAAACTTCACCGGCTGCATAAAGACCCGGGATCGGCTGACCGCGGCGATCCATAACCTGAGCGTGGGAGTTAATTGCGACGCCGCCCATCGTGTGGTGCACGGCCATCGTTAAACGTCCCGCGTAGAAGGGACCTTTTTCGATCTTATGAATCAGCATCTTCGGGTCGCGTCCCAGAGGATCTTTCTTTTCGTCGACGGCTTTGTTATAAGTTTCAACCGCTTTCTTCAGGTTTTCAGCAGGAATCTGAAGTTTTGCTGCCAGTTCGTCTAAAGTGTCGGCCTTGAAAGCGTCGCCGATTTCAAACGCGCCGTTGAAAGCCTTGGTTGCGCCCTTGTTCATGGCGGTGTAGCCGTCCGCATCTCGAATACCGAAGACGACTTTTGTCGGAGATCCTAAGATCGCATCCGCGATGACGTCACGGCGTTTGTCTTCTGCGACGAAGCGGTCTCCGTTCTTATTCACAAAGATGACGCTTTCAACCGGACTGACCATACCGATAAATCTTCCGGTTGTGGCGCCGCCCGGAAGCAGCTGGATGTAGTCCATTCCGACAACTTCGGCACCGATGTCTTGTGCCGGAGCAATAAGGTCGCCGGTTGCGCCTTTGTGGTTTGTCGTCGGGAGATCAAAGAGTCTCGGATCATGAAGGGCTCGAGCCTGAGGATTTGCGCTGAAGCCGCCGGAAGCCAGTACAACGCCTTTCAGTGCGCGGATGTATTGAGTCCTGCCGCGCTTTGTCTGAACTTCAACTCCGATGACACGGCCGGATAAATTGCCTTCTCGAATCAGGCGCACAACCTTCATATTCAGGAGGATGGGTACATTAAGTTCTTTGCATTTGTTTTCCAGAGCTTCAATGTATCCGAGGCCGAAAGGTTTGGTTGAACTGTGTGCGCGGGGATGAAGGCCGCCGTAAACTTGATAAACGCCGGGAAGGAAGACGACGCCGCAGTCTTTAAGCCACTGGAGCGCTTCAGGTGCGCGTTTTGTAAATTCTCGAACGAGTTCGGGATTGCCGCGATAATCACCGGCTTTTAATGTCTGTTCGGCATGCAGTTCAACACTGTCTTTGATTCCTTTCTTTTCCTGCTCAACAGGATCGACGGCATTAAAGGCGCCCCCGGTGATGCGTGTATTGCCGCCGACGATATCCATTTTTTCCAAAATGACGGTGGAAGCGCCGTTCTGTGCTGCAGCGACACCGGCGGAAAGACCCGCGCCGCCCGAACCGACGACAACGACATCGTAGGTCTTAGACCATTGAATTTTGTCTGCAGCTTCTGCCTTCACAGTAAGAGGAAGGAGAGCGGCAACGGAAGCTGCGATGGAACCTGTGAGGAAGGAACGACGTTTTGTGATGATTGTCATTTTTTACTCCTTGTGTTTGTTTGACTCAACGTCGCCAGTTTAAAAATTCATTCTTCTAACGAAAATTGTGAGATAAGACTACGTAAAACACGAAATTGACGCTTACTTCATCCTTTTTCATAATGAAAGGATTCAAAGAAAATCCTATGCCTCTAATCATCCGTTTAACATTGGTACTCTTACCGTTCTGTACGGTTTGTACAAATTCATATTCTTATGAATATGTCAGAACGCCTCTGATCATCGCTGTGCAGAAAGAGGGAAGCCAAGAGATTCGGCCTTTAATCGAATCGACATTGAAAAGCCTTTCTCAAGTAGAACGAACCCGAGTACCTGAGCTCCGATACCTTTCGCTTGAAAGTTTAAAAGACCAGAGCTCTTTAAAAGATATAGATTACCTAATTGCCTCTGCCTCTGTTTTTGCCGCGCTGGAGAAATACAGTGGGCTTAAAGCAGTTGCATCGGTAAAGCCGGCCGTGTCATTTAGTGCTGATCATGCTTCTTCAACGGCAATTTTGGTCGACAAACAAAATCTGTCTGTTAAAACGCTTAAGGATTTAAAAGGCAAAACTATCGGACTGCCAGCACAATCGTCTCCCGAAGAACGCGTACAAGTCTTAAATGAATTCAAGATGCAGGGTTTCAAAGAGTCTGATTTTGCTACCTTTAAGAGAATATCGGGGGAATATGGTAAATGGCTAAAAGATCTTAAAAACGGTTCCATCGACGCTTTAGCCCTTGATCCGCTTGCTTTCAGAAAGCTTCCGGAGTCTATCCGGATGAGGATGAATCTTCTAGAGCCGAGAATAAAAGATGACTACATCTTAGGACACACGACGGCGACTTATCCGGGCTGGGTTATGGCGGCAACGTTAAAGGCCGGAAAAAAGGAAACGGTTTACTTGGAGGCGTTCCTTAAGAGTTTGAGACCGGTAGAAGGACTAAGCTGGGCGCCTCAGGCTGATTACCGTCAAACGCACCAAGTTTTAACTTCTTTGGATGATCCTTTCTACAAGAGTTTCAAAAAAAGAACCTGGCGAGAAATCGTCGAAGAGAATTTAGTCTGGTGGGCGTTAGCCGGTGTGGTGCTTTTCAGCTGGCTCCTGCATACGCTGTTCACTAATAGGCTGGTCAACATGCGGACACGTCAATTGTTCGAAGCGAACGAACGTCGCCTCAAGGCAGAAGAGCATTACCATAATTTAGAGAAGGCTTCGATCGTTGGCCAAATGTCGAATATTGTGGCGCATGAGCTTAGACAGCCGCTGGCGGCCATCTCTAACTATTCATTGGCAATGAAAAGACGCTTGTCGAAAGGGAATCTCGACGAGGACGCGCTTTCGTTTGCCATATCAAAACTGTTGGCTGAGAGCGGCCGAGCCTCTGAAATTATTGAACACGTCCAGAGATACGCCAAAGGCAAGCCGTCAGATTGGAAAAACTTCTCGGTCAGTGAATTGTTGAAACCCATTTGTGAAAATTACCGAGATTCTCAAGATATCCCATTGGTCCGATTTTATTGTCGGGAAGAGCAGAACTTTATAGGCGATCCCTTGGAAATTGAATTGGTGGCGAGAAACTTAGTAAAAAATGCCATCGAAGCAACGAGCTGCGTTAAAGATCCTCAGATCCTTTTAGAGCTGTGCCCGGAAAACGGAGGTGTTCGGATTACTGTCGCTGACAACGGCCCTCAAATTAGCGACGAAGCCTTAGTAAACTTAAGGGAGCCTTTGAAGAGTACAAAAATTGGAGGGCTAGGCTTGGGACTCTCCATCGTCAAGAGGATTTGCGAATCCTATGAAGGTCACGTCGAATTTTCCAAAAATTCACCTACAGGTCTTAAAGTGACTGTCTGGCTCTATAGTAAGGTCAGAGAGGAAAGATAAGATGGAAGACATAGATTCTTTTGCCGTTGTAAGGATTGTTGACGACGATGTTGGTGTCCGAGAATCCTATAAATTTCTGATTGAAAGCGATGGCTGGCTGGTTAAAACTTACTGCAGTGCGGAAGATTTTTTGGAGCATGATAACCCAACCGTCCCCGGGTGCGTCGTGCTGGATGTTCGAATGCCCGGATTAACCGGCTTAGAGCTTCAGAATCGACTGAACAGCTTTGTCTACAAAATTCCGGTCATTTTTATCAGTGCTCATGCCGACATAGAAATGGTCGTAAAAGCCATGCAGAACGGGGCCTTGGATTTCTTGCCGAAACCGATAAAGGACGAGAGCTTGTTAGTAGCAATCGAAAAGGCCGTGCGTCTGGACCATACCAGACGAGAAAAGACAAAAGAAAAGTCGGAAGTTAATCAAAATTGGTCTTCGTTAAGTCCGAGAGAACAAGAAACCGCTCGCCTTATTGCCGAGGGCTTATTAAATAAGCAGATAGCCGACCGTCTGGGCATCACGGAGCGAACGGTACAAGTTCATCGTGCCAACGTGTTTTCTAAGTTCGGAGTGCGAAACGCTGTGCAGTTTGCACAAAAACTGATGCTGATTAAGAGCGATGATGTCAATAAAGCCTGATCTCATAATTGTTGGGGCCGGCATGGCCGGTCTTTGTGCGGCAAAAACGGCTATAGAGGCGGGTGCACGTGTGCTTGTCTTAGAAAAGGCCTATCGGTCGGGCGGAACGACGCGGCTTTCTGACGGCGTTTTCAACGCCTGCGATCCGCAACGGCAGTACCCGCTGGATATTCATGATTCTCCTGAAAGGCATTTTCAGGATGTGATGGAGCAGGGACGCGGAAAAAGTCATCCGAATCTGCTTCAAGCTTACACATATGGCGCACAGGAAACGTTTAGTTGGTTAGAGCATTTGGGCTTTAAGTTTGACGACAGAGTAACTCAGGAGGCAGGCACACTCTATCCAAGGTGTCATAAACCTTTGGAAGGAGGAGGCGCTTCTTATATCGAATTTTTGCTGTCCGTTCTTTCATCGTCTCTTTGCACAGTAGCTTATGGATGTGAAGTTATCGGATTAAAGACAAATTCGAATTCATGTCCAACCGTAATCGCCCAAAAGAAGGGTGATCTAATTGAATTGACGCCTCGGAAAGGTGTCTTGCTCTGCGCTGGAGGTTTTGCGGCGAATCGACGCATGGTAACTTCGCAATTCAGTTTGCTGACAGGCTCAGAGTACATCGGGAGCAGAGATTGCGACGGAGTCGTTTTGTCGGCGGCAGTGGATATCGGCGCCGAGTGTTTACATATGAGCTTTTTTGATCTTTGCTCGGATTCAAATGAAATTGAAGAGCTCTTGTCCAATCCGGCTGATTTCATCCTTCTCAATGATCAAGGAAAAAGATTTTGCAGAGAGGATTTGGACGTTCAATCCCTTTACGAGGCCATTCTCCTTCAAAATAACCATTCAGCAGACCTTGTTTGTCTTGGTCCTGTGAAGCGGGAAAGTAATTCTCGACAATCTAATTATCCTCTTGAAGCCTTGAATAAATATGCAAAAGCTTGCCGTCTGAAGATTGACGATGAATTTGGCAAAAATCCCTATTTTCTAAGATATCCCTTTGAAGTCGTAAAACAATTCAAAGTTTCTCCTAAAATGAAATGCTCATTAGGCGGCCTTCTCATTAACGAAAAGGCACAAGTGCTGAATAGAGAAAGAGAAGTAATGCCAGGACTTTACGCAGCGGGAGAAATTGTCGGGGGAATATTGGGTGAAAAATCGGCTTCTGGAGAAGGATTGGCTTCGGCTGCGGTCTTTGCAAGAATCGGTGCGCGCGAAGTATTAAGAATTTGAAATGGAGCGCCCATCCTCTTCAGTTAGAACGCGATAATAGTTGACCACGCAGATGTCGTTGCACTTATAACATTGACAGACGGTGGGGGTGCTCCTATCTGAGTGGTGGAATCCCATCGGAATGTAGGGTTTTGCTCTAAAAAGTGCGTCTTAACGGCGGGCGCCGGAAACTGTCCTAGCGGCAGGCCGGCGCTTTTGATTTCCATCGCCTGTTTCTTGAGCTTTATGAAAAGCACTCGAAAGAGACGTTTAATTTCTTTTGGTTTCGCGTCTCCCCATCTTGTGAGATTCCCAAGATCTAAGACCTAGCCGCTATCCAAAGTCGAAGTTAAAAAACTTTCTTGTTCTCGCCTGTTTGTTTCAGTAAACACCCCTTTGGCTACAAGTTTGGTAATCCCCCCATTCTTCCTTCGAAATAACTCTTTCGAATATCCTTATCCAACCTTAATTCTCTGAAATCTGCCATAGGGTAAAGAATCGTGGAACCATCAGACTCTCGATTTGCAATCCAAAGCTCGTCCCTTCTTAATAGATCTTGATTAATCAGAAAGGGATTTTGCGTCGTGACAATTAATTGTTTTCTTGTTTCAGCGCCGCAAGAATATAAGAAGCGATTGAGTAAATGCTCAGTGAGTAATGAATGCAGGCTTCTGTCAAATTCATCAATGAAGTAGGTGACGGAGGCGTCGCGCCTTTTCAGGTTTTTCATTGCCGGTAGAAGGTCAAAAAGTCTTTTAACGCCTTCGGACTCATCTTGATCAGGAATAATCACTTCATACCCTTGTCGAGTCACATGGACGGCAAGTAGTTTTTGCATTAGGAGACCGTCAGAATTTCGGCCCACTCTGATAGCACCTGACTTTGGATCTCTGTAATACAAAAATTCCCCGTCTTGCAGATCTCTGGCTAATCGGCTGACTTCGTCGGGTAAATTCACTTTGCAATCCTGATACCCGATTTTTGTTATGCCGGTGTCAAGGTATGCGAAATCCTCCCATAACTCTCCGTCGCTCTCTGCAAATTTACTAATTGATATCGAATTAGGAGTAATTATTCTGAGGGAATGTTTGAACCAGTTGAATACATCCTTTACATGGTCAATATTTGCTTCTCCAAGGACGCTTAAGGCGGGTTGATTCTTATCCAAAAGAGGCTGGATGAAACGAAGAGACTCAGTGGGAATCGTTTTGGAAAGGGCAGGGCCAGTTTCAAGTTTTGTTCCGGAGCGGCTGAATAAAAGATTGCTTGAGGAAGTATTAATGAGAATAAGAGATTCGTTGACAATCCTTTGGTTCGTGAAAGATAAGAAGTAGGAGTAAACGTACTTTCCAAGCATTAGCTGGATTTCGATTTCGCTAGGCTCGTTTCTTAATTTTTCGTCAAAACAGAAAGCGTATGGCTTGGAGGAGAAAACGCCTTTTTCCGGCTCTGTTAACAAACGCTGTACGAATGAAATTGCTTTAATGAAATTAGATTTGCCGGAACCATTTGATCCGAAAATAGCCGCGATCGGGAGCAGCTTAATACGAAACCGCTTGAAGTCAGCTAACGTAGATCGACTTGATTTCTCTTTTCCGGCTTCCATCGTGAAAAAAGTTTTGTCCTTAAAAGACATCCAATTCTTGATGGTTATGGATACAATCATTCTGCCTCCGTTGATATTTCTACATATTCAGAGAAAAAATCACGATATATGTAAAATATTAGCAGATAACATCCTGTGATTTAACTTTTATATAGGATACTTCTGAAGAAACGGTAAAAACTTAACGACTGTCAGGGTAAAGACAATGTTTATAACCTCTTTGTGCGATTTCATTCCATGAACTGGTCTTTAAAACCTAATGGCTAATCAATACTCAATAACTGACAAGGTGTGGGTCATGGGTAGGCCAAAATCGAAGCGTTTTCACGGTTCTTTGCCCGAAGAATCTTATGCAATTGTCAAAGAGACAGCAGAGCGAATAGGGATGTCAGTGAAAAGTTTCCTTCCCATGGCGACGATTAAATACGCGCTGGAGTTTTAATAAAACTCTCGCCCCCAAGACTCTTTGCCTCTCTCAAGAAGGCTGGGAACACTTCTTCAGGCTGATGGAAGATCCGGATAAGTATTTTGGCAAAACTCACGCTAAGTTTCGTCGAGTGGTAAAACAAATCGACATCAAGGCGTGAACTATAAAATCCTTTTAGCTCTCGAAGTCATTATTAGATTTTTTGATTACGTGCCATCTGACGTTTGAAAGTTTTCGCCTTTGACGAGGCCATTTCACGGCCTTCAGTCAATATTAATCCTCCATATCGGGACGGGAGTCGGTGCCTCAGATGCTATTGAATTCATAAGCGAAATCATGGGTGACAAAGAAAGCAATTAGCACAATCCCCTCATAAATCTTGATCAACTTATAAATCAAAAGTAAATTGGGGTAAATCATCACTCTTATTTTTTCTTATCTTGCAAAACGATCTTTTCAATACATTGATTTAAAACGTTTTTCATAAATTAAAAATTGGTTTTTTCGAAAAAATCAATTTTAAGAAGTTTGATAATTATCAAATTCTTAAGGATGGTGGCTTCATATAATTGACTCAACTTCAAACCCCAAAGAAGCCCCAATATGACAATTAACCAGTTAACGTACCAGCTCTGCAAAATCTTTCTTGCAGTCTTCAAGTTAAGAAATGCAAGTCAGGCTGCAACTGAGCTCGGAATCAGCAATTCTGCGATTAGTCGTTCACTCGCTTCCTTGCGGGAAATGTACGACGATCCGCTGTTTGTTCGCACGCAGAGCGGCTTCTGCCCAACGCAGAAGGCCGTTGAGATCTCGCAAACGATGGTCGAGATCGTTCAACTCTTCCGAAAAATGGATAAGCAGCACTCCAAGTTTGATCCGTTTACCTCGGAAGGGGCTTTTGAACTTCGTGTCTATGACGAGTTCTGCTTTCCGACGCTGAAAGTGATCAATGAGAAGCTGCTCCCTAGAGCCCCGAAGATGCGCTTCAATACCCGCATTCTCTCTCACAACTGCATCCCTGAGCTAATCAATGGTGAAGTGGACTTCGCGATAGTCTATGAAGGTTTCGGTGATCCGCGTCTCAATTACGAATGCTTCGCTGAAACCAGTGACATCTATCTTTTCGGAAGAACTGGTCATCCTCTGTTTACACAGAAGAAATTCTCGATCGATGATATTTCTAAATATCCGCTTTTGGAAATCGACAATTACAGCGATGTGGCTTGTCCTCTGTTGGTCGGCGTATGTGAAGAGAAGGGCCTTCAGATGCAGGTATCGAACTACACCGAAAGCCTCGCAGCAGCATTCCGCCTGCTGATGTCCACGGATTCGGTGGCCGTCGTCTGTAACCAATTTACACGCCAGTATTCCAAACTGGTTCCGGGCGTCTCTTATATGACGCTGTCGCGGCAGGTCATCAACCGCATTAAGAAAATGCGCAGCGCAGAGCGCCCGATCGGAAATTACATCGTTTACGGAAATACCAATCAGTCTCCTGCTTTCGACTGGGTAAAGCGGGAACTTAAAAAAGGTTTAAGTGAAGAGTGGCAGACCGCCCTCAATGAATAAGAAGCAGTCAACTAGGACAGGATCCGGAGCTGTCTTGGGAAAAGACGTTTATTAAAAACCCCAAATCTAAAGGAGTCATAAATATGATGAAGCTTACGCGAAGATATTTTCTTCAGGGTATCGGCGCATCGGCTGTCCTTGGAACGCTGACAGGACTTGCTCCGACCAAAGCGCTCGCGATGAACAGCTACGGCGCAAATACTTCGCTTCTCGCAAAAAGAGCAGGAACCATCAAATACAGCAGCTGCCTCAGAAACTGCGCAGACAGATGCCTGATGAAGTTCAGCGTTCAGAACGGCCGCATGACTTATGTCAGAGGTGCCGATGAACAGTACAAAACCGGCTCTTGCCCGTGCGTTAAGGGCCTGACATATGTTGAATACACTTATGCGCCCGACCGAATCCTTCATCCGATGGTCAGAGTCGGAGAAAAGGGCTCCCATAAGTGGAGAAGAATTACCTGGGAAGAAGCCTGGGATATTCTGATCAAGAAAACCAATGAAGTGATCGAGCAATACGGCTCCGAGGCCATCCTTCCGTATTCCTATTCAGGCAACTACGGTGCTATCGGTATGCGCGGCGCCGACCGTTTCTTCAACCGCATCGGTTCTTCCATTCTGGATCGCCTGGTTTGTACGGAAGCAGGTGTCTGGGGCTACGGCAGCGTGCAGGGTACCACTGACGGTCCTGACCCCGAAACCATCCCCAACTGCGACTGCTACGTATCCTGGGGCTTTAATGAAACAGTCTCTAATGTTCACGGCATTAAGCTGATTAATGAGGCTAGAGACAAAGGCGCCAAAGTATTAGCTGTCAATCCGAACCGTACGCCGATTTGCTCTCAGGCTGACATTTATCTCCAGCCGAAACCTTCTACCGACGCATGGGTGGCAACCGGTGTCATGAAATATTTGATCGCTCATGACATGATCGATCACGACTTCCTCAAGAACTGCTGCATTGGTGCTGATCAGGCGATCGCTAAAGTCAACTCCGTCGATTGGAAGGACATCGAACGAGTAACCGGCCTCACGCAAAAGCAAATTGAAGAATTTGCCGATGTGTACGGCCATGCCGAACGAATCATTATCCGCGCCGGCTACGGTATGCAGCGTAACTACAACGGCGCCCGCATGACGCGCGCGATAGCCATCATGCAGGCCATGAGAGGTATGTTCGACAAACCGTCCTGCGGCATTATTTATGATAATGTTCGTCCGATTACCGGCATGAATCTGAATCTCGGCCGCGGCAATTATCTGCGTAAGGGCAAACAGCAGCACGTCAATATGACGGACTTGGATATGGCCTTAAAGGCAGAAAATCCGACCACCGAAAACCGTCCGATCAAGCCGATCCACCTTCTGGTCATCTACAACGGAAATCCGGTGGCAGTCTCTCCGAACGTCAATGCCGTGATCGAAAATCTCAAGAGAAAAGACCTGTTCGTCGTGGGCTTTGACATGATCATGACAGACTCTCTTGAATACTGCGACTTGATCCTCCCGGCTTCTACCCAGTTCGAAACCGACGACATCATCGGCGACTACCACTCCTGGTATGTTCAGATCTGCGAGAAAGTGATTGAACCGGTCGGAGAATCCGAGCCGAATTGGGACTTCTTTGCCGAATGGGGCAGAAGAATGGGCTTCAAGGATCAGGCTTTCCGCGATACACCGAAAGACATCATCCGTCAGTTCCTGCAGACAGAAACTCCGTGGTATCAGGGCATCACGCTTGAACGTCTGGAAAAAGAAAAGTTCATTCATCTCGATATGCCCGAAAGCGTCCCGGTTCGCTCCGGCGGTAAGGCAGAAACGGAATCCGGCAAGATCGAGCTTTATTCCAACATTATGAAGAAAGCGGGATTTGATCCGGTGATCGATCTGGCTCTGTGCGAAGAAGAAATGCCCGAAGAAGAAAAGAACCTGCCGTTCCGTCTTCTTTCTCCCGGCATCCCGCAGCGCGTTAATTCTTCTTTCTATAACGTTAAATACATTCGCGCTTACAACGCTTATGAATGCGAAGTCAATCCGGAAGACGCAAAACGCTTAGGCATTAAGTCCGGAGACAAAGTTCGCCTGAACAATCAGAGAGGCGAGGCCTTCTTTGTAGCTCGAGTGACGACACGCGTCGCTCCGGGTGTGGTTCGTACGGCCAAGTGCAATTGGAGAAGCACCAACCCTTACGGTCAAAACACCAATACCAATTCTTTGACAACCGGAAAGCTGACGGACATGGGTGGCTGTTCTGCTTACCACTCAACCAGAGTGAACCTTAGCAAGGCATAGGAGTTAGAAATGAGCAACAAATTTCAAAAAGGTTTCATTTTCAGACAGGAAAACTGTGTCGGTTGCGGCGGCTGCTCTGTTGCCTGTCAGATTCATAACGAACTGCCCGAGGATGTCCGCTTCCGCAAAGTGGACCTCTATGAAGTGACGTCCGCAGACGGCCGCGTCAGAGACGTTTGGTTCTCTCACGCCTGCATGCACTGCTCGAACCCGACCTGTCTGGCAGTTTGTCCGGCAGCTGCTTTCACAAAGCGCCCTGACGGGATTGTAGTTTTGGATAGAAATAAGTGCACTTCCTGCGGTTTATGCAAAGAAGCCTGCCCGTATGACGCGATTACGATCAGCAAGATCGACGGCAAAGCAGCCAAGTGCAATCTTTGCGTTGAACTCTTAGACGCCGGTCTCAATCCGGCCTGTGTCGACGGCTGCCCTGTCAAATGTCTGCAGGTCGGCAACGTCACTCAGGTGCTGGCGCAGAAAGCCTCCGCTTCTAAACAGGGTATCGGCTATTCCGACGGCCCCAATAAACCCAACATGATCATCATCCGAGAAAGAAAATGACATCTAACGGGCAAAAGAAGACGCTTGAGGTTTTCAAAGATTTATTTTTGAAGCCCGGTCTCCCTTCGACTTACTCGAACCTACAGCTTTGGGCACAAAGCAGCGGCTATCCCGCTCTTGCTGAGGAAGCGAAAGAAGCGGCCCAGCACCCGGAGGAGACGGAGGCGGAATTCAATCGGCTCTGCATCGGTCCTTACCGCTTAATCGTCGTCCCCTATGAATCAGCCTGGGTGACGGGGTCGAGAAAGCTCAACGGACCGGTAGCAGAAGACGTAGCGAATTTTTACGCTGCCGCAGGCCTCTCCAGTGCTTCTCTGTTGAATGAGCTGCCGGATTTTTTCGGCAATGAACTTGAGTTTCTTTATTTCCTTGATGCGCTCTTTGATGAAGTGCGCGGAAAGGGGAACCAAGAGCAGCTGCTCAAAGATATTCAAGGTTTGTCGGATGCTTTCCGCGCAGAGCATTTTGACAAATGGTTCGAGCCGTTTCTGGACGCGATTGCAGAGAACACTAGTCAAGACTTTTGGAAGGAAGCCTCTGCAGCGCTGAAGGCTGAGCTTCGCCGAACCCAAGCCGTCTAACTTTTGCCCGCATTCCAAGGAAAAAATATCATGAACAAATTTTTAGCCTTATTTGCTTCCGTCATGTCGACAACGGCTATCGCCCAAGAGACAGCGGTCAAACAGCCTGAATTTTGGTCTCCGGTGGTTGAACACCAGATTCAAAGAGACATCCCTCAGTATTTGGGTTATACCGATAATGCGGGTCTGCTGATGTCTACGTATGACCCGAATTCGGTCTCTTCCGGTTATCTCGGCTTTTTGCAGTCTGCCGAAATGATCTCCAACCTAATCTTCGCTTCTGTTGTTGCAGTTGCTGTCCTCTTTGCGGTTTTCGTCTTAATTAACGGCCGCGCAAAGCTCTCCGAAGGTTTTTCCGGGAAGTTGGTTCAGCGCTGGTCTGTGGGAGATGTCGTCCTTCATTGGTGCGTTGCGGTTCCCTGCATCATCCTGATTCTGTCCGGATTCGTGATCGGCGCCGGTAAAGTCTGGCTCGCTCCTATGATGACACCAGCCCATTTCCACAGCCTCGTATACGCCAGCGTTTTGTTCCATAACATTTTTGCCATTCCGTTCATCATTGCTGCGGTGATTCTCATGGTGAAATGGAGCAAAAATCAGCTTCCCGAAAGCTGTGACGGCAAATGGTTCCTTGCGCTCGGCGGATACATCAATCTAGGCGGCAAAGCCAAGCATCCTGATGCAGGGTTTGCTAACGCCGGTGAGAAAGCTTTCTTCTGGACTTTCACAATTTTCGGTCTTGCGCTGGTGGCAACAGGTTTGCTCCTTTTGTTCCCCGGAATCTTCGGAGCGCTCTCTAAGAACGGCGCACTCCTGGCTCTCATCATCCACATTTGCAGCGCCATCATTCTCGGAGCTTTCTCCGTGGTTCACATCTACATGGGCGCCGTGATGAGCGAAGGCGGCATGGAAAACATGCTGAGCGGCAAGTGTGACGAAAATTGGGCAAAACAAAATCACAACCTCTGGTACGCCAAGGTCCAGAGTCAGAACAAGTAAACGCCTCTTCGGCTCCGCTTCTTTAGGCGGAGCCGAACAAAAGAATCTCTAGGATTAACACGATGTTAGACAGAAGAACACTCTTAAAACTCATCGCCTCAGGCACGGCTTTTACAGCAGTCTCCCCGCAAGTTGTGCTCGCTAAGACGTCGGGCAAACATTACGCCATGGTTTTTGATGTCAGAAGATGTACCGGCTGCTTGTCCTGCACGGTGAACTGCAGCATTGAAAACCAAACCGACCCCGGCCGCGAACGTACGGTTGTCAACCAGCTCTCGTTAAAAAACGACGACGGCGTTGTCATGATCGCGCTTCCCAATCAATGCAACCACTGCGAGAATCCGACCTGCGTAAAAGTCTGTCCGGTCAAGGCAACCTACAAGCGTCCTGAGGACGGCATCGTCGTGATTGACTATGACAAATGTATTCATTGCATGAACTGTACAAAGGCCTGCGCTTATGGCGCCAGAAAACCGGACCCGACTCATAAAAATCCGCCCGAAAAATGCAACTTCTGCATTCATCGTCTGCAGGAGGGCTTGCTTCCCGTTTGCGTGGAAAGCTGTATCGGAGGTGCCCGCTATTTCGGTGATCTGAACGATGAAAACAGTGAAGTACACCAATTGATAAAAAACAATAAAACCTACGTCCTGCTGCAGTCCGTCGGCACAAAACCGAATATTTTCTACATTGGTTTGCCCGAGAACTTTGAAGATAAGAAGTGGCTGCAGGCCGATTTCAAGAACTGGCAGCGATAAGGGGAAGTATCATGGCAAATAATGCAAATCATTTCGGCAACCACGCAGCACCTGAACTGAAAGTCAATCGAGCAGGTGTTGCCCTGCAGCCCGGCGTCAGGGTGGGCTTTACACGCTGCTTTACCTGCAACAATATGTGCGGACTTCGATATCGCGTAGACGAAGTCACAGACAAAATTACCCGGCTCGCCGGCAATCCTTACTGCGAAGTTGTGACTGGCGGTGCGCCGCTCCCTCTAAAAACATCTGTTGCGGAAGCTTATCAAGCGCTTTACCTCGGAAAAAACGGCAAAATCTTTAGAGCGACTTCCTGTGGTAAAGGCGCTAGCGGACTTGATTCCGTCGATGATCCTTATCGCGTTCTAAAAGTCTTAAAACGCGCCGGCAAACGAGGAGAAGACCGCTGGATCACTATCCCTTATGAACAAGCCCTGCAGGAAATTGTCGAGGGAGGCAATTTGTTCGGAGAAGGAGAAGTCCAGGGACTTCGTGCCATTCGCGATACAAAAACGCCTGTGGTGCCCGGAGTTCCTGAATTCGGTGTAAAGAGCAATCAGTTATTTGCGACATTTAATGAAGAAGATACGATGCGCGGAAGCCTTTACGGCAGATTTATGCGCCAAGGCTTCGGTACGGTAAACATCACGACAAAACACGGTTATTGCGGCGCTCCCGTCGGTGTCGGTTATGCCCTGGGTCTTGCGCCTGAGATCGGCGCGGGCATGTGCGATGTCGATTGGGATAATTTCGAGTACGCTATTTTCATCGGTACGGCGCCCGGCTGCTCCGGCGCCAGCATCAACAGAACGGGTTCGGGCTTAAGCAAAGCACGTGTAAACCGTAATGCCAAGTACGTTTGTGTGGATCCGATCTTAAGAAGCAACGTGACGAACGGAACAGGGGCGCAATGGGTTCCCATCCGCCCGGGCGAAGATACGGCATTCCTGCTTGCTTTGATTCAGGTCATTCTGAATTCGGGCAAAGAAAATCAAAAATTCTTGAGCGCACCGAATGAAGCTGCGGCTAAAAAGAACGGCGAAATCAATTGGTCTAATGCCTCTTACCTCATTAATACAGAAACGAACACTTTGGCAGACGCCTCAGAATTCGGACTTGGCGAAAAGGGCGACGGCGTCGTTTATTCGGAAGGCGTTCTCCAGGCTGCATCAAAGAGCGGCCCAGCAGAACTCTATGTGGACAGAGTATTCACAAATGCAGTGCCTAAAAACATCCGTTATAAATCCGCTCTGCAGCTTTTGAAAGAACGCGCCAAAGAACACTCCTTGAAATACCTCTCTAAAGTATGCGGTGTTCCGGTCGAAACCATCGAAGCGGTAGCGAAAGAATTTACTTCTCACGGAACCAAGGTCGTGGCCGTCTCCAATACCGGCAACAACGGCTGGGATTCTGTGATGAGTTCTTGGCTGATCTGTATTTTGAATACTCTGGCCGGTTCTCATGACCGAAAGGGCGGGGCGGTTTACGGCAACGGCGCCTTCATGGGATTCAGCGGAAACTACGACCTGGAAAATCTTCAGGGCGGCGTGAGCCAGGACGGCGTGGTGAGTGTTTGCAGGAACTATCCCTATGAAAGCTCCACCGAATACGCCGAGCACGTTAAGAACAAGGAAAATCCGTATCCGGCCAAGCACGTCTACCATCCTTTAGCTTCCGACTACACGGGGCTTAATGCCGCAGAAGCACTGCTAGCCATTGCCAATGAAGAGCCTTATCAAGCTAAAGCGCTGATTAATTGGCGCAGCAACCCCGTTTACAGTGCCAGTTCATTGCCTTGTGAAGCAGAAAAAGCTCTCCGTGATACTAAAAAGCTTCCTCTGTTTGTAGCGATTGACGCTTTTGTCAATGAGACGAACAGGAATGCCGATTACATTATTCCGGATCGCGTCATGTTTGAAGAATACGGCTGCGACAGAACATGGGGTAACTTTGACCAATGTGTGGTTGCCGGAGTCCCTGTTGTCACGCCGAGAACCGCTTTGACTGCAGACGGCCGCCATATCTGCATGGAAGAATTTATTTTTGATGTTGCGAAAAAATTGAATCTTCCGGGCTTCGGAGAACAGGCAGTCACTAAGAAAGACGGAACGAAAGCCTCTCTGAAACGATTTGACGATTGGTATGCCTACTATCTGAGCAACGTTGCTTCACAGTGCGAACATTTGCCTGAAGTAGCGGATTCCGACCGAGAATTAGCGGCTTTGCCTCGTGCGATGAAACCTCTGGAAACCGTGCTGACACCGGAGGAGTGCGCTCAGGTAGAAGCTCTGCTTTCTCGCGGGGGCTACTATGAAAAATCGGATAAATACAACGGCGATTTCCTGGCAAACGGCGGCGGCAAATTCCTTCAAATCTTTAATCCGGCCATCGCAACTCAGAAACATTGCTTCAGCGGAGAAGCCTATCCCGGTATTCCGGTCTACGAGAAGCCGAAGTTCTTTAACGGCGACCAGTGGGAGAAGCATTGGGATAAAGATCAATATCCGTTGGTCTTGTCTACCTATAAACCGATCCTAAGATCTAATTATTCCGGTTTCTTTGACCACTGCAATCAAGTCTCGCCGCAGAATTTCATTTACATGAACAAAAATACGGCTCAGCAGTTTGGCCTTAAAGACAAGGAAAGAGTGGTATTAACGAGTCCGGACGGTGTCACTGCTGAAGGCGTACTGGTCTGTGACGATGGTGTTGCCCAAATGACGGTTTGTGTGCCTCATGCCTACGGTCACTGGGCAGGCGGTGTTGAGGTCCGAGAAGTTGATGGTAAATCGCTGCCTGTGGCGAGAAGGAGAGGAGGCGGAACCGCCATTAATCGACTGATTCCGGTGGATCCGACCCGACCAGGCGCAGTTAAAGTGCTGAATGACTACTATGCAGGCGCATTTTGTCGGTCCGGTATTCCGGTTAAGGTTGAACAGTACCGAGAAATGAAGCCGATCGGTTGTCCTGTCATGTAGATCTGCAGTTATTCAAACTTTCTCTTGGTCTAAGTGGTCCAAAAAACACTTGTTTCCTAACTTGGAAAAAGGAACGGGCCAAGAGAAGTTCAGAGTTTCTTCTTGTCTTTATTGAAAGAGCATTAAGGTGATTTTTATTAAAACTAGAGAAGTTTTTGGAGCCTTCGGGCTCCTTTTTTCGAATACATCCGAAGTTCCCGAGGAGATAAGCCAGATAGACGCGGGAATTAAGTTAAGGCACTCCTCCTTGAGGTTAAGCATGTGTCAAGATGAGCTATCTCCTTTAATGACTTTGGTCTAATTTGTCTGAACGCAATATTAAGGAATTGGAGTATTTGATAAAACTAATAATAAGGTTCAGATCGATATTTGACATTAGGTAACACAATTTGCACAACGTTTTTGCAAGATCTTCAAAATAGATCTATCTCTTTGAATACATTTATAAACATTAAACATATTTTTTGAATTTTTTTGTTTTCTCTATACGCTTAGATTCACACCTCGGTTTGTTGAACTACTTTGCATAACAGGCAAAATGTTCTTTTGGAATTTGCCTGTCGCTTTTGAAATTCTCTCATCAGAATGATCTGAAATCTCACATGACTAACCAGGGAGTTTCAGATGAAAGTTTCAAAAACAGCAGTTCTTGTTTTGTCCGCCTTAACCTGGGGCGCTGCTATTGCAGCCGCTCCGTCTTCGAGCGTTAAGCTCTATGGAGTATTAGATACTGGTGTCTATGCTCACCATGCATCTGATGGTCAAACCATTGTCGAAATGGCTTCAGGTATAACAAAAGGCTCTCGCTTCGGCCTCGAAGGTCAGGAAGATCTGGGTAAAGGCTACAAGGTGTATTTTCGCTTAGAGCAGGGCTTCGATAGTGACAACGGTGATGAAAAAGAGGCAGGTACTGCTTTCTACCGTGACAGTTATATGGGCGTCGCAACACCGTTCGGTGCAATAGAATTTGGTCGGACCGGTGCTCTGACTGCAGGTACTCATGGCGGCATTGTCGGGGGAATGAGTCCGTTCGGTATTACATGGAAAGAAGGCGCTTTGACCAAAATCTTTGCAGGTAACATCGCTGCCCGCTTGAATAACATGGTTAAGTATGAATCACCGGACCTCAGCGGGTTCAAACTCTATGCTCAGTATTCCAATGGTGTTGACGATGATGATGTTGTTTCATCTCAAAAGAACCGCTACATTGCAGTCGGTGCAACCTATCGTTATAAGAACTTGAGGCTGATCGCAGCATTTGACAACTTGTTCTACAACGATTCAGCTGTCAAGACAGATGCAGGAGTGGCCGCCGGTAAAGACCTAAAAGATCAGAGAACTTACAACATTGGCGGAACATATGATTTCGGTGACGTGCGTATGTATTTGGGGTACCAATACGGACAAAATATCAAAACCCCTCGCCAGGGAGATGCCAAAGCTATTGCCGCTGCTAAATACGACAGCAAGGACAGCAAAGCAGCTGAGGGTTACGATACAAACGCCGTGACACTCGGAACGAAAATCAAGTTATTCGGCGGAGAGCTGAACGGCACGCTTGGCTATGCACATGCTAAACGCGACTTTAATGATTCGAAGGCTGATGTTTACCAGGCGATGGTCGGGTACAAATATCCGATTTCCAAACGAACTTACGCTTATGGTGCTCTCGGATATATTCATGGCAAATCTGAGAACACCAAGTTATCTAAGAAGGTTTGGAAACGTACCGTAGAACGAGTCAACACTCGATCTATGTTCATGGGTCTCTGCCATGAGTTTTAAAAAAATAAATTAATTTATCGGTTTACCTCCTGTAATGGCTTCTGATCGGCAATATGTGGTCAGGAGCCATTTTTTCTTTCACAGATACCCGGGCCATAAAACACTTATCCCGTTGGTTCAAACGCCGGGTCGAAAACCGAATTCCTGGCCTAATTGATGAGAAAATTTCACTCATAGAAGAAAAACCAAACTCAACCCAAGCGAGAACATCATGCCATCTCATTGCACAACGAGTTCTGACAACTGCATCGGCTGCGGAACCTGTATTCTTGTCTGTCCGAAGCGCCTGTTAATTCTTGATAATGGTCGTCCAAAAATGATCGAAGGACGGGAGCATCTTTGCAACGACTGTGGACAATGCACAGCATATTGTCCGGTAGGGGCCGCTATTCACAACGGTATTTTGGCTGCCGATCTAGAGAAGACATCAATGCCTTCTTCTTCAGCCTCAAAAACAATCATTCAGGCCCTCAAACAAAGACGTTCATATAGGAGTTTTTCCTCTCAGCCGGTGAAGCAATCCGATCTCGAAAAGATTCTTGAAGTGGTCGGGTATGCGCCCTCGGGTGGAAATAACCGTTTTTTGCGTTTAATCATCACAAAGCCGGAAACGACTAAAAAATTCTTGGAATTAATCGCACAGTGGTTCGACGGGGACTGTCGAACCGATCCGGTTTACGGCAAACGTTATGCAAGCAAAATCGATTCCATCCTAGAGCGTTATCGTGCAGGGCAAGATCCTATTCTCCGCAATGCGCCATCGGTTGTTTTCAGTGTCGGACCTAAAACCGCAGTTTGGGGCAGCGTGGAGAGCGGGATTAATCTGACTTACTTCAATCTTGTAGCAGAAACGATGAATATCGGTTGTTGTTTTGCCGGTTATGCAACCGCTGCCGCAAAAAGAAGCAGGGAAGTTCGAGAGCTTTTGGGGATTAAAGAAGACGAGGAATGTTTTAGTGCGATGTGTTTCGGATACAAGACGATTCGGGCTCAGCGAATTCCGACTCGTCGATTAGTGGAATTCAAGACAGTCTGAAGCAGTTAAATATTGTCTGACCTGATTCTTCATTCTTTTATTTTCAGTGAGATTCAATTTTTAACCCCTTTAGAGATAAGTTGTGTTTAGGTCAATTTCTAAACTCTTATTCTTGATTGCCCTTGGCGCAGCTTGTGCGACTTCTGTGTGGTCTAAGACGATCACTATTGGCATCTTAGATACGATTGACCCCTGGTTTTATGTTCAAACCTTCGGGCCAACGATGGAACATTTGAGAAAGGTGATTCCTCAATATGAAATCAAGTCCGTCGAGTTGTCGTTCGAGAACCTGCAAAAGGCGATTAAAGCAGGAGAACTCGATTTCTTTATTGCTCCGAGTGGATTCTTTGCCTATGTGGCAGAATCTGCCGGCGCGCGCCATATTGCAACACGCCATCCTCAAGGAGCCAAAGATCCTTCTAAATCTGTAGGCTCTGTATTTGTGGTTCGTGCGAACGATTCTCGGTTTAATACTCTTTCCGATTTGGTTAGGGTTTCCGTTGCTGCGACGGACTCAAATTCCTTCGATGGCTGGATTATTGCGCTAGGAGAACTGCTTCTTCAAAACTTAGATCCTAAAAGATTGTTTTCAGTTATTACCTATACGGGTTATGGGATACCGGACGTCGCCTCTATGGTGCTCAATAAGCAGGTTGACGTTGGGATACTCAAGACTTGTGATCTGGAGCAATTCGAGAGGGAAGGGACAATAGCAAAAGGAGCCCTAAGAGTACTAAACCCTAAGAATGACTCTTTAATTTCATGCAAAGTGTCCACAGACCTATATCCGGATGTTGTCTTTGCTTCCTTACCTAAAGCAGACTCGAATTTAGTTAAGACAGTGTCAGTGGGACTGCTTACCATGGATCGGACGAGAGGTGGAGACAGTTGGGGCTTTGCCAGCGACTTTACGCCGGTTTCCTCTTTATACCGTTCTCTGGAAATCGGACCCTATGAGTACTTAAAAGAAACCGGATTCATAGGATTTGCAAAACGATACCGTCATTATTTATATGGCTTCGCTGCTCTATTGATCTTAATTCTTCTTTATACGGCTTCCGTGAGAAGAATCGTCAGCATCAGAACCCGAGATCTGACTATTGCACTGAAGGAAAAAGACAAAGCCGAAAAAGAGGCTCGCGAGAGCAGAGAAAATCTCTTCCAGTTAGAAAAAGCCGGCGTTGTGAGTGAACTGTCTGCGATGTTTGCTCACGAAGCCCATCAGCCGATCGCGTCTCTAATTAATTATGCCGACGGCCTAAAGCTTTATTTGAAAGGAAAACGCGAAGATCCATTAATGCAGGAAGCGCTGTCAGAAATTTCAACGCAGGCAGATCGACTTTCAAAAATCATTCAAAGAGTCAGAACCTACGCAAAACGGCAGCACCACGAAGTTAAGCAAGAAAACTTATCCGAGATAGTAGATCGGGCGTTGGTTTCATTTAGAAGATCGTCTCTATCTTCAGGAATAGATGTCGAGGTAAAAGCTCCCGGTAAAGCTGATGCTCTTGCCGACGCTCTTGAACTTGAATTGCTGATTGTGAACCTGCTCAAAAATGCCGCTGCAGCCAGCAAGGACAGCCGAGAAAAGTTAATAAGCGTCCAATTGTCGGAAGAAGCAAACGAATGGCTGTTAAGTGTATCTGATCATGGCCAAGTGATTTCAGATAAATTATTAAGTCGGCTTTCGCATCCCGCCAAGAGCCTTTCAGACGGCTTAGGTTTGGGACTTTCAATCTGCCGTCTTATCGCAGAAAACCATGGAGGCAAATTAACCTTTAAGCCGAATAATTCCAAAGGCTTGATCGTGACGCTCCATTTGCCTAAAGCTAATAAGGAGATTTAGAGTGGAAGCCCTAGTAAGAATCGTGGATGACGAAGAAACGGTTAGAAACTCAGAGCTTTTTATTTTTAAGCTTGCAGGAATTCCGGCTGCGGCCTATTCCTCAGCAGAAGAATTTTTAGCTAAAGATGATTTGACCGTTCCGGGCTGTATTATTCTGGATCTCCGAATGCTGGAAATGAGCGGTCTTCAGCTCCAACGTTGTTTGCAGGAGAAAGGCAGTGATCTGCCGATTATATTTTTAACAGGTCACGGGACCGTGGATGCAGCTGTAATGGCTCTAAAAAACGGCGCAGTAGATTTTCTTCAAAAACCGGCTAAGCCTGAAAAGCTTCTTGAAGTGGTTAAAGTTCATCTGCAACAGAACAAGGAATTACGGTTGTCGAAAGCACTTATTCAAGAAAAAATCAATAAATTTGAACGCCTGACGGATAGAGAAAAAGAGGTGCTTCGGGAAGTCGCTACAGGCAAACTTAATAAACAGATCGCTAATGAGCTAAATATTGCTGAGCAAACCGTCAAAATCCATCGAGGTAATGCGATGCATAAGCTCGGACTTCGCTCAGCCTTGGATGCGAGTGCATTTTTACTCGACATCGGGAGGGTTACTGGAGATGAATAGAAGGAGGTTGTTTTCCGCTTTTCTCTTAACGATCTTTCCCGGACCTTCCTACGCCGGTTTTATTGAAAACATCTTCAGTAAAGGTAAATCTTGGGATGTAATCGTTGTCGGAGCAGGTGCGGCCGGATTATCAGCGGCCGTGGAAGCTGCTGATAACGGCGCTTCTGTGCTTCTATTGGAAAGTCAGCCGGAAATCGGAGGAAATACTTTAATCTCCGGCGGCTTTTATGCCTCGGTAGATAAAAAACGTCAAGAAAAACAGGGAATTACTGACTCTGTAGAGTTGCATGTTCAGCAAACTTATGAACTCGGCGGCCGTTTAGGAGATCCTAAATTGGTGAGAACAATGGTGACAGAGGCGCAGGAGTCGCTCGAATGGCTGGAAAAATTAGGTATGCATTTTCAGCCTCGAGTTTTTGAACTTTATGGCGCCCATTGGCCCAGAGCCCACATTCCAGTCTTGCCTCTCGGACAAGGATACATTCGAACCTTGGCGGATGCTTGTGTAAAGCGGAGGGTCGAACTAAAGGTTAAATGCGAAGTTCGAGAAGTATTGACTAAAGACAATAAAGTCATTGGTGTCGGGGCTTATTGCGGAAATGAATATAAGCAGTTTTATGCGCGCAGAGGAGTGGTGCTTGCGGCCGGAAGCTTTGCAGCTAATCCGGATTTAATACAGAAGATCTCGCCGAAACTCAAAGGGCTGACGACTAACAATGCGCCCGGTTCTAATGGGCTTGCCATGCTGGCAGCAGAAAAAGTCGGAGCAAAACTCGTCAATCTAGAATTTATTCAGTGTTTGCCGGGTTGCCCTCCGGGTAAAAAATATCGTGTCCGTTTTCATAATGATGTCTCTCATTTCATTTTCGTGAATAAAAACGGAGAACGGTTTATCCGTGAAGATAGTCCCAGAGATGAGTTCAGAGACGCCGTTCTCTCGCTGCCTGAAAAGTATGGATTCATCATTATCGACGACGAAGGGTTTAGAAGGGCGGGGATCTTAGTGCAGAAAGAAGCTGTAAAGGCAATTGAAGGAGGGGAGGCTTGGAAAGGCGAAACGCTTAGAGAGCTTGCCGACAAAATGGGTGTTCCTGCCGATAATCTGATCCGCACCGTTGAAGACTACAACGAAGGGGTTAGGTTGGGTAAGGATCGTTTGGGCAAGAAAATTCATTCCTTAACGCTCCCGATTGCCCATCCCCCTTTTTGGGCTTGTTATGCAGGCATGACCGTCCATTACACGGAAGGGGGCATTGCCATTGATGAGAAAGCCCGCGTTCTAAATAAGAAGAATCAGCCGATTGAAGACTTATATGCTGCCGGAACGATTACAGGGAATGTCCACGGTAAAAATCGTCTTGGCGCAAACGGATTGGCCGACGCCATTGTCTTCGGACGCATAGCCGGTCGCCAAGCCGCTAAAAATTAAAGGCGAAGTACCGGGAAGGTACTCCGCCTGATCTAACAATCTTCAGTCAGTGTTTATTTGCCGGCAGCGGCTAAGCCTGCGATTCTGCCGAATGTCAGAGCGTCGGGAACCGCATTGCAACCGACGCGGTTGGTTCCGTGGATGCCGCCGGTGATTTCACCTGCAGCATACAGACCGGGGATGACTTTGCCGCTGTTATTAATAACCTGGGCTTTTTCATTGATTTGAACGCCGCCCATGGTGTGGTGAACAGAAGGAGTCATAAGCGTCGCATAGTACGGGCCGCCCTCGTCAAGACGATGGTCATCCATACAGGTCGGACGTCCCATTTCGTCACCGGTACCTTTCTTGCAGAATTCATTCCACTTCTTAACAGTCTCGACTAAGTTCTTACCATTGATCCCGGCTTTTTGAGCCAGTTCTTCAAGGGTATCGGCTTTGAAGGATTTACCCGAAGAAAGAATGTCTTCGACTTTCACACCGTAAGCATTGCGGCCGTCTTTATCAACGAGAGCACGCTTGGCGGAAGAAATCACGAAGAAGAGCTGATCTTTCTGAGCTAGATTGGCTTTTGCAAGAACGTCGCGGCGTTCGGACTCATTCACGTAGCGTTTGCCGTCACGGTTTACATAAATGCAGGAGTTCTCGCCGAGTTTGAAGCTTGTTGCGCCAGTCTTCGGATCACCGGCAGGGAACAACTGGATCCAGCCCATCTGAGTTAAATGAGCGCCGGCCTTCTTGGCTAAATTAATACCGTCGCCGGTAGCAGAGGGAAGGTTGGTTGTCGGAGTATTCTTACCGAGTTTTTTGCCCCAAAGTTCGTCATACTCGTTACGCATCTTAACGTTAGCGCTGAAACCGCCGGTTGTCAGAATGACGCCGTCATTTGCGTTGATGACGTATTTTCTGCCGTTTTTGTTTTGAGCTAGAACACCTATGACTTTGCCGCCTTTAACAATGAGGTCATCAGCCGCTGTGTTGAGCATCAAAGTGACCGGGAGTCCTTTTTCCTTGATGTAGGCTAAGTAGGTGTCAACATAACCGACGCCGGACTTGAAGTTTTCGGCTCGGTTTGATCTCGGCCAAAGGGCGCCGACGAACTGGTTGGCCTTTCCCCGCCAGACAAAGCCCATCTTGGAGAGCTGGTCCATTGTGCCGGAGACGTTCTTGGTTAAGGTGTAGACGAGGTTGAGGTTTGCCTGGTTGTCCCCTGACTTCCATGTCTGCAGAGCGTGCAGTTCTGGAGAATCGAAGAGTTTGTTTGAACCGCTTTCTTTGTATTTAGTCCATTGGTCTTTAACTTTATTAATTAATTCGGCGTGAAGCGGATTCAGTGGTTTTTGGTTGATGATGCCTTCGACAATCTTCTTCTGTCCTTCAGACATCGTCAGATGGTCTTGGTTGCGATTGGCAACGTTGAAGCAGCCGCCGGATACGGAAGTATTTCCGCCGGCAAATCCGTTCTTCTCAAGAAGAATAACTTTCTTGCCGGATTCAGCCGCTGCAACAGCAGCGGAAAGACCAGCACCTCCGGCACCTACAATCACGATATTGGTGTCTTCAGTAACGGTGTCATTGTAATGAGCGGGTTTAGGAGCGGGCTTCTGGAACTGTTTAACATCTAAGCCGGCTTCCTTCAGGCACTTGTTAACTGCTGCCTTAATGGCAAAGCTGGAGAGCGTTGCACCGGAGATGTTGTTGACGTTTGTTGTCTGATATTTGACGATTTCAGGAATCAATTGAGTCTGAGTTAAATCGGCAACGGGATGCGTTTCGGACCAATCCAAAACCTTAACGGATTCGATCTTATTGCCCTTTACGATGACCTGTACTTTGACGGCTCCGTTTCTACCTACTTCCTGAGCAGTGTAGGTTCCGTCTTTAGCAAAGGCAGAAGTTGATAAAGCTGCCGCCGCGACTAAAAGTGTAACCGTAGCTAATTTAAAGCTTTTCATATTATCTCCTTGGAAAATAACAGCTACAGTCTATGAAGGCAGCTAAAAAAAGAAAATAATACCTTGGTTCTAGTTTTGGATAATAAGGGGTATTTTTTTATTAAGATAATAAGTTATTAGATAAGGACTTCTTAATTGGGAGCTCTCCAAAAAGTAATTCTCATTAAGTCCTACTCTCACATTAGATTTCCACGCCGACATTTTGCGTAATTAGCAAAATTGTTTTGCCTAGAATGCATTGGATATGTCGATAGTCGGTGAAAAAATGAAATTCTCAAATCCCTCAATCGAGAATGACTATGAAAAAATTCCTTGCTCTCACCGGTTTGATCGTTGCTTGCTCTCTGCCTTTTGCTGCTCAATCTCTGGAGTGCTCTGTAAAGCCTAAGGTTACTTCCATTGAAGCCCCGCACAGCTATATGTTCGTGGGCAATTCCTATACATATTATTCGAGCGGTCTTGCCGGCGCTGTTAACGGTCTGGCAAAAGCTGCCGGAATCAAAGTCAGACGCAACCGTATGGTGACCATCGGTGCGGCTGACCTCGGTTGGTTCAATGTCTGGGAACTGGTGCGTCCTTCCGGAATGGCTTCTACTTATGTCGACCACAGCGACGGCGGCAAAATCAAGAAGTTTGACTTCAGGAAAGAAAAGGTTTTTGACGCTGTCATTCTTCAGGACAACAGCACCGGTCCGATCCATCCGCAGCGCAAAGAAATCTTTGAGAAGTATGCAAAACAGCATGCATACGATCTGCAGTGTTTTGGCATCCAACCTTTGATCATGATGACTTGGGCAAGAAAGAACAAGCCTGAAATGACCCAGCAATTGGCAGATGCCACAACAAAAGTCGGCAACGAAGCCGATGCAATGGTAATTCCGGTTGGTTTGGCTTTTGCCGAAGCGATCAAGCAAGATCCGAAGTTAGAGCTCTACCGTGCGGATAAAACACACCCTTCGCCTGAAGGCACTTACTTAGAGGCCTGCGTTGTCTTTGCGAGCATGTACCATCGTTCGCCTGTCGGACTGAAATACTACGGAATTGAGCAAGTTGAAGAAAAGACGGCACATTTCCTCCAGGAGGTTGCTTGGAATACCGTTTGTGAATACTTCGACTGGAAGAAATAGTTTCGCTCTGAATCTCTCAACCAAATCATTAGAGCGGTGAATTGATCTAAAACCAAAGTTTTTGAGATCTACCGGCTCTGTCTTAATGCTCTCGTGCGTCCTTTTAGGACGCACATTTGTCTTTGCTTAATTAGCCTTATTCTTAGCGATAAGTTCCAAGACTTTACGGCCGAGTTCAATTCTAGGTTTGACAGTAGATAGATCTGACCATTCTTTTTCAGGATTATGTAAATCTCCGCCGACTACACCCATGGCGCAAGCAACCGCTGCTCCGCCTCCGGAGAAACGGTTGCCGTCGGAAGCGCCGCCGACATCCATCCATTTTGGAGCAGGCTGGTTCAGATCTTTGGATGCCTGATCCACCAGTTCAATTAATTTCTGAGATTTTTCCGTATGCGATAGAGCAGAGCTCTTAGCAACATACTTCAGCTCAGACGTCACGTCAGGTGCAAAACCTCGTTTGCAAAGTGCTTCAATCTTGTCCAACACGGCATCGCGTGTTTGATCGTTGAAGAAACGGAAATCAAATACGACGGTTGCGTCTTCAGCGATAGTGTTGGGTGTCGTTCCGCCTTTGACAACGTCAGCGTTCAAAGTGACGTCCTTGTATTCAGAGGCAATCGCTTTGATTTCAGGAATGGCTTCTATCGCATTTCTCCCATCTTGCGGATTGTTTCCTGCATGAGCGGGTCTTCCGTGGAAGTTGATCGTCAGGAACATAGAGCCCTTGCGAGAACGGACAAATCCGTTGCCCGGTCTGCCGGGTTCGTAAACCAATGCAATATCGGTTTTCTTGGCTTGTTCATCCATGAAGGCACGGGAGGCTGGAGATCCGGATTCTTCTCCGGGGTTGACGATTACCGCTATGTTGAGTTTTTTCATGGCTTCCGGCGGGATCTTCTTGCAAATCCACCAGACTGCATTTAGGGAACTTTTATCGTCGGCGACGCCGGCACCATGAGCAATATTGTCCTTAATCGTCAGAGGATACTTTTGAGCGTTCCCGACCGGCTGAACAGTATCAGAGTGGACAGAAAGCACCACATCGTAATGATCTTGATTAGGTGTATTGGTAGCAATTAATGCTTTGCCTCTTCCGGCGCAGTCTCTTGTAGTCACTGTCCATCCGATCGATTTGAAACGTTTTTCTAGGATGTCAGCTATTTTGTTAGCGCCTTCAACGTGTCCGGATTTTGAGTCAATAGATACTAACTCCTTGAGTTCATTGAGATATTGCTTCATGTCAAAATCGGAAGCATTGCCATTAGCGGCAGCAAAAGCAAAAGATGGTGTCAGACTTGCAGCTAAGCAGCCTGAAACAAAGTTGCGACGTGTGGTCATATGAATATCTCCTTTGTTATTGAGGTAATAAAGGAAGTATAGAAAAACGGATACCAAGAAGTTGGCATTCAGCTAGAACATTCGAGAAAGTGTTTATAAGAAAGGAGTTTCTTGGGTAACTGACTTGCAAATGAATGAAATCCTTCCAATAGCTCACTCAGATGTTTTGTCTGAGAGGTTGAGAGCTCACCATAAATGCTGATGCTGAGTCAGTTGTGGGGTCTTTCGCCTCGATAAATCGATTTTTCTATAGTTTCAATCAATGATAAAAGCGGCATTAAATTGTTCCTATTTTGCAAAAATTCTGCAAAATTGCTACATAAATCTATGAGATTTCGCTATTATCAAGCCTAGCACTGTCGTTTTATTGCTTTTTGTGGATGCTTAAAGTGCTTTTATTAATTGCGTAGAACTATTGAAAATGTGGAGTTGATATGCTTCTCGAGTTTAGGCTTGAAAACTTTAAATCCTTTGAGGACCCAACGGTCTTTTCGATGGTACCGACCCCTAAGCAAACGGATTTAGAGTACAGTCTCTTAAAAAAGAAGATTACGGGAATCAGAAAGGAGCAGAGGGCTTTGTGCTCATCCGTAATATATGGGCCTAACGCTTCCGGTAAGTCAAATATTATCTGCGCGGTAGATTTTCTTAGAAATGTAGTATTGAGAGGAAATATTTTAGATAGTTCCTCTGTAAGCAGCCTAAATCCATCGGCTTCTTTGCTTTCGCTTGTTCCTAATTCTTCCTTGAATAAAGAAAAGCCGGTATCGCTTGGTATAACTTTTTTAACTGAGGAACTCAAGATCGATTACGATTTAGAGTTGGAGCTCGGAGAATTCTTAGATAAATCATTTGAGAGATTTGTCTCTTATGAGGCGCTCAAAATTAATGAAAAACCAATCTTTGAAAGAAGAAAAGACAATATCGAAGTATCAAAAAATAAACATTCGAATGCAAGAATGAAAACTGAGGAAGGTAGAAAGCTAATAAATCAGCTTTCTAAGGAAGGATTGCATCCGAAGGAGCTTTTTTTATCGAATGGATTTAAAAATATTGTTAGTCCGGGTGTTGCTAATAAAGTTCTTTCATGGTTTAGAAATGATCTTCGTATTCTTTATCATTCAGAAAATGTCCGAGTCGGAGGGGGAGCAAATTCTGAATCCAATCAATTTATATTGGAACTTCTGAGTTCTGCAGCTAAAGCAATCGGATCAAAATCTTTATCCTTCTCTTTTGATAGTGACGGTGCAGACAAGGAGAAGAACGTTCTTTTCTCAGTTGTTAAGGACGTAAAAGGTGCACGAACCGCAATCAATTCGGAAATTTATGAGTCCTATGGAACTGTTAGGTTCATGCATATGTTTCCTTTAATTCTATCCGCCATAAAAACCGGATCAGTTCTATTCATTGATGAATTCGATGCCTCAATTCACCCTATGGCAATCATGAGCTTAATTAATGTTTTTCATAATGAGGAGATTAATAAGAATGGGGCGCAACTTATCTTTAATACCCATAATCCTATTTTCTTAAATGCCAATCTCTTCCGAAGAGATGAAATTAAATTTGTTGATCGAGAAGAAAACAATAGTAGTACCATCTATTCTTTATCTGATTTCGGAACGAGCGGAAGCGGAGGGGTTCGGAAGACAGACGATTATATGAAGAATTACTTCGTGGATCGTTATGGAGCAATTTCTAGGGCAGATTTTACTGATCTCATTTCTGAGTTGGCTGGGAAGTGATAATGGTTTTAAGAACAAGAAGAAAACAAACCAAAAAATACTATTTTTCTGTTGAGGGAGAAACTGAAAAATGGTACTTGGAGTGGCTTCAGAAACAGATTAACGACAGTGCAAATTTATGCTTTAACGTCTGTTTTGATATAAAGGTCCAAAAAGATCCCGTAGCTATGGTTAAAAGCTCCGTAATTTTCGGCGGAGAAGATATTTTTCACTTTTTTGACTTTGAGAGTTCGGCACCGTGTCATCTGAAAAGTCGAAACGATACATTTAGAAGATTAAAAGAGGCCAACACAATAAAAGGTGTGAATTACCATCCGGCTTATTCTAATTTTTGTTTCGAACTTTGGCTTCTTTTGCATAAAAAATGCTTGAGAAGCTCCTTTACAGATCGAAAACAATATTTGAAAGAAATAAATAGAGTATTCAATAAAGACTTTGAGAATTTACATCAATTTAAGCACCGCGATAATTTTATTTCCGTATTAAACACCTTGACATTTGAGGATTTTCTACAAGCAATAAAAAATTCAGAAGCAATAGCCAGAGATTGTGAAGATCATGGTCGCAGGAATCAAATTTATGGTTTTTACTTTTACGAGAATAATCCCGCGACGTCCGTTGGTGCCGTATTTAAATTAATACTTAAAGATTGTGGGTTTCTCTTTAGCTCTAAAAAATAAATATGGATTAAAAATTATTATCAAATCAGTGATTGAAGGAGGCGCGTGACTTGAAAACAGAGACAAAGATAATGAGTCTCGGCGGAAAGTAGCATTAAGTTTTTCACAAGAAACCTTAATAAATTTTGCATTGTGTTGATTGTCTGTTGCTCGAGTTCAACGAAAAAAGTATAGGATTTCTCTCTAAAGAGCAGGAACTGTGAAAGCAGGATTAATTGATGGCCTGATTTTTCTAAAGGAAAGTTAGTTAAGGTTTAGAGGTTAGAAAGATTTAAGGCTCGAAAGTAAAAAAAGAGAAATTGGTCGGAGCGGCAGGATTCGAACTTGCGACCACTGCGTCCCAAACGCAGCGCTCTACCGGGCTGAGCTACGCTCCGATCATTTGTTTTAATTCTCCAATATAAAGAAGAATTGAAGCAGATGAAATTATTTCACAGGGACTGCCGATTTCGCTAGTCACGTAAGTTAGCTAGGGGATCTATATGTTCTGCTAAAAAGTTCAGCGTGCAGCCATTTCATTTCCAACAACTGATCTCTCTAAGGAGAACAAGTCCAATTAGCTTACGAACAAATACCGTAGACGGAACATTGGTAGAGAAGGAATAATTAAGCCTTGGACTAAAAACTGCCAGAAGCCAAGGAGAGGCTAATATGCACCAATACATCAAAGTATCCGGAACGCCATATGAAAGAGGGTTTCAGTACGGATCTCAAGCAAAGGAAAGGATTCGCAAAGTAATAGAGGAGTACAAAGTTCTTTTTGAAAAAGAAGCCTTCATTACCTGGGACAAAGCTTATGAACTCTCTAAACCTTATCGCAAAGAAATAGAAAAATATCGTCCGGATCTTGTTGAAGAGATGCAAGGAATCGCAGACGGTGCCGGTCTTGATTTCAACACTATCCTCACGCTTAATTGTCGCTCTGAAATCATGTTTGCGAAGGCGGACGTTGCTGAAGACGCCTGCACGACGATCGGCGTGCCGCCAGAAGCCAGCGAAAACGGCCATACGCTTTTGGCTCAAAACTGGGATTGGTGGAGCATGGGGTACGGAACCACCGTACTTTTGGAAGTTGAACAGAAACCATTTGCTAAAGCAATAATTATCACTGAAGCAGGCCTTGTCGGCGGAAAAGGATTGAACGAATGCGGAATCGCACTCTCAATGAACGCCATGTCTGTGAAGAAAGGAAAACTTGGCGTTCCGCTTCAAGTCCTTCTACGTGGTGCCTTATCTTGCAGAACGATTCCCAAAGCTATTGATGCAATCGCTAAAGCCAATAGAGCCGGGAGCGCCTGCGTGGGTCTCGCAGGAGCCGACGGTTTGCTTTTTTTCATTGAGTACGCTCCAGATGACTTAGATATTCTTTTGTCAGATGGAGAACCTTGCTGCCACAGCAATCACTGGCTGTCCTTAAAAATGATTCTTGGTCCCGAAGCCAAGAACTATTCTTACAACTCAACGTTCATTAGACTCGATCGAGCCAGAAGGTTGGTCAAGAAAGAGGACAAGCTGTCGGTAGAAAAGATTTTCGAAATCTTGTCTGACCATGCCGGTTATCCCGACGGCGTTTGCAGACATGATGACGAAACACTACCGATTTACCACCGACATAGTTCTGTTTGGTCTATGGTGATCGATGTGAACGAGAAGATCATCTACTTAACCGACGGAACGCCCTGCAAGTTCAAACCTAAGGAATACAAGCTTTACTAGAAAGAAAACAGAACTGTAATAGGGTTTAGTAAAGAGGCCGAGGAGGGCGAGATCTTCTTAATGTTCTACCTCGCTTTCCGTCGGCCACATTTCCCGGTCACTGCCAAAACGAGCTTTAAAGGATGGAGGGCGGAAATGAAGACATCGCTGCAAAACACGTTAGAGGATATCAAGTCTAAGGAGGATAAAGACTCGGACATTCCGGCATCTCGTCGGACACGTAGAAAACTCCATTTAGACAAGTTTGAGAAAGCTCAAGCAAGCACTCGACGCAATTTAGAAGACAGAGAATGGCTGGACTCTCCGCCGGTCGGCAAGGAACTGCTCTGAAAACTCCAAGAGCCCTTGATGCAGTTCAAGCTTTTTCCTTAAACGTCCTCTTGGCCATAAGTCGGATAAGCCCTGCCTGTGGAAGCTTGAGTAATTATCTCAATTGATCGCTGATTGCGTCTGTGGCAAAGTTACGTCCAATAGAACTACCCTTGACAGTCATGGGCGCAAGCCGAATCTTCGATCCCTTAATCTCCAGAATCCCGATCCTGTTCACCGCAGCTTGTATATGGTCGTGGATAAGCTGTGTACATGCCGTGACTCTAGATGCCCAGGTTATCGGAGAAGATAGAAGTGTGATCGAAACGATAGCGACTACATTGGATCACTTGCGCGAAGAAATATCCGACGAGTTCTTTGAACTGAATTATCTTGCCAAGGAAGACCTTCTTAAAAAGACCAAAGATAATCCCGCCTTCTTTTTCATTACGGACGCGGTGACTTTCGCAGCCTTGTCGGAGGCAGGGGCCTGGGCGGTTGCTGCAATGAAACATCCTTTGGCCATTGACTCTTCTCATACGAGCGGAGCCGCTTTCATTACCCGGAAAGATCGGACGGATATCAATTCGTTAACTGATCTGCAAGACAAGAAAATCGTAGGGATGTCTCCGACCTCATCATTGAGCTATCTGATCGGCTTAAGAGAACTCCAAAGAATTTTCGGTCCCGGTCATTTCTCCAAGGAAGTTTCCTTCAGCGGTGCTCCGATTGAAAAGGTTGTACACGAGATCTTGGAAGGAAGAGGCGACGTAGGAATCATTGACGCCTGTCTTCTGGAGCGAATGGAGCGTGACGGCAACATCACTCCGGACTCTTTAAAAGTCATCAGTCCGCGTGACAGCAGCGATCTTCGCTGCCGCCACTCGACAGGTTTGTATCCCGGCTGGGTAATGGCTGTATCTAAGCCGGCTTCAGAACTTACAGAAAAAGAGCGAAATCTCATCTTAAAAGTCAGTTCTGTTTTGCCTACGGTGCCTAAACTTCAAGGTTTAATGGAATGGTCGACGCCGAGCAACAACGACGCCATTGCCTCACTGTTGTCTGCACTTGAAGATGAAAACAAGGACAAAGCTTTCTGGAAGAATTTCTTAAGTAAATATGGCCCGTGGCTGGGGGCTTTTTTTATTTTTCTGTTCTTGCTGTTTGCTCATACGATTTATGTTTCTTGGCTGGTTCGCAAACGTACTGCTCAATTAACGGCTTCTATGCAAAGAGCCCAGAAACTTCAGCAGCTTGTGAACTCAGAACAAGAAAAGATCTCAGCGATGGAGAGAGCAGGTATTGTCGGACAGTTATCATCGATGATTGCCCACGAGCTCCAGCAGCCGATCAATGCGATTACAAACTTTTCCCGGGGACTGAGAATTCGAAATGAGCGCGCTTCTTTGGATCCGGAAGTCCTGCAGGAAACGCTTCAGAGGATTACTCATCAAAGCGAAACAGCAGCTCAAATCGTCAATAAAGTGCGAGCCTATGCAAAGCAGCATAGTGCAGAGAAGGTTAGAGTGAATCTTCTGGCTCTTTTGGAAAAATCCATCCAAAAGTTCAAGCAGATCAAGGGCTCCGGAATAAGTTTCAATTTGAGTTGCTCTGAGGTAATAGTGGTAGAAGTCGACCCGCTCGAAAGTGATCTTGTCCTCTATAACCTTTTCAAGAACAGCTTGGAAGCTTGTAAAAATGAGTCTGCGCCTTTAATCAGCATCACTGTGGAAGAGTCAGAACAAGAAGCAGTCATCCAAATTCGAGATAACGGACCTGAAATCTCTGAGGATTTAGTCAACTCTATCTTTATCCCGAAAGTCAGCCAAAAAACGGACGGCTTGGGATTGGGTCTTTCGATCTGCAAGGCTTTGGCAGAATCGCAGGGAGGCTGTTTGAGCGCCATAAGAAACGCAGAAGGTCACTTAGTCATGAAGCTTTGTCTGCTTAAGGCTGATTCAGTAAAAGAAATAGGTGAAAATCAATGACAACCGGAATGATTTACATTGTGGATGACAATGCAGAAACGGCTCAATCCTTGGCTTTCTTTCTCGAGTCACTCGGATGGAGGACCCGTGTTTGGAATGATCCCGAAGCTTTTCTAAATGACTATGAAGCGCTTGCGGCTGACGGATGCTTCATCTTTGATATTCGGATGCCGAGGATTGACGGATTAGAACTCTTAGAACGACTGAACGCAAAAGACAACAAGCGACCGATCATCTTCTTAACCGGTCATGGCGACGTCAACATGGCAGTCAAAGCTTTCAAAAACGGTGCATTTGATTTCTTTTTGAAACCCCCGGCCGAAAAAGAACTGATTGAAGCAGTCGAAAAAGCTCTGACAGTTTCGAGTGATTTGAAATTCCAGGCAGAAAAGCTTGCTTATGACAGAAAGCGCTTTGATTCTCTGACAGATCGTGAAAAAGACGTGGTAATTCTTGTCGGCAAGGGCATGATGAATAAAACGATTGCCGATACCCTTAAGATCTCCGAGAAGACTGTCCAGCAGCATCGTGGTGTCGCATGCAAGAAGCTCAATCTCATCAATGCTGTAGAAATCGCTGATTTTCTGCGCAACCTCAATCTTCGCTAATGATATGAACAGTATGTGGACAAGAAATCGCCTCTTAAAAAGCCTCTTGGCTCTGGGCTTGTTGCCGCTAAGTTCTTTTGCCCTGTCAAAAGGCGAGGCTCAGAAAGAAGATCTGCTTCCGGATAAAGTGGATGTCATTGTGATCGGTTCAGGCGCCGCTGGGATGTCGGCGGCTATTTCGGCCAAAGACAAAGGAGCCAAAACCGTCATCCTCGAAAAGATGCCTATCATCGGCGGAAACACTTTAATTTCCAGCGGTGTTGTTAATGCTCCTGATGAAAAGAATCAGAAACTTCAAGGCATCGAAGATTCCAATGAATGGTTTTATAAGCAGACATTGGTAGCCGGTCATGACAAAGCCGATCCAGCTTTGGTTAAAGTTCTGACGGATCGCTCCTATCAGACCATTCAATGGTTAGAAAGTATTGGCGTTAAATTCAAAAAGGGTGTCTTTCAGGTTTATGGCGGCTTGTGGCCTCGAGGTCATTATCCTTCGGTGTCTCACGGGAGAGGGTACGTCGCAGCTTTGTCAGAGCAGTGCCGAGCAAAAGATATTCCGATTCTCACGAATGTTGAGGTGGTCGCTTTAATTAAGGAAGGTTCAAGAGTTGTAGGTGTAGAAGCTCGATTTAAAAATCAGCTGCGAAAGTTTTATGCCGATAAGGCTGTCATTATTGCTTCCGGCGGCTTTAGTGCCAATAAGGCCCTTTACGCAAAATTGGATCCTCGCTTAGAAGGAATGACATTTACCGGCGCCTCCTCGGCAACGGGCGAGATGATTGGTATTGCGGAGAAAGCAGGCGCTGCAGTCTCTGATATGGAATATATCCAGTGCAATCTCGGGCCGGACATCGGATATACCCATCGTTCCGGATACCATCTTGATGTGACTCGGCATGTGTTAGTCAATATCCGCGGAAAGAGATTTGTAGCAGAAGACGGAGCGAGAGATTACCTGCGTGATGCTGTGCTTCAGCAGCCTAATAAGATCGTGTATTCGATTGTCGATAAGAACGGATTCCAAAATTTAAGTTCTCTTTTCCAGCAGGCGGGAATCTTGGGAGAGATCGAAGGCGAGCACTTTGAAAGCAATGACTTGGCAGAGCTTGCCAAGAAAATGAAGGTTCCTCCCGAAAATCTCGTCAATACCATTAAGGAATACAACCAAGCCGTTGAGACTAAAAAGGATCCTTACGGCAGAGAGGTTTGGATGCTGATGCAAAAGATTGAAACGCCTCCTTTCTATGCCGCTCGCGTAAGAATGGCCGTCCATTACACCATGGGCGGCATCGTGATCAATGAAAAGGCTCAGGTTCTTTCTAAGGAAAGAGAACCGATCAAAGGGCTTTACGCGGCAGGGGAGGTGACAACCGGCGTTCACGGCTCTAACCGAGTCGGCGGAAACGGCCTTTTGGATGCTTTTGTTTTCGGTCGGATTGCAGGAGAAAATGCCGCGGTTGGTCTTTGATGATCTGCACATCCGATCTTCATCGGATATGAGAAAAAGCCTGCTCTCCTTACGATGATGACATAGCCTGAACTACAGGCAGTCATCCAAACCAAGGAGAATATATGAGCAAATTTACTGTATCTCGCCGCGGTCTTTTGTCCGCCGGTGTCGCAGCTTCTGCCGCCTCTCTGGCTTCTTCCGTTTTTGCACAGGAAAAGAAGTCAAATCTTGTTCCTGATAAATGGGATTTAACGACCGAAGTGCTCGTTGTCGGTTCCGGCGGTGCAGGTCTTGCTGCAGCCGTTTCCGCAGCACAAGCCGGTGCAAAAGTTACCGTGATTGAAAAATTAGCTTTCATCGGCGGCAACACAATGATCTCCAGCGGCTACTTCAACGCTGTTGACCCCGAACGCCAGAAGAAACAGGGCATTGAAGACAGTATCGAAAAACATATCGAACAGACTCTGGCGGGAGGTGACGGCCGTGCCGATCCTGAGTTGGTCCGCATTCTTTGCTCTAACGCTTTAGGCTCTCTGCATTGGCTCGAAAGCATGGGTCTTAAGTTCCGTCCTGACGTCATGCAAGTTTACGGCGCCCTGTGGCCTCGTTCCCACCTTGCCACTGAACCGAAGGGAACAGGTTTTATCCGCGTGCTTTCCACAAAAGCCAAAGAACTTGGCGTTGATATCATGACCAATACAAAGCTGGTCAAGATCATTCGTGAACAGTTTGATGAAGGCAGAGCACTCGGTGTTATGGCCGAAAGACAAGGCAAACCCTTCTACATCCGTGCCACTAAAGGTATCGTTTTGGCAGCCGGTGGTTTTGCAGCCAATCCGCGCCTCCGCGCGATCCATGATCCTCGCATGTTAACTCTCACAACCACCAACAACCAAGCCTGTTCTACCGGTGAAGTCATGCTCGCCGCGAACGAAGCAGGCGCCTACCTGATGGGTCTGGATTACATCCAGTGCAACCCCGGCTGCCCTCCAGGACACACATCTCGTCAGGCTCTGCACCTTGACGTTTCGCGCTATGTATTCGTAGACAAACGCGGTAAACGTTTTGTGGCCGAAGATGCCCGTCGTGACGTTCTTCGTGACGCCATCCTGAATCTTCCCGAAAAATTCGGCTACGCCATCGTCGATAATGATGGATTCAACAGCTACAACCAAGTGGTTCGCGACGATGCAATGAAAGGCCTGAAGACCGGCGATGCTTTCAAGGCCGATACATTGGAGGGTTTGGCTAAACAGATGGGTGTTCCTGCCGATCAGTTAAAGAAGACGATTGCTGACTACAACGCGATGGTTGATCAGAAGAAAGATCCGGACTTCGGTAAAGCAGAACGCAATCTGTCTCACAAGATTGAAAAAGCTCCGTATTGGGCCGCATTGTCCAGTATGGCTGTACACCACACGATGGGCGGCGTGAGAATCGATAAAGAAACTCGCGTGCTTGATCGCCAAGGCAATGTGATTGAAGGCCTGTATGCCGCAGGCGAAGTGACCGGCGGTATCCATGGTACGAACCGCTTAGGCGGCAACGCCATTGCCGACATCTTTACTTTCGGCCGCATCGCCGGAAGCTCGGCAGCAAACCAGAAGTAAAAACTTAAGTAGAATCTCCTAAAGTAAGTCACCGTCCGGCGAGTGAAAAAGCTCTCCGGACGGAATTGTGTCGGCTATAAGTAGACTTCAAAGCTCGGATTTTTAGTTTGCTTTCAGCAGGTTATTTTTCAGTTTCTTGAACCTCCAGGCCTTTACTCATAATTCTCTTAAGTTCAGAAATCTGTTCTTTCAGAACCTCAAAACATTTAGCACATTCAAAAAATCATTTCTAAGTGTTTATTCTTAGAAGATTTTTCAAAAACCGCATGATGTTCGCACTTGTGCATAACTAACTTGCATCAGGAACAACATATGTGACACTTTGTTGCAATTGCTTGAAGATTTGCACATAACTCAAATCCACAAAGGAGAAAACCCATGGATGTATTCTTACAAGCAGTAGTAGTTATCGGCGCCGTAGTTATCGGCGTACGATTTGGCAGCATTGGATTAGGTATCTGCGGCGGCGGTGGCCTAATGATCCTTAATCAAGTTTTCGGACTGCGTCCAACAGGCGCCCCGGTCGATGTGATTCTTATTATTTTGGCGGTTGTGACTGCTGCATCTACGATGCAGGCCGCAGGCGGCATCGACTGCATGGTCAGAATCGCAGAACGAATCATTCGCGCGAATCCCAAACGCATTGTTTTCATTGCACCGCTCGTCACATGGTTTTTCTCTTTCTTAGCCGGTACAGCTAATATCGTTCAGGCATTGATGCCTGTGATCTATGAAGTGTCTTACGCTTCTAAAGTTCGTCCCGAACGCTCTATGACGGTATCTGCCATTGCTGCTCAGCAGTCTCTGGTTGCTTCGCCTGTCGCCGCCTGCACAGCAGCACTTCTCGGTCTCTTAGGTTCCAGCGGCTCTAATATGACGCTTGGCCAGATCATGATGGTCACGATTCCTGCAACACTTCTCGCAGTTCTGATTACTTCCACGGTTATGTCCTTCTACGGTAAAGAACTGGACAAAGATCCGGAGTATCTCCAGCGCGTTAAAGAAGGCTTGGTTCTTCCTCCAAAACCCATCGAGCACAAAGAACTTCCTAAGACGGCTGCTTGGTCTGCCATCATCTTCGTCCTCGGCGTCGTCTTCGCAGTGGTTGCCGGTTTCTTCCCCGAAATCCGTACTCCGCACACCGGAAAGATCATCGGTATGGGTACCTTCCTTCAGATGTCCATGCTCGCAGCTGCTTTCCTGATTCTTGTGATCTGCCGTCCGAACGTGAAGAAAGTACTTGAGTCTTCCGTGCTGAGAGCAGGTGTTTCCGCCATCATCGTGATCTTCGGTCTGGCTTGGATGGCTGACACCTTCATTTCCGCTCATAAGGCTGCATGGATTGCCTCCATGGGTTCCTACCTCCAGGATTATCCGCTTCTCTTCGCCGTCGTGTGCTTCTTCGCTTCCTCTTTCTTAGCTTCTCAGGCAGCTACCGTCAGAGCCATTATGCCGATCGGTATTGCTTTAGGTCTGTCTCCGGCAACTATCGTCGGTCTTTACCCGAGTGTTAACGGAACTTCATTCTTCCCGGCCAGCGGTCCCGTGATCTCCACGATGCAGTTCGACCAGTCCGGAACAGTTGTAATCGGTAAGTATGTTTTGAACCACTCCTTCATGGTTCCGATGTTAACCGCCACAACATCTGCAACCCTGATCGCACTGGCACTCTCCAAAGTTCTTCTCTAGTAGCAAGCAAAGCGGGAGGTTCTTCTAAAGGGCCTTCCAAACAAAGCAAAAGGCTCCGTCAAAAACGGGGCCTTTCTTATGGGCTCAGTAGTCGTAGTTTTCAAGAAGTAGTTCGGGTATCAAAGAATTTAATAATCCTCTCTCTTAATTCTTCCGCTTCCTTGTTAACCGTTTGAGCAGGCGCCTTTGCAGGAAACTCTATATAAGACAGATTAGGAAGTTCTGTCTTTCTAAATTTATTGAACTCGGAGATCGGAAGACGCCCTGTGTTCTGGTAGGTTACAACGATAGGAACATTTTTGATTTCAGAGACTAATACATAGGGATCTTGATAGTCGGAAGCCAAGAGTGCGCTCATTGCTTGACCGAGCCCAGGACCATAGTTGGCCAGCATGTAGCTTCTGAAACTATACGGGCAATTGTGGAGAATCAATCCCGCGGCTTGTTCAGAGGCCTTTGAAACGTTCTCTAGAGCGCCGTACGCACCGATAAAATTACCGGAAAATAAAACCTTTTGTTCCTGAGGAATTTCCTGAAGAATCCGATCGACAAGTTTTCCGGTCTTACGAATATAAGATTCGATCGGGAAGCCCTTATCGTCCTCAGATTCACGGATATCAAACAAATAAACCTCTAATCCTAATTCACAAAGCCAAGCAGTTTCAGGAATGTGGGCGGTTAAATTTTTAGAGCCGTCATGGAAGTAAATCACCGAACCTTTTGCTTCGATATTAGGTTTTGTCAGGCGCAGCACGGTTCCTTCATCTGAGAGGGTAGGAAGCTTTTGTCCGTTAAGGCCAGCATGTTCCGGTGACCAATAGACCTGATCCTCCGGGCTAAAGAACAAATCCTCAACGAGAACCGAAAGGTAATTAGCGAATGATTTCTTCATGTTTTAAGAAGGCTGAAAACGGGATTTTCTTGTCGTTATCTAAATCTATCGTATAGATATCTTCCTTCAGCCAAGGTGCAAATTCAATTGTCTTTTTCGCTAATTGTTCTCTCGTGATTCGGACCAACGACTCAACAATGAGGCGGAAGAGATCGAAGGGAAAAGATTTCTTCGAAACCAGATAGAGCTCTCTTGAAAGCAGGGGCTTGGGCATCGGAGCTAACTTAACGTTCGGGATCGTCTCCCAATGCTGGATGATCCCGGCGGGTCTGGTTATTGCCCAGCCCATGCCTTCGTTAATTAGTTCCAAGAGCACAGCCGTGCTGTCAACATTGATCCTCTGATGGATCGGGATGTTGTGCGTCAGAAGAAAGTTATCAAATAACTTGCCTCCGCCGCTTCCTGTGGTCAGTCCGATGTAAGGAAGGCCGCAAAATCTCAGATGCGACCAATCGATATTGCTTTCCGGGAACTGAACGGATGCCGGATAGGCAAGAAGCGACGGTTCTCCGTAAAAGAATTGTCGTCTGACGTCTTCTAACCCCAGGGAGGGATCGGAGGTGATAAAAACATCTAGCTCGTCCCGCTTAAAACAATGCAGCAAATGGTCACTGGTGCCTGATAAAGCCGTGCATTGGGTTACGTCTGAAGAAACGTCTTTAATAACGTGACAGGCGATGTACCGCGTAAAAGTATCAACAAAGCCTATCCTCAGCTTTCTTTTAATATTGCTGTCCGTTTGAAGTTTGTCTAATACAACAGGAAGCCCCTCGATGTATGGCATCAGAGCCTCAAGAAGCATCTTTCCTTCTGGTGTCAGTTTGACCGGACGGCTGCTTCGGTCAACAGCCGTAATGCCGGTTGCCGCCTCAAAAGCGCTGAGTTTGCGGGACACCATAGATTGAGAAAGTCCCATAAGACGGGAGGTTTCGGTAAACGATTGGGTTTTACTGATGTAGAGAAGAAGATCAATCGTTTCCGTTACAAGAAAGGAACGCGGAGAAGGTGCAGACATGGTAGTTTAGTTTGCAACATGATTATTTATATTATGCATAATTTTTGAGGTTCTTTTGCATCAGGCGAAGAATAACGATCAATAAATCGCCGTAAAACGAATAAATAGCGTTTTCGGCAAAGAAGTAACTCAATCCCGCAATAAAAGGAGAATTGCAAAAATGGCAGAACAAGCAAAGGATTTCAGCCGCGGCAAAATTTCTAAGCCTCTGGCTCAGGAAATCATTAAGTACATAAACGATCCGATCGCAAGATCAGACTTTGAACATTCTTATGACACGATGCTCGACATCAACCGCGCTCATGTCTTAATGCTCTGCAAACAACACATCATCTCAGAAGAAGTCGGTAAAAAGATTCTCAAAGCCACCGATGAAATCCAGCAGAACCGCATCCTCCCGGACTTCAGCGAAAACATTGAAGACCTTTATACCAACTTGGAAGGTCGCTTAATCAAAATGGTCGGCATGGAAGTGGGCGGCCAGCAGCACACGGCCCGCAGCCGCAACGACTTAGGTGCTACTGTCGTCCGCATGGATACCAGAAAGTATTACCTGCAGCTTGCCGGAATGTTCAATAAGATGCGCAAGACGATTCTTTCTCTGGCTCGCGACAACTATGATGCCGTCTTCTCCGGCTACACTCATATGCAGCCGTCTGAACCGGTCTCTTTTGCACATTACCTTTCTGCCGTCTTAGCCGGTTTGGCAAGAGACTACAAACGCTATGCCAACGTCTGGGACTCTTTAAATCTCTGTCCGTTAGGCGGCTGCTCGATGGGATCGACGTCTTACAACATCGACAGAAACTACACGGCTAAGCTCCTTGGCTTTAATGGTCCGATTCAGAACTCTATCGATTGCGTCGCATCCCGCGATTACGTCTTAGAAACCGTTGTCACACTGGCGATGGCCAGCGACACGATGAGCCGCTTAGCTTTTGACTTGTATATTTGGTCCACACCGGAATTCGGATACATTGAAGTCGACGACTCCTGCGCTGTCTGCTCATCCATCATGCCGCAGAAGAAGAATCCATTCACGCTGGAACACATGAAAGGTTTGGCAGGCCACATGGAAGGTTTCGTGGTTGGAATCTATTCCTGCATGAAGAATATTATCTATTCTCACAGCAAGGATACCAGCGTTGAAGCTACTCGCTACCTCTATGAAGCTATGCATGACATGGAGATTGACTTCACATTGGCCAACATCACGATCGGCACACTGAAAGTGAAGAAAGATCGTATGCGTGACAACGCGCTGAGAAACTTCTGTACGGTCACCGAACTCGCGAATTATTTGGTTCGTTACGACGATATCTCCTTCCGTCAGGCACACCATATCGTGGCTGATGTCGTCGACAAGCTCTGCAAAGAAGGCTTAGACAGCTCTCATATTGACCGCACTCGCGTCAATGAAGCCATGAAAGAGCAGTTAGGCGCTGAAACCAAGCTCACGGACGAACTAATTAAAGAAGCCTTGGATCCGTCTCGTATCGCTGAAGCTAAGAAGTGCATCGGCGGAACCTCCGCTGAAGAAGTCAAACGTCAGCTGGATTTACTTGAAGAACAGATCGACGCCGACGAAAAAGTTCTGGCCGATCGTTTGATGTATCTTGCCCAAGCCAAAGAAGAACTCAACGTCGCTGTTAAAAAGTTAGAAAACAGCTAATTATTGAAATTTAAGGCAGGAGGCGGGATTAAACCGCCTCCTGAAATCTTAATGCTCACTTCAAACCGAGAAATCAAAGAGTTCCGCGATTATCCTCAGCTCATAACGGCTTATGCGGAAATCAAAAAAGCATCCGCCGCCGCTAATGCTTCTTTAGGCATCTTAGATCCTTCGGATGCGGAAGCGATTATCAAAGCGTGCGAAGAGATCATTGAAAATCCATACCGATCTGAATTAACAACGGGGACCCTACATATCAACGGCTTGGCTTACAATCAGGCCTTTAATCGTCTTCTGGCCGCTAAATCCGGCGTTTTGGAAGAAAAAATCAACGCAGGACAAGGATACGAAGACGTCTTCAACACGGCTCAGAACCTTGTCGTGTACCGTGCGATCAACTTAACGCGCTCCGGTGTTGATAATCTTTTGCAGACACTGCGCAATAAGGCGGTGGAGTTCCGGAATGAAATGCACATTGCCCGAAGCCATCTTCAGGAATCGCTGCCGGTTTCCTGGGGCGCGGTGTTCGGAGCCATGTATATCCGTTTAAAGAGAAGTGCGGATGAGCTTCAAAGGGTTCAGGATCTTTTCTTGGGCGTCAATTTAGGCCTCACGCCGATCGATTCCTTTACGCATTCAGCGCCCGGCTTCAACGCTCTAGCCGTTAATAATCTTAGAAAAGTGACTGGTTTGCCTCTGCATTCCGTTCCTCAAGACGACGATCCTGTTCTCGGATCTTCTTATGTAGAAGCTCTGGAAGGGGATGACAGGTTTATCCGGCTTTCTTCCGTGTTAAGGTTGATTGCCTTGAATTTGGCTCGCTTGGGCAATGATTTCTACATTTACTCATCGGGTCCTCGCTGCGGCATCTCCGAGCTGTCGCTTCCGGCTATCGCTCCGGGATCAACCATCATGCCCGGCAAAATCAATCCGAGCATGCCGGAACTCATGCTTCAGGTTATGCATCAGACAGTGGGCATTGATCAGCTGGCTGCATTTTCTTTTGTTGAAGAAGACATTGATATCGGAAGTTCGAACGGCTGGGTGTTTTTCCAATTATTGGAGATTTTGGAGATTATCGGCCGAGGCTGCAATAAGTTCGTTGAGAAGTGCGTGAGCGGCATTCGCGTAAAACACGATGAATCCTCAGCTCACCTTGAAAGTGCCGCTTCTCTGATTTCTTTAGCCGCCGCAGTATTCGGAAGAGAAATCGCTGAGAAAGTTTTAGCGGTTGCTTCTTCACAAAATCTGTCTGTCCCACAGGCACTGCTTCAGATCGAGGAAGTAACCGCAGAGGATGCCGAAGCGCTCTTTAATTTCGATCGATTCTCTAATCCTCAGGAACTGACGCGGTTTATTTCGACTTTTAAAAACAGGCAAGGGAGGGCATAAAGATGAGACTGGAACATGATTCTTTGGGTTCTCTTGAAGTTCCCAACTTCGCCTACTACGGAATTCAGACAGAGAGAAATCGGCAGGCTTTTGATATCTCTGATTTAACGCTCGAAGATTTTCCGTCCTTTATCGAAGCTGTTGCAAAGATCAAAGCGGCGTGCGCCAGAACCAATCTGGAAATCGGGGCCCTAGACAAAGAGAAAGCTCAAGCGATTGAACAAGCAGCCTGGGAAGTCATTCGGAGAGAGTTTGATTATTCGCTTCCGGTTTGTATTTATCGAGGTTCGGGAACACCTTTAAACGCCGGTGTTAATGAAGTTGTCGCACATCGCGCCAATGAAATCTTGACCGGTAATAAAGAAGGGGGCGGCATTCATCCGAGTACTCACGTCAATATGGCTCAGTCGAGCAACGATGTCATTCCGACTGCAAAAGCGATTGTTGTCCATGATCAGCTAGAAATCATTATCGAACCTTTAAAAGTCTTGATTAAGAAGTTGAGAGAAAAGGGCGAAGAGTTTTCTTCTGTTATTAAGATGGGTCGTACCGGATTGCAGGATGCCGTTCCCATTACCTTAGGACAACAGCTCAATGCCTTTGCCAGCGGAATGGAACGTTCTTTATCGAGGCTTGAGTACGAGAAGAGCCATTGGAATTACAGCTGTTTAGGGGGCACTGCAGTCGGTACAGGCATGGGCTGCCTTCCGGGATTCAGAGGCAAAGTCAACAAACATCTTTCCGATGTTCTTGGCTATGAGGTCAAAGCCTATGACGATCTTGTTGACGGCATGATGGCAATCGACGATCTAATTGCCTGTCACGGACAAGTCGTTGCCTTGAGTGCTCAAGTGTGGAAACTCGCCCGAGATCTTCGCGTCATGGCAAGCGGACCTAATTCCGGTTTGAGAGAGGTCTACTTCGAAGTTAAAAATCCTGAGAATGCCCTTAATCCTCAGCGTTTCGCTTCCTGCAGCCTTGAGTCCGTCATTACGGCCTGCAATCAAGTCAGTGCCAATAACAGCTCGATTCTATTCGGATTAAAGAATGGCTGGCTGGATCTCGGTGCGTGTTCAAGTATTCCTTTGAGAGCCATGATCAATAGTGCGACCATGTTGAAGGAGGCCATGAGGATATTGACTGAAGAAGTTCTGCCGTCCATGCGTGTGAACAGTCAGCTTTGCCAAGATATGGCTGAAAGCTCAGTTTCCAATACAACGATGATCAGCACGATCTTTGGTTACGAGGTAGGAAGCCAGGTCGCTCACTTGGCATTAGAAGAGAATATCTCTCCGAGGGAAGCCGCTAAGAAGCTGAAAATCCTTCCGGATGAAGTCATCGATGAACTCTTTGATGTTTCGAACTTAACGCATCCGGAGAATATGGAAGCGCTTTTCGAAAAGTACAAGGACTTTAGAAAACTCTAAAAGTCTTTAGTTTTGAGGAAACGGGTGGGCGTAAAACTCACCCGTTTTGTATGATGGAAAATTGAGAGGTTTGTTTTGAACTTTGATAAGCCTTCAAATTGCATCTTCAGGGAAGAGTTTGTTGTTTCCTGAGAGAATCGTCCTCACATTCTTAATGGTTTTTCTCACTGAAATACCTTGATTTTTGGATCTTCAATATCAATACTATTTCTATAATTAAAAAAGGGAAAAGGGAGAAGTTAACCCCTATTTGATTCATTTGGTTGATCCTAAAAAGAAATAGTTCTTGTTGTGTAGGCTAAACAGATGGTGAATCCTGAACTGGACGATAAAGATCGGGTGCTTGGGAAAACTGAGAAAGGTAAAGAGCAGCTTGGAGGAATCGAAGACCGAATTTTTGCTCGAGGTCAGGAAGCAGGAAAGACGGCGATTGTCAAAGAACTTCTTGCTATTGGTGATCTTTCCTTAGAAAAAATTTCTAGGATTAGCGGATTCTCAACGGAAGGACTTCATAGGATTCAAGCGTTATCTAATCCTCGTTAAGGAAGCAAGATATCTCCATTTTCTGAAGAGATTGCAATATTCCATTAGCTCTCTAATTCATCCTGGCTCTAATGATTTTCAGAAGAATTAATTAATAGTTTTCTGAAAACTCTGTCAGAGGTTCTTTACCTCTTTAGAGCTAAGATTTGCTGAAGCAAGCGCGGGTTTTTCTAATCCTTTAATGCTTAAGCTTCTTAAAGCCTCAGACACTTGACGCTTTAAAAACGAAGAATCAGAGGGGCTGAGTGGAGGCAAAAGGTCGTCGTAGTAGGAAAGAGCCCGAAGCGAAAGCATAGGCGAAAAATCGGTGCCGAAGAAGACAGAGGCTGCACCCAACGCTTCTACTAGGGACTCATCGTTTTTAATCAGCCGAATGATATCGACATAATCTTTGGTCGAAGGCCTTTGGATAATCACTTTCAACTTGGTTGCAAAAATATCCAATGGAGATGCGACAAGAAGGACCTCATCTTCAGTCAGTCGAGGTTCTCCTATACGGCCGAAATCGATAGTTCCAAAAAAAGAAATTTTTACGGAGCCTTTGTCGGCCTCCGGATGAGAGATTTCAAATGTCTGTGTATTTTCTAAGTCCTGAAGCTGAGTGACGAGATTTGCCTCTTCCAATAAAGGGAAAGCGTCTCGCAATTGCTTTTGGTCTAATGGGTCATGTAAGAAAAAATCAAAGTCCACGGATTGTCTGTGACCAAGCTGCAGCGCAAGAGCTGTTCCTTCATAAAGAACAAACCCAAGTTTTTTTAGATTTTGAAGTCGGGGATAAATCCAGCGTTGAACTTCTGGGAGGATTTCTAAATGAGGGCTGAAACGGATCATAGTTCGTCCCAATCTGGAATCTTTCTTACTGGCATAGGCGGAGTGACGAAGTTGTATTCGGGAAATAACAGGTTATTCCAGGAACCCCAAGTTCTTTTGTCGCCAAACCATCCGGCCTTAGCTTTCAGTAAAACCTGACGAAGGATTTTGTGGTCAAAATCGCAGAAAAGTTTTGCAGAGTCTTTGAGATCCCCCAGATTCATGACTTGCGAGATGACAAAAAAAGGATCCATCATGGCCTCTTCTTTTGTCATCCACCAAATATATCTTTTTGCAGCCTTTACCAAAAATTCGGTCTGCTCTTGTGAAAAAACAATTGAGTCATTCATCCTTAGAGCTTCCATCAGACTTATACATTTGCATTATGTGTAATTCTAAGGCTCGTCATGCTTATTGTCCTTCCGAAGAAGACACAGGGAATCGTAGATTCAATTTTCATTAAAACCAAAAGGTTGGTTAGCGCATCCGTTCCTACTGTCTAGCCAGTACTTTCCACTTCACCTTAACTCTTCTTAACCGTCGGACCGCTTCCTACGTCTCATTTTCCGAGGTGTCAACTCAACAGAAAGTTGCAATTCGTGCAAATTAATTGTCCCAACTTGCACCTTGCTCAATACTGTCCTTGTTTTTAAAGAAAAAGCCTCAAACAACAAACCTAAGGAGGAGCAATGAGGTTAGAAAAAGACTCTCTCGGAGAATTAGAAGTTCCGGATGAAGCCTACTACGGTGTTCAGACAGTTCGTTGCTCGGGCAACTACAAGATCGGAAACCATACTTACAACGAATTTCCTGAAGTGATCCGCGCAATGGCAGAGATTAAAAAGGCCTGCGCCATCACCAACAGCGAAATCGGTGCTTTGAATCATGTCAAAGCAGAAGCTATATGCAAAGCGGCCGACGAACTGATTGCAGGTAAATTTGCCGGACACTTCCCGGTCAACGTTTGGCGCTCTCAAGGTACCGGTGTGAACATGAACGTCAATGAAGTCATTGCTAACCGCGCTAACGAAATCTTGACGGGTAAAAGAGCTTACGACCAGGTGCATCCCAATACGCACGTCAATATGTGCCAGTCTTCGAACGATGTGTTTCCGACAGCCGAGGCGATTGTTCTCTATCGTTTAATCGATCCGCTCGTTGCTTCTGCTAAAGAGATTGAAAAGACCTTGGAAGTGAAGGCCCGTGACTTCAAATCCGTTGTCCGCTTAGGAAGAACCGGCCTCCAGGATGCTCTGCCCATGACATGGGGTCAGGTGTTTGCCGGTTGGCTGAGATCAGTTCAGAGAGCTCGCGAACAGCTCGAAAGTCTGAAAGAAGTTTTTAGCTACGGAGTTTTAGGCGGTACGGCAGTCGGTACAGGCATGGGCGTGATGCCCGGATATCCTGAAAGAATCTTCGAGAACCTCTCCAAAGTGCTCGGCTTCACGATGAAACAAAAGGTCTACGCAGACGAAGTGATCCCTAATAGCGGCATTTTCGACGGCATGCGCAATACCGACCATCATTCCGTATTGATGGAAGTGGTCAAAGAGCTTGTCGCCTCTGTGACAAGAATTGCCAATGACCTTTTGCTTTATGCTTCCGGCCCTCGCTCGGGCATTAACGAAGTCAAACTTCCGATGAGTGCCGAAGGAACTCAAGGGTATGAGCACGAGAACACCGCTTACCTTTGCGAAATGATGACGGATGTCTTAGGCGAAATGGTCATCGCCGAGGACATGACTTTCTACTCTGCTAATGAAGGCCAGCTTGATCACGGCTCCATCAACTCCGGCGGCTTCATCACATTAGTTAAAGCGATAAAACTCGCCTCTCATGCCTTGAGCCTATTCAATAATGAATGCTTAAAAGGTGTCGAAGTCAATGAAGAACTGCTTCGCAGTTATGCAGAAAAGTCCACCTCATTGTCAACGATGGTCGGAAGTCTTTTCGGATATCCCACAGGTGTGAAGATTGCCAAGCAAGCTATTGCGGAAGATCTGTCCTGCAAAGAAGTCGCTATTAAAGAACACGTGCTTCCTGAAGATGTCTGCGAAGAAATCTTCGACGTTCTGGCATTAACAGACAGAAATAAAACCATTGAGTTATTCAAGAAATACAGGAACATCAGAAAGGTGGACTAAGAATGCAAACTTCAAACCCTAGCGAGAAAGACAACATGACGAATAACTCTGCATTTTTTACAAGTACTGACCTTAAATACCAGGTTAGCAGTTTCCCCGGCGACAAACTTCGTGACTATCCGGAATACCTCCGTGCTTTACTTCAGGTCTGCTTGGCTTCAGCGAAAGCCAATGGAGCCCTGGGCTACCTCACACCGGAAAAAGCTTCCAAGATCGAACAAGGCTGCCAAATCCTTTTAGCCGATCCTAATGCACTGACCGCCTTAGACCAAACCATGATTCGCTTTGTCGGCAAACCCGCTCAGCGAGCAGTAGATTCTGTAATCCGTGAACTCACCGGCGGCGCAGTATCAGGCAAAGAGATTGCACTGAATCAATTTACAGCCGATGTCACCACAACTGCAGAAGGCATTGCCGTAAGAAAGGTTCTTCTTAAACTTTCTGACCATGTACGTGATCTGTCTGAAGCCATCGGACAAAAAGCCAAAGAATTTGCCGGCATTGTCAAATGCGGAAGATTAGGCTTGAAAGATTCTCTTCCGATGAGACTTGAGGACGAGTTCGCTGCCTATCAATCTTTGCTTCAGCATTCTGCTGATGAATTAGCAGAAGAAGCCAAAGGCTGGAACGTTTGTTTGTTAGGTTCCGGCGATGTTGGAAACGGCTTGGGCGTTCTGCCCGGATTTGCAGCTAGAGCCAAAGCCGATCTGGAAGAGCAGGTTGGTTATCCGCTGGCAAGCGTCGAACCTTTAACTTCTCTTTTGAACAATAAATACCGCTTTATTGTGGCCCATGCCAAAGTTCAGGCAGCAGCCGACATTATCTGGAAGATTGCTCGCGACTTAACGATCCTATCTTCCGGTCCGAGAGCCGGCATTCGTGAAATGATCCTTCCTGCGGTAGCCCCGGGTTCTTCCATCATGCCGGGCAAGATCAATCCGACGGTCGCAGAACTGATCATGCATCTGTGCGACAAAGTCTTCTCCAATGCAGCCGGTTTAAATATTGGAGTTCACTCAGGATGGCTTGGCTCCGACTCCCATTCTTCTCTGCCGCTTAAATGTATGTTGGATTCCTGCACACTGCTTTCCGACGGATGCGAAGTCTTCAAGAGAAAAGTTATCTCGGGTCTTACTGCAAACAAGGAAAGAAGTGCTGAACACGCCAGAATGTCCTTGGCGCTTCAAATGCCGCTGGCGCAGATCGTTGGAGAAGATAAGGCAAGAGAAGTTGCACGTTACGCTTATGACAATGATTTAACGCTTGAAGATGCATACACCAAGCTTGCAGGAAATCCTGCTCCGGATAGTTTGGAAGCCATGCTCTTTAACGTAGAAGTCATATCCGGTAAAGAAGGTGCTTCCGAGTTCATGAAGCGGTTGAGCCGGAAGCCGGCTGTCTAAAATGAAGTATTAGCTTCGCGCAGAACAAAAGTAACTCAAGGAGATAAAAATGTACCAGTTTCAATGTGACTACACTGGAGGATGTTGCCCCGAGATTCTAGAGAAGTTGGTACAGACGAATCCTTTGGAGCTTCCGGGATACTGTGAAGATTCGCTCTGCGCGGAAGCAGAAAGCCTAATTCTCAAGAAAGCCGGACTAAACAAGGAAGAGGCTGACGTCTTTTGGGCTGCCTCTGGTACTATGGCCAACCTCTCTTTGCTGACTACGGTTATGGCTGCAAATGAAGCTGTATTAGCCGCAGATACGGCTCATATACACACTGCTGAGGCGGGTGCCATTGAGTTTTCCGGCCACAAAATCCTCACTGTAAGAAGTAAGGACGGAAAGATTCTTCCGGAAAGTATCGAACGGGTTTGCTCAAACTTCGAAGAATCAGATCAGGTGAGCAGGGCACACGTTTGCCGTCCAAGAGCTGTTTACATTTCTTTCCCGACAGAATTAGGCACGATTTATTCCTTAGAAGAACTCAAGGCGCTTTCCGGTGTCTGCAAAAGGCACCGGCTATTTCTCTACATTGACGGTGCTCGTCTAGCTTATGGTCTGGCGGCTTCTTCAGATGTGGAATTAAAAGAACTGGCGGAATGCGCAGATGCTTTCTATATTGGAGGCACGAAGTGCGGAGCGCTTTTCGGCGAAGCTGTTGTCATAAAAGATCGCGATGTACGTGATCGTTTTCTCGGTGTTTTGCGGATGTGCGGGGGATTGATCGCCAAAGGAAGAACTTTAGGATGCTCCTTCAAAGCGTTCTTTGAAGATGACTTGTATCAGCGCCTCGGAAGATCTGCCAACGAAAAGGCAGCCAAGATCCGCACAGCCTTTGAGGAGGTCGGCGTGAGCTTCTATTCTGAATCTCAGACAAATCAGCTTTTTCCGATCGTTGATGAAAAGCTTTTCAATCGTTTATCGGAAAAGATAAAATTTAAAGTAATCAGGCGAACGCAAGAGGGACAGGGCATCCTGAGGCTTTGTACTTCTTGGTCCACACCGGATGAAGCAGTGCAAGCTTTGGTCAACCTCATAAAAAGCTAAACAACAATGAATGTTCCGGAGACCGTATTTTCCCATGAGTGGCTTCTCTTTCTATCGGTTTGTGAGAGTAAGTCGTTAAAGGAAACAGCAGAGAGGTTCAACATCAGTACCTCGTCCGCTTCTCGCTCTTTAAAGAGGCTGGAAGATTCTGTAGGAGTGACATTGTTTGATCGGTGCTCTAAGCCGATGGTTCTCACCGAAAGCGGTAAACGGCTCTACCGTCAGGTGCTTCCTGCGATGAAGATCACTCAAGAGGCCATGGAGCAGGTTAGGGAAGAGAATTATTTGTTTTCTGACCTAAGAATCGGCTTTTTAGAGAGCATGTCTTTGCATCTGGCTCCGCAGTTCTTATCTACGTTTAAGAAGAAGGTCGGGCGTATTACTTGTCTGACAGGCAGCTCCGACCGCCTCTTAGAATGCCTGCGCACGCATGATCTCGACATTATTATCTCTTCCGATCCGGCTCTGCGTTATACCGATTGGCGCCGGCTGATGATTATTCGGGAGCCATCGGTTGCCGTATTTCCGAAAGCGTTCAAGTTTGAAGATAACCATGCTAAGAATTGGCAGTCATTGTCTCTCTGTAATCTTCCTTTCATTAACTCGTATGAAAAGAGCGGACGAGGTAAGCTCGTCAACAATTTCCTTTTAACTTACGGGATACAATTAAACGGGAAGATCAACGTCGACAACCTAGCCATTAAACTAGCGATGGTTGTCGACAATAACGGATGGACGATTACGAGCCCGCTGAGTTTGATGACGCATTCGGCTTTTCTAGACAAAGTGACACTGAGCGCACTTCCGGGTTTAGGGATGGAAAGAAAGATTTATCTGCTTTCCCGTTCGGATTTTTCTCAAGAGTTGTTTGAAAGTATCGCCAGAGAGATCTGCCGAATCTACAAAGAAAGCGTCATGCCAACGCTAAAGAAGATGACGCCGGAATTAAAAGACTCTTATTTCGTTCCGGACTTCGATGAGGAAATAAATTAAGTGCTCATCACGGCAAAGATACCCCGTCGATCAACAAGAACACGAAATTTAAGAATCTCTTTCGTTAAAGATTTGTTACATGAAAGCAAAGCCCTTGTCTACCAAGGGAAGCACCTATATGCATATTTTCCCGATTACTTTATAACCTTAAGTGGCTATTAATACTATTAAAAGCAAGCCTAGCCAGCTTGCGACCCTAGGAGAATTTCTTATGACCAATTTTTCCCGCCGTTCATTCTTGAAAACTTCAGGAGCAGGCGTCGCTGCGACATTGGGAGGTTTTGCTACAACAAGCATGGCCCAGACACCGGCTCAGAAGTTTGATAAAGAAGCGGACGTTATCGTTGTGGGCTTAGGCGGTGCAGGTGCTGCAACTGCTATCACGGCTGCTGACAATGGCGCCAGCGTTATCGTTATCGAACGTCAGCCCGCTGCAACGCTCCGTTCTAATACTCGTATGTCCGGCGGCATCTTCCACTGCCCGGACAAAACCGGAAACAAGGCTGCCCTGAAAGAATACGCCCGCGCAATGTTCTCCGGCGAAAACATCCCCGGCAAACTCGAAGGCGAACAGCCTGAAGTCTCCGAAGGTCTCGCACAGGCTTGGGCAGACTACACACCTGGTCTTTTGGATTGGATGAAGTCTCTGGATCCGAAGTTCCAGGCTTTTGCTACTCCCGGCTTCAAGGGTGCAGCATTCCCCAACTTCCCGGGAGCTAAAGACTGCGGCTACCAGGTTTATCGTTCTTCCTATCCTGACCGTATTCCTCCCGGATTCAACAGCCCCTGCTACAACGGCCCGAAAGAAAAAGCAATTTCCGGCGAAGCATTCTGGCTGTGCCTTGACAACGGCGTTAAGTCCCGTGCAGACAAGATCAAAGTTGATTACGAAACACGCGGTAAAGAACTTGTCACCAATGACAAGGGCGAAGTTATCGGCGTGATTGCAGATCAAAACGGTAAAAAAGTTGCTTACAAGGCACGCAAAGCAGTTGTTCTTTGCTCCGGCGGTTACGAATACAGCAAGCCGATGCGTCAGGCCTTCTTGGAAGGTCCGGGCGTTGAAGGCTGGGCTTTCTACGGCACGATCTATAACGAAGGCGACGGTATCGCCATGGGCCAGAAAGTTGGCGCTGGCATCATGAAAGCCGGTAAAGCCGCTTCCCGTATCATCATGCCTGCTCCTGTCCGCCACAACGGAATGAAACTGGGCATGATCACTCCTGCCGTCGGTTCCGGCCACGCTATCGTAGTGAACAACTACGGTAAACGTTACGCTGCCGAACACAAGGTCACCAAAGACCCGAGCCGTTACTTCTTCTACAAAGAAGCAGTTAAGTTCAACATCGACACACTCGACTATCCGAACTCTCCGTCTTGGTTCATCTTCGACGAAACTCTGCGTAAACAGAAACCGCTCGTCGGCCTCGGCATCTCCACTCCAGGTTACGGCTTCGTTGACTACGGTGCCGCTGACAACAGCGATGCAGTGAAGAAGGGTTGGATTCTCAAGGCTGACACGATTGAAGAACTTGGCCAGAAGATCAAAGCTCTTCAGGAAAACGGCGGCAAGATGGATCCCGCAGCTCTCGCTGAAACCGTCAAGGCTTACAACGCAGCTTGCGCAGCCGGCGAAGATAAAGAATTCGGCCGCTTAAAGAGCACGTTGCAGCCTGTTTCTGATGGCCCGTTCTATGCTTGCCCGTTGGTTGCCGGCGGTCCTAACACCAAGGGCGGTCTCGCTGCTAACGCTAAGCGCGAAGTTCTTGACTGGAACCTCCAGCCGATCCCCGGACTCTATGCAGTCGGTGAAATTGCTTCTGCCCTTAAGTTCGTTTACCAGGGCGGCGGCAACTTAACAGAATGCTTGGTATTCGGTCAGGTTTGCGGTAAAGAAGTTGCAAAACTTCCTAATCGTGCATAATTTGTACTAATGAATTAGCGGCCAAACCAAACTCCTAGGTTTGGTCGCTTTTTCCATTTGTGCTCTCTAATTTAAATTTCCAAGGATGACAAAATGAAAACATTATTAGCCGCGATCCTGGGTACTTTAGTAATGAGCATGGCGGCTGCTCAGACCACGCCCCAGTATTTAGCAGATCGTCACGTTGCAAGAGGCGTTCAGTGCGCAGCTTGTCACGGGCAGGATGCTCCCAAGGCAGCTCTTCCGGAAGACAAGGACAGACATGAACCTTGCGTTGCATGTCATGGTTTCTATGACAAAGTAGCTCAGAGAACTGTTCCTAAAAACCCTGAAGAGATGAACCCGCATTCTCAGCATGACGGTAATCTGCCTTGCACGACTTGCCACAAAGGCCATCAGGCTGGCAAGAATTACTGTGCCGGCTGCCATTATTACAACTTCAAGGTACCCTAATAATTTAGGGAATTTTTGAGGGCTTAGGTTTTTGGCTTAAGCCCTTATTTTTATTTTTGTTGAAGGATTTTTTTGAACTCTTTAGAAAGCTCGGCCTCATAGAAACTTTTACTGAGAGTTTCGACCGTATCAACCAATTCCGGATTGACGCTTTTCCCGAAGATCAGAATCACTTCTCGCTGCATAACGGGATCAGGCATCTTGCAGAAATGCACTTGGGCTGCTAAGTCAGGATGCTGAACCAATGTAGCAGGTCGGACCAAGCTCCAGCCGATGCCTTTGCAGATGAGTTTCAGCATGACGCCGCCATCGTCAACTTCAATCCGATTCGGCAGATGAATGAACAGTGAGTTCAGGAAATTCTCCGTCATCTCGCTGCCTCCCGAGAATCGGTTGTATCTCAGGAAGGGCAGGCCGCAAAACCTCAGTTCTTCCCAGGTAAAAAAATCCTTTTCAAAGCGAGGCTCCTTTGGGAGCGCCAACACTGACGGTTCAGAAAACAGGTACTTTTGAGCAAAGAAAGACTCGTCGATTTTCTTAGTGCAGGCGATAGCGATGTCAACGGTCTGGGTCTTAACTAACTCGATTAATCTTTCTGAAGTCCCAGTTAAAAGAGAAATCTCATTGGACAAAGGGGAAAGTTTTTCGATGAGATGTACGCCGAGGTTCCGAGAGAGACTTTCAATGATGCCGATTCGGATAATAGGCTTCAGAAAGTTCTTTTGTCTTAGTTTCTGAACTCGAACATTAAGCGAAGAGAAATGATATTTCAGCTCGTTATAGAGATTCAAACCTTCGGAAGTGAGCTTTAAGGGCCTTTTGGAATGATCAAACAGAGGAAGGTTTAGGCTTTTTTCCAGTTCGGAGAGATGATAAGAAATGGTCGACGGATGCATATCCAAGACGGAAGATGCTTCCGACAAATTACCGCATTCGGCCATTACTAAGAAGACTTGTGTGCCGGTACTGAAGAAACCGGAATTTTCCGACCACTGTTTTTTATCCATTATCTAAGCTCAGCTGATCATTCGTGTTCGTTGATAATTATATGAAGGATCATCAGCTTGGAGCTGTACTTCGAATTTCCGAAAGCTTTCCACTGAGGAACAGAAAGGTAATTAGGCTCATTGACCTATAGGCAACCTCAAAATCTCAATGGTCAAAAAACCACTTGTCTGAAAGCTTCCCTTCAGCCGTAAAAACGGCGCTCCAAATGGAACGCCGTCTGGTTGGAAAAGTGGGAGGTTAAGTTAATTAAGCGATAGCTTCGGCGACCTTGCGCTCTAATTCTTCTTTAGCGCCCTTAACTTGGCCGACTCTGCTTTCTAATGTCAGGTTGTCACGATCCAGGTTGGTCTGAAGACGATTGAGCTGGCGAGTGACTTCCTCAGAATTCGAACCGCCGATTGTCTTCTTGGACATCGCGTTTCTTGTCGGATCAAGCGCTTCACGGATCAGGTCATCAGTAAGACTGGTCTTCTTACCCAGGAGAAGCTCGCAGATCGGATTGATGTCATCCACTGTGATTTCGTTGGCTAGCTTGTTATGTTCCTGCATGTAGCCGACCAACATGGCCACCACGCCATGAGCACTGCGGAAGGAAATACCGTCATGGCGAACGAGGTAGTTAGCCAATTCGGTAACTGTGCAATAGTTTTGGACTGCAGCTTGAAGCATCCTTTCTTTCTTGAGCGTTAATGTCTTGATCGTGACATTTAACAATGCCAAGTCAGCTTCAAATTCCTGCAAAGCGGTCCATACAAATCGCATAGCTTCTGTTGAAGAGTCTCTGCAGTGAGTGAACGGAATATTCTTCAGTGAACTGAAAACTGACACGAAGAAAGCTTCCATATGAGCGGCTTTGCCTTTGCAGCATTCCAGTGTCAGAGCATTCTTCTTCTGCGGCATGATGGAAGAGCACCCTGCAACAGAATCGTCGACTTCGACATAACCGTATTCAGGCGTGGACCACATGTAGAGGTCGTAAGCGAAGCGGGAAAGCGTGCAGGAAGCAACAGACATCGTGCCGATGATCTCAAGGCAGTAATCTCTGCTTGCCGTGCAGTCGATGGAGTTTTGCATGGGTTCGTCAAAACCGAGCAGGGCACTTGTTCTGTCTCGGTTGATCATGAAAGTGGTAGAACCCATGGAACCGCCCCCAAGAGGGCAAATGTTCAAGGCCTTCCAAGCATTTTGGATTCTTTCATAATCACGTTCCAGAGCATTTAGAACTCCGGCGCAATAATGACCGAAAGTAATCGGTTCTGACGGCTGAAGATGTGTGTAGCCGCTCATAACGGCATCAACATTTGCCTCTCCTAAATTTATAAGATTCTGGCGAAGCTCATTGAACATGCCGCACAGACGCAGATAGAAACCTCGGATGTCCATTCTTGCTTCTGTTGCAAAAAGGTCGTTTCTGGATCGGGCGGTATGCTGCTGGCCCCCGATCTCGGCGCCGGTTTGCTCAAGAAGATACTTCTCCAAGTTGAAGTACAGGTCTTCGACATTGGGATTGATTTCAAAGGTCGGATGACCTTCCATTGCAGAGATTTCCTGCGTGCACTCTAAGATCTTCTTTGCAACGTCGGTACTGATGATGCCTTCCTCGGCAAGCATTAAGACATGAGCTTTGTTGATATCGAGGATGGTTTGATAACTTCTTTCTAGGTCTGTTTTAATCGCCGGGTTGATAAGATATTTCACAACTTCCGGTGCGGGTGCTTTTTTGATTTTTCCGCGATGGTTCTCGTCCATAGTGGCTCCTTATGGTGGTTGGGATTTGGTCCTCTAATGATCCTATGGATGCCGTCGATTGTCTTCTCGGGAAGAGAACTTTTCAAAATTAGTTTTGAAAAATTCAAAATAAATATAAGCAAGCATGCCTGTAACATGGGATTTTTTGAGAATACGGGAGTGCCTAAAATGGCCGGAGTTATCTGAGGTTTCTTCTATGTCTCTTCCTTCATTGCCGTTCGGAATTTCTTCTTTTGGAAATATACGTCTGTCCGACAGAGTTTATGTGGACAAGACGGCTCAGATTTTTTCCATGGTTGATAAACATTCTCGAGTGTTGCTGACAAGACCACGACGATTCGGTAAATCTCTTCTTGTGTCCGTGCTCAACTCGCTCTTCCGCAGCGGTGACCAAGATTTTCAAGGCTTGAAGATCGAAAAGCTCTGGAAAGAACGAAAGCAGAATAAGGTTGTCCTGCTGGACTTTTCTGTGACTTGCTCTAGCCGGTTCGAGCGTTTTGAGTTGAATTTTGTTTTGCACCTCTTGAACTCCTTCAGCGAGCATGGCTTTCAATGCGATAGTTATTTGCTGCCTGATCTGCTGGAAAAGTTATCGGAATGGTTAGAGGGCCAGGAGCCTGGTTCTCTGGTACTTCTTGTAGATGAGTACGAGGCGCCTTTGACGGCGACTTTGGAAGATCCAAAATTATTCAACCTAATTTTGAAAGATATCTCTGGGTTCTTTTCGGTGATTGGATCTCGAGATTCTGCTTTCCGCTTTGTGTTTATCACCGGAATTGTGAACTTCAAAAACACCGGTATGCTCTCTGAGCTTAAAGGCTTGGCAGATATTTCTTTGGATCCGGAGTACGGATCGATTGTTGGCTTTACCACTCAAGAACTAAAAGACTATTTTTCTGGTTATATAGAAAACGCCGCAAGACAACTTGGGGCGGAGCCGGAGGCTTTGCTGCAGCGTTTGACTGGATACTATGATGGATATTGTTTCGAAAAGACCGCAACCGTCAGAGTCATGAATCCATGGTCGGTCATGAGCTTCCTTATTTATCCTACTAGAGGCTTCCGCGATCATTGGTTTCAAACCGGCGGCCAGCCGTCAGTCCTAAAAGACCTATTTAGATCAGGAGCATTGAAAGACCCAAAGAATTTCGCTGCCGTTAAGACCATTCCATTTTCGCAGCTTGGCGGTCCCGCCATAGGAGAGAATTTCTCAGAAGTTGATCTTCTTACTCAGACTGGCTACCTGACTTTCAAATCTGTAGATGGAAACATCGCCATTGTTGACTATTCCACCGAAGAAGTTCGGCATGCGATGGCTGGTATGTACTTGCATCAGCTGGTAGGAAAAACTATTGAACAGGCCGGTGTGATGGACTTCGCTATTAGGCTTGTCAAGGATAATCCCGAGACTCTTGTACGAATATTCAATAGATTGCTGGAAAGTGTGGATTACGAAGCGTACTCGATCGAGGATGCAAAGAGTGTCCTTGCCGTCATTCAGATTGCGATGATTAATGTTCGGCTTTCGCCCGTTATTAAAGTGATTGCAAAAGGTGAAAGCGTTTTAGAAGTCCAAGCCGGAGAGAGGACTATTGTGTTAACACTCGAATATTGTCATCCGGATCAGGAAGCTGAACAGTTGCTGCAAGTTGCGGTAAGTCAATTGGATAAACCCTTTTCTGGAAAGCTGGGCGGAAGAATGGAGATTTTGAAGTTGGTTTTAGTGTTTTCCGAATCCGACAGACGAATTACAGTATGGTCCGTTGCTTAAACTCGAGCTATCCTTAGTTAGATCAAACGGAAAGAAGCGACCACCTCAGAAGTAATTGGCCGTAGAGAACTCTAACTGCTCCATGAAAATTTTCTTGAAAGAAGGAATCGAGTTCTGTTCATAAAAAAGCAATGTCGCGTAACGATAATCTTCCGGCTCAACGGTCCTGAACGAGATAGGACAGTATTTGTTTGGGAGCAGCAACGCATTGCAAATAATTCTTGCTGTTCTTTTGTTTCCGTCTTCGAAGGGCTGGATGTAGGCAATTAAGAGCAGAGCGATAAAGGCTTTTTCTAGAACGTTTCGTTTGGAGTTAATGAGATCACACAAATCTTGGAGAGCTTTTTGGATTTGATTCGCTTTGGCTAAAGGCTTGTAATTTGTTCCGGTAATTCCGACTCGCCCGGCCCGGATTTTGTTCGGTATTCCAAGTCCTTTCGTAAGAAAGCGGTGAATCTCAAGGATTTTTTGAACTGTTAATTCTCTAAAGTAATCAGGTTTGTTGAGGACGTAATCCAAAGCGGCTTGATGGTTTAGAAGCATGACGGCTTCTGCTTTTGTATTGCCCTTGGTGTGTTTTCCTTCTTTGAAAAGTGATTCGGTTTGAAGAAGTGTGTAGGTGTTGCCTTCAATTTGGGAGGATTTCCATGATAAATCAATGGCAAATCTCTCCTTTTCCTTCCGTCGGAGTATAGGCGAAAGTCCTTTCCGGCGTTCTTCGAATTCTCCTTGTCGTTCTGTGAGTCTTTCCATTTCCTCCTGGGAGAACAGATCATGATTAAGAAGCGTTTCAAACAACTCATGGTTAAAAGAGGTCAGTGCTTGACGGTCGTCTTGTTCTTTCCGGAAGTATTCCTCTGGAGTTATGGGATTAAACAGCCTTCCAACGCTTGTTATTTCATATTTTGCGGATCTGCCGGAACCACTCGCAACGATCCTGCCGTCCTTCGCAAGAGATGTAACTATTCGATGGACGGTTGTTTTGGAAAAGCCGGCGCCTAATTCCTCCGCTAGCTCTGAAAGACTTTTGGGGGAGTTTGAAAGAGAGGTTAGGATTTCTGATTCTTTTTCGCGGAGGGCAGACATTTTCGTTCCAAAACATGATGTTTTTCGTTCTATTTTAAGTAGGAATGGAACGATTAGTACATGGTTTTGGAACAATCGTAATAACTCCAAATACTGGGGAGAAATATTTTTAGAGCCGCAAATGCAGGAGAACTGTCTCGGGGTTCGATGTTAAAGTTACTTTTATCATGCTTTGGTAAAATTGACTAAATCAGATTTTTAGAATTAAGGGGAAGGGGATGGATGAGTTAAGTCTGCTGCCGCTTGGCACGTCTGATTTCGCAACGTTAAGGTTAAGGAATCAGATTTATGTCGACAAGTCAGCGCTTATATACAAAATAGCCATTCGCCCCGGGAAATTTTTTCTCGCGCGGCCCCGTAGATTTGGTAAATCACTATTGATCTCAACGTTTGAATCACTCTTCAAGTTTGGACTTAGAGACTTCAAAGGCTTGACCATTGAAAAGCTATGGAAAGAAACTGAGACCTACAACGTTGTTAGGTTGGATTTTTCGGAAATCAGACCTGATTTCGGTTTGGAGAAATTCAGGGATGATTTGCGAGACCGTTTAATAGACAATTTCGCCCCTTATGGTTTTAACTTTGACAAAACCGGAACTTCAATTTTTAGCCAATTATCTTCATGGTTAAAAAAACAGGCTCCCAACTCTCTAGTTATTCTTGTTGACGAATACGACGCACCACTGACTTCTTGTTTAAGTAATTTCGAATTGTTCGAAAAAGTCAGGAGCCTCCTTTCGGATTTTTATGCGATCCTAAAGTCCAACGACGGGGCACTGAGATTTGTCTTCATTACAGGGATTACTAAGTTCAACAAAACCAGAATTTTTTCTGCCCTTAATAATTTGTCAGACCTTTCCTTGGATGTGGAGTTCGGAGAGCTTTTAGGCTATACGAAAGAAGAAATCGAGAAATACTTCTCGCCGTACCTAGCCTGCGCTGCTCGAGCTTTAGATTTAACACGTTCTGAGCTCTTGGGGGCGTTAATGAGACATTATGATGGTTTCTGTTTTGAAAGAAGCGCCACAGAAAGAGTATTTGCCCCTTGGTCTCTTCTAAACTTCTTTGCATCCCCGAGAAACGGTCTCTTGGACTATTGGTTTGAAAGCGGCGGTAAGCCTTCAGTTCTGATGGAATATTTGAAATCCCAAGCGATGAGAAGTCCTGAGGAATATGGCAGAGAAAAAACTATTTCTTTATCAACTCTATCAGGGAGTTCGGACGCCGACACTTTGTCTGACTTAGGTCTTCTCACTCAGACAGGTTATTTGACCATCAAAGCAGTGAAGTATGGAGATACTGTTTATTTAGATTATCCCAATCTTGAAGTAAAGAAGGCTATGGGCCAACTGTACGTTGAGCACCTCTTGACGGGTAGAAGCGCCGGACAAGTAGGAGCGGGTCCAATTGTCCAAGTTTTGTCAGAAGAATCAGCCGAGGCTCTTGTCCACATCCTTAATCGTCTTTTTGCAGCAATTGATTATCAGCGATATCCGGTAAGAGATGAAGCTTCAGTCAGAGCGTTTACTCAGGTGTATTTTGCAGGAGCCGGACTAGAGCCTAAAGTGGAGCACCATACTGCTCACGGACGCAGTGATTTGGAAGTTAAAGTTAACAACCGGCATTGGATCCTCGAATTTAAGGTTTCCCGCGACCAAGAAAATCCGGATCAAAAACTCGAAGAAGCTGTCGAGCAACTGAAACTCAAAGGATATGGTGACGATTCTTCATCAGAAAATCTGATCAAAGTTGCTTTAGTTTTCTCACTTGAAGAACGAAAATTTATCCGTTGGAAAGAAGTTTAATCACCAAGGAAAACATCCTAACCATTCATAGAATCGGGCGGCCGCTTTTGGCTGTAATCGAAAAAGCGGCCTCTCTGCTTCTAAATTGAAATCGCCGAATTGTCTGTCCAAATCATTTTTGGTAAAATCCTCTTCTAATTTGATCAATCATAACTGTCGGTATTCTGATGAAATCAAGAAGCTTGCTTAGTAAGGCCGTTGTATCGAGCCTTTTGCTTTTTCAAGTCCTTTCAGTCTCGGCATCAGATCTAACTTCTGACATTCAAGAAGTCATTAAAGGCAAAAAAGCTCAAGTCGGCGTCGCGGTTCTTTACAAAGACGATGCCTTCACCGCGAATAACGATGATCAATATCCTTTAATGAGCGTCTTCAAATTCCATATTGCACTTGCTGTTCTAAAGAAAATGGAAAAGGAAGGCATCCCCTTAACTGCAGTTGTTACGCTAGGACCATCTGACATCGACACGAAGACTTGGAGTCCGATGTACAAAAAATACAAGTCTAAGAAAATCACTTTGTCCTATGGAGACTTAATCAACTATATGGTCTCTCAGAGCGACAACAATGCTTGTAACTGGCTGATTAATTTTGTGGGCGGAATTCAAAATGTGAATGACTTCATTAAGAACTTGGGTATCGATCGAATCCAGTTGATCGAAACCGAAAAGTCCATGGAGCAGGACATCAGAAAAAGCTACAACAATTGGTCAACGCCGTTGTCTGTAACTCAGCTCTTGAGAAAGGTCTACACAGAAAAGGTCCTTTCTGATGAGCATTTCGCTTTCTTAGAAAAGGCCATGCTTGCTTCGGCCTCGGGTAAAGACAAGTTCAGAGCCGGTTTGCCGAAAGAAGTGGAAGTTGGCCATAAGACCGGAATGTCATACAGAACACCGGAAGGCATCAGAATGTGCGATGCAGACGTGGGCGTTATTTATATGCCCGGAGGCGAGAAATGCTATTTGGCAGTTTTAGTTAAAGACTCAAAAGAAACCGATGCTGCAAATGCAAAGATCATGGCCGATATCGCCAAGAAGGTCTATTCGCATTACACTGAAAACGCAGGTAAAAATTCGGCTCCTGCTAAATGAGTCTCTCAACCTTAATCAGAAAGTTCGACGATTAGGGGAGGAGACGTCCAACGAAGTTCAATCACCTTTTTAACTTCGAATTCCCCCGGCCTCTAAAAGTCCTTCCATATCATCGGAACAGAGTTCAGCATGAGGAACTTCATTGATTTGCTTGCGAATCAAATAATGACGGTTAATGACAAGCTCAACTGTTTTAAGGCATTGAAGGCTCTTCGCACTCAGCTCTTTAAGTTTAAGGGATAGGAAAACAAACGAATTTGGCAGGTCGGTGTTAACACCTTCCTGCCAAAATTTTCCTTCCTAATGTAAGTCTAGATTTTCACATCAGCCTTCCCGGTGATTGCCGACTACTTCCAGGCAAGATTGTTCTTCCTATAAGTAGAAATACTTATTTGCTTAAAATTTTGGAGATGTGATCTAAAAAAATTGTCTGCTTGGTCGAGATTAAGGCAGTTAGTCTTCCAGTCTGATTCGACTTTGTCCTCGTTACTGGAATGAACGTAGTCCAAAGATCTCAACTGAAACAGTCCATAGACAGAATGAGCAGCAGGATGGCAGCAAGAAGCGCATAGTCAAAGTTATCACTTCTTCCGGCTATTTATTTCCGAAAGCAACAAACCGATAAGCGTTAATAGGATGCCTAACGCGGCGCGTGTAGAAATGGTTTCGTGTAGAACTACGACAGAACAGAGAACGGTGATGACGGGAACAAGGTAGATGTACACACTTGTCTTTACCGCTCCGAGAACTTTGACAGCAAAGTTCCACGTCACAAAACACATGGCGGATGCGCCAAGACCTAAGAACAAAAGATTAAAGAAGAAGACAGGTTCAAAAATCCTTTGCCAGTTCAGACATGACTCGAATAATAGTGCTGGGAGCATAAAGAGGATTCCGAATCCGAAAATCTTTCGTGTGACGAATATTGTCGGAAAGCCGAACTTTCCGATTTCTCTCATAAGGATTGAATACAAAGCCCAAACGGCAGCGGCAGATATGGCCAACAAATCTCCTTTTGGATTGACCGCCATCGTCCCTCCGGAAAAACTTAGCAAATAGATCCCGACAATCGCCAGGCAAAAACCGACGAAGAAAGCTGCTGAAGGTAATTTTTCTTTTAGCAGGACACACGAAAAAATGGCAGTAAAAAACGGCGAGACGGACATGATGACACCGACGCTGCTTGCCTGCGTGTAGGTAAGAGCGATGTTCTCCAGTAGGTAATAGAGACAAATTCCGAAAAAACCCGCCGAAGCCAAATAAACATTCTGTCTTTGTGTCAATTGGCAAGTACTTTTAGCGGACAGAAAATACAAAGCAGCGAAGCCGATGCAAAAACGAATGAGCAAAATTTGCACAGGCGTAAAACCTTGCAGAAGCACCTTGGTGGATACGAACGTCGTTCCCCAACAAAGGATCGTTAGGAAAGCCGCTAGATGAGCGGTTGTATTTGAGTTAGTCGGAGTCATTGGAAGAAGGCGCCTTCTTTAGAAAAACATTCTGGTAACTACCTGGCGTTAATCCTGTTAGCCGGTTAAATACGTTTGAGAAATGCGCTTGATCTGCAAAGCCGCTTTTTAGTGCCGCGCGTGATGGAGGTATGCCTTGTTTAAGAAAGGTTTGCGCTTCTTTGACCCGAATGCTCATGAGGTAGCTATGAGGCGTAAGACCTAACTGCTTGCTGAAAGAGCGGATTAAGGAGGACTTGCTGACAGAGACTCTTTGGCAAATGTCATCTAAGGTTATTGTCTCTGAAGCGTGTGACTCAAGGTATTCGCAAGCCTCCTTAATTTGAGAGGATCTGAGAGGCCGCGATTGCAAGGAGGTGTGGGCATACTTTCCGAATAACCTTGAGAAGAGGACATAGAACAACTCTTCTTTCCTGAGTTCATCGGAACGCTGCATGATGAGCCTGTGCAGTTCCAAGAAAGCATTGCCGGCGGATTCGTCAGAAAAAACCGTTGGTTTGAATTGCGGAAGACAACTCTCACCGGTTAGTTCCATTGAAATTTCTTCCATTCGCTTCTTAAGAATATTGAATCCCAGGTAATGCAGGAACGGTGCTCGAGACGTCGAGACACATTCATGGTTGTCACGAGGATTGAAAATTAAGAGATTGCCAGGAAAGACTTGAAGGTTAAGCCCGTTGCAAAGGAGCTCCCGCTCACCGGAAACTACGAAACCCAAGACGTAGTAGTCGTGGAAGTGCCTAGGGAAAGGCTGAGCATAGCCCTGAAGGCAGAATGCTTCCAACCCGAGCACTTCGTCATGTCTGATGGTTCGTGAGAAGGTTTCCATATAGTGGTTCTTTTGTTTTTTCTAACTATCTCAAAAACGGTGGCGGTAGGCTTGTAAAAAATTGCCATTTTTTAGGCGACAAGAAATCGTATCTTCTAAAACGAATGGAGAATGTTTTCAGAACATAATGTTTTGTATTCGAACGAAGAAAATTTTAGGGTGAAGTGATGCTTAGACGCCAGTTAATTCTTGGAATCTCTTCCGGTTTACTTGTCAGCCAAGGGGTTCGGGCGAAAACCGTTTCTGATTTGGTCGTTCCTAAAGAAAGAAAACTTCAGTTAAATGCAAAGCCTTATTATCAACTGATAGAAATTAAGGGTACAGCCTTTGAACGCGGAAAACGCTACGGATCATCGGCCTCCGGAGCGATTAAGAGAAATATTGACTTTTATTCCTCCGCGTTCGAAAAATCCGCGAATATTGATTGGCCGAAGGCACAGAAACTCGCCATGAAGTTTCTTCCTGTGATTGAGAAGTATTGCCCTTCATATGTTGAGGAAATGAAAGGCATTGCAGAGGGAGCGGGAAGAAGCTTTGAAGACATCCTGACTTTGAATTGCAGAAGCGAGGTGCTTTTTGCCAAGGCAGATGCTTGTTCCTGCATTATTATTCCGGAAGGACGAGGCAAGAACGGTCATGTCTTTATGGGACAAACTTGGGATTGGATGGCAAGTGCCAGACAAAATTCTGTGGTTCTTAAGGTCCATCAAGAAGGTGAGCCTAGCATTCTCATGATTTGTGAGGCAGGCATGGTCGGAGGAAAGGGACTGAATTCGGAAGGTATTTCTATTTGCCTTAATGCAACTTCGGTCGGAAAAGGGAAAATCGGCGTTCCGCTTCACCTAATGATGAGGAAAGTTCTGGATTCCAGTCTGGCAACAGAAGCAATTAAAGCGGTTTCTATGCTTCCGAGAGCCGGTTCCGGTGCTTTTAATATCGCGACTCGCAGCGGATTTGAGATGGTAATTGAATTCTCTCCTGATCAATTTGATGTCATCATGAGTCAGGGGGAACCTTTAATCCATACGAATCATTATCTTTCTCCTCTCATCGCACCTCAGGATAAAGCCAAAAGTTTTATTCCTTCGACGTTTACACGCTACAACACCATGGAAAAATGGTTAAAGAAACACGGCGGAAGGATCGGAGAGAAGGAGATATTCAAACTTTTAAGCAATCACGACAACTATCCGGAGTCGATTTGTTATCACGAAGATCCTCGAATCAGCGGAGAACGTTATTGTTCTGTTTATGCCATGGTGATGGACGTGACGGCCGGAAAACTTTGGGTAACTGACGGATATCCTTGTGAAGGAAAGGTTTCGGAGTATCGACTGTAACGCCTTTAAAAAATAATTGAGATTGAAAGGCAGTTGCGGTTAAGGCAACTGCCCAAAAGAAGGCGCTATTAAATGAACTTTTCCTCAACGAGCCATAGACTTCTTAAAACGTTTTAAAACATAAGGAGTTAAAAATGGCTTATTTAAAAAATATTGCTTCTTCTGAAGTTCTGAAATTAGCAGACCAAGTTCAATATGCAGCCGGACAAGTGGTAAGCAAGACTTTGGTTCAAAACAAAGGTGTTGGCATCACGTTATTTGCTTTCGCAAAAGGTGAGGGCATTAGTGAACACGAAAGCACCGGCGATGCATTTGTTACCTGCTTGGATGGTAAAGGCAAGATCATGATTGACGGTAAGCCTTATTTCTTAGAAAAAGGCGAGAGCATTGTCATGCCGGCTAATCATCCGCACGCCGTTTACGGTGAAGAAGATTTCAAGATGATGCTGGTGGTAGTTTTTCCGTCACTGTAAGGGATCGGAAGAAGCCGGATCCTCCCAGTTATACCGCAATTTTCTCTGGCTTTTTCAAAACACGAGGGCAGGTTCTTCGAATTTCCGTTGAGAAGAAGGGTGATTTTTTCTGTGGTAAACCAAGTTTCCAGTTTAGGAGGTGTCAGGTGGGGAATATTTAGTTTGTGTTTCCAATTCGAGTACACGAATAGAAGTGTGCAAACTCTTTAAGAGATATTCAAGGGGGAGCTTCAATGTCATGAATCATATGTTTTTATTCTCTAGTTTGTAAAGAGGATCGCTTGAGCTGGCTTTTAACCTAAGTTAATTTCGTTTTTTCTTTGCGTTGCCTATTGGTTTAGTTTCTTTTGATACGACTACGGTAGGTACAGATAGAGTTAACACATCCAACATCTCATTCCCAATTTTGAAGTAATCTAGCTAGAAATTATCGGGTGGTTGTCCTTTACCCATGTTGAATTTTTTACAAAATGAGCGCGAGTTTGGTAATTGTTCCATCTATTAGTGGGTAATTGATCCCAAATAATAGTAATTAATTCTTTCCTGTATAAATGATTACTCGTAATATAAGTAAGAGCAATAGAATTATTGTCAATAAATCAAATAGATAAAACTACCTACAAAATCACATTTTCAAGAATCGGGTACAAATTAGGACGATTAGTTGTAAGATAGGTTCATTATTACTAAAAGCGTGATTTTTTCCTTGAGGGAAAGAAGTCAATGCAAAATAGGAGCCCGAGGAATGAACAAAATATATGCTCAATCGCATGGAACGTTTCATGCCTATCAAAAAAAACATGGAAGTAAGTTTACATTAACGATTTTGGCCGCTGCTTTGTTGGTTACTTTTCATACAACAACAATAGCTTCGACAACTTTAGCATCTTCTACTACCCCCCCTGCCTGGTCAATCTACGGTAACGTTGACATATTCTGCGACTGGGGCTAAAGTTGTCTACGATTCTTCCATGAAGAATCCCACGAGGTCAGGAAGCCCTTATTTGTTTCTGACAGAGGAGACTTCAAAAGATGCGGTTCTTTCAGTTGTAGTAAATGGGAAAAATCTTTCTTATAATCAGGCGCCTTACCAATTCTATATAATTGGGGGTTTTAGATCGGTTTATTTAGATAATAACGAAGGTACTGATCCGCCTCCTTCGGTCAATAACAAATTCTACCTTAATGATGGGATAGTCTCCCTCCAAGGCTCTAACGGCCAAGATTTTAATTATTCTACCTATTGCAGCGGAGCTACAGTTGATCTTACATTTACTAAGGATTCGAGCTTTTACTCTGTCATTTATGGGAGCAGAAACGATATCTCAGACTTTAATAAACCCCTCGCAACGAGAGTTGAGAATGTCGGAGATAGTAATTCAAACACAGTTAAAATTGACCTACGTGAAGAAGGAGCTTTGTGGCGCGGAACTCTGATAATGGGAGGAAGGTCTGCGCAAGCTGAAGGTTTGTCTCTGAATAATCAAAAGGGATATAGTACAAATTTTAATAAAGTTGAAGTTAAAGGAAGAAACAGCGACAAAGATCATTCAGTGAATCTACAGTTCAAAGCTGGTGGTTTGTGGGGAGCTGAAGGTTGGGAAGCGAGTAATAACCTAGTTCTTTTGGATAGTGTTGTAATTCAATCTCAGAGTAATAAAACAAGAAAACTTGGCATTGTGGGCGGGAGAGGTTTCTTTGATTACCGGATTTACGATACCAAAGGGAAAGACGATCCAGACTCTATAAATAATACTATCGCTAATGGCAATGTTGTATTAATCAAAAATACCATAATTTCGGATCCCAATTCTCTCACTGGAGCATCAGGTTCTGTGGAGGGAATGTCAGTATTTGGTGGTTATTCTTACGGAAAAGCTGCAAACAATATTGTTTCGGCGTCAAATTCTAAGATAAATGGAAACGTCATTGGGGGATTGGAGATGCAAGGCGTCTACTCTCTTCAAAAAGGTGACAAACCAAGAGACTTGCATGCGAATTTGGTTTCTCTTCACAATGTAGTTTTAACAGACGGAGCGATTTACGGGACCTCTACGGCTGTTTCAGATTTAAAAAAAGGTACTTCCGACAGGGTGGATGAAGAAAAAATTCAGGCGGTTAACCGCAGAAGAGGAATTGCCTACCTTGCGGGTGCCGTGGAGGCCGATTCTGCTTATGTAAGGTATCTCCATTTTGGGCAATATTACGATGAATCTTATCTTGAAAGAAACTTTAAAAATGAGCTGGATTTAAGCGCAGATTATCAGCATGAAAACAACGCTTTTAATTCCCTAAAAACTCCTGTGATAAACAAAACTGGCCTCATATATACATCTCAAGACAGTTCGTCTTCAGAAAGTATGAAGCTTGGTCAACTTGTTGGCGGTAGTTATTTGCTTAACCGAAAGGGGTTTCACTCAAGTTTGGCTTCTTCGGACAAGAATAGCCAAAGTGACTTTACAAATGGAATGCACAACTTTTGGGTTGCCGCCTATACAGTCCTAAGTGATAAAGTGAATGCCAACGGGCGGTTTATTCAATACAGTCCAGACGAGACAAAATTATTTACTGACAAGGCAGTTAATCATTATTACGGAGCGAATGGAGAGGAGCATTTGTCTCTCTTGGTTCATGATAATGGGTTGGTTTTTGATAGATCTGCGGATTCTAAGACTTGGACAGATGCTTTTAGAGATGAATATAGAGGGTTAGTCTTATACCTTGCTGTGAACGACGGCACTGACGGTAAGAATCAAATTCAGGCGGTAAATATTAGCCGCCCAGCCATTCAAATTTACCGCCACGAAAATCAGCAGGATACATTTGCCTATGGAAATACACAGATTTTTGTTGGAAAAGTAGGGGATGAAAAATATTCAACAAAAACCCCTATGGGGTCGTTAACCCAACCGAGCGATAACTTTGAAGATTTCATTTTTACAATCAATGGGTTTGACATAGAACAAAATGGAAAAAATGTCGCAAAAGCAACTTATGGTTTTTATAAATATTTACATGTAGACGGAAAATTTAATCCTAATGCTGAGGTTAAGGTCACACATAATGTTGAGAACGGCACGGATTTGTTTGGCAATGAGATAAAAAATTGGGAGAGTACGGTAAAAGGTCAAACAACTACCCAGCTTGGTGATGCTGGTGGTGTTGGTATCAAGTATTGGTTGAAATCTCTTGAAGTACTTCCTGGCGCTCAACTAATTCTCTATGGAAAAACAAATGAGACTGATGTTAAGGACGAAAATTTCACATTGTCAGCAGAATTGACAGGTTCTGGTGGAATTGTGATCCCTGAGGGTAACACGGTTATCATCGGAGACGCATTGAACCGTTATACTCATGGTGTAAATAGTTTTTCTGGCGAAACTACAATTGAGTCCAATGGAGTATTAATTCAAAAGGTAGACGGCTCGCTCGGAAATGCTGTCGAAGATCCTTTTTCCCAAAAGGTCGAAGAGGCTAAACGCGGTCGGTACACCTCGTCTTTAAATCTACAAGGTATTTATCAACTTACTGCCAGTCAAAGCGTTGGAAGATTTAATAGTTTTGAAGGGTCTGTGTTGGAGTTGACAAAAGTTGATTCTGTCTCGGGATCTTTGTCGGTTAGGAACGGTGCGGTAGTTAGAGGCAACATCAGGGGTGACAAACAGTCTCGGATAAAAATTTTAGGTTATACAGCAGATATTTACACTGCCAATCCAGAATATTATGGCGAATTTGTCTTGGATTCTGCTATAGGTAGGTTGGAAGAACAGAACTCCTTACAAAACGCTCTTGCGATTGTTTCTAAAAATTCCTCTCTGTACTTTAACAGTGCCTCAGCATCTTTTTCGAGAGACGTCGATCCTCGAAGTGTGGCCAACATCAGGGCTCTTCAAAATGCAGGTGATGTTTTCCTTTCTGGAAGTGAAGATAAAGTATCTAATTTGAACCACGTCAAAGTGGCAGAAAATTATGTTGGCGAATCAGGATCCGTTCTTCACTATAGAGGTCTGGTCCAAGGATCCAACAATTCTTTTGTAGACGTTATTCACTCTGAAACTGCCTCCGGTACTTCTAAGGTCTCCTTCGGAGATGACCATAGCAAGATCCCAGTTAGCGGAATCTTCAAAGAAGCCCGTGGTGAAAAAACTCTGAAGAGCGAAGGTATTCCAATCTTCGTTATTGCTGATAAGGGACTTGAAGGAAATCAACTTCGGCTTGAGATGCAGCCATTTGGTGTCGTTGCCAAAGACAATGAGGCCTATAAATGGATTTATAGTCTTGGTTACAACGATGAAGAGCAACAAAGAACTTGGGTGCTCTATAACTCGGATGACAAAGATTACTATGAACCTTTAGTACCTCCGAAGGAAGAAGAAAATCTAGTCCTCAGACCGGAAGCTGGTGCTTACGTAGGAGCATCTCAATCTTGGGCCAAGATGCACATGAGACTGCACGACCGCTTTGGTCAGGCATACTACATCGACCCATTTGACGGTGAAGAAAAGCCTGCAGCAGCTTGGGTCCGTCAGGTTGGTTCTCACTCTCACTTCCGCATGGCGGGTGGACAGAGTAAGACTCATTCCAATACTGCCGTTACTCAGATCGGCGGAGATTTGCTGAGAAACGAATTTAACGAAGATTGGAAGTATATTGGCGGTGTCTTTGCCGGTGGTCTCTACAACCGCTCTGACAGCCGTTCTTGGGATAGCGCAAAATCCCGCTCAGATGGTTACTCCTTGGGTATCTACGGAACGCTGTACACAGGCAATAGCCCTGATGACGGTTTCTATGTTGATAGTTGGCTTCTCTTCGGTCGTTATGACAACAAGATTTGGTCAGATGAAATTTCTCCGTTCAAATTCAAATCACACGGCTGGGTTTGGTCGGTTGAAACCGGTTACACCATTCCTATCGGAGAAAGCGGAACGAAGGATTACAACAAGCTGATTTGGACATTCCAGCCGGAAGCCCAATTAGTATGGGACGGCGTTAAGGCCAATTCCGCTAATGACTCCTTCGGGACGAAATATCGCCAGTTAGGCACTGATAATGTCACGCTTCGAGTCGGCGCAAGACTTCATGCTAACTATATGAATAAGGGCCTCGGATTCATTGAAGGCAACTGGATTCATAACAGCAAGAAGGCCGGCGTTCAAATGGGCACTGACAAGGTCTATATGGACGGCGGGAGAAACCTCGGGGAATTCCGTATGGGCTTAGAAGGTCACTTAAGCCGCAACACGCTTGGCTGGGCAACTGTTGGAGTTCAGGCCGGTAAATCCGGATACCACAACGAAACCGCTCAGATCGGCATCAAGTACATGTTCTAAACAAACGCTGAACGCATAGCTGATGGAACGGCGCGGAATAGATTCCGTGCCTCCCATCCCGACTCGTTTACCTAACGGAATAAGCATCATGAATACTAAAACTTCATTATTAGCCGCTTCGGTCTGCGCATTGAGTTTGGCTCTGAGCGGCTGCGCCTATGACCATAAAGACTATCCGAGAGAAAGCTGGTTTGTTCAGCCGACAACCGTGATAGAAGCCGATCAATTCAAGAAAGTAGAGGAACCGCTAAAGGTTTCGCTGGTTGTAAATTATCTGTGGGAAGGTCGTCCTATTGTGACGGAACCGTTTGATAAACGTCCGGCTGACTGGCGCGAACACTACGGTCTCTGGCTCGCTTCAGAACGCTATCTTGAACAGACAGGTCTCTTCAAGATCGTGAAGGAAGACGCGGAAGACAGACAAGGCGAAGTGGTAATTGATTTGACCCGCGCAATGGATCCGAAGACAAAGGCTGCGATTGAAGCCAAAAAGGCGGATCCTGACAATCATCCGGAAAAGATCGTCTATGAATACGACATGACGATGAAGATGGCAGTCAAATTAAAAGATAAGCCTGAACTAGAAGTTTCTCCGAAGACAGATCATATGTTCATAGGCCATGAAGACTCCAAAGAAAAAGAAGTCGGCCAGGATCCGAAGCGTTTCACGTTTTCGTATTTCAACAATATGGATTTCCACACAGAATTTGTCCGCCGTTTCTATAAGCAGATGGTCTTTGAAAGCGTGAAACAGTTGGAGAACAAACTGCCTTGATTTCTCAAGGCAGTTAGAAAAGTTTTATTTAATTTGTAGCATTTAGACCACTTCAAACTCGAAGCTGTCCCCTCGGTCGACTTCGTGGGTCGGAGCCTTGATAAGAAATCAAGGCTCAATTTTTTTTCAAAATCTAAGTATTTGTTCTATTTGTTTGTTCCTCCAAACGTGAGTATACGTCTAGCATCTTCCTTAATCATTAAGGCTGCGTGAATTCATTTTTTGTTGATAATTTGAACCGCATTGCTGAAGGAGGGTGGCTCGGACAAAAATTATCGCAATTTCAGACGACTCTCACGAAAAATATGAAAAGCCAAGCAAAACGCTTACTGAGAATTCTCCCTTGTCAAATGCAAATCATTTTGAAAGTTAAAAGTGAAGAAAGTTAAACACTCTTAATTTGTTAGTCGTAATTTTTATTAGAAATAACCCAAAAATAAGATCTGGGTGAACTTTTGTTTATTTTGAGATAATCTATCTTTCTCATTGAATATAAATAAAAAACTCTCTTCGATTTACGAAAATTCAAGACTACCCCGTCTGTTAAAATCTTTCGATAAACGTAAAGAATCCCAAGGAAATGAATAAACTGCCGACACCTGCTTGTTTAGGGGTACTGACATTTTTGTCTTTTAGTGTCCAAGCACAAATAGTTAACCCCGCTCTCTCTGCTTCTCTGGAGCGTGATGTTACGTTGCCTCAGCGAGATGTCCGCCGACTCTTGAATGAAGCTCAAAGAAGTGATCTTACAGAGCAAGAACGTGAAATTAGAAGGCAGGCAAAAGAAGCGGCAGAAAAAGCACTTTCAGCCTCAGAGTCTCAAAAATTCGGAGATGGCATTCGTTTCTTTCTTTCTTCGGTTCATTTCACACCGAGTCAGATTTTGACGGATAAAGAAACACTTGAAGCCGTAAAGCCATTTGTGGGTACGGTTGTCACAGGTAAAGAGCTCACAGCAATGCTTGAGGCGGTTAATCGCCTTTATCGCCAAAAAGGCTACGTGGTATGCCAAGCTGTCCTTCAGCCGCAGAGAATTTCTAAGGGTGTTTTAACAATTACCTTAGTCGAAGGTAAGACCGGAGCAGTCTCTTTAAGTTCGGCAGTAGAAGGAAAAGAGTTTAAAACTCGAGGCGGTTATATCCTGAGAGCCTTTGATCTTGAAAAAGGTAAGGTCTCCAATTACCGAGAAATGCTGGGTGATTTGGTCAAGTTCAACATGACCAATGACATTCAGCTCTCAGTGGACATGAGAGCAGGGCAAGAACCGGGAACAACGGACTATGAGATCTTTGTACAAGAGCCCGATCCTCGTACTTTCACTTTGTTTTCGGATTCTTCCGGCTCTAAATCGTCCGGCCGTTACCGCGGTGGCGTCAGCTTCACGGAAAGAAGTCTGTTGGGGTGGCGTGATCGGCTCCAGCTGATCGGTGTGTTTTCCCATGGTTCAAGAAGCTTTATGGGTTCTTACTCTGTTCCGCTCAATAGTTTCGGAACACGTTTGACCGCAAGTTACTCATACGGCCGCGTAAAAGTAGTTGACGGACCGTCCGAGGACTTCGATGTCAAAGGGCATTCTCAATATCTGTCATTGAGACTCGACCATCCTTTGTATGTGACTTCGACCTCAAAGCTCACTGGTTACCTACAAGCGGCCCGTCAAACATCCGAAACTGAAATGTTTAATGTTCTGACAGTCAGCGATACTTCGGTGAAGAGCCTCACAGCCGGCCTGGAGCAGCTTTGGCTGAAAGAAGGCATGACGCTCTACGCCAACGGTCAATACATTGAATCCTGGCTGAAAGACTACACATTCGATAACGCTTCCCGTTACCGCCGTCTGACAGGTTATTTAACTTGGGATCACCGGCTTTGGAAAAATTGGGGCTACACCGTCAATGCCGGCGCACAAAGATATCTAGGTGGCGGGGAAATGGCTTCAGGTGATTCTTTCTATTTGGGCACTTCTTCAGGCGTTCGTGGTTATGAGAATGACACGATCTCTGCTTACAACGGCGCCTGGATTAATTTAGAAGCGAAATACCACTTAGACGGGAAGGGCTCCAACGTGTTTGCCTTCCTCGATGCCGGGCGATTGAGCGGAGATTCTCCCTATAAAGATAAAAGTTTGGGTTCCGTCGGCATTGGAGCCTCTTGGAGACCGGTGGATTGGCTGATGAGTTCTGCCACTATCTCCTTTCCGTTTAAGAGAAATGTGGGTTCGGAACACGTGAGCAAAGCACGATTCGATTTCGTGATTAACGCTGTTTGGTGAGAACACTATGAATAAGATCTATAAAGTTATTTGGAATGTTTGCCGAGGAATACACGTTGTCACGGATGAGAATCATCGTGCTCATGGCAAAGAAGCCTCATCGTTAATCGTCCCTGTCGAATTATTGGTTATGGAAGCCTCTTTATTAACGCTTCCTTTAACAGCGGTCGCAGAGGCGTTGGATCATGCGATCACTGTGGATCCTAATTGGACGGGAACGACGATTACCAGTTCACAAAACAATCTGCATCACGATATTTCGACAACTCACATAAACGGATCGGTTGCCGCGAATAAGTTCACGAAGTTTCAGGTAGGAGAGAAGCATCTTGTGGACATGCACCTGCCGACAAACACAAATCATTTAGTGAATTTTGTCGACAACAAGATTTCCGTTAACGGAACAGTTAACGCGTTAAAAGGAAGTAAGGTCGGAGGAAATCTTTACTTTGTTTCTCCGCAGGGAATGATCGTCGGTAAAACCGGTGTGATCAATGCCGGAAGTTTGACGGCCGTGATTACCACGAACGATGCCTATAAAAAGTACAGTGAGTTATCAGATAAAAAACTTCCTTTAGGTTTAGGACAAAAGGAAGAAGAAGCCCTCGCAACGCTGCAGAAAATGCAGCAGGGCGAAGTTCCTCTGAATCCTGCGGGCGTTATTACAGTTAACGGAAGCATCAATGCAGGTAATCGAATCACGCTTGCTGCTTCCCAGATCCATTTAGAGTCCGGCGCAAAGCTTTCCAATTTGGAAACGGATTTCAAAGACCTCGTTCATATTAAAGAAGGTCAGAACGTCGTTACTCAAAGTTCAGTATCTGACGCTATGGTAACCCGCGAAGCCGATGACGGCTCAGGCGATATTCTTTTATTGGCAAGAAGTGATAGTTCCGCGACCGGCTCTATTGCAGGATCCGTCACGAAACAGAAAGTCGAAGCAAAGGTCAAAGTTGCGAAGGGAGCTTTCGTCAAATCTCGAGGAAACGTCAACGTTTCTTCTATGGCCGGAAACGGCGTCTATGACATCGAGAAGACGCTTCGTCCTTCCGGTTACGAGCAGCTTTCTGCGGAAGAAAAGGCTAAAAAAGATCGAGAAATCGGCCATTTCGTTTCTGATGGTAAACACAAGCTCTTGGATGTATCTTCCGAGATCAGGATTGACGGCGTTATCACCGCAGCTAAAGATCTTGACGTGAATTCCGTCGCAGAGAACCGTTTGGTTAAATCTTCTACGACAATGGCTGACCTTTCGACAGGTTTGACATTAGAGATTTTGGGTACGGCCACACCGTTTAATGAAGCGGTTTATTACGCGGACTTAAAAACGTCCTCTCTAATCAGCATCGGAAATGAGGCAAGTCTTTCTGCCGATCAAAACTTATCTCTTGACTCTGTTGCAGATACCAAACTTGAAGCGGGAACTTCGACGAGTCTCTTTAACCTATTCAATACCGAACTAACTCAGAAAGTTCCTTCAGTTGCAGCGATCGTCGCGCTTGCCGACAGCTCGAGCACGGTTAACCTCGCCGGAGCCTTAAAGGCCGGAAAAGACTTGAGCATCACTTCAGCGGACGACTTAACGGTTGAAGCCTCAGCAACGGCCGCAACAAAAGAAAGCAAAGCGGTTCAAACTTCGATCCTTGTTGCCAAACTTAAAGGTACGTCTGACATAAACGTTCAAAGTTCGGCTTTACTGGATATCGTAAAAGATGCTGGAAAAGTCGAAATTTCCTCGAATCAAAACAGTTCCGTTAAAACGGAATCTTCAATCGTTGTTCAGAACGGAAGTTACGGCGGTTTAGCTTTCAATTACACCGAGCTGGATACCCACTCGAATGTTCTGCTGAACACCGGATTTACAAACGAGGCTTTGGAAGCTTCGGTTACAGCTAAGAATGTCACAGAAGATCTAACCATTAAGGCAGATAATGCTGTCGGCGCTTCTGGCATGTCAAAACTTCTCTATGACACCATCGGTGCGGTATCGAGGGACTTTGTTGCCGGACTCATGGGGCAGGCAGGTCAGGGCGTAGACAGCAAGTTTGATTCGACCAAATTTAAACTTGGCGGCGCGGTTGGCGTTGTCCTCGGATCCCAAACTTCTTCTGTCATCGTTAATACTCCGGTGATTGAAGGCCGCTCCATCGGTCTTCAAACAGCAGGCAACTTAAACCTTTCCTCTGATGTGCTCTTACGAGATCATCATTATCTGGTGACTTCTAAAGTTTCTTCCGCGGCGCCGGAAGGAGAAACGAGCCAAACGAAACTTCAGGGTTCTTTGGCAGTTTTAGTCGCGCTCTCCGGAGACGAAAAAGAAGCCGTTCGTTCGATCCTCGAAATCGGCAATGATTCTGTGCTTAAAGCGAACAGCGGACAACTTGTCTTAGATTCGGAAGCCGAGATTGAGTGGAATCGTCTCACCAAGATGAAGGAAGATTTCGCTAAGGCTCGTGATCGACTCAAGGCCATTTTTGCTCATCAATTCAAAGATCAATGGGCAAAAGTCGAAGAAGCATTTGACAAGGTCGACGCAGACTTCAACAGTGTCAGCGACGCTAATCTTTCTTTTATCGAAAAGATTAAAAAGGTCGGCACTTCTTTCGGAACGCTGGGTTCTGCATTAGGAACTTTCTTCGGAGAAGTAAAGGTTATCGGTTCGGCTGGAGCTGAGACTGGCAATGTTGTCATGAGTCTGCTTGAATTCATTAAGCCGACCAATTATTTAAATGCTTATGCCGCGTCCGCCGGTGACGCTTCTTCGGATAATTCAGTTTGGAGTGCAACCGGAACGGCAATGGTCATCAACCAGAAGACCGCTTCTTTATTAAATGTCGGCAAAAACACAAGGATTGAAGCGCACGGAACGCCTTCTGCCGATTCTCAAAGCAATGGAAATCTCATCGTTCGTTCTAATGCTCTAAACGAAAGCTTAGTTTTGGGCGGAAAGGCTGCGACGGTATTCGGTATTCCGATACCGGATATGGAAAAAGCCAGCGCGCTCGGTGCTACGGTGGTTTACAACCAGCTGACATCTTCCAGCCGCTTAATCGTCCGAGAAAATGCTCAGCTGACTGCGGACAATGTTGCACTCCTTACAGCCCAAGACAGTATTTACGGATTAACCATCGGCGCAGCTGCCGACGTCAATAAAGGTGATTTAAGTCTGGAAGGTTTAGCGGCTGTTGCCGTAACCAACGGAACTAACTTGGTTTGGCTCGATGACGAGTCCCAAGTAAAAGGCTCTTCGGTCGAAGTCAGCGCTAAGCGCGATGACGACGTACAAACGATTGCAGGCGCTGTTGTTGTAGACATATCCGACAATGCAAACAAAGCGGCCGGCGCCGGCATTGCTGTGAATGCCGGTAAGTTAGGCAATGAGCTCAGAGTTAAAGACAACGACGTTATTGCTGAGCAAGATCGTTCGCTCTATGACGCGCAAGGTTTCTTAGAGGCTTCCGGCGCCGATGGTAAGGTCAATTTGCTGGCCTCCGAAGACCTGGCCATGAACGCGATCGGCGTTGCAGGCGGTGTCGGCGTATCCGGCCATAGCCCGGAATCCAATGATCCTCCGGGCAAAATTTCACAATTCTTCTCCGGCCTCGGAGACAAAGCCACTTACGTTAAGGAAGGGCTGAGCTTCTATTTAGAAGAAGGCGGCCCGCTTTTAGCGCAGAAGGCCAATGGTTTAGGACATTCGATCAGAGACAAATTTAACCGTAATCAGTCTCAGAACGATCCGACCAGCTCCTCGATGAGCGGAAACAATAATTCCAACCTTGCGCAAAACGGCAGTACTGCAAGTACCACGAGCAGTTCAACTTCGGGTGTGGCCCAGGGCGGAACTTCTCAGTTCCAATTAGGTGCTGCAGGAAGTGCCGCTTGGAACGACACTGACACGGAAAACGAAGTCAACATCGAGGTCGGTAACTTCCAAATCAAAGCGCCGGAAGAAGTCTCGGTCAATGCGGTCACGGATAAATGGGTCGGCGCGTGGGCCGGCGCTGCTGGTATTAACTACATCTCTGAACTGAATGCGGCAAATTATGCCGCCGGCATTGCAGGCGCTGTTGCCGGAAACACCGGAAACTACAAGACGGCAGTCAATATCGATGCAACGAAGTTAAATTCTCAGGGCTTAAAGTTCAATACGGACTTAAAGAAACTGAATATTCGTTCAGTGTCTGACGGTACGACGGTGGCAGAAGGCTTGGCCGCTGCCTTGTCGTTAGGTGCAGCTAAATTCAGCGGGGCTTTCGATGCAGGAGTTTCTGCCAATCTCATCGGGAATACGGTTTCTACAAACGTTAAAGGTTTGTCTCAGTTAGACGGGTCTGCGTTTAATACGGCTTACAACCAAGTGAGCTGGGTCGGAGACAATCAAGTCACGGGCGGCATCGGGTTCTCTTTCGGCAAAGGCGGCAATACCGGCGCTAAGTCTTTCGGTGGTTCTTTGATTTTTGCCGTGGCAGACATCGACAACACCGTTTCTTCTGAATTTGCCGACAGCACTCTGAAACTCGCCGGAACCAGCGCCGTTCGAGCCCTTTCCGATATAACTCAAGTTACGACTGCTGTTTCTTCTGCCGTGACGACTGGAGAATCATCCTTTGCACTTTCCGGCGCCGCGGCAAGCTCCGAGCTGACGAATAATGTTTCAACGACGCTTAATGGACTCAGTATTTCTGTAGCCGGAGAGGGCGGATTTGAAGTAGCGGCGCGTTCTTCCGGCGGTCAGGAAGCCGATGAATTTGAAAACCTCGCGGATCGCAAATGGTATGTTGACAATCTCGACGAGCTCAACAATGAGTCTTATTTTAAAGATGTCGGATTAAGAACATCACCGGATGCTGAAGAAACGGGCAAAGATAGTTCAAAAGAACAAACCCAGAACCTTGGTGATTTATACGATCAGGCGGGCAAGATGAAACAAATTACCGTCGCAGTTTCTCCTGCGATTGGTGCCGGGGGCTCCTCCGGTGGCGCCGGTGTGGTTGTGAATCAGATTCACAACCAATTTGCGGTAAATGCCTCCGGAACCGTCATCAATACCGATAACGCATCTTCTTCCGTTGTTTTAGATGCCAAAGATGACGCCTTTTCTCTCGGCGTAGCCGTTGGTGTGGCCGGAGGCAAAGGCAAATTCAACGCGGCAGGTTCGGTTGTTGTATCGAACGTCGATCAAGGTGCTTCTGTTGTCGTTAATGATTTGACCTCGACTGTTAATCGTTTAAATGTCCATGCCGACAGTAAGGCAACAACGGTCAATGTCGGAGGCAACTTCGGTGTTAATGTCGGCGACGGAGCGATTGGAGCTGTCGGGGCTTCTGTTGTGGTGGCTAACACCGACAATAAAGCTTCTGCGGATGTTGACGGTCTGAATCTTTCTTCCGTACAGTTCAGTAGCTCCAAATTAGATATTGCCGCGGCTAACCGTGCCTCAGCTTGGGCGGCCGCTGCGGACGGAGCAGTGTCGGTTTCCGGTTTAGGTATTGGAGGTGCAGTTGCGGTTAATCGCGTTAAGAACGATGCGTTGGTCCAATTAAAGAATTCAAGATTAACGGGACTCAAAGAGGTCGATCTTCATTCTTCGGATACCGCAGCCATTTGGACGCTTGCCGGAAATGTTTCCGTTGCAGCGAAAGGCAAAGCCGGTCTCTCAGGAGCAGTGGCTTATGCCTCTTCCCGCAGCTCTCAAACTCAAGCGCTTGTTGACAGTGTGGTGATTGCTCAGCCGGATGGTTCAAATAATCTGACGGACTTCACAACTGATGCTCAAGCCGATGATCATATTTCAACGCTTGTACTGAGTGTCGGTGTTGCCGGAGGCAATGTGGGTCTGTCGGGAGCAGCCGGAACTAACGAAATTAATCGATCCGTTAATGCTTCTGTCAACAACCTTTCGACGGTTCAATACGCAAAAGACCAAACCACCCAAGGGGTCAAGGATCAAGCAGCCAAAGCGTTAAATGCCTTATCTGTTCATGCTTCAAGCAGCACTAATATTGATAACCTTGGCATTGTTGCAGGAGTGGGTGCTCAAGGCGTCGGTATCGGAGTCGGTGTTGCTGTCAACCGAGTCAACACGGATACGACAGCAGCTCTGAGTGCTTCGGATAAACAGAGACTTGTTTCTTCCGATACTCTGACGGTATTGGCCGAATCCAATAACGACATTGATACGATCGGAATAGGCGGAGCCGGCGGCAGTAAAGCCGGTGTCACGGCTTCAACAGCTATTAATTTAGTCACGAACAACACCGCAGCTCGGACCAATAACTTAAATGCAGAGTACGCAGGGGCAGCCCTCATTCAAGCAAGAAGTGACGATACGATCGGAACATATGGCGGCCAACTCCAGGGTGCTCAAAATGCAGCTGTAGGAGCAACAGTCACGGTTTCAGAAAAACGCGGACTTACTCAGGCCGAAATCCTGAATTCCGACATCGTTCGTTCTGCTCAGGAAACTTCTTTGGTTCTGACAACTAAGGCAGGAGTTGATAAAGATGCGATCAACTCGAAGATTGTCGAAGATGTTTCTGTTGCTGCCTCGCTGAGAAATTCAAGACAGGACAAGACTGTTTCCGGATTAATGGTTGACGCTTCTTCCACAGAAACTTTTAAGACTTTCTACATTACCGGAGGAGGGGCCAAGGATGCCGCGGTCACAGCCACGGGAAACGTCAATTATCTTGGTGGAAAGACAGAAACGAAGGTTCAGTCCTCGAATTTGAATGCCGGTTCCGGCGCTCTGATGGTCGGAGCTTCTGACGCTGCGAACGTGGATACTGTGATTGCGACTGCGAGCGGTGCTTTGGGGGCGGCGATTGGCGTTGTAACGAATATCATCACCACTGATCATTCAACCGGTGTAGTAGTTACCGGAACATCAACAGATAAATCTTCATTAACAGGTACCTCTGTTTCTGTTGATGCAGATGCTAAAGAAGGTATTTCTTCCTTACTAATTGCCGCCTCAGGTGCTCAGTATGCAGCGGTTAGTGCTTCCGTTAACGTGAATCGGCAGCTCTCGGATGTTTCTGCTGCAGTGGATCAGACGGAAGTGCTAGGTTCATTCGCGCAGAACGCAAATTATTTGGGCAGGATTACGACTTCTGCCATTACAGCTGCAGGCTCTCAATATGCTGCGGTACCGATCAGCGTGGTTATCAACTACGCTGATAATGCAGTTTCTTCTTCTGTAGCTCATTCGATCCTGAGAGCTGAGGGCCAGTCAGCTTCAGTGGGTGCGAATCGCATCTCGGAATTTTCTTCTTTGAACGTGACCGCTTCGGGAGCAATGTATGGAGCAGCCGCTGGGCTCGTGAACGTTAATACGATTGAAGGTGCGACATCTGCTGAAGTCAACGATTCGCAAGTTAAGGCCGGTCAGTTCAGCGTCAATGCAGAAAACGAAGACCATCTGAAGGTCACCGATGTCACAGCCACGGGCGCTATCGGAAGTTTAGGAGCTTCGGTTGTCGTTTCTTATTTGAAAGGCTCCTCGGTTGCGAACCTTCGTAATTCGACCGTTACCGCAGATAATCTCACGGTCTCTTCGCTCCAGAATCATTTCGTTAAAGGAACGGTAGCATTCGCGTCCGGGGGGCTCGGAACGATCGGCGCAAATGTCTTCTCGCTGGTCATCGGTTCGGGAGACAATCCTTTTGCTTCTAATCGTCAAGACCTTGGCAGTGCAGAGGACACCGTTAATAAATACCTATCCAATTACGCTTCTTCCGGCAGCGGTTCTCTCGGCTTTATTAATGAAAGTAAAGATCTGACTCAGGAAGAAAAAGACAAAATCGTCGGTTCAGCCGCAGCGGCTGACGCTTCAACATCTTCTGGAAGCGGAAAAGGTACCTCTGTTCTGGTGTCAGGAAATCAGCTGACGGTCGTCAGCGCCGATGTCTTTGCTAAAGAAGATTCAAAGGGAGGCAACATTGACGTCACGCTCGGCAGCGGAAGTGCCGGCGCCGGGGTATTGGCGGCATCTGTTATTACGCTGCGCCGTCATCACAACAATCAAGTCAATCTCAGCGGAAACTCCATCACTGCCGATAAGAACTTTAACGTTCTCAATTCACTCGAAGGTAAGACCAACCTTGAGGCGATCCAAACTTCGCTGGCTCTTGCCAGCGGAACTGCAGCTTATGCGGACGCCGAAATCACGGGCGGCGCTTCGACGATCTGGGAAGGCAACGTTTCCGGAGGAATTAAACTCGAAGAGCCAAAGCCTGACGGCAGTAAAGATGAGGCCAATAAGGCGGAAGAGAATAAACCTCAAACGACCAATCCCGTATTTGAGATTAAGACGGAAAATAAATCAGAAATCCATCTGAAGTCCTTCGGAATTACGGTTGCGGCAGCCTCCGGCGGCGGAATGGTCGCAGAAATTCGTGATAAAAGCCGTGTAGAAAGCCAAGTTCTGAATTCAAGGATTAATTCTTCGTTTAATGCCTCTGCAGTTCGTCAGCAAAAACTCTTTGCCGAATCGACTGCAGGCTACGGCGGCGCCATCAACGGAGTAGGTGCGCTAGCAAAGGTCTATGACGGAACCGATGGTGAGATTTCAACTCGAACGATCTTTAACGGAAATACAGCCGGCGGCGACGTCAGTCTGACCACAAATAACCGTCCGGATATCACGGTTAAGAGTTACGGTGCCGGAGCCGGAGGCCTCGGGATTGGTGTGGTTCAGTCGATTGCCGAAACCCGAGGTAAAGTCATTTCCGAAGTGACTGGAAATGTATTTAGTCATGCTAATTTGACAGTGGCAGCCGGTGCCGGTCTCGGAGATGAGAGCGAAGCCCTGAAGATGACGGCAGACTCTCAGACTTACGGCGGCGCCATTATTGCCTCAATCCCTGTTAACACTTCCGAGCTGACAAATTCGAATCAGGTTGAAAGCAAGATTGAACTGTCCGGTGATTCTTCTTTGGAGAACTTCACTTCCGTAACAGAAGGCAGTGCTGTCTATTTGTCTAAGACAACCGCAGGTACGGGAGGAACGATTGCCTCGGGCAATAATTCCGCAGAAGTGAACCATAAGGTATCGGTGAAGAACGAAGTTTCTTCTTCGTCTTCAGTGGGACTTAAGAATGCGGCTGTAACGGCTTCTAATAAAGAAAAGGCGACGGTTCTTGCCGACAGTGCCGGAGGCGGAATTATTCTTGCCGAAGGTACCGATCTTGACGCAAATGCGGCTCAAGTAAAACATACAGATCGCTCTGATACGACTTTAACTGTCAGCGGCCGTTGGAATATTCAAGATGCAGCGTCCTTCGTGACCTCGGGGGAACACAACATCGGCATGAAAGCCGATAACACCAAAGGCGCTTTGGCCGGAGGAAGCGGTGCTTCGCTGATCAACGACATGCAAGGCACCAACAAAGTCTCGATCGGGGACGGCTCGGCAATTAACGCTTCCGGTATTCTTGTTGGAGCCTCTGATAATTGGGACGTTCATGCCGCTGAAGGAACTTATGCCGTTGACTCCCGTGTTTACGGAGCCTTTGTCGGTACCGGCATTAAAGCAAGCAATACGGAAAACCGTACCCAACAGGTCGATATCGGTAAAAATGTGGTATTGACAGCAGATGATCTGACCATTTCTGCGAAGAATGTCGGAAGAACTAGTCTGAAGGTTCGTGCTCAAACGGCCGGTGCCGTTGCTGGTGTGACAGCAGAAAACTTCGAAACCCTAAATACTCAAAATAGAATTAACTTGGCCGACGGTGTGCGTTTAACTGCTAATAGCGCCGAAGGCACGCTGACGATTGCCGCCTCTTCTGACGAAGATGTTGAAGCACAGAGCGTCGGAGATGTTCAAGGCGCAGCGGTAGCCGGGGCAGGGGCCAAGGTTTCCGTCAACCAAAATCGCACCAATGAAGTAAATGTCGGCAGCGGTTCTAACATCTTGTCGAAAGGCAAGTTGGCGATTAGAGCAGGCAGAGATGCTGATGGCTCGAACTCTCAGTTTGATTTAGTGAGCTATGCGCACGCTTACAGCCACTCAGCCATCGGCGGAACGGATTCGGAAGTTTCCGACAGTCTTAACCTGACAAATAAGCTCAATCTCAACGGAGAAATCAAATCTTGGCGTGATACTGAGCTTTACGCACAAAGCGGCGATGTTTCTACGGAAGAGACAGCACGTTATTGGTTCTGGACGTCTGCGTCGGATGCCGGCGAAGTCTCGATTGCTTCAACAGCGGCCGGAACAAAATCCAAGAATCTGACCACCGACAATAAGATCCAGGTCGGCGGACTCGTTCAAGCCGGTGTGAATACCAAAGCAGATATTCAGATCAGCGGAATTGCTTCGCCCAACGAATCAGGCGTGACCCTGGATTCACAAAATCCCTTAACGATCACAAAGACTGGCGTTGATGATGAATCCGTCAGCGGTGTGAAGGCAGAATCCCTGACGAACATGTACTGGCAGCGTCATGAGGAACTTCAGAAAGCGATGCAGGATTACGGCACGACGAATCCCTCCTTGCTTGCTGCTTACAAGGCCGAAGACGAACTGCTTCTTACGACAATGGAGCAGAAGGGCCTTTTGATCCGGGGAGAGAACGGTAATTTCTCGCTTATTGATCAGACAAGCCGCCCTTATGTCCAAATTTCCAATGTCACAGTCTCGGGTGGAAATATTTCTGCCTTCACGGATAGCGTAACCGGAGGAGGTTCTTTAATCGCTAAAACCGCTGAGGGGATCAATATTGATAACCAAGCCACAGTGGCATTGAAGCTGAGCGATATCCAAATTTTGGATAAAGGCGGCGAGTTTAAACTGAACGATCAGGTTGTCATCGATAAGACAGGCGCCTTGAGTTCATTCCGTGGCCAGTTAACGACGTCAGCTAATTCAGAAGCTCCGTCAATAAAGGTTAACTCCGCTTACAACGGATCGGTTCTAGTTACCTCGGACGGTAAAGAGCAAAGAATCAATCCGGATACCAGCATTGATATTTCCGGAAAACTGATTAACCGGGTAGGAAATATCTCTGTAAGCAGCGGAGGCGATGTTTACGCCGATAAAACAGCTTCGATTTCTGCCGGAGGTTCTTTAGGAATCACGGCAAAAGGTTCTATTACTCAGTCTTACAGAGGAGGATTGTTTAACGTCGGAGGCTCTGTTGAAGAGCTATGGAAAGACGAAGTCGGAAGCTTAGGCACCCAATCCTCAATCAGTTCAAATGCCGACCATGTGTACGGTCCGGGCAAACTTGGTAATGCAGACAATGGTCAAGCCGGAGACATGGTTGCCGGAGGAAGTATTTTCCTCGCAGCCGATGCGATTAACTTAAACGGCTACGTTCAAAGCGGTTATGCAAAATACGGTTTGACTTTGTCGGACACAGAAGTCGACAAGAAGATTTCTTCTATTAAGGCAAATTGGCAGGCACACGGATCACCCTCGGATGTCAACAGCAGAACACCGCAGTATGCCCTTCAGGAAGGCGGTCCTGTTTGGGATGAAGCTTCCAAGTCCTATAAGTATCAAGTCGCAGCCTGGTACGATCCGGTCAATGACAGGGTGATCGTCGATGACATTTCTCCGCAAGGCGGACAGATTTACATTACCGGAAGAGTGGCAAGCACAGGCGGCGGCCAATTGTCCGTGGCGAACGGTTCGGCAGACATCAATATCAACGTCGGCAACCGCGACGTTCTGCTTGGAAATGCCGATACCGGCAATATTGAGGGCCTGATTCAAATCACAGATACAAACTCGGGATTTAAAGATTCCGATAAGTCCGATAATGCGATTGCTAAGGTTACCGAAATTCGTAAAGGGAACGCTGTTGCTTACTGGCTCAACTCCGACGGAACTAAAACGGCTGGGACCAAAGTCCTAGATAGTTCTTACGACCCCTTGACCGACCAGTTATATGGCTGGACCGACGGAAAAGGTTCAACAACGGTCACTACTCGATATAACTCCCAAAAGTTTACCGTTTGGGATGCATTTGATTACGGCGAGCCTACAAACTGGGCGTCAGTAAATACGACAACAGTAACAGATGCAGACTTAGCAAACGGCTCGACCATTTGGGTAGCAGACCGTCCTGAAGGAAAGAATGAGAATTTTGAGGCTTGGACTACACAAGTGAGCAGTTCGGAGAGCTCAACGGTTACTCATTGGACAACTTATAATACTTGGGTCCACTTCTCAGGCACACATCACACTCAGAAAGTTACGACCACTTCGACTTCGACGCTTTATTCCTACACGGTAAAGGCTGACCATCAAGTAGGTACGTCTTTCTTAAGCGGAACCAATACAATCGTGATTGAAAGCGGTAAGTCAGTCCTGCTCGGAGGCGCTGTGAACGCCCAGGGCGGTTCTGTTAGCTTGATTGCAGGGAACAACATCCTCAATCAAAGCGGAGCCGCAGCAATAACCGGAGCATCTAATCTGACGTTGAAAGCAGCTTCAGGAGCAATCGGCTCAGAGGGGTCGGCGATTAAGTGGACTGCGGCGGGAAGTTCCGACAAGCAGTTAAATCTAACGGCAACCGCTGGCAAGTCTATTTATATTGATGCTAAGTATCTGAATTCAGGTGCCTCCGTTTCTGGATCCCTGAATGCCGGAGAAACGGTGTCTGCTGAATTCAGAGGCAGCGTTGACTTGAGTTCGCTTTCCGGACAAAAGATTTCTCTTGTTTCTCAAGAAGGCGGTATCAAGATTGACAGCCTGGATCACAAAGAAGCTTCTGATCTTTCTCAGCGTCTTGATCTGACGGCTGCGGGCAACATTTCTCTGAAATCCGTTGGCGATATTTCTGTCGGTCAAATCAGTACAAAGGGAGACGTGACGATTGATTCGGCCGGAAATATTTATGATGCGATTGATCGCTCGGATCGTGATGAGCGTTCGGCACAAAAACGCCTTGAAAGCTGGATTGAAGCCGGCATTCTAAAGTCTGACGGAACTTCTAACGAAGGGGCTCGGTTTGCTAAAGACGAACAAGACATAAAAAATGGTATTACTTCCGACTTTAATCGATATCAGGCTTACCTAAACCATGAGCAGGAAGCTAAAAATAGCGGTGTAAGAGCCTTAACAACTGAAGAGCAAAAGGATTTTGCCTCCTTGAAGTCCCGTTTCGAAGGCTGTTCTGCTGCCGAAGATGCGATTAACAAAGAAGCGAATACTCAAGGCTCGGCATTAAATCTTGTTCAAGCATCGAAAGACAATTACGGCTGGACGCAAAATGAACTGCTTTTTGCAGTATCCGACGCCATCCTCAATCCTGATCCAGGATATGTTCCTGAGTCAGGTGTCGCCAATATCAAAGCAGCAAACATTACGTTGAAGTCCGGCGCCGGAATCGGTCAGGAACTTGACGGTCATACGGCAAACATCAGTGATTTGAATGCTTCGACAGAAAAAGGCTTGAACCTCTACAAGCTTTTAGCTCGAGCAGAAGCTAATGACGTTACTTGGAACAAAGAAGCAGGCACTCTGACGATCAACTTAAAGAAAGCCTTTGAAGTCCATCAGAGCAGCGACACGAAATTAAATGCCGATGCAGTAAACAGCATTTATCTACAGTCTGACTCTGAAAACACATTGAATCTCGGTTCCCTTTCTTCTCAAAACGGAGATATCCGTCTCACTGCTACAAATGGAATCACTCTATCTGGAGAGGGTGCGGTTAAAGCTAAAGACTTGATCCTGAGAGCAGGGGTGGGTTCAATCGGATCCGCCGACAAACTTCTTAAAACGGCGATTACAGGATCGGCCGTGTTCTCCGGCAACGGAGGCGTATTTGTTGATCAAGACGGAACGCTTAATCTCCAATCCGTGGCCAGCGGTAAAGATGTTGTATTGAAGGCTGACAATATTTATTCCGCTAAGGACGCGACAGGACAGGCCGGGCGCATCAGCGGCACTAATTTCGCTTTTGAGACAGCGGGGGACATAGGTCAGACAGATGCAGCTTTGATATTGGATTCAGTCAATGACTTTAATGTTGTTCTGAAAGGCAAAACTCAGAATGTTTACCTTCAAGCCAATAGAGATTCTGAAATGTCTTTGTCGGTGACCGAAGAGACAGTTACTTCAAATGTTGAGATCTCGACGGAAGGTTCTCTGACAGTTAAAAAACTGGTTTCAGAAAACGGAGAGATCGAATTTAATGCCAAAAAGACATTAACAATTGAAGAGATTCAGGCCAAAAGAGATGTGGCGGCTGAAGCTAACACGATCTACCTTAACGGAACAGCGAAGACCTCTGAGGGTAATCTGACTCTTAAGGCTGGCTCGTTGCTTTCGGTCGCAGACAATTCCACCCTTTCAGCTTTAAACGGAACCCTTGATCTTTCTGCACCGGAAACGACTTTCGGAAAAGCGCTGACACTGGAAGCCAAAAGACTCGGCGTTACTACGAGCAATGATATTTCTTTGACGGACAGCACTCTAACTGCAGGAACAGACGGCCTTTCGTTAGTTTCTTCCGAAGGAACTGTCTCCATTAATGACGGCTCCTTAACGTCTCAGAACTCTATAAATGTTTCATCAGCTAAGGGCACGACAATCAGCGGAACCGCTGTTTCTTCAGAAGGGAATGACGCAGAGGCCGGTGTCTTTTTGAGTTCTTCTGAAGGCGCAGTCAAAGTCAGTGACGGCTCGATCAACTCCAACGGTTCCGTCAAACTTTCTGCTGTCAGAGACGCTCAGCTGACAAATGTTTCCGTATCGGCTAAGGGAATAGGAGAAGGCAGCGGAGTAGAGGTGAATTCCTCTCAAGGTTCCGTCATGATTGATGGCGGAAAACTTGACTCTCAAAGTTCTATCCGACTTACTTCTGCAGCCGGCACACAAGTGACGGGAGCCGATCTAATCGCCGCCGCCACCGGGGAATCGGAAGGCTTATTTATTAACTCAAATGGAGGAGCGGTTGAGGTAACAAGCAATACAGTAAGTTCAGGCTCAGTTATCGACATTGCGTCTCAAAAGGATGCCAGTCTAACTGTTGAAAGTTTGAATGCAGCTGGCAAACTCGATGTCGAGAGTAAAGAAGGAAGCATCAACGTAAGTTCAGAAGCGAACGGCAACACAGGCGGTTTGCAGGCCGCAGCAGAAAACGGCTCTGTTACGTTGAAGGGGCTCAATGTCGATTCTTCAACTGATATTGATGTTCTGGCGAAGGATAGTATTTCCGTTACCGGCGGATCCTTAAAGAACAAGGATGGTTCTAATTTGATCTTGGTGTCGAAAGAAGGCAATTTGAACCTTGCTCTGAATGAAAAGAATCTTTCTGCCGATACGATCACCTTAAAAGGAAAAGGCGAACTTAATCTCACGGGTTATACGCTTGTTGCTTCCAAAGGCGACTTGAAGGTTGCTGCCGGCGGATTGAATATCAAGGATGCCTCTTTGAGGACTTCGACACCCGGCTCGGTTCTCCTCTCGGCTGAGGAAGGAAACGTTGATTCCAATAACAAGACCAGCATTGATTCTGCCGGCAGTCTGGAAGTGGGCGCAGCAGGCAAGGTCGATTTATCCGGAGCCAAGGTTGAATATTCAGAGGCTGGGGCATTGCGTCTGGTAGCGGGATCAACCGATTCTGACGCTCTTAAAGTCTTTGCTCATAAAAACAATACATTTAAGGGCGCGGAAGTCGTACTGGACAGCGCCGGAGGGTTGATTTTTGCAGATGAAGCCCCCATTACAGTTGAGGCTTCTTCCGGAAAAGCCGTCTTGAAAGGACAGAAAATTGATCTCAAATCCGGTTCTTCTGTTAAAGCTGCAGGGGAAGCAACTGTTCGCGGATACGACAGTCTGGTTCTTGGAGACAATATTTCTGTCGGAAGCAGCAGTGTATCTATCACCGGCGGCCAACAAGCCTTCAGCCTCGGAAATAATGTTTCTCTGACAGCCACAAACGGCGGAATTGAAGTTTTGGCAGACGCCGACGCGACGCTTGGAGGATCGCTCAACGTGAATGCTTCCTTGAAAGATCCGTCTGCCGGAGACGAAGCTCCGATCCGGATCGGAGCTCAGGGAGTTTTAAACGTTACAGAAGACGAATTCGAAGTCATTGCTGAAAACGGCAGTGTCGATATCTTTGGCGGGAACGGTCTGAATATCAAGAATGATTTAACGATCGTTTCTGTGTCCGACAGCTCTTTAACCTCGGAACGCGGTTTAATTGATATCGGAAATAAAGCGACGGTGAAAGCCGGGACGCAAAGCGGATTAAGTCAAGAAAACCCGCTCTATGGAAAAGTCAGTGTCATCGCCGGGAAAAGCTTCACCATCGGTGACGAGGCTCAAATCCTTTCTGACGATCTGCTGGTTTCAGCAGAAAAAGATATTCGATTCGGCGATAAGGCCACGCTTGTCGGCGCGACAAAGGGAGTCACGGTAAGAAGCAGCGAGGGTTCGATCTATATGGGCGAAAACCTCACGATGTCTTCTAATTCGGACAACTCTTTGTTTGAAGCCGGTAAAGATATTGTGATTGATCGGGATGCAACATTGAACAGCGAGAAAAATTCTGTGGTGTTCAGCGCCGGTCAGGACATTAAGTTCGAAGAAGACTTTACGGTTCACGGAAAAGGATTTGAACTTAAAGCTCAGGGTTCACTGATAGTCGGTGACAAAGCAACGGTTCAAAGGAAATTCGGAAAATACGAGACCGGTTCGATAGAATCTTTGCCGCAAACGTCTATTGACGTGAAAGGAGATGTTAGATTCGGGAATGATGCAACGTTCCGTACGACGATGCTGTCTATGAACGCGGGAGATGATGAAAATCACACGGAAGGAAATATAACTTTCGGCGAACGTGCTTCCATCCAAACTTCAGTTCTCGGCGCTGTTATTGACGCTCAAGGAGATATTGCTTTCGGCGCCGGCGCAAACATTCGGACCCAAGAAGATCAGGAAGATTCCTACGTCCGAATCTCTTCACGCGGCCAAACAAGTTTTGGAGAAAACGCATTTGTTACGTCTGGAACGAGCTTAGACATTATCGGCAACAAGGGCATTTTCTTGGATAAGGGCGCCGTTCTTCAATCGAAGCTTGAGGACGGCTCTAAGAACCATACGTCACTGGTTTCAGAACATGGCGACATCAGGTTGGGAGAAAACTCCGTCGTCCAAGGTCAAACGGCTTACATCCGAACTGGAGATGAGTCGGGTGTTGGAGGCGGTTCTATCGAGCTGGGAGATAATTCTCAAGTCAGCGCGAGAGACAACGTCAGCATGAATGTGACGGGAGACGTGGTTCTTGACGGGCAATTCCTTTCGACTTCTCTCCATGAAACAGAAATCAGATCTTCTGAAGGCAATGTCGTACTCAAAGATGAATCGGAATTGATTTCTTACGGTGACGTGTATTTAGACGCAGCCGGATCTATAGATATCGGATCGGATTCCTTTATTTTTGCCGGTAATGATCCGGATGCTTCCAATCGAGTGGGCAAAAAGGATGTTTCCTTCACTGCCGGACAAGATGTCACAATCGGAAAGGGCACGGTTGTTCTGACTCAAGCAGACCTGAATATTGAAGCAAAACGGGGCTCGGTCGTTTTTGAAGAGGAATCAGCCGTTGGTGTTCTCAGTTCTTCTGAAGACGAAGAAATCAATCGTCTGAAGGTCTTTGCCGGTAAAGACTTTACGGTTAAAGACACCGTCATGCTGTTTGCTTCCGAAGAGGCTCAATTGAAAGCAGGGGGAAACTTCGAGCTCGGTCAAGGATCCGTCTTGGCTGGGGACGGTCTTGTGAAAGTAGAGGCCGGGAAAGATGTGTCCTTGAAACATGGCTCCGGAATTGAAGGATTCTCTTCTGACGGGGTGGAAAACCTCGAGATTCACGCGGAAAGAAACGTCCATCAAGACGCTTCTGCCGACGGCATTGCGTCCGATCGTCTGGAAGTTTCTGCAGGCGGATCGGTTGAGTTACTAGCTCAGAAATCAGCCAAGGATAAAGAGCTGGGAAATCGAGTTGATGAATTGATTGTATCTGCCGGTTCGGACATTAATTTGGTCTTGAACGGTCAGAAGCAGGAAATTCAGATTAATGAAGAAAAAGGCAATATCATCAACGGAAATCTGACTATAGAAAATTACAACGGTCCGCTTTCAGTTGGATATGAACTGACTGTTAACGGCCACGCTGAAATGAAAGCAGACAGTGTTTTACTTAAAGACCTTCAAGCATCTCAGGATATTTATCTCGAAGCCAACGGCGAAATTCGAGCCAATGAGCTAGCGTCCGGAGCGGATGTCACGATTGTCCAGCGCTCCGCAGATCCGTCTGCTGCCGTCCTGGTCAAAAATGTCGATGCCGGAGATCAGATCTTTGTCCTGAATGCTGGCGGTCCGATATCCTTAGAAAAATCTGTTTCCGGTAATTCAACAATGATATTTGTCTCTCAGGATGGGTATAAGCCGGATAGGAACGTTATTTCTTCAAGATCCAACAGAGTAGGGATTTTCGCGGCTGCCCCGCAAATGCTGTCGGTGTTCGATCGCTTTGATCGTGAAATCTCTTATCTCAGTAAGGATTCTTTGCAAGCTGACCAGCGCCATCATCATTATGCGTTATATCGTTATGGAGAAGACACGCATATGCCTGCTTCGCGTTTATTTTTTAACGGGTACAGAGCTGAAAGCGTAAGTCCTTCGAATGGTCTGATAAAGGAAGCTCTACTTGTTGTAACCAACCGGTGGCAGGTTAACATGGGAGAAGAGGGGGCCGGAGAGGAAACCGAAGACTGATGCAATGAGACCGAAAAGTCCGGTCTCCGCGGAGCTGACCTCCTCCTCTTCGTGTAGAGGAAGAGGAAAGAGGTCAGGAAGCCGCTGTAATCCGGCCTTCTTCCGATAATTCCGTTTTTTGGTCAGACGGCTTGGCTGAAGCTTTCCTTTTTTTGTATTGTGAGCGAATGATGGAATAAAGAATTAAACCGATTAGAATCATGCAGATTGGGCTTGAGAATATTCCCAAAAGCAATTGACTGACATCTCCTTGTACCAAGGCCAGGGCACGCGCTAATTCACTTTCAGCCATTGTGCCGAGTACCAAACCTAAAACCAAAGGTTCTCTGGGAAGGTTGAAGTGCTTCATTGCACATCCCAATGCTCCGAAACCTATCATGACCCAAACTTCAACAATTGAGCCGTTGACGGCGTACGAGCCGATCACTGCTAACGCAAGCACTAATGAAGCAAGGATGGGTTTAGGCATCGCCAGCAATTTGACGCAGTATTTGGCACAAAGGATTCCGATGGGAATGAAAGCGACATTAGCGATGAGTAAACTGAAGATAAAGCTGTAAACAGTCTCAGCATTCTCTTGGAAAAGCGTTGGCCCGGGCTGGAGTCCATGAATCATCAGCCCGGAGATCAATACAGCAGATACGGCGTTGCCCGGGATGCCTAACGTAAAGGCAGGAACGAGCGAACCGCCAACTACGGCATTGTTGGAAACTTCTGAAGCCAAAACGCCTTCAGGGCAGCCGGTGCCGAAATGACTCGGATCTTTGGCGGATTTCTTTGCGTCATCGTAGGCAATAAATGAAGCGATGGACTGGCCGGCTCCCGGGACGATGCCGATTATGATGCCAATGATTGAGGCTCTGAGAGTCAGCATTTTGTATTTCAGGATTTCTCTCATCGCGCGGATAATTCCAGAGCAGGAAACCGAACTTTCGACTTTAACGGCATCTTTTTCGTCTCTTAACATTGAGACAACTTCCGGAAGAGAATAGAGGCCAATTAATGCAGTCACTAGAGATAAACCGTTGAAAAGTTCCGGCAGATCAAAGGTAAAGCGCGCTTCCCCGGTAATCGGATGCATTCCTACAATCGAAAGTAAGAGACCAAAAATACCGGTGATCATTCCTTTAACAATATTCTTTTCTGAAAGCGCAGCGATGATGGCGACTCCGAAAAGCGCCATGATGAAATATTCCTGAGAGCCGAATTCCAAAGCCAAACGCGCTAAAGGAGGAGCAAGAAATAAAAGGGCAAAGACAGAGAGAATTCCGCCGACTGCCGAACCGATCGTAGATAACGCTAAGGCGCGAGAAGCCTGCCCTTTCTGAGTCATCGGATAACCGTCAAGTAGCGTGCAGCAGTTCGAGGGAGTTCCGGGAATATTTAACAGAATTGCACTGATGGAGCCGGCGTAACTTGAAGAGGCATAAATGGCACCGAGAAGAGCTAATCCCATCGCTGGGCTCATGCTGAAAGTGAAAGGTACCAGAAGGGCAACGCCCATAGTGCTCGTAAGTCCTGGCAGAGAGCCCACGACAATGCCCAGAATTGTCCCTAGGAGAACCATCCCCAGCATTCCGGGTTCCAATGCTTGGAAAAAAGCAGGAAAAAGTGCTGAAAGATCCATAGCTGCCCTCCTAAAAAGCCCATATCTCGCCGACAGGCAATCGTGTGCCGAGCAAGAGCGTAAAGAAGAAATAAACGCCGGTAAGGAATAGAAGCGTTACTCCTAGATAAACCAATAGGCTCCTTTTACGGATGCATCCAAATCCGGCCATCACCAGTATTAAGAATAGGAATGTGGAGAGATAGTAGCCGAGCAGCGGGACTGCGACTGCGTAAGTTCCAATTAACAGCAGAATTGTCAAGGAGAGAGGGAAACCCGGTCTGTGAAACTCAAAGGAAAGAGATAGCTTTTCTGCTTTGAATTTTTTAAAGAGGGTGATTGCATTGAGTATCGAGAAAGACACGAAAAGCCAGCCCAAGAAGACCGGGAACTGTCGGGAGTCCGGTTCATATGAATAGCCTTTCCATAAGATCAGAGTTCCTGCGAGCAAAAGAAGAGTCGCTAGAAACGTTTCTTTTCGGATGTTCTCTTGTTCCATGATTGACTCCCGACAAAATGTTAGAAGAGGTTCTTGTTTTCTGAGACTAGTTTGGAGGTCTGAGAGACAATTCTTTGAGTTTCTTGGGCGTTTTTAAAGCCGATATCCAGCTTGAGTTTCTTGGTTTCAGCGATGAAATCCGGATCTTCGCAAATCCCTTTGATGCCGTTTTCTAACTTAGTTAATACTTCGGGACTTAAGCCTTTGGGCGCGCAAATGCCGCGGATGGCTGCGCCTGCAGGCGCGATATCTTTTCCGAAAGCTTCTTTGGCAGTGGGAGCGGAGGCTGCGGACTGGTCAGCGAATACCACGAGAATTTTAAGTCCGTTGCCGAGCTGCTTTTGTGCGGCAGAGAGTGTTGAAGCACAGAGGTCAACTTTTTTACCCATCAATGCTGTAAGTGCCTTACCTGAGCCGTTGAAGGGAACGAAATTTGTCTTAATACCAAGATCTTTTTCAGCGATCAGATGCTGGAGCTGAACATTAGACTGCGGACCGTCTCCGGCGACATTCAAAGTTTTGATTTTAGCTGCTTTGATGAAATCAGCTGCTGTTGTATAAGGACTGTCCTCGTTGACAACCCAGACAATTGGGTCAGATTGAACAGCTGCTATGAAGGTGAAATCATCCATAGAGAAAGGCACATTCTTACGCAGTTCCTTGATCATGATCATTGAAGGTAAAGAAGCTGCACCGATTGTGTAACCATCCGGTTTGGCTTTACTCAGAAGGGTCCAGCCGATTTGGCCGCCGGCTCCTGGTTTATTGTCAATGGTAAGAGTTTGACCGAGATGTTTTTCCGCGTATTTACCCATGATGCGAAGAAGGATGTCATTGCCGCCTCCTGCGCTAAAAGGAACGATTGTCAAGAGCGGCTTAGAAGGATAAATATCTGCTGCATAGGCTGAACCGGCGCCAAAGAGGCTTAGAGCGGTAAGAACAGAAAGGGAGGAAAGAAGGTTTCTGCGTTTCATGATTTTGTCCTTGGAATGGAAATAAAGTTTTGGGGATAATTTTGGTCAGAGCGTCGGATGGTCTTTGTCAAAAATTACTTTTCCATCGGCGACGATGGTCGGATGCCACATGATGAGATCGTAGTGACACGGTGCCTTGGTAACGCCGCCGAGGGTAAGGCTTGTGCCGATGCCGATATGACAGGTCCCGAGGACTCCTTCGTCTTCAAGCATGATTCCGCACATACGACACTTCGGATTCAAACCAATCCCGAGTTCTGCAATGTTGTAGCTGTTTTTGTCGGCGTGGCTGGCTAAATCTTTGCGAAGGATTTCTGCAGCCCTTCCGCCTTTGATTTCAGTGATAAAGCCCCCTTCGACTTTGCATATGACGGGTTCATCTACAAGGCCGATACCGAGATATGGAATTGAAGCATCGCATACAATAATCCCTTCTGCAGTCCCCTCTATAGGGGTTGTATTTGCTTCAATAGTGGGGATGGTAGAGAACTGACCTTTTTCAACTACGCAGTAAAGCGCATTTCCGCGTCTTCCTTTCGTATTGAAACGAAGATCAGTTCCTCCCGGAGAGGTGATATGAATTTCTTCGGCAGTTTCCAGGGCTTTGGCGACAGCAATGCAGGTTGGTTTGATTTGATCAAAGTCAGCTTCTATCCCGCCGTGCATCATAACTTCAGGGGTGAAATCTGTCATGACGATGATTCGAGCTCCGGCTGTCGCCGCATTTTTTACTGCATGTGTATGGGTAATAGAGTAACTGACGGGCACGATCACGACGTCCGCATTTTTCATGGCGGCGGCCACGGCTGCAGGCGGTTCTTCTCCGGCCCGTTTGCGAGGCTTCATACTCATAATCATTACTTCTGCACCTCGGTCACAGGCAACGGCAGCAACGGCTTGAGCGATGTCTGTTTTAGCATAGTCAGTAACCAAAAGGACAGTTTCCCCGGCTTGCACTTTTGTAGCAACATCGACTAAAGTCTTGGCTCCCTTCATCATTAGAAGTTCTTTCATCACTTTTCCTTTCTTTGCGCCATCATCGAGCAGTCGCACCAATTTAGGGCATCCTTGCACAGCTATGACGCATTTAAGTTGGTTTATTGAGGCTTTGAAAACTAGTCAGGTTAATTATTGGTTGGATGATTCTGCTAGGTTTCAAAATAATCTATGCAAGAACTATGCCAAGTTTGCGCTATCTATTTGAAAATAGTTATACGAATGCACTGTTAAGTTGAAAACAGTTTCTGTCAAGATTTTTAAGCGAAGTGCAAGAAAGGACCTAGCATGGCATGGGATGAAGCGTGCAAGAAAACGATAATAGAAAGGCTATTTTTTGATTCAGTAATCTCCCCTTAGTAACCCCTGTTGGTATAAAAAAGCGGTTTTTTTTATAACTTCTGTGGCTCACAGTGTTTCCACGCATTTCCAGAAGCCGGCGAGACTAATGCAGTAGATAGGTCCCTCGGAAGAAATATGAAAACCACTCCAAAAATCAAACAATTGACTTTAGCCTGCTTTTTGGCTGTGACATCAATGATGTTGACATCCTCCTCGTCATAAATGACAAGGATTCCATACCACCTCTGCAGCGGCCGTAGCCTAATGCTGCAGTCGGTCTCTTTGGGTTCCTGCTGACAGCGGCCTTACTGCACCACTCATACCACAGGCTAACCGGGCCCGTCCGGCCCTTAATACATTTATCGCTCCAACCTCATCTGCGTTGGAGCGGAAACCGCAGCCAATGCATGCAAAGGTCGCTTGCGATTTTCTGTTCTCTACAGAGACAAGCCCGCATCGAGGACAAGTTCGGCTCGTGTTTCTGGGATCTACTTTTATCAGCCTTCCGCCTCTCCGCTCTAATTTGTAGGAGAGCATCCGGAAAAAGCCATACCATCCCTGATCCAAAATTGATCGATTCAGTCCACTCTTCTGTTTAACGTTTTTGCCCGGCGATTCTTTTGTTCCGCTGGCAGAAGCGGACATGTTCAAGACCTTAAGGTCCTCAACGTATACGATGCTGTGGTTTTTAGCTATCTTTGTAGAGGTCTTGTGAAGAAAATCTCTTCGGCTGTCGGCTATATAGCGGTGCA
>PPYF01188074.1_pt1 | contig 132259 bp, 112 predicted proteins | sample 1559871 | NCBI WGS metagenome assembly PPYF01 (sample SAMN08240021, study PRJNA423297) | Human gut metagenome, whole genome shotgun sequencing project.
CTCCATGACATGGGCTACAGTGTAAAACGAGCCAAACACAATCACCAAATCCTGTTCATCCGCTTGTGCCATTGCGCTGTCCCACGCCTCAACCACCGAGTCGTAAGCGTGCGCGTGATCGGCCGGTAAATGGGCTAACAGCGCCTCACCCGCTTGACCACGTGGGCCTTCTAATGTTGCGCACAGCCACTGGTCGATATGCGGCACCAACACGCTGAGCGCGCCTGCCACGTCTTTATCGGCCAACATGCCGACCACGCCATAAACGCGGCCGATTTTCGGCTGCTCTTGCAGACGAGCGGCCAAATAGCGCGCCGCATGTGGGTTATGCGCCACATCCAAGATCACGCGCGGTTTATCCTGAATTTGCTGAAAACGCCCCGGCAAGGCGGCTTGTTGCAAACCGGCGCGAATAGCGTCTTCGCTTACCGCTAAACCACTCATGTGCAATGCTGTCAGCGCGGTGGCCGCATTAGCCAGTGGCACTTGCGGCATAGGTAAATGCGTCAGTTGATGTGTGCCACACTGCCACTGCCATTCATTTTGCGTGCAGTCACTTTGTGTACTGTGATTTTGCTCACTGCGCGCTTCATCAGCGCTTGGCTGGCGAGTGTAATTCCATTCATGGCCGACACGCAGCAGCTGCGCGCCAACCTCGGCAGCCACAGTGGCAATGGAGGCTGGCATATCGGGCTCACCGACGACCGCAGGCTTTGCGCCCCGCAAGATCCCGGCCTTTTCACGGCCAATGGTTTCACGGTCATGGCCCAGCCAATCGGTATGATCCAGATCGATACTGGTGATCACCGCCACATCGCAGTCCACCAAGTTAGTGGCATCTAAACGTCCGCCTAAGCCGACTTCCAAGATCACCACATCCAGCGCGGCATCACGGAACAGTTTCAACGCCGACAGTGTGCTGTACTCAAAATAGGTCAGGGAAACGTCACCGCGGCCAGACTCAATCCAGTCAAAGGCCGCGCTGTGCAAAGCTTCATCCAACTCTTGGCCTTGAACGCGTACCCGCTCGGTATAGCGCAGCAAGTGAGGCGAAGAGTAAACCCCCACGCGATAGCCGGCTTGCAGCAAGATGATTTCCAAGGTGCGGCAGGTGGTGCCTTTACCGTTGGTACCGGCGACCGTGATCACCAGCGGCGCCGGTTTTTGCAACGCCAGTTGCTGGGCGACCTGACGGATCCGATCCAGACCCAGATCGATAGTGGTGGAGTGCAAACTTTCCAGATAAGAAAGCCACGTGGCCAGAGGCGACGTGGCTTGAGGACGGTTCATGCTGTTCATTAGCCTGTTATCCGGCGCGGCCCACAGGCCGCGCGTTAGAAAATGATGAAGTCCGTTTTATTCGTCGTCGGCTGCTGGTTCGGCCGCAGTTTCGGTCGGCTCAGCCTCCACCGGTTGCGGACGCTCGGCTGGGACAACCAGAGGCGATGTCTGCCCGGTCATCTTCGCCAGCAAACCGGCCAAACGCTGACGCATTTCCAAACGAGGGATGATCATGTCGATCGCCCCTTTCTCCAGCAGGAATTCACTGCGCTGGAAGCCCGCAGGCAGCGTTTCACGCACGGTCTGTTCGATAACACGCGGGCCGGCAAAACCGATCAGCGCTTTTGGCTCACCGATGTTGATGTCGCCCAGCATAGCCAGACTGGCGGAAACCCCACCCATGGTTGGGTCAGTCAGTACCGAAATGTACGGCAAGCCCAGCTCGCTCAGGCGCGCCAGTGCAGCACTGGTTTTCGCCATTTGCATCAGCGAGAACAGCGCTTCTTGCATGCGCGCACCACCACTGGCAGAGAAGCAGATCAGTGGGGTTTGCAGCTCAATGGCTTTTTCCACCGCACGCACAAAACGCGCACCCACGACGGAGGCCATGGAGCCGCCCATAAAGGAGAATTCGAACGCGGCACAAACCACTGGCATGCCCATCAGGGTACCCTGCATGACCACCAGTGCATCTTTTTCCCCGGTCTCTTTCTGTGCGCTGCTCAGACGATCTTTATAGCGCTTGGAATCCTTGAACTTCAGGATATCCTTTGGCTCTAGCTCTTCACCGAATTCAACGGTAGAGCCTTCATCCAGCAGAGTCAGTAAACGACGACGCGCGGTAATACGCATGTGGTGTCCGCATTTCGGGCAGACCTCCAGATTGCGTTCTAACTCCGCACGATACAGAACTTGTTCACAACCGTCGCATTTGGTCCACACGCCTTCAGGAATACTGGCCTTGCGTGAGGAGACAATATTGGTTTTGTTGATAATACGCTCAATCCAGCTCATGGACGACCTTTCAACCTTGTGTGTTAACGGCACCGCCTGGCGCACTGTAAGCTCAGGAAATGCCGCACATTAAACCACAACAGATTAACACTGTGGACAAAAAACTGGTCATACCCGACCAACCCGATTTCAGCTTGCCGTATTTTTGCGGCGGCGCTGACGCCAATACTCAATCAGCCCCGGTAGCACCGATACAAAAATAATACCGAGGATCAGTAATTCTAAATTTTGTTTCACCACCGGCATGTTGCCAAACCAGTAACCGGCATAGACAAATGCGGTAACCCAAACGATGCCGCCGGTCACATTAAACAGCGCAAAATGGCGATAACTCATTTTGCCCATTCCGGCGACAAACGGCGCAAATGTCCGCACTATCGGTACAAATCGCGCCAGAATAATCGTTTTACCACCATGGCGTTCATAAAAGGCATGGGTGCGCTCTAAGTACGCCTGCCGGAAAATCCGTGACTGTGGATTGCTAAATAAACGCTGCCCGAATAAACGGCCAATGCTGTAATTTACCGCATCACCCAAAATGGCCGCCACAATCAGCAACGCCACCAAGGTATGGGGATTCATCTGTCCGGTCGCGGCCAGCGTACCGGCGACAAACAGCAAGGAGTCGCCCGGCAAAAATGGGGTCACCACTAATCCGGTCTCGCAAAAGACGATCAGGAATAAGATGGCGTAAATCCAAATCCCATAAGTGGCTACCATGGCGGCCAAATGCACATCAATGTGCAGTATAAAATCAAACATGGTCTGCAGCAGACCCATAGCTCACATCCTTGCTGGTCTTCCGTGCTAATAAGCGCAGCGCTAATGACGCTGCGCGTCTCTTTTTTATTACTTAGCTATATTGTTACTTAGCTATGCTTATGAATTATCTATTGTTATTGCTTCTATGTCGTGCTGATTAGCATAAGCTTCAGCACTACTGAACTGGCGCCGAAGACAAGACTAATCCAGAACAAACAGAGGGCCCGGCGCCGGTTTTGGCAGATTAAAGTGTTCAGGGTAATCCACTTCCACCAGATACAGGCCTTCGGCTTTGGCTGTTGCTGCCGCCAAATTACGATCTTTTACCGCCAGCAGCCATGCAATCCACTCTTCCGGCTGATTGCCGGCGCCCACTTCCAGCAAACTGCCGACGATATTACGCACCATGTGATGCACAAAGGCGTTCGCTTTGATATCGACAATCACATAGTTGCCTTGGCGCGTGACTTTCAGGTGGTGCACATTGCGCCACGGGGTACGCGACTGGCACTGTACCGCACGAAAAGAGGTAAAGTCATTCTCTCCCAGCAGATATTGCCCAGCGCGCTGCATTTTTTGCTCGTCGAGCGGCAAATGGTAATGGGTCAGACCGCGACGCAAAATCGCCGGACGGTAGCGATGGTTATAGATGATATAGCGGTAACGGCGCGCCGTTGCACTAAAGCGAGCGTGGAACTCATCAGAGACCGGCTGCACCCAACGCACGGCAATGTCATCCGGTAAGTTGGCGTTGACGCCCATCGTCCACGCGACATCTTTACGCACGGCATCGGTATCAAAGTGAACCACCTGACCGGTGCCATGCACACCCGCATCGGTACGCCCAGCACAAAACACATTCACCGGATGATTGGCGACTTTCGACAATGCCTTTTCCAGACGGCCTTGTACGCTGTCCACTTCCTGCTGACGCTGCCAACCGAAATACCGGCTGCCATCATATTCAATGCCCAGCGCTATACGCATAGTCCACTTACCTTCATTAACTGAGTCTACTGCAAGCATTTACTGCGAAAATTTACAGTAAAAGAAACGCGATATTATAAACAAAAATACGGTGCCTCTCAGCACCGTATTTTAGGCTCTTACCTTGATATCACCGTTATCCGGCGATTTTCAGGCCATTTCCTGCAGCATTTTACGCGCTTGCGCTTGTTGCTCAGCACTGCCTTGCTTAAGCACCGATTCTAGCAGCGGTTGTGCGCCTTCCGGATCATCAATATCCAGATACGCACGCGCCAAGATCAGTTTGCCGACCAAATCATCGTCCGCTTCGGTCTCTTGCGCTTCGGCTTCGACAAAGCTTTGGGTAAAGGCATCGCGCTCTTCTGGCGTCACCTGTACTGCAGCGTCCATCAGGTTATCCTGCGCCGCCCAATCCTCATCAGCAGAGGCAGGCTCTGGCGGTAAGGGCATCCGCCACTCATCGGCGGGCGCGGACATCGGTGCGGACAAATCAAAATCGGCCTCGGTCATCTCCGGCAAATCCAGCAACTGCTCAGCAAACAGCTGTTTTTGCTCTTCCGGTGTCAGCAAACTGTCGTGCGCGCGGTAATCGCTTAAACGCGCTGTCTGCGCGGCAGCGTCCAGCTCATCATGCAGCGGGTTCAGGCTCGCTGAGTGCGCTGAAGCCGTCGTGTCCCCCATCGGCGCAGAAAGCGCACTCGCACTGGCTGGCACTGTTTCTGATACTTCTGGAGTCTGTGACTCTGGCATCTGCGGTGCACGCTGACGCGCTCCGGCTAACGCTGCGGCCAAGGCGCGTTCCGTTTCCGAACGAAACGGTTCTGATTCAGAATCAGGCTCTGATGCCATATCTGCCATATCGGACAGATCCGCCACTTCAACCGGTTTAGCGGCAGCCTCGGCAGAAGACATCTCTGTCGGCAGCACGGTGTCATCGGCGACGGACTCGCTCAATGTTGGCGTTGCCGACGGAGCGTCTGGCTGAGTATCCATCCCCTCTGCCGCGCTTTCATCAGCCAACCGATCCGTTCCCAACAAATCAGTCTCTAGCGTCTCTGGCGCCAGCAGCTGCGGCTCAGGCAAGCGAGTCTGCGCGAATGTTGGCGCAGGCTCATCCAACGCCGCCACGGGCGATGCTAATTGCAGGTCATTGTCATCGGCCAGATCAAACAAGTCTGCAATCTCAGCGGCTGAAGACTTAGCGGCGACAGGCAGCAGCTCAGGCTCAGCGCTCTGCTCGGTATTATATTCGGCACGATACTCAGCACTGTGTTCCGTACTGTGCTCATCTGACGCAATCTCGGTAACAACAAGGTCATCGGCTGCGGCTGTCGGCGCGGCCGGTATCTCTAGCGCGTGGTCGGCTGCCGTATCGGTTTCCGGCAGGTTCAGCTCTGCGGCTACCTCCGGCTGCATTGCGGCAACGACTGGCGCGACCGGCTCAGGCTCACGCGGTGCACCGGCAGGCGCTGCAGCTTGCTCTGGCGTCTGCGCAGCGGCTTGTGGCTTCGACTGCGCGGCAACATCAGCCTTATCCGCGTTGGCAATCTCATCATCTACCGCGGATGGTACTGGCGCTGACGGTATAGTCTTAACCGATTTAGCCTCGACCGGTTTTGCAGCAGCAGAGGCGGCGACAGACGCGGCCAATGCACTGGCAGCGATAGCTTGCGCAGACACCGGTGGTTTATCTGCGCCGTTAGGCTCAGCAGGTGCGGTGTTGTCCGGTGCTGTTGGCGCCGGAGCCGCTACCGCAGGCTCAGTCTCCGGCTCAGGCTTTTTTGTCTGTTCCGGCTCAGGCGCAACAGCGCTCTGCGATTTTTCCGCCGTTGCCACAGGAGCCGCTTTCGCCGCAGGACTTAACGATTCAAACAAATCCTCATCGCTCAGCGACAATATTGGGTCTTCATCATCCATATCGGCCAGCAGACGGATATCGTCATCCTGATCCAGTGGCGAACCGTTGACCAATGATGGCGTTGACAGGATCACATCAACAATCTCATCACCGCCCAGCATTTCGTCATGAGCCAGATCCAAGTCCACCAGCGAGGCCAACTCGGCGCTTTCTGGCGCGCTTGACGTGCTGCCCGTTGGATGCGCTAAGTCAAAATCATCCTCATTGATTTGCTCGCTCTTGGCGTCGCGACGACGGCTATTGAGCAGCGCCTCATCATCATCTTCCGGCGTATCGTCATCATCCAAACCCGGTAGCGATGCAAACAGCGATGGCGGCTCCGGCAATTCAATGGCCGCAGGCACGCTATTTTCCGCCGGATGCTCGGAGGTATCCGTGTCTTCCCACGGCATCTCCATGTCATCTGGACGACTTAAATCAGGAGTATCATTGCCCAGCGCAAAGGCGGCTGCGCCACCAAAGTCTTTAGGCTGATGCTCTTCAAATGCCTGTGACAGCAGTGCATTTTGTCGACGCTGGCGCACGCGATACAGCAACCACAGCAATGCACCCAGCAACACCGGCGGGATCACGCCCACGCCAATGGCTAGCGGCCAGCTGCGCGACATCTGCTGGATCAGCGAGCCGGATGACTCTTCCAGCATTTTGTTCTTCATCCGCTCCAGCTCCAGAGCCTTGGCTTGCTCTTCGGCATGGGCCATCGCCTGACTGGCTTCTTTACGAAACGCGGCTTCATTATCCAGCTCAACTTGCAGCTGTTTAACGCGAATTTGCAACTCGCTCACTTGATTAGTCAGGCTGACATTGTTTTCGGTCAGGCGGCTGATTTCAGTGGCCGAATCCACCAGCTGTTGCCGTAACTGCTTGGCCTCCTCGGCAGTCAGAGGCAACACTTGCGCTTCTTTTTGCTCAGTATTGGCCAGCATACCGGCGGAAACTGCCAGTGGCACAATCGGCTGCGCTTGCTGCGCCAGTGGCGCGCTGCTAGCCAGCGAAGTGCCGCTAGTGACAGCTGCTGGCACCGACGCTGGAGTATCAGCAGGCACCGGCACATTTTCTAATGCCGCGTATCGCTCCGCCACATTACTGACCGGTGCAGCGTTAGTTGAGGCTGGGCTGGTTGGCGCCGTAACACTTGGCGTCACCGCAGGTGCGGCTGGCGCAACGGGGCTATTAGCCGGCAACGGCGTGATCAGATCAGGCTCAGCCGTTGCAGCTTGCACAGCAGCCGTGGCTACACCGGCCGTTGCCGCTACAGCAGCGATTTTCTTGGCGCTGCTTGCCGCTGACGATGTATTGGCCGCACTAATTGCTGATGCACGATTTTCAGGCGAGTTGCTCCCCGCCACATGGGTAGTCGCGAGCGGTTTGCTGACCGATGGCGCTACAGGGTTACTACGTGCCGCAGTCTTTTTATCTTGCGTTTTTTGTGCTTGTGCTTGCGCACGCTCACGCGCCTGTTTTTCTCGGCTATAACGCTCCCACGCTGGCTTTTCTCGCTCTAAGCGCGCATTCACGGCCGCGGTATTTTCCGCCCGAACTTGGCTCAACGTAGGTAAACGCAGACGGCTACCCGGCTTAAGACCGTGCAGATTATCTAATTCAAAAGCTGATGGATTGAGGCGATACAGCGCCCCGATGGTTTGCTGCACCGACACCCGATTCGACGGGCGGACACGACTGGCGATCGACCATAATGTTTCCGATGCTTTGGTCGGGCCGTACACACGACCCCGCGACGCAGTGTGGCCGCTGGTCGCTGAACGTACTGGCGCCGGCTGGGTGATGGCCGTGCGTCCCTGAGCCGCGGAAGGTGTTCCGTCCGGCCCTACTACCTCCATCTGATACGCTGACACCGGCAGGGCGCAACCGGCCACTGCCCACAGCGCTATCAGACGCGCAATTTTCGTCATGGTCACAACTCATACCCTCTGAGACGAAAGCCAGTCCTTATTGAAATCACCGAGGTTACCGGCCAGATTATTCAGGCAATATCTGACTGCAATCTTCAATAACAACAGATTCAGGAGCTCTTATCACCGGACGGCAGCTTGACGCCATCCGGCACTGAAATTGGGTTTTCGACATGCTCTGCACATATCGCGGCCATTGCCGTATATTTTTTGACGCTTTGGCGTCGTCAGTAACAGACTGACCCCAGTTTAAAGCAAAAAATATGCCGGAGATCACCAGCTCCGGCATGATAATTAGCATAAATCACCCCGGCCAATACAGCCGCGCGTGGTATTTATGCAGCGCAGATTACATTTAGCGTTACAGCGACAAATCAGAGATAGTCGCGGATCAGCAACTCGGCGCTGTGCACGGCCATTAATGCGCCGCCAAACTGAACGTTGTCTGCCACTGACCAGAACTGCACCGCTTGCGGCAGACCATAGTCATTGCGCACGCAGCCGATGGTCAAATGTGGATTTTGCGTGGCATCGCCCACTGGCGTCGGGAAGGCGTCGCCTTCTTGCAGCTCGATACCTTCTACGTCACGCAGCATCTCGATGCATTCGAGCTGGCTCAACATTTGATCGGTTTCCAGCATCACCGCTTGCGCGTTGCCGTAAAAGACCGGCGCTTGCACGCACTGCACCGCTACCGGCAGAGTTTCATCCTGCAGTACTTTACGCACTTCATCGACAACGCGGCGCTCTTCGCTAACCACGCCTTCGCTGTCCATACGCGCAGCACATGGCAACAGGTTAAACGCCAGTTGCGCTGGGAATAAGACCGGCTCGACCGGATAGCCGTTCAGCAGACGAGTTGCCTGACCAGCCAGCTCGGTAACACCGCGCTTACCGAGCGCGGAAGCCGGTTGCAAGTTGGTCAGATTCAGACGCTGCAACACCGCTTGCGCCAGCAGTGGTTTCACGGCGGTCAGCGCTTGGCATACCGCGGCACCAGCCACAGCAATAATATTGCGGTTGCGGTATTCGCTCAGCATGTGCGGGTTAACGGTCGGTACCACCAATGGCACAGACGGATCCATCGCAAACAGGCCGCTGCTATCAATTACCAGACAGCCAGACTCCGCCGCCAGATCGGCATACTGGGCACTGGCTTCTTGCGACGCGACGAAAAATGCCAGTTGTACTTGCGCCCAATCAAACTCCTCGGCTGCCTGTACCGCGACGTTTTTACCGTTGAACAAAACGGTGTCCGCTTCATCCGGCTGGCTGGCCAGAGGAAACAGCTGACCCACCGGAAACTCGCGCTCACTCAGCAGCGTCAGCAGGGCCTCACCAACGGCACCTGTTGCACCCAATACTGCGATATTCCAACCTTCAGTCATACTGACTCTCTCCGCCCTGTTTTATTCTCTATTGCGATATACCGGCATGGTACTGCTCTGTCACTGACAAATCAGGCCACCCGGCTGGAAAACCCGATATTGTGCAGCAAATTTGCGGTTTGTGCATCATCGCAAACGACAGTGAGGGATGCCCACTCGCGTCGCTCGGGGTAAAACTTACGCAGACGGTCAAATTCGCCGTCAATGGCCGCGCCACGGCGCAGTGGCGCATCGTCGCGGCGCACGTCATACACCAGATGTACCAAGCGCGTCAGCATGGCTTGATCCAGCGCACCATGCAGACGAATTTCCGCCACATCCGGCACCGGTAACAAGGTACGAATATCGGCGCGTGGACTGCGACCTAACGATTCGCACAGCGCATCAAACACCTGCGCAGTACCGCGCGCTTTACCTTCTAAGCTGTAACCGGCAATGTGCGGGGTAGCGACCGCTACATAGGGCAGCAAAGGCAGCATAATCTGTGGCTCGTTTTCCCAGGTATCCATAATCAGATGCCAACGACGCCCATTTTGCAGCGCGCTTAGCAATGCTTGATTGTCGATGATCCCGCCGCGACCGGCGTTAACTAAAATGCGATCATCTGGCAGCGCCGCCAAGACATCAGCGTCAATCATGTGGAAGGTTGGGTGCGCGCCGCGCTTAATCAGCGGAGTGTGCAGCGTGATGATGTCGGACTGTGCCAGCAATTCCGGCAAAGTCACAAATCCATCCAGCCCTTCTCGCTCGGCGCGTGGCGGGTCACACAGTAAGGTACGGATACCCAGCGCGCGCAGGCGCTGATTGAGGCGCGAGCCCACATTCCCTACCCCGACAATCCCGACAGTTTTATCGCGCAACTGAAAGCCATCTTGCTCAGCTTTAATCAGCAATGCCGAAATCACATACTCCACCACGCCAATGGCGTTACAGCCCGGTGCCGAGGAAAACCCAATTCCGGCCTGAGCCAGCCACTCCAGATCGACATGATCAGTACCGGCGGTGGCGGTGCCCACAAATTGAACCGAGGTATCACGCAGCAAGTCAGCATTGACCTTGGTCACCGAGCGCACCATCAGCGCATCCGCATCGGCTAATTCAGCCTGCGGCATAGGCCGGCCGGAAACAGGAAATACCTGTCCAACCTGACTGAATAACTCACGGGCGTACGGCATGTTTTCATCTACAACAATTTTCACGACCTGACTCCATCGGCATCAATTTTCTGTGATAAATGATACCACGCACGACAGCGATTGCGCCGGCGCCAGCCCACACTTGGCTGTGTGCTAAATGTCAATAAATGTGACAGAGGCCAAAGGCTTGCATCTTGTTGTCTATCATTGCGGCCAACTTATGCGAAATTGTGCATTACAAGTCATTGATAATTTGAAACCTGGCCCCCATATCGGTGTCATACCTACCAGACTGTGATCGTTTTGCGCCGTCAAACGGCAACGCCAAAAACTGCGTGGGATAGACGCTACGATCATGTGATGGTTACCGGAAGGCAGCCTGATATCTGCCTTCGCCGCATCAATAACGGGAGATTTAATGATGCAATGGCAACTCTCTGATTTACTTCAGCACCTGCAAGCGCATGCCGGTTGGCATACCGAGCCGCAGGGCGATACGTTAGTGATCCGTAACGATGAAGGTCTGGAAGCCTATCTGGCCATTGCCGGTGAACAAATTCTGGTGGAAAGCCTGCTGTTCAGTACAGCGCAAGTCAAAGATTGCGCCGCGCTGGATGCTTACATCCTGCGTACACATAAACTGTTTCCGCTAACCAGTATCGGGATTAACCGGATTGACGATACCGAATACTACACGGCATTCGGGGCGCTCTCCTCCCACTCCTCATTCGAGGCTATTGATGCGGAAATAGCGACATTATTCCGTAATATCGCCGCATTTATTGACCTTTACGACGATTATTTACAGTGAGTTATCCATTATGAGTATTTGGAAAAAGTTATTTACCGCCGTAAAAGGTGGCGTGAACGAAGCGGCTGAAACCATTGCCGACAGTCAGGCGCTGCGCATTTTGGATCAAGAGATTCGTGAAGCCAAAGAAGAGCTGCGTCAATCTGACAGCGCGCTGGCCAGCATCATCGCCAAGCGCAAACTGTCTGAGCAGAAAGTGCAAGCGCTGGCACAAAGCATCAGCGAGTACGAGCAACACGCCATCAACGCAATGGAAAAAGGCGAAGAAGCGCTGGCGTTAGAGTGCGCCGAGCGTGTCAGCAAGCTGCGCGATGAGCAAGAAGGCGAGCAGCGTTATCTGGATCAGTTCAGCCACTCGGCAGATACCCTGCGTAATAACATCACGCAGGCGAAAGAGAAACTGCGCCAGTTAGAGCAACAAGTGGATGTGGTCAAAGCCACCGAAACCGTGCAAAAAGCACAAGCGGCGGTCTCTGCGCGTAACGTGGGCGCGAACTCCAAAATGCGCACGGCCGTAGAATCATTAGATCGCATCAAGCAAAAACAAGCCGAACAACAAGCCAAGCTGGAAGCGGCAGCTGAGCAATATGCCGAAGAAACTGGCGATGCACTGCAAGCGAAACTGAAGCAAGCGGGGATCACCGGCAGCGCCAATAATTCGGCCAAAGATGAATTGGCCCGCATTCTGGCCCGCAAGCAGTAATCGCAGCCACCGACTGCGCTGAGACGTTCCTATAACTCCGGGCATCCCTATCAGGTGCGCCGGAGTTTTGTCTTATTGACGGTTAAATAGCGTTAATAACGTCATAACACAGCGCAACGTGTGATGCCGCACCTAGACTAGAATAGCGCGGTAGTTAGCATGAACCGTTAGCGCAAAAAATAGACGCTAACACAACAAGCTCACCATTCGCGGCATAACAACACTCCATAGCTGTCAGCATCAAGGTAGGACTGACTATGTTTGACTGGTTTAAAAAGAAAACCGCGCCAGCACCGACTACGCCCAGCACACCAGAAGTGCTCGGTCTGCGCTTAGGCGGCGTGGTGGAATTCGATGATCTGGCACTGCGCTTAATTGAGCCGCATGTGATTTTTGAAGGCGCGGCGCGCAGCCAGATTATTCAAGCGGTAGGTGAAGTGAAGCTGGACGATAACAGCCGCCTGCTGCGTTTTTACACCGATGATGAAGGCTTTATTCAGGTTTTACAGCAAGGTGGAACCGAAGACAGCCACGTCATTGATGTCAAATTGTGGTATTTTTATCAGACGCAAGCGGTCGATACTCAGGCCAGTTGGGATGATTTGCTGCAAAACGGCATTGTGCGCAGCGAATGGTCACTGGAAGGGGAAACCTTCGAGAAGGTGTGGCATAACGAGCGGCCGGTCGCCATGACCGAGAAAACCTGGAATGCCGGTACCCTGTACCCGTCGGAAACCGATCAATTCATTATGCTGTATCAACGGCAAGTGAATGATTCGCTGGATGAGTTCGTGATGATCTCTGCCGAAGAGAAACTGATCTTCAACGATCAGGAGCGCGCATTGGTGATCAGCACCGGGATTAACCTGACCCCGACCGACTTTAAAGTAATCTAACACTACCGCGACATACATTAACGCAGCCTAAACCTGCGTGATGGAAAAGACGTGTTTACATCCCGCACGGCATTTCACCGCGTAAAATGACGTGCGATTTACCATATAGGCAGCTGCTGCCAAGGAGAATGACTGTGGCGTTACTGGCCGGACTCGGATCTTTTGCTCTGTACTTTTTTACTGCGCTCATCATGTTGATGGTGTTTAAGTGGGCTTATGTGCGCGTCACCCCTTACGATGAGTGGGCGCTGGTTAAAGAACAGAAGAATGTTGCAGCGGCGGTGACGCTGGCCGGTGCCTTTATCGGTTACAGCTTGGCCATTGCCAGTGCCGCCAGTAATTCCGTCAGCCTATTTGATTTTATTGTCTGGGGCATTGTGGCGCTGTTTGCCCAGATCATCGCCTTCCTGATTGTCCGCTTTGGCTTGATGCCAAGCTTTGTCGAGCGGATCAACAACAATGAAATTGGCGCAGGCATCGTGATGGCCGGAATGTCCGTGTCCGTCGGTTTGCTGAACGCCGCCTGTATGACCTACTAAAGGAGAGCAGAATGAAACGCAGTCAGAACATTCTGCGCGAAAAGTTACGTAAAACCTGGCGTCCTTTTAAACTGGCACCGTTGACCGTGGCGGTCAGCAGCATGGTGCTGGCCGGTTGTGGCGATGAAGCCCAGCCGCAGGTATCCGCCGAAGTGTTCAAGAACTTATCGGAATGTATTAATCAAAACCCGACCTTGGCCGCCGAGTGTCAAACCGCTTACCAGAACGCGCTGGCCGAAGCGGCGAAAACCGCGCCGCGCTATAACAGCGAATCGGACTGTGTGGCCGAATTTGGTGCCGGACAGTGCGTGCAATCACCGGGCACCGGCTGGTTTATGCCGATGATGGCCGGTTATATGTTCGGTAAATTGATGAACAGTGGCCGCCCAAGTTACAGCAACGTGCCGGTGTTTATCCCCAAAGATCAACGTAATCCCAACTACGGTAAATGGACCACCTCCACCGGTTATAGCTACGGCAACGCCGGCACCAGCAACCGTAATGTCACGCTGGATAACAATGCGCTGAAGGAAAAGCCAGCGGCAACGCGCACCTTATCGCGCGGCGGTTTTGGCTCCACCGTGGAAGCCAAATCCAGCTGGGACAAGCGTGATGATCGCTCCAGCAGCAGCTCCGGTGGCAGCGGCTGGTCATCGTCGTCTTCCCGTAAAAGCTCTTACAGCGGCAGTAGCAGTCGCAGCTGGGGTGGCTGATGTTCCGCGTTCCTTGTAAAGAACGCCCGAACTGGCGCGCGTTAGCCGCCGAGTTCGGGTTTGGTTTTCATACCATGTACGGCGAGCCGTATTGGGATGAAACCGCCTATTACCAGTTCAGCCTCAAACAGATCGAGCAAGATCTGGAGCAGCCGACCCAAGAGTTGCACCAGATGTGTCTGGAGATTGTCGATCAGGTGGTGCGTGATGAAGCGCTGCTGCGTCGCTGCCAGATCCCCGAGCCGTTGTGGCAACAAGTGGCCGACTCGTGGAAACGGCGCGATCCGAGCCTGTATTCGCGTTTAGATCTGGCCTATGACGGTAAATCACCAGCCAAGCTGTACGAGAACAACGCCGATACGCCGACTTCCCTGTTTGAAACCGCATTTTGGCAGTGGTTATGGCTGGAAGATAACGTCGACAACGGTCAGCTGCGCCGCGATACCGATCAGTTCAATCTGGTGCAAGAAGCGCTGATCCGCCGTTTGCATCAGTTAAACCAGCACAGCCCACACACGCTACACTTTGCTTGCTGTCAGGATACTGAGGAAGATCGCGGTACGGTACAATATCTGGAAGATTGCGCCAAAGAAGCGGGCCTGAACACCAAATTTGTTTTCATCGAAGAGATTGGCTTAAGTTCCGATGGCCGCTTTACCGATACCGATGATCACATTATCGAGTGGATGTTCAAGCTCTATCCGTGGGAGTTCATGTTCCGCGAAGCCTATGCTGAACATCTGGCCAGCGCGCAGGTGCAATGGCTGGAGCCGATGTGGAAATCGATCATCTCCAACAAGGCGCTATTGCCGCTGCTGTGGCAACGTTTCCCGAATCACCCGAATCTGCTACCGGCTTATTTTGCCGATGATCCGGCGCGCAGTGCGCTGAAAGATTATGTGGTGAAACCGCTGTTCTCGCGTGAAGGCGCCAACATCAGCATCGTGCAGGATCAAAAAACCGTGTACGAGGTGGATGGGCCGTATGGCGAGGAAGGGATGATCTGGCAAGCCTATCATCCGCTGCCGAAATTCGGTGATAACTACACCTTAATTGGCAGTTGGTTGATTGATGATGAGCCAGCGGGGATCGCGATCCGTGAAGATGCCAGCTTAGTAACGCAAGACTTATCGCGCTACATCCCGCATATCATTTTGGATTAAGCGTCGGAATGATGCCGTTGGTCTGCCCGCAAGATGCGTAGACAGGCCAACGTGATGCGCTTACCAATATGCGCGTAACATTGAGAGTAGCACTAAGATTTACTCGGTAGTGTCATGCAGTTGTGGATCGGAAAAGAAATCCAAATTAAAACAGGTATCGTCGGTCAGTAAGGCAATTTTGTGCCAGTACTGCGGCGGCGCGACAAAAAACTGCCCTGCAGCCACAATCACTTCCCGCTCAATCTCCTGCGTTTCACCGCGAAAGCCGGTAAAACAGATCCCACCACGCATCACCGATAATCGCGCATACACCCCAGCACGTGTGTTATGCCAACTGAGCAATGCCGCCGGTACGCTATCGCGCTTAAAAAATGGGGTCTGCTTGTGACAGGTAAAATAGTCAGGAATCGTTACCATCGTCTTATCTCCTTTGCTGCGTGTAGCATAACGCAGATGTTCATGCATAATTGCTTCATCCTGTGACAAAGCACGTCACCCTCGTTATATTTCTTTAAAATCAATGATTAACAGATTGATTACTCGCGCAAGAACCGCCTAATCCTCTGCCAAATCAAAAGTCCGGCCAAGATTATAAGTTGCATTATAAATACACCTTTAATATCATGCGTCACATAAGATGCATTTTAAATACACTTTATAATGAGGCCGTCTACAATGCACATTCAGGTAAAGAACAATATTCATTGGGTTGGTCAGCGTGACTGGGAAGTGCGTGATTTTCACGGCACCGAATACAAAACCACCAAAGGGACGAGCTACAACAGCTACCTCATTCGTGAAGCAAAAACGGTCCTGATTGACACGGTTGATCATAAATTCAGCCATGCTTTTGTCGCCAATCTGAAGCAAGAGATCGATCTGCGCAGCATTGATTACATCGTTATCAACCACGCGGAAGAAGATCATGCTGGCGCGCTATCCGCGCTGATGGCCGAGATCCCCAATACTCCGATCTACTGTACCCGCGCGGCGATCGATTCGATTACTGGCCATCACCACCATCCCGAATGGAATTTTCGCACCGTAAAAACCGGCGATACGCTGGATATTGGGAATGGGAAAGCACTGGTATTTGTGGAGGCCCCAATGCTGCACTGGCCTGACAGCATGATGACCTACCTGACCGGTGATGCGGTGCTGTTCAGTAACGATGCTTTCGGTCAACACTACTGTGATGAGCGGCTATTTAACGATGAAGTCGACCAAGCCGAGCTGATGGAGCAGTGTCTGCGCTACTACGCCAATATTCTGACCCCGTTTAGCCAGCTGGTCACAGCCAAAATTCAAGAAGTGCTGAGCTTTAATCTGCCGGTCACCATGATCGCCACTTCGCACGGGATCGTATGGCGCGACAATCCGGTGCAGATCATCGAACAATACCTGCGCTGGGCGGATCAATACCAAGAAGATAAGATCACGTTGTTCTATGACTCGATGTCTAACAATACCCGCATGATGGCCGATGCGATCGCGCAAGGGATCTCCGAGCGCGATACGCAAGTCGCCGTGAAGATCTTTAATGTCTCACGCCATGACAAAAACGAAATTCTGGCGCAAGTCTTTTGCTCCAAAGGCATTTTGGTCGGCTCCTCGACCATGAATAATGTGATGATGCCGAAAATTGCCGGCATGCTGGAAGAGATCACAGGCCTGCGTTTTCGTAGCAAAAAAGCAGCCGCCTTTGGCTCGTATGGCTGGAACGGCGGCGCCGTCGATCGCATTCATGCGCGTTTGACCGATGCCGGTTTCATGACTTGCGAAAGCATGAAAGCCAAATGGAAACCGGACAGCGACACCTTACAACTGTGCCGCGACTATGGCCGTAAACTGGCGGAAGAATGGGCCTTAACCCCCCTTCCTGAACTTGCTGCGATTAATGTGCTGACAACCACGACTATGGCCCAAGTCGAGAGCGAAGCAGTATCCGCCATCGCAGACGCGTCCTCACCACAGATCAGTGCCCTGCGCCCTGCCTGTCAGAGCAGCGCAAACGGCGTTCTCAGTGGCTGCAAGATGATCTGTACTGTGTGTCAGTGGGTGTACGATCCCGCCGTTGGTGAGCCAAACCAAGGCATCGCCCCCGGCACCAAATGGGATGCAGTACCGGATGATTTCCTCTGCCCTGATTGTGGGTTGGGTAAAGACGTCTTCGATCCGCAGCAAGACTAAGGAGAGGCCAGCATGCCGACTTTACACATGACTACGCCACCGGCACAGGCCACCACTACCTTGATTGATGCCCCTATCATCATCGTCGGGAGTGGTTTTGCAGCGTGGCAATTGGTGAAAGCGATGCGCCGCCAAAACGCCCAGCAACCGATACTGCTGATCACCGCCGATGATGGCTGTGACTACAATAAGCCAGATCTGAGCCATATTTTCACGCGTCAGACTGAAGCGGACAGCATGGTACGCGCGGATGCGGCCACACTGGCTGCCGAGCTGAATATCGAGATCCTGACCCAGACGCGGGTTACGGCGCTGGAGCCAAAACAGCATCTGCTGCACACGGCGAGCGCCACCTTGCGCTACAGTAAACTGGTATTGGCCGTTGGCGCGCACAGTGTTATTCCGCCGCTACCCGATAATGCCGCTCAACATTGTATGACCCTCAACAGCTTGCAGGATTACCGCCAGCATGCGGCACGTCTGCAACAGATGCCGTCAGTCTTGATTGTGGGCGGCGGTTTAATTGGCACCGAGCTGGGTATGGATGCGGCCTTAGCCGGTAAACGGGTGATTATGACGGATCTTGCGCCTCGCTTACTGCCGCGCCAACTGCCGGCGCTAATAAGCCAAGCCTTGCAGCAGCAAATGCAAGAGCACGGGGTGCGTTTCAAACTCGGCTGCACGCTGACCGTACTACAGCGTAGCGACAACGGTGAGTGGGCAATCACCTTCAGTGATGGTAGCCGTTATCAGGCAGCCGAAATCCTGTGCACCGCAGGGCTGCGCCCAGAGATCACCCTCGCGCAGCGTGCCGGTTTACAGACCGACCGCGGTATCGTCACTGATGCATATTTGGCGACCTCGGAGGAAGACATATTCGCACTCGGCGACTGCGCGCAGGTTGCAGGGGAAGTCTACGCTTACTTACAGCCGATTTTGCTGTGTGCCGCAGCGCTGGCGAAAACCTTACTCGGTCAGCCAACCGCCGTGCGCATTCCAACCCAGTCGGTACGAGTCAAGACGCCGCTATTACCGCTGCAAATTGCCGGTACACTAACCGGTCATCTCGCCAGCGAAGAGGTGGGAACACAGCAAATCGTGCTCAATGATCCCAAAGGGATGACCTTGTGGCAATTGGATGCCGAACAGAAGCGATGCGGCTTTGTCGCTGCCGGTGAGCACCAAAAACAGGCGATGGCGATGCTAAAAATGCTGGGACAACCGTTCGAGATAGCGCCACGCCAATAGCGGATTGACTTATCGACCTCACATTGACGCGCATAAAAAAAGCCCGCCTCTTTTCAGAGACGGGCTTTTTTGTTGTCTGTTCGGCGCTAATTGTTGATCACGCGCCTGAACAAGACGACTTATTCAACATTTATTCCGCGATGCGACTATTCCGCGATACGACGCGGCGCACGCTGACGTGGCGCGCGTGGGGCGCGATTTTCGCCACCACGGTTCTCGCTGCGTCCTTCACTGCGACCTTCGCCAGTACGGGCGCTGTCGTTACGGCGGGCATTCGGGTTACCCTGACGACGTGGACGGCCTTCGCCGCTGCGCTCTGACGCACCGTCAGCTGCGGCACGTACACCTTGTCCGCGATTGCCACCGTTACCGCCATTGCCGCCTTGACGACGACCATTACCGCCTTGATTGCCATTACGGCGATCATTGCGCTGACGGCCATTGGCAATCGGTTCGGCTTTGATGGATGGATCCGGCGCAAAACCGTCCAGTGCTTCACGTGGGATCTCTTTTTTCAGCAGACGTTCGATATCACGCAGTAGTTTGTGTTCATCCACACACACCAGTGACAACGCCAGACCTTCACAGCCAGCACGACCAGTACGGCCAATGCGGTGCACATAGTCTTCCGCCACGTTTGGCAGCTCGTAGTTCACCACGTACGGCAGCTGGTCAATGTCCAGACCACGCGCGGCGATATCGGTGGCCACCAGCACGCGCACACGGCCATTTTTAAAGTCATCCAGCGCTCGGGTACGCGCGCCTTGACTCTTGTTACCGTGAATCGCTGCGGCGGTGATGCCATCTTTACCCAGCTGCTCGGCCAGATGATTAGCACCGTGCTTGGTACGGGTAAACACCAGCACCTGACGCCACTGATCGCGGCCAATCAAAAACGACAGCAGTTCGCGCTTACGCTTACGATCGACAAAGTGCACGCGCTGCTCAACCTGTTCGGAAGCGGTGTTACGACGAGCCACTTCAATCAGTTGTGGGTTTTTCAGCAGTTTGTCTGCCAGACCTTTGATCTCATCCGAGAAGGTCGCGGAGAACAGCAGGTTCTGACGCTTAGCCGGCAACAGCGCCAACACTTTACGGATATCGTGGATAAAGCCCATATCCAGCATGCGGTCAGCTTCATCCAGCACCAGTGTTTCCACTTTTGCCAGAGAAACGGCGTTTTGCTGAACCAGATCCAACAGACGGCCTGGCGTGGCTACCAGAATATCAACCCCACCACGCAGCTTGATCATCTGCGGGTTAATGCTCACGCCACCGAATACCACCAGCGAGCGCAGAGGCAGATATTTGCTATATTCGCGTACGTTTTCCCATACTTGAGCGGCCAGCTCACGGGTAGGCGTCAAGATCAACGCCTTAACTGGACGACGGCCATTAGGCTGAGCCTGTTGGCTCAAGCGCTGTAAAAGAGGCAGGGTAAAACCTGCAGTTTTGCCTGTTCCCGTTTGGGCACTGGCCATCAAATCGCGGCCCTGCAGCACCACCGGAATGGCCTGACGCTGAATCGGCGTCGGTTGTGTGTAACCCTGCTCGGCTACCGCGCGCAGCAGTTCATCACACAGGCCAAGAGAATCAAACGATTCTAGATTTTCAACAGACATACAACATATGCTCCTGAGCCCAGCGCCCGTCAGTAAAAGGGTCGGTCAGGCTGAACTCATTAATCAGAGGGCGGCCGCAACAAGCGGCCGACACCGACATCAGGTACAGACCGAAGCGTACCGTGAACGGCGATTGTAACAGAGGAATGGGATTGGTGTGAGATTAATCACAAATGACAGGATCCCGGCGATGAATGCGAATCGCAAAGTCCGTTTCACAAGCAAACTCACTTTGCGCCGCTAAGTGCTCCCACACCTGCGCCGACGCACGCCAAGCGAACGGCGTCATCTGCAACAGTTGCACCGCCGCCTCTGCGCTAAGACGCATCGGATAGGCCAAACGCAAATCCTGTTCGAGCGTAAAACCGTCTAAAGTCTCAACCGGACATGGATGCAACACTACATCCCCATACACCTGCTCTTTTAGCTGATACAGATGCCGCGGCGCAGGTGATACCGTGATCACCACCCCACCCGGTCGCACACAGCGCGCCAGCTCTTGCGCCTTGCATGGGGCATAAATGCGCACCACTGCATCCAACGACGCATCAGCAAACGGCAAACGGTGGCTGGACGCCACACAAAACTCCACATTCGGATAGCGCTTGGCCGCATAGCGTACCGCCACTTTGGAAATATCTAACCCGAATACCTGGCCGGTCGCCTGCGCTTCGCCATTGGAAGCGCTGCCAGCGAAGGTTTCGCTATTGGAAATCATTGCGTGCTCGGCCAACACACGGGCCAATGCCGCCGTGTAGTAACCTTCACCACAGCCGATATCCAACACTTGTACTCGATGCGCGTCTGATGCTGACACAGCAATCAGAGATTCTTGCAACAACGCGGCCACTTTATCGCGTAGCGGTTGATAGTGGCCGGCTTCCAAAAACGCGCGTCGCGCCTGCATCATCTCTTTGTTATCGCCTGGATTTTTCGAATGTTTGTGCTGTACCGGCATCAAGTTGACATAGCCTTCTTTCGCGCAGTCAAACTGGTGACGTGCGGCACACTGCCAGCGACGTGGCTCACCACGGCACAACTGCAAAGGCTGATGGCATAAAGGACACTGGTAACTAAAGGCGCTGAACATGCGAATATCCTGACAAGCGAAGGGGAAAACCGGCAGGCAGTCTAAAGAAAAAATGATCCCTCATCCAGTGCTAGCGGCAAACAGGCGAAAAAATGGGCGGAAAAACGGCATAAAAAAGGCCCGAAATTATCGGGCCACCCGTCAAGGAAAATTAAAGAGGAGCTAACACTTCAGCTCCTGTTAACCAACTTTGCTTATTGCTTGAATTTACGCATTACCAAGGTGGCGTTGGTGCCACCAAAGCCAAAGCTGTTGGACATGACGGTAGTCAGTTCACGCTCGGTGGTTTCGGTAATGATATTCAGGCCCGCGGCTTGTTCATCCAGCTGCTCAATGTTGATGCTTGGCGCAATAAAACCATGCTCCATCATCAGCAGGCTGTAGATAGCCTCGTGTACCCCTGCCGCACCCAGTGCGTGACCGGTCATCGACTTGGTCGCCGAAATTGCAGGGCAGTTTTCAGCAAACATTTCTTGGATAGCACCCAGCTCTTTCACATCACCGACCGGCGTAGACGTACCGTGGGTGTTGATGTAATCGATTGGGGTATCAATGCCTTGCATCGCCATCTTCATGCAGCGCACTGCGCCTTCACCTGACGGTGCTACCATGTCGTAACCATCAGAAGTTGCGCCATAGCCAACGATTTCAGCATAAATCTTCGCACCACGCGCCAGTGCGTGCTCCAGCTCTTCCACTACGACCATACCGCCGCCGCCAGAGATCACGAAACCATCACGGGCGGAGTCATAAGTACGGGACGCTTTTTCTGGCGTTTCGTTGTACTTGGTAGACAGTGCGCCCATAGCGTCGAATTCCATCGCCATTGACCAATCCAGCTCTTCACCACCACCGGCAAACACGATGTCTTGCTTGCCCAGCTGGATTTGTTCCAACGCGTGGCCAATACAGTGCGCAGAAGTCGCACAGGCAGAGCTGATAGAGTAGTTGATGCCACGGATCTTAAACGGGGTCGCCAGACAAGCAGACACACCGGAGGTCATGGTTTTTGGCACCATGTACGGACCCACACCGCGCAGACCACGCGAGCGCATCGCATCGGCAGCGGCGATTTGGTTACGTGGTGAACCACCACCGGTACCCACAACCAGACCAGTACGGTCATTGGAGACCATCTCGTCAGTCAGACCCGCATCCGCAATCGCTTCTTGCATCGACAGGTAGGCAAACGCCGACGCATCGCTCATAAAACGAAAAACTTTACGGTCAATCAGCCCGGTCAGATCGAGTTTGATGTCCCCCCAGACCTGACTGCGCATATTCATATCGCGCAGCGTTTCAGAGAAGGTGATCCCGGAGCGTCCGGCTTTGAGTGATTCCAGAACTTCTGTTTTGTTGTTACCAATGCTGGAAACGATTCCGAATCCTGTAATTACGGCTCTTTTCATGCCTAAAACATCCTTAACGCTTTGCATTTGGCCAAAGTTTAACGGTTTTGTTGTCTGCAAGTGGTCAGCTTTCCGCGTTTTGCCAAGTGGTCGGTGCTGTTACAATACCGTCAAGTTCCATTTTTGAGTATTTCCTGCCGTGAATACATCTTCTATTCAACAGGCCACGCTGCGCTTTAACGAACAAGGAACGCCCGTGTCCGCCGAGTTTGATGACGTTTATTTCTCCAATCAAAACGGACTGGAAGAGACCCGCTATGTCTTTCTAAGCGGCAATCAGTTACCCGAGCGCTGGCTGCACCATCCTGCAGATCGCTTTATCGTAGCAGAAACCGGCTTCGGTACGGGGCTGAATTTTCTTACCTTGTGGCAATCTTTTCGTGAATTTCAGCGAAATCACCCAGATTCCCAGCTAAAACGTCTGCATTTTATCAGCACCGAGAAATTCCCGCTGTCGGCGGCTGACTTGGCGCTCGCGCATCAAAGCTGGCCAGAGCTTGCCGAAATGGCGGCCGAATTGCGACAAAACTGGCCACTGCCGATTAGTGGATGTCAGCGCTTACTTCTCGATCAAGGCCGAGTCATTCTTGATGTGTGGTTTGGTGATGTCAATGAGACCTTTGGCGATTGGGGCCGTGACTATGAGGGGCAAATTGATGCTTGGTTCCTCGATGGTTTTGCGCCGTCTAAAAACCCAGACATGTGGAATGAGCAGCTGTTTGCCCATATGGTGCGCATGGCGAAGCCGGGAAGCGGTACGTTTGCCACCTTCACCGCCGCCGGTTTTGTGCGCCGCGGCCTGCAAGCGGCTGGCTTTGAGATCACTCGCTTAAAAGGTTTTCGCCACAAGCGCGAAATGCTGTGTGGCCGTCGCCCAGCACAGAGCCTGACACCGAACGAGTGCGCTCCGTGGTATGCACGCCCTGCTGCTTCTTCGCTGCAAGACGTCGCAATTATTGGTGGTGGCATCGCCTCGGCGCTGCTGGCACAAGCCTTGTTACAGCGCGGCGCGAAAGTCACCTTGTACTGCGCTGATGCGCAGGCGGCGCAAGGCGCGTCCGGTAATCGGCAAGGTGCGTTGTATCCGCTGTTAAACGGCGCTAAAGATCCGCTCGCGCGCTTTTTTGCCCACGCCTTCCAATTTGCGCGTCAACGCTACGATGCACTGGCCGCGCAAGGTATTGCCTTTGATCACCGCTGGTGCGGCGTGTTGCAACTGGCGCACAATGAGGCTGCTGCCAACAAACAAGCTAACTTGCAACAAGCCAAGTGGCCTGAGGCGATGGTCAGCATTCACTCACCTGAAAGTGCAGAAGTGCGCGCCGGTGTGCCGCTGGGCTTTGCTGCGGTGGAATATCCGCTGGGTGGCTGGCTGTGTCCGGCACAGTTAACCGCCAACTTGTTGCAACATCTGCAGCAACAAGGACTAAGCATTCACTATCAATATACCCTACGTCATCTGGCACACACCGCCACTGGCTGGGATTTACAGCTGGAAATAGTAGATGATCATGAACAACGCACTAATATCACGGCCAACCATGCGGTAGTTGTGCTAGCCAATGGCTATCGCATCAGTGAGTTTGGCGAAAGTGAACACTTACCTGTGTATCCAGTACGCGGGCAGGTTTCCCATATCCCCACCGACACTAATTTAAGCCAGCTCAATACCGTATTGTGCGCCGAAGGGTATCTGACGCCGGTAAATATCCGCGGCGATCAGCACTGCTTAGGTGCGACCTATGGTCGCGGGGATACCAGCACAGATCTGCGCGACAGCGACCAGCAAGAAAATCTGGCCAAATTACAGCGCAGTCTGCCCGATGTGACATGGGCGCAGCAGGTACGCGTAAGCCAAGAGCCGCAACCAGAAATCCCTGATGCACGCGCCGCCGTGCGCTGTGCCACGCGCGATCACTTGCCACTGATGGGTGCTCTGCCAGATTATGCCGCTACGCTGGCGCAGTACACCGAGCTAGCCACGCAATTAAGCAGTGCGGTACCAGTCGAGGATGCGCCTTATTACCCCGATCTGTTTGTGCTCGGCGCACTCGGCTCACGTGGCTTAACCTCTGCGCCCTTGCTGGCCGAAGTGTTAGCCGCACAGATGAACGGTGAGCCACTGCCTTTGGAGCGAGACATCTTAAATGCACTCAACCCAAACCGTTATTGGGTGCGTAAACTGCTCAAAGGCAAGCCGGTACAAAATGAGCCACGTGGTTAGCCGCTAATAAAAACGCGTGTGCTAGGCGACGAAGCAAGCAATAGCGACTTAATTCACCAATACCGCTAGCCTCAACAAAAAAGGCGCTCTCACGCACTTCCTCTCGAAGTGGGTGTAGCGCCTTTTGTATGTCTAGCGTTTGTATGTCTAGAGTTCAGTATCGTCGTTTATATCGACGATACAAATGCGATTAAACCGCCGCCTGCTGATACAGCTGCAGCCACAGATTACGTACCAACACCTGATCCGGTGGCGATAACTCGCCCTTGGCAATCGCCGCATCCAAACTGGCATTCACGCGCTGCGCCAATTCACTCAGGGAGCTCACGCCATCGGCCTCTGCATCGGCAACCGCTAGCGTCAGGTGTCCACGCAGATAGCCACCGGCAAACAGTTCATCATCGGTACCGTGCTCAACCATCTCATCAATCAGGGCCAGTACCCGCTGTTCAAATTGCGTCATCATCAGATTTATTCTCGTTGCCAGAGTGTTACCGAAAAATTCTGCCGCAGACTATAACAGCAACTGCGTATGCTCTCCAGAGAGCGCCGAGCTATTACTGATGCGCCGCTAGGGCAATCTGTGGCTCGACTATACGGCTCAGCACAAGGCATTTTTATCTCTTTCTAAAGAGAAACCGCCACGCCTCATCTTGGCGCCGTACACACTCCACCTGCTGCAGCCCTTTGCGCAGCGTGATCCAACTCTCACTTTGCTGAACACGCCCCGCATAAACTAATGAAATAAACTAATGCATAGATAACATCTTCCGCAGCCAGAGCAACAGATGGGCGCGATAAGGAGAATAGATTATTTTTATAAATGACCATTTTTTAAAATTTACACCCATAATCTATCCTAATTATGCGCAACGAACTCTATAAATCGGCTATTAACACTTATTTCTTGCTGTATGCAACTTCATTTACTATGTAATATCACAATGTCACATTTAAAACACAATCAATAAATGATTAGTATTTATAATGCGACAAAAGAAAAATCAGCAGTAAAATAGCGCGCATTCGCCAACCAGCAGCCAACGTTAGCCGCGTCATACAGAAGCGTCATACCGTGTGCTGGCCTGTGTTGTCTCACTCGCGTTTTCACTGATGGACTGAGCCACTTTCCCCATGTTACTGACTATCTTATATCTTATCGGGATCACCGCTGAAGCCATGACCGGTGCGCTGGCCGCAGGTCGTCGTAAAATGGATCTGTTCGGTGTGATTATCATCGCCAGTGTGACTGCCATCGGAGGCGGCTCGATCCGTGATATGTTGCTCGGCCATTACCCGCTCGGCTGGGTCAAACACCCGCACTACATTGTGATTGTGGCATGTGCCGCGGTGATCACGACGTGGATCTCACCGGTCATGAAGCACCTGCGCAAAGTGTTCTTGGTGCTCGATGCGCTGGGTTTGATCGTCTTTTCGATCATCGGTGCGCAAGTGGCGCTGGATATGCACCACGGCCCGGTAGTGGCGGTGATTGCCGCAGTGATCACCGGCGCATTTGGTGGGGTATTGCGTGATCTGCTGTGTAATCAGATCCCGCTGGTATTCCAAAAAGAGTTGTATGCGGGGATCTCATTTGCCGCCGGTTTGCTGTATGTCGGCTTGCAACATACCGGATTAGATCACAATGCGGTGACCATTATTACCCTGTGCAGCGGCTTTGTGGCCCGTTTGCTGGCGATGCACTTTGAATTAGGTTTACCGGTGTTTAACTACACCCAAAGCGAAGAGTCGTAATCGACTGCCCGTCGCGCCGTCAACAACACACCGCAACATTGCTATAAACCGAACACACAAAAAATGGCCGGAGCAGTACTGCTTCCGGCCATTTTTTTAGGCGGCTTGATGAGAGCTCTCTTTGTTTGTAATGCTTCGTTTGTACGGCTTCGTTAGCAGTGCTATCTCTTTTCGCCCGTCAAACTCACGCAACCCGCATCATGCAACCAGCGCCGACAACCACTGATAAATCTCCGTACTGTGACTGTCGTACACCATTTTACAGGTCATCAGCAGGGAAACCGTCACAATCATCGGCCGGATAAAGGACTGACCTTTGGTCAACACCATACGAGCACCGAGACGCGCACCGATAAATTGGCCAACCATCATCAGCAAACCGACACTCCACACCACTTTACCCCCCAGAGCAAAGAACAGCAGTGAGGCTACGTTCGAGGTGAAGTTCAACACCTTAGTGTGCGCGGTGGCTTTGGCCAGATTAAAGCCCAGCAAAGTGACAAACGCGATGGCAAAAAATGACCCAGTACCCGGCCCAAAAAAGCCATCATAAAAACCAATCCCCGCACCGGCGGTGAGCGCAAACAGGCGCGCAGAGATGCGGCTATGGCGATCAGTTTCGCCGACACGCGGAGAAAACAGGAAATAACCGCCGACGGCCAAAATCAAAAATGGCAGGACTTGGCGCAATACCGAAGCATCTATCATCTGCACCAAAATCGTGCCCACGACCGAGCCAATAAAGGTACAAATGATCATAAAGGTGATATCCGACAGATTCACCGCGCCACGCCGGACAAAATACCAAGTCGCAGAAAACGAACCGGCCGTACCTTGCAGCTTGTTAGTCCCCAAGGCCATCGCTGGCGGTAATCCGGCCGCCAACAATGCCGGTACGGTTAGCAATCCTCCGCCGCCGGCAATGGCATCAATAAATCCGGCCAACGATGCCGCCGCTAGCAACAGCAGTAGCATTTCCCACGACAGAGCCAATTCCACGGTATTTTCCTTAATCTGCGACAGAGGATGAGAGTGTCGTATGGTAACGGGTTATGTGCTGAGCAGCAATGCAACAACGGCGTCACCGCAAACGATGACGCCGCATAAACAGGCAGTTACGAAGGATTTATTCAAAATTGGCGGTAACTTGCATCTCACCGTGCTGCAGTAAAACCTGTCCACCGGCAATCAGGGTATCCAGAGAAAAATCAGGGTTAAACAGGCAAACATCAGCATCTTCCCCTGTAGCAAGGCGACCTTTGCGCAGTCCCAGTGAATCGGCCACATTACTGGTCATCAGGCGCAGTGCGGTAGTGATCGGCACATCGCGGCGCACCAGTTCGACCAGCAAATCGAGGTTGCCGGACACATCGGCGGCGGTTATGCGCTCCATCTCGCCTTGCGCATTAAAGACCGGCAAACTGCCATTACCATCAGAGCTGACGGTGATGCGCTCTGGCGCAGCGCCCGCTTCCAGCGCGTAGAGCACCGCATCGGCAGGAGAAGCAAACGCACACGAACCGGCACTGGTGATATCGATGTAGCCACCTTGCGCGCAAAACGCAATTGCGTCATCCATCAACTCGCGGGTACGCGCAACGTGCGTTGGCGAGAAGTGATGCGCGGGGATGCCGGCGGCCAGTGCAGCGTTAATTTCAGCAAATGGCGCATCCAATCCGCCCATGTGCATATGCAAAACCCCGCGCTTACCGGCCAGCATGCCGCCCATACGCACATCGGAAACCAACCGCAGCATCTCTTGTGCCGTAGGGAAAGAGCCGCGGTGATCAGCAACTGCTAATTTCACGCCCAACACCGGCGCTAACAAAATCAGATCGTCGCGCACCGAGCCGGTTACCGTAACGGTCGGCAGTTGATAGGAGCCGGTGTGCATGTAGACTGACAAACCTTCTGCGCGCAGCCCCATTGCTTTGGCATACAGATCGCGCGGTGATCGCGTTGAGCCATCGGTGCCCATCACCCCGACCACGGTAGTCAGACCCGCTTGCACCAATTTGCCAAAGGTAACCGCCGGAGTGCGCGTAGCGAAGCCGCCTTCCCCGCCGCCGCCAATCAGGTGAATATGCTGGTCAATCAATCCTGGCGTAGCGATTTTTCCCTTAGCATCAATCACGGTGCAAGGCACGTTGCCAGTTTCAATTTGCGTAGCAATCTGCACCACTTTGCCGCCAGCCAGTAAAATGTCCTGCTGGCCAAGGAATTCAGGTGCATACAAGGTGGCATTTTTAATCAGGGTCAGAACGTTCATCAAAAGTCGTATCCTTACATTTCTTGTTTTAGCTATTATTGAGTTAGCTATTGATTGGTATTTGCAGCCATCGGCACGTGCACACCTGACGTTATCAGGCCACGCACGCTTGTGTCGGCGCTAGTTCGCTCAATTGCGGCGCTTGATACCACTGCACGCAGGCTTGCGCTAATTCCGCTAACGAATCAATCACTGTTTCAGGGTGAGCGTTGGCATGCGCTTCCAACGCCAAGGGGATCTCGGTGCAGCCCAAGATAACGGACTCCGCCCCCTGCTCGCGCAGTGCTTGATAAGCCTCAAACAAGCAACGCTGACCGAGCGCCACATCACCGGCTTTCACCGCAGCAATCCCGCGCATCACTTTTTGCTGCATTAACGCATCGGGTAGCACGCACTCAATGCCGAGTGGACGCAATTCCTGTTGGTACAATCCGCCGCGCACCGTAGCGGTGGTGGCCAGCAACCCGACACGACGTAAACCGCGGCGGCGAATAGCGCCCACCACGCAATCAATGATGCTGATCGCCTCGATGCGTGAGTAGTACGTTAATCGCTTAAACCAAAAATGCGCGGTGTTACACGGGATCACGAATAACGTGGCGCCGGCCTGCTCCAGCTGCCGTAGCAGTTGTAACAGTGCTGGAAACGGATCTTCCGCGGCATCGAGGATCGCTTGGGTGCGATCGGGGATCTGCGGCACATTCGCCACTACCATTGGGATATGCGCTTGATCCTGTCCCGCCGGCGTGCTTTGAATAATTTTGCGCATAAAGTCGACGGTCGCTAATGGCCCCATGCCACCTAAAATTCCTAACCGGCGTGCACGCTGCTGTTGCATAACAACCCCCTGTAACTTATCTAATTCCATTTTAATCAGTGTGTTATATCTATCTTGTGTGACATAACCGTACTGGCTCTTGGCTTTCACCTTAGTCTTTTCGTCAGTGAGGATGAAATGCTGATTCTGTTGCCGCTATGCAAGAAAAGCATAACGCGATGCGCGATAATGACATGCCATGAGACGCGCGATACATCCTGAACGCAATGCTGCACAGGATGCGATGCACTCATTAGGCCTGCACGCAACAGAACCCGACAATACCGACCCAGGAGCCCGCGCTATGTCTGCCGAACATCTGCCCAACATTGAAACCAAGTGGTTGCATGATTTTCTGGTGTTGGCCGAAAAGCGTAATTTTTCCGCCGCCGCAGCACTGCGTAACGTGACGCAACCGGCGTTCAGTCGCCGCATTCGTGCCTTGGAGCACGCACTGAATACCGAACTGGTGAACCGCGATACCCACCCACTGACGCTGACCGCCAGTGGCAAGCAATTTCACGCCACCGCCCGCTCACTGCTCAATCAGATGGAAGAAGAGATCGGGCGTTTAGCCGGTTTGTCATTGCTGGGTGGCCAAACGGTGCGCATCGCGGCTGCGCATTCGCTGGCGACACACCTGCTGCCGTATATTCAGCCCAAACTGGCAGCCGAACACCCGAATGTAACGCTCAATGTGGAAGCGGTAGATGCGGATGATGCAGTGGAAACCTTGCGCGAAGGGGCGTGCGATATCCTGCTGGCCTTTGCCGCCGATCATCTGTCCAGCGCGCCATATCAATCTCTGTGTTTAGGTCGCAGCCACTTGCATTTGGTTTGTCGCCAGCCTGCGCCGTGGAGCTCGCCCATCAACACCGCGCCTGAGGATGATGACAAGAGCGAGCTGCCCGCATCGCCCATGCCGATACCAATGCCTTGGTTGGCCTATTCACCGAGCAGCTATATGGCGCGCGCGATTGCGCCGGTACAGCGGCATGTTGAGCTACAACCGGTCTTTTCTTCCTCGATGTCAGATTTGATTAAACAGTTGGTCTTGCAAGGTGCTGGCGTGGCGTGGTTGCCGCAATATGCGCTGCACCAAGAGCAGCGTCAGGGGCTGTTGCAGGTATTACACCCAACTCGCTGTTCGGTACCGCTGTGGCTGTATGCGTACCGTTTTGAAAGTCGTTTACATCCGGCAGGGGAAAAAGTCTGGCAAGGATTAGCGCGTCTAGCACAAGATCCGGAATTTAGTGCATTACTGTAAGATATAAAATTATAATTATTTTGTTATTATTACTCGCATAAAAATAATGATATATTCACATAAAGACATTATGTCTTAATATATAAATAGAGGCTTCACACACTATTTAACTCACGCAGTGAATAGATATTATTTTTAAGTTTAATAAATGAATCAATCGCCATTAATATCACACAAATTAAATGCGCCGACACAAATGCACATCTTTGCATAGCGTAAAAATACTATTTTGTGAGCAGTGCCTTTTTTAATCCATGTTGATTGGATCAATGTCACGTTACTCTAGGTTTGCGGATTGACGCTATTTAGTGCTTTATGAGAAAGTCGCGCAGCGCAAAAGCGCAGCAAACAAGCATTTGAATACAAACAAGCACAAGAAATATTAATTATTGAAGTGATTCATCGCTTAGATTCATCGCTAAGCCATGTCTCGTTGCCGTGCTGTTCATCTTATATTAAGTGCCCTCTATAACTTGTTATATATATGACTATTAATGATCGCTCTGTTTATCAAAACAAAATGGTCATCAATAGTCGATAATATATCATTATCGTTACAAGGACATCGTCTCAATGGTAGCACTAATTAGTTTAGTCGTTATTTTAGTGACCGGTTACCTGATCGTAAAAAAATACAACCCGCAAATGGTTTTATTTATCGCAGGTATCGTTTTACTCGCTTCGGCAATTTTGTTGGGTGTTGGTACCCCATTGCCAGAAGCTAAATCCAGTGGTTCTGTGTGGCTGGATATTTTCACCTACATCAAAGGCATGATGGGCAGCACCGTTGCCGATCTGGGCCTGATCATCATGGCGGTTGGCGGTTTCGCTAAGTATATGGATCACATCGGTGCATCGCGCGCCTTGGTGGCCATTTCAACTCGCCCACTGTCTGTGATCCGTAACCCGTATCTGGTTATGGCGATGGGCTATATCCTCGGTCAGCTGCTGAATATCTTTATTCCAAGCGCTGCGGGTCTGGGTCTGTTGCTGATGGTGACCATGTACCCAATCATGACCAGCCTGGGTGTGAGCCGCATGTCAGCGGCGGCGATTATCGCCACCACCGCGTGTCTGGATCTGGGTCCAGCGTCTGGTAACGTGAACCTGGCGGCCAAGATTGCCGACATGCCAGTCACCGAGTACTTCCTGTCTTACCAAGGCCCAGTGGCTATCGCTTCGATGATCACCATTGCCGTGCTGCACATGGTAGTACAGCGTTGGTTCGACCTGCGTGAAGCGAAAAATCCAGTCGCGTATGAAGCTACTGAGGAAGATACCAAAGAGCTGGTTACTCCACCGCTGTGGTATGCCCTGTTCCCAATGATCCCTCTGGTACTGATCTTTACCTTCAGCAAGATGGTGATCACCACCGTTAAAATCGACGTGGTTACCGCGATGCTGATCAGCTTCGCTGTTGCGATGGCGGTCGAAAGCATCCGCTTTGGTGGTAAGAAAGTCTTTAAAGACATTCTGGTGTTCTTCGATGCGATGGGTAAAGCCTTTGCTCGCGTGGTCAGCCTGATCATCGCTGGTCAAACACTGGCGCACGGTCTGAAAGCTATCGGCATTCTGGATATGGTGATCCACGGCGCTATCGCGTCCAACATCTCTCCAGTGTATCTGGTGGTGTTGATGGTGATCATCATTACTGTGGCGGCCTTCCTGATGGGCTCCGGTAACGCGCCGTTCTTCTCCTTCGCGGCAATGGTGCCGGATATCGCGGCCAAAGTGGGGATCTCTTCCGCCTCTATGCTGCTGCCAATGCAGCTGGCTGCAGGTCTGGGCCGTACCATCTCCCCAATCACTGGGGTGATCGTAGCGGTTGCCGGTGCGGCGGGTGTGTCACCGTTTGATCTGGTTAAGCGTACCGCTATCCCAATGCTGGGCGCGCTGCTGGTTTCTACCGTGTACTCACTGGTGTTCTACGTATAAGCACTGAGCATCTAAGCAACACATCTCTGCCATAAAAAAGCCCCGTTCTCGATAAGAGTGCGGGGCTTTTTCTTTTCCTATTTTCCTTTTTTCCCTTCGCATCTTCACGTCATGCTCAGGGCTTCATGCTTGGATTTTCTAAGCACACAGCAGGCCGACGCCTTGAGTATAAACAGAGCAATTACTGCGTATTACGTACCGTTACGCTATTTCCTGTACCCATTACGCTCTTACCCGCAATACCCGCATCGTTGGCGTTATTTTTCAGCGGCTGGTGACTGAGTAAGACACTCTGACAAACTGCGGGTAACGGTGGCGGTAAGCTCGGCAGTTTTGGCTTGCTAAGCTTCGGTTTACCGGTTTGCGCCGTGACTACCGGCGGCTGTAACCAAGACGCTAACTCATCGCCACAGCCATCACCGGCCGGCGGCGGAGTTTGTGCTTGGCAATCTTGCGAGTCAGGCGGACACGCTAAACGCACATGCATGTGATAATCATGCCCACCCCATGGCCGGACTTTACGCAGCCAGCTGCGCTCATGCCCAGCGGTACTCACGCACAGCTGCTGCTTGATGGCAGGATTGACAAAAATCCGCGCCACTTTCGGATCGCTGGCCGCCAGCTTAATCAGCTCGGTATATTCCGGCTGCCACAAATCACTTTTTACCTGCATCCGCGGGAAGTCGACCAGACTGACCGCTTGCGGCGACTGCTTTTCGTGCTCGCTAAGTTTGCTACGGCTAAAACGCAGCCAGATATCCACATCCAGCCCGTTTTGATGGCTGGCATGCCCTGAGCTAAAACGCCCGCCCGCAGGCATCGCCATATCGCCCACCCAGAAATTCGGTAGCCCAGCCTGACGGCTGTGCTTAGCCAGACGCTGCACAAAGGCAATCAGCTCCGGATGGCCAAAATAGCGCATCCGCTGGCTGCGGATTAGCTCATAACCTTTCCCCTGCAGCGGCAGCGGCTGCGCGCCAATCACGCAGCCATTACTGTAGCCGCCCACCGCTTGCGGGGTACCGGCTACCGGCGCGCTGAATTCACTCCATGGCGATGCCTGTGCGCTGCTGGCCATGCAAAGCGCCACCAGCACTGCGCTGCCCGTTAAATACCTGTGCTTCAAATAACTATGGGTTAAATGACCGCGGGTTAAATAATCAGCCAAGCGGGATAACGCACTCATGCCAGCAAGCCATCCCAGCTCGGGGCGGGCGTACGCGCACCACCACACTGCGCGCGATGGCGCAACAGGTGATCGAGCAGCACAATCGCCATCATCGCCTCGGCAATTGGCACCGCCCGAATGCCGACGCACGGGTCATGGCGGCCTTTGGTTACCACTTCAACAGGCTCGCCACGGGTGTTCACCGAACGCCCCGGAATGGTGATACTGGAGGTCGGTTTCAAAGCCAGATGCGCCACCAATGGCTGACCAGAGCTGATCCCGCCCAGAATGCCACCAGCGTGATTGCTCAGAAAACCTTCCGGCGTGATTTCATCACGGTGCTCACTGCCGCGCTGATTCACCACCGCAAAGCCATCACCAATCTCCACCCCTTTCACCGCATTGATGCTCATCAGCGCATGCGCCAAATCCGCATCTAAGCGATCAAACACCGGCTCACCTAATCCTACCGGCACATGCTCAGCCACGACCGTGACTTTGGCGCCAATCGAATCGCCGTCTTTTTTCAGATCGCGGATCAGTGCATCCAGCGCCTCGATTTTGTCTGGATCAGGGCAAAAAAACGGGTTCTCTTCGATCGCTTGCCAATCAATTTTCTCGGCTTTGACATCGCCCATTTGCGCCAGATAACCGCGCACGGTAATGCCAAATTGCTCATACAGGTATTTTTTAGCAATCGCGCCCGCCGCTACGCGCATGGCGGTTTCGCGAGCCGAAGAGCGGCCACCGCCACGGTAATCGCGCAGGCCGTATTTGTGATGGTAGGTGTAATCGGCATGCCCTGGGCGGAATTGCTCTTTAATCGCCGAATAATCTTGCGAGCGCTGATCGGTATTTTCAATCAGCAGCCCAATGCTGGTGCCGGTGGTTTGCCCTTCAAAGACGCCGGATAAAATCCGCACCTGATCCGGCTCGCGACGCTGCGTGGTATAACGCGACGTACCGGGACGACGGCGGTCCAGATCATGCTGTAAATCCGCCTCTTCGAGCTGCATGCCCGGCGGTACGCCGTCCACAATACAACCGAGCGCCGGCCCATGCGATTCACCAAAGGTGGTCACGCGGAAAAGTTGTCCGATACTGTTCCCTGCCATCTGTTAATCCGTGTTTATCTGGTTCATCGGTGCTCCGGCAGCCTGCTCGGCTGACGGAAAGAAAAGTATCCTTGATAATGCGCAAATAATTCGGGCAGCTCAAGGCTGCCCGAGGGGAAATTGCACATTTTCTACCGCATCAGCTGCGGCTATCGCGTGAACAATCAGTCACGAAACGGCGCAAAGTGGTGGTAATGATCCACAATTTGCTGACGCGTCAGCATGAATACGCCCAAACCACCGTGCTCGAACTCCAGCCATGTGAATGGGATCTCTGGATATTGCGCTTCCAGATGCACCATGCTGTTGCCCACTTCGCAAATTAGCACGCCATCTTCAGCCAGATAATCTGGTGCGCCGGCCAAAATGCGCTTGGTCAGCTTCAGACCATCCATACCCGAAGCCAAACCGATGGCTGGCTCGTGGTGATATTCATCCGGCATGTCGGCGATATCTTCTGCGTCAACATACGGCGGGTTAGTGACGATCAGATCATATTTGTCCTGCGGCAGATCGCGGAATACATCAGAGCGGATCGGGATCACGCGCTGCTCCAGCGCATGCGCATAGATGTTTTGCTCGGCCACTGTCAGGGCATCGGTAGAGATGTCGACTGCATCCACTTCAGCATCAGGGAACTCAGCAGCACACGCAATGGCGATACAGCCGCTACCGGTGCACATGTCCAAAATACGCAGCGGTTCGCGTGGCAGCAGGCCATCAAAATGGTTTTGGATCAGCTCGCCAATCGGAGAGCGTGGGACCAGTACGCGCTCATCCACATAAAATTCCATGCCGCAGAACCAAGCACTGTTGGTCAGGTATGCCACCGGCACACGATCGTTAATGCGGCGCAGCACGCGCTCGACGATGCGATGACGCTCGCTCGGCGTCAAACGGCAGTTACGCATATCTGCGGGGAAATCCAGTGGCAAAAAGAGGGTCGGCAGCACCAGTGCTACCGCTTCATCCCACGGATTATCGGTGCCATGACCGTAATACAATCCGGCAGCATTAAAACGGCTGACTGTCCAACGCAGCATATCCTGAATGGTATGCAGCTCGTTGACCGCCTCGTCGACAAAAATCTTATCCAATTTACCCTCCGAAACGCGATAATCTGCCGCTGATTTCCATATAATTAGCGTAATGAGTTCAGACACAGACAATCACATGAAGAAAAAACACACACTGTCCGAAGACGATACCACCCTGTTTCGCGACGCGATTCAGGGGGCGAAAAAGATAAAGCAGGATACCATAATCCGGCCACGCATCCAGCGCCCTGAGCGGGTAGAGGTGCGCGAACAGCAGGAACAGCGTGATGCCAGCTTCTATTTTTCTGACGAGTTTCAGCCCCGTCTGAGCGAAGAAGGCCCAATGCGCTATGTGCGCGAGGATGTCAGCCATTATGAGCTCAAACAGTTACGCCGTGGCGATTTTACGCCGGAGCTGTTTTTGGATTTGCACGGATTAACGCAAGAGCAAGCCAAGCAAGAGCTCGGCGCGCTGCTGGCCGCCTGTCGCCGCGAGCACGTAGCCTGCGCCTGCGTGATGCACGGCTATGGTCGCCATGTGCTGAAACGGCAAACGCCGCTGTGGCTGGCGCAACATCCACAAGTGCGCGCTTTTTATCAAGCGCCGAAAGAATGGGGTGGCGATGCCGCGCTGCTGGTTCTGTTAGATGTGGTGGAATAACTGGCGCTGGCATGCAAGAAAAACCAAAGAAGACGCAGGAATAACGGGCTTACATGAAGTAAGCCCGACGCTGTGGTGTGCGTGTTACAGCAAGTTTGCCGGTTGGATAATTTGCAGCAACTTGCCATGACCGGTGTCGGCATCCAGCTCAATGCAGGCCACTCCGGAGGTTGCAAACATTGGCGGCACGGTGCCCGGGCACAAATCGGCCACCAAATACCCCACCAGCGGCAGGTGGGACACAATCAGCACGCTCGGCACCCCATCAGCGGCCAGCGCGGTCAGATAATCTGCCGCCGGCTGTGGATTACCTTCCGGGATCAATGAATCCCACACCTCTTCTGGCTGAGCCACCGGTAACACCGCACGGACGGTATCCCAGGTTTGCTGCGCCCGCAGATACGGACTCACCAATGCCTTTGCCACGCCACCTTCGGTTTGTCCGCTCAGCCATTCCGCCATCAGACGGGATTCCTGACGGCCACGCGGGGTCAGCGCACGCTGAGCATCACTGGCCGCATGGGATTCCGCCTCACCGTGGCGCATAATAAATATGTACATAAATAACCGTAATGTTATGTTTTTTATCGCATTATCCGGTCTGTTTTACTTATTTAACCCAACCGGATCCTGTCATTGCCCGCTCATTGTGCCTTAATCCGTTCAATAACTAAACGTTTCACCGGTGAAAGTGCGGCCTGCGGCGAGCGGATATAGGTATGACTAAAGAAAATTGCACCGCACTGATTCCCGCTCCATAATGGGAGTCAGAAAGACCATTCTCTGTCACGAGCGCCGTCCATACATCTGATAACAACGAGGCACCGCCGTGTATCAAAGCCCGAACGATCATAAACAGTACCGTCATCTGGTATTAGCCAATCAACTGCGTGTGTTGCTGATCCATGACCCGTCCACAGCACGGGCGGCAGCGGCGCTGTCGGTGCGCGCCGGTCACTTTGATGATCCGGTCGACCGTCAGGGAATGGCGCATTTCCTTGAACATATGCTGTTTCTCGGCACTCAAAGCTACCCGCATCCGGGGGAGTTCCAGCAATTTATCAACCGCCACGGCGGCAGCAACAATGCGTGGACCGGCACCGAGCATACCAACTACTTTTTCGAGATAGTGCCAGATTATCTGCCAGAAGGACTGCAGCGTTTTGCCGGTTTCTTTACCGAACCTTTATTCAATCCAGAATTAGTGGATAAAGAGCGCCAAGCCATTGATGCCGAGTACAAACTCAAACTCAATGATGACACGCGGCGCTTGTATCAAGTGCATAAGGAAACCGTCAATCCCGCGCACCCATTTGCCAAATTCTCAGTCGGCTCTCTCGATACGCTAGCCGACCGCGAGCACGCGTCGGTGCGCGATGATCTGCTGCGCTTTTATCAGCGCTATTACTCCGCCGATCGCATGTGCTTAACCATTTTAAGCGCCCACGATCTGGACAGCCTAGAGCAGCTGGCCGAGCACTGCTTTAGCGCCATTCCGTGTCAACCCGCATCGGCACCAGAAACCTTGCCACCGCTGTATCGCGAGCAAGATTTAGGCATTTTGATCCACGCCAAACCAAAAAAAGAGACCCGCAAATTAACCCTGACCTTTGGTTTTCCCAATTGCGATCAGTTTTATCGGCAAAAACCGCTCTCTTTTATCGCTCATTTGCTCGGCTATGAAGGCCAAGGCAGCCTGCTGTCATGGCTCAAACGCCAGGGGTGGGCGAACACCTTATCCGCCGGAGGCGGGATCAGCGGCAGCAATTTTAAAGATTTCAGCGTTAGCCTGCTGCTCACTCCGGAAGGAATGGCGCATGTGCCAGAGATCGTCAGCCAGATTTTTGCGTATCTGGATCTGATTCGCCAACAAGGTTTGCAGGCTTGGCGCTACGCGGAAAAGCGCAGCGTGCTGGATACGGCATTCCACTTCCAAGAGCCGAGTAAACCGCTGGATTTGGTCAGCCATCTGGTGATGAATCTGTTTTTGTATCCGCCAGAAGATCTGCTGTGTGGCGATTACCTGATGCAGGCTTTCGATGAAGCGCAGATCCAGCACTTTCTCAGTCAAATGCAGCCCGATCGTTGCCGCCTGACGTTGATCGCTCCCGATCTGCCTACCGATCGCCAAGCGCAGTGGTATTTCACGCCGTACAGTGTGCGCCCACTGCCTGCCGAATGGCTGGCTCAGTGGCAACAACCGCAGAGCAATCCGGCGCTGTATTTACCGCCAGAAAACCCGTATTTGGTGGATAATCTGCAACCGCAACCGTTGCACGATGACAAGCCCTACCCAACTTTGCTGCAAGACCAGCCCGGTTTTCGCTTATGGCACTATCAAGAGCCAGAATTTCGACTGCCTAAAGGGCATATTTATATTGCGATCGACAGCCTAAACGCCGTCAGCTCGCCACGTCATGTGGCGCTGACCCGTTTGTGTGTTGAGATGCTGATTGATTCGCTGACTGAAGCGACCTATCCGGCAGAATTGGCGGGAATTGGCTATAACATTTACGCCCACCAAGGCGGCGTGACATTACAGTTATCCGGCTTTAGCGCCAAACAGCCACTGCTGCTGCAAACCATTTTGCATCGCTTTCGCCACCGCGAGTTCCGGCAAGAACGTTTCGATACCATCCGCCAGCAACTGCTGCGTAACTGGCGGAATGTGACGGAAGAAAAGCCGATTTCCCAGCTGTTCAATCAGCTAACAGGTTTACTGCAACCGAACAATCCGCCGTACAATAAGCTGTTACCCGAACTGGAAAAAGTGACGCTGGCGGAGTTACCGCCCTTTGTTGAGCAGATGTTCTCGCATGTGCACATCGAAATGCTGATGTTTGGCGATTGGCCGGAATCGCAAGCGCGGTTACTGGGCGAGATGCTGACCACCCATTTGTTGACCGACAGCAATCCGGGCCATGAAACTCGGCGTCAATTGGTCAGTATTCAAGGTCGCGGTAGCCTGCTGCGTCAATACGATTGCGCGCACCATGACTCGGCGCTGCTGGTGTATTACCAGTCTGCACACTACGCGCCGCGAGATATTGCGCTGTCTATCTTCACCAATCACCTGATGTCTGCCACGTTCTTCCATGAGCTGCGCACTCGCCAGCAATTGGGTTACATGCTCGGCTCAGGTAATCTACCGCTCAACCGCTTTCCGGGGCTGATTTTTTATGTGCAATCTCCGGTCGCTGGCCCGACGCACTTGCTGGAATCGATTGATGATTTTATCAATGCCTTCCCGTTGGTGTTGCTGGAGCTGACCGAGCAGCAATGGCAAGCCAGTAAACAAGGGCTGCTGGCACAAATTAACGAGCCAGATACCAATTTGCGCACCCGCGCTCAGCGTTATTGGGTCAGTATCGGCAACAAAGATTGGACGTTCGATCAACGCCGCCGAATTGCCCATGCGGTGGCGTCGCTCACCCGTGCCGAGGTGATCCGCTTTATCGTCACCCAGCTCAAACCGCGCACGGCAGACCGTTTAATCTTGAGCAGCCACGGCGAAGCGCACTTAAACCAAGAGCGACTGCGCGTTGAGCATGTCATTACCGATGCGGGCGCCTTCCAACGCCAAAGCCGCAAGCTGGAAACCCCGTAGCCGATATCAATATCGCCAAGCTCGCCAACACTGACGCTGACCGCGTTAACCGCGCGGTCATTCTTTTGGCATCTCTATGGGTATCACGACGCTTAAAGATTTAACGGCTTAAAGTATTAACGACAACTGCGCTGATAGCTGACTAACCAACGATCGAGCTCACCGGCAAATGCTTGGCGATCACGTTGACTAAAGGCCGCCGGCCCGCCGGTTTGGATCCCACTGGCGCGCAGGGTATCCATAAAATCGCGCATGTTCAGACGCTGACGGATATTTTCACTGGTATACAGCTCGCCGCGCGGGTTCAAGGCAATCGCTTTTTTCTCCAGCACTTCCGAGGCTAACGGAATATCGGCGGTGATCACCAAATCCCCCGCCTGTGCACGGCGCACGATTTCGTTATCGGCCACATCAAATCCGGCCGCCACCTGAATACTTTGAATATAACGTGATGGCGGCACCGCCAACGGCTGGTTGGCCACTAAGGTCACAGCAACACCCACGCGCTCAGCGGCACGAAACAAAATCTCTTTGATCACTTTTGGACACGCATCGGCATCCACCCAAATTTGCATAGCTTGACTCAACCCGTCAGGGAAAAACGGCAGCATAACAGTGGCGGCGGCATAAAAAAACCAGCCTTACGGCTGGTTAACAAAAGGAGTGATTTTAAAGGAGGTTATCTTATTATTCTGAATAGAATTTCTCATTCCCCTGCGCCATCTGCAACAAGCGATCACAAGGTTCAAAGCGTTGACCAAACCGTTTCGCATGTTCCTGCAGACGGGTTGTCAGCTGTGCAGCGCCGATGCGATCCATGTAACGGAACGGGCCGCCTAAGAACGGAGGGAAACCGATACCGAAAATCGCCCCAATATCCCCATCGCGTGGGTTGCGGATAATCCCTTCATCTAAACAGCGCGCCGCTTCATTGAGCATCATTAGCACACAGCGTTCGGCCAATTCTTGTGGATCTTGGTTGGTGCTCGGCTGTACACCCAGGACCTTGTACACGGAGGTATCCGGCTGCTTCTTCCCTTTACGCATTCTTTTGCCGTACAGGTAAAAACCGCGCCCATTTTTACGCCCTTTACGATCATCTTTGAGCAGGGCGCTAAAGGCGTCAGGCGCAGCAAAACGCTCACCGAGCGCTTCTTGCAAAATAGGCGAAATCTTAGCGCCGACATCAATGCCCACTTCATCCAGCAACGTAATCGGGCCGACAGGGAAGCCAAAATCCATCAGCGCGGCATCAATATGCTCGATACTGTCACCGGCCAACAGGCAGCGCGCCGCCTCATTCATGTACGGAGCCAGAATCCGGTTAACATAAAAACCGGCCTGATCCGCCACCACGATGGGGGTTTTGCCCTGCTTACGCGCAAATTCGACCGTGGTCGCGATGGTCTGCGCCGACGTGCCGACATGCGGGATCACTTCCACCAACGGCATTTTGTCGACTGGACTGAAATAATGCAGCCCGATCACATTTTCAGGTCGCTGCGCCTGCGCCGCAATCTGACCGATCGGCAATGAGGAGGTATTGGAGGCAAACACGGTATCGACGCGGCAATATTGTTCAACATCCGCCAGCATCTTTTGCTTGAGTTTCAGATCCTCAAACACCGCTTCGACCACCAGATCGCGCTCGGCAAACGCAGTGTAATCCAGCCCGCCGGAAAGCATCAGCATCTGTTTTTGCATCTGCGCAGGCAGCAGGATTTTCTTCTTCACCCGTTTGTTCAAGATATCGTAGCTGTAACGCAGCGCGTGGTTAATCCCCGCACTGGCCACATCTTTAATGCGCACCGGTAACCCGGCTTTGCTGGCGGTCACAAAGGCAATCCCGCCGCCCATCAAGCCGCCGCCTAATACACCAATACTCTTGAGCGGCAGCGGCGTAGCGCCCGCTTCACGCTCTTTTTTCATCTCGGTGGTGGCAAAGAAAATCGAGCGCAGTGCGGCAGACTCAGGGGTCATTACCAGCTCACCGAACTCACGCGCTTCGGCCTCTAAACCAGCGGCCATGCCCTTTTCTAAGCCACAACGAACCACATCCAAAATCTTCTCAGGCGCGGGATAATTGCCACGGGTTTTACTTAAGGTTTGCTTGGTCGCCTGATTGAACACCAGATTGCGCCCCGCGCTGTTGCCTTCCAGCAACCAGCCCATCGCACCGCCCGGTTTACTGCGTTTCGGTTTCGGTTGCAACGCCAGCTCCGCAGCGGCCTGCAGTAAAATACTCGGCGGAACCACATCATCCACCAGCCCCATTTTACGCGCTGATTTTGCCCGTACACTGCGCCCGGTCAGCATCAAATCTAAGGCCTTGGCAACGCCAATCAGACGCGGCAGACGCTGCGTTCCGCCAGAGCCAGGCAGCAGACCGAGCTGCACTTCTGGTAACCCCAGTTGAGTTTTATCATGCTCAGTACACACGCGAGCGTGGCAAGCCAGCGCCAGCTCTAGCCCACCGCCTAAGCAAGCGCCATGAATCGCCGCCACCACGGTAAACGGCAGCGCTTCTAGCTCAGCCATCACCGCATGCCCTTGACGCGATAAAGTCGCCGCTTCATCAGCGCTACGGCAGGCCGCCAACATGCTAATATCCGCACCGGCGACAAAAGAGTCGGTTTTGCCGGAAATCAGCACCAGACCGCGAACATCATTACGATTTTTCAGATCGGATAAGATCGCGCGGATCTGTTCGCCAAACTCAGCTTTCAAGGTGTTTACACTATCGCCAGGGACATCCATGGTCAGTACGCCGACCCCGTCATCCCTGACCGTTAAGGAAAATGCGCTTTGTGTAGTCATTATTCGCTCTCCAATACCATGGCGGCGCCCAATCCGCCGGCGGCACACGCGGTGTTCAATGCTAATCCGCCGCCACGGCGCTTCAGCTCACGCAATGTCTGGGTGATCATCCGCGCGCCGGTGGCCGCAAACGGGTGACCATAGGCTAAAGAGCCGCCCAGCACGTTGAATTTGTCCATATCTACTTCGCCTATGGCTTGGCTACGACCTAATTTATCGCGTGCAAAATCCGCACAGGCAAACATCCGCAAATTAGCCAAGGTTTGCGCGGCAAAGGCTTCGTGCATGTCAATCAAGGTCAAATCGGATAAGGTGACACCTGCGCGCTCAAGCGCCAATGGCGTGGCATAAGACGGGCCCATCAGCATGTCTTGCCACACATCGATAGCCGCAAAAGCATAGCTACGAATAAAGCCGAGCGGGGTCAGACCAAGCGCCTTGGCGCGCCCTTCGCTCATCAACATGACGGCAGCGGCGCCATCGGTCAACGGCGTACTGTTTGCCGCCGTCACCGAACCGTGGCGGCGATCAAAGGCCGGTTTGAGACGAGCATAATCGGCGAGCGTGGAGTCACTGCGGATATTGTTATCTTTTTCTAGCGGCGCTTTGTACGGCGCCGAATACGCCGTCATCACTTCATCGGCCAGTAAGCCATCGGCCCAAGCACGCGCAGCCAGATGGTGCGAGCGCAGCGCCAGTTCATCTTGCTCGGCGCGGCTAATGTGATAGGTTTTGGCCATCTGCTCGGCGGTTTGCCCCATCGATAAGCCGGTGGAATACTCTGCCACTGCCGGTGGAACCGGCAGTAAATCGCGCAAACGCAGGCTGGAGAAAATCTTCAATCGCTGACTGAGACTGCGCGCTTTATTTAAATCCACCAATGCACGCGCTAATTTTTTCGACACACCAATCGGCAGTACGGAGGAAGAATCAGCACCACCGGCAATGCCGGTTTCAACCGTGCCGCTGACAATGCTGTCACAAATGTTGGCGACGGCTTGAAAGCTGGTCGCACAGGCGCGCGAAACGCTGTACGCATCGGTATGAACGCTCATTCCGGTGCCTAACACAATTTCCCGGGCGATATTGGGCGCTTCGGGCATCTGCACCACTTGGCCGAACACCACTTGATCAATCAGTTGTGGATCGAGGCCGCTACGCAGCAGCAGCTCATTGACCACCATTTTTCCCAGATCCAACGCCGGTACGCTGTGAAATGCCGTCGCCTGACGGGCAAACGGGGTGCGTAATCCTGCCACCACCGCAATACGCTCACCGCTACGCGTGGTAAGGTTTTGTACCGCTTTCATGTGAACTCCTTTCAGAAATAGGCGCGCCAGTCTGCCGTGCTGGTCAGACCTGAACACCTTGAGTGTAACCTCTTGTTCACAATATTCAAACAACTGTTTGAGGCAGAAATGGCTTAGCCGGTGAGTAGAAGATCTTTCCCTCGTGTTTAGCCACAAGACCAACCACAGCGACAATGAAGACACAATGACGACACAATAACGCTGTCATTTTTTTGACTGCACGGTGTCAATTGTTACCCACTCCACGAGCCACAATAACTACGGCCACCGATGGCCGTGGCTCACTCTCGCCGAGCTCTGCATTCGCGGGTCGGCACGGCGGACTCACATCTTCCGCCTTGTTTCTTACTTCCCTTACCTTGCCTGACCTTTCTAAGATAAGGCATATTTTTTGCTTACTTTTTTCTAGGAAAAGTTTCCATTACAGCGTCGCCAATACGCCGCTCTGTTTGTGCTGATACGTGGCCGGTTATCGACCGGTTACAGGATGCGTGTTATTTCACTCGATTCGGACATAGTCACCATTATGCTGATGGTACGCGATACCTTGCGCTCAATAACACTCTGGAAAACAGGGATAGCCTTGCTCTGCCTGAGCCTCAGCCCGCTGGCACAGGCCCTGACCAAACTGGATATCAGTATTGATAAAGAGCCGGTGGAACAAGGGCAACCTTTTACCCTGACCATCACCGCCGATGATCTGCTGCCCAATGAGGCGCTGGATCTCTCTCCGCTATTTGGTCAGTCATTTGTGGTCGGTAACACCGAATATAACCAGATCCCTGCCGATAAAAAGCAACCGGCGGCAACCCGCTGGAAAACCACGCTGATGCAGGATCAAACCGGTAATTACCAAATTCCGGCACTGACTATCGATAACATCGCCAGCCAGCCACTGGCCTTTAATGTGGTGCCGGCGAAGGTGGAAGAGAAAAAAGAAGAAGTACCTGCCGAGCCAGCAAAACCGGTGATCACCTTGGATCAAGCGGTACTGAATACGCGTCTGTCTAAGCCGGTCGCCTATCCAGATGAAGCGGTATATCTGGATATCGATTTGGAGCTGGCCAGCGAATTGCTCGATGGCGTGCTCTCTACGCCTGAGCTCAGCAACGGCACCTTGCGCCAAGTTGGCCAAGACCGCTCTTGGAGCTTGATGCGCGATGGTAACCGCTACCAGATTGTCAGCCGCCGCTATCAAATCATGGCGCATGAGCCGGGTAACATCACCATCAGCAATATTCGTTTTCGCGGTACTGTGCGTGGTAGCAGCCAATTGCAGCCACCGCTGAATGCCTACGCGGAAGCCATGCCGGTTACGCTGAACGTCCGCCCACTGCCAAAAGATTTAGCCGCCAACTGGCTGCCAGCGGAGAAAGTTTCGTTAGAAGAGACTTGGTTCCCACAGCCTACTGCCGCGAAAGTCGGGGAACCACTGACCCGTACCATCCGTCTGCGCGCTCGTGGTTTGGGCGATAAGCCACTGGTAATGCCAGAGATTATCTACCCTGCCGAACTCAGTTTACATGCCCAACCGGTGGAACAACGCCGCACCGTCAATGGGGAAACCGAGCTGGAAATTCGCCATATTCTGATGCCGAAGCGCACCGCCAATAATGTGATGCTGCCCGAAATCAGCCTGACCTGGTGGAATACCCAGACCGAAAAAGCCGAAACTGCCGTACTGGCAGCTCAGCCGCTGGTGATCAGCAGTAATCCAGCACTCAGTCAGCCGGTTGTGCCGATGGTGAAACCGAAAGAGAACTACGCCAATCTCTTTGGCTACATTGCGATCTTCGGCGGCTTCTTACTGGCCGGTGGCCTGTACTGGCATTTCAGTCAAAAACGCAGCTTGCGTAACGAGCTGAGCCGCCTGTCATTAATGATGCCAAGTGAGCCGGAGCCGGAAGAAAAAGCTTGGTTGGAATTAGAGCAAGCTCTCAACAGCCATGAGCCGGCACAGATCACCCGCGCGCTCAGCCAATGGGCGCGTCAACGTTGGCCGGGGCGCAAGTTCACTCACTTTGCCGAATTGCCAACTGGCGATGCTATCGATCGCGAGCTAACCCGTTTGCGCCGTAGCAAAGATAATAAGAGCAGCTGGAATCCGCAGACACTGCGCCAGTTACTGCATCGAATCCGTGGGATCCGCAGCTATAACAGCAATAGTGCACCGACAGTCAGTACGCCGGTCACTGATTTACGCCGAGATGATGATTTTCCGAAAATCAGCCTCAAGCTGGATGACAAGGATTAATCCGATTCTCCGAGTGCATTAATAATGCGCTACATGAGAAAAGGCGCCTGAGAAAAGATGCATGAAAAAAGGCCGTATCCAAGGATACGGCCTTTTATTTTGTTCGCTATTTTACCGTATCGGCAGACAAGCATTAGAGCCTCGCCCTACACAGTGCGACCAACACCCACAACGCATGCAGGTTTATCGCGTGATTAACGCAGCGCCAGCTGGAAAATCATCGTTTCAGCTTGGCAGGAGAAAGAGAAATCTGCACTCAGCTTGAAACCATCAGCAATCTCAGTGATATCGCTAGTGATATCACACGGTTCAGATTCGATATCACGAGCTTTTTGAGTCCATTTGGCCAAAAATGCTTCCGCCTCGTCTTTGGTCGCAAAAACTTTCTCAAGGCTAGCAGTGCAATCGGTGTTATCCAGAATGGTGCCAACATCCATACAGCAGCAAGCAGCGGTTTCTTGTGCGCGGCAGATATCATTAGACATAAATAGGTCCTCTCGTGAGCCGAATAAAATCAAACAGCCAAAACCTCAAATAAGGTATGGGATTATCATACACGGCTCATCAGTCTGACCCAACAGGAATTATGTGCTTCATTTTTAGCACTGGATTTGATTGCCCAAGTGTTAACAAAAGATTGAATTATGTATTATCTGAATGAATCAGCGTGAAAAAAATCCACGTTTCAGCTCACATTCCGCGTAATATCTACGTTTCAGTTGAAATATTTATAAATACCTGTTTGCAATAAACTTTTAATTATCATCTTTATCCAATTAAAAATGATAACGTTACTCATGGTCAATATGAGTCTGTTTTTCGAACAAAACAGCCTGAAAAAGTGTTAACAAAAGGTTATTTTGCGCTTATATTGACCACTGGTCTGATTTCAGCAGACCGGCTAAGCCCCTACAATCCGCGCAACCCTCCATGAAGGGGGGACCGCAAATAATAATCACAGACAGAGAATCTGTATATGAACAAGAAGAACCTGTTAACCAAATCAGCTCTGGCTACCGCAGTGGCCTTATTATCCGCCAATGCCAGCGCCGCCGGCTATCAGATTGGCGAGCACTCCGCTTCCGGTCTGGGTCGTGCTTTCGCCGGTGAAGGTGCCGTGGCCGACAACGCCGCCGTCGTGATCCGCAACCCAGCCGCCATGATGATGTTCGATGCGCCGTCTATCTCTGGTGGTTTAACCTATATCGATCCAGAAGTGGATGTAATCGGTAAAACTATTCCGAACTCCAGTGCTAGTGACATTGCGCCATCAGCAGTCGTGCCATTTGGTGCTGCAATCTATCCAATTAATGAACAATGGGCTCTGGGCGGCGCGCTGTTTTCAAATTATGGTTTAGCTACTGAATTCCCATCAGATTACAGTGCTGGTTTCTTAGGCGGTAAAACAGACCTAACAACAGTAAACGCTAACCTCAGTGCGGCTTACCGCTTAAACGAGCAATTTAGTTTTGGCTTAGGTTTGAATGCGGTTTATGCTGATGCAGAACTGTCACGCAATGCAGGTATTTTAGGCTCAAAATTTGGTAAGCCTGCGTCTACAGAGCTCAAATATCTTAAAGGTGATACTTGGGCATTTGGTTGGAACATTGGTGCTATGTGGGAAATCAATGAAGCCAACCGCTTAGCATTGACTTATCGCTCTAAAGTTAAATTAGATTTTGACGGTACATTCCGTGGTGCGTTACCAGCCTCTCCGATGTTTGGTCCTTTAGCGGGTTCTTCTGGCAAAGACGTACCAGCTAACCTCAAAGTGGATCTGCCTGATATCTGGGAAATCTCTGGTTACAGCCGCCTGAATCAACAGTTTGCACTGAGTTACGGTATCATGCGTACCGGCTGGAACTCCTTCCAAGAATTGAAAGCAACTGGCTCACAGTGTGCTGGTGGCGTATGTCTGCAAAAAGACGAAAGCTTTGAAACCGCTTACCGTTATGCACTGGGTGGTACTTATTACTACAGCCCTGAGTGGACTTTCCGTGCTGGTTTCGCCTACGACCAAAAGGCATCTAAAAAACATGAATCTATTTCTATCCCAGATCAAGATCGTGTTTGGTACACCTTAGGCACCACTTATGCCTTCGATAAGAACCTGAGTGTTGATGCAGGCTTTGCATACCTTAATGGTCGTGGTGCAACCTTCAAAGAAGATAACGCATACTTGTTTGAATCCAAGGGTGATGCGTACCTGTACAGCGTTGGTCTGAACTACACCTTCTAATATCGCGTATCGGATACATCCCTCCATTCTCGGGTATGTTTTCTGAATGCTAAAAAGCCGGTCATCATGACCGGCTTTTTTGTACCTGCTACTCCTGCTTAACATTACTATCAACTCATCGTAATGGCGCACAGTGGCAGCAAAATATTCCCATTCATTTTGATCTATCGATAGCTTATTGAGCGAACTAAAATACCTCAGCGATTCTATGAATCGACATGTAATAAGCATCATCGCGCTTAAAAACCGCTTTAAAATCAATCAATTTCAGCGTACACCGTGAAAAACAGCTGTACGCTGAAATTCAATTTGAGCGTACAAGCATTCGCTGAGATTCGATATAAAACTTCATTTAATTAATAAATTATAGTTTTAAACTCTGTTTTTATACCCATTACTGAAGAAGATTTGTATTAGGGATTGAGCGCACTACCATGCCGATACACATTTTCTCCATTCCAACGACATCTACTTATAATGAACAAGAAGAATATTGCGCGTTTGATTACCGGTGCGCTTTCCGGTGGACTGCTAATGCAAGCCCATGCCGCAGGGTTTCAATTAGCTGAATACTCAGCTACTGGCCTTGGCCGCGCCTTTGCAGGTGAAGCCGCCATCGCTGACAATGCTTCCGCTCAAGCCCGTAACCCAGCGCTGTTGGCGCAATTCGATTCGCTGAATGTGTCTGCTGGCGCGATTTACGTTAACCCGAATATCGACCTGAAAGGCACCACCACCACGCCACTGCATACCAAAATCGCAACCCAGGCTCGTGATGTAGCCGGTGATGCGTGGATCCCGAATGCCTATGCGGCAATGCCAATCAACGAGCGTTGGTTTGCAGGTTTAGCCATCAATTCTAACTTTGGTATGTCGACCGATCTGGAAAGCTCCTTTGCTGGCACCCAGTTTGGTAACCACACCAAAGTTCGCACGGTTGAATTTAATCCGAACATTGCTTACAAACTGAGTGACGAATGGCAACTGGGCGCCGGTGTTCGCTACGTACAAGGTGAAGGCTCAATTGGTGCTAGCGCGCCTTACTATCTGAGCGCCTTGCCACAAACTAGACCATTTGCCGGTAAAACCCTCAAATACATGGAAGGCGATGACCATGCCTGGGGTTGGCAAGCCGGTGCTGTTTGGCAACCAACAAAAGATACCCGCATCGGTGCCGCTTACCATTCACAAATTAAACTGGACCTGAGCGGACACGCTGAAGGACTGGTTTATGATATGGCGATGCAGCAACGCAATGGTCAATATCCTGGTGTATTGCCACTGACCTTGCCTGCCAGCGCTGAATTGGCGGCATTCCATCAGATCACCCCACAATGGGCGGTGCACGGTAGCCTGAACTGGACCGAGTGGAGCAAATTCAAAGAACTGGTTGCTGATATCCAAGGTCTGGGTAATGACACGGTGAAAGTTGAAAACTGGCGTAATAGCTACCGCTTGGCGTTAGGTACCACTTATACACTGGACGACAGCACTCGCCTGCGCGGTGGTGTTGCGTACGATCGCTCAGCGGTTGATAGTGCAAACCGTACCTTAAGTATTCCAGAAATGGATCGCTACTGGTTCAGCGCCGGTATCGGCCATGATTTCACCCCGAACCTGACCGTTGATGCCGCATTGACTTACATTGCCGGTAAAAAAGCGGATGTCTCTGAGCCACGTCCACACATCGCGAACGATGCACAAGCGGGCATGATGGGGACGTTCACCGGACAAGCCAGCGGTGATATCTGGTTGACCGGTGTGCAAGTGACTTACCGCTTCTGATCCACGCATCAGTCGCCATTGCAGAATAAAAACAATAAAGGCACCTAACGGTGCCTTTATTTTTTGCTCTAGAGTCAGTGATCGCTGACCGTTTCTGGCATGTCGACCATGTTGTCATGCCATCAAACAACTCAGCGCAATGTCATCGCATCAATCAATTTCATCAATGACGTCGTTGAGCTCTTTGGCATTCGGGTTTTCAGTGGTCGGCGCGCGGCCACCGCTGACAATGAAGTTCTGATTTTGGAAATAAGCGTCACGGAACAAGATATACGAGTCTGGCGAATTACGCAGCAGAGCATCTTTATCCAACGCATCCGCACGGCTATCAATGCCTTCCAACGCCCACTTAGCCACGCTACCCCATGGTGTGATCAGCGCCAACGGTACATAGGTGGAGTCCACCAAGCCGCCGATGTCCTGCCGTGGCGTAAATGATCCATAGCCCGGCACCATCACGTATGGACCAAAACCGACGCCATAATGGCCCAGCACATGGCCAAACTCACGCTGGTTGTCTTTTTGCATACCGGCAGCGCCAGCCACATCGACCAGACCTAACAAACCAAAGGTGCTGTTAATCCAGAAGCGGTTGAAATGGACAATGGCTTCTTTGGGCTGCCCTTGCAGCAAGTAGTTCACCGCAGAGGCTGGCTCATCCAGATTACTCAGCACATTACGAATGCCGGAAGTAATCGGCTTAGGGGTGTTACTCCAACCGACAGCTAATGGACGCAGAATATACGGGTCCAGTACGTCGTAGTTGAATTTCCACATCGTACGGTTAAACCCTTCAAACGGGTCATTAATCTGGCTATCGACCGCACTGCTCGCTTGCGCTTGATCAGGTTTTGCCGCGCAACCGGCTAATAACGATGCGGCCACCAGTAAACTGACTGCAGTTTTTTTATCCATGTTGTTCCATCTGCGAAAACCGGACAACAGTGCAAGTCCGGCTGTATTAAGGTTTTGATTATAAAAGCGTAAAGCAAGTATACCGCGTTGATCATGCGCACCCTGATCACGTACTACTCACGCCAGTGCAGAATAACTGTCTCTGCGTCATCGTCCTGATATTGGTCAGCGAAGGCTGTTTTCGCCTTGCCTGCGTGTCCGTCCCCCTCTTTCCATAACGATGCTCTTGAGTTCGCAAGAAACGAGGGTATTGGTTAATGGTAACAATTTTAGCATAACTTTACTGCTTCTGATGTGTAGTGCGACATACTGACAGGAATGAGGCTAGCCCTTCAGCAATGACTCAGCGCTTAGTTTTCGGAACACGTCATAACCCCCAGAAAGCCGAGCACCCTAACGGCTGGCGATTAAACAGCTCATCAACACACGGAGCAAAAGTCAGACAGGGAAAACTTATGAGCAAAACAGAGAGGGAAAGAAAGAGAGAGACAAAAAAGCCGCATACCGGGATGCATACGGCAAATACAGCGGAACAAAACGCAGTGTTAGGCCAGTCCTAATCAGCGACATGACCTAACACCGTAGACCATCAGCCATTAAAGACCGGCAGATGCCCCAGCATAGACAAGAAATGGAACACGGCCGTCAGCAGACCAAACAGAATCACCATAATGATCATCGGCTGGCCACCCGGTGCGATGAAGCCCTCTTGTCCTCCTTTCATGGCACGTGATTTATACGCCAGCAACGCGGGGATAATACAAGCCCATACGGTGGCGGCCGCACCTGCGTAACCGATTGCGACCACGAAACCAAAAGGAAACAGCAGTGACATCAACAGCGGTGGGAAGAAAGTGACGGCCCAAGACTTGGTTCGGCCCACTTTGGTGTCATCAAACTTGAAGAAATCCGCCAGAAAATCGAACACCCCCAGACCTACACCAATGAACGATGAGAGGATCGCAGCCATAGAGAACGCGTGAATAGCTTTAGCAATGCTAGCCGATTCAATCACACTGCCCAGCTGCTTTAACAGCACATCAACGTTCCCACCTTGTTGGATCACCGGACCAAACTGATCGCGTGGCAAGTTGCCAAAAATACTCACCAACCACAGGCAATACAGCGCCAGCGCAATCACCGTACCGCCCAAAATAGCGCGCTTGGCTTTATGCTCGCAGCCGTAATAGGCGCGCATGGAGGACACCGAATGGTGATAGCCGAACGAGGTCAGGGCTACCGGCAACATCGCCATCGCATACGGTGCATACTGATGTTCTTGGCTCACCGAATCGAACAAGATAGACAAATTCACTTTGCTGGCTAAACCCGAAACGCCGAACACGAAACTTAATACCATGAAGGCAATCAAAATAACCGAAATACGGTCTACGGCGCGGGTGGAATGCCAAACGAATAATGAGAAACACAGCACAAATAAAACGGAGGCAATTTTACTGTTTATCCCCATCAAATCTTGAATAATTAATCCAGAGGAAGTGATATAGGCATACAGTAATATCCCGCCAACAAAATAGACGGTCAGGTTATTGAAGAAATTAACTTTCTCGCCGAGGAGTTCTTTGGTAACGGAGTTAAAAGAGACTTTCAGATCGTAATGTTTAAAGGCTTCTAGCAGCATCCAGCCAGATATCGTCATCACCACCATGGTAATCGCGATTGCCAAAATTGACCACAGCGTCCATGCTCCGGCCCCGGAACTGGGTAATCCCAGCATACCTGCACCGACACACACACTGGCAATAATACAAGAACCACCTATTAAAGAGGGACTCCGTTCCATATTGTGCTCTCTCATTATTCAGATTATCGGGGGGATTTATTATTTTTACGCAAAAAAAGAGCGCAACATTGCTGTTGCGCTCAGAGAGATTTACAGTGCTGCTTCTAATTCAGCGCCCGCTTTCGCGTTAGCAGGGGCAATTTCTTTCAAGCGTGCCGTAAAGTGACGTAATACGGCTGGCTCATAAGTAAATTCCAACCCTTTCACATGATGGGCATTTTTCTTCACTTCTTGGAACGCTTCGATGATGAAGTCCATGTGCGACTGGGTATAGGTTGCGCGTGGAATAGTCAGACGCAACAACTCAGCCGGGCATGGATGCTGTTTGCCGGTTGCAGGGTCACGACCCAGCAGCAGAGAGCCGATTTCCACCGCGCGGATCCCCGCCACTTTGTACAGCTCACAAGCCAGTGCGTGTGCTGGGAACTGATCGGCTGGGATGTGCGGCAGCAGTTTGCCTGCATCCACGAATGCCGCGTGGCCACCGGCTTGCTGACAGATCACGCCGATCGCTTCCAAACCATCCACCAGATACTGCACCTGCTGGATCCGGTAGGCCAACCACTCCTGACGCATACCGTCGTACAGGCCCACTGCCAGACGCTCCATCGCGCCGCCTTCCAGACCACCGTAGGTCGGGAAGCCTTCTTGCACCACGCACAGGGTGCGGCAATCGGTGTACACATCCATCATGGATTCATCTTTAAAGCACAGCAAACCGCCCATCTGTACCATGGCATCTTTCTTGGCAGACATCGCCAGACCATCAGCGTACTTATAAGTTTCGCGGGTGATCTCTTCGATGGTCCAGTCTTGATAGCCCGGCTCGCGCTGCTGAATAAAGTAGGCGTTTTCGGCAAAGCGCGCGGAGTCCATGATCACCGGGATATCGTATTTACGCGCGATTTCATACACCGCTTTGAGGTTAGCAATAGATACCGGCTGACCACCGGCGGAGTTACAGGTAATGGTGCTGACAATGTAAGGGACGTTGGCCGGACCGGCTTCCAGAATTGCCGCTTCCAGTTTCTCCAGATCGAAGTTACCTTTAAAATCTGCCGTCACCGAGGTGTCGAACGCTTCTTTGGTGTAAACGTTTTTCGCTACACAGCAGTTCACTTGCGTGTGGCCTTGCGTGGTATCAAAGAAGTAGTTAGACAGCGCCACCATCTTGCTGCGATCCAGCCCTTTTTCTTTTTCACGCTTTTTAATCAATACCGGGATATAAATCTGCTCAGCACCGCGCCCTTGGTGGGTTGGAATAGTCAGCTCATACCCGAAAATATCTTTCACTGCATTGGCCAGCGCATAGTAACTACGGCTACCGCTGTAGGCTTCATCACCGCGCAGCATCGCCGCCTGCATGTCTTGGGTAATCGCACCGGTACCGCTATCTGTCAGCAGGTCAATAAACACATCTTCACTGTCGAGCAGGAACGGGTTCATCCCTGCCTCAACAATCGCTTTTTCACGATAGGCACGGGTAGTACGTTTTACTGGCTCAATAACACGAATACGGAAAGGCTCTGGTAAGTGTTTGAAGTTTTCCATGGTATGACCTTATTTTATTTAATTTGATAAATTAAACGGAATATTTAATCGCAACGAAAAGTTCATGTTATAGGCGAATAATATCCCGCCGAGCCACTAGCTCGAGATAAATTGGATTCACAACGAATCAGGCGTTAATTAACAATCAATAAATCACTAACTGCCGAAACAATTAATTCCGGAGTGCAATAGTTATAATTGACTGTATGCGGGCGCAGAGATGCATAACGCATATCTGGCAAAGAGATTATGCGGCAGGAATAAAGAAAGCGATTTTGTGGTCTAGTGTAACCCAACTTTTAGACTGATTTGAGTTAGCCATTTTATTTTCACCCTAAAATATATCTATTTCAGTGAACAAACTCATTATGGAGAGGGAATAATAAATCGTCATCTGCTAATGCATGAAAGTGAGATGTCGAGTACAAAAAATAAAAACTCTTTCCTGCCCGATTTATGGCTTTTTTATTTATAACAGAAATACGGTGTTTTTTGTTACTCAGGCACGGCGAGATGTCACATTTATACTCTGCTTTCTTTCGGTCAATCGGCTAACGCACCGACCTCGGCCAGTTAAGGTTAATGACAGGGATTAAAATCGCAGACACAAAAAAGGAGGCAGTATGCCTCCTTGCTGTATGGGATGAGAGTCAGTAGCGCGTTATGCATACGCCTCGGTGTTGATCCACGCATGCTCGGGCTCCCACGTAAAACGCCATTGACGCACAGGACCAGCCATCACATTCAGATAATAGTTATCGTAACCGGCCAGCGTCGCGACCGGGTGGTAACCGCGCGGTGCCATCACCACATCTTTGTCATACACCGCCATCGACTCATCCAACGAACGATCATCGGTGTACACGCGCTGGAAACAGAAACCCTGTGGCGGGTTGATGCGGTGGTAATAGGTTTCTTCCAGATAAGTTTCGTGCGGTGGATTAGCAGTGTCATGCTTATGACTAGGATAAGAGCTGGTACAGCCCTCTTCGGTGAACACTTCCACCACCAACAAACTATCGGCCTGCGCGGTGTCAGGCAAAATATTGTGCACATAGCGCCGATTGTGACCACGGCCTCGCGCCTCCGCGCCGATATCCGCCGGTGTAATCAGACGCGAGGGATAGGTGCCTTTACCCGGTGCGCGGCATACTGCCAACTCCAGCGGCGATAAGGCGGTGAGCTGGCAGCTGTCGCCTTGCGTTACATATACGGCATAGGGCTTTTTATGCTGCCCGCCAGACTGCGCCGGTTCACAGGCAAACGGGTTATCTCGCTCACCGATTGCCGCGTATTCAGTATGTGGCGTGGTGACCGTCGCCATCCCACCAAGTAACACCAGACAGCGCTCATCGTTATCGGCAGCAAACGACAGCTGCTGGCCCGCTTGCAATTCATACACAGTAAATCCGACATGCTGCCAGCCCGCCCGCGCCGGCGTGATATTTTGAGTTTGCCCAGTGGCATCAGGCTGCTGGTAACGGGATAACAGGCTTGGCATGTTCAGCTCCTTAAACCTTAGCGTGTAAAAATCGCGGTTAAATTTGAGACTTAAAAAATGCGGTTTAGATGCAATCACAGCCAGTATGGCGAGCATACCGGCTGAGTGGTGACAACAATAAGGGTGACAGCAATCGTGGTTAGAACAAATAGAGGTTAGAACAATGCGCGCTCACCTAAACCCGATGAGCGCTTAGGCTAACCCTTACAGCAGGCCGGCATCCTCGGCAAAGCGATGTAAATTGTTATAGCCAAGGCGCGCGTAAGTCAGCGGATGGGCAATCGCTGGATCTTGCTCCGCTTCCACCACCAACCAACCTTGGTAATTTACCCGCTTAAGCTCACGGAATACCGCCGGATAGTCCACACAACCATCACCCGGTACGGTGTAAACACCGGCCAGTACCGCATTGAGAAAGCTCATTTTTTTGTTCTTCACCTCGGCCAAGACCGCTGGGCGCACATCTTTACAGTGCACGTGGTTGATGCGTTTTGCCCAGCGCGCCGCCACGGCTACCGGATCAACCCCAGCAAAAGTCAGGTGACCGGTATCCAGCAGCAATCCCACTTCCTCACCGGTATGCTGCATCAGCAGATCGATATCCTGCTCAGTTTCAATCATGGTGCCCATGTGATGGTGATAGGCAATCTGCACTCCCTGACTTTGGGTATAGCGGGCAAACTCGGTCAGTTTGGCACCATATTCCGCCCAGCGCTCGGCAGGGAAATGCGGACGCTGATTGACCGGCACTTGCTGCTTACCGTGAATACAATCCGTCACTTCACAGAACACCATCACGTTAGCACCGAGCTCGCGCAGTAAAGTCAGGTGATCTTGCACTGCGGCAATTTCCTCCTCCACACTGCGCGTCAGCAGTTCACCGGAGTACCAGCCTGACACCAGTTTCAGTTGGTGACGCGCCAAAATCGGGCCCAGCACACTGGCTTGGCGCGGGAATTTGTTGCCGAGTTCAAAGCCTGCGAAACCAGCCAGTTTACCTTCGCTCAGGCAAGTTTCTAGCGGGGTTTCCGCCCCCAGAGAAGGCAGGTCGTCATTGGTCCAGGTCAGCGGGTTAATACCCAGTTGTACGGTCATGATCGTGCTCCTTGAGATAAGACGGTTCCGGTATCGAATCCCGGTATCAAATCAATGTAGGGTTGATGTTTTAAATCCTGATTTCCGTAACAAGCTCAATAATGGTTTTCTGATCCAATCTTCTGAAAAGCCCAAGTGATGAGCTCTTCAGAGGCAAATCACTGCGCTTTGCGCTGCCGCCACAAGGCAATCAGGCGCAAATAGTTATCACTGATCCGCGCAATTAGGGTGTCATCATCAATGTTGCCGGCCAGCCAATCCCGTGACGGCTGTCCAAACAAGGTGCGACCCACAGCAAACCCTTTCACACGGGTGGACGCCGCCGAGGCGGCAAATCCGGCGGCCAACTCACTTTCCGGCGCATCCAAGCCAAGCAGCACCACACCGCGACAATGTGGATCGCGCTCGGCAATCAAGGCATCCAGCGTCTGCCAACTTGCGGCCTGCAGCGGCGGTAACTTCCACCAATCCGGTTTGATGCCGAGGTTATAAAAGCGCTGTACGGCGCGCAGATACAGGTCATCGGTGCGCGGCATGTTGGCTGGTAAAATCACTTCCAACAGCAACTCATGGCCACTTTGGCAACAAGCGTTATACACCTCGCTGACCATACACTCTTGTTCGCGGCGCAATTGTGGTTGGTCTTCGGGGTGGAAGAACACCAGACACTTCACCACGTGCTCTAGCGGCCAGCTCACCAGCTGAGAGCCAATATCGCCGTGCTCCAACGCCAGCGGACGTGACCCTGGCAACTCAATCGGTCGGCCAATCCACCAGCCGCGACCGGTAACATCATTGAGCACATCCTGACCGTAGGTGCTATCGCACAATAACCCCGCCTGCCCTTGTAGCCCCGCCATCTCAGCACTGCGACAGCTGGCGGCATAGATCAGCGATTTCAGCTGCGAAATACGGCTGAGCGGCGCTCCGGCCTCACGCGCCATATCGACAAACTGACTGCGATGATCGAAGGCCATCACGCACAGCTCATCCCAGCGCTGAGCACGCGTGGTCACGCGGTGCAAGTGATTAAGACGCTCATCCAGATCCGGACGCGGCACTTCTGCGGCGCGGCTTAAATAGTCGTCTAACTCTTCAGCGGTTGGCATCGCTGGCGCACAGCCGTGGCGCGACACCACCAATGCGCCACAGGCATTGGCATAGGCGCACGCTTGCTCCCAGCTTTCTCCGCGCAAATAACCGCGCAGCAAACCTGACATAAAGGCATCGCCCGCGCCCAACACATTCAGCACCGCCACGCGCACGCCCTGTACGGTGATCCCCTCATCCAACGTCGTCGGAATGGCATCAGTAAAGACCGAGCAGCCGAGCGGACCGCGCTTGCACACCAGTACCGCGCCGGTCAGTTCACGCACCTTACGCAAGGCAGCGATGGTATCGGTTGAGCCTCCGGCAATGTGGAACTCCTCTTCGGTGCCGACGATTAAGTCAAACAGCCCCAACACCTCTTGCAGCTGCGCGGTGACTTGCTCATCAGCGATGAAACGAGTTTCACCATCCCCCAAGGATGTCAGCCCCCACAGTACCGGGCGGTAATCCAGATCAATGGCGGTTTGTACGCCGTGACGGCGGGCATAGTGCAGCGCAGTCAGTACCGCATCGCGAGTTTTCGGGTGTGACAGGTGGGTACCGGTGATCGCCAAACAACGTGCAGAAGCGATGTAGTTTTCATCCACATCGGCACGGGTAATCGCCATATCGGCGCAATTTTCACGGTAGAAAATCAGCGGGAAAGTCTCTTGGTCTTTAATGCCCAGCAGCACCAAAGCAGTCAGGTGTTCATGGTCAGTGATCAGATGGCTGGTATCACATCCTGCACGGTTTAGCTCTTCACGCAGGAAACGGCCCATATGTTCATCCCCCACCCGCGCCAGCATGGAAGAACGCAATCCCAAGCGCGCGGTACCAAAGGCAACGTTGCCAGATGAACCGCCGAGATATTTGGCGAAGCTCCCCATGTCTTCCAGGCGAGAGCCAATCTGCCGGCCGTACAAATCTACCGCCACTCGCCCCATACAAATCAGATCAAACTTTTTTTCACTGTTCATGACTGACTCCATTCTCCATTACCCGCTGGGTAAACAGCAAAAGTGCAGGCTGCGCTTACTTTTGCCGGATGATTTTCGCCGAATGCTCCTTGGTGCTCCCCCAAGCGAGCTCCCCGCTCCGGCATTTCATACCAATCACGATACGGAATATTTATTTCACTAACAATGATTTTTGAACTTAAAATTTCAACATGTGATCAGACAGGAACTTTTGTTTCGCCAGAAGTCACAACACCGCACTCATCCCACATCGCGCCACGTCAATTCACTGCGCTACAAACCCAATAGACAGCTCACGTAACACGCAGAGCCAAAGTAAGAGAAAAAGAAAAATAAGGAGTAAGAGGGAAAAAGAGAGAACCCCGCGGATGAAATGAAATGCATGAAACGGCAGGTTAAGTGCTCAGCGAGTCAAGGCAAACTGCGGGCAACAACACTGCAGAATAAGAGACAGCAGGACATGAGATAGTTCGCATTCTGCCTAGCACGAAATCAGTAAAATAAATTTTTAATTCATAGGGATAGAATGACGTGACCGGTAGCGTATTTGCCGCAATTTTGCTGGCCGCTTTTTTACATGCGCTATGGAACGCGCTGGCCAAACGTCATCCACAAGGACAAACCGGGGTACAGTGGGTCGCCCTGTTTTCGGGGGTATTTGCCCTGTTGCCACTGCCGTGGGTCGGCTTGCCACAAGCGGCGGAATTACCTTGGCTGATGCTGTCACTCCTGATGCACACCGGTTATCTCTTATTTTTAGGCAAAGCCTACCAATTGGGGGATTTCGGCCAGATTTATCCTCTCGCACGCGGCAGCGCACCGTTACTTACCCTGCTGGCCGGTGCAGTGCTGCTCGGTGAATGGCCCCCCGAAACGGCGGCGCTAGGCGCGGTAGTGCTGATCGGCGGCATTTTATTGATGGCGCGAGCCAGCGCGGTGCGCGCTGTGTCACCGATAGCGGGAACGCCGCAAACCACCGCAGTTCAAGTCCCAACAGTAAGCCGAGTGCGCTTAATGGCCACCATCGGCGCGACCGCCTTGTGCACCACCGGCTACTCGCTGGCTGATGGTATGGGGGCTCGCGCCGGTGATATGCCGATCCGCTATGCGCTGTGGCTGTTTACCTTAACCGCATTGCTCACGCCATTCTTGCTACGCCGCTATGCCGGTGTGCATTGGTGGCGACCGGGGCGTCGGGTGTTGGTGCGCAGCGCCATTGGCGGTGCGCTGTCACTTATCGCTTACGGGATCGTAATTTGGGCGATGAGTCAGGCTCCGATTGGCTTAGTCGCGGCCCTACGTGAAAGCAGCGTGCTGTTCGCGCTACTGCTTTCGGTTGTGTGGCTCGGCGAGCCGCTACAGCGGCGGCGACTGTTAGCTGGCTTGACTATCTTAGCGGGGATCTTGCTGCTCAAACTGGGTACGTGAGTACCCGCTTACCTTAACGCGTCACGACAAACTGCGCCGATACAGCTCACCTAGTTGTGGACGCCGACCGGCAAAGATGTGTTTCATCTGTACCAACAGCAATTCCCCCGTCGTGACGGCATCGGCTAGGGCATTGTGCGCCAGATAAGCGGGCAATCCGTAACTGCGGCGAATCTCACTGAGCCGATAATCTCGCCGTGCTGAATGTCGATTACCCGCCAGTGAACGCTCCAAAGCCAAGGTATCGAGCCACAGTAGCGGTAGCTCCGCCTGTAGGCCGAAGCAGGCACTCACCCACTGCTGCAAAAACTGCCGTTCAATGGCCGCACCATGCGCAACTAAAATGGGAAAACCAGCATGCGCAGGCTCTGTACGCGTTGCGCCGTGCGGTTGAACCTCGCCCCTAACGCTGCACTCAACATCGGCCATAGCGCAAGCACTATTCTGACCGGCCAGCGCAGTTAACAGGTGCATCAACGCCTGTGAGGCGCTCATCCCTTGTTGCAGGGTTTGCGGCAAGATGTGGTTAATCACTGCCGTATCGGCGCGCACCTGCGCACAGGCATCCAAATACAGGTGTTGTGATTGGCCCAGCTGCACCATGCCAGCACGGATCGGCACCATCCCGAGAGATAATACGCTGTCTTGCTGCGCATCTAGCCCCGTGGTTTCCATATCCAACACCAGCATATCCAACGACCACGGGTCGGCATCGCTGGCGGGCAATGGCGGCAACAAAAACTGATGAACTAAAGGCTGCACGGCCTGCAATGTAAGGAAGTGCTCACGTCGTAAGGCCAAGCGCGACAGGGGGTCGCGGCGAAAATGGCGCAAGGCGCTAAATATGTTCATCGCAAGATCCCCTGCGCATGAAAACGTTGCAGCGCCGCTTCTTGGGTGCGTGCAATGATCCGAAAGGCGTCTTTCAAATGGTTGCGCTCAAATTGGGTTAAATCCGCAGGCGATACGCTGTTAGCAGGGCGGCGACCTTGCAACATAGCTTGTCGCTGATGGGTAAAACGTACCTGATTGATAAAATAGAACGCCTCACACAGCTCACGCCGACTGCCTTCGCTAATAATACCGGCCTGCACCGCGCCACTGAGGCGACTGTCGGTATCGGTAGCACGGCAATCACCGGCTAAAGCATAAATGCGGGCTAATTCGACAATCAGGTTCACCGCCTGCTTTTTAATGTGCAGCACGCTGCGATTTTCGCCATCGCGCGCCAACACAAACTGGCGAAACATGCCGAGCGGCGGGGTGATCCTCAGCGAATTGGCCACTAGCACCGCAATAAAGCGTCGATTGGCCGCCGTTTCGGCATACAGATAGCGTTGCAAACGCTCGACCAGCGCCGTTGAGCCATACAGCGCCCGCAAATCGAGAAATACGCTGACATTCAATAGCGCCTCGGCCTCAGGCTCTCGCACCCAGTGCCGGTAATAGCCTTCCCAAGTACGAATATCGGTACACCACTGCGGATTTGACGCCATCATATGCCCCGGGCACAGTGGATAACCGCACTCGGCCAGCGCATAGCAAACCCACTCCGCCAGTCGGCGAAAATACTCTTTCTCTTCCCCGCTGACCGGCCGACCGGTGATAATGGCGTTGTCTTGATCCGAGAGAGGGTGCATCTCTTGGCGCGCCTGAGAGCCCGCCACCATCCACGCATAGTCGCACGGCGGCGCACCCAGTTCGCGCTCGGCCAATTGCAGTAAGCGCTTATTAAAGGCATCAGCAATCAGGGTCATCATCTGTTGAATGGTGCGCACATGAGCGCCATTTTCCACCAGCGCTTCAAAAATCGCTTGGCGCTGCACGCCCAGTGCTCGTAGGGCTGTGACGGACTCTTGCCGATAAATACGGCTGATCAGAAACACCGCCTGTACCCGACTTTTGCTGACCAAACTGGTAGCGGTCAGTACGCCGCACACCTTGCCCTGCTCCACCACCGGCAAGCTGCGCACGTTATGCTGCATCATCAACTCCACGGCGCGCAGCAACGGCTCGCGAGCATCAATGGTGCACGGCGACACCGTCATCACCTCGGCCACTGGGCCGTTGAGGTCGCGTCCCTCGGCGACCACCCGTTTGGTCAAGTCGCGATCGGTGATGATGCCGAGCAGCCGTTCATCGTCCATCACCAACGCCGAGGAGCGATGACAGCGCACCATCTCACGCGCAGCGGCGCTGATCGAGGTGTGCGGCGTCACTACGGCCATATCGCGATTGACCATCTCGGCCACCGGCTTGAGGTACAGCAAATCATCGTCGGTAAGGCTGGTACGTGTCTGGCCGCCGGCCAGACGCTGATGCTCGGCGGTGGCAAAATGGTGCTGCAACGCCGGATTGTCGGTCATCACCTGATACAGCACCGCTTTGGGGATGCGGTACAGCAAGGTATTTTCCAATGCGGTCACGCTGTAGGCACTGTCGCCCTCGCGCTCTAGCTGACTAAATCCGAACAAATCGCCACTGCCCAGACGGGCGCGCAAGGTGCGATCAGGATGGCGCTGCTCGACCGCGCCGCTTCGCACCAGATACAGCCCTTGTCCCACCAATAATGTGGCCGGTAGCGTTTCCCCCTGCACCCAGTACGAAATATCAATCTGCGCCGCCAACTCGGCGCGCACCGCATCTGGCAAAGCATCAAACGGGTCGATTTGCGATAAAAACAGGCAGATATTGGGCAGCAACGACTCATCCATCACCGGAATGCTCCTTTTGATCTTGTCATTTTTTATCTTGTTCTCTGAACATCCCCTGACTCTCGCTAGCCAAGGCACGCCAAATAGCAACGCCCCCGCACGACGTCAAAGCGTTAGCGCAGGGGCGTTATGACACTCAACTTAGGTTGGCCAATACTCGGCATCCCCAAATTGTGGTACGCAATTAAGCCTCATCCTCCAACTCTGGCACCATCGGCTGATTACGCTGCATACCAAACAGCTCACGACCAATGCCCCAGAACACGTAACCCAGCGCAGCCACCGCGAAGGTGTAATACACCGCCATCAACCAGCCCGGTACGTTTTGCGCCAAGAACACGTACATAGACACCGAACCCAAGGTGATCAGCACCGCCACCGGACGCACCAGCGACCACGGCTGAATATCCACCTGCTTGGTGTACACCTCTTGATAAGCCTCTTGCGGGAAGAAGTGACCAATCAGCAGCATGAATACCACGTTCAGCAAAAACAAAATGCCGAGCAGATGGAAGAAGTGGATATCGACCTTGAACACAAAGTTAAACAGGATATAGGCCGACATGCCGAACAGCAGGCCCAGCTTGGCGGCAATTGCCGGTACGCGTTTGGTCAGCAAACCGACCAACACCACGCTCAGAATTGGCGCGTTGAAAATACCTTGCAGCTGTTGGATCAGGTAGAACAGGCCATCTGGCGCATTCGCCACCAGCGGTGCCACGATCATGGAAATCAGCGCCAGTCCTAAGCCCAGATATTTACCCACGGCCACGGTTTGCGCTTCGGTCGCATCCGGTTTGAGGGATTTTTTGAAGATATTGACGGTAAACAACGTCACCGAGGAGTTCAAACCACCGCTGAAAGTTGAGAATACCGCCCCCACCACGACTGCGGCGAAGAACCCCACCAACACTTCTGGCAACACCAGTTGCACCAGATTCGGGTACGCGTTATCAGGATTATCAATCTGCCCTTGGAAAATATGGAAGGCGATAATGCCCGGCAAAATGATGATGGATGGGATCATCAGTTTGAAAAAGGCGCACAGCAAAACCCCTTTTTGCCCTTCAGCCAGATTCTTGGCTCCCAGCGCTTTTTGCACAATCGACTGGTTCGTACACCAGAAAAACATGTTGGAGATGATAAGACCGGTGAACAAGGTGGAGAACGGCACCAGCGAATCTTCCGCGCCGATGGAGTTAAACTTGGCTGGGTTATTGGTGTACACCTCAACCATACCGGTCCACACGTTGCCGTCGCCAACATAGGCCAGCGCAAACAGCGTTACCATCAACCCACCGGTGATCAAGCCCACCCCGTTGATGGTATCGGCCACCGCGATGGCTTTGATCCCGCCAAATACCGCGTAAATCGCGCCCAAACCGCCCACGCCCCACACCATGATCCACAGCGCGGTGGTTTTATCCACGCTGAACACATGCGAGACTTGAAACAGGCTTTCCAGCGCAATCGCCCCGGTATACAGCACGATCGGCAGCAGCGAAATCACGTACATCCCCAAGAATAAAATCGAGGTGATGGTCAGCGTTTGCTTATCAAAGCGCCGTTCAAGGTATTCGGGAATGGTTGAGATCCCCAGTTTTAAGTATTTCGGCAAGAATACGATAGCGAATAACACGATGGTCATCGCCGCCATCACTTCCCACGCCATAACGATAAAACCGGTGCGAAATGACAGGCCATTTAAGCCGACCAAGTGCTCGGTGGAGAGGTTCATCAGCAGCATAGAGCCGCCAATATAGATGCCGGTCAGCGAACGTCCGCCCAGAAAATAGCCTTCGGCGGAATCGGTCAGATGAGCATTATGGGTTTTGTAATACGCAAATCCGGCCACGAACAGGGTAAAACCGACAAACGAAATAAAAGCTAACATTGTGTGCTTCTCCGTGTCTTTCGTTTCTGTTTTACGTTACCGCCCCTTCCACAGGCGGCACGGACACTCTCTAAGAGGGGTACAATCGGATCAGACAGCAGGGGCGTTGCCACCCCTGACAGATAAGGGAATTACAGCTGAACTTCTTTGCCGCTGCGTAGGGATTCCAGCGCTTTGTCCGCCAGATACAGGGCTTGTTCGCCGTCATAGCCGCTGCATTGTGGCTCGGCGCGACCGGCCAACACATCGGCAAAATGCTCCCACTCGGCCTGATAGGCGGCGGCATAACGCTGCAAGAAGAAGTGCTCAGGTTTAGCGGCTACGCAGCCCGCTTCGCTCCACTGCTCAACGGAGTTTTCGTGGATATTTTTCGCCGTCAGCAAGCCTTGTGAACCGTGCAGCTCAATGCGCTGATCATAGCCATAACCGGAGCGGCGGCTGTTGGAGATCGTCGCCATAGCGCCGGATGGGAAAGTCAGCACCACAAACGCGGTATCAATATCACCGGCAGCGCCGATGGCCGGGTCCACCAGATTGCTGCCTTTGGCGAACACGGCAACCGGGTCTTCGCCCATAATGAAACGCGCCATATCAAAGTCATGGATGGTCATATCGCGGAACATCCCACCGGAGACTTTGACATAGGTGGCTGGCGGCGGTGACGGGTCACGGGAGGTGATCACCAAAGACTCCGCCTTGCCAATCGCGCCTGCGCTCAGCATTTCGCGCACTTTACGAAACTGCGGGTCATAACGGCGGTTAAAGCCGATAAATAACGGGACATTGCACTCACGCACGGTTGCCAGACAATCGCGCACCCGCGCCAAGTCCAAATGCACCGGTTTTTCGCAGAAGATAGCCTTACCGGCGCGCGCCGCTTGCTCAATCAAATCGGCATGGGTATCGGTGGCCGAGGCAATCATCACTGCCTGCACATTCGGATCGGCCATGGCCTCTTCGGCAGTCTGCACTTTGGCGCCATACTTGTGCGCTAGCGCTTCAGCACCGGCCTGATGCGGGTCAATCACCGAGTACAGGCAAGTTTCCTTGTGTCCGGCAATGTTCACGGCATGGACCTGTCCGATGCGGCCTGCTCCGAATAACGCGATATTGTACATAGCAACTCCTTGATACTGTGTATCCGTAAGGTAGAGAGGCAGAAGTCAGCGCATGGGCGCGGCATCTGCTGTTGTTCTGTTGTTATGTCCCAGCGCCGGTCACCCTATCGGCCTGCTCGCAAGCCCTTCGTGTCGGCATCCATGCTGGTATGCTAAAAACATAGCACGCGAAACGTTTATTTCAATTTAATTTATATTGGATATTTTATTTTTGCTGGCGAGGTAACAGTTTGCATCAATTCACGCTGAACCGATGTCAGCGCGGTCGCATAACGTAATTAATTCAATAAAAAACATTATGTTATGAGTTTAGCTCGGCGCTATTCGGCTCGTTTCCCGCAGCATCGCCCTGCGCCAGATCACGCCACCATGATGAAACCGCGAAGCCATACAACCATAAAATTGAAGAAATGAACGTTCCATTTTTACTGAATGCGAAATACAAGTGCAAAAAATGACACGCGAAGCGTAGCGGCGAGAAAAGGGAACAAAGAGAATAGAAAAAGACGATAAAGACAATTGAATAAGATAAAAGAAAGAAAATAACGCAAAGAACAGCCAGCCGCAGGGAACGAAAAAAGGGGGGACCTACGCCCCCGAACAGCAGAAACAGGCCAGCGCACACGAATCAGCACGCCGTCTGAACAGCTAAAGCAGAGCGATTAACTCCGCAGGCTCACTCACCATGGCCGGTCGCCCCAGCGCTCGGCCTATACTCATGACTTAAACATTAATATTGCCGCGCTACCGTACGCAGCACCTGCTGAATATCCTCGGCCGCCGCCACAATGGCCGGATTATCCGCCACCTGCGCCGTACCGGTGCGCCACCAAGCGGCGTAACCGTGGGTCATGGTTTTGGGCAGCACTTTGATATCTATCAGCACTGGCGCAGTTTGCTGCGCGGCATCGGCCAACGCAGCCAACAATTCAGCTTCATTGTGCACTCGATAACTCACGCAGCCATAACTGGCGGCGTTGGCCGCAAAGTCCACCTTCACGAGCGGCCCACTCATCTGGCCGGTACGGGGATCGCGATGCCGGTTTTCGGTACCAAAACTGCCCATGCCCTGCCCCATTTGCAGGTTATTGATGCAACCAAAACCGGCGTTATCAAACAGAAGCACGGTAATTTTGATCCCCTCTTGCACCGCCGTTTGCAGCTCAGAGTGCAACATCAGGTAAGAGCCATCGCCGACAAAGGCATACACCGGCTGCTGCGGGGCGGCGATCTTCGCGCCCACCGCGGCGGCAATCTCATAGCCCATACACGAATAGCCGTACTCCATGTGATAAGTGTCAGCCACTTTCGGTCGCCACATGCGCTGCAAATCCCCCGGCAGCGAGCCGGCCGCGCCGACCACAATCGCATCCGGCGCTAAGACTTGGTCTAACAGCCCCAGCACGCGGGTTTGCGTCAAATGGGTTTGCAGGGTATCCATATACTCCGGCAAGCGATCATCGAGCTGACCGGCCACTTCCGGCACAAACTGCTCATCCACCTCAATGGCAGCCAAGCGTTGCCACTCTTGCTCCCACGCCGCTCTCGCTTGGGCAATCTCGTTGCCATAAGCGGCCTGATAGCCGGTTGGCGCTAACACGCCATGCAGCGCTTGCAGCGCAGCGCGCGCATCGGCCACCACCGGCACCGCATCGAGCTTCATGGCATCAAAAGCTGCGATATTGATAGTCAGAAAATCCACCTGTGGATGACGGAACAAGCTTTTTGATGCCGTGGTGAAATCAGTGAAACGGGTTCCGACCCCGATAATCAAATCCGCTTCTGCCGCCAAGGTATTGGCCGCCAAACAACCGGTGGTGCCCAGCCCGCCACAGTTGAGCGGGTGATCGGCAGAGATCGCCCCTTTACCCGCTTGCGTTTCGGCAAACGGAATGCCAAAGCACTCGGCGAAACGGCGAAACGCCTCATGCGCCTGCGAGTAACGCACCCCACCACCGCACACCAACAGCGGTTTTTTCTTTGATAGCAATAAGGTCAGGGCATCATCCAACATGGCCTCAGTTGGCGGACGGCGCTCCAAACGGTGTACGCGCTTGCGAAAGAACGAATCGGGAAAATCATAGGCTTCGGCTTGCACATCTTGCGGCAGACACACCGTAACCGCGCCCGTATCGGCCGGATCGGTCAGCACGCGCATGGCATTGAGCATCGCACTCATCAGCTGCTCTGGGCGCGAAACGCGATCCCAATAGCGCGATACTGGGCGAAAACAGTCGTTGGTGCTGATCGATGCATCATGATACTGCTCCACCTGCTGCAACACCGGATCAGGCTGGCGGGTTGCAAACAGATCGCCTGGCAGTAACAAAATCGGCAAGCGGTTGGCGGTGGCTGTCGCGGCGGCCGTCACCATATTGGCCGCGCCCGGCCCTACTGATGAGGTGACCGCACAGATCCGGCGGCGTTTGTGCTGCTTGGCAAAACCGAGCGCGATGTGCGCCATCCCTTGCTCATTACAGCCTTGATACACCTGCAAGTCACCGGCATCTTGCTCCAACGCCTGCCCCAATCCCAGCACGTTACCGTGCCCGAAAATGGTGAAGATCCCGTGTACGAACTTCTCTTCCACGCCGTCCACGTCGATATATTGCTGGTTCAAAAATTTCACCAGCGCCTGTGCGGTTGTCATTCTCTCTGTGCGCATAGCCACAACTCCAGATTCCCTGCTACCGTCACGCTGCCCGCATAACGGCGGCACGCCTGCTTTCCGGCCAAGCCGGTGCCTTTGCTGTTCGCATTATTTCCATAACGATTACTTTATAGAATATTTATTTCATTTAAAGATTTATTCGAAATAAAATTGCCGGAGTGTGATCCGCATGCGGTTAAGCAGCACACTGCCATCCACGCACGAAATCGAAAAAGACAGAAGACAGAAGACAGAAGACAGAAGACAGAAGACAGAAGACAGAAGACAGAAGACAGAAGAGTAACCCCGAGCCCAAACCGCGCCCAGCGCAAACAGCACTCGCTAGCTTAAGACAAACAAAACAATGCCAGCGGTGCTAATAAATCGAAGAAAATCAGCCCCCACCGATGGTGAACACCACCGGCGAGGTGACATGCGATACGCTCACTTACAGCGAGGCGGCCACATCTTGGCCGGACGTTTGAAACGCCAACCCCACGGCCAGTGATTGCAGAAGACATAAAGTGGCAGATTGCGAGCGAAACGCGCCGACTTGCGCTTCTTTAACCACGAAACACACATCGCTCAGTGAGGCTAACGGACTGATTTGACTATCGGTGATCACAATTTGGCGCGCGCCGGTTTGGGAGGCCTTTTCACTGACCATCACCGTCTCCTCGGCATACGGCGTGAAGCTGATCGACAGCACCACATCCTCACGGCCCATCAGATTAAGCTGCTCCGCCAGCATGCCACCGAGGCCATCGAGCAACACCACCCGACGCTCCAGATGACTCAAGGCATAGCGCAAATAGGCCGCGGCGCTGAACGAGCGACGCAAACCGATGACATAAATGGTCTGAGCTTGCTCCAGCAAATCGACCGCTCGTTGCATTTCATCGGCGGGAGTATGCACCACCAGCTGCTGCAATGCCTGCGCATTAGCACGAGCGAACTCCTGTAAAATATCGTGTGGCTGATCGGCGGCGCTAGCCCCTTCCATTTCCCGGAACAGACGTGCCCGCTCGGTGTAATTGGCGGTTTCCTTGACCAGATCTAGTCGAAATATCTGTTTCATTTCATTGAAACCGCTAAAGCCAAAGGTATTGGCAAACCGGATCAAGGTAGAGGGCGGCACATCGGCTTCTTTAGCAATCACCGCCACCGTCTGCATGGCCACGGTGTTTTTATTATCAATCACATACTTGGCAACCTGCTGCAGACGCTTACTCAGCTCTGCATAGCGGGCGCGGATTTGGTCTTGCAATTCGGCAAAATTCTTGGCACTGCTCACGCGAGTCTCCCCCGTTATATCCTTAGCTCTGCAGCGATGTTTACCGATGGCGAAACACCCTGATACCGCAGAAAAAGCGCGGACGCTGGTAATAAAGAATAGAATATCTGTTCTGTTATTCTATATCTATGAAAGATTTGAATAAATTAAGACACAAAAAAAAGCCGCCGCCTACCCTACTGTCTGCCGAACGGCATCGGGATCACAAAACAGAATAATGAAATCACTTTATGTTTAAATGAAATAAATATTTCATTATGCTTTTTGCATGACATCTTTGATCCTGCTGACAGAGAGAGAAACCGAATGGATATCGTACACAACTTTATCGGCGGCCAACTGACCGCGAGCCGCAGCGAACGTTTGGCCCCTGTGTTTAATCCGGCACTCGGTGAGCCGGTACGGCAGGTCGCCCTCAGTACCGTGGCTGAAGTCGAACACGCGATCAGTGTCGCCGATGCCGCCTTCCCTGCGTGGTCACGCACGCCACCACTACGCCGTGCCCGCGTGATGTTCCGCTTTAAAGCCTTGCTCGAGCAGCACAAAGACCGGCTGGCACGCCTGATCTCAGAAGAGCACGGTAAGATCCTGTCCGACGCCCATGGCGAGTTGGTGCGCGGCTTAGAAGTGGTCGAGTTTGCCTGTGGTATTCCGCATCTGCAAAAAGGCGAACACTCGGCCAATGTGGGAACCGGGGTCGATAGCCATTCACTGATGCAACCACTCGGGGTATGTGCTGGGATCACGCCGTTTAACTTCCCTGCCATGGTGCCAATGTGGATGTTCCCGATAGCGCTGGCTACCGGCAATACCTTTATCCTCAAGCCCTCGGAAAAAGATCCGTCACTGGCGCTGGCACTGGCCGAACTGCTAAAAGAAGCCGGTCTGCCCGATGGCGTATTCAACGTGGTGAACGGCGATAAAGAAGCGGTGGATGTTCTGCTGACCGATCCGCGCATTCAAGCGGTAAGTTTTGTCGGCTCAACACCGATTGCCGAGTACATTTACTCGGTAGCCTCGGCGCACGGTAAACGCTGTCAGGCACTGGGCGGCGCGAAAAACCACTGCATTGTGATGCCGGATGCCGATCTGGACATGACGGTGAACGCCATTATGGGCGCAGCATTTGGCGCGGCGGGTGAACGCTGCATGGCGCTGTCGGTGGCGGTAGCGGTTGGAGATGATGTGGCCGATGCCCTGATCGCCGGCGTCAAAGCCCGCATTGCCACGATGCGTGTCGGCCCAGGCATTTTACCTGCTGGTGAGCCCGAAAATGATATGGGGCCGGTGATCTCCGCCCAGCACCGCGCGTCTATCCTGCACTATATCGATTCGGGTGTAGAACAAGGCGCGACCTTGTGTGTCGATGGCCGAGCTTTTCAGGTCGCCGGTTATGAGCAGGGCTTTTTTGTCGGCCCAACCTTGTTTGATCGGGTCACGCCAGAAATGCGGATCTATCAAGAAGAGATCTTCGGGCCGGTGCTGTGCGTGGTGCGCGCCCCCGATTATCACACCGCACTGGAGCTGATTAATCGTCACCAATACGGTAATGGCACCGCCATTTTCACCCGTGATGGCGAAACCGCGCGTCAGTTTGGTGAGCAAGTGCAAGCGGGGATGGTGGGAATTAACGTGCCCATTCCAGTACCGATGGCATTCCACAGCTTTGGCGGCTGGAAGCGCTCAGTGTTTGGGCCATTAAATGTGCATGGCAGTGACGGCGTGCGTTTCTACACCCGCATGAAAACCATCACCAGCCGTTGGCCAGCGGGAGTGCGTTTGGAGCAACATAGTGGCACCTTTACCATGCCCACCCTCGAGTGATAGAAGCTCGATAACGTGCCAGAGCGCCGGCAAGTCAGAGCCATGCGCAAGTCGAAGGATAAAAATCCGCTCTAACACCCATAAAAAAGCCGGCATTGCCGGCTTTTTTATCAATCGGGTTTCTTACCGCGTGCTGAGCGTACTTGCTGTTCACGCTCTCTGTTCACAACGGCAATTTAGCCGATTGCTCAAAGAGGCTGACGAGCCGATTGCTCAAAGAGGCTGACGAGCCGATTAGGTGCGGCGATTTTTCATCTGCCGCTGTAAGTTCAGCAACAATTCTGCTTCGGCCTTAGGCAGCTCGCACTCTTGCATCAGCTCATCCAGACCGGCGCCCATTTCCGCCAGCTTGGTGGCGCGGCTATACAGGCGATGCTCAGGATCGATATAGGTCACTTCATTCAGTTTGACACTAAACTGCTCCTGCTTATCCACCAGCTGATGCAGTTCATTTCCCAGACCGATAAAGCCGCCACGCAGCTCTTCGATACTTTTTCCGGTCGTATCAAACTGACGTCGGGCGGCCTTCAGCAACACTTCGCTGGCCTCAACCCGACGCAGAATGGTTTTATGTTGCCGCCACAGAGAAATCAGGCTCCACGCCAAACCGGCACAGACCACACTCAGTACCGCTACGGCAACCATTAATCCAATCATTACAGACCACTCAACTCATCCCACTCATCGTTGGTCAGTAATTTATTCAAATCTACCAGAATTAACAACTCTCCATCGCGGTTGGAGACGCCCTGAATGAAGCGCGAGCTCTCATCGGTGCCCACATTTGGCGTTTTGTCGATTTCTGATGCACGCAGGTAAACCACTTCTGCCACGCTGTCGACCAGAATACCGATCACTTGCTGTTCGGTTTCGATGATCACAATACGGGTATTGTCGGTCACATCACTTGGATACAGGCCAAAACGGGAGCGCGTATCAATCACGGTCACCACGTTACCGCGCAGATTGATGATCCCCAGCACGTAAGAGGGCGCGCCCGGCACCGGAGCGATTTCGCTGTAACGCAGCACTTCACGTACCTGCATTACATTAACCCCGTAGGTTTCTTCGCCCAGATTGAAGGTTACCCACTGTAATACTTTGTCGCGGCTTTCGCCGGTATCGACAGCACTGCTGCTATTCATTGCTGATTCCTTAATGATTATTCACAACCGACTTCAATCATGATCCGCTGGGCAACCCGCTCCAGTGGCAGGATTTCCGCGGCAATACCGGCTTTAACAATGGCCTGTGGCATACCGTATACCACGCAGCTCTCTTCATCCTGTGCCCAGATAGTTGCGCCCTGCTCATGCAGCAATTTGGCACCATCGCGACCATCGGCGCCCATACCGGTCAGCACAACCGCCAGAACTTTGTCACGATATTGACGGGCACACGAGGCAAAGGTGATATCCACGCACGGCTTGTAGTTCATGCGCTCACCGCCATCGAGGATCCGAATGCGCATCGCCCCCGGACGGCCATCCAGCACCATCTGCTTGCCACCTGGCGCCAGATAAGCGGTGCCCGGTTGCACCACATCACCGTCTGCCGCTTCTTTGACGTTAATCTGACACAAGTTGTTCAGACGGCTGGCAAAGGCCGCGGTAAAGGTCGCAGGCATGTGCTGGATCAGCAAGATTGGATGCGGGAAATTACCCGGCAATTTAGTCAGGATATTTTGCAGCGCAACCGGGCCACCGGTTGAGGTGCCGATCGCCACCAGCTGATACACCTTGCCACTACGGCGGGTATTCAGCGCCGCCGGACGCACCGGACGGTTCTCCGCAGCAGGCGCTGCGGCACGCAGCGGCGTCGCACTGTTGCTGGTCGCTGGCGTGCGGCTCGCGCTTAAGCTGCTGGTCGCTGGACGCTGACTGAGCAGAGGACGCACCCGATGACGAGAGATAGAGATCACCCGCTGTTGCAGCAAGGTAATCGCCTCTTCCCGATCACGGGCGATATCTTCAAATTTCTTCGGCAGGAAATCGACGGCACCGGCGTCCAACGCATCCAGCGTGGCTTTGGCACCCTCATGGGTCAAAGAAGAGAACATCAGGATCGGCGTTGGCCGCACCCGCATAATTTCCCGTGCCGCATCAATGCCGTTCATCACCGGCATTTCGATGTCCATGGTGACGACATCAGGGCGCAACTGCTGCACTTTTTCGAGCGCTTCTTTGCCGTTGTTAGCGGTATCAATCACTTCCAGCTGTGGATGACTGTTCAGGATCTCACTGACACGGCGACGGAAAAATACCGAGTCATCAACAACTAATACTTTGATTCCCATTATCCCTCTACTTTTTTATCTCTTTTTTCGGGTCGTTATGACGGCAGGGATGTAGGCCAGCGCGCGCTGGCCCCAAGTCCTCAGCGATGGGTGTAATGTTTAAGCAGACCCGGTACATCCAGAATCAAAGCGATTCCGCCGTCACTGGTGATGGTGGCACCGGCCATGCCCGGCGTTCCTTGCAGGAATTTATCCAGCGCCTTAATCACCACTTCTTCCTGTCCGATCAGGGTATCGACCACAAAACCGATACGCTGATGGGCAATCTGTACAATCACCACATGGCCGAACTGCGGACGCTCCTGCTGGCATTCGCCGCGGGTTTTCGCCAGCCAGTCCTGTAAGTAAAACAGTGGGATGGCTTTGTTACGCACGATCACGGTCAGCTGACCATCCACACAATTGGTTTTGCTCAGATCCAGATGGAATATTTCATTCACGCTCGCCAGCGGCAGCGCGAAGGTTTGATTCGATACGCCAACCATCAGTGTTGGCAGGATAGCCAGCGTCAACGGCACTTTGATTTCCAAGCGGGTACCGCGCCCTTTGCTGGAATCAATGTGAATGGCACCGTTGAGTTTGGTGATACTGGTTTTCACCACGTCCATCCCCACGCCACGGCCGGAGATGTCGGAAATTTCTTTTTTGGTCGAGAAGCCCGGCGCAAAAATCAGCGCGTAAGCTTCATTGTCACTCAGGCGAGCGGCGGCATCGGCATCCATCATGCCGCGATTAACGGCGATCCCACGCAGTTTTTCTGGATCCATCCCCGCGCCATCATCTTCGATGATCAGCAGGATATGGTCACCTTCTTGGGAGGCAGCCAGACGCACTTTACCTTGCGCCGGTTTACCCGCTTGTACGCGGACATCCGGCATTTCGATGCCGTGGTCTACCGCGTTACGCACCAAGTGCACCAACGGATCGGCCAGCGCTTCGACCAAGTTTTTATCCAGATCGGTGTCTTCCCCGCTCAGCTCCAGTACCACCTCTTTTTTCAGGCTACGGGCCAAGTCGCGTACCACGCGCGGGAAACGGCCAAATACCTTACGGATTGGCTGCATGCGGGTTTTCATCACGGCGCCTTGCAGATCAGCGGTCACCACATCAAGGTTGGCGCACGCTTTGGACATCTCTTCGTCATCGCTATTGATGCCAAGGCTGATCAGGCGGTTACGCACCAGTACCAGCTCGCCCACCATGTTCATGATGTCGTCGAGGGTCTTGGTATCCACGCGCAAGGTGGTTTCCGGTTGCACGGCGTTAGACGCTGGCGCTTTACTGGTCGCCGCGGCCACAGGGGCAGCTGGCGCACTTTCTTCCCGAGCCACATTTGGCACTGAGGCTGGTGCTGGGGTTGGCGCGGTTGCAACAGCAGGCGCGGCTGGCGCTACCGGTGCGGCACTGGCGGATGCAGCTGGTAAACGGGTGACCGCAGGGCCTTTACCGGCACCGTGCAAATCATCGAGCAGACGCTCGAATTCGTCATCGGAGATCTCGTCACTGCTGGCCGAGGCCGGTGCGCGGGTGGCGGTGGCCGCAGGGCCTTTGCCAACACCGTGCAGGTCATCCAGCAGGCGTTCAAATTCGTCATCAGAGATGGCGTCGCTGCTCGCAGCAGGCGCGCTCTCGGTTGTTACTGCGGCCGGTGCCGCAGTGGCTGGTGCTAACGCTACTTCCGCTGACGCGCTCGGGCCTTTGCCTTCGCCGTGCAGGGCGTCGAGTAGGCGTTCAAACTCATCGTCGGAAATGTCGTCGATACCGAAGGTCTGTGGCGCAGCCGGTGGCTCGCTAGCCGCTTGCATTTGGGCCAGTGCATTCATTTCGGCCATCAGCAGTGCTTCGGCATCGGCAGCCGGAGCCACCGGAGCGGCGACAGGCTCTGGCACTACTTGCGGCGCGGCAGTCGGCTCTTCACACAGTTGGTGCAAGGCTTCCAGCAGCTCAGGTGCCGCCGGTACCGGCTCTTCGCCGTTTTGCACTTGCTGGAACTGCGCCACCACGGTATCCAGTGCTTGTAAAATGACATCCATCAGCGCCGAGTCAATCTGTCGCTTACCGTTACGCAGAACGTCAAACACATTTTCAGCGCCGTGACAGGTGTCAACCAGTGATGTCAGGGACAGGAAACCTGCGCCCCCTTTGACCGTATGAAAGCCGCGGAAGATGGCATTCAGCAGGTCTTTGTCATTCGGCTGTTGTTCCAGCTCTACCAGCTGCTCTGACAGACGCTCGATGATCTCACCGGCTTCAATCAGAAAATCCTGCAGAATGTCTTCGTCTAGTTCAAAACTCATCACTTGCCCCTGAAAATGATTCTGAATATCTAATAAGCGACGGATTGACGCCGGGCTTAAAAGCCTAAGCTAGAGAGCAGATCGTCCACGTCATCCTGACTTTGAACCACATCTGCGCGTTTTTCACGATCATGGATCGGGCCTTCGGCACAAATGGCCTGCGCGCGCAGATCTTGCTCTTGCAACGGATTCTCGACCTCGGTCATCCCGAACGACTTCATGATGTTGATCAGGTGCTCTTCCACCTCACCCACCAGCCCGGTCACTCGACGGATAATCTGGCCGGTCAGATCCTGGAAGTCTTGCGACATCAAGATTTCGGTCAGCTGGCTACGCAACTGATCGCTTTGCTGTTCGGTCGACTTGAGGAATTCATCCAGCTCCAGACACAGAGACTTAAATTCCCCCAGCTCCATTTCGCGGTTAAACAGCTTCTGCCACACCGGTAAAATGGCACCGGTTCGCTCCGCCAAGCTGTCCGCAATGGGGAACGCCGCATCGACCGCATCCATGGTGCGGTTGGCCGCCGTTTCGGTCATGCTAACCACGTAATTCAAGCGGCCTTGCGCATCCGGCAAATCCTGCTGGGTCAGTTGCGACAGGCGTGGGTCTAATCTGAATTCTGACAGGCCGCTGTGCAGTACCCGCGTCACTTTGCCCACTTCATTGAACAGGGTGTTATAGCTTTGCGACGCTAACATCTGGACGATCTGGTTGGCTTCTTCCTGCTGACCATTTTCCAGCAGTGCCACCAGCTCTTTGGCTTGTTCGAGCGTGATCATGGGATCTCTTCCGTTCAGTGGGGATTACTGGATCCGCACGAAAATTTTGTCTAGTTTCTCTTTCAAGGTCGCCGCAGTGAACGGTTTAACGATGTAACCGTTAACGCCCGCTTGCGCCGCTTCGATAATCTGTTCACGCTTGGCTTCTGCGGTCACCATCAATACCGGCAGATGCTTGAGATCGGCATCGGCGCGGATGGTTTTCAGCAGGTCAATACCCTGCATACCCGGCATGTTCCAGTCGGTTACGACAAAATCAAAATCGCCGTTGCGCAGCATTGGTAAGGCGGTAGTACCGTCATCCGCTTCGTGGGTATTGTTAAATCCCAGATCGCGCAGCAGGTTCTTAATGATGCGTCTCATCGTAGAGAAGTCGTCAACGATAAGGATTTTGATATCTTTGTCCAAAGTAGCCTCCAATGAGGTGTAGTGCTCAATTGAGTGAATAAAACGTGCCGCTTCTTATACGGCTGACCAAGCATGCAGCTTGGCCCGCAGACGGTGCATCGTCTGACTCAGAATCTGGCTGATCCGCGATTCGCTTACGCCAAGTACGGCGCCAATTTCTTTTAAATTCAATTCTTCATCGTAATACAGTGACAACACCAGGGCTTCGCGCTCCGGCAGGCTGCGAATGGCATCGGCCAGTGCCTGCTGGAAGTTGTCATTTTCCACGCCTTGAAACGGTAAATCGTCGTGACGGGCTTCTGGCGCAAACGCCACATCCTCGGGCACGCCGAGGTCATCAAAGCCAATCACTTTACCGCCGTTCACGTCTTGCAGCATGTGGTGGTACTCATCCAGTGAGACCTCCATATACGCGGCCACTTCGTGATCACGCGGATCGCGACCGAGCTGTTTTTCTAAATTTTCGATCGCTTCCGTAATGCTGCGACTGTTGCGGTGAACAGAGCGCGGGATCCAGTCGCCACGTCGGATCTCATCCAACATCGCGCCACGGATCCGAATGCCGGCATAGGTTTCAAAACTGGCCCCTTTGCTGGCATCGTAATTTTGCTGAGCTTCCAGCAGGCCAATCATGCCGGCCTGAACCAGATCTTCGAGCAGTACACTCGGTGGCAAGCGCCCCATCAGATGGCAGGCTATACGCTTCACCAGCGGAACATGGCGCATCAGCAGGCTGTTGCGATCCTGACATTGGCTGTAAGCCAGGGCTTTACTCACGACACTCTTCCTCCCGTATCATGACGGGACGGCGCAATAAGCGCTCGACGAAAAACTCGAGATGTCCTGTCGGGTGGTTCGGTGCCGGCCAACTGCTGGCGCGCTGGGCCAAGGTGTTCAAGGCCAACGCAGCCGGCGATTGCGGGTACGCATCCACCACCACTTTTTGCTTACGCACCGCCAACCGGACATGTTCATCCAGCGGGATGCAGGCCACCAGCTCTAAGCTGGCATCCAGAAAACGGTCAGTGACCCGACTCAGTTTGCTGAATAAATCTAAGCCTTCGCGGTAACTGCGTACCATGTTGGCGACAATCTTAAACCGGGTCAGGCCATGCTGACGGTTGAGCACCTTCATCAGGGCATACGCATCAGCAATTGAGGTCGGCTCGTCACACACGGTAACCAGCACGTCTTGCGCCGCGCGCGAGAAGCTCATCACCATGTCAGAGATCCCCGCCGCGGTATCAATCAGCAGTACATCGACCTGATCTTGCAGCGAGCTAAACGCGCGGATCAAACCGGCGTGCTGCGCCTCCGACAAATCGGTCATCGACTGGGTACCCGGCGATGCGGGGATCACCTTCAGGCCGTATGGCCCTTCCACGATGATATCTTCCAGATCGCACAAACCGGCCAGCACATGTGACAGATTGCGCCCCACTCGGATCCCGAGCAGCAGATCGACATTAGCCAGACTTAAGTCGGCATCAAAAATCATTACCCGCAGTCCTTTACGGGCCATAGCTACCGCCATGTTTAAGGTGATGTTGCTTTTCCCTACACCACCTTTACCACCAGTAACGGCGATAACCTTGGTTTTGGCCGGCTGTACCAGACTTCGTAAACCGCTGGCTTGATCATTTAAAACTGCATTACTCATAGAGGTCCGCTGCCTGAGGCTGAGCACGCTCGCTCGTCCAAAAATGCTGTACAGAGATGTCCTTATCCAACAATTCTGCCGCCCGTTTCACTAAGTTCTCCCGACTGGCAATCCGGATATCTTCCGGCACCCGCTGCCCGTCAGTGATGTAACTGATAGGTAAGGCGTTTTGAATCGTAACGCTCATTACCTCTCCCAAACTTAAGCTCTCATCCAGCTTGGTTAAAATGGTGCCGGAAAGGGGGATGCGCCGAAAATGTTCCACCGTTTCTTGCAGCACACTGCGCTGCGCGGTGGCCGGTAATACCAGCAGGCTCCGGATACGTTCGCCTTGGGTCTGCATCAGCGTGTTCAGCTGTTCTGTCAGGCGCAAATCGCGCTGACCCATACCGGCCGTATCCAGCAGGACAAAGTGTTTATGCCGCAGCTGATATAATACAGCGGCCAGTTCGTCCGCATCTTTAGCCGCCCGCACCGGACAGCCTAAAATTCGTCCATAGGTGGCCAATTGTTCATGGGCACCAATACGGTAGGAGTCGGTGGTCACCAAGGCGATATGCTCCGCGCCGTACTCCATGGCATAGCGCGCTGCCAGCTTGGCGATAGTGGTGGTTTTGCCCACTCCTGTCGGGCCAACCAGCGCAACCACGCCGCCGCGGCTGAGCAAATTGTCATCTGAAATCATCAGCTGATCGGTCAGCAGCTCCAGCACCAACGACCACGCTTGCGTTAATTCGGTCTTTTCTGGGATATAACCCACCAGCTGTTCCGCCAGATTATCGGGAAAGCCCATCTTCAGCAGACGGTCAATCAGCATGGCGCGTACCGGCTCTTTGCGCTCCATCTCCTGCCACATCAGGTTCGAGACCTGATGCTCCAGTAACCGGCGGATAGACTGCATCTCACTGCGCATCTGCTCAAGGGCGCGCTGATTTTCTTGTGAGCGTGAGCGCGGGCGCGATTCGGTATTGGAAAGTGGATCAAGGTTGGCGTAGCGCGCGCCACCGTTCACCGGCGCATCAGCACTCGCCTGACGGCTCGCATCATGGCGCGCCGCGCTGCCTACCGCGCCTTGGCCGGCGTTGCTGCCAAGCGAATTAGGCATCCCCGCCGCCTGACTTTGGCTATCAGGTCGGCCTTCTTGGCGAAAACGCTGTTGGCGATCCAGCAAGGCGCTCAGGGAATCAGCCGGCGCGTCGTCTTGCTCACGACCACGGGCATAAAACGATGGCAAGGATGACGGTGCGCTGTCCGCAGCTGGCGCGCGATTATTCGCTGGCGCATAGCCAAAACCCGGCTGCGCAGACGTTGCGCCCGGCTTAAGCCCCTTGCCCTCTTCCATCAGTCGCTTGCGCGCAGCGGTCAGCTGGCTAACCAGCTCACGCTTGATGGCTTCATTGTCATCCTGCCGGCTGACCGGCGCGGCGGAAGCGGCGTCATCAAACGCGGCTACAATCTCAACCCCGCCTGCCACTTTCTTATTGGACATGATGACGGCATCCGGACCCAGATGCTCTTTCACCTGCTCCAGTGCTTCGCGCATGTCTTTGGCAAAAAAACGTTTGATCTTCAACACTGACCCCTGACGGTTTTATCGCCCGACTGAATTAACGATTCGAATTTGTTTATCATCCGGCACTTCCTGATAAGAAAGCACCCGTAAGCTTGGTATCGCGTTTTTCACAAAACGCGCCATGGTGGAGCGCAGTACCCCGGATGTCAGCAGTACCGCAGGTTCACCCTGCAGTTCCTGATCTTGCGCCGCCTGCAGCAGAGATTGTTGCAAACGTTCAGCCAAGCCCGGCTCAATGCCACCAGCATCGCCGCCCGCCGCCTGCATCGTTTTATGCAACATCTGTTCCAGCTCAGGGGCCAAGGTAATCACCGGCAATTCGCCCGCGTTACCGTTAATCTCCTGCACAATCATGCGGCGCAGCGCAATACGTACCGCAGCCGTCAGCACATCCGGATCTTGGCTACGCGGCGCATATTCGGTCAGGGTTTGTACGATGGTGCGGATATCGCGCACTGGAATGGCTTCGCTCAGCAGGTTTTGCAGCACTTTGACCACAGTACCCAGCGGCAGAGTTTCCGGCGTGAAGTTCTCCACCAGTTTCGGCGCACTGCGTGACAGCATCTGCAGCAGGTTTTGTACTTCTTCGTGACCAATCAGCTGCGAGGCGTTGTTGATCAACACCTGACTGATGTGGGTGGCCACCACCGTGGCCGCATCCACTACGGTGTAACCCAAGGCTTGCGCATGTTCACGCTGCTCAGGGGCTATCCACACCGCTTCCAGACCAAAGGCCGGATCGCGGGTTGCCTGACCATCAATGGGGCCAAAAACCTGACCGGGATTGATAGCCAGCTCACAGTCGTGACGGATTTCCGCCTCACCGTAATTCACGCCCATCAACACGATGCGATAAGTGCTCGGTTGCAGCTCAAGGTTGTCGCGAATGTGCACAGAAGGCAGCAAAAAGCCCAAGTCTTGCGACAGCTTCTTACGCACCCCTTTGATCCGCTCTAACAGCTCACCGTTTTGGCTGCGATCCACCAGTGGGATCAGGCGATAGCCCACTTCCAGCCCGATGATGTCAATCGGCTGTACGTCATCCCATGACAGCTCGCGCAGCGGCGCAGGCAAGGCTTCGGTCGGCGCGTCGGCTTGCTCTTTTTCCTGCACCGCCCGTTTTTTCTGCTGCTCCAGCTTCCAGTACACCAAACCGGCACAGGCCAACGCCAAGGACAAAAACGCAATGTGCGGCATGCCCGGCACAATCCCCATCACGAACAGAATGCCGGTGGCAATCATCAAGGATTTCGGGTTGCCGGTCATTTGCTGCACCAGCTGCTCGCCCATGTTCTCGGAGCGGTTCTGACGGGTCACCATGATGGCCGCCGCGATAGACAGCAGCAGCGATGGGATTTGCGCTACCAGACCATCACCGATGGTCAGCAGGGTGTAGATAGACAATGCTTCACCGGCGGACAACCCATGCTGGATCATGCCGATGAAAAAACCACCGATGATGTTGATAAACAGGATCAGGATACCGGCGATGGCATCGCCTTTAACGAATTTGGAGGCACCGTCCATCGAGCCGTAGAAGTCAGCTTCGCGGGTCACTTCTTCACGGCGGGAGCGGGCTTGTTCTTGGTCAATCAGACCGGCGTTCAAGTCGGCGTCAATCGCCATTTGTTTGCCGGGCATCGCATCGAGGGTAAAGCGGGCGCTCACCTCGGAGATACGGCCCGCACCTTTGGTCACGACCATGAAGTTGATGATCATCAAGATGACGAACACCACAATACCCACAGCGTAGTTACCGCCGATCACCACGTTACCGAACGCTTCGATCACCTTACCGGCCGCTTCCGGGCCGTTATGACCTTCCAACAACACCACGCGGGTCGAGGCTACGTTCAGCGCCAAGCGCAATAGAGTGGCAATCAGCAGCACCGTTGGGAACGCCGCGAAATCCACTGGCCGCAAGGAGTACACCGACACCATCAGCACTACCAGTGCCAATGCGATGTTGAAGGTAAACGCGATATCCAGCAGCATGGCTGGCATCGGTAGCACCACCATGGCCAGCGCCGCCAGCACCAGAAGCGGGGTACCGAGTCCGCGCAGCAGTTGTGTTTTATCCGATGGCAGTTTGCCCAATACCGCTTGGAGATTCATGAACAGCAGACCTGATCGTGCACTAAATTTTAGTTCAGCCGCCGTATCTTGCTGCCAGACGCACGCTAACTCGCGTTTTGCGAGCGGCGGCGCGTCTAAAAATCACACAAAACAGTGCGCTATCTCATTGAAGCGACGATAAATTGGCTGAACACCGTCAATATCTTGGTTTAAAGCAATATGAGTGCCAAGATTAACGGCGCAGATCGTCCGGAATTGGGAGCTCGTCCGGCAATGGAATTGGCCGACGGAAGGTTTTGCCCTTGCGGTATTGTTGCAGCTGGAATACATAAGCCAGCACCTGTGCAACGGCCATAAACAGGCCATCGGGGATCGGCTGCTCCAACTCGGCGCTGTGGTACAACGCCCGCGCCAGAGGGGGCGCGGGGACTATCGGAATATCGTGAGCATTAGCAATTTCCCGGATCTTCATCGCCGTGAAGTCGACCCCTTTAGCCACCACCACCGGCGCTTTATCCACATCACGCTGATAGCGCAATGCCACCGAAAAGTGCTCCGGGTTGGTGATGATCACGTCTGCCGATGGCACTTCGCCCATCATCCGGCGGCTGGCCATCTCACGTTGTAACTGACGAATGCGCCCTTTGATGTGCGGGTTACCTTCGCTGTTTTTGTATTCTTCCTTCACTTCCTGCTTGGTCATCATCAGCTTTTGGCTGTGATTCCACAGCTGATACGGAATATCAATGGCCGCCACCAAAATCAGGGTACAACTGAGCAGCAGAACAAACCACAGTAGTGAATCCACCGCATGGAAAATGTTGCGCGGGAAGGCTTCCAAGCTGAGCTGTGCCAAATCATTGCGCGTATTGAGCAGCAAGCGCCAGGTCACGACACCAATGAGCAAGATCTTAAGAATGGATTTACCCAGCTCAACCCAACTTTGCAGGCCAAACATCCGCTTAATGCCAGACATTGGGTTCAGTTTGTTGAACTTAGGCTGCATCGCCTCAACCGAGAAGTTAAAGCCGCCGATTAGCGATGCGCCCAACACCGAGGCGACAAACAGCAGCAGCAAAATCATCGCCAGTGACGGTAAGATATTCAGCAGCGCTTTACAGGCAATGGTAAGCAGCGCATCAGAATCGAACACTTCATCGCGGGTAAAGCTGAACAAGCGGTGCATCAGGCGCGCCAACGCCATGGCGAGGTTCTGACCAAACCACAATAGCGCCACCGAGCCCATCACCAGCACGATCACCGTGGCAAACTCGCGCGAACGCGCAACCTGACCTTTTTTACGGGCGTCTTCTAAACGCTTAGACGACGCCTGTTCCGTGCGTTCTTGGCCGTCGGACTCCGCCATCAGGCGCCTCCTTTACGGTTACGAATAGCTGCAGTGTACTGCGGCAAGCAGGTCAGCATTACAAACCATCCCCACAGGTCATGTGCAGCAAGGTACACATATCATCCAGCGCCACACGCCAATAAATATCATAGTGGCGCGGGAAGGCGGACAGCAGATACCAGAGAGAGAACAAGCCGCACAGCAAAATCAGACCAAAGCCGAGGCTGTAAACGTTAAGCTGCGGTGCGGCGCGGTTCATGATCCCCATCGCGATGTTGACGGTCAGCAGCGAGATAATCGCCGACAGCGACATACTCACTGAGCCCAGAAACAAAATGCCAAACCACTGACTCAGCAGATGGTAGCCTCCGGCGGTAATGCCGGTTTCCCCCACCGGTAAAGTGGTAAAACTGCGCACCAGCATCTCAATCATGATCAAATGACCATCGAGCAGCAAAAACACCAGCAGCGTCAGCATCATATAAATCTGACCCAGCAACGGCGTATTCTGACCACTGGCCGGATCGACCATTGAGGCAAAACCGAGGCTCGATTGCATACTCACCACCTGCCCCAGCATCACAAAAATCTGGGTCAGAAACTGCGAGATCATGCCAATCGCCACGCCAATTAAGATCTGTTGCGCGGTGATCAGCGCACTGTGCAGGCTAAACAGCTCAATGCCTTGTGGCATGGCCGGAATGGAGGGCAATGACGCCAGCGTTACCGCTACCGCCAACAGCAAACGTACCCGTGCTGGCACGAACGCCGCGCCAATGGCGGTCATGGTCATCAGCATGCTGCTGATACGGGCAAACGGCCACAAGAAACTGGCCCAAAACTGCATAATATTGCCCGATAACCAATCCATCAGCGGATCACCCGAGGGATGTCATCAATCATGGTGTAAAAGAAGTCCATCAGCTGACCGGTCATCCAGTGGCCGAGGAAAATCAGTGCCAAGATGGTCACTACCAGACGCGGCAAGAAGCTCAAGGTCTGTTCGTTGATCGAGGTGGCAGCCTGAAATACCGCCACCACCAGACCAATCAGCAACCCCGGTACCATAATGGCCGACACCATCACCAGTACCTGATAGAGCGCATGCTGAAAGATTTCTACAAAGGCTTCGGGAGACACCTGCGGTTCCTTGTTCTATGCAGCCACACGTCGATAACGTATGAAATTAATGAGTAAGATGCACTGAGACGCCAAACGGCAGCTTGTACATGCCGCAACCGCACGCACAAGTTACATGCTAAACCGCACTACATGCCAAAACTGCCGGCCAAGGTGCCTAAAACCAAATTCCAGCCATCCACCAGCACAAACAGCATCAGCTTAAATGGCAACGACACGATCATCGGCGACAGCATCATCATACCCATCGCCATCAACACACTGGCGACCACCAAATCGATAATCAAAAACGGCAGAAACAGCATAAAGCCAATCTGGAACGCAGTTTTCAGCTCGCTGGTCACAAACGCCGGGATCAGCACGGTCATACTGACCTGCTCCGGTGATTGCACCTTGTGACCGGATAAGCGCACGAAAGTGGCTAAATCGGTTTCACGGGTCTGTCCCAGCATAAAGGCATGCAGGGGCTTCTGAGCGCGGGTAATGGCCTCTTGGGCACTCACCTCTTCGCGCATATAAGGCTGCAGCGCATCTTGGTTGATCTTGTCCAGTACTGGCGACATCACAAACAAGGTCATGAATAAGGTTATGCCAATCAAAATCTGGTTAGACGGGCTTTGTTGCAGACCAATGGCTTGGCGCAAAATCGACAGCACCACAATGATGCGGGTAAACGAGGTCATCATGATGACAATCGCTGGCAAGAAGCTCAGCATGGTCATCAGGATCAACACCTGCAGCGATACCGAATAATCGGTGCCACCGCCTGGGTTATCGTTCATGGTGATGGCCGGAATACCGGTTCCCGCCGCCCATACCCCGGCCGGTAACAGCAACAACAACGGCAAGACAATATACAGCGGACGCTGCAACGTAGCCCGTAAGCTACGCAAGCGAGAAAAGGTCGGGAACATCAGTGAGCAGACTCGTTATCAGAAGCAGACGCAGCGGACTTGGCCGCCGACTTGCGTTTTTCCAGCAGGGCATTGAGCTGCTGCTGAAAGCCCGATGGCGGATTGGCGTGATTTTCCGGCGCGTCGCCCAACTCTTTGAGCAGGCTGATGCTTTGCGGCGTCACCCCCAGCAATAAACGCTGGCCTTCCACATTCACCACCATCAACCGCTCGCGCTGACCGAGCGCCTGTTGCTGCTCGACGCGCATATTGCCGTGCCCGTTAAACGGCAAGCGCATACGCTTGGCAACCCAGCCCAATCCAACAATCAGCCCCAGCACCAGCAGCAGTGACATCAGCGCCATGCCGATATTCATGTCCGGCTGGGCAGACCAAGCCGGTAACGGCAGCAACGCGGCTGCCGGTAAAAGACGTTTCATGCTTACTTCAGCTTCTTGATGCGTTCAGTTTGGCTGATCACATCGGTCAGACGGATGCCGAACTTGTCGTTCACCACTACCACTTCACCGTGCGCGATCAAGGTGCCGTTAACCATCACGTCCAGCGGCTCACCGGCAATACGCTCCAGCTCCACCACCGAACCTTGGTTCAGTTGCAGCAGGTTACGGATGCTGATCTGACTGCGACCCACTTCCATGGAGATGGTCACCGGAATGTCCAGAATGCTGTCCAGACGCTTACGCTCGTTTGGATTGAGCGGCACGCTTTCGTCCTGCAGCTCTTCGAGCTCGGCACGCTTGACGCCATCGTCTTCCACGCCCATTTCGCTAGCCCACTGCGCGGCCAGTTTCTCCTGATCGGTTGTCATATCACTCATCGTCTAACACCACAATTTCATCGAGTAATTTATCGCTGCCCCGGATCAGGGACAGTTCACTTTTCATCACCTCCGGCCGTTTCAGACGCTCGGTGATCTTGAGGGCCAGATTCTCATTGGCCTGCCCTAACTGGGCACGGAAGCTCGGCAGGTCTTCAACATATACCAGCAGGTTTTCCGGCATATCCACCGGAATAATGTCGCCCGCTTTCATGTTCATCAGATCGCGCAGCGTCAGATCGACATCCAACAATTTGGCGCGCAGATCGACGTTGATCTCCATGATCTCTTCACGCAGGGCCTTGCCCCAACGCATGTCGGTGTCGCTCTTGTCACCTTGAACACCGGCATCCAGCAGTTCACGAATTGGCTCCAGCATCGAATACGGCATGGTGATGTGCACATCGCCACCGCCGCCATCCAGTTCGATATGGAACGAGCTGACGACTACCACTTCGGTCGGGCTAACGATGTTGGCCATCGCTGGGTTCACTTCAGAGTCAAGATAATCGAACTCGACATCCATCACCGGTCCCCACGCCTCTTTGTAATCACCAAAGATCAGCTTGAGCAGCATCTGGATAATACGGCGCTCGGCAGGGGTAAATTCCCGCCCTTCCACTTTATTAGGGAAGCGGCCATCACCGCCGAAGAAGTTTTCCACCAAAATGAACACTAAGCGCGCTTCAAGCGTGATCAACGCAGTGCCCTTCAGCGGACGGAAACGCACCATGTTCAAGCTGGTCGGCACAAACAGGGTGTGCACGTATTCACCAAACTTGAGCATTTGTACGCTGTTGATCGACACTTCGGCAGTGCGGCGCATCATGTTGAACAAACTGATGCGCATGTGACGGGCAAAACGTTCGTTAATCAGCTCCAGAGTCGGCATCCGGCCACGGACAATCCGATCCTGCGAGGAAAAGTCAAAGGCCTTCACACCCTGTGATTTCGGCTGCTCCGGCGCATCGTCAACGACATCGTCCACCCCGTGTAACAGGGCATCAATTTCGTCTTGTGAGAGGATATCAGACACGGGCTACCTTACTGCATGACATAACTGGTTAACAGGATCTGTTCAACGGCAGGTGCGTTGACCAGTTTTTCCATCGAATCACGCACCTCTTTGAGGGCCTGATCACGCAACAATTCGCGGCTGCGCGGATCGCGCCACTGCTCTACGGTAGCCGCAGAGAAGGACGACAAAATAATGCTTTCAATCAACGGTAAGTTGGCTTGTACCAAGGCGCGATCGGTTTCACTGCGTACCAGCAGTTGCACCCGGATCTCCACCAAGCGATCGCGCAGACCACCGGAGACATTAAACACGAATGGGCGCGAGGTATTCACATACATCGCCATGGTGCCCAATACCGGCGAGAAGCCTTTTTTCGGCAGGGATTCGCTCTTATCCGCAGCAAACCAGTAGTAACCACCGGCGCCCGCGCCAATCACCAGCAGCGCGATCAGGCCGATAATCAGCCAGCGTTTTTTATTATTGCCGCTGGCGTTGCCATCCAGCGTAAGGTTCTCTGCCATCTGTTCTCTTTTCCTAATAATGTCTGACGGGAGCGGGGAAACCGTCTTACGCGTAGTAATCGACCGCGTGTGCGCTGCCGGTGACTGTGTGCTGCTGTACCGTCAGGGCCTCGTCAGTACCGACATCGCTGCCATTGCCGAGGCTGCTACCAGAGTGTCCGGGCGCGCCGCGCAGATCCTGACCTTGGCCCGACGCACCGCCTTGCTGTTGCTGGCTTTGCTGCTGAACCTGCGTTTGTCCCAGTTGGATCCCTTGCTGGGCCAGCATTTCACGCAGCCGTGGCAAGGTTTGCTCCAGTAACTCGCGCGCATGGCTGTTTTGCACCACGATCCCGACTTGCGCCTGATCCTGATTGAGGTGCAATTTAATCTGCAAATTGCCCAGCTCTGGCGGGTCCAGACGGATTTCCACCGTATCCAGCTTGCGATTAAGCAAAAACTGTACCTGTTCTTGCAAGGCTTGCGCACTTTGTTCCGGATGACGCAGCGGCAGCGGCGTAGGCGCTTGAGGTTCAGGCTGACGTATTGCCGACAGACCGTTATTGCCCTGCGCTTGGCGCAAGCTGTCGAGAAAATCGTGGGTGGCCGCTTGTGGATGCGCGGCTGTCGCTGGGGTGTCGGTGGCCTGATGAGTGGCGGCTTTGGTCGCGGCCAGCAGGGTGCTATCCGCTTTGCTGGTCGCTTTATCGCTTGGCTCATCGGTGCCGAGCAACATTTTTAAGGCACTCTCGGTATGCTGCGAAGATACCGCCGAAGCCTCCGCTTTGGACTCGCCGGCGCCTTTTAATGCCGCTGCCATTTGCTCGGCGCTGGCGTTCAGTTTGCCACTGGCATCTAATTCTGCGCTCGGCACTTGCGTGCGGTCTGACACACCGGTCAACTGACTCAAGGCGTTCACGTTCGCTTCTTTGCTAGCACTGCCTGCGCCGCCCTCGGCACCTTTTGCTGACTGCAGCGCCTGACGGCTCGCGGTGATTTGCTGCAGCCACGGATCATCACTGGCACTGGCTACAGTCTCGGCTTTGCTGGCTGCACTATTGGCATCCATGCTTGGCGAAGCCTTGGCGGACGCTTCGCTCTCTGCCTCGGAAGTATCGATAGTCAGGGTCTTGTCACCGCTAGCCGAGTCGTCAGCCGCCTCTTGCGGCTTAGTCGCAGCAGTGCCGGCAGTATCCGCATTAGCATCTACCGCGAGATCTTTTTTGTCTTTATTCGCGGCCGCTTTATCTTTTTTATCGGCTTTGTCGGATTTATCAGACTTATCGGTTTTGTCGCTTTTATCGGTATTGCTCGCCTTATCGCTGGCCGCCATGTTTGCATTGTTATCTGCTTTTTTACCGGCGGCATCTTTTTGCCGCTCATCACGCTGCTGCGCTTTGTTCAGGCATTCATCAAAGCGACCGCCCGCAGAGGCTGAGCGTGCAGAGCCCGACGTCGGAGTCGAAGTTTGAGACACGGAGCCGGCACTGCCAGCGGCGGGTGGCGCGGCGGGAAGAAGAACGGATTGTGGCATCTCAACCTTCCTTAGGATAATTAATCATGCAGGGAACAGAGCGCGGCTGACCGGCCAAGCAAAATGCGGCGCAGATCAAATCGCGTCAATTACTCAACCATACGAGCAAAAAGCACGCCAACAAATTGACACCCTGCCAAGATGCTTGCGGCTAAGATAGTTGCGTCAATCACATCCGCGCGAATCAAACCAGTGCGCTTTAGCACCCTACGTCACTCAACGCAGCTATCTGCTGCATGCGGATTAACGCTGAGTTTGTAAACGGCGCAGCAACTGCGCCGCCATCTCATCATTTAATTTTTGCTCTTCGCGCGCGGCTTTTTGCTGCTTTTGTTTTTCGCGGCGCTCTACCAGCATTTCGAGGGATTTGCGTTTTTGCTTGGCATCCAGCCACAGCTCACGCGCCCGATCCGCTTGCTCTTCAAAGGTGCGGCGGGCATAGTTTTGTTTGACCAGATTCTGATCCAAATGGCCAATAAACTGCTGCAGATGGTGATATTCACTGGCGTTTAAACCAGCACAACCGCGCTGTGACATCTGTTGGCAGTAGTCATAGCGATACTCATGGATCCGCTCCATCTGCGCCTCATGCATGCTCAATTGCTGACGCGCTTGTGACAGATGGCCGGAGGCATCTTGCTCTTTTTTACCGGCTTGCTCTAACAGTAAATCCAAGGCTTTCATGTTGCATTAACCTCTGCGTCAACCACCGAGCAGAACCTGTTTCAGATCACTGACACAGCGATCAAACGGCCAGACATCTTTCATACCTTGCTGCAGGTACTCATCGACCTTCGGTTTAAAATCAATCGCCTGATCCACCCGTGGATCATTGCCGCGCTGATAAGCGCCGATGGCAATCAGATCCTGATTGCGGTTGTAGGTGGCACAAATTTGCCGCACCGCGCGTGCCATCAGTTGATGCTCATCGCTCGTAATCGCTGGCATCACTCGGCTCACCGAGCGCTCAACATCAATCGCAGGATAGTGACCGGCATCCGCCAACTGACGCGATAACACAATGTGACCATCGAGAATGGCCCGTGAGGCATCGGCAATCGGGTCTTGCAGGTCATCACCTTCACTCAGTACGGTAAAGAATGCGGTGATCGAACCCTTCCCTTCCGCACCATTACCGGCGCGCTCCACCAGTGCCGGCAGTTTGGCAAATACCGACGGCGGATAACCTTTGGTGGCCGGCGGCTCGCCGACGGACAGCGCGATTTCCCGCTGAGCTTGAGCAAAACGGGTCAGTGAGTCCATCAGCAGCAGCACATCTTGCCCCTGATCGCGAAAATATTCGGCGACCGTCAGCGCAGTCTGGCAGCCTTTCAGACGCATCAACGGTGACGAATCCGCCGGCGCGGCGATCACCACCGAACGACGACGTCCTTCTTCACCTAAAATTTCTTCGATAAATTCACGCACCTCACGGCCACGTTCCCCGATCAGGCCCACCACCACCACCTGCGCGGTAGTACCGCGGGTCATCATGCCGAGAGTCACCGACTTACCAACACCGGAGCCGGCAAACAGGCCAATACGCTGGCCCTTGCCTACCGTCAGCATGCTGTTGATGGCCTTGATGCCGACATCCAGCACTTCATGGATCGGTTTACGTTGCAGCGGGTTAATCGGCGCGGCAGAAAAGTCGGCGCTTTGCTGACAGCGCAGCGGCCCTAAGCCATCGAGCGGACGGCCAACACCATCGATAATGCGGCCTAACAGCTCCGGCCCCACCGGGATCCCTTGCTTGCTGACAATCGGCGTAACGCGCGCCCCCGGTAACACGCCAGTTAACGGCTCGGTGGGCATCAAAAATAGGGTATCGCCGCTAAAGCCGACCACTTCAGCTTCCATCTCTCCAGAGACAGTTTCAATCAGGCACAGACTACCGACCGGCGCGCGACAACCAATGGCTTCCAAGGTCAGCCCGACCACGCGCACCAGTTTACCGGCCGCCACCGGCTTATCGGCAAGATTGCGGCATTGATAAGCGGCCAGCGACTCACGCAGGGACATGCGCGGTCTCCGCATCGCTGCGCTGTGGCTCAGCATTGGTATCAGAAAGGGAATTGGCCTGCTCTGGCGTTAGCGGCTCTGGAGCTGGCTCATCTGGCACTAGCTCGGGCGGTGCCGGCGGCATGCGATCATGCGCGGCCTGTACCGCTTCATCCAGCGCTTCTAAGCGGCGATGGTTCACATGGCGAAATTGCTCCAGCACTTGCGCCAGACGCTGCGCCATATCACAGCGCACTTGCGAGACATGCTCACTGACCCGCACATCGCCCCGCGCCATCGACGGATCGGCGCGCAAACGCCAACCCTGCTCACGAATTTGCTCTGGCGAATAGTGCTGCTCAACGCACGCCAAATCCTGCGGATGCAGACAGATTAACGGATGCTCGGCAGCAACCGGCAGCGCGGCAATGGCTTGGCGCAAGGTATCTAGCAATACTGCCGGATTAAGACTGACCTCGGTTTGCGTCACTTCGCGAGTCAGCGTCAGCACCATTTGCAGCAGTTGCTGCTCGAGCTGGGTGTCGATATCGCGCAAAGGCTGATGCAACTGACTCAGCGCCTGCGTCAACGCCTGCACATGCTGCGCGATTTCGGCTTGCCCTTCGGCAATGCCCTGCTCACGGCCTTCGGCCAGCCCTTCAGTGAAACCGGCGCTCTTACCTTCGGTGTGACCGGCGGTAAAGCCTTCTTGTTTGCCTTCGGCGTGACCGGCGGCAAATCCCTCATCGCGGGCGGCCTGATGAATTTGCTCCAGCTCTTCGGCGGTCAGCGCCGGTACGCTCTCTTCCTGCTCCGGCTCGGGATCCGGCCAGCGGATTGTGCGGTTATAGCCCAGCGCGTTTAAGGTGCTTTCATCTAGCACCTCGTGGCTGTAATCAGGCAGCGACCAGCTTTCAAACTGCTCGGCTGCGGTCTCATCAGGGCGCACATAGCGGCCGGTTTGACGCTCATCCATCTGGTTACCTCACCGCTTAGATAAACTGATCGCCACTGCCAGGGCTGTTGATCACAATCTCGCCGGCATCGGCCATCCGACGGATGATGGCCAGCACCTCTTTCTGCGCGGCCTCCACATCGGCGACCCGTACTGGGCCCATGGCTTCCAGATCTTCGCGCAGCATTTCCACCGCACGTTTGGACATATTGCGGTATACCTTTTCGCGCAAATGTTCGTCGGCGCCTTTGAGCGCGCGCTGCAACACATCGTTCGGCACTTCGCGCAGCAACATCTGGATACCGCGATCTTCCACGTCCATCAGGTTGTCGAACACAAACATCAGATCGTGGATCTGCTGAGCCAGCTCTTCGTCGTGTTCGCGCAGAGAATCCATCAATGGCGATTCGATAGAGGTGTCCAGATAGTTCATGATCTCGGCCGCCGCCTTCGGTCCGCCCATCTTCGCAGACTGGGCACCGGCTTGACCGGCAAACTGTTTCTCCATGATGTCGTTCAGCTCTTGCAGCGCGGCTGGCTGAACTTCGGACAAGTTGGCAATACGCATGGTCAAATCCAGACGTACCCGCTCTGGGAACTGGGCCAAGATACTGGCCGACTGATCCGGCTCCAGATAGGCCAACACAATGGTCTGGATCTGCGGGTGTTCGTGCTGGATGATGCTGGCCACCTGACGCGCATCCATCCACTTGAGGGTATCCAAGCCTTTGGAACCACTGGACAAGATGATCTGATCCACCAGATTGCTGGCTTTATCTTCACCCAGTGCCGCCACCAAGGCATTACGCACGAAGTCATGGCTACCGACACCAATGCTGGTGAATTTCTGGATATCATCCACAAAGCGGCGATGCACATACGACACCTGATCGTGACCCGGGTCGAGGGTGACCGCCATCTGACGGCCCAGTTTCTGCACCTGCTTAGGCTCGAGTTTGCTGAGAATGTTACCGGCGTCTTCTTCGCTCAGGCTCAGCAACAAAATCGAGGCCATCTCCAGCCCCGACATCGAGACCGAAGGGGCCAGCTCATTATCATTTGTCATGGTTTTCCAGCCAGTACTTAATTACTTGCGTTGCCAACTCAGGCTCGTTCGCGGCCAGAGCCCGCACGGCTTTCACCAGATCTTCATCTCGGTGCAAGTTCGGCAGCTCCAACATACTGCCTATCGACAGGGTGCTGTCTTCCAAATCACTACTGAGCAATTTGAGCTCGTCTTCTTGCAGCAATTCGTTTTCGGCATCTTCTTGCAGCTGCTTGTCGATCTTCGGATTGAGCAGACGCTGCATCGCCGGACGCACCAGCACCAGCAGCAGAACCACCACCACCAGCGCAGCAGACAGATATCGAATGCTCTGACGGAAGTTCTCACTTTCCCAGAACGCCGGCTCGGTAATATCGGCCAAGGCATCGGTGGACGCGAAAGGTACGGAGACCAGCTCCAGCACGTCGCCGCGCTTCATGTCCATACCCAAGCCGCCAATCAGCAAGCGACGTAAGTTTTCCAGCTCAGCATCATTACGCGCCACCCGCACCGCATTGCCGGTATCCGGCGCCGTACCCGGCTTGTAATCCACCGCCACTGAAACGCTCATTTTCTCCAGCTGACCGGTCGCCTGACGGGTGTGCTTAATGGTGGTATCCACCTCGTAGTTACGGGTCGATTCTTTGCTAAAGCTACCGTCGGAAAGCTTGTCACCGTTTTGCAGCGCTTTGACATCCTGCGGAATCGAAGAGTCCGCCGGCGGCTGATTGCTCAGCGCACCCGGTACGCCCGCCACACCACGACCACGGTTCACGTTCTCGCGGCTAAACTCACTGCGCATCGCCGGTTTGTCTTGGTCAAACTGCTTCTGCGTCTGTTCGCGCTGGGTAAAGTCCATCAGCACGCCAACTTCGGCGGTATAGGCGCCCATCCCCAAGACAGGGATCAGGATGGAGTCAATCTTTTCGCGCAGCGCTTTTTCTTGCTGCCGCTGTAAGTCAAATTCCCGACGCTGGGCCATTGACGCTGGATCTTGGCTGCCGGAATTCAGCAAACGACCGGTTTGATCGGAAACCGTCACCCGCGTGGTGCTCAATCCCGGTACGGCCGATGCGACCATATCCACAATCGAGTCCACCTCTTCCTGAGTCAGGCTCTTACCGGCGCGCAGCGTCACCATCACGCTGGCACTGGCGTTGTTCTGATCGCGGATAAACACGCTCTCACGCGGCAGCGCCAACAGAACCTGCGCCTTCATCACGTTGCGAATTTGCTCAATCGCCGACGCCAACTGCCGCTCACGGCTTAGCTTCAGGCGCTCCCGCTCCAGACGCTGCGAAACCCCAAAGCCCATGTCACTGAGCAAGATGCTATCGCCGTTATCAGCCGGTTTATCCAGCCCAGCGCGGGTCAGCATCAATTGGACTTTTTGGTATTGGTCTTGAGCGACCTTGATGGTGTTGCCATCGAGTTTGTAGGGCACTTTGTTCTGGTCAAGATAGTCCAGCGTCTGCACCAACTCTTCGTTACCGTAAGTGCCAAGCGGACGCATTTCTGGCTCTTGAGCCCAGAAAAAAGCAAAGATAATCAGCGCAATACAAATTGCGACTGCCACGACCAAGATCAGCTGGCGTAGCCAGTCGACCTGCGAGAGAAATTCAAAGCGCGAGGAGCGCTCACCCAGATCCGGATTTTGTCCGGCACTACCTGCGCCCACCGGATCGGTTGCTGTTGCTAAAGTTGTACTGGAGTCTGCCATAATTCAACCGCGTGCCGTCAGACAGGCATACTCATGATTTCTTTATAAGCTTCAAGCAGCTTATTACGTACCTGTACCGTCGCCTCAAAGGCCACGGAGGATTTTTGCCCCGCGATCATCACATCTGCCAGCCCAACACTGTGATCGCCGGCGTCAAAGCGCGTCGCCATGGTGTTAGAGGCCTTTTGCAGACCGTTGACATGGTTGATGGCATCCCCTAATAAAGCAGAGAAGTCCAAAGCACTGTTCTGCGCCGTACCCGTTACCGGCAGGCTGCGCGCGGATCCCGCAGCATCCAGAGCCATGCTCTTCATTTCTTGCTGTATTGCGGACAATTCCATCCTCAAACTCCATCGTCAAAACGTCATCAGAACGACTTAAATTAAGATTAATTACCCCTCATGCAATTTAGATACCACATCCGGCGAACCAAAATGTGGCATCACTCGCATCGAAATCACCAAGATTTGCTGTAGCAAAAAACGCGATGAGGGATTACTGCGGTATCGCTATCCCGCTATCGCGCATGCGGGCCAGTTTGTAGCGCAAGGTGCGAGGGCTAATGCCGAGGCGCTCCGCAGTTTCGAGGCGGCGCCCATCGCAGGCGTGCAGCGCCTGTAAAATCAAGTTGGCCTCCTGCAAACGCAGGTCACCATCGAGGGTAGCCGCCGAGGTCGCGCTTATCGCAGGATCCTCGTTTGCTTGGGATAACGCTACGCTCAGAGCATCTTGCTCCGCATGGCTCACCGCAGGGGAAGACTCACTCAGGGATAGCGTCATGGCCGTTTGACACTGCTCAGGCTCCAGCAAAATGTCATGCACGCCGATTTCATCGCTAGCGGATAAGATCAAGGCGCGCTGCATCACGTTGTCCAATTCACGCACGTTGCCCGGCCAGCGGTAACGGCGCAGCAGCTGCGCCGCGTCGGCGGTCAAACGCGGTAAGGTACTGCGTCCAGTCAACTGATAATCACGCGCCGCATGGCGCGCAAGCAGATAATGCGCCAACGGGATAATGTCATCCGGTCGCTCACGCAGCGCGCTCAAGTGCAGTGGAAACACATTCAAGCGATAGTAGAGATCTTCACGAAATTCGCCCTGACGCACCGCATCCAGCAGCTGCCGGTTCGAGGTCGCAAGCACCCGCACGTTCAGGCTGATGGTCTTGCGTCCCCCCAAGCGCTCCACTTCGCGCTCTTGCAGCACCCGCAATAATTTCGCCTGCAGGCTAAGCGCCATCTCACTGATTTCATCCAGCAGTAAAGTGCCGCCTTGTGCCTGCTCAAATTTCCCCGGGCAGGCTTGCACCGCGCCGGTAAACGCGCCCTTTTCATAACCAAACAAGGTGGCTTCCAACATGTGATCCGGGATAGCCGCGCAGTTAATCGCCACGAATGGCGCACCGGCTCGCGGTGAGTGCTGATGGATAAAACGCGCCAGCACCTCTTTACCGACCCCACTCGGCCCTTGGATCATCACTGTCGCATCGGTCGCCGCCACTTTCTCCGCCAAGGTATACAAATGGCACGAACGAGCATCATGGATCACCGGCTGACTGGCACACTCAGAGGTCAGCTCAGTACCGTACTGTTCGCTATTGTTCGACGATGGGCTATTGCTAGACAGTGGATTTTGCCGACAAAAACGGCGCATATCCTGCGCTTGCGCACTGAGCTCCTGTAATCGCTCGTACAGCTTGCGCTGAAAACGCTGTCGCTGCTCAGGCTGCAAGGCCGCCGACTGTAACTCTTCAGCGTATAGCAACGCCGATGAAAGCGGCGCATGCAGTTGATGCGCGACCGAGGCCAAGATTTGGCCCAGTGACGAAAGCTGTTGCTGCTTACTCACTCGCGCCTGTAACAAGCGCGAATCGGTCAAGTCAGTGATCAAGATGAGTTGCCCCGCATCGGTTGCGGACAGCGCCACCCGCACTCGCCGCCCATCACGCAGCGATACTTCATGGCCATCATCTTTTTGTGGCGCAAAACAGCGTTGGATAATATCTAACCAACGCTCACCACATAGAGGCTCGCCCAGTAAACGCACCGCTTCCGCATTGGCCTCGGCCACATAACCATGCCCATTCAGCACAATCACAGCCACCGGCATCGCCGCAATCATTTGCTGATAATAGGCTGCCGGTTGCGAGAGAGGAGCGACAGGGTCAGACATGGTTCCACCTTCATTTTGCTTAAGTCGCACTGACTGAAAACAGTGATTTATAGGGAACTAAGCAAATAGCAGACCAGAGCAGCAAAATCGGTGTGGTTATCCTTCGTGTACGGTAAAAGCATCATATAAAAGCCGATGCGGTTTCAAGATAAGAACAGAAAACTCATCACATCATATCGATGTATCAATAAGCGTATATTTTGGAAAACATAAACACGCATAAGTGCACCGCCGCGCATATAATTCGTTAATTATGTGATGAAATAATAAAATAATTAGCCAACATTATTTTATATCATTATTTAGCAATAGCACGTTTAGCTAAAATTGCAGTCAAACCCCACTGCATATATTAACGGAGCCGAATAGCTCATAGCAGCGGAAAATAAACTTTCCATACCACACTATAGTCATACTTACATTTAGCGAATTGTGCTCAATTTTACCGGTAACATTCATAATTTAAGGTAACAAACAAAATTCAGCACGATTCGCCAATTACATCAAACTAGGTGTCTCATTATGATACTTATCACTTACATACAGCCACCATGATAAAAATCCTCAGCATCAAGTTGAGATATGTATCGAGGCAACTGGATTCGTGGCAGCTGTAAATAAAAAAGAGAAACATCAAAAACGCATAAAAAAACACCACTACTTAAACGGAGCATCCGAAAAGTCAGTGGTGTTTGATTGGAGACAGAACTAATAAGATGTGCAACAGAACGATTAAACGGTCAAACCGCAGCGCTTTCCTTATTCAATCCGTACTTACGCATTTTTTCAACCAACGTCGTCCGGCGCATACCTAGCATGTCTGCGGCACGGGCCACAACCCAGAACTGAGCATCCAGCGCTTGACGGATCAAGCCAATCTCCAAATCAGAGAGCATCTCTTTGAGGTTCATTCCTTCCGGCGGTAACGCACCCAAAGTAGACGGTCCTTCTGACTGGCTAGCCCCTGTGGCTGGCACCGCCTCGTTGAAGATCTCAGACAGTGCGGCACGCTCTAGCTCGGTTTGTTCATCTTCATGGCTACGCGGATAACCGTGTAATGCAGACAAGTCCTGCACAGCAGGCGTGGTATTCGGCTGGAAGCTCGATACCTCAACACTGCGGTATTTCGGTGGCAAATGGCAGATATCAATCAGCTCATCCGGATACAAAATAACCAACCGTTCCACCAAATTTGCCAACTCACGCACATTACCCGACCAAGAGTACTCGCACTGTGAGTGCAGCGCTCGCGGAGTAAAGTGAACGGAGCGAGCACCTTCGGCGGTTAAACGCGATAGCAACTCTTGCAATAGCAAAGGAATATCCTCGGCTCGCTCACGCAAGGCTGGGACGTCAATTGGGAACACATTCAGACGGTAGTACAAGTCTTGGCGAAACTCGCCATTGGCAATCATCTCTTCCAAGTTACGGTGTGTTGCCGCAATCACTCGCACATCCGCACGTATGGTTTTGTTGCTACCTACGCGCTCAAAGCAACGCTCTTGCAATACACGCAGCAGCTTCACCTGCATGGACATCGGCATATCGCCGATTTCATCCAAGAACAGTGTACCGCCCTCAGCCAGTTCAAAACGGCCTTTACGCGCAGAAATGGCACCGGTAAACGCACCTTTTTCGTGCCCAAACAGCTCACTTTCCAACAATTCGGCTGGAATAGCGCCGCAGTTTAACGGAACAAAAGGCCCTTCTCGACGAGCAGAGTAATAGTGGATGTTACGTGCCACCACCTCTTTACCGGTACCTGACTCACCCAAAATCAAAACGTTAGCGTCAGTAGGCGCTACTTGCTCAATCATACGGCGCACATTTTGCACCGCATGGCTGCGCCCGACCAGGCTACGGAATAGACTGTTTTTACGGGTAATTTGCGGATAAGAAGCCGAGTGCTTACCTTGAAATTCGTAACAGTGCCCCAGCGCTTCGGTTAACTGAACGTAGTTGAGAGGCTCAGCCACTTCGCCAACATAGTTAGCAAGCCCTTGTAAATCCTCGCCCTGCCCAGCAAACGTAATCACAGGGATATGATGATTGATACGCAGAAAATCAATCACTGCTTGATACTGAGAATCCGTACTTGTGATACGGCCGAGCAAACAGCCTGCCCAGGAATGCTTTTCCTCCAGAGACAGCTCTACATCTCTGGATGAAACAACGATATTTTCCTGACCTATAAAGTTAAAAATAACCGTCAGAACCTCACGGCGGTGAGGCTCATCTTCTATCAGTAAAAATTTTTGCAGTCCCGGCATGATTATGTGTCTAACGTAACGATTCTAGTATTTATGGCAGCGACTATAGCAATATCAGACTACCCTATAACATGAGCTTTATTTAATATTTCGTGATTTTGTGAGGTTATTAACTAAAATCCCGTATCGCTCAGTCATAAAAGCATAACATCAGAAAAAAATTATCACAAATAATTGTGATACATATCACTGTTCTCGCTTATTTAGCAGCATCCCTAAATTTTTGCCAATTCTGTAACGAATTTATTCCGCACCAATATGATGTAAATCTGCAGGTATTTGATCCCATGAGCTTTTTATCTCACGTAATAATTCGATAACGGTGTCAAGACCGGCTGTCTCATTATTGACATTGGCGTCAAAAACTTGACGAATCATATAGTCATATAACCCTTCAAGATTATTAGCAATCGCTTCCGCCTCAGGCGTTTCGCGGGTCAAACTGGCTTTTAGGTTGGTGAGAATATCAATTGCCTTCCCGAGACGCTCACCTTTTTGCGCGGTATTTCCGGCCTGCATCGCTGCCTTGCCCTGAATTAAACGCTCAATAGCGCCAGCAAGCAGCATCTGAATAATCCGGTGTGGTGATGCCGCATCTAACTGACTGTCTACGGATACTTTTTTATAAGCTTGTAATGTGCCACGCATTATTTAAATTCACCTTTACTGCATAAATTCCAATGCAACTTACTGCGTACTGACTTGGCGATACGCATTAATCCCACGCTGGCCGCGTTTGCGCACAGCCAGCTTATCACCACACTCCTGCTTCGCGGTTTGCGCTAAGCAAAGCAAACTTTGCGTCTCTAGCAATAACTGCTGCTTATTCTCGACCGACAATGTTGGTATCAGGCGTTGCAACAGCTGCTGACGCTGCCCCATCAACTGTAAGATCTCATCTGGATCCGGATCCGCATCCGGAGCAAACAATTCACGAAGGCGGGTATCTAGCGCGCTGATTTCCACTAGCATGGTGTACTCCGCATAAAATTAGGCCAATGAGGACATCAAGGTGCTCATTTGCTGGTTCATCTGAGCAATCGACTGATCTAGGGCGCTAAACTGCGCTGTCACCCGAGCTTCGTACTCTTTCATGTGCTTTTCAAACGCACTAATCTGAGTATCTAACTTGCTCTTTTGCTCTTGTAGAGTTTTATCTTTTTCGGTCAGAGTGCCGCCAGTCCCCACATAGTCTTTCATCAGGGATTCCATTTTCCCGATGATACCGTCTTTTCCACCGAACATATCACCGGCTTGGGTAAAGTGCTTCTCTAACGCGCCATCCAGCTTTTTATCATCAATCTGAAGCTTACCGTCACGATCCGAGGTGATCCCTAAGTCAGCCAAGAATTTGATGTCTTTGTTGTTTTCGTCTGGAGCAGTCAGGATACCGCGCATCTCGGTATTTAGCGAACGAGTCAGACTATCGCCGGTCAGTGGAGCGGCTTTTTTGGTCTCTTTGTTGTATTTCGTTAGCTCAGTTGTAACATCAATTACCTTATTATAGGCATCGACAAACTTTTTCAGACTGCCTTTCACTCCATCCCGATCATAGTCGACGGTGATGCGGTTTGTTTTATAAGCATCCGTGCCTACTTTTTCAGAGACATCAGTCAACTCCAAGGTAATCCCTTGAATAGCATCTTTAACCTTGTTCGTGCTACTTTCCATAGCTTGACCGTCTACAGTAAATTTTGCATTTTTAGCTGTAGTGTTTTTATTCTGTTCGGCAAGATCGCCAACATCCTTGGCCTCAACCATATCGGTTAACGCCTTATCTCCTGAAGCACTGATGCTAAACTGACTATCTTCCCCTGTATCTTGCCCCACCAATACCAATTGGCTGGTAGTTTTACCCTCTTTTACTGAGGTAATGATCGTGGCTTGTACGCCTTTATTATCAGGAGATTTATTGATGGCATCAGCAACCTCCTTGAGACTGCTGCCCTCTTTGATATCAACGCTGAATGATTCAGGATCATTTTTACCGACAGAAAACTCAAGCGTACCAGAGAATTTTGCATCAGCGTCAACATTTCCCAACGCCGTTTTTTGTTCGCTGGCCAGCTGCTGCACTGAAATATCAAAGTTACCAGAAATCGCATTTTTATCGGCAGTCGCAGTAAATGGCTGATCTTTACCATTAATTGTTACGCTGCGTTTTTCAAATGCTTCATCTTTCTGCATTTTTTCCAGCATATCTTTAAATTCAGACAGGCTAGACTTAAGTTGACCATAGGAGGAGAGCTGAGTGTCCAGTTTGGTTTGCTGGCTCTGGAACTGCTTCATTTTTGGTGTTGCTTCCGCTTTCACCATCATGTTAACCCAATCAGTGATCGGTAAGCCTGAGCCGATTCCCGGTGCACGCATAGTTTTCCCCTTCCTACATCATTTATTCGTTATCGCTGAGCAATAGTGTTTCAGCGCAGCATCTATATATCGGTGCGTTATACTTCGGTTTTAAGCAAAATTCCTGCCGCTTTGTCCGCCATTTGGCGCGCGATCACCAGCATATCTTCTGATGGGATCTGGCGGATCACTTCACCGCTGCGCTTATCCAACACGGAGACCACTTGGCTACCAGACTTTTCATCAATACTAAACGCTAGACCCCGCTGCATGCTGTTCATGAATTTTTCAATCTGTGCGGTTACTTCGCTGAGATCGCTAGTTTCCGGATATTTATCCACGAAGGCAGTATTTTGCGGCTGTAAATTTTCAGGTGTCTGGGCCACGTAATCTGAATGTCCAGAGCCATGATCATCGACAGAAGAGGAGTGCTGTTTAGCCTGACGATTAATAGAATCAGTTGAAGGCAGCAAAGCTGCTGCGTGAGAAGAGATATCCATAGCGGAGCCTCTTAATCAGGATGTTTCAGATAATAAAAAGGGAGCAGAGCTCCCTTTGTTATACTTGGCTGAGAAAGAATTAACCCAGCAGAGACAGCGCTGCTTGTGGCAGAGCTTTCGCTTGAGCCAGCATCGCACCACCAGCTTGTTGCAGGATCTGCTGCTTGGTCATGTTGGTCGTTTCTTTCGCAAAGTCTACGTCCATGATACGGCTACGACCAGCGGCGGAGTTTTCAGAGATGTTCTCCAGGTTGCTGATGGTGCTGCTCAGACGGTTTTGCAGCGCACCCAGATCAGCACGCTGGCTGTCGATTTGCTTCAGGGAAGCATCGATTACCAGCAGCGCTTTGTTAGAACCGGTCTGAGTTGACATGTCGATGTTAGCCATTGACAGGCTAGACATTTTAGCTGATGCACCGGCACCTGCAGCATCTTTAGTGGTAAATTTCTTAGCACTTACCATTTCCAGCTTACCAGATGCGTTTACAGATGCAGACACACCGGTTTTGCCAGATTGCTTGTTGATTTCTTCAGCTACTTTGCCCAGATCCAGTGTACCGTCTTTGTTTACGGCTTTGGTCAGAGTCGCGGAGCTCAGCACTGCTGTAGTACCGGTACCCGAACCAGTGATAGTGAAGCTGTTCTTCACTACGCCACCAGTTTTAACTGCACCCACTGCGGTTGCGTTAACTGCTGTAGTTGCAATATTAGTTTTCAGATCACTTGCTTTGGTGCTGTTCAGGCTCAGATTGATAGTTTCACCGGCTTCAGAACCCACCTGCAGGGCACGGCTACCAAAAGTACCATCCAGCAGTTTTTGGCCACCGAAAGAAGTGGTGTTAGCGATACGATCCAGTTCAGTAGACAGTGCAGACACTTCTTTCTGGATTGCTTCACGGTCTTCCGCTGAGTTAGTACCGTTTGCTGATTGCAGCGCTTTCTCACGCATAGTCGCCATGATATTGGTAGATTCTTGCATTGCACCTTCAGCGGTTTGCGCAATGGAGATACCGTCGTTAGCGTTCTTTGCTGCCACGTCCAGACCATTGATCTGAGAGGTCAGACGGTTGGAGATCTGCAGGCCAGCAGCATCATCTTTTGCAGAGTTGATACGGCTACCAGTAGACAGACGCTGGATGGATACGTTCAGCGCGTTGTTGGTTTTGTTCAGGTTACGCTGGGCATTCAGCGCGGTTACGTTGGTATTTACAGTAATAGCCATGCTTGTAATCTCCGTTAAACTTGCCGCCCAGCATACTGCCCGCAGCAACTTATTGATTGTGTTACGTCATTACTTATCGGCACTGCCGACAACAACATTAGCCCATTGATCAATTTTTTATTTTCATCGCTAGAACTAACGTTGCAGCCAGCATGCTGACTGCTTGTAATAGTTAATCGGCGGACGCTAGAAAACTTGAAGAATAAATTTCACCAATTCACACAATGCATTGATTAAAAAGAGTTTATTTATTTTCCGCGATGTAAGCCCCGGATAGAAACACACCGACATGTCACCAATCGTATTGGCACAAGTTATGCTTGAGACTTGCCATAACGAGTTTGCAACGCGGCATGTCAAGAAATCGACTTCCTATAGAGGATGCATTCCCTTTGCCGCCCTTCACTAATGAATTAATGGCGTATCTATGTTTAATGACAAAGTGATTCTGGTAACCGGCGGTACTGGCTCTTTCGGTCACCAGTTTGTTGAAATGACTCTGGCCAAATACAACCCTAAGAAAATCATCATTTATTCACGTGATGAAATGAAACAATGGGATATGGCTAAGAAATATCCAAACGAAAAACGCCTGCGCTTTTTCATTGGTGACGTGCGTGATAAAGATCGTTTAATGCGTGCACTGGATGGCGTTGATTTTGTTGTGCACGCCGCCGCAACTAAAATTGTGCCTACCGCTGAATACAATCCGTTTGAATGCATCAAAACCAATATCAATGGTGCCATGAACCTAATTGATGCCTGCATCGATAAAGGTATTCAAAAAGTTGTCGCACTGTCTACAGATAAAGCTAGCAGCCCTGCGAACTTGTATGGGGCGACTAAGTTAGCCTCAGATAAGCTCTTTGTTGCGGGCAACTCTTACTCTGGTGCTAACAAAACCCGCTTTGCCGTTGTTCGCTATGGCAATGTGATGGGATCTCGCGGTTCAGTTATTCCATTTTTCCTGTCAATCAAAGACAAAGGCGTTCTGCCAGTAACAGATCCGCGCATGACACGCTTTATGATCACGCTAGAGCAAGGTGTTGAACTCATTTGGCATGCCTTCGCAGATATGGTGGGTGGCGAGATTTACGTTAAGAAAAGCCCGTCGATGAATATCACAGATATTGCAGCAACGATCGCACCGGAAGCACAACAAGAAATTGTCGGTATCCGTCCAGGTGAGAAACTGCATGAACAAATGATTGGTGTTGAGGATTCTTACTACACCTACGAATACCCTGAACATTATAAAATCCTACCCGCAATCCATGAGTGGCATGCCTCTCCTGAGCGTATCAAAGATGGAAAGAAAGTGACTGAAGGCTTTGTTTATTCCAGTGATAACAACACTGAATGGATGAGCAAAGATACGCTTCTGACATGGATTGAGCTGAACCAAGCTAAAATTGGGAGTATCTGATTCATGATCCCTTACGGTAGACAGCAGATCTCTCAGGATGACATTGATGCCGTTGTTGCTGTATTGCAGTCGGATTTTTTAACTCAAGGGCCGCAAGTGCCGGCCTTTGAGTTGGCTTTACAGCAAGCTACCGGCGCTCAATATGCTCTGGCCGTCAACAGTGCGACATCGGCGTTACATATTGCCTGTATGGCGCTCGGATTAGGTGCTGGCGATCGTTTATGGACAACACCGATTACCTTCGTCGCATCCGCTAACTGTGCCCGCTATTGTGGTGCCGATGTCGATTTTGTCGATATTGACCCCGTGACCTATAACTTGTGCCCACAGCAGCTGGAGAAAAAACTCAAGCAGGCTCAACAAAACGGTACCCTGCCCAAAATTGTTGTGCCGGTACATTTATGCGGCTATCCATGCGATATGGCAGCCATTTATGCGCTATCGCAAGAGTACGGCTTTCATATCATCGAAGATGCCTCGCACGCAATTGGAGGGCAATACTATGGCGAACCCATCGGTAACTGCCAATACTCCGACATCACGATTTTTAGCTTTCATCCGGTAAAAATCGTCACCACCGCCGAAGGTGGCGCTGCATTGACCAACTGCCCAGAATTAGCTGAGCGCATGGCACTGCTACGCAGCCATGGTATCACCCGAGAGCCATCAAAAATGCAGGGCGAAAGTCACGGTAGTTGGTATTACCAACAAATTGACCTTGGCTACAACTACCGTATGACCGAATTACAAGCCGCGCTCGGCGTTTCTCAAATGACACGCTTAGCTGAGTTTGTTACGCGCCGCCATCAACTGGCACAACGTTATCATGCGGCGCTGCATGATTTACCGCTAACGCTGCCATTGTTCAGCCAACAAGATGCTTATTCGGCTCTTCATCTGTATGTGATCCGGCTTCAACGTGCAAAACTCAACAAATCACGGCGAGATATTTTTGATGCGCTGAGAAATGCCGGAATCGGTGTCAATGTTCACTATATTCCTGTTCATACCCAGCCTTATTATCAAAACTTAGGTTTTAAAGTTGGCGAGTACCCGATAGCTGAAGCCTATTATGAAGACGCTATTTCATTACCTATGTTTGCAGCGATGACAGATCAGCAGCAAGACACCGTAATCGAAGTACTGCGTACCATTTTACAGGATGCACAACTGTGAAAATTGCATTGATCCCAGCACGAGGTGGTAGCAAGCGTATCCCTCATAAAAACATTCGTCTCTTTGCTGGAAAACCGATCATTGCTCACTCCATCGAAGCAGCTCTGCAAGCGGGCTGCTTCGATGCTGTCGTTGTATCGACCGATGATCCTGCAATCGCCGAGGTGGCGCAGCAATATGGTGCTGAAGTCCCCTTTATGCGGCCTGCGGATATTGCCAACGATTACGCGACAACTACGGATGTCATTCGACATGCTTTACTGTGGTTTCACCAGCAGCAACAGCCCGTAGATGTCTTGTGTTGCCTGTATGCCACGGCCCCTTTTGTACGTGCTGAAGATTTGTTGGCGGGATATCATTTATTGGCTCAAGACGATACCGACTATGTATTCAGTGCCACCCGCTATGCTTTTCCGATCCAACGTGCGATTAAACTCGATGCCCAGCAACGAGTGAGCATGTTTCAACCTGAACACTTAAGTACTCGCTCACAAGACTTGCCTGAAGCATTTCATGATGCAGGCCAGTTTTACTGGGGAACCGCTGATGCTTTTTTAAATGGCAAACCTATCTTCTCCCCTGCTGCGCGCGCCATGATTTTACCCCGTCAGCGAGTACAGGATATTGATACACCTGAAGACTGGGAATATGCAGAGCTCATGTTTCGGTTATTGCACGATGAGAACTGAAAAGCCACGCCATATCCTTATTAGAGCCGACGCCTCAGCACTGATTGGTACGGGACATGTGATGCGCTGTATGGTCTTAGCACAGCATCTCACCGTATTAGGCTGTCAGGTTCATTTCATTTGCCGCGATTTACCAGGCAATCTGAATGATTATATTGCCGCTCATGGATATGGCATCACTGTATTACCCGATAATGCAGAATCCGTTACGTGGCAAGATGATGTTGCGAATATCATTACGCAACATGCGCACGCCGATGGGGTGATAGTTGATCACTATCAGCTAGGAAAAGAATGGGAATCCACAATTAGCACCCATTTTGCATGTCCTCTGCTGGCAATTGATGACATGAATCGTCCTCATCAGAGCGATGTAATCTTGGATCAAAATCTCTGGCCAGCCGGAAGTCAACGTTACTTAAATAGCCCAGGAACCCATCTTATCGGTCCTGAATACGCTTTATTACGGCCAAGTTTTGCCTCACTGAGAGAACAGCATTTACCCAGAGAAAATCAATTATTGGTCTGCTTTGGCGGTAGCGATCCCACGGGAGAGTGTGAAAAATTCTTACGCGCGGTACAAGAGATGCCTGCACTTCCCTTCACGGTTCTCTTGATTGCCGGTCGAGCTAATCTGCGCTACCCGCAATTACAGGCAATCGCGGAAAACACGGATGTGCTGCTATATGCGCATCGCGATGATTTTGAACAACTGTTAGCTACCTCACATTACATGATTGGTGCATCTGGCAGTAGTAATTGGGAACGCCTGTGCTTAAACACGCCAGCTTCGGTGGTCTGTGTTGCAGATAATCAGCGTGAAATATCACGCCATCTGGCTAAGGAGAATGCAGTTCGCTATTTGGGTGAAGCGGAGCATCTTACTCCCAAAGATTATGCTCATGAGCTTAGCTGGATTAGCAGTCACTGGCAGCAACTCAATCGGTTTAACCCCATAATGATTGATGGCAAAGGTGCTAGCCGCGTTGCTCGAAAATTCTACCAACGTGTCAACAAAAAATATCACTGTACTGATGGGCATGGATACAGAGTTACTGCTGATAACTGACTAAAATTAATCAAGGAATATGGCGATAACATGAGCTCAATTGCGACTATTCATTTACGAGCAGTAAATATCAATGATGCTGAGATATTATTAGATTGGCGCAATGATGCCATAACTCGCCAATATAGCCATTCGTCAGACTTTGTTAGTGCGGAACAACACTATCGATGGCTACAATCTGTGATGAACGATCCCGCTCGAACATTATACATCGCAGAGAAAAATGGTATTCCTGTAGGCACGGCAAGAGCCGATTTAATTGATGGTGTACACATTCTGTCTTGGACCGTTGCCCCTCAAGCTCGAGGCCATGGTTTAGCCAAGCAAGTTGTAAAACAACTTTTAGATAAAACCCCATTGCCCGTCAAAGCGGAAATAAAATGCTCCAATTTGGCATCTATTGCGGTCGCAAAAAGCAATGGGCTTCGATTTTACTCTCAGCAAGGTGATACTCAGTATTACGTATTACCCTGAGCTCACGTATTTATTGCACAAAATCATCTCAATGAAGTTTGATATAACCATGAATTGCGTAGGATGTTGCCATGAACCACAACTATATTGAAATCAATGGTCGCCGTATTGGTGCAGACTACCCACCTTATATTATTGCAGAGCTGTCAGCAAACCATAATGGCGATATCAACCGTGCAATCCAGATCATGGACGCAGCAAAACAAGCAGGCGCTGATGCTGTTAAATTGCAGACTTACACCGCAGACACTATTACTATTGAGCATGACAGTGATGAGTTCAAAATTCATGGTGGCTTGTGGGATGGTGAAACACTGTATTCTCTCTATCAAAAAGCCTATCTGCCATGGGAATGGCATCAACCGCTATTCGAACATGCAAAAAAACTGGGAATTACGATATTTAGCTCGCCATTTGATTTTACTGCTGTAGATTTACTCGAACAGCTAGACGCCCCCGCGTATAAAATTGCATCATTTGAATTGGTTGATTTACCACTTATTCGCCGCGTTGCTCAAACCGGTAAGCCGATGATCATGTCAACCGGTATGGCCAATGCTGAGGAAATTGCAAAGGCAGTGAATACTGCACGCTCGCACGGCTGCCAACAGCTCATATTGCTTCATTGTGTGAGTGGTTACCCTGCCCCCGCGGAGCAATATAATTTGCGGACAATTCCTGATATGGCACAACGCTTTAATAGCATCACGGGATTATCCGATCACACCTTGGATAATGCCACAGCGATTGCATCCGTCGCGCTGGGCGCTTGTGTGATAGAGAAACATGTGACTCTTGATCGCTCAGCGGGTGGCCCGGATGACAGCTTTTCACTGGAACCCAATGAACTGACTCGTTTATGCCAAGATGCCCGAACAGCATGGTCAGCTTTAGGCTGCGCGACCTACGAACGAACAGAGGCAGAAAAAGGCAACGTCAAGTTTCGACGCTCATTATATGTAGTAAAAGATATTGCAGCAGGAGAACAACTGAACGCTGATAACATTCGTAGCATTCGACCAGGCTTTGGCTTATCGCCACGATATTATGATGAAGTCCTAGGGAAAGTAGCCCATCGCCCATTAAAAAAAGGGACCGCCTTGTCATGGGACGATATCAGTAATGGCTAACAGCTAAATAACCGCTCAAAGTAATCGCCCCAATAATCAATTATTGGGGCGATACTTAATGAATTATGCTTCAGTACGAGTCAAAATATCTTTAACGCACTGTTGTACAACAGTAGACTTATCTTTCGTTAATGGGGAAAACAAGTAGTACTGACGTCCCCAACCACTAAAGTCTTTATGCAGTACACCTTCCTCTTGGCCAAGATAATTGGCATATAGCATAATGGCAGGAACACCAGCAGCATACGCAATATCACCTACGGATGTACCTACTGAGATGACAAAATCCAGTGATTGATACAAGGCAGCCACGCCCATAAAATCATTTTTTTGGTCAAGATCATCAAAAACAACCAAATCTTTTCCACGTTTTTGTAACTGCTTACGCTCTTTACTCACATCATCGTATTGTAAAGAAATGATATTCGCATCCAACTCAAACACTGGCAGCATATCCATTACATCCAGTAAGCCCAAGTTCCGTCCTTGGTTTCGCATCCCACTTCGCCATGAGATACCAATATTATATTTGCGCTTAGGTAATTGCTTGATGCGTTGTTGCCAAGAATGGGTTAGCTCTGCAGGCAATACCACATATGGATCAGTGCGCAATAATGATCCGGACTCGCGGAAATTAATCTCCATCAAGTCACCAGCAGCAACAATGAATACATTGTCGTTAATATGTGCAATTTCATCTGGATAAGAGCGTGACGAACCATTAAATCCACATGGAATAAACTTAATCGTTGGGAACGCTAAGCTAAACATCTCGATGAGGCGAGGCTCGGTATATACAACTACGTTTTTCGCTTTTTCAGCTGCGATACCGTAGTTATGCGCAAAGCGGATTTCATCCCCGATCCCTTGCTCACAATAAATCAGCAGGGTTTCATTATCCTGCAATTCTTGACCTTGCCAACGGTTGATTTCACGCCCAAACGTCACACGCTGGCCACACTGCTCCCCGTAGCGATAAGCCTCCAAGAATTCTGCATATTGATGCGTCATACCTAAATACTGCTGACGATTCCACTTCGGAGATACTAACGTTGGGTAGCGAACGATCAAATCCTGATACACCAAATCCCCTTGCTCGCCCATCCCCAACCACTGGTAAATTTTGGCGGCAGCATCAGCTAGATCGGCATTTTCTGGATATTGGTGGTACAACGGCAACAGCTTATCTTGGAACTGACGTACCGTTGGGTAATCGAGGTTTTTATTGCTGCTTTCCAGCCATTTAAACTCGGAAATAGCCATTTGAATGCGGTATTCATCAGATGGTTTATCTGCATTCAGTTTCCGATAGGCTTTAAGAGCCTGCTCGTAGGCACCGGATTTGAGGTAGTTATTGGCCAGCGTTTCATAGATAACAAAGCTTTGCGGGCAAGCTTTTACGCCTTCTTGCAAGATCTCACGTGCAGCAGGATATTCGCCTAAGTCATTGAGAATATAGCCGTACACATAGTAGATTCCTGGCTTACGGAAGCCTTTTTTATAAGCAAGTTCAGCTTTGGTTTTGGCCTGCTCATTTTTATCTTGGCGATGATAGAGATAAGCCCACAGAAAATCGTGTTCGGCATCACCGTCTTTGAGCTCTTGCGCCATTGAGAGCAAGAACTCAGCATCAGAGAAATCCCCGTTTTCGATCAGCGCTTGTGCTTGCTGGTAATACTCTTGCAACGTGGTTTCCAGCTCCACTATCTCTTCGCTTTGCTGTACATCACGCAGCAATGCACGGTAGCGCATGGCATTAGCTTTATCGCCAATTTGCTCGTAGGCTTCTTTTTTTAGCGTCAAAAGCTCGACGCTACCGGAAATATGCTGTTCCAGCTCAGTCAATAAGTTCAGGCAGCTTACGTACTGCTGACTGCGAAAATAAGATTGTGCCAGCGTGAAATATAGCTCAAGGTTGTTTGGGTCACACTCGGCAGCACGCCACAAATAGCGCTGAGCTGCTTCTTGGTTGTTGTTTTCAAAGGCAATCAGACCGGCGGTATGCTGATAGGAAAAATTGTCGGCACACAGGTCAGCCATCAGACGTACAACCTGATAACCGTCTTCCTTGTTGCCTTGATTAAACAATTCCACGCCACGTTGAAAATGCGCTTCGATCTCTTCTGCCGAAGGCAGGTTCTGTATGTCAGACATGTTTTCCTCTGATTGCCCGTCACTGATATGCCTGACATAGCAATTATTACGCCATTTTAAGCGGTTTCTCTGCGGTATTCAGCGTGATAAAGACGTAAAAAAACCGCGCTTAAGCGCGGTTTTTCACCAAAGAAGCCATTTGTTATCTGCTGCCCGTTAATTAAACGGTTAGCGATAGCAGATTAAATTTAGATATAGTTAAACAGACTCAACCCCTGCAACTTCATGAACGTGGCCTGGCTGGCCTGCATTGAGCTACTGAGCATGGTCATCTGCAAAATGGCGGTCGGATAGTCCACATCCTCTTGGGTAGAGAGCGCGCTTTTTACCACAACATCATTATCGGCATGATCTTCTTTCGCGGTTTCCGCCGCTTGCATGCGCGTGCCCACTTCACCACGAACAGAGTTCAGGTGTTTACTGATGGCATCCAGGTCGGCAAGACCCATGCTGATATTGCCGGTGTTAGTACCGTCTTGCACGTTTTTGATTGCGTCTTGCATCGCTTCGAATGCATCGATGGTTTTACCCGGCTTGATGCTGACTTTATCCGCGCCATCATCTGACACTTTAGGCTCGCCGCTGAATTTGATCCGCGCCAGATCCTGCTTGCCATCATTGATCACCAGTTGACCATTTTTCATATCTACTGGCTGCGGCTCCGGTGGCAATAAAGCGCCTGTAGCAGTATCCGTTTTTTGCGCCGGAACGTACTCACCCTTGCTATTTTTAGCCAGAAAACCGGTTGAGCCGTCAGCCATTTTGACAAACTCGACATCATACTGCTCATCAGAACCTTTCAGATTCTCGGTGCTGTTGATGAAGAAATCCGAGCCTTCGCTAAGATTGTAATCCGGTCGATAATCACCAAATGGGTTCGGCACTTGCTGGAACAGCTTTGCCCCAGAATCATTCACCGGAACTTGAATTGAGGATGCCACCTGCATGAAACGCTGTTCATCGTTGCCACGGTACTGAATTTTACCGCTGGCATCTTTGAAAAATGGCGGTTGATCGGTTTTGGTACCACCAAAGATATAGTTACCAGCTTCATCACGGGTATTGGCCAGATCAAACAGAGCATCTAAGTTAGATTGCATGTCTTGCGCCAGTGCATTACGGCCATCTTGGTCCAGTGATGGGTTCAAAGCCCCTTGCACACGCTCTTTGCTGTTTTGAATCAAATCGTCAGCATTTTTCAGGTAGGTCTCTTCCTGCCCTAAGCGATTGAGCGCCAAGTCCGCCATGTTGGTGTACTGCTGATTCAGGGTGCTTTGCTGTTTGAGGTTATGGATAGAGACCATGGCCACCGCATCATCACCGGCGGTCTGAACCCGTTTGCCAGAATCAATCTGGCTCCATACTTTGCTCAGCTCAACCTGCTTTTGCCCCATGTTAGTGGTAAACAGGCGGTAGTCCTGAAAAGAAGATACACGCATCATAATGCTGGTCCTGTAATGTAATCGGTAAAACGTCTGGCAAAGACCGGTCTAGGCCGGTCTTCTTGGGCACGGCTCACGGAAGCGTTAATCAGCCCAGCGCGCCCATCAGGGTTTTAAAAATATCGTCGGCTAATGTAATGATCCGCGCACTGGCTGAGTAAGACTGCTGATAGCGAATCAAATTACCGGCCTCTTCGTTCAGATCCACCCCTGAGACACTGCTAGCGCGAGTTGCCGCGCTCTGATACTCCAGTTTGGTGTGGCTGTAATCACGCATAGCCGATGATTGCGCCGCACCGATATCCGTATTGAGTTTTTCGTACACATCGAACAGGGTCTGGGTGCCGTTACCCATGATTTTGCTGTTCTGCAGATCTTGCATTGCCAGCAAGTTGGTGTTGCTACCTGAGGCAGGATCCATATCGATGCTGAAAGAATCGCCGACTTGCGGTTTACCGCCGAGGGTAATTTCCATCCCGCCTACGTTCACTTTAGCGCCCGCGCTATACTCGCCTTTTTGCAGCTCTTTTGGTGGCTCGCCACCATCGGTGATGCGGTATGACAACTTGCCGCCATCATCGAAGTATTCGATATTCAGCTTACGGCCATCAATCGGATAATTCGGATCGGCTTTATCTTTCACCGAGACATTCACGCTACCGCTGCCCTTGTTAGCTTCACCTTTGTTGGTAATGCCTTGCGCGGCGATTTGCGATGGATCGGTCATGTTCATACCGATATCCGCCGCACCTTGGCGGGTTGGACGAATTTCAATTTTATCGCCTTTGGCGATAGTGCCGCCGTTGATCTCCAGCGTGAAGCCGTATTTATCAGAGCTTAAACCGTTCATCGGCGTGCCTTTCGGCGTCAGCTTTTCCAGCTCGTTACCGCTCTTGTCACGCAGAATGTAATCTTTACCGTCAAACTCGACTTGGAACGGACCGGCGCTGAGTTTGCTAACATCATCAATGTTGACGCCCAGATCCAAGCCCGGATTGTTGCTGATAGCTCGGCTCTGCTTGGCCTGATCGCTATTGATATCAGTGAACATGTTTTGACCGATATCGCCATTGAGATCCAAGCCTTGTTGCTGCTGCTTGTTAATCGCATCCGCAATGCCTATCGCCATCAGGCCGATTTGATCCATCGCCTTCGGAATATGCACATCGCGCATTTCAAACATCGCACCCAGCTTACCGCCGAGTGACTGACCGTTGAGCGGCTTGCTGCTGTTACCCCAGCTAATCGCCATTTGGCTTTGACGAGGATCAGGTGAGCCATCCACCATCTTGATTTTGGCGCTGTCGCCACCGGACACGAGGGTGTGACCGCCACCAATCAGGACGTTCATCGAGCCATCGTCTTTCGGCACTGTCGAGACTTGGGTGTACTCAGCCAGCTCATCCAGCAGCGCCTGACGACGGTCTTCCATCTCGTTGGAGCTACCGCCTTGTTCGACGATGGTTTTGTTCAGATCGGCCAACTCTTTGGCGATATCGTTAACCCGCTGCGCGCTGCCGGTCAGCTGATCATTCAGTTCATTAACTTTGTTATCGAGGGTGCTGTGCAGGTTATTGAACTGGGCGGAGAGGTTTTTTCCCTGTTCAAGAACTTGCTGGCGCAGTGCAACATCATTCGGCGCGTCGCCCAGTTTATTCACCGCATCAAACCAGCTGTTGAGGGTGTTCGGAATTTTAATCCCCACCTTCGACAGCAAGTTATCCAGCTCGGTCAACCCGGTGGTGCGCTGAGTGGCGTTGGAGAATTTGGTGGTCGCCATGTTCAGTTCGTTGTTGGCGTAAGTGCTGTACACACGACGCACTTCGGTGATGTTCACACCGGTACCGAACTGCAGGTTGCCCTGATACTGGGTTCCGTTGGTGGTCTGAACCGCAACCTGACGGCTGTAACCGATGGTATTGACGTTATTGATGTTGTTACCGGTTACCCGAAGCTGAGCTTGGTTAGCCAATACACCGCTCATGCCCAGTTGCAGTAGATCATTCATTACCTTCTCCTCAATCTGATGTGCCCTGAACCGGCGTTTAGCCAGTTCAGACGACGGCAGCTACCTGATATGTATCTGCCGTACTCAGAAAAACTTTACCCGAATCAGAACGGGAACCACTCGCTATTAAAGAAGCGTGACAACCAACCCTGCTTCTGGGTATCCGAGAACGCACCGGTACCGGAGTATTGGATACGCGCATTGGAGACTTTCACCGAGGCAATTACGTTATCTGGGCTAATGTCTTCAGGGCGGATCGTGCCGGTCAGGCGAATGAACTCTTCGCCATTATTCAAGGTGATCCACTTCTCGCCGCGCACACGCAGGTTACCGTTCGACAGCACCTGAATCACTTCCACCGAAATCGAGCCGCTTAGGCTGTTGCTCTGATCGGCGGCTGCCCCACCGTTAAAGTCATTGCTGTTAGTGATACCAAAGGAAACCGGCGCCCCGTTGATGGTGACAGGACGACCGGCAATGGTTGGGCTTGGCAAGCTGGCGTTGCTCTCTTTGCTCAAGTCGGTCTTGGCGTTTTTCTTGGCTTTGGTGTTTTCCATCAGCTGCACGGTGATGATGTCACCCACCCGATGCGCCTTGATATCCGAATACATCCCGCCGCCTTGCGGTTTAATAAACAGGGAGCCTGTCAGCTCAACCGGTGGCTTTGGCGCTGGCGGCGGCTCGACCGGTGCCCAGTTGGGATCATCGGCAATCGGTTTATTGGGGCTAGCACAACCAACTAGCGTGATCCCGCACAGCAGTACCAGCAGGGTAGAGATTCGGCGAAATTGCATCATGTTCACGGGTTCCGACAAAATAGATGACGTCTAGGCGCGTTATTCCAGCAGTGACTGGACACGGCGCAGAATACTGATGACCTTGTTGGCATAGCGCGGGTCGGTGGCATAACCGGCTTTTTGCAGATGCGAGATGTAGTTTTCTGGATTGGCGGCCTGTTTGAGCGCCTGCGCGTAACGGCCGTTTTCTTGCAAGAAACGCACGTAATCCTCAAAGCTATCGGCAAAGCTGTCATAGGCCCGAAATGGAGAAGTCACGTTCACCGCCGTACCATCGAAATACTCCAGCGTACGCACGGTGACCTTATCGCCATCCCAGCTCTTACCGGCTTTGATGTTAAACAGGTTATTACTGCTGCCGGCGGCGTTTTGAATGATGCTCTTGCCCCAACCGGTTTCCAAGGCGGCCTGCGCAATCAAAATAGCCGGCGTTGTTCCCAGTTTTTTAGCCGCTTTCAAGGCGTGCGGGAACAAGGTCGCCACAAACTCTTGCGCGCTAGAAAAACCGTCTTCTGGCGCATCAGGCAAATTGTCATCGGTTCCCACCGAACGGGTTTTACGGTGACTCGCGATGCCCGTCACCGGATCGGGTTGATGCAGACCAGAGGATTTATTTTTGCGCAGACGCAGCTCAGAGAGCAGATCGCCGCCGGCCTGAGCGACCGGTGCGGCGCTGTTGCCCTCACCCTTGGCATCTTTACCGCCCAATTGCGTGACCAGCAGATCTGCCAGCCCCAATGAGCCTTTGCGCGATAGCTCCGCCGCCAGCTCTTCGTCGTACATCTGCTGATAAAAATCTGCCGACGGCGAGTTAAACGGCGAGTCTTCGGATTTGAAGGCCGAGTTAGCGTCACGCATGCTTTTCAGCATCTGGCGCATAAAGGTGGCCTCGAACTGATTGGCTGCTGCGCGCAGCGCATCCTTATCATTTTTCAGCGCCGCCTCACGCATACGGCTGAGGCTGTTTAAGTCATGATAAGTACTGGCATCAACAAATCCGCTGTCCATCAGATCACCACCAACTCACCTTGAATCGCCCCGGCCTGTTTCAAGGCTTCGAGGATCGCCATCACATCAGACGGGCCAGCGCCAATATCGTTCACCGCCCGCACCAGATCGTCGAGGGTCACGCCCGGATCAAACTTCACCATCTTGGATTTGTTTTGATCGACTTGGACGTTAGACTGCGGCGTCACCACCGTTTGCCCTTGCGACAATGGATTTGGCTGACTGACATTGAGGTTTTCGTTGATGGTCACGGTCAAGCCGCCATGGGTAATGGCCGCGGGACGCAAACGCACATTCTGACCGACCACGATGGTGCCGGTACGGGAGTTGACCACAATCTTGGCCGCCTCTTCCGCCGGATCAAAATCGATATTTTCCACCGTCGACAGGAAATTCACCCGCTCGGTAGCATCGCGCGGCGCGCGTACTCGAATCGAGGTGCCATCAACCGCTTGGGCAATTTGGCCACCTAAGGTGTCATTGATCGCCTCGGCCATGCGGCGGGCGCTGGTAAAATCCGCACTGTGCAGGTTGTAGGTGATGAAATCGCCGCGATCAAACGGAGTTGGCACTTCCTGCTCCACCGTCGCACCGTTTGGAATTCGGCCTACGGTCGGGGTGTTGGCTTGCACCTTAGAGCCGTCATTGCCTTCGGCGCTAAAACCGCCGACCACTAAACTGCCCTGCGCCACCGCATACACCTGACCATCCAAGCCTTTCAGCATGGTTTGGAGCAGCATACCGCCACGCAGACTTTTGGCTTCACCCAGCGACGACACCGTGACATCCACGGTCTGCCCTTGCTTGGTAAACGGCGGCAACTCGGCTGTTACCGCTACCGCAGCCACGTTGTTGATCTTCGGCTTAACGTTGGCCGGGATCTGGATGCCAAAGTTTTGCAGCATCGCCTTGAAGCTCTGCTCGGTAAACGGGCTCTTTTCACCGGTGCCGGTCAAACCCACCACCAGACCGTAACCCACTAACTGGTTACTACGCACCCCTTCCACCACGGCCACATCTTTGATGCGCGCCGCGTGTACCGGCTGCCAACACAGGCAACCGATCACTATCCCTAACCAACCCAATCGCATGACGTTAGTTCTTACCTGCATTACAAGCGCTGTGACACATAGCCCAGCATTTCATCTACCGAGGAGATCACTTTGGAGTTCATTTCGAACACCCGCTGCGCTTCGATCAAGTTGATCAGCTCTTCGGTTACGTTCACGTTGGAGGATTCCAGCGCGCCCTGCTTGATTTTGCCCAGACCATCTAAACCTGGCGTACCTTCTTGTGCTTCACCGCTGGCACCGGTTTGCAGATACAGGTTTTCCCCGATCGGCTCCAGACCTTGCGGGTTTACAAAGCTGACCAAGGTGATCTGGCCGACTTGCTGCTCTTCGGCTTGCCCTTGCAGACGCGCAGAAACCTGACCATCGGCGCTGACGGTAACGGAAGTCGCATCCGCCGGTACCGAAATGTTCGGCTCCACCGGATAACCGGCACCCGCGGTGACCAAGTTGCCTTCGTCATCGCGCTGGAACTGCCCGTTACGGGTGTAAGCGGTCGAGCCATCTGGCATGCGGATCTGGAAGAAGCCATCACCGTCGATCATCATGTCGAAGGTGTTGCTGGTCACTTGCACGCCGCCTTGCTGGAAGTTTTTCTGCGTGGCCACCACTTTGGTACCACTACCCAGCATCAAACCGGATGGCATGGTGTCATCTTGCGCTGACGTTGCACCCGGTTGGTTGATTTTCTGGTACAGCAAATCCTCGAATACCACCCGGCCTTTTTTAAAGCCCACGGTGCTGGCGTTGGAAATGTTGTTCGAGATATTGCGAATGTTCGTTTGCTGGGCATCCAGACCGGTCTTACTGACCCACAGAGCGGGATCCATGGCATTCTCCTTCTTTATCAGTGCAGGCGCTCAGGCCTGCGCTGAAAATGGGCTCAACTCATTTTTAATAGCTGACTTTGAGCCGAATCATTCTCTTCGGCCGCTTTCATGGCCTTGACCTGCATGTCGAACTGACGCTGCAAATCAATCATCTGTACCATCTCACCCACGGCACTGACGTTACTGGCTTCCAGCTTACCGCTCACCAGTGATACCGTCGGGTCGGCGGCCTGTGGCAGGCCATCTTGGGTGCGAAACAGACCATCAGCACCCTTCACCAGTGAGGCAATTGACGGATTCACCAGCTTGATGCGGCCACCTTGTTCGATGGCGTCTGGAGGCGCGCCTTTTGGCAAATACGAGATAGTGCCGTCAGAGCCAACTTGCACCTTGGCCAGCGGCTGCGGCAACGTGATGGGGTTGCCGTCTTCGCCCAGAATCGGCTGATTGGCGCCGTTGCGTAACTGGCCATTTTCATCCAGTTGCAGGTGACCGGCGCGCGTATAGGCTTCACCGCCATTAGCGGCTTGCACGGCTAACCAGCCGTCACCGGCAATAGCGACGTCCAGATCACGGTTAGTGCTCATGAAGCCGCCGTGGGTAAAGTCACTGCCCGGACGTTCAGTCATGCTAAACACCCGTGACGGCAGCCCTTCGCCATACGCCTGCATGGCGCGAGCCTGTTCAAAATCTTTGCGGAACCCCTGCGTGTTGGCATTCGCCAAATTATTGGCGTGCACCCGCACACCTTGCAGGTTCTGCTTGGCACCGCTCATGGCGATGTACAGCATCTTGTCCATGTCTGATTACTGGCCCTTGCTGAAAATCGGTAAAACAGTTGCGTTCACCACACTATGCATCGCGGCATAGGCGCATACCGACATCGGTATGGCCGCATCTGTATAAGGCATACGTCTTACAAACTTAACTGCTGAAAAATGCTTACAAGAAACATGCCATATGCCTCGCTCACGTCAGTGCGAGTGAGATAATGCGGCCGAGTACACTTTGCAGCTATTAAAACGCTGAGTTATGCCCTTACCGTGGATCTTGGCGGGCTAACTCAGCGCGAAAGCAAATGTGTTACGGCAAAATGGAATTAGCGGATCTGCAAGATGGTCTGCTGCAAGCCTTGGTCAATTTCCAGCGCACGGGAGTTCGCTTGGAAGTTACGCTGCGCCGAGATCAGATCCACCAGCTCGATGGTCATGTTGGTGTTGGACTCTTCCAGCGCACCACTCATGATCTTACCGTTGGAGCCTTTACCTGGCTCGCCAATCAGCATCGCACCAGAATCTGGTGTCGCGCGCCACTGGGTGCCGCCAATTTGAGTCAGACCTTGTTCGTTCGGCACGGTCACCAGCATCACTTTACCCAGATACTCACTCTTACCGTTGCTGTAGTTCGCTACCAGCAAACCGTCAGGGCTGATATCCACCTTGGTCAGACGACCCACAACCACGCCGTTTTCGTTGATCTTTTTCACGTTAAAATCAGAGGCGTACTGTGTCGGCTTATCGAAATTAATTTCTAAGGTCTGCGCGGTATCGGCACCGTTCAAGTTGATGCCGGCTGCCGCCATGCTGACCGTTTTCGGATTGGTTGGTTTTTGCGTTTTCAGTGAGCCATCACTGTTGAACTCCAGCTTCACGCCTTTTTGGCCAGTACCGCCACTCGCTTCACCGCCATCGATATCCAACGCTTTTTCGTTACCGTCTTTATCGGTCACCGTGGTATAGGCTTCCCACGTGTTATCGGCCGTTTTAGCAAAGTAGGTGGTCATCGAGTAGCTGTTACCCAATGAGTCATAGATGCTGGTTGAAGTGGATTTGCTGTAAGTATCCGGATCGTCAAAATTAAATGGTGTTTTAGTAACAGCTGCTTGGTTAGCTGGCAGGTTTACCCCAACATCCAGTTTGGTTGACGCTGATGGCTGACCGGCCTCGGTGGGTACCTGTACCGGGCTAGAGGCTTGCAAACTCACGGAAGACGCCTGACCTTTGGCATCCACCGGCAACACACGCAGATACTGACCGGCTGAGTTCACAATGTAGTTATCTTTGTTCAGCTTAAACTCACCGGCGCGCGTCAGGCTGACATCTTTGTAATCCATGCCGTTACTGACGGCAAAAAAGCCCTTACCGTTGACCCGCAAATCCAGTGGGTTATTGGTATAACGGGTCGAGCCTTCATGGAACTGCTGAGAAATCATCGCCGTCTGCACACCGCCGCCGACGGTGGTTTTCGGGTTTGAGAAAATGGAGGAAGAATACACATCCGAAAACTCAGCACGGGATTCTTTAAAGCCGACAGTATTGGCGTTGGCAATGTTGTTACTGGTGGTGCTCAGATCCTTTTGCGCAGCAAACAGGCCACTCAGGGAAATACTCGACATTATAAAAATCTCCGTAAACGTTGTTCGTCAGTTTCTTCTTTATCGTTGTCGTTCATCAGTCCAGTTTGCATTACCGGCGTATACGGCTTCTTGTCATCAGAGCCGCTCGACCCACCATCTGAACCATTCACTTTGCCCACTTCCAGAATGTTGCCGAGTGGAACACCGCCTTCGACACCCTTGACGTTGATCAGCGCACCGGCATCGGACTGCAATACCACACTGCTCACGCGGTGATACGTCGCCAACTGGTCGGTAATATCCTTGTTCTCGCCTTCAATTTCGGCAGTCGCTTTCAGCTTGTATTTGCCTTCTGGAACCGGATTACCGTCTTTATCGGTACCATCCCAGTTAAAGCGGATCACGCCATCTTTCTCGCCGCCCATATCAATGGTTTTGATCAGCTGGCCATTTTCATCTTCCACGCGAATCGAGAGGTTATTGAGCTTCTCACCGTTTTTGGAGAAGATCGCCCCGCTGACCTGACCGTTTTCCAGCCACACATCCGAGGTTGGCAACAACACGTCTTGGCCCACCAGCGATGACGCCTGCAGTGCCTGGCCAGAGCCCATCAGCTGGTTCATCACCGCAAACTGATCGCCCATCTTGTTGATGCCATCCACGGTAGCGAATGACGCCATCTGCGACACCATCTGATCGTTACTGACCGGATTGAACGGATCTTGATATGCCAGCTGCTGCGTCAACAGACGCATAAAATCTTGCTGGTTTAACGAGGCCGTCGCGCCACCGGTTGGGGTCTCATTCGGGCGGGTATTGTCCGCATCGCTGGTCTTATTGGTGCCGTCAGCCGCTGATTTTTGCGTACCGTCGGTTGCCGCTTTGCCACCGGCGGCATTACTTTGCCGGCTCACCTGCTCTAGGTAGTTATTACTACGTAAGGTAGGGTCAATCATCTGTTACTCCTTACTTACCCAGATTCAGGGTTTGCATGGCCATTTGCTTAGCCGCATCGGCGACTTGCACGTTGGTCTGGTAAGAGCGTGATGCAGAAATCATGTCCGCCATCTCTTCCATCACATTCACGTTTGGCTTGAAGATATAACCGTCTTTGTTCGCCAACGGATGATCAGGGCTGTACTCCATATCCAGCGGCTTTTGGCTTTCAATGATGCCCGCGACCGATACCGGCACACTGCTCGAATCGCTCATCGCATCGTCCAACACCGCATTGAATACCGGATGACGCGCTTTGTAGGTTTGATCCGCAGAGCTGCTCACGCTGTCGGCGTTGGCCAAGTTACTGGCGGTGGTGTTCAGTCGTACTGATTGCGCGCTCATGGCCGTACCGGCCACGTTAAATACATTAAACAGACTCATGCTTAGTCTCCGCGAATGGCTTTTTTCAGACCGGAAAACTTGCTGCCCAGAAACTGCAGGGAAGCCTGATATTCAATGGTGTTTTCCATAAACAGGTTACGTTCCACCTGCAAATCCACGGTGTTACCGTCGCCACTGTCGGGCTGATTAGGAATGCGGTATCCCTTCACGCCAGAAAAATCGGCAGACGCCGCAATGTGGCGAGAATCGGTCATCGCCAAACTGCCACCGCTTAACTGGTCACTGCCCTGCGCAATGGCTTGATCCAGCGCCTGAGAAAAGTCCATATCCCGCGCTTTGTAGCCTGGGGTATCGGCATTGGCGATATTACTGGCCAGCATTTCGGTACGCTGGTTACGCAGGCCTGGGGTGTACTGGTGGATCCCCAGCGCCTTATCGAAACTGATTGCCATCATCATTCTCCGAATACATCTGTCTGACGGTAAAGCAAACTTAATGCCAAGACACCGCCGGTTGTCATTTCCCGGTAGGCCATTTGCCCACGCGCCGCACGCTAGGCATAGCTCTGCCTGCCTACACCGCATTTAACTCACCACTATGCCCCAACTCTTTAGCGGCAATCTCCCCACCACCCAACGGCAAAAACGGCAAAGCCCTGCCGCCGGCAAATACCCGTGTATTCATCATGCAGAGAAGAGAACAGCACCAAAGCGCCCAAAGCCGATTAACAAAGGGACCAGAGATAAGAGATAAGAGATAAGAGATAAGAGATAAGAGAAGGATAAAAACACCGCCACGCGGCGCGTAGCAATAATCACCCGCGACCGAAACAAAAAACCCCGACAGAGGTCGGGGGACGGCCGGGAAAACCGGAAAGCTGATCAGCGCAGCCTGCGGAACCGTGCTGATCGTGGTGTCCGGCCCTACACAATAAACCGATGCGGCATAGGCACAGCGGCCTATGCGCTTACTTCAAGCGATAAATAATGCCCGGATTGCAACGCACCATCTCAAAGCGCTCACTCAAGCCGCTCATCGACTCTGACGCGCCCAGCAGCAAATAACCACCCGGATTCAGGCACGTAGCCAGCTGGTTAATCACCTTAGACTTCATCTCGGCGGAAAAGTAAATCAGCACGTTACGACAGAAAATGATGTCGAACTTGCCCATCAGCGCATAGCTCTCTTTCAAGTTCAGCGGCTTGAATGACACCATGCTGCGCACTTTGCTGTTGAGGCGCATCCGGCCATCCGGCAACGCTTCAAAGAACATCCGCTTACGCTCCGGTGACAGGCCGCGACCCAGCGCCAGATTGTCGTAAGCCGCCTCGCGGCATAAATCCAACATCTGCGGAGAGATATCGGTACCGACGATCTGCACCGGCTGTGGACCGGCCAGCATGCCCGGACGACGCGCTTGCGTCTCCAGCACTGTCATCGCAATCGAGTACGGCTCTTGGCCAGAGGAACAAGCCGCCGACCAAATCTTCAGTGGCCGCTTGCTCTGAGCCAGCTCAGGCAACAAACGCTCGGCCAGAATGTCGAACGGATAGTTATCGCGAAACCACAGGGTTTCGTTGGTGGTCATCGCATCAACAACCGACATCCGCAGATCACGGTTCATGCCGGTCAGGGTATGCTTGAGCAGTTCAGACAGATGAGCATAACCATAGCGCGACAGCAGCGGAGTCAGGCGGCTGCGCACCAAATATTGTTTATTATCCCCCAGTACAATCCCGCACTGAGACTCCAGAAAACGGCTGAACTCTTTATATTCCTGATCACTGATGCTTACTGAATTCATTGATTACTCTGTTGCTAATTGCTGAAGTGCCTGCTTAACCGCACCGGCCAGCTCGTCGGGATTAAATTTGGCGATAAAGTTATTCGCGCCCACCTTGCTTACCATCGCTTGGTTAAACACACCGCTAAGCGAAGTGTGCAAAATCACATGCAGACCTTTAAGCTGTTCATTACTGCGGATCTCGGCGGTCAGGGTATAGCCGTCCATCTCCGGCATTTCGATATCGGAAATCACCAGCGCATAGTAATCCGTTACGCGGCCTTCCGATGCCACCTGACGCAGGCGATTCAGCGCTTCGCGGCCATCTTTGGCCATCTCGCATTCCAGCCCCACGGAGGTCAGCGCGCGTTCAATCTGCTTACGTGCCACACTGGAGTCATCGGCAACCAAAATTTTCTTACCGGCATTCACCACTTCTTGCGCCTGCGCCACTGTCTCATCCAGCACGTCTTGGCTGATGTGAGTACGCACCGGTGAAATCTCATCCAGGATGCGCTCTACATCCAAAATCTCAACCAGCTCTTTATCCACCTCAGTCACCGCTGTCAGGTAGTTAATTTTACCCGCGCCTTTTGGTGGTGGCAGAATGGATTCCCAGTTCATGTTGATAATGCGCTCAACAGACTGCACCAAAAAGCCCTGCACTGAGCGGTTATACTCAGAGATGATGATAAAGCACTTAGACGGATCATCGACCGGCTTACCACCAATCGCCAAGCTCATGTCGATCACCGAAATGGTCTGACCCCGGATATGCGCGATGCCTTTTACGATCGGATTAAGATTCGGTAGCATGGTCAGGCGCGGGCACTGCAGCACTTCGCGTACTTTAAACACGTTGATGCCGTAACGCTGTGACCCGTTGAGTTTAAATGTCAGCAGCTCCAGCCGGTTCTGTCCGACTAATTGTGTGCGCTGATTGACCGAATCCAGAATTCCCGCCATAACGTGCTACTCCCAGGGGTATTTAAAGTGTTTCTTATAACTCGTATACCCCTTAGGATATCAGAGGTATTTTGCATAACAGGAGACGTTTTGTGTTTTTCTCAACGCCAGTGTCCAAGGCGACTCGCCCTATTGGTTTGTTTATCGGCATATTCTGCCTTTTCTTAAACGAAAATGGCATGGCTGCCAATGCTGAACCAGCCTATCAGGAGCCGTCGAGCATTACGCAAGCCGCAGAATCCTTTGTGATCAGCCAGTTACCGTCAGAAAATACGCTTCAGCATCAAGTTCGGGTTACGCCGCTCGATCCGCGGCTCAAATTTGAACGCTGTGCTACCGATTTGGAAACCACCTTACCGGGGCGGCAAACTATTACCTCACGAGCCACCGTATTGGTGCGTTGCCCGACCCAAAACTGGCAAGTGTATGTACCGGTCAAAATTTTGTCGGTCAGCCCAGTCGTAGTGAGCGCCCGCGCGATGCGTAGCGATACGGTGCTGCAGGCCGATGATCTGAACGTGGTGTATAAAGATGTGCGCCAAGCGCAAGCACGGATTTTTGACAATGTTGACGAGCTGGTTGGCGCCAAAACCATCAAACCTCTCAATGCCAATGCCCCTATCAGCACCGCGCAAATTTGTCAGGTGTGTAAAGGCGATCGCGTGGTACTCAAAGCCGGTAAGCCGGGCTTGAGTGTGGTGGCTTCCGGCACCGCGCTCGGTAATGGCACCGTCGGCGACACTATTCAGATCCGCAATAGCCGTTCGCAGCGCGTGATTAATGCGGTCGTCAGCCGTGTTGGTGAAGCGGTTGTCACTTATTAACTGCCGGTAAGCACAGCAAAAAAGGCGAAAATAATTATTCAAGTAATCATTTGCTACGCCGATACGCTATAACAAGAGCGACAGACAGTGAATGACTAAAATTCAATTCGCCGCAGGACTATAAACATGAGCAGCATCGATAAATTAAATTACGCCCTGAAGATGAATTCTGCGCCGGTGGGTAAAAAATCCACCAACGCCAATGCAGCCGTCAATGCCGACGCGACTGCCGCGCCACAGCAGCCGGCCGTTGCCCGTGACGGTGTTACCTTAACCTCACAGGCACAAGAATTGAGCCAGATCCCGAAACAAGTCAGCAGTGACATGAGCTTTGACAGCGCTAAAGTGGCGCGTCTGAAAGCCGCCGTTGAAAGTGGTGAATATCAGGTTAATCCGGAAAAGCTGGCCGCGAATTTGCTTAAGTTAGAGTCAGGCTCTCACTAACGTCAGACCGGCCATCAGAAGACCGGCGCGGCGCTGACCCCGAAACGGAATCATCATGACGCTGAGCATCAACGACTTACTTGAACAGCAGCAGCAAACGCTGCTGGCGCTGGATCCTCTGATTGAGCAGGAGCTGCAAGCTCTGATTGCCCACGATGCCGAACAAATTCAGGCATTGAGCGAGCAAAAAAATCAGTTGCTGCAAACCCTGCAACAAGGCGATCAGGCGATTGCGGCGCATCCCGAGCGCAGCCAGTTATTGGCTGATGATCCGCGTTTGGTCGCGATTCGCCAAAGTCTGAGCTCTTGTCAGACCCGCAATGCATTGCTGGGTGAAGTGATGAAAGAAGCGCGGATCAGCCTTAGCCGTTTGGAAAGTCAGCTGATGGCAATTCGCGGTAAAGAGATGATGACCTACGATGCCGAAGGGCGTACCCGTAATACCTCTACGTTGGGGAATAATGTTCGGGTGTAACCCCTAGCTAACTTACGCTTTCCAGTAATAGAGATTGCCACTTAACCGCGCAGACTGCTGCTCAGAGCCGGTTGATGTGAATACTAGAGATACAAAAAAGACAGATGTCGTCCTGCGCATCTGTCTTTTTTATTGTCTTAATTTGAGGTTACGTTTAGTAAGTCGCTCCGCGCGCTGGCACCAAAATCACTGGCTGCGGTGCTGGCGCAGCGGGTTTAGCCGGTGCCGGCAGTGGCGGTAATTGTTTGACCTGACTCATGTCTAAACGCAGCTCAGTCACATAGTTATCGCCAACCGGATAGCTACGTACCACTTCCGCGCCTCGGATCACGCCCGCCGCCTGTGAGCGGATCCCCGCATCGCGCAGCGCACCATCGGCGGCGACTTGCGAATCGGTATTGATGCGCAGACCATACACCTGCTCCGCCATATCGCGATACGCATCTAAACGCGAGGCACGCATGGCCTGAATTTGCCGCTCCTGCAAAGTTTTGCCGCTTTGAGTGGCAATGGGGGCATAACCGACCGCGGTCAGTGTCTGCCGGCTACCCGACGAGGCGCAACCCAATAACAGCCCACACAGTCCGATTACGCCTAACCACTTACGCATTGTTTGTCCTCTGCGCCAGCGCAAGTCACCGCCGCTGACGTCACTAATAAATCAAATAGGTTCATGATGACGCAGGTTAACCGTTAGCTCGGTTTCCCTACCCTCACGGCGCCACAATACTTGGCGACGTAAAACGGTTATCACCACGCACGATCATCCCATTACGCATCTGCACCAGATTCGGGTTGCCGATACTGCGCCCCAGTCGGTCTGCCGGCAAGAAGCCTTGCGCCGTGGCGATCACCACGCGATCGCTAAAGCGGATAATGCGCGCGTTGATCTGAATACCGGAGCCTTGGCGCAACATGGTACCGGTCAGCACGCTGTTCACCTGATAGGCTTTTTGCAGATCGCGCCAGTTACGGCTCAGGGCAAAATCCCCCTGCGGCGTGACGCGGATCTGGCCGGTGGTTTTATAGTCCAGCACTGTCATGCCGCGCTGTTGCAGCTGATAGATAAAGGAGTCGGCCATCAGATTGCCCAGCCAGTTGGTTTGATCCATCTGCTGTAAATCGACGAACGAGGCCACCGCGATCGGCCCACTGGCCGCCAGCGTTTTATTGGAGTCCACCAACTGACGCGCCATCGCGTCGACAAAAAAGTCCAGACTGTGGCGTGGCAACACCTGAACCTGATTCTTGTCCATAACATACGGCTGATCTGCCGAGGGTTGATTACCGGCACAGCCGGTCAATAACAGCCCGGAGAGTGCCGCCAGCGGCAGTAATGTCTTCATGTGCTTCACGTTCTGCGTCCCAGTCACATTCTCTGTTATCTTATCGCCCGTTACGGTAAAAACTTGAACCGGATGAAACGGAACATTAATTGCATTACTCATAACATCGCCAACCGGTACAGTTATCACCGGCAGCAGCCACTGCCGCAGGCAATCACGATTCAGGTTCACGTAATGACATTGACACTCCGGCCGCGTGCCACCTGTCTGGCCACCGTGCTTATGCTGGCCAGCAGCTTATATACAAGCAACCTTTATGCCGCTTGGTATCAGACCACCGTCAGTATTCCGACGCAGGCGGGTAGCGAGAGCCAATTGCGCTCACTCGCGCTCAGTGATGCCAGCGGTCAGCTGCTCGGTTATGCCGGGGTGTCGATGAACTATCAGCAACCGCTGGTCGCATCGCTACTCTCCGGCGATAAAGACGGACAAACCATTCGTTACGCCGCCGGCAGCCCCGTACATGCGGCAACGGTGGTCAGTAGCGCTACCCAGAATGGCCGCTTTACCCTAACGTTACGTGCCGATATCACCCCTGATCGCAGCCTGTGCCGCCGACAAGGTTATCGCAAGCCGCTGGCGGTCTACCGCTTTGCGCTCAATGATCTGACGCAAGCCTCACTGGGCGCGATTTTCAATATCGATTCAGATTACCCACGAGTGCTGGAGCGTCAGCTGCGCCAAGACCTGCAAGGTCTGCAAGTACGCAGCTATCAGAACGAGCACCTACCTGCGGATGCTTCAGCCAACTGGCTAGCCGCCGCCGGTGAGCAGCAGCAAGCGCAATATCTGCTGACCGGACAGCTGATTGATTTAAGCCCAGCCCCTGTCACCGGTCTGAACACCTTTTTCCGCGTCAGCCCGATGAAGCGACACTTTGCAGTTAATATCAGCGTCTTTGATAGCTACAGCGGCGAACAAGTTTTCGAGCGCCTGTATCGCACGGAAGCCGAATGGCCGTTTGAACGCACCGAGCGTGTAGATACCAGCAGCGCCAATTTCTGGCAATCCGCCTACGGTTACGCGATTCGTCTGCAAACCGATCAGATAGCCCAAGATCTGGATACCGCCTTAGGCTGCTCGGCCACCCAAGCGCGTATCACTGAAATCAACGGCAACCGTCTAAAAATCAACATCGGCAGCCGCAACGGGGTACGTAAAGGCGATCGGGTTAAGCTGTTGCATACCACCGAGTTTGTCGATCAAAGTGGGAATGTCGCCGAAATGTTTACACCGAGTGGTATGTCGCTGACGGTGTCGCAAGTCTACGCCACCTACGCGATCATCAATATCGGCAGCCTAAACACCGCCTCAACGATTCAAATCGGCGATCTGGTGACTAAATCCTGAGCAGTCAGCCGGGATTACCGCGACAGAACTTAAAAACGCCGGATTTATCAGTATAATGACAGGCCGGCGTGCTCCCGTAGCTCAGATGGATAGAGCGTCCCCCTCCTAAGGGGAAGGCCACTGGTTCGAATCCAGTCGGGAGCACCATTAAAATTAATGAGTTAGGTTAAAATTACCTCGTAAAAATCCATTTACCTCACTCCATACCCCTCTCTGTACCCCTCTAATGCAGCGCGCTGTAACCCACGTGGCGGGTTCTGCTATCTTTAAGCACTAACCACCAACACGATGCACAAAACAGAGTACGTTCAACCATCTGTTCTTGCTTATCACATGCATCGACCTGAAATTCGCTACAGCACATTGATATCCACTGCTCACTCAAAAACTCGCGCACGACCCTGTACCTAAAATACTCCACACAGTTATACTGTATATATTTACAGTTATTGATGTGCCGCTATGTTTGCTATTCCTCAACCAACGCCCGATGAGCTCGCACTTCCGCTGTTCTTATCGCCAGCAGCATGTGGTTTTCCTAGCCCCGCGCAAGACTATGTCGAACAGACTATCGATCTTAACCAGCTCTGCATTGAACACCCTG
>PPYF01670119.1_pt1 | contig 132067 bp, 114 predicted proteins | sample 1559871 | NCBI WGS metagenome assembly PPYF01 (sample SAMN08240021, study PRJNA423297) | Human gut metagenome, whole genome shotgun sequencing project.
GCTTTTAACGACGGTACATACGATATGACTATGCTTTATGTCGGCGGCGTTTTCGCACTTATCAGTGCGGTTGCTGAGTTTGTTGCAGGTATTATCGGCGTTATCAACGCAAAGCTTCCGCACAAGGCAAATACATGTGTTGTATGGGGCGTTATTGTTGCGGTTATGTGTATTGCAGGCGAAATTATCAGCATGATAGGCGGATCACAGTTCAATGTATTCTCTCTTATCTGCGGTCTTGCTATCCCTGTACTTTACATTATAGGCGCTGTTAAGAACAAAGCATAATTATTTTATTATTTACCCCCCCTTTTAATTACCCACCGTAAATATTTTTAGCACAAGGTCACAGCTGCCCGATTGTTCGGACAGCTGTGCTTTTTTGTTTATGTTGTGAAATATGCCGTTTGGCACATTCATATTCTATCGCAAAATTGTACAATATAAGTGAAAGATATAGGTGAAAAGGGGTGATGTCCGTTGAAGAAAATTTTGCTCAGTGTTCAGAATAATTTGCTCAGTGAGGCTATTCAAAATGCCCTTGTAAAGAAGGGAAGATTTTGTATTGAAAATGTTTTACCGAATCAAGACGGGAAAATTCTTGATTTGTGCATTGCAGAAAGAGTTGATGTTTTGCTTATGGATGTCACAAGACTTGCCGATTCAACTATTGAGAAACGGCTTGAGCTTTGTGGAAAAGTAAAGGAATATCTGCCAAGCTGTAAAACGGCTCTGCTCTGTGACGAACAGACATATCCCGACCTTGCCGACAGGGTTAAACAGGCAAAACAATTCGGAAAAATAAGCTCGTTTTTTTATTCATCCGTAACGGCAGATTATCTTGCCGCCGCACTTGACGCACTTTAAAAAGGAGGTACTGTTTATGGGTATATTTGACAGCTTAAAAAATATGACAAATCAGACTGTAAAAAACAATGTTTCAAAGGCCGTTTCGGGAGCGGTAAACAATGCGATGCACAAAAGCAAAACATTTGTATTTGCCGATTATCCGAAAAATGCAGATGAACTCAAAAAAATGCCGGAGCTTGACTTTTCGTCACCTCTTTCAACAGCGGCATTTGCAATGCTTGTGTTGCTTGAATATGATGAAAGTCCGGAAAACACAATAGAAATGCTTAATGTATTAAAAGGACCTCAGCCGATGAACGGGATGGATGTTCAGTTTTTGTGTGACAGAATCAAGGCCAGGGGATATATTCCTCGCTCATATTTTGAGGGTTCATCCGTGAAGAACGATTATACACCGAATGTTCCGTACAAAATAACCGTTTCCGAGTATGCATATACCTATCAGAGCGAGGGTTATGCAAAGGTTCAGGTTCAGTCGTCGGGAGCAGACTCACCTCGTCCGATTGAGCTTCGCAGAAAGGGCAATCAATGGTTCTTATGGCGTAATCTTGCACTCTCTGACATACGAACTCCGGCTTCGGTTGATCCTTGGGCATGAAGGAGGGATTTTTATGAAAATCAAGAAAAAAGCAAAGCGTATTTCGAGTATTGTTTTATGCTTTCTCATGCTGTTGACAACACTTCCTATGACAGCCATAACCGCAAATGCGGCGGCTCAGGCTTATATCAAATATATCGACACCGAGGTTTACATAGGAGATGTCCTTAACATTATCGTGGGAGTAAACGGCGGCAGTACAGGCGAAACCTTTACCTATCAATGGCAGGCAAAATATCCGAGCCTAAACTGGGTTAACCTTTCCGATAAAACCGACAGACCCGACTCGAAATTTTCGGGTGTTTTTACAGACCATCTTAAATTTCAGACCTACGCAGAACTTGTAGGACCTGACTCAGGGTGGAAAGATGTTGTCTTTAGATGTAAAGTAACGGGTTCAAAGAGCGGTACTTTTTATTCGGGAAAATGTAACTTTCCGGGACTTCTTGAGAAGACAGAAATTCCTACAATTGGATTTTTAGGCTTGGAGAAACCTGAACAGGGAAAAATCCCCTCAACAACGGCAACTCCGATAAACAGCACTTATTACAGCTTTGATTATATTGAGTGGTATAAGTACGAAAACAACAAAATTAGCAGAAAGCTCGACAGCGGAGAAACTTTTGACAGCGGTATGTATTGTTGTCAGCTATACTTTAATATGAACAGAGGATATGCGGTTGCCAAGAACGCAGTATGTGGTTTGTACAATGGCGACAGTCAGGCGACAATTCTTCAGGATGAAACCACAGGTCAATATTATATTTGGGCATATTACAATGTTCCATATGAATCGCCATCATTTACACATCAGTTCCCTGAGGCAGAAATTATGATTATGAAAGGCAAAGAAGAAATTATATGGGTTGCTGCCAAAAATGCCGCAAGCTATCAGTGGCAGATGAAAGTAAAGAGAAGAACACCCACCGGTATAATAAGAATGTGGAAAAACATAGATGACGACTCATCTACATTAAACCAGTTTTCCTTCAAGGGTACAAAATCAAATACTTTGAGAATCAGACCGAATACGGATTTTGATGAAACTCAGTTCAGATGTGCTGTTACGGGTAAAAACGGTGATGTTATTTACAGTGAATCGGTTAAAGTTACGCAAGAGGTTAAGGCCAGAATTACAATGAACTTAAAAACAGGCGGCTCACCGAAGGACACTATTACCGTTAAGGTGGATAGATACACTTTTGACGGCGTTTATAAGGGCGGCTTTGAAGATGAAACGGTAAACAGTAATGCAAAACCCTTATATTTGGTTTTTGATACATCCCCAGGCAAATATGTCATTACTGTAAGCAAACCGCAGTGTATTGCAAGGGTGTATGAGATATATCTGTATAAAGACGATATTAGTTTTGATGTAAAAATTACTGTTCCGTATGATGTCAATATGGATGGTGTTATTAATGTTGTGGACGCAACCTTGGTTCAAAAACACATTGTCGGGCTTGAAGACTTTGACGATTACACTTTTAAAATTGCAGACACAAACGGTGACGGCACAATATCAATTATTGATGCTACAAATATTCAGAAGAAAATCGTGAATCTTTTGTAAAGGAGAAAGTTTATGGGACTATTTGAAAAGAAATGTTGTGACCTTTGCGGTGACAAGGTAAACGCCCTCACAAGGCAAAAGCTTTCAGACGGTTATCTTTGCAGCGACTGTAAGCACAAGCTCAGTTCGCTTTCATCAGGCTGGAAAAACAGGACATTAGCAGATGTTAAAGCTCATCTTGAACAGCGTGAACAGAACAGACAGAAATATTCGGCATTTGTTCAGTCGGCAAGTGCCGGTACAAACGAAAAGCTTGTTGTAGATTTTAATAACAGAAAATTCTATTTCACAATAGGCAGAGATTTCAAAAACAGCAATCCTGAAATTTTTGATTTTTCACAGCTGCAGGACTTTTGGCTTGAGCTTGGATATACAACTCTGCAAGATTCCGACCGTGACGGAATTCCTGATGAGTACGACCGCTATGATAACCGTCAGGGCAGGAACAGCGGTTTTGGCAGTCAGTTTGATACAACAAACTCATTTTCGGGGCAAAATGGTATGCTTGATGTTCCGCTTGCACTTCAGCCGTATGTTCGTGATACAAACACATCGTCATCACCGCAAAGAATATCTTCTTTAAAAGCAAAATTCATCGTAAATCATCCGTTCATAACCGATATATCAATGTATGTTGATTCGTCAATCGGTACTGTAAGGAATGAGCTTATGAGAGCGTTTGATGACGGAATGCAGTTAATGAGACTGTGTGAACAAATAAGGAACGGTATGCAGAACAATATGGGCTATCAGCAAAGCGGAATGTCCATGCAGAACAATATGGGTTATCAGCAGAACGGAATGCCAATGCAGAACAATATGGGTTATCAGCAAAGCGGAATGCCCATGCAGAACAATATGGGTTATCAGCAAGGCGGAATGCCCATGCAGAACAATATGGGTTATCAGCAAAGCGGAATGCCTATGCAGAACAATATGGGTTATCAGCAAAGCGGAATGCCCATGCAGAACAATATGGGCTATCAGCAGAACGGAATGCCCATGCAGAACAATATGGGCTATCAGCAGAACGGAATGCCTATGCAGAGCAACACAGTAAATCAGCAAGTTTCACAGCCGTTTACTCCGCAAAATGCTGCGGCAATTGTTTGCTCGGCTTGCGGATATAAGCCTGACGGCAATCCGCCGAAATTCTGTCCGTTCTGCGGGGCTGCAATGACATAACCGATATGACTTTACGGTCGTTATTTCATAATATTTCCAAACGAAAAATGCGTGTAAAAAAAGAAATTGTATCCGTGAGCTATTCAAAAAATCATTCAAATTTTGATTACTGCTGTTCTTTTTATGTGCGAAAAAAAGGTGTAAATTTCCTTTTTGACGCTATCTGCAAATGCGGTTATATCGCTTTTGAAAATGTTTTGATCGACGAAACGGATATGAGACTGCTGTGTGACACCGCCGAAGACGCATTGGAAATTCTGAAAAAATATAATCCAAAAAACAAAGGACTGACAGTCGATGACACCACGGTTACAATCGTTGAAATCATATTTTCCGACAAAAACAGTATGTCGGTCAGTATGACAGAACAAACCTTGGATTCGCTCGAAAAAGCGTTCTTTGCCCTTGCTGAAAAATATTGCAAAGATGTTTAACCTCTAAAAATAATTGAAAAGCAACCCTATGAAAACAACCCCACGGTAAAATAATCGTGGGGTTGTTTTTTCTGTAACAGAAAATGAGTGCATTTTTTCTTGCCATTACCGTAGTAATTGTTTATAATTAAGGTATGACAATAAAAGAAGGCATGAACAATGCAAACGATAGATGAGGCACTAAACAAACTGAAAAAATCTGATTTTCGCAGTCGGTTTCATTTAAAGCAAAAGGACATTGACTATATTAATGAAAAGGGAATGAATAAAATCCGCTCCCATGCAGAAGATTTTGTCAGAACACGGCTTGCACCAAAATATATTCCGAATGACGGAAAGCAAACGCCTATGAGGGGACACCCTGTTTTTATCGCACAGCATGCCTGTGCCTGTTGTTGCAGAGGGTGTCTTAACAAGTGGTACAGAGTTGCAAGGGATAAACAGCTTAACGAGGTCGAACAGCAGAAAATTGTAAATCTGCTTATGGCTTGGATTGAAAAGGAATACAATGATTATAATTCCAATAAAGAATGATAGATAAGGGCAAAAAGATGAGTGATAAATTAAGCGTGTTAAAAGATTACTTCGGACACGATTTTTTCAGAGACGGACAGGAGCAGATAGTTGACGCTTTGCTTGACGGCAGAGATGCACTTTGCATTATGCCCACAGGTGCGGGCAAGTCTATGTGCTATCAGATTCCTGCATTACTTTTTGATGGGGTGACAATTGTTGTGTCACCTCTGATTTCGCTTATGAAGGATCAGGTCGGCTCACTCGTTCAGTCGGGAGTTCCTGCGGCATATATAAACAGCTCGCTTTCATATCCGCAATTTCTCCGAGTGCTTTCAAATGTTGAACACGGAAAATACAAAATCATCTATGTTGCACCCGAAAGGCTGTTGACTGACGGATTTCTCGACACCTGTAAAAAGATAAAAATCTCAATGGTTGCAGTTGACGAGGCTCATTGCGTTTCACAATGGGGACAGGATTTCAGACCGAGTTACCTCAAAATTATTTCATTTGTTGAAAGCCTTGCAAATCGTCCGATTGTCGGAGCATTTACCGCAACGGCTACGAATGATGTGAAAGAAGACATAAAGAAAATTCTCAGGCTTGAAAATCCGTTTGAAATTACGACTGGATTTGACCGCCCCAACCTTTTTTTCGGTGTAATAAAGTCATCGTCAAAGGACGAAAAGCTTATTGACCTCATTCGGGAGCGTGGCGACAGGTCGGGAATTGTCTATTGTGCAACCCGAAAAAATGTTGAATCTGTCTGCGAATTGCTCTGCGATAACGGCTTTTCGGCGGCAAGATACCATGCAGGTCTTGATGAGTACGAACGCAGGAAAAATCAGGAGGATTTTGTTTTTGACCGAAAAAATATTATGGTCGCAACCAATGCTTTCGGTATGGGAATTGACAAGTCAAATGTTACATATGTAATCCATTACAATATGCCGAAAAACATTGAAAGCTACTATCAAGAGGCAGGACGGGCAGGTCGTGACGGCGGTGAGGCTGATTGTATTTTGCTCTACAGTCCTAAGGATGTTCGCCTAAATCGTTTTATGATTGAAAATTCCGAGGGCAACGATGAGCTTACAATTGAAGAAAACGAGCAAATTCGTGAGCGTGATTTTGAACGCTTAAAATATATGACCTTTTACAGCACAACAAACGATTGTCTGCGTGGATTTATTCTGCGGTATTTCGGTGGTGAAAAAAAGGCTTACTGCGGAAAATGCTCCAACTGTCTTTCAGTTCACAAGCTTGTTGATGTCACAATTGACGCTCAAAAAATTATGTCGTGTATTGCAAGAACAGGACAAAGGTATGGCAAGCCCGTGATTTGTGATGTGTTAAAGGGCAGTAAAAGCGAGAAAATTCTAAAAGCAGAGCTTAACAATCAGTCAACCTACGGAATAATGAAAGAGGTTACGGCAAGGCATATTTTCGGCACAATTGACTTTCTTGCCGAAAAGGAGTATATTTTAGCCGACAATGAAACCGAGGTTCTAAAACTTTTGCCAAAGAGCCGAGATGTGCTTTTCGGACGGGAACGGCTTGTGATGAAGAAAGTTGAAAACTCCGAAAAGGTTGTCAAAACGCACCGTCCCGAAGTGCCTGTTAATTCCGATTTACTTGATGCGCTCAAGGCTTTGCGAAAAGGCATTGCATCCAAAAAGAGCGTTCCTGCCTATGTTATTTTTACCGATGCAACGCTGATTGATATGTGCAAAAAATGTCCCGAAACACCCGATGAAATGCTTGAAGTTTCGGGTGTGGGCAGAACAAAGCTTGAAAAATTCGGAAAACAATTTCTTGAAGAAATCGCAAAATTCAGATAACTTCATATACTGTTAAAGGATGAACGAATTCGTTTGTCCTTTTCTTTTTCAATTTTCAAAATTGCATTGAAATAATTAGTACAAAGTGGTACAATAGTTACAGAGAGAAAACAGATTGGAGGCATTTGTATGGCTGACATATTTGATTACATAAGCTGGCGCGGCGATTTGACATTTGAGCAGGATGGTTTTAACGAGCTTGACGCACTTGTGCTTTCACGGCTTTCATATCTTCCTTTTGACGGTGCGGTATCGTCCTGTCTGTTTGATGAAATTACCCTTGAACAGGCGGCAATGCGTGTGTTTGCAACCGATGATTACGAGAAAAATCTATTGTGGAAGGGTGACGCCGACCTTTTGAAAGCAACGGCAGAGAGCAAGAGATTCGGCAAAATTCTTGTTTCGGGGTATGTAAACGAGGTTGAGTCCAATGTGAGTATGCAGTTTTCCGCAATCACTTTTGAATTTCTCAAAAAGAATTATTTTATTTCATACAGAGGAACGGACTTTTCTCTTGTCGGCTGGCAGGAGGACTTCAATATGTTCTTCACATTTCCGTTGCCGTCACAGAAAAAGGCTCTTGATTATTTTGAAAAGGCAGTCCGTATGCTCAACGGAAAATTCATTCTGGGCGGTCACTCAAAGGGCGGAAATCTTGCGGTTTATGCCGGTGCTTTTACCGATGAAAATTCAAGAAATCACATTGATTATATTTACAATTTTGACGGACCGGGGTTTTCTCTTGACAAAATCAGGGACAGCGGATTTTATGAAGTCGATGACAGAATCTACACCTTTGTTCCGCAGTCAAGCATTTTTGGCATGATATTTGAGCATGAGGAGAGCTACACAATTGTAAAGAGCAATCAAAAAGGTTTTCTTCAGCACGATATCTATTCATGGGAGATTGAGCAGAACAGTCTTATCAGGCTGAAAAGCACTACAAATTTCAGCGTTTTCTTTGACCACACGCTGAAAGAATTTGTTGAATCGCTGACAATTGCTCAAAGACGGGAGTTCACAAAAGAGGTTTTTGCCCTTTTGTCGCTGACCGAAACCGAAACTTTTAATGAGATGCTGAAAAATCCGCTTAAAAACACGGGAACAATCCTAAAATCCTTTGCAGGTCTTGACAGCAAAACAAGAAATATGCTTTTGAAAACAATCTTCGCATTCGTAAAAAGTGCCAAAAATAATTTTTCCGACATAACAGGCGGTCAGAAATCAATTGAAATAACGACATAATATCATATAATATTATAAATACTCCTCAGATACTTGATTGCATCTGAGGAGTTTGCTATAATTATATGGCAAGAAAAAAGTTAATGTCCCTGAGAAAAGCCATTATGAGACTAAAACAATCGGAAGGAAATGCTCGGGTTGTGGTAAAGTAGAATACTATTGATGTAAAAAAAGGTTGTTGCCTACAAATGGTAACAACCTTTTTTATTGTGTTTGCTATAAAGAAATAACCGCCCTGTAATCGTAATACAGAGCGGTTATTAAAAATAAAAATCGTTCAAGCGAAACAGCTAAAGCTGTTCCCTTACTTGTATATTAACATGATAATAAAAATATGCCAACTGTCAGGGTACCAATCGGTATCCTGTTTTTGTACAAAAAACATATGAAAGCGGAGTGTTCAATAAGCTCTGCTTTTTAAATGTCAATCGTCAGTTCAACGGGACAATGGTCAGAACCTAAAATTTCGGTATGGATTTTTGCACCGTCAAGCTTGCTTTCAAGAGCTTTTGAAACGATAAAATAGTCAATACGCCAGCCCGCATTTTTTTCACGAGCCTTGAATCTGTATGACCACCACGAATACACGCCCTCTGTATCGGGATAGAAATAGCGGTAGGTGTCGATAAAGCCGTCATCGAGCAACGCTGTCATCTTTGAACGCTCCTCATCGGTAAAGCCTGCATTTTTACGGTTGGTTTTCGGATTTTTCAAATCAATTTCTTTGTGTGCAACATTCAAATCACCGCACATAATAACAGGCTTTTTTTCTTCAAGTTTTTTCAGATATGCCTTGAAATCATCCTCCCATTTCATTCGGTAATCAAGCCTTTTCAGCTCACTTTGCGAGTTTGGAGTGTAGCAGGTGACAACAAAGCAATTGTCAAATTCTGCCGTGATAACTCTGCCCTCATGGTCGTGTTCGTCAATGCCGATCCCGTAACATACATTCAGAGGCTCTTTCTTTGTGAACATAGCCGTTCCCGAATAGCCTTTTTTGTCGGCATAGCACCAATACTGATGATATCCTTCAAGCAAGAGGTCAATCTGTCCCTCTTGAAGCTTTGTTTCCTGAAGACAGAAAATATCTGCGTCAACATCTTTAAAAAAGTCCTCAAAGCCCTTTGTAACACAGGCACGAAGTCCGTTTACATTCCACGAAATCAATTTTTTCATAATTTACTCCCGTACACACAAAAGGGAGCAAGCATTGCCTGCTCCCAAATTGCCAATTTGTTAATTATTCTTCTGCGGAAAATTCGTCTTTGCCTACACCACAGAGAGGGCATACCCAATCCTCGGGTACATCTTCCCATGCTGTGCCTGCATCAACGCCGTTATCGGGATCGCCGATTTCAGGATCGTAAACATATCCGCAAACATCGCATACATATTTCATACTATCAAATCTCCTGTTCAAAGTCTGTTGTGTAATCGGTTAGTTGTTGGTCATACGATTATCAAGCTGACTTTTTTTGATTTTTTATTGTTTTAATGATTACTTAAAGTATCTGTTAAGAAGACCTCTAAAGCCTGCTCCGTGTCTTGCTTCATCCTTTGCCATCTCGTGAACTGTGTCATGAATAGCGTCAAGGTTCTGAGCCTTTGCACGCTTTGCAAGGTCAAACTTACCTTCGCAAGCACCTGTTTCTGCATCTACACGCATCTGAAGATTCTTCTTTGTGCTGTCTGTAAGAACTTCGCCTAAAAGCTCTGCAAACTTGGCAGCGTGTTCAGCCTCTTCAAAAGCATACTTTGTAAATGCGGCAGAAACCTCGGGATAGCCTTCTCTGTCTGCAACTCTTGCCATTGCAAGATACATACCGACTTCGCTGCATTCTCCCTCAAAGTTAGCTCTGAGATCCTTGAGAATATCTTCGCTTACGCCCTGAGCAACGCCAACCTCGTGAACTGTTGCGAAAGATGCCTCCTCGTCCATCTGCTTGAATTTTTCCTTCGGTGCCTTACAAACAGGGCAAGCCTCGGGAGCTTCGGGACCTTCATAAACATAACCGCATACTGTGCAATACCATTTCATAATTACTTCTCCTTTGTAATAAATATTAGTGTACTTCTGCCGAACATTTAGGACATATGCCGTAGTAGATAACAAATCTGTTTTCTACCTTAAATCCCTCTTCGGCAAGCTGTGACTTAAGGTCATCAGCATTTTGATTGTCTTCAACATCAATAACTGCATTGCATTTGTTGCAGACAAAGTGGGGGTGTGGCTCTGTGTTGCCGTCAATACGCTCCTCACCGTTTACATTGCATATAACGCTGACCTTTCCTTCATCCTTAAAAAGAGCAATGTTTCTGTAAACCGTGCCAAGACTAAGGTCGGGAATTTCGGGTTTTAATTTATCATAAACCCAGCGTGCGCTCGGATGAGTGTCCGTACCGCACACAGCGTTGTAAATTGCATTGCGTTTTGAGCTGAAATTTCTTTTTGCCATAATTCATAAATCCTTATGCAATATTAGTCAGTACCGATTGACCAAAATCAGTAATCAGTATTAACTTTGACTACATTCTATCACGCAGATGTTTGATTATATTTACAATAAAGAATTATAGATAAAAAATCTTGCACAAAGAATTGGGAGGAAATATAGTGAAATCAAACAAAACAGTAAAAATTATCATTTTCACGGCACTTTTCCTGTCTGCAGTAATTTTAATATCAGTAATGACAGGCGCAGTAAAAGAAACAACGGCTGATACCGACAGCGTAAAACTGCCCGTAATAATGTATCACTCACTTTTAAAAGATGAAAAACTGCAAAATGACTACACTGTTTCGCCGACTCTTTTTGAAAACGATTTAAAATATCTTACCGAAAACGGCTACACAACCGTTGTTGTAAAAGACCTTACCGATTATGTTTACGGCAAAAAATCATTGCCCGAAAAATGCATTATGCTGACCTTTGACGACGGCTATTATAATAATTATTATTATGCATTCCCTTTGCTTGAAAAATACAACTGCAAGGCGGTCATATCTCCGATTGCCTCAGTGTCCGAAAAATTCACCGAAACCAAGGACATTTCCGTGACCTACGGTCATATAACTTTTGACGATATGAAAGAAATGTCCGATTCGGGCTATGTTGAAATTCAGAATCATTCGTACGATATGCATTCTTTGAAATCACGAAAGGGTGTTTTGCCAAAAGCGGGGGAGAGTGACGAAGCATATAAATCTATTCTTACGGAAGATGTTGTCAAAGCTCAAGGCTTGCTTGAAAATGCAACAGGGAAAAAACCGACCTGCTTTGTATATCCGTTCGGTGCAAAAAATGACCTGACCGAAAAGCTGATAAAAGAAATGGGCTTTTCGTGTACACTAACCTGTACGGAAAAGCCCAATATAATTACTAAAAATTCCGACAGCCTCTACGAGCTGGGACGATACCGCCGTGACCGCAACGAGTCAATGCAGAATCTTCTTATCCGAATTGAAATGCAGTCATAATATTTATACGGCAGATACGGCAGATTTTTCAGCCTTGGCGTTTCTTACAAAAGCCTCGCACAAAGCTATGAAGATGAAAAACAGCGGAGTTGTAATCGGCTGATAAAGGTTTACAACAGACTGAACAGCATAGCAGATAACAGCCGAAACGCACGCAATCAGCATCGGATTTTCCTTTGCATACTTAACTGCATTCTTAATCGTACCGCACACAATGGCAAGATAGGAGAGAAGTCCCGTAATTCCGATTGTGATAAGGTAGTTTAGATATTCGTTATGGGCGGCATTTGTTGAGCTGTCACCGTATTTTGAAAGGTCGTCAAAGTACGGACTGAATGCGGAGTAGAACATATCCGGACCTACGCCGAACAGCTTTTCAATGAATGAAGCGTCGCCGAAAATCCATATCGACCTTATCCACATAAAGCCTCTGTGAGTACCCCATCTGTCGTTAAAGCGGATAATTCTTTCAAAACTGCCGAGGTCGGTTTTGGTGTCAATACAACTGAAATAAACCATAATTCCTATCATGGCAACAGCACAAAATCCGAATACAACGGCAAGAGCAATCGGCACGGCTTTTGAAATTGTGATGTTTGGTTTTTTGTAATCAATAAGATACAAAATCCCTGTAATAACGGCACAAGCTACAAGCAATATCCAGCCGATGCCTGAGAAAACGAAAATTTCCTGAAACTTATCAAAGCCCTTGCTTTTGTCGTTAAAGCAGAGCGAGAACAATCTGAGCAGCTTTGCAAACAACAGCATAACAGTTGCCGAAAGGAAAAATCTTTTCAGTCTGACAAGGCTGTTTGAAAACCATACAAGGTAAATAATCATAAATACAGCCATGCCGAGAATGCCGGAATCGCTGTCGGCAGTCATAAGAGCCGCAAAGCCAAATCCTGTTGCTACAAGATAAATTACTCTGAGCAAGGTCTTTTTCGTGATAAGCGACATTGCAATCATAACAGGCATTGCAATACAGATGTAGCTTGAAAGCAGATTCTTGTTGCCGATTGTTGAAGTAAAGTCAATAGTCTGTTGTTCATTAAGCAGAGGGAACATTCCAAACGGATCAACATAGAATGCGTTGAGTATCGCAAGTGCGTAAACTATCATTGAACCGAACGCAAGCGCAACGAATATGTATTCAAAATATTTAAAGCACCTTGTAATCATAAAATATGCTGCGGTGTAAAATGCCATAAGCACAAGACCGTTGTTTCGTCCCTGAGTACCCATAAGTGCATCCAAAGGATTTGCAGACAACAGCGTTGAAATGACATTTATCCCGAGAAATACAATAAATGCCCAGTCCATAAACGAAAGCTCTTCATACAAATGCTTTGGTTTAGGCTTTTCAAGCTTTGAGTCTTCCGGCGGTTTATCAACGCTTGCGGTCATAATAATAAGAAATTCCGCAATAACGAGAATACCCGTCAATATAATGAAAAAGTAATACTTGTCATGCCTGATGTTAAAATATGCGTCGGTAAAAAACAACGGAAAAAGCGTGAACATAATAAGCAGATAATAGTTTGTGAGCGCCTGCTGTACCGAATATTTTTCTTTGGGTTTGGCAGGCGGATTTTTATGCTTTGCAGAAGTCATAATAAAATAACCTTTCAATATAATGTACTTCAATTTTATAACGCACACACGATGTTGTCAAGAAATAAAGTAAGTGGAAAGCTCTGGTTTTCGACTTGTTTCGATTGGCATATGCTTGCAAAAGAACAATAATTGCATATTTTTCGGCACTTTTATTCCCAAATTAATACTTGTGGAAAAATTAGTATTGTATTTATCTCCGTAAAATGGTATAATCTCCTTGAGATGTATTTCCATATTTGCAGGACAAAGACTTTTGTAAAAAATTGTTTATGAATTTATCTATTTGCAGATTGGGTGGGTTTATGAAAAAATTAGTTGTTTTTGGCTTTGACGGCACTCTTGCCGACACAGCCCCCGGAATTTTATATTGTTTCAATACAACAGCAGTTGCAATGGGCTATGAGCCTGTTGAACACAGCGCACTCTACGGAGTAATCGGCGCACCGCTTGAATACGGATTTAAAACGCTCTTTAATATGAGTGATGACGAAATTGAATATGCCGTAAAGAATTACAGTAAACTTTATTCCCAGAAAGGAAAAGAGATGTTCACCGTCTATGACGGAATTTATGACGCTCTTCGTGAACTCAAGAAAAGCGGTTTTAAGCTTGCAATAGCAACTCAAAAGCACAGAATGTTCACAACGGATATTCTTGAAACCTACGAGGCGTCGGATGTTTTCGACGCAGTATGTGCAACAGATGTCGGTACAAACCTCACAAAGAGTCATCTGCTTTTGCAGGCGTGTGAGCAGACAGGAGTTTCCGTTGAAGAAAGTATCCTTGTCGGCGACAGCACAATCGAGGCAAAGGGTGCGGAAGAAATAGGTATGGACTTCCTCGCTGTGCTATACGGCTGGGGCTTTAAAACCAAGGAAGAAACCGAAGATTACAAATGCGTCGGCACAGTGTCATCTCCGGCAGAAATCTCTCAAAAAGTCATGGCACTTTGATTACGGTTAGTGCGTGTAAAGCAGTGCATAAATAGGATTAAAATTGTAAATTTTCCAAAAACAAATTGGGCAGTCATAACGATTGCCTGATTTTTTTATGCAAATTTGATTCTGTATAATAACAATGATACAACAATATACTTTTGCTTGTAAACGGGATGTTTGATAAACAGAAATATGATAGTACGGAATTGATATTGTTAAATTCTTTTACATAAATTTTAAAAGTTAATTTAAATAATATTGAATTTTCACATATTGTATGCTAAAATAAAAATGCCAAACAAAAATTTAATTTTAAGTTCACCTAAGTGTGTATTTTTATTTTGGTAAAAATACAGGCTTTACTTTTCACACCTTATAAGTGAAATATTGTGTCGCAACAATCAAAGCTATGTATTTTTCGTGCGTAGCTTCAGCTACGCACTTTTTGTTTTATGCGAAAAATATTTGCTTTTTAAAAAAATCGACAAAATTTGAAAAATTTTAAAATTTTTTCGGATTTTATAAAATCAAAAGCCGTTTTAAATTGTCTATATTATGAAAGGAAATGAGAGGAGGTTATTTTATGAACATTTCCCACTTAGTAGAGAAAATTAAAAAGGGAGATAACAAATCATTTGAAAAGCTCTACAAGCTTACAGAGCGTGAAGTGTGGTTTACTTGTATCAGCTTTTTAAAGAACGAAACAACCGCACAGGACATTATGCAGGAAACTTACATAACGGCTTTTTTAAAAATCCAATCTTTGGAAAAATCATCACAAATCAGAAGTTGGCTTAACAGAATTGCCGTTAATAAGTGCAAAAATTATTTGAAAGGTAAAGGTGAAATCCAACTGGACGATGAAATTTTTGAAAATCAGGCAATAGTTGACGAGCGTATATCAATTCCCGAAGAATACATTTCAGACAAGGCAAAGAGAGAAATTATTCTTTCGATTATGCAGGAAGTACTGTCCGATGTTCAGTATCAGACAGTGATTATGCACTATTTTAATGAAATGACTGTTGATGAAATCGCAGAAGTCTTTGAATGTTCAAGGGGTACTGTGCTTTCAAGGCTCAATTATTCAAGGGCAAAGATGAAAACTGCAATTGAAGATTACGAAAACAAAAGCGGTGACAAGCTTCACGGTGTTGTATTTGTGCCGTTCTTTACAACAATTTTCAGAGAGCAGGCAAAGAGCCTTTGCGTTCCGAGCATAAAAATCACACTTCCAAACGGAGAAAGCCTTGTAACTGCGGCTTCAAAGGGTGTTTCAACAGCGGTAAAAACGAGTACCGCAACTACGGTTAAGACAGGTGCAGTTACAGCGGTTAAGACAAAAGTCATAGCTATGGCTTGCGGTATGACCTTACTTTTTGCAGGCACAACAGTCGGCACAAGTCTTCTTGCAGGTTGTAAAAGTGACAAAGTTCCGACCGCAACAACTTCTGCTCAGACCACTGCACAGGCAACTACAGTTCCTGCGGTAACAGTACCAAAGGCAGTTAAAGATTTGGTAGACAAGGGTGAAATCAAAGTCGACAAAGACGGCAACATCACTGATAAGAATGGTAAGAAAGTCGAAGTAAAAGACGGTAAGGTAGAAGTAAAAACCGATGACGGTAAGACAGTCACAGTTAAGGTTGACGATGTAAAAACTACAGTATCTAACAAAAACAACAGCAACAAGGGTAACACCGAAAAGAAAGAAGATACTAAGTCAAATACATCTTCAAAGAAAGACAACTCTTCAAAGACAAATACATCGGATAACGACAAGAAGCCAGCTAATCCAAGCAACTCTTCAAGTAATAACCAGAAGCCAGCTAAGCCGAGTGAGTCATCAAAGACTGAAACATCTACAGAAAAGCCAAAGCAGAAGGTATGGGTGGATGACTACAAAACAGTACACCACGAAGGTTATTGGAAAGTAGTAGGTACAGAGGAAGAGCCAGTATACGGTTGGGTAGGCTACAATGTATGTAATAATTGTGGTATGAAACTGACAGATGACAACCAGATGGATGAGCATTTACTTTGGGAATTGGAAACTAATGGTGCAGGTGCATATCACTATGAAAAAGAGTATGTACAGACAGGCACAAAAACAGTAGAAGACAAGAAGTGGGTAGAACCTTGGGACGAAAAGGTTAAAGATGGCGGTCACTACGAGTACAGATAATTAAATTTGGTAGCAAGTATAAAATCGTATAAATCCTTAAAATAATTAGGGAAAAGAGGGTTCTTTATGAACCCTCTTTTTTCTAAAACTAAATTATCAAAAATCAGTCATATATATTTATTCTGCTTTCGACACTTGAAATATGTTCGTATTTTTCAATTAATTCTCTAATCTCATTTAACAACTGCTTTTTTTGATCTACGGATATCTCCAAAATTTTATAAAAATCTAAGCTAATCAGTCTTAATATAAAACCACTGTCGCAATCTAAATTTTTCTGAAATAGGCTAAGATATTCGGTGGTTTTTAACATATCAATATCTGAAAGTATTTGAAAATTATTAATTATTTTGTTAATGGTATCAGAGTTTTTTTTATCAAATTCAGAAAGTAACATTTCACGTTCTTTTTCATTTTTTGCAGTAGCTTCAAGAAGATATTTTTCCTTTAAAGTATAAAAATGATAATTGCTCAGGTATTTTTTAGAATATGACATTGTATCTTTATACTTTTCTTCTGAAATATTAGTCTTGTTGTATTTTGTTATCAAGTTAATATAAAACACAATAGATAATATCGTTACATAGTTAGCACTTAATGTGTTCTTTGCTAAAATATTAAATATATCAGATTTCTCAACTTTCATTTTTATGCTTGTCGATTTTATTTCTCCTTTTTCTACAATCGGAAACCATTGATTGTAAGGGTAAGAATCCACATTTTTTATTTCTGAACTTAAGGCTTCGTTACCATTTATTCGTTCACAAAGATAATCAATTGAAATATTATTGTCTTTAATTTTAGTGTTCAACTCATCAATTATTTTTGGCGGTATAGGAATAAGTCTTAGAGTTTGGTCAAAATTAAGAAACCAGCATTGGTTATTAATTTCATCATCATTATATCTCAAAGTGGTAGAGGAAATTATTTCTGAAAGAGAATTACTAAGAAAATCCTGAAAATTTTCTTCACTTACAAGTATGAATTTAAAAATACTAATTAATTCGTTCTCTTCAATAGACTTTATTCCACCTTTTTCCAACTTCGAGATATAAGATTGACTTTTCCCGATATGTTCTGCTACTGATTTGGCGGTTACATTATTTACGATTCTTGTTGATTTTATAATTGAAGCAAGTTCAGGAGTTACATCATATCTAGCCATATTATCACCTAAAGAATATTATATATATTTCAAAACACAAGTCAATAGATGTAGTAAAAAAATATTATGGTAAATTAATTTACTACACCTATTGACTTTTTTCGAAAAGGCAGTATAATATAATTAGCACTTAAGATAAGTGAGTGCCAGAAAATAGTCCGTAATATTTTCTGTATGACGTAGGAGGTGATATTATGGCAAAAACAAAGTCCAGCAAGAGTGGCGTTCAAAATAAAAAAATTGTTCCAGTCAAACCTTATAAAAAGGCTGACGGAACAACAGTCAAGGGACACCGCCGTTCAACACCGAACTAAAAGGTGTATAGTTAGACAATAGATAGTGTTGAACCTACGTATCCGTAATATAGCAAAATTATGATACCACATTATCTTTGTAATTACAAACTACAAGTTTGTAATGGTTTGTAGGTTTCTGTTACAAACTTTGAAAGGAGATTTATGATTAATAATTTTCAAAAACTAATCAGCTATAATCAGTATGAAATTTTAAAAAAGCTGGATGCTGATAATCGAGAGTATTATGAACAATGCCAAAAAATCATTGAAAATGGTAGTGAAAGCGACATAGAAGATCTAACGTATTTTTTGAACGGTACTTCAGAATATGTTAAGAAAGAAACTTGTGATATTTTAGAAATGTACAGCAATTTAGAAGATGCACAAGAGAAGCTTACTCTAAATAATGAGAATACTGGAAAAGTTACATTTAGAGGATTTGACGGCAACGAAGAAGCAGAACATTATAACTATTGTAAATATATAGTAAATGATGAAGGAAAGTATTCTGAGTTCAGTGATAGAGAATTGAATAGTCATTTCCCACATTTAAATACTTATCGTGCTATGTTAGAGCGTTACAAAAAAATTGTAATAGAAAGAGGAAAAGATAAACTTTTTTATGAAAAACCAATGACATTGAAAGAATTTGAGTTTATCGTAAAAGGATAATTCCTATTACAGCTAATAGATATGAAGATAAGAGGTTAAGCGTTAGAAAAAATTGCTTAACCTCTTTGTTGTTTTAATAATAGAAAAATCTTTGTGCTACGGTGTAATAAAATTCAAAAATATATTATCTTGTTTCCTTGAAAATCGGCAGGCAAACTAAAATGACAGTAAGTTTGACAGTAAGTTTGACTGCATTTTATCTTGTTTTAACTTAATTCAAAATTACTCAACTGAATTTTTGAAATCTCAAAAACCCAGTGTTTATGCCACTTTTAAGGCATTTTAAGTAATTTTTGCAAAAAATAAAAGGCGGTTAAAAAACCACCTTTTTTGGTCGAGGTGACAGGACTTGAACCTGCGGCATCTTGGTCCCAAACCAAGCACTCTACCAAACTGAGCTACACCTCGAAATGTTGTTTAATAACAACAGCTTAGTTATTATATACCATATTTTCGGATTTGTCAACATAATTTTCGTTTTTTATTCAAAATTAATTCAAATATTTTGAAAATCACCATAAAACAGACCGACAATGCGATACAAAACAGCCGTCCCTGCATAAGAAACGGCTGTTGGTGCAGGTAACAGGACTTGAACCTGCATGAAATTGCTTTCACATGGACCTGATGATTACACCACTTCGGTGAATTTATAATGTACTATAAACAGTAATTTGATGCACTTATAGATTCTTGAGCTCGTCCATTAATGCAAAACGATTTTTGTATCTGACTTTCCATTGCGACACAATCTTGTTAACTTTTTCTTTGCCACCCTTGAACTGTCGTATGCGTTTGAGAATTTTCACCCAGTTCTTATATTCTTTTCTCGACGCAGTTGTTTGAGCAAGCTTGTTGATTTCAACTTCGTATTTATCAAGAATTTCATTCGGATAAAGCTTTGCAAGTGTTTTGTCATATTCCATCAGGTAATACATACTGCCATCGAGAACGACCTTAAGCAACCTGTCATATAGTTTTTCTTCATTGTACAAAGCTGCAAAATTATATTGCTTGGGCATATTATCAAATACCTTTTCTCTGACCGTTTCCCAATCTGTGACAGAGTAAAGGTTTTTTAATTCTCTGAATTGTTCAAGATTATTGCAGTCATCTTTCGTAACAAGTAGCCAAAGCTGTTGTTTGTATTCATCAATTTTGTTTGTTAGCTTATAAAGCTTTTTTAATTGATTTCTGTATTCACGTACAAGCCCGGGAAAATCCTTATTAATATCTATGCTTTCTATATAGATATTGATAGCAGACTCGTAATTTTTATCTGAAATGTATTTATCACAGAGCCATTTCTTTACTTCTGAATATTTCCAATTATCCATACAGTACGATTTGATCTCATCAAAAATGCTGTTGTTTTCCAGCATCAAATCAAGCTTTTTGGTAACAAGACTTTCAATTCTATAACTGCTTGTCCAAGTGTCATTACTGCGTTTTAACTTATCTATTTTGTTTTGTATATATTGAAGTTTAATTGATAAGTATTTATCTTCTCTGAAATTTGAATAAAAAATGTTTTCGATGTATTCATACAGATATTCCGAGGAGTCAGCTTCCATGAGCACTGATAATTTATTGAATAATATATCCTTTGAAGCGTTATCAGATTTCTCGATAATTATATTCCACAAATAAGTGTATTCATCAAATAAATATGACAGTCCTCCGTCTGAATCGTCCATTTCTACCTTTTCTGCCTGAGAGCAGATGTAATAAGATAGCTCAAAAGCATCTGTGTATTTCCCTTTTTGAATTAATATTTCAACATCATCTCTAAATTCTATTAAATCATCAATAAAATCAGACGCACCGTAATAGTCAATATAGCATTCGTGCCCGCAGTGTTCATCAATAGTGCTGTCAATAAGATTTTTATATTCAAGTAGAGTAGTCTTATTTGTATTCTTATTCACGGTATTTAAAAATCGTAAACGCATAATTTCATCGTTGCTGATAATATCATACAGGAATTTTCTTACTGTTTGTTCATCGGCATTATTTACGATTTCTTCTATATTCTCGTCTTGATTGTTTTTAGCACTGTTTTTGAATTCATCATCCCATTTAAATAAAACGGCAGCCATATGCTTGCAATTATTACCGTCTTCTGCATATGGACAAGTGCAATACATATTTTCAGGAAGATTGTTTTTCAATTCAATCTCTACCTCATAATCTTCGGTTCCGTTTACTACGGCATAAATTGTGTTATTGCATACATCAAAATGTTCAATCATTTCGCTGCAATAGTAATCGTATCCACGCTCAAGAATATAATCCTTGAAACGTTTTTCCCAATTTGAAGACATAAATATCATTCCTTTAATATATAGAATACTTATTAGTTTATTTTAAAGGTCTCCCAAAACAAGTTCAATTATGCTGTTTAATTAAACAATCAAATATTTACGCAAATATTTATAAGTTTTTATATAAAATGATTTCGCTCTATTACAATATATTATCACAAATCACCCGATAGTAATATATAATTTTGAATAATACAGATAAAATATTAATTCGATATCTAAAATAATTATTTCAAATTGTTTATACGGTTAAATCCGATGCAAAAAAATATGGAGGTAAATTTTATTTGTACTTGTAATTGTACACCTGCTATGATATACTTGTTTTAAGTATTATTAGAGGTGTGTCTAAATGGATATGTTTACCGTTCTGAATTATCAAGGAAGTAAAAAAAATATTTTGGATTTTTTACATTTTAATATTGATACATTGCTTGATGATAATTCTACGATTCTTGACATTTTTTCGGGTACATGTAGTGTTGGATACAGTTTTAAATCCAAATATCGTGTTTATGCTAATGATTGTGAAGTATATGCTTACTCAATTGCTAAATCGTTACTTGCTTCTGGATATAACGGATTTAGTCGTATAAAAAGTGAACTTTTAGGATATTTCGAATACAACTTAGAATTACAAAGATCAGAGTATAAAGAACTTGCTCAACAAGAAGCAGCATTATTAGAGAATCGGGATATTAATAAACTAATAGAATTGTATTTGAAAACTCCGACTATTTGGAATAATTTAGAGCTGATTGATAAATCTCACGATAACTTTGAGTTATTCACAACTTACTATTCGAACTCCTATTTTGGTATTAAGCAAGCAGCGGATATTGATTCGTTAAGATACGCTATAGAACAATTCAAGGGTAGAAAAATATACTATGCCCTATTAACATCTTTGTATTATGCAATGAAAGAATGTGTTTTCTCAAAAGATGGTCATATGGCACAGCCTTTAGATCTAAATAAAAATCAAACGAGGTTATTAAAACAAAGGAACAAGTCGATTGTTAAATTGTTCTTTGATAAGTTGGAAGAATTTTTCTCAAAAGATTTTGTATTAAGTGGGATGAAAAACAAGGTATTTAACATGGATTTTACTGATTTATTAGCAGAAAGATCTATTATAGAAGATGTCTCACTAATATATGCCGATCCACCATACACAGATATGCAGTACTCAAGGTACTATCATTTATTAAACACAATCACCGAATATAATTATCCTAAACCAAGCATAAATCATAATGCCTACACAAAGGGATTATATACTGAAAATAGATTTCAATCAAAATTAAGTGTTAAAAGCAAAAGTCTGAATTCCATGATGAAATTGATTAACTTCTCAAAAAAATATAACAAAGATCTTGTCATCAGCTTTGCTTATCCGTTTGATACAGCAAATCAAAAAACTGATAGATATGTTATGAATATTGACGAGTTGATAACATCATGCAAAACAGTCTTTGGACTTGCTTCTGTTGAAACAGTAGCTACTGATTATACTCATTCCAATAATCGAAATAGTACTCCAAAAAAAGTTAAAGAATACTTAATAATTTGCAAGGGAAGATAGTGGGTTTATTATGCCGGTAAATCTTGAAAAATTAAAAAATAGAATAAGCAGTACTTCTGCCTCAAACAAAAATGATTTGTATAATTCCAATATTTATTGGTCGCAAAAACCTTATAATATTTGCGACATATTAATTGAATCGTTGAGTAACAGAGGCGATATTGTATATGATCCTTTTTTGGGTTCAGGTGTTACATTATTAGAATGCATAAAAAAAGACTACCAAAGAATAGGCATAGGCTGCGAAATTAACGAAGCACCCGTGTTCATAATAAAAACGTTATTGAAAAATTTTGACCTAAAAAAGTATGAAGAAGTTTCAAAACATTTTATTTCACAAATAAAGCAGCTCAACCATTACTATACAACACACTGCACAGAGTGTAATGCGGAAGGGGTAATAACATCTGTTATTTTTGATAAACCTGACAGAGAAGCAGATATAAAAATTAAAACAATTAATTATAGATGTATTTGTTCAGTTAAATGCAACAAGGTACCTGATAATGAAGATATTAAAAAAATGTCTATAAAACAATCACTTCATAATATCACCGACGAAAAATTGATCCCAGATACCAAGTTGGCGGTTTACGAAAATCAGACAATTAGTCAGATTTTTACGGGTAGAAATTTTGCCGTTTTAGATGAAATTGTTGGAATCATAAATGAATTAGAGGAATACAATGATGTTTTTAGATATATATTAATGTCTGTTCTTCATTTGTGTAAAATAACTGATAAGCACTCTAATTCCCAATGGCCTTTATGGATACCTAAAGTCGATTGTGTAGAAAAAAATATAATAGATATTTTAGAAAAAAAAGTGAAGAGTTTTACCAAAACAATCAAATATATTAATAAAAATTATGATAATTCAAAGCAATTTAAAATTTTACAAAAAGGAAGTCAATTTGTAACTGAAGAAGATATAAAAGATGATTCGGTACAGCTCATAATTACTGATCCCCCTTATTTGGGACAGGTAGCATATTCAGAATATATGCAGTTATATAAACCTTTTTTAGGATTTGAATTCAATATTGTGGATGAAATTGTAGTTTCTTCTGCACCTTCCAGAAATAAAGATCAAAAAAATTATTTTGAATTGCTTGATAATGTTTTTGAAATATGTTCCAGAAAGCTTAAAAACAATGCATATTTTTGTATGTATTTTCACGACTCAAATTTAGATGTATGGCACAAATTGATAAGCATGTTAGCCAATCATAATATTAATTACATTACTCAAGTGCATATTCCAAAATCTAACACATTGAAAAATATCATTAGTCCGAAAAAATCTCTAAATGGGGATTGTATTTTATTCTTTCAAAAAAGCAATGCGGCACAATATGGTCAGTGTGGTGCTGAATCAATAGAAGAAATTGAAGAGAATATTATTAGACAATCTAAAATTCTCGTTAGACAAAACACGGCAATGTCTACACCTCAATTGTATGATAATGGAGTGATGGAAGTACTTATCCAAAACGGTTGGCTATCTAAGTTATCAAAAAAGTATAAATCTCTGGTTGAGATTTTTGAAAAACACCTAAGATGGGATTCAAACTTATCTAAATGGACGTTGTAAAAAAGGATGCTCGTTGGTTGGCATCCTTCTTTATTATATTGTTAGCATTCCGTTGTAATATTTTCCTGGAAAGCAAATCTCTAACTTTTTTATTACATCTTCTCCGTTCCAAGCTCCAATGTTTTGATCACGAGAAATCTTTAAACCATCTGTTGTGTATCCAGAAGTTGTAATGCATATGGCAACATCTGCGTTGCGACGCTCACGTTCAGCAACTAAACGTTGCATAGGTTCTGAACCGACATTAGCCGCCCAACGTTTACATTGAAAGAGATATAGTTGGTTTTTACCATTAATGTCAGGCTTTTTTGCTAATAAATCCACTCCAAGATCTCCGGAGCCTCCTGTATTTAGTACATCAGAATAACCTAATGCTTCAAGCATTTTCTTCATAAGCAGTTCGAAATCATTGCCGGATAGCATTGAAATGTCCACACTGCCCTGATTTGTTTTTTGATTGTATTCCTTGGGTTCGTATGTTTTACCATCATTAGCACAATAAGCATTAAGTAATTTTTCAATATCTTTTTGATGACGTGATTCACTTAAGAATTGATTGATTATCGCTGGATTACCTGTGCAAAGAGTATTTGCTATTTCAAAATACAAATCATCTAAAACGAATTGTCCCTGCTTTTCTAACAGTGTATTTATAATTACAGGGATATAGTTATAAAACTTCGTAAATAGGTCTGTTTTATCTTCAATGTCCAAATAAAGTTTATTAGGATCAATACGTACTACGGAATTTGAGAAATCTATCAAGAAATTATTTTTAATAATAGAGTTTATTTTTTCTATATCATTATCATTACAAATGTATCCCTCATAATTTCTTAGAGCTTCGATAACATATTGAATTGCCTGAGAAATATTCAATTCTATTGGTGAGTTGGTGATTTTGTTATAAATAATCTTAATTGTTTCAAACTCATAATTTTTGCTTCCAATATACCAATATCTATTGTTTTCATCAAGTTTTTCAAAAAGTATTATCATTTCTTTTGATAAAGTGTTTTTGTAAGCGGACTGCTTGCGCAAAGAAGGGTCATCCTTGTCAATTCCGATTCGTGAAGCGTATTCAAATCCATTTTTTCTTGCAAGATTAATTATTTCATTTAAGGTTGAAAAATATTTGTTTTTACCAAGTTTGACGGTACAAACAGCTAATCCATGCGTTTTTAATATCTTGTTAAAGTAATAGAACATTTTATCAATGTCGTGATAATAATTGCTTGTATCTCCTTTATTTTCACGACTCGGCGCATTTGTGAGAACAATCTCATCATCAAGCATTTTTTGGCTTAGTGTAAATCGTTCCTTATCATAAAAAGATGCGAGCCATATCCTATATAATTGGTTTCTTTCCAAATATGGAACTTGATCTGTGTATGGAAAATCGGTGTAAATCAAGTCAAATACTTTATCTGTTTTTTCGCAGTAATCCTGATATGAACAATTCAAAATTTGATATTTATCATTTGACTCTGGTTTTTTATCCAATATTGATGAATTGGCTTTTTTGAATTCAATGAAGTTTTTTACCTTGTCTTCAAATAAGCACCATACATTCATTTCCTGCGCTCCATAAGGAACAACATGATACAAAATATCTGTGCTAGAACCGTACATAGCGATTCGTGCTAAGGATAAGGACGATACCAATGCTTGTTCTAAAATATCTCTTTCTTTAGAAGGAGCAATTTCATTTATTGCGTTTTGAATCATAAGAAGAGCAGCTTTATTTCTGTTTGTAAAAATTCTATCGAAATAATCTGCTCCAGTTGAACTAGTTATATTTATTCGACTGTTTTCAATGTATTTTGTGTGTGGAAAAGCCTCTGTATTAATGCGATTAACTTTATTTAAAATTTCCCTATCAAAATCGTCAAACCTTTTGTGTCGCTTATGACAAATCGGGCATTTGAAAACAAGTTTAATATTGTTCCCATCAATGATTTCTCTATTTGATGTTGGATTATCAAATTCCTGTGTTTCAGGGTCATACAGAGTCTTTGCTATGTAATTCTTTGTATTGCAACAACGAGTTTCATATAAAGCCATAACATCTGATTTAACCTTTTTTTCGACGGTAGCATATAGTTCTTTTAATTTGCACTCGTCTGCCAAATACAACAAAGAATATACAGCTGAATATGTATAATTATCTATTTCCGTGCCAACTATTTTTCTGCCAGCATTAGCTGCCGCAAAAATAAATGAACCTGAACCCATGAATAAGTCCACAATGGAATCCTCTTGATCACTGAGAATTTCAATCGCTTTTTGTGCTATATCCGGAGACTTTCTTCCTTTAAAATTAATAACAGTCTTTTGAATATATGGTACTTTATTTTGAATGCCATTTAATGCATTTGTTAACTTTCTGATTCTAAGTGTATTATCAGAAGATATTTGTTTTTTCATTAAGAATCCTCCTTGATGAGCATAAAAGTTCTAATATTTAATTCGTTAGCGATTTTATCCAAAACTTCTAATGTAGGTTTACGGTAGTTTTCATTTCTCAGATATGATATAAGAGTATCATTCGATATAACATTGCTTAACAACTTATATTTCTGAAGTTGTGTATGACAATAGTTTTCTATGAATAGTTTATTTAAATTCCTAACAAAAGAGCGTCGGCTATCGTTGTTATGAATCTGTTTTTTAGATAGAATTTCATAAGTTAGTAATTCATAACTGTAACAGCCGATCTTATTTGCAAGATAATCAAGACTGTCTAATTTTGGTGATCTGTGTTTTGATATCCACGATTTAAGTGTTCCTGCTGGTATATCGAAAGCTTCTGACATTTTTGAAAACGATGTATACTCGCTTAGAAGTTTTTCTAACTGAAAGGCAATTGCATCAATAGATTTATTATTCATATTGTTCATCTCCATTTATATATTAACGCATTTGTTCTTGAACTATATGTACCATTTGCAACTATTCTATATGGATTTATTGTACTTTTTGCAACCAGCGTTTGATAAATTTTAGAACATGATATTCAATAGGCTTAAAGTGTTATAAATAAGCGTGATTTGCTTCATAGGGTAAAATGCGCTTATTTTTTATATGGTTTATTTAAGATAATGTCGTGATATATCTAACATTGCTTTGCAATCGTGATGTAATTAAGAATAATACGGATAAAACTTAGGAACTATTTTTGATGAAAAGTCTGGACTTTGCAAAAGCTTTGTGATATATGTTTGTACTGCGAAAGGTGGCAAAAACTATGGATATACTTGAAGATTTATACTACGGAAACTTATTTCTTCATGAGAAATGTGCTAATCTTGATGATTAAACAAAAGAATTACTTGGTTTACTCAACAGAAATGAAGAAAAGCTTACGGCAACTCTAACTGAGACGCAGAAAGAAATCTTTGAAAAATACAAGGACTGCAATCAGGAAATTTCTGGAATCGGTGAACGAAACGCATTTCTAAATGGCTTCCGATTAGGAGCAAGGATCATCATTGAAGTTGTAAATAATTAAAAAAGCGGATAGGTAATCAAAACTTAAAATGATTACCTGTCCGTTTTTTTGATTGAGATTATTTCCTTCCGACTATTAAGAAATGAGGATGTTAGCCCAGCATCATTTATTTATGTTCGATTGAATGAATAATAATGAATGAGTCTTTTCAGCTCTTTGTATTTTGTCACTATTCATCAAACTTCATTATTTTCATGATAAATAATACCCAGCATATATGAAATAACTGTGGTTTGAGATAATTATTAAAAACTATATCATTTAATTACATAGATAGCATAGACATTAATAATACCCTTTTAATTCTCTTGTTCTCTCAAATTTTGCTTCTCTTTTATATTTATCACTGATTTCTTTTAAAATATGCGATGTTTTGGGATATTGTAGCTGCAATTTTTGAGAGTATTCGCTGTAGGTGGCTGCAATACGTTCTTCCTCATCACCACCGGTAACAGCGTGAACACCGCGTTGATTATACAGCCCCATACATATGTTTCTATTAATTGTTTCAGATGTGTTTTTTTCAAGAAACTTACGCACGCATTTGTGTGGCCAAATGCCATCCTCATCAATAGGTGAATATGATAAAAGTCTACCGATTTGTATGTCACACGCTATCGTATATTTCAACTCTTTTGCCAATTCAAGAACTGATTGAATCCAATCGTTGAACTTGTCGAAATTCACAAGGTTTCCCGTTTGTCCTGGGAGCTTTTTTATCCTTTCCAAAGATTCTTGTGCCAAATTGACAAGATGTTTTTTCTCTTCTGGAATCTCATAACTTGTATCATCATCTTTTTTAAAGCAACAAGATATTAAATCAAGGAAAACATGTGGATTGTTAAGAGCATTTTCAACTAAGTATTTTGGCTCAAAATCTATATCAAATTTATTCAAATAAGCTAATTCGAGTTGCGACACTCTCATAATATCAATTGATGGATCTTTGTAGATGTTTATAAACAATTTTTCAATAGAGTAACTATCTATGTTATTTAGATTGATACCGTTTCTTTCGGTATTAGGATAATAATCCAATGCAGCTTGCAAAACCTTTAAAATTAAGTTTGTATCTAAATAATTAGCAAAATGCAATTCCCTTATTGCAGAATAAGGGCGATTATAATTCAACAGAGTATTAATGCAAGATCGTGCGAAAGATTCTTCACAATGCATTATACCCCAAGAATTAACACACTCCCAAAACTCTTTTTGGATATTTTCCGGAAAGGCTTCAATAAATTCTACGACATCAGGCTTAATCGGAAATTGAATTAATATCCATTTAATATCATTTTCTGAAATATCATTTAGTTTGTTTGAAAAAAATGAAAGACCTTTTATATAATATATAGAATTGATAAGGTTTTCAGCAAATTCAGGAATCGCCAGATGTGCTTTAATAATAAAACTAATATCAATACATGAGAAGTATTTTGAATTAATTAAAGAATCAATCAAAAGTCTTGGTTCTCTAACATTTTGAGCAAGGGCCAAAATCTCATCAAAACCAAACTTATCAAGAGTATCTTCCAATGCTGTCAAACGCATTTTTCTTAAATTTTCTTCTTCTCTATAATAATCATAATCATCTGTTTCAAAAATGACTGGATTCAATCCATAAAAATCATGAGAATAATAGTGTGCGTATTTCAACGGCGAATCCGGCAATAAGGAGTTATATAGTTTCTCCATTTCATTAATAATACATATTTGGGATGTATTACTGTCTTCAAGAAACTTACGTTCTCTACTTATGTGAGATGCCATCTTTGCACACAATTTTAATCTATCGGACTCGGATAACTCTAAACCTCTCTGAATTATATCGATTTTTAGTTCAAGAAAGATATTACTAAAAATAGTAAAATGTTTTATTATGATTTCCCAATCTTCATAATTTGCATCAATAGTTTGAACATACTTGGTTGCAATACATTTAATTGAATTTCTATATTGTGCTTTTGTAATTGTTAGCTCTCTGTATTCGACATATCTCCAACTAAATTGAAGTAAATCTGTTGTCATCGACCTACCTTTGGGTAATAACTTATTAACTAGCTTACGACTAATCCCGTGGTGCATGTCAATAATATAGGCTAGAAGTGTATCACGCTCTTCTATAGTCAATGCTCCTTGAGGATGCCAAAAGCAAAAAATTTTGAGCAAAGAGTCCATTGGACAGTTAGTAAGTTTATATTCAAAGTTTTTCTCATCAAGAGTTAGTAATAAATTGATTGCTCTTACACTGTATTCTTTAAGCCAAACAAGTTTTTCAAGTGCCCAAAGTATGTGAGTATAAAAACTTCTGCCAAATAGCGGATCCCCCGAAGATTCAAAAAGGCTCCAAAATGCATCTGAATTATTTTTTACATTAGCTTCAATGACACTTATAATTACATCAGGAGTTGCTTCTACAAAATTCTCAGTATAGGGTGCAAGAGTACGCCATTGGTTTTTAGTGTTCAGCCCATTATAAATGCCCAAAACTACATTTTCACATTCTTTAGTACAACTGGTACTAAAATTAAAGAAGCCTTCATTTCCATCCAGTTCGACAATCTTCGTCATTGATTGGATAAGGCCTCTTTTTAGCCGTTCAGAAAACTTTGACTGCTTGCCATAAACACTGGCAGCGAACCATTTATCCTCTGGTAGTTCATATGCCGGATCAACCTCAGTAAAGACATAGTTGATGCACTTCTTATAATTTTCAAAAAAATCAATACTTATGTGTTGGGCTAATACATCCCATAATTCATTGACAGATATGCAGGCAAAGGACTGATCTAACCGAAAAATTGGCATATTATCCCCTTGGGTATATTTTGAAATAGATGAAATATAATCATTGTATTTTTGACCAGAAAGAATTTCTAAAGCAGTTTTGTCACCCTCAAGATTTGCTTCCCAAGCATTTGCTAATAACGCTGGAATAAGGTTGCAAATATTAGCATCTGATGACCACGGAGGTAACTTGAATTGAATATCGCTTGTTATTTTTCTTAATAGTGGAAAAAATCGACACTTAACATCTCCAGCAATTTTATCTGCTTCGTTAGTTTCATAACCAAGGATTTCAAGTGCCTCTGTAAATATTTTTCTCCTTCTTGGTGTAACTTTGACTTTTGGGGAGTTCTTATATAATAAATCAATTGGGCTGTTATTTTCGGTTGGATAAATCAAAATATTGTCTGCAGTCGATTGTATAACTTCATTCTTGAATGCAGGTATTATAATTGCATCTTTGAAATTTTGACAAGCATTATTAAACCCTTCCGAAGATAATGCCACAAGAGTTCTTGAAATTAATTGTTGTTTTTGAAGATTTATATTATTCAATAAATCGGCAGCAAAAGTTAGAATACCTTCAATTTTAGATTCGGCAGATAGAATAATTTGAAAATCTCCGCCATCTATCTTTTTAATTATATCGTCGGCTATTGACTCTTCTCGTCCATGACAAAAGAAATCTACAGTTAATTTGGGTTCGGTGTTATCAACGATACTATCCCAATAATCCTGTAAAGATATTAAATCAGTATAAGGCTTATCAATAATTTTTGAAAACCACGCAGCAACAGATGGACACTCATTTAACCATATTTCAAGATTATTGGCATCTAAAATGCGTACACTTTTCCAAACACCATCTTCTTGTTTGGTTTTTGTAAATTCCGTAATCCCTTCTCGATGATTCCATATTCTGCTTGTGACAAAACAAAAAGTTGTTTCATGTGTGTCTATCTTATTTGGATTTTCGCTTCTCTTCCTATAATCATCATTGAACTTTGATTTTATATCCTCATTTGTACCAAACTCCCAAACAGAAGTTCCTTTTGGGTAAAATAAAGAGGTATCTGATGTTACTAAATAACCATCATATCCCGAATATTGAACTGCCTTTTCAAAAGGAAAATGATGATCCTCGATTGTTTTTGACGAAGCTAAAACAAGTTTCCATATTAATTTTGGTAACAATTCCTGTGCTCTGCGTGGTTCTTTAGAAGTCCAGTTGTCGATATCTGTAGCTTTAACGGATAAAATTGTCATTCGTTTCACATCCTTATAAAATACATATCTTTTTTGTAGTAGTAATAACAAAACCGCACTTTTATAAAATTCAATGGCATCGTTAATTATATCGACAATTATCTATGTTACATCAAATTGATTGAAACAAAATCTATAAGCCTATTGCCGATAGCATTTTTTGATGCTGATTCTATAAGATAAAGTTAAGTGCCGAAGCGTTTTGCTCTTGATTTCAAATTCAACATTGCCTTTGTATTCACTACTTTGTCAATAGGCGTAGTTTTTGGTTTTGTCCTGCACAAGTTCTTTTGCATAATTCAAACATACAGTTGCGTATCCTTTTTATTTCATCACCGTAATTGCGCATATTCTGTAACATATTAAAATTCTATCACCAAAACAATAATTTAGCAATTAATCTGAGAACAAAAATACTAAATATATTCCATAAATGGCAAAAGCAAGGATATGGATAAAAAAATAATTTATATCTTTGCTATTGTTGCAATTCATCCTTTAATTGTTTCAAGATTTTCTTTAATCTTTTTTCTGCTCCCTCGGCTGTCAGACCGACTCTCAATGATGCTTTACGGATTGTTGTTTTCTCCTTACTTTTCAGGCAGTTGGGACAGATACCAAATGCTAACTCAATCAATCTTAAATCCTGTGGCTTGAGTTTGCTCAAAGCCGTTTTTAACTCTTCTTGCTGTTCGTTTTTGAAATATATTTCTTCGGGGGACAGTGTATCTATCTCAATATCAGTGATTGAAGAAATAAAATAATTTTCATTATCTTTATTGTGAATATCAAGATTGCTATTCTGCTTGAATTGAGTCGAAGCAATAATGCAGTTGCGAACTGTGTTCTTTGAAATATTCAATTCATTTGCAATGTCCGTGACTGCTTCTTCAAGAGGTTTGTCATTCGGTTGTTGCGAGTACAGCAATGCTACTTTCCTTAAATTCTGATACAGATTATCATTATTGATATGTACGTTACCGCAAACAGTACGGACATATTTGTGCCAAGCTTTGAGCGCTTTATATTTTATGAACTGTAGTAAAGGTATATCCGAATCATAGCTTTGCAGTTCGCTCCACAGCAGAGATGAAAAGATTTGTTTCAAGTCGTTAATTCTGTTATTATCCAAGCTGTATTTATTTATAAACAGTTGGGCATTTCTGTTGAGTACAGGCTCATAAAAATAGAGAAATTCATTAAAGTATTTTTCGTCCTTTGTTTCTTTGTAGCGTACAAAATAATCATTCAAGTTAGCAAGCCTGATTGGAACGTAATCAAGCTGATACATTTTATTTTCCTTAATCTTTCATAGCCTCCTCATATATTTTTGAAAGCTCCATATCTTTCTCGTATTGATTTTCGGCATAGTCAAAATCAACATTTGCTAAATTAAAATAATAATCAATAAGCTCCTTTGCCTTGGCAGATACATTCGCACTGTATTTGCTAAGGCTTTTATTTTTACGGATAGAATCGTAACGGTTTTTCCATAGAACATAATATGGGCTGTCAGATTTTCTCTGTTTTTTCATTTTCCTTTTTGTGACTTCCGGGTGTTTTGCAATGTACGAACAAGGCACACCGTACTTCTTATTTACCGTACTGCAATACAGTTGATTGCGAGCTGTGGTCATAAAGAAATATCTGTCGCAGATATCGCATCTCCAAAGATAGTGACCGTGAATGTAGCCTTCAAATAAATCCGTCATCAGAAAGTCTTTCAGATTATTGTAATAAACCTTCCGGTAAATCTTACTTGTGCCGTTTTCAGACTCTACCACAGGGATTATTGTTGCTCTCGTGCCGAATGGGTGGCTGTTAACGTCAAATATAAAATTCATATACGGGTCGTTTATAAAAACATTGAACGCTTCTGCAAGTTTTGCTTTTGTTCGTGCGGTGTTTTTTACGATTTTATTTGTAATCTGAAACACGACAGATGAATAATATTTTACTTCCTTTACAACTGATGAAATAAAGAAACCGATTAAGAAAGCCGTTTCTAAATCAACAGATGCTTTGACTAACTCATCTAATTTTTCTGAAATCTTTATTCTATATTCATTCCTTGTGAATCGTTCATATTCCTCATAAAGTTTGATTTTCTCTTCTGTGAAAAACTCATTGATTATTTCTTTGCATTTCTTGATGTCAAATATTTTAAAGATTTCATATTGACTCAAAACATCAATAACTGAAATTATTTTTGCACGATAATTTAAAAAATCGGTTCTGTTAAAATCCTTATTTAATAATTCTTCTGTGAAATTTTTTAAATCTTCAAAAATACTTTCATCAATAAAGCGACTATCGGTATCCATTACAAGAAAACTTGTGTAACCGATAGGATATTCTTTATCGCTGATTGCAAACTTATCTTTTCTATATGTGACGCTAAAAAGATTAGTAGTATTCAGCTTTTTCAGTACATCGTCTTTTAAGTCCATAGTATCAACTCCGTTTATATTATATCACTTTGCAAACGAAATCACAAGTGCATAGGAAAGCAAATTGTGTTGTCACGTACTTTTACGGATTTTTGAAAATTTCTGACATTTATATATTGGGAGCAAAAAGCTTTCAATATTTTTTGGAAGGAGTTGTTATAGTGCGTAACAACAAAAAGCTTGTTGTCGTTGACGGTGAAACATTAATGGATATGCGAATCAAGCCGATAAGCTTTTGCATTGACTCGTTGCTTCCGCAGGGAGTATCAATGCTCTGCGGTGCTCCGAAGATAGGTAAGTCGTGGTTAGTGCTTGATTGGTGTGTTCGCATAGCCAAAGGAGAGGAGGTGTGGAATTTTAAAACTACGAAGGGAACTACCTTGTATCTTTGTCTTGAGGACAATTTGAGCAGAATTCAACAAAGGCTGAATGAGATTACAGATGAAGTTCCGAACAACGTTTTCTTTGCAACTTCATCTTGTTCGATGTCGGACGGACTCGCAGAACAGATTGAAATGTTTATCGCAGAGCAAAACGATACGGTTCTGGTTGTCATAGATACATTTCAGATGATACGAAGTAAAAATAAGGATACTACTTACGCAAATGATTATCAGGAAATTGAGGAGCTGAAAAGATTGGCGGACAAGCTGAAAATTTCTCTTCTGCTTGTACATCATCTGCGCAAGCAGGGTGACAATGATCCTCTGAATAAAATCTCAGGTACGACAGGAATCAGCGGTGCGGTTGATACAACATTTATTCTTGATAAGAGTAAACGCAGTCAGAACAATGCAACAATGATTTGCACGGGCAGAGATATTGAATACAGAGAGTTGGAGCTGAACTTTTCAAAAGACAATCATATATGGGATTTAGTTTCGGACAGTGTAGAAAGTCCTGAAATACTTTTGCCGGATGAGATGATTCAGCTGATTGAGTTTATGAAAAAGGTAAAAATCTTCAAAGGTACGAATACCGAATTCGCAGAAGAATTTAATTCTTTCTGCTGTAAAGAAATCTCTGCAAAAGCGTTAAAACAGATGATGAATAAATGGCGTTACGAATTAGAGAGCAATAACATTTACTTTAGCTCATACAGAAGTAACGGTAAAAGGTTTGTAAATGTTCACTATCTGCCCGATAGTGACTCAAGTGCCGTAAGTGACGTAAATATTATTAGCGCCAAAACTTGCGTTCCTTTCGTCACTTGCGACCCTGACGAGCTGTGTCAGCCAACGTGAGCCGATTTGTGCGATTATTTTGCAGAGTGCGAGAAAGTACCCGTCTTCAAGTAAAAATCGAAATTTGTGCGAATTACGGCAGATTTGATATTTCATTTTTAGGAGCAGAGGTTTGGGCTACATTTCCCGGACTTGTCCGGGGCAAGCAGAGCGCCCGGCTGTCCGCCAAACGCATAAAGTCGGGCGGAAGCCCGGACCCACTTTAACACGGAGGTGCATAAAAATAGAAAAACGTAAGAGAAATCAAACCTTAAGTATCAGATTAACTCAATCTGAAAAGTCAGCTATTATTTCAAAAGCTAAGAAATCTAAATTAACCTTGACCGAGTATATTTTGAAATCTTCATTTAAAACACAAATCAAAGTTATTGACTTGCAACTTCTGCTCGTTGAGCTAAAAAGGATTGGCAACAATCTGAATCAGATAACGAGAAAGATAAACAGCGGTGCTTTTAATTCATACAACTTTAGTGAAATGATTGCTATGCAAAGAAAAATCTATGACGCAATTATAAATCTGTCGGAGGAAAAGTGATGGCGACCGTAACATATATTCGTGAGTCAAAGCAATCAATCAGTGCGATGAAAGGTGTAATTGATTACTGCTGTCAGGATAAAAAAGTCTATGACGAGATTTCGAATCAAAGACTTGTAAGCGGAGTTAACTGTGACGGTGAAAATGCATTCAAAGAGTTTATGGCTACTAAAAAGTCATACGGTAAAACTGACGGTATGAATTTCTATCAGTACGTTCAATCCTTCTCACCCGAAGAAAATATTACTCCGCACCAAGCTCATGAGATAGCTATAGAGTTTGCCGAGAAAGCGTGGACAGGATATGAAGTTTTAGTCGCAACTCATTGTGATGCACAGCACATCCACTCTCACTTTGTAATCAACTCTGTCAGCTTTGAGAACAGCAAAAAGCTTCGCCAGAATCCAAACACACTCAAATCATTACGAGCCTTGAGTGATGAAATCTGCGGACAACATAATCTTTCAACACTTGAACCTTACAGCAAGGAAGGTATGAAAATCTCAACAAGAGAATACCGCACTGCGGTCAAAGGTCAGAGCTGGAAATTCAAACTGATGAATGACATAGACAAAGCTATGAACATAAGCGGAAGCAAGGAAGATTTCATAAACGCAATGTCAATTATGGGTTATTCGGTGACTTGGACTGATGGCAGGAAATACATCACCTATCAATGCCCGAACAAAATGAAGTGCAGAGATATTAAACTACACAACGATAAATATTTGAAAGGAAGTATGGAAAATGAATTCAGATACAGGCAAGAACAATATTTTGGAAAGTCTCAAGCAGAGGAACAGCAACTCACTGACAGCGATAGAGCTACTATCGGGAGAAACAAAAGTGATTTCGATTCCGTCACAGGTCAGAGAGGAGGAACTCAATCTGTTGAGAACGGCAATAACCTTTCAGCCGGAGCTGTACAACCTGATTTCAAAAATCTCAACGGACGACCAGATGGTGAAATATCTGGAGAGAATTCTGGAAATCAACAAAGACAATATGGAATCAATCTCGAAAAGTTGTCAGACGGAACTGAAGAAAGTTTCAGAACAGACTCTGAAAGAAATCAGGTCAGTGCAAACGCAGATGACCGAGTCTATCCAACAGGCTGGGAAGATTCAAGAAGAATTTTTGAACAACACCTTGAAGAAAGGTCAACAACTGGAGTCAGCGATATCAGAAATGGTGAAGAAGTCGACACTCCTGACAACTCTAAAATGGATAGCAATAACCATACTGTCCTCGGTAGTATCAACTCTCTTGCTGAATCACTTTCTCGTATAATTGATGATGATTCGGGGGATGAAGAAGAACGCAGAAAGCGGATTGAAGCCGAGCAGAACGGAAGCGATATTGGTACTTTGCTTGGACTTACAGCAGGTATGATTGCAGGTGCAATATCAAAAGAAGAAAATAATGAATATGAAGAACCTGATGACAGTCCGACTATGCAAATGTAGTCGGAGAAAGGAGGACTATGAGCAGGAAATCAGAACCGGTAATTATTGAATCTGTTTTTTACAACTACACAGGCACAGACGAGCAATTTAATACTTTTCTGAAAAGTGTAATCAAGGATTATGTTTCAGAAAATAATCTGTTGCCTGATGATGAAAATATTATTGATAAAAAGTCAGCATAATAGCTGGATATTAGAAACGAGTTGTGATATGTTGTGGTTGCACCGAGGTGGTGTGACCACAACATTCAGATAACAAATGAGAGGAGAATCAAAATGAAAGTATGGTTGTATTACAGACTGTCGAGAGATGAAGATGCCGAGCTTAACTCATTGACAAATCAGCGAAATATATTAGTCGAATATGCTAAGGCAAACAATCACGAAATCGTGGGAGAATCTTATGATGATAATGTTTCGGGTATGCACTTCAATCGTGAGGGCATCAATAAAATCTATGAGGAGGTTGAGAAGAAAAGCTTTGAAACAATCCTTGTAAAGGATATGTCACGGCTCGGAAGACATAAAACTCAAACAGCAATATTCATTGATTACCTAAGGAAAAATGGAATCAATGTAGTTTCAGTAACTGAAAATCTTGACACAGGAAACGAATCGGACGATTTGATTATCGGTTTTAAAGGACTGTTCAATGATATGTATGCCCGTGATATCTCAAAGAAAGTCAGAGCAGGAATGAATCAAAAGCTAAAAGACGGACTTGTCCTGACACCGCCAATGGGATATTTTAAGGACAAGAATACCAACGAAATAGTCATAGTTGAGGAACACGCAGAAATTGTACGGAGAATTTTTGATATGTATTTAAGCGGTTACGGATTCAATGCAATAGCGAAAATCTTGAATGAGGAAGGTGTGAAATCCCCTGCATACTATCAGAAAAAACTATTCGGGAAGAATCTAGGTTATAACAAGCCAGAAATAGGCAGAAGGTACTTGTGGGATAACAAAGGTGTCAAGAGAATTCTTGAAAACGAGTTTTACATAGGTACGGTGGTTAATCACAAGACCTACAACAATAAAATTAATCACATCAGAAAGGATATTCCCGAAGAGGAACGATACAGACATGAAAAAACTGTACCTGCCATTATTGATGAGGATAAGTGGAAGCAGGTACAATTTTTAATCTCGGATAAAGTTAAAAGAAATGTAAGAGCAGGAAGTAATAAACCATGTCACAGATATGCAGGACTTATCAAGTGCGGTGACTGCGGCTCTTGTTTTGTATGCAAAACAAGAAAATGGCGAGAACATCCCGATAGGATAGAATATGTATGTAACGGCTATCACCGATACGGCAAGGAGAATTGCAGTCCGCATAGGGTAAACGAAAGGGACCTTGATGAACTGATATACAAGGAAATTCTTGCGGTCAAGGACTCTGCAATTGAAAATTACAAGTCCATTGAAACCGATGTTAAGAAGTGGATGAAGAAGAAAAACACGGTCAATAACAAGCTGAAAAAGCTAGAAGATAGGCTTGAACAGCGCAAGAGCGACCAAAAAGAAATACTCCTTGAACGCATCAGGGATAAGGAACACGCAGAAATCTATACCGAAATGCTAAAAACTTGCGAAGAAGATATACAGCAGATAACAGAAGAAATTGAATCTATTAAATACTACAATACAACGATTAAGAAACGCAAATCAGAGTTGAAGAAAACCGTAGACCTGATTGAAGAAATCATCAAGGACGGAGCAATCAGTGATGCAAATTTACGGTTGCTGGTTGATGAAATCAAAATTTATGAGAGTGATAAAAAGCTGAGGGTAGAAATTAATCTCAAAGCTGCCTTTTCTGAACATATGATTATCTTTGGACAAGATAAAGATTATAATCTAAAACTACAACTTAATACAAAACAAAGAAGAGATATGTTTTAGAGAAAAAGCAACCACACTACTAAAGGTTAGGTAGTGTGGCTGCTATTATACATTACTTTTTGTTGTCATGTTTAGATGAAATTTCAAAGGACAATCCTTCGTTATTAAGTGTAAAGTCTGTTGTTAGTAAACCTTCATTTAAATTGCGAAGTCCCTCATCATTGTTACTATTTTCAGGATATCGAAGAGTAGGTTGTTTGTCATTGATTAAGTCTTTAATTATTTCGTCAAATTTATCTCCCATATTTTCACCTCCAATATTTATAAGCAACTATGTAATGAAATGTATAAAGTGAATAGAAATATAGACACAATCAGGAAAATCATTCCCTTTTTATAAATTTTTATTCTTTTGTCATTTACATTTCGATTTATTTCAGTTGCTTGTATGTAAAAATGCGCTAATGTTATTGAATATAATTCTTTATCATATTTTAATTGATCAATATTATAAAAATATTTTAAATCTATACACTGATAACTACTAGTAAATATTACTTTTAAAAAGCATAATATAGAAATAAAACTGGTAACAATTGCACCTAACATCGTTAGTATTAAAATGGTTGGAAATATTGACTCAACAAAATTTGAAACTGAATATGAGAATATTGTTTTAAAGTTTATTACTTCAGTTATCGAAACAAAAAAGACTGATAAAAGAGTAATAACTATATTTGTTTTTGAATCAATCGTGTTTACCCGATTTTTCTCAGATTCGTATTCACTGCGACAAATATCTAAAAAGATTTCTCCAGATTTATATTTAGTATCTTCTATTTGCTTTCTAGTCATATCAACTGAATTATCCATTGTAAACCTCCGCATAACTAAAAAGGATACCTTTGTAGATACCCTTTAATAGTTGGTGCACCCGACAGGAATTGAACCTGCACTTCCTCTCGAAAATATGGACCTGAACCATACGCGTCTGCCAGTTCCGCCACGGGTGCATATTTAATTTTTCTCTCTGAATTTTTACACGGTTGAGAGGTGAGAACCGAGGTGGAGCTAAATGCTTAATCCACAATTTGCAGGATATAGTCAATGAAATGAATTTACACCGAGGTGGTGCGACCTGAACCATGCGCGTCTGCCAATTCCGCCATACCTGCTTATTAAATTGAAAACTGAAAATGGAAAGTTGAAAATGATTGTGTCAACTTTTGCATAATCAATTTAAATTCCCTTGATTTTTACACGGTGGGGAAACCGAGGCGGAGCTTACTTTCAGATAAATCTTACTTTTCGGCTGATTCCGCAACAACACCCAAAATGTGCTATATTATTATAGCAGACCGACAGGTAAGTGTCAAGTCACATTTACTTTATCGGTCTGTTTTACGCTGATTATTTTTCAGAATCGGGTTTGCGGATTTTGAAACCGTCATATTTTCCGATGTCGCAGAGGGCAATTTCGTGGCAACCCATTCTTGTTGACAGCGGTGCAAGCTCCATATAGTCGCCGTAGAGGAAAGTAAGGTACTTGTCATATTCCTTTGGCACGGGGAACTTGTAACCCTCAAAGTCGGCATAAGCAACATCGTCAAGATATTCCTTTGGAAAAGCACCGTTATAAATATTTCTGCCCATTCCGTCATAGAGATATTTTGCGTTCTTTTTACTTTTAAAGAATTTTAAAGTACGGACTTCAAGCCACATACTGAATCTGAGCGGAAATATTTTCTTGCAGAAATTTGTTACAATGCTCTGGATTCTACTGCCGTTTTCAGCCTTGCGATTATTCCATTTATTGAACACCAGCGCTCTTGTGAACAGAGTCACAGCCATATGAATTTTTCGTCCGATTGCTGAATTGGCTGTGTTATCATGACAGAAAATATCAAACGCAATTCCGTTGTGCATTGCGTGGTGGTCTTTTGCAAAGTCGGTTGCAAAGAAAGTGTCGTCAAGTCTGACCTTGGCAAATTCATAGAAACAAGCCTTGTCCGTATGGTACGATTGAAAAGTCATATTGCTCGGAAGTTCCTTTGGCGCAATCTCGCAAAAGCGGTCAAAATCTTCACGCAACATCATAATATCGGCATCATCATCCCACGGAATGAATCCTTTGTGACGGATTGCACCGAGAAGTGTTCCGCCGCCGAGAAAATATTTTATGTTGTGCTTTCGGCAAATTCTGTCGGTTTCAAGCAGAAATGCAAGCTGAATTTCGTGAATTGAATCAAGTCTGCGCTCATGTGAGTGGGGGATACGCAGAACTTTTTCGGACTTCATCTTGTCCATTATACAGATTTTCAGCATGGTTTCAAGGTCAATGTCGGGAGTGCATTCGTTTACGGAAATTTTGTTTGAATTTATTGCACAGCCGTCAAGCTCCGTAAAATCGCCCGACTCAATTGTACAGCGACTGCCGTAAATATCGTTGAGAACAGCCGCAATCATAATCAGCGATGCGTTGCAGTTTTTGCCGCCGACATTATAAACTGCGTTTTCTTCAAGATTCGTCATTGCGAAAACAATCGCCTTTAAAACATCGTTGATATAAACAAAGGTGCAGCGATCCCTTGTTGCAGGAACAACTGTGTCACGGCGGTTGGCTATATCGTCAAAAACAGGATCAAGCACGCTTGTAAAGTTGCTTGACGCTCCCAAAATTATGCCAGTTCTGAGCGTTGTAACGGTTGATTCGCTGTTCTTCAAAACCGAGTGCAAGGTGGTTTCTCTCGTTCTCATAAGCTGACCTGCAAGCGAAGAGGGAGAGGTTGTGTCAAGTTCTGCATACTCGTTTTCGGAATAAACTCTGTGCGGTTTGGCTTTGCCGTAAATTCTGCTGTCGTTCACAACGACAACTCTTGCACCTGTGGTTTTTGCAATTTTGGCACAGGCATTTATCTCTGCAATGCCGTCAATCATAATCTGTGGGGTGTTGTCTGTATGTTCACCGCAGATTCCTGTTGTAATTACATAGTTGGCACTTGAAATTTCTGATGCAGAATTATAATCGACAAAATCAAAATCATCTCTTAACAAGAGTTCGCTGTGGTATGATGCCATTGCGTTGCGTGATTTGCCGAGAAGGATAACTTTTATTCCGAGCCTTTTAGCCTCGTTATTGTACAGAAAGGCATAGCAAAGACACCTTGCAAGTTCACCGCCCGAGATGACAATTGTTTTGTTCTTGAGCTTTGCAAGAGTTTCTTTTTCAACTCCGGGCAATGCCGCCCTGTCGGCCTCAAATTCGTTTAAAAAATCTTTAATACGCATTACTTTATCCTTCGTAATTCTGCACGCAGTTCGGTTGCTCTTATACTGCGTTTTATTCCGTCTTTAAGCGTGGTTTTCGGACTAAAGCCGAGTGATTTTATTTTATCATTGCACAAAACATACGGTGTGGGGGATGACGGAGAAAATTCGGGTTCTTCTTCATCTTTTCTGTGAACGAACACTACGGAGAGATTCTTTTCGGGATTTGCCGATTTTACAAGCTGTGCAAATTCCCGCATTGTCACATTTGCGTTATCGTTCGAAATGTTGTATGCCTCACCGCTTTTTCCGTTAAGCAAAATATCAATCAATGCAGAAACCGTGTCCGTCACATAGCAAAAGCTGAACTTTTCGCCACCGTTATCTGTAAGCATAATGCTCTGATTTTTTGCCGCACTGACAATCAGCTTTGCCCATTTTCTTTCATCGCTCATTCTGACACCTCCGAGTGTGGGGCAGGAACGGGCGATTTTTACATTCATACCGAACTTTTCAGCATAGCAAACAGCAAGTGTTTCGGCTGAACGCATACTTTGTGCGTATGCACTGTCGGCATCGGTCGGATCAAGATAGCCGAGGTCGTTTTCGCAAATGTTATTTTTACCGCTGAAAACCTCCCCGTAAACCATATATGAAGATACGAGCAGAACCGATTCGGCATTTGACTCTTTTGCATATTCAAGCACATTTGCAAAGCCCGAAGTGATTGTATCCGCAATTTCGGGATTACTGCAATCTTCCTCTGCAACCTCACATGGGCAGTTGCAGTATATTACAAAGTCGGCTCTTTCAATCTCCGGAAAGTGCTTTGACTCTCCGATTTCAACAACAAAATCTTTGCGGAGACTAAGGTTTCCAAACTGCTTTTCGGCATCTTCACGGCTTTTTGCAAGGGTGATTACCCTTGTGTTGTTTTCAAAAAAATCATTGCCCTCAAGCAATGTGCATATAATGTAATATGCAATAAGTCCGTGACAGTCCGACACGAAAACAGTCTTGTTTTTTAACTGTTGAAAATTTATCCTGTTGTCTGCAATTTTTTTAATGTCCTCAAAAATTTCGGAAGGCAGATTGCCTTTTACGGTACAGTCCATATGGGTTTACCTCTCAGATAAATCAGAAAAGCTCCGCAATTGTGGAGCTTTTGCTTTATTCCGAAACGGAATTATTTTTTCTTTTTTGATTCCTCATAAACTCTGAGGGTTTCATCTGTCGGTCCGTCAAACATAACAGTTCCTTTTTTCAGGAAGATTGAACGCGCGCAGATTTCTTTAACCGAAGCGGCATTGTGACTTACATAAAGTACGGTTACACCGCTTTCGATAATCTCTTTAATTTTATTTTTACACTTCTTTTTGAAGGTTGCGTCACCGACCGAGAGTGCCTCATCAACAACAAGAACATCGGGTTCAATGTTGACATTGATAGCAAAACCAAGACGCATTTTCATACCGCTTGAGTATGTTCTTACAGGCTGGTCAATGTAATCTCCAAGCTCTGCAAAGTCGATGATTTTCTCCTCAATCTGCTTAATGTAGCTGTCCTCAAGACCGAGAACATAACCCTTCAGATAAATGTTTTCCCTGCCTGTCATTTCCATGGAAAAGCCTGCAGTGAGCTCAAGCAATGCGGCAACCTTGCCGTCAACGGTGATTTCGCCTTCGTCGGGAAATGCAACGCCCGTAATCATCTTGAGCAGAGTTGACTTGCCTGCACCGTTGTCGCCGACAATACCAACCGATTCGCCACGATTGATTACCATTGAAACATTGTTAAGTGCCTTGTTCGTTTTTGCATTTCTCGGCTTAAAGAAAAGAGCCTTGAATCTTGCCTTGTCATCTTTGTAGAGTGTGTAGGTTTTGCTGACATTTTTAAAGGTAATAATCGGATCGGATACTTTTGTTTCAGCCATAATATTACCTCCTTAAAGTACATCAGGAAGTTTTTTCCTGAGTCTGTTGTAGTTGAAAATACCAAGGGCGAAAATTACAACAAATTCAATTGCAAACACAAGACATTCCGTTTTGTTTGCATAGAACGGTCTGTTGTAGAGGAAACAGTTGCGGTAGCCGTTTACGAAAAAGTTAATCGGATTGATAAGCATGAGCTTGTTGAGAAACGGCGAATCAAAGCCGTAGGAGTTGTACATAATACCCGATAACCAGAAAATACCTGACATAACGGAAACAATCAGGCTTTCAAAGTCCTTACTGAACGCAGACATCGGGGCTGTTGACCATGTGAGCGCAAGGAAGAAGATAAACATCAACGGACAGTACAGGAAAAATTGCAGATTGTACCAGCTCGGTCCGATTGTGAAAAGTACATATGCGTACATAAATGCCATAAGAATCAGGTGAACAAAAAGCCTTGAAACCTCTGTATAAGTAAGGATTGTTGAAACGGGGAACTTAACCTTTGTAATAAATTGACGGTTGATTCTCAGTTCCTTTGCACCCTGCGTTATGCTGTCCTGAATAAAGAACCACGGAATGATACCGATGAACATAAAAGTAAAGAAGTCAATGGAAAAAGGCTGTGCTCCGCCGATGTCAAGGTGAAGTGTTTTAAGCTGTTTGATACCGCAGGAAAAAGCGAACCAGTAAACAAAAATTGTAAACGCAGGCTTAACAACAGCCCAAAGAGGACCGATTACGGCGCCTTTGTAAGTTTTAATAAGTTCGTTTTTGGCAAGGAGCAAAATCTGCTTTCCGAAGCCACGATGTTCTTTTAAAATTGTAAACAATTATTATACCATCCTATCTCTTTTGTGATGCACAGGCGCCCGCCTGCAAGTGAATAAAATCGAAAAATGTATTATGCACTCTTTAACAGTATATATTATATTACTTTTTCCTAATTTGTCAATCAAAACAAGGCAATTGAAATCTATTTGTAAGATTGAGCGAATCCCCGTTAATTCTGTGTATTTTGAGTGTTCGCAGAGCGAATATGACAACCTGTCACGGAAACCTTTTAAAATAAGGAATAATACTTTCAAGATAACATAAAATTTAAAGACTGTATAAATGGGGGATGATTAATTTTAAAAAATTACCAAAATTAAAATCCCGAACAGAGCCTTTAAAAGCTTTGCTCGGGATTAATTTTATTGCTTATCAGTCTGCCTGGATTTTTACAAACTGTTCCTGCATATAGGAATAAACCTCATCGGAAACATTTGAAAATACATAGCATTTGTCAAGATACTCGTCACTCGGGAAGATGAATTCGTTTTTCTTTGCGTCTTCATCAATGTAATCGTCATATGCAACCTGATTAGGTGTTGCATAGTTGAGATATTCAAAGTTTGCGGCGGCAATTTCAGGATCCTGCATAAAGTTGATGAACTTCTCTGCATTTTCCTTGTTTTTACTGCATTTCGGAATACACATTGCGTCATAGAAAAGGTTTGAGCCGTCCTTTGGCATTGCGTAGTCAAGATCCTCGTTGTTATCAATCATTGTCATAATGTCGCCTGCGTAGTACGGAGCAATTGCCGACTGGCTGTTTTCCATTTCAGTAAATACCTGATCCATTACATATTTTTTAAGGAGAGGCTTCTGCTCTTTAAGTTTAGCGGCGGCTTTGTCAACATCTGCCTTGGTGCAGTTAGCAGGATTAATGCCCTCAAGCTGCATTGCAATCGCCATTGCGTCACGGCTGTTGTTAAACATAAGAATTTGACCTGAAAGGTCTTTGTTCCAAAGTGCGTCCCATGAATCGGGCTTTGTTTTAACCTTTGTTTTGTCATAAACCATACCTGTTACGCCCCAGCTGTAACATACGGTATATTTACCTTCGGGATCGCAGGCAAGCTTTTTGAAACGATCCATAAGATTGTCGTAGTTAGGAATATTGTCAAAGTTAAGCTCCAACAGCATATCCTCATTAATCAATCTGCTGATCATATATTCGGACGGAATGACAACATCATAGCTTACATTACTGTTTTTCAGCATATTGTAAAGCTCTTCGTTGGTTTCATAGGTTGTGTAGTTTACCTTGATGTTGGTGCGTTTTTCAAACTCCTCGATAATGTCGAGTGAGTCATCTTCGCCGTTTGAAATGTACTCGCCCCAGTTGTAAACATTAACTTCTCCTGCGTCAGCTGAGTCAGCCGAAGCACCTCCGCCGCAGCCTGAAAGGCAAGCCGCACATGTTGCCGTCATTGCAGATGCAAGGACAATGCTGATGATTCTTTTCATTTCTCAATCTCCCTTTAATAAAATTTTTAAAATCAAGTTCTCTTTTTCTGCACATTTTCTTCGTGTCTGTCACGCAGATTAATAATAACCATAACAATGAGTACAGCAAGGAAAAGCAGTGCGGAAAGAGCGTTGATTTTCGGTGAAATTCTCCTGTGAGTCATCGAGTAAATTTCAATAGAGAGGTTCTGGAATTTTGCACCTCTTGTGAAATATGTTATGATGAAATCGTCAAGAGAATATGTAAAACTCATGAGCAGACCCGAGAAAATACCCGGCATAAGCTCGTGAATAATTACCTTGTAAAATGCCTGCCATTGGTTACAGCCAAGGTCAAGGGCGGCATCGTAAATGCTCTGATCCATTCGTTTGATTCTCGGCATAACATTAAGCACAACAAACGGAACACAAAAGCATATGTGCGAAATTAAAACCGTGAAAAATCCCATTTCAAAGTTAAAGATAACTCCGAGAGTCGTAAACAAAAGCATGAGAGAAACACCCATTACTATGTCAGGACTGATGATCGGAATGTTTGACGCATTCTGAATAAGCATTCTTTTTTTGCCCTTGAAATTGCTGATGCCGATTGCGGCGGCAGTTCCGAGGATTGTTGCAAAAACAGATGCAAGAACGGCAATAATAACAGTGTTCCACAATGCGTTCATAATATTGTCATCACGAAAAAGCTGTACATACCATTTGAATGTAAATCCTTTCCAGACGGTAGTTTTGCCGTTGTTGAAGGAATAGAAGATAAGTACGGCAATGGGCGAATAAAGGAAAATAAGCAGGATTGCAATGTAAATTTTTGAAAGAATACCTGTTTTCTTTTTCATTATGCAATCGCCTCCTCATCACCGAACAAGTTCATGATTATCAGGAACACGAAAATAAAAATCATTAATATCAATGAAATTGCCGAACCCGTGTTTTGGTCTGTCCAGAATATTTTTTCAATGACATCACCAATCATAATGTCATCCGGACCGCCGAGATACTGTGCAACCAGGAATGTGCTTGCACTCGGAACAAATACCATTGTCACACCCGAAATAATTCCGGGAACGCTGAGCGGTGCGACAACCTTTCTGAATACGGTAAAGTTGTTTGAACCGAGATCCTGCGCCGCCTCAATAAGACCGTTGTCGATTTTGCTCATAACGGTGTAAATCGGCAGAACCATAAACGGAAGATATTCATACACCATTCCGAGAATTACCGCACCCGTGTTGCCGATGTAGGTTGAATGAATACCCAAAAGCGAGAGCATCATATCAATCGGACCGTTGTCCTGCAAAAGCGTTACCCATGCGTAGATTCTTAGCAGAAAGTTCATCCACATAGGAATCATAAGCAACATAATGAGCGTGTTCTGGGTTGATTCTTTCATTCTCGTGAGAAGGTATGCAAGCGGATATGCAAGTACAAGACAGATTGCCGTTGAAATAAGCGCAATCCAAAGTGATTTTACAAAAATGTTTGTGTAGTAAAACGCATTTGTAAATGCCTGAAGCGAAAAATTACCGTTCTTGTCGGTAAAGGCGGTAAAGCCGATCATAATAATCGGAATCATTGTGAAAACAACCATCCAGATTATGTAGGGAATAGAGGGCTTGCGTGATTTCATTTATCAGCCCTCCTTTTCCGAAAACTCTGAGATTACCTCAAACCGAGCCTTTGAAAAGTTGAATGAAAGCGGAACATAGGTTGCGACCTGCTCGTCCGTATCGCTGAGCATAAGCCACTTTCTTTCGTCCGATTCAAGAATGATTTCGTTGTGTTCACCCTTGTAAACTACGGATTCAATGTACAAATCCTTTAAATCGCCCACGCCGTCGCCTGCAAGCGAAAGAGCGTCGGGCGGCAGAGTGATTTTTAGCTTTGTACCTTCTTCATAGTATTTATCGGGAACGGTAACGGTTTCGCCCTCAAGCTCAAATTCAAAGGAATTGTCATTCTGATTCGAGTATGTAACGGTTGTCTCAATAACATTATCGTAAAACGGAAGAAGCTTGTTCATAATCTGAATGTTGAACGGGATAACCCTCATACCGATTTTGCTTCCGATTTCAGCCGATTTGGTGGAGTGGATAAGAATTTCACACTTTCCGCATCTTACGCTCATCTCATAGTGAACGCCCTTGAAGGTTGTGTTCTCAACAGTTCCGACAAGCTGACCGTCCTCTGGAGAGGTAACTTCAATATCCTCGGGACGGATGACAACATCAACAGGAGTATTCCTGCCGAATCCCTTGTCAACACATTCAAGCTCTTTGCCGAGAATTTGAATTCTGCAGTCATCAAGCATAATTCCGTTGAGAATATTTGCCTCACCGATAAAGTCTGCAACAAATGCGTTCACAGGCTCGTTGTATATATCCTCGGGAGAACCAATCTGCTCGATTACACCGTTGTTCATAACAACAACACGGTCGCTCATGGTCAGAGCCTCTTCCTGATCGTGAGTAACATATATAAATGTTTTCTGAGTTTTCTGCTGGATTTCCTTAAGCTCAAGCTGCATACTCTTACGCAGTTTAAGGTCAAGAGCACCGAGAGGCTCGTCAAGCAGAATGATTTCGGGATCACACACAAGCGCTCTTGCAATTGCAACACGCTGCTGCTGACCGCCCGAAAGCTTTGCAACGGAACGCTTTTCATAACCCTTGAGGTCAACGGTTGCAAGCATATCGGTTACACGCTTTTTTATTTCATCTTTCGGCATCTTTTTAAGCTTGAGTCCGAAAGCCACATTATCAAAAACATTGAGGTGGGGAAACAAAGAATATTTCTGGAATACCGTGTTTACATTTCTTTTATTCGGAGGAGTTCCGTTAATTCTTTTGCCGCCGAAAATGACATCGCCGCTGTCGGGTTCAACAAAACCGCCGATGATGCGCAGGGTTGTGGTTTTACCGCAGCCTGACGGACCGAGAATAGTTACAAATTCCTTTTCATTTATATCAAGGTTGATGTGGTTAAGAATTACCTCACCGTCAAATTTGATGAAAATATCCTTGAGTGAAACTATTGTTTTCTTTGATGTCTGTTCCATTTATGCACCCCTGTTCCGTTGTGATAACAGTAAAATCCGTAAAAAATAAAGCGGATTGTGTCAGCCTGAAAAATGCAGGCGAACACAGTCCGCTCTGCCGTTTCTGCAAAGACATAACCATGATGCTCAGAATTTTTGAACAGAAAAATAAGACGGCTGTGTCGCCCCGTCCCTTTTCTTTACACAAAATCCTTATTAACCGCTTAAAAGCGATTGCACGCAATACAATTTAAATTTTCCGAAATGTCACCCGTCACATAAGCATCAGGGGACAACTGCTCTTTGATTATATTCTAAATGCACAAAAATGTCAATCAATATCGTGTAAAAAGAAAATCAAATTTGCATCGCTAATATTCTCTTAAAGAAGTAAAGCTCATACAGAGTCAGAAAAGGTTAAATATAATGCTTTTTGATGCAAAATTATTGTTGAAAAATTTTTACAACCGTGTAATCTGCACAAAAAACAGCCCTCGAATTTGTAACATAAAGTATATACTTTTTTGGTGAAATTTGTTATAATGAAATCGAAAATTTTATGAAAGGATGTTTTCCCTATGAAGAAAGCAAAAAAGATTGCAAGTCTTGTTGTTGCGTCTGCGCTTCTGACATCTTCTTTTGCGGCAATTACCTCTGTAAATGCTGCCGAGGTTGATTCCGCACAGACTGCATCTGCCGACAGCACCCTTCGTGATAAGGTCGGCGACGGTGTTATGCTCCACGCATTCAACTGGTCTTACAATACAATCAAAGAAAACCTTCCCGCAATTGCAGCGGCAGGATACACAACAGTTCAGACTTCTCCCGTTCAGCAGCCGAAGGACTACTCAACCTCAGGCGATGTAACAGGTCAGTGGTGGAAGCTTTATCAGCCGATCAGCTTCCATATTGCAGAGGAGTCATGGCTCGGCACAAAGGACGATCTTAAATCACTTTGTGATGAGGCTGACAAATACGGCATCAAAATCATCTGCGATATCGTTTCAAACCATATTGCAAATGCCGATGAAGCTAGGCCGGATACTGTGAGCAATCAGGTTAAAAAGTACGAGCCTGAGTTCTATAAGAAAAGAAAAACCTACACCCGTACGTACAAAGGCGATGCAAACGACAGTTCGGTTCAGGCAGTTGTTCAGGGTCATGTTTCAAAGTGTCCTGACCTTGTAACAAACGATACTGCTGTTCAGGGATACATTATCAATCTCCTCAAGGAATGCATCGACTGCGGTGTTGACGGTTTCCGTTTTGATGCCGCAAAGCATATTGAAACAGAGGATGACGGCGAGTATGCGTCTGATTACTGGAAAAATATAACAACCTCGGCTTCTTCTTACTACACACAGAAAACAGGCGATGACCTCTACATCTACGGTGAAATTCTTAACAACTGCGGTGCAGACAGAAGCTACTCCTCATACACCAAGTATATCAATGTTACTGACAACAGAACGGGCGACGCAGTGCTTTACAATGTCACAAGGGGTAAGGCAAGCACAGCTACCAATGCGAAATACAAATCAGGTGTTGCAGCGTCAAATGCAGTTCTCTGGGCAGAAAGCCACGATACATACGAGGGCAGCTCGGGTTCATCGGGATTCTCAAACACTGCCGATGTTTCGGATGAAAATGTTGTAAAGGCATGGGCAATCGTTGCATCAAGAAAAGATTCAACAGCACTTTTCTTTGCCCGTCCGGGAACAGCTCTCATGGGTAACATTTCAACGGATTCAACTTACAAGAGCACAGCTGTTTCCGAAATTAACAAGTTCCACAACCTTTTTGTAGGTCAGTCTGAAAAGCTCGGTTCTTCAGGCGACATTGCTTATGTTGCAAGAGGCACAAGCGGTATCGTTCTTTCAAATTGTAAAGGTACAAACGCAAGCGTAAGTATTTCCGGCACAGGTCTTGCAGACGGCAAATATACGGATACGGTTTCAGGTGCTGAGTTTACGGTTGCAAACGGCGTTCTCACAGGTTCAATCGGCAACACGGGTGTTGCTGTTGTTTACAACGGTACAACAACCCCGAAGGCAATAAACTCTGTTGAAAGCGGTTCGTTCAGGGGCGACACAATGACCCTTACACTCAGTCTTGAAAACGCAACATCGGGTACTTACTGTCTTGATGATTCAACTCCTGTTAAGTTTACGGGTACAACATCAATCCGTATCGGTTCAGATTATAAGCCGGGCGAAACAATCAATCTCACAGTTACGGCAACCGACGGTGTAAAGACTTCTTCAATGGTTTATAAGTACGCAAAGAGTACCGCTCAGGAATCGGGAGTGTATGTATTCTTCAACCCTGCTAACAAGAAGGGCTGGTCAGCACCTTACCAGGTTTACATCTTTGATGAAACCACAAACAAGGGTACTGTTTACAAGAATGCAAACTGGCCGGGCGAAGCAATGACTCTTGATCCTGCAACAGGTTACTATTACTACGAAGTTCCGAAGTCATCAAGTATTTCAGCTGATGAGGATGATGAAAATCAGGCTGCGTCGGATTTTGACCTTTCAACTTCAGCCAACACAAGAGTAATCATCTCTGAAAAAGGCGGCGAGCAGTATCCGGGCAGAACAGGTACACCTATCAGCCTCAACGGTTCATCAAAGGCATTCTCACTTACAAAGGCAGGTACATGGGAGGATACAACTCTTACACCTACAAAGGTTGAGATTGAGGCTACTGATGTTACAAAGGGTTCTGCAGCAGAACCTACAACAAAGCCTGTTCCGTCAACTCAGCCTACAACCGCACAGCCCGCAACAGAGCCTTCGGGCAATGCTGTTTACGGTGAAGTAAACGGTGACGGTGACATTACAGTCGTTGACGCTACACTCGTTCAGAAACATGTCGTTCAGCTTGAAACACTTTCGGCTGACAAGCAGATTCTTGCTGATGTTAATGGGGATAATGCAATCTCTGTTGTTGACGCAACATTGATTCAGAAGTACATTGTTCAGCTCAAAGACTGGGGCCGCACGGGTGATGTTTATCAGGCAGAACAGCCTACAACACCTGAGCCGACTACCGCTGAGCCTACAACCGTAAAGCCGACTGCACAGCCTACAACAAAGCCTGCTGACACATACACTCTTTACTTCAAGACTAAGCTTGGCTGGATGACATCTGACGGTGTTTCACTCTTTGCTTATGACCTTGACACAGGTGCAAGCTATCAGTTTGAGCAGGATACAGACGCTTACCCGAATGTTTACACAGTTGAAGTTCCTGCAACAGTTTCAAATGTCAGCGTTTATCGTTCTCTTTCAGAGGTTGACGAAAAGCCTGTAGGCGGTGATGACGGTAATGTTTACAATTGCTGGAATGCAACAGTTTCAAAGACAAACAACTGCATCGCACTCAGCAATGACGAAGCTGTTTCAACAGCTCCGTATGTTCCGGAGCAGAAGCCTGCATTCACACTTTCAAGAGTTTACTTTGATAACTCAAAGGCACACTATACTGATGTTTATATCTACGGTTGGGCAGAGAGCGGACTCGGCAACGCAGCAGCTCACATGAATAAGATTGCAGGTACAGATATCTGGTACTACGATTTTGACACACCGCTCAGCCCCGGTGCAAACTGTTTCCTCTTTAAGGACACAGAATCAACATGGAAAACACAGACAAACGACTTGACAGTTGCTGACGGTAAGAACTGTTTCCGTGCAAATCCGGGTTCAAAGTCCGGCGGTGTCTGGGTAAGCTATTCAGAATAACAGAACTACAGAACAACCTTTTCTTAATATTCTGCTAACAGTAAAGCATTCCCTCCGATAAAATTCGGGGGGAATGTTACTTTTAATATGATTTTACTTGAAAAAGAATGTAATATACAGTATTATATTAGGAGTAATAAACCGAAATTTAAGTGAATTTATGGACGGGAATTTATGAAAACAGAGCAGATTTTTCAGGAATTTGAACAAAGGCTTGAAAAAGAATATTATGCACAGCTTGCAAGCAAAGAAATTCTGACTGTTCCTTTGCTTATTGAGATTTTTCTTGACGATGATTACGCAAATGCTCACTGGGCGGAACAGGTTCTTGAGTATATTTGCGAAGTAAATCCGAAACTTGTCTATCCGTTCTTTGAATTTGTTGCCAAAGGTCTTGAAAACTGCAACGGATTTCTTGCGTGGAATACTTGGAAGATAATTACAAAGCTTTTGCCGACTGACACGGAAAATAAATTTGAAAGCGTAAAAGAAAGGTTTTACGACGCACTTGCTTCAAAAACACCGGCAGAATTTTCCATAGCCTGTGATTGTGCCGTGTCCGTTTTCATTAACAAAGCGGATGAACAGAAAAAATTGCTTGATATTTTGAAGAAATCCGTTGAACACAAGTTTTACATTGGCGATACCGAAATTGAAAACAGCGGAGAGATAGCCAAAGAAAAAGTACAGTCATTTCTTGAAAGAATAATGAACTATAAAACAAAAGCGGAGAACAATTGTTAACTGATATAATCCCCTTAAAGCAGACTCTTGAAAAACATGGTTTTCAGGGAATGCTTTAAGGGGAGATTTTTATGTAAAAAAGAAGAAAAAAAGTACGGTACTGAAACGGGATAAAGACAACTGTTAAATCATATTTTCGGATTTTACAATACCATGTTACAAAAAATCCGCAGACGGTAAAATCTGCGGATAAAATGTTTAAAATTATAATTAAAATGCCTCTATAAGCGGATTGACTGCACCAGGCTGTATTTTTTCGGGATGGTCAATATATTCGATTGCCTTGCCGCAACCGTTGATAACGCAGTCAGCGGAGGCTTTGTGAACTCTTACTTTCAGCTTTGTAGATTCGCTGAGAAGCCTTGCAAATCCCGTCAGCTTGGCAAGACCGCCTGTCAAAATTATACCGTCAGTGTAGATGTCACCGACAAGCTCGGGCGGAGTCTGTTCAAGCACATCTTTGATTGCTCTGATAATGTTAAGCGCAATATCCTCGATTACAGGCTTGATTTCGGCATAGCCAACATCAATAAATTTAGGCAGACCGCTTACGGCATCTCTGCCTTTAACTCTGAAAAGCTTAGGCTCTTTCGGAATTTTTACACAGCCAACAGCCTTTTTGCAGGCCTCTGCCATGTTTGTGCCGATAATCAGGTTATGCTCTTTTCTGATGTATTTAACTATTTCTTCGTCCATTGCACAGCCTGCCGACTTTATGCACTTTGAAACCGAAATTCCGCCGAGAGAAAGCACGGCAATGTCTGCCGTACCGCTGCCGACATCTGCAATCAGAATGCCGTGAGGACTTGTTATGTCAAGCGAACAGCCCATTGCCGCCGCTTTTGGTGCTTCAATAAGATACACCTTGCGAACACCGATTGAGCTTACTGCGTTTACAACCGCTCTTTTTTCAACTTCGGTAACCTCACTCGGGATTGATGCAACAACCCTTGGCATAGTCACCTTTGACGGACTGACCTCTTTTATAAGAATTGAAACCATATCCTCAACAAGTTCGGAGCGTGAAATAACACCGTCATCAATCGGGTGCATTGCTCGTATGCCTGCAGGCGTTTTGCCAATCATCTTATAAGCCTCGTTGCCGACGCCGACAATGTCGTAGGTGTCAACATCAAACGCAACAACGCTTGCCTCATCAAGCACTATTCCTTTATTTTCAATAAAAACTCTTGTTCTGTCAGAACCGAGATCAACAGCTATATCCATTTTAATCACTCCAATGCTATATCAGCAGAGATGTGCAAAGCGTACAGCAACAAATCTCGCCGCATTTGCACTTGTTAAGTATTCTTGCACATTCGCCAAGCGTACTGCCTGTAGTAATAATGTCGTCAATAATCAGTATTCGCTTGCCTTTGATTAAATTCTTGTCAATCGGCGAGTAAACGCCTATAACATTTTTTGCTCTTTCAGCCGCCTTTATGCTGTGCTGGGTTTTATTTTTCTTTGTTTTGGCAAGCAGGTCGGCATACTCAATGCCGAGAAGCCTTGCACATTCCTTTGCGAGCAACTCAGCCTGATTGTATCCACGCTTTCTGAGAGTATCCTTGTGCATCGGCACACAGGTGACAAGGTCAAATTCCCTGTCACGGTAAACATCTTTTATTGAACGAACCATTTCGTGTGAAAGCAATTCGGCATATGCACCGCAGTTGTGAAATTTAAAGTTAAGAACTGCCCTGCGAAAAATTCCGTCATAGGGGAAAGGAGAGGTGCAGATGTACCCTCCCGTTGCATATCGTACAAGCGGCATTTCGGGGAATTCTTTTCTGCATTTGTTGCAACAGCTTTTGTTCGGTTCAATAACCCTTCCGCAGTACGGACAACGAACCGTAAAGAAAAATCCTTTTATCGTGCCGAAAACTTTCTTAATAAAGTGTGTCATCTCTCAGTAAAAATTCTTTAAGACCGCTGTACCTTTTTGTACGGCGGTTATTGTTTACCATATATTCAACGGTTGACGGATTGCCGACAAGCACAAGCGTTTTCTTCGCCCTCGTAACAGCGGTGTAGAGCAGATTCCTGTAGTAAAGCTGAGGAGGTCCTGAAAACATCGGTATAATAACTGCGTCAAATTCATTGCCCTGACTTTTATGCACCGTGATTGCGTAGGCGAAATCAAGATCGCCCGCAAATTCAAAGGTGTATCTTGCAATCTTGTCAAAAAATTTAACGACAAGCGATTTTGTCTTTCTGTCAATCTTTGTGATGATTCCTATGTCACCATTGAAAATACCTTCGCCCGTTTCGCCGTTTTCACGAAACCAGCGAATATCATAGTTGTTTTTTATCTGCATAACCTTGTCGCCTGTGCGAAAGGTTTTTGAACCGATTGTGATTTCCGCCTTATCGTCATCCTTCGGATTTAGCGCCGCCTGCAATTTGTGGTTAAGCTCGGTAGTTCCGAGTTCACCCTTTTTGGACGGAGCAAGCACCTGAATGTTTTCAAACGGAGAATATCCGTATGCCTTTGGCAGACGATTTGCACAAAGGTCAGCTATTACCGCTGAAACTTCTGATTTATTGTTCCTTTGAAGAAAGAAAAAGTCCTTGTCGGCGGAATTAAGAATGGGTATTTCACCGTTCACAATCTTATGTGCGTTTGTGACAATAAGGCTCTGCTGTGCCTGACGGAAAATTTCATTCAACCGTACAACGGGAATAAGTCCGCTTTCGATAAGATCGCCGAGCACATTACCCGGACCTACGGAGGGGAGCTGGTCGGAGTCGCCTACAAGAATAAGTCTGCATCCTGTGGAAAGCGCTCTCATAACGCTTTCCATAATGAATGTGTCCACCATTGAAACCTCGTCAACAATCAATGCGTCGCATTTCAGCTGATTGCGTTCGTTCTTGTTGAAAACGGGGTTGTCATGTTTATCCCAGCTGACCTCAAGCAGTCTGTGCAGAGTTTTTGCCTCATCGCCCGTGAGCTCGCTCATTCGTTGAGCCGCTCTGCCTGTGGGGGCAGAAAGCAAAACAGTTTTGCCGTTTGCTTTCATTATTTTTATTATAGCATTGAGGGTTGTCGTTTTTCCTGTGCCGGGACCGCCCGTCAGAACGAGCATACCCTCGGTAAGTGCCATAGTGATTGCTTTCTTTTGCAAATCGGCATATTCGATTCCGTCCTCTTTTTCACATTTTTCAATCGCCTTGTCAATGTTTTTAATTTTCTCTGACGGAAATTTAAGCAACATTTTTATTCTTGACGCTATGTACATTTCGCAGAGGTGAACATTGGGGGAAAACACAAATTTTTTGCCGTCAACCTTATCTTCGATAAGCGAACGGTCAAACAGCATTTCTTCCATACACTCCGAAACCTTTTTACCGTCAATTCCGAGAAAATCGGTTGAAACCTTCAGCAGCTTTTCCTTTGGCAGACAGGTGTGACCGTTTCGCTCATTGTGATGAAGAATGTGTACGATTCCTGCACGCATACGGACATTTGAATCAGGTTCTAATTTTTCTTTTTTAGCAATAAAATCTGCACTCTCAAACGATACCCAAAAATCGCCCTGACAGAGAATGTACGGATTTTTCTTGATTAAATCGACACAGCTCGGACCGTAAGCGTTGAAAATTTTGACCGATGCGGTGTTTGAAATTCCGTACTCGCCGAGAAAAAGCATGAGTGTTCGCACGCCTGTGTTCTGCTTTAACTGCTTTGAAAAATCCTCGGCTTTTTGCGAAGAAATTCCTTTCAGCATTGCAACTCTTTCGGGCTGATTTTCAAGCACATCAAGCGTTGCCTCGCCAAATTCCTTTACAAGCCTTTGTGCGGTTTGAGTGCCGATTCCCTTGATAGCCCCGGATGACAGATAACGCAGAATATCAGCCGCCTCGGTAGGTCTGCTGATTTCACAAATCTGCACGGCAAACTGTCTGCCGTAGCTCGGATGATTTGTATATTTGCCGGTAAGCTTTACAACATCACCCGACGACACCTGTGGCATAATTCCGACAGCGGTCAAATAATCGTCACCGTCAGCAAGCTCAATTACCGTGTAGCCGTTTTCATCGTTTCGGAAAACCACGCTTTCAATTGCTCCCTCAAGCTGAAGAAGATTGTCGTTGTTCATTAAAATTACTCCTCAAATCTTTTTGTGAGTTCACCGAGAGTAATTTCGTAGCCCGCTCTTTCGTAGTCAAGGTAATCCGTACACGGTTTGAAGCCATCCGTATTTTTTGAAATCTGCAAAGCAATGTATTCAAGAAAATGCGGATTTTTAATCATAATAGGACCTGTAACATGAGTAGCAAAAAGGTTCTTGTCCTTCAAGCCCTCTGCTTTTGCATTTTCGTAGTCACCGAGTCCGTGTTTAACAGTGAAAAGATGATTTTCAATACCTTTAATTTCACTGCACTTGTTTACAAAGCCGACAATCGGTTTTGTGAGAATGTCAGATGTATAAACAATATCGCCTGTAATTCTGCGTTTGTTCTGCTCGGTAACTGTAAAATCATAAATTCCGAGTCCGTCAAAAACCTTGCCGTCAGAGTCTGTAATTGTTTTTCCGAGCATTTCAAACGAGTTGCCCGTCATAAGAATTACCTTGCCGCTGTTGATGTATTCAACAAGAAAATCCTTGTACTTTTTAAAATCCTGCAAAACAAGCTTCTGATTTTTTTCTGTACCCGAACCGATGTAGATAAAATCGTAATCGCCAAGGTCGGCATTGTCAAACAGGGTAAGCCTGTCGGTTGTAAATTTTACACCGCTCTTTTCAAGCATTCTTTCAAGCGCAGAAACATTGGCATATTCTCCGTACAGGTTCATTATATCGTGATACAAATGAAGAATTTTCATAATCAGTCCACCTTTACCTTTTCAAGAAATTTACCCTTGTCTGAGAAACAGGTAATTACATAAATCTTTTCTTTGCGGTCATTGTCAAGATAATCAACGGCTTCTTCAATGTCCTTGATAACCTTGATTTTGTTTCTGTCAACTTTTGAGAAAGAAAATCTTGTTGCAAGGTCGTTGCAATATGTTCCTGCAAGCACAATGTTCTTTACATTGTCGCTTTTGAGAAGGTCAAAGTTGATGTCCCAAAGCCATGAAACATCGCTTGTAAAATACTTTCTGCTGACTGCGTCAACAATAATCAAAACATCGCACTTATCCTTGTCGGATGCGGCAAGCTTGAGTGACTGATTGTACGAAATGCTGTTTTCATGTTTTGATGTAACAAGCGTACCCTTTCTGTTTCCGAGCGTGAATGTTACAACACGGAAGTTTTTAAGAACATAATTGCTCAGGCTCTTTGCAATTGTGTTGCCGTCAACACCTGTGATTGACGCAACGGTAAATGCCGCAAGCAAATTGTAAACATTATAAAGCGATTTGAGCGTAAGTTCAATCTTGTACTTATTGTTGATTGTAATTTCGCCTTTTTCAAGATCGGCAGATGTAACTGTGTAGCTTGTATCCTGTCTTTTAAGACCGCAGTTAGGGCATTCATAGTTGCCGATGTGGTCGTAGTGATAGCTTGAATATGTCATAGGAGATTTGCAGTGAGGGCAATATGCACCGTCATTATAAACACCGACAAACTCCTTTGTATCGGTCGGAAGATTGCCTGCACCGAACCATACAACATTATCCCTGCCGTAGCCAAAGCACGAAACAAGCGGATCGTCGGCGTTAAGAATAAGCTGAGTTTCGGGATGAATACTATCCTTTACGGCATTGTAAACCCATTCCGGATGACCGTTTCGTGTGAGCTGGTCACGGTAAAGGTTTGTGATAACATAATGAGTCGGTGTGATGTATTTGAAGGTATATTTTGCAAAGCGTTCGTCACTTTCAATGAGAAGAATATCCGATTTAACCTTGCCCGTAAGAGTACAACTGCCGAGAATAAGAGTTGTAACACCCTCAATCTGGTTAGAACCCTCTTTGTTCCAGGCAACTTTTTTGCCGCTTTCACAAAGAATATGTGCAATCATTTCAACGGTAGATGTCTTGCCGTTACTGCCTGTTACGGCAACAATATATTTCGGCAGCTCAATTCGTCCGAGAATATCGGGGCAGAGCTTAAGTGCAATCTGTCCCGGTAGACTGCTGCCCTTGCCGAGCAATCCTCCGACAAATTTCAGAACCTTGCACACAATAATAGTAAATAGTTTTTTCATTTTGCCACTTCCTTAATTAAAGACAACCTGTGTTGCCTGTACATACCTTGTATATACTCTTCATCATTATACCACAATTTTATTTCTTTGAATATATATTCTTAAAATTTTTTGCAAATTGAAACAGCAGGTTGAAAAAATTTAAAATTCAAAAATAAAAGCCCGAAATTCGGTCAGCTTGAATTTCGGGCTTTTCTGCAGAGTGCAACCATCCGTTCAACGAGTGGTTTTGATTTTATCTGTACTTTTCAACAAAATCGGCGATAAACTTTTTGAAAACACTTGCCTGTGAAATTCCGATATTTCTGCATATTCCTCTGAATTCCTCAACAAGTTCCTTTGGGGCGGAAAATGAAATTTGACTGTAAACTTTTTGATTGTATCTGCGTTTTACTTCGGTTGATGTGACGGTTTTTCTTTTTTCTTCCATAATAATTCCTCCTCAAATCAAAACGGAATCTCATAATTTAATCGTTTTTTCTGCAAATTCCATTGATATTTTCAATGTAACTATATTATACAAAAGACTGCTGTCCCATTATCCTCCCTATGAATTTTAAAATTGAATTTTGTTGTCAGTTGAAAAGTAAATTAATTTTTGGATTTACTTGTATTGAAGGTGAGATTATAATATAATAAGCGTTGTTGTGTAAATTTTGTTATGTGATTTATTAACGGAGAAAATTATGACTGAAAAAGAAAAAATGCTTAATTCGCAGATGTATAATCCAATGGGCGACAAACAGCTTCGCAATGAACGCTGTTCGGTTAAAAATCTTTGCAGAGAGTACAACAATCTTCCGTTTGAAGATGAAGAAACTCAAAAAATTCTTATAAAGAAAATTGTCGGCAGTACAAAGGAAAATTTCTACATTACCGCTCCGTTCTGGTGCGACTACGGCTACAATATCGAACTCGGTGAGAATTTCTATTCAAACCACAATATGGTGATTCTCGACTGTGCAAAGGTGAAATTCGGCGACAATGTTTTTGTTGCACCAAACTGCGGATTTTACACGGCAGGTCATCCTGTTGATTATCCGAGAAGAAACGCAGGCTTTGAATATGCCTATCCGATTACCGTCGGCGACAATGTGTGGATTGGCGGAGGAGTTCAGGTTATGCCGGGAGTCACAATCGGAAGTAATGTTGTAATCGGCGGCGGAAGCGTTGTTGTAAAGGATATTCCGTCCGACTGCGTAGCCGTGGGAAATCCGTGCAAGCCTATCCGAAAAATCACGGACGAGGATATGAAAACCTGTTTTGACAAAAGTATGAATAAATAACTTCAAGTGAGGATTTTATGGAGCTTAAAAGTAACGAAGAAAAAATTACCCGTGCATTGCTCGTCAGTGTTGACACGGGCGAATATGACGCACAGGCGTCACTTGACGAACTTTTTGAACTTGTAAAAAGTGCGGGAGCAGATCCCGTTTTGTCGGTAACGCAGAACCTGCAAAAAATTGAAAAGGGTACTTTTGTCGGCACAGGCAAGCTTGCCGAGATTGCCGAAATCTGCGAATCGCAGGAGATAGATTTGCTTGTGTTCGACAGCGAGCTTTCTCCGACACAGATTAAAAATATCGAGGCTGAAACAGATGTCAGAGTAATTGACCGAACAACGCTTATTCTCGATATTTTTGCCCAGAGAGCAAGGTCAAAAGAGGGTAAGCTTCAGGTTGAGCTTGCACAGCTTAAATATATGCTCCCAAGACTTACGGGCAAAGGTATCGCAATGTCAAGACTCGGCGGCGGTATCGGCACAAGAGGTCCGGGTGAAACAAAGCTTGAAACCGACAGACGACATATCCGCAGAAGAATTGAAAGTTTAAAGGAAGAGCTTTCAGACCTTGAAAAGCACCGCCAAATGTTGCGTTCACGCAGAAAAAAAGACGGTGTAATAACCTGCGCAATTGTCGGTTACACAAACGCAGGCAAGTCAACTCTTATGAACTATCTCACAGATGCGGGTGTGCTTGCACAGGACAAGCTTTTTGCAACGCTTGATCCCACCTCAAGAGCGTTGAAGCTTCCGAGCGGTGTAACCGTTATGATGATTGACACGGTAGGTCTTGTTCGCAGACTTCCGCACCACCTTGTTGAAGCATTCCGCTCAACCCTTGAAGAGGCGGCACAGTCGGATATTATTCTAAATGTATGCGACGCATCAAGTGACGAGGCAAGAACACATATGCAGGTTACAACTGACTTGCTTGAATCCCTCGGTTGCGGTGACACACCGATTATAACCGTTCTCAATAAGTGCGATTTGCTTGACGAAACTATGCTTGCACAGGACTTTAAAGCCTGTGTTCGCATAAGCGCAAAGAACGGCACGGGCATAGACGAACTTCTTAATGCAATTGAGAACAATCTTCCCGTCAGAATGAAAAGAGTAAAAATTCTTCTGCCGTTTGCACAGGCAGGTCTTGCAAACGAAATCCGCAACAAAGGCACTCTCATTTATGAAGAATATGTTGCCGAAGGACTTTCGGTTGAGGCTGTTGTTGACGAAGCACTTTATGCTAAACTTGCAAAATATGAATGTGAATAACTTAAAATTTATTTAATTTGACATTCTGTTTTTGGGTTGTTATAATGATATTATGAAAGGAAAATGATATGTCATTCTTTGATATGATTCAATCATTTGACACCTCGGTTCTTGAATTTATTCAGAACACATTTAAATGCTCTTTTCTTGATCCGATTATGGCTTTTTTCAGCTATATGGGTGAAATGGGACTTTTCTGGATTGCAGTCGGCATTGTGTTTATAATTTTTAAAAAAACTCGTTCAATGGGAGTTATGATGCTTGTTGCAATGGCAATCGGCTTTCTTGTCGGTGAAATCGGAATAAAAAATCTTATAAACCGACCACGGCCGTTTATGGTGAATATCGATTATTCAGCAAGACCGTCTGAATTGAATCCCGACTTTGGGCTTAACATAGCCATTCCGTCAGGCAGCAGCTTTCCGTCGGGACACAGCTGTTCGTCACTTGCGGCGGCAACCGTTATGCTTATCAAGGACAAACGATTCGGAATTCCTGCACTTGTACTTGCACTTTTGATTGTATTCTCAAGACTTTATAACTATGTTCATTATCCGTCAGATGTTCTCTGCGGAATGTTACTCGGCGTGATTTGTGCCGTTGTCGTTGTGCTTGTGTTTAAAAAGACAGGTCTTGACAACAGGCTGTCACCGCAAAAGGTTAAAGAAGGCTGATTTTATGAAAAATTACAGATTTGTCGGCAAAACCTCAAAAGAGACTTTTCTCATCAAGGGAATTAATGTTTTCAACGAGCATTGGATTCATGAGGGCAGTTGTGCCACCGTGACAAATCCTCAGAACGGTAAAAGCTATGTATTTTCAAAGTACATAAGCGGAGGAGTTGAGTTTGTTGCGGGAAAGGACGCAAGCGGTTACTGGCTGTTCTTTGTTGAGGTATAAAACTTTAAAATTCTTTAAAATAATAATATATATTGGGAGTAAATTTTAAAAATGGAAAACGAAAAATTATTGGCAAAAAATCTGTTTGATTACAGCAGGACTATTGCAAAGCCCTTGCTTGAAACCGTTGATTATCCGTGGGAGGCTCTTCCGAAAATCAGCGAATTTATTATTGAACTCGGAAAAACTCTTGATCCCGAAATCTACGAGCAGAGGGAAGAAAATGTGTGGGTTGCAAAAAGTGCAAAGGTTTTTGACTCCGCATATCTCGGCGGACCGCTCATTATCTGCGAAGATGCCGAAATCAGACAGTGTGCTTTTATCAGAGGCAATGCAATTGTCGGCAGGGGTGCAGTTGTAGGCAACTCAACAGAGCTTAAAAATTCAATTCTTTTTGACGGTGTTCAGACTCCGCATTATAACTACATCGGTGACAGTATTCTCGGCTACAAGTCACACACAGGCGCAGGTGTAATCACATCAAACCTCAAGAGTGACAAGAGCCTTGTAACTGTTCTTTGCGACGGTGATAAGGTTGACACAAATGTTAAAAAGTTCGGTGCAATGCTCGGTGACCATGTAGAGGTAGGTTGCAACAGCGTTCTTAACCCCGGTTCGGTAATCGGCAGAAACACCAACATCTATCCGCTTTCGTTTGTAAGAGGTTATGTTCCCGAAAACAGCATCTACAAGCGTCTTGGCGAGGTTGCAGAAAAGTACGAATAATATTTAAGCATTTGTCGGGTAACGTAATTGTTGCCCGATTTTTATGTGGCTTATTATGCGAATAAGGAAAAATAAATTATTTTAAATTTTTGCGTTTTTTTGTTGACAATTGTGATGTTATTTGTTACAATAACCAAGGTTTTGATGACTTTTATCAGAACAATTTTCTGCCGTGTGCAGAAGTTGGATTGTATAAGCCCGTAATACGGACGGGTGTATCTACAAACTGCCTTAAACAGTTTACTATAATCCCCGTTAAGGGGCGTAGTATTATGTTTTGGCGGTTTTTTTATTGCCCTTAAATGTTACCCACAACAAATAAAGGAGAAAATGATAATGAAAAAGTACGATGTTATTATTGTAGGAGCAGGTCCGGGCGGAATTTTTTCTGCATATGAGCTTGTAACAAACAACTCTGAAATAAAGGTTGCCGTATTTGAAAAAGGTCATCTTCTTGAAAAGAGAAAATGTCCGATTGACGGTGACAAAGTTAAAAATTGCATTTCATGCAAAACCTGTTCCATTATGAGCGGTTTCGGCGGTGCGGGTGCGTTTTCGGACGGCAAGTACAACATAACAAACGATTTCGGAGGCACGCTCTACGAACATATCGGCAAGAAAAAAGCTATTGAGCTTATGGAATATGTTGACAAAATCAATATGAAGTTCGGTGGAGAGGGTACAAAGCTTTATTCCACAGCAGGCACAAGCTTTAAGAAACTTTGCTTACAGAATAAGCTTAATCTTCTTGACGCATCAGTCCGTCATCTCGGTACGGACATCAACTACATTGTGCTTAAAAATCTTTATGATTACCTTGAAAACAAGGTTGATTTCTATTTTGATACACCTGTTGAAAATGTTGAACTCAAGAACGGCAATGATAAGGAAGGTTATCTTGTTGACACAGCCGATGAAAATTATGAGTGCAAAAAGTGCATTGTTTCAGTTGGCAGAAGCGGCAGCAAGTGGATGGAACATGTTTGTCATAACCTTAATATTCCCACAAAGTCGAACCGTGTTGACATCGGTGTTCGTGTGGAGCTCCCTGCCGCAATCTTTTCACACCTCACAGACGAACTCTACGAAAGCAAGATTGTTTACCGCACAGAACAGTTCGAGGACAATGTGCGTACATTCTGCATGAACCCGAAGGGTTGCGTTGTAAACGAAAACACAAACGGCATTATCACAGTAAACGGTCACAGCTATGAAGACAAGGCAAAGCAGACAGAGAACACAAACTTTGCACTCCTTGTCAGCAAGCATTTTTCAGAGCCTTTCAAGGACAGCAACGGTTATGGTGAAAGCATTGCCCGTCTTAGCAATATGCTGGGCGGCGGTGTAATTGTTCAGCGTTTTGGTGATTTGATTCGAGGTCGCCGAAGCAATCCGAGCAGAATCAAAGAAGGACTTGTTGTTCCGACTCTTGACGCAACACCGGGCGATTTGAGCCTTGTGCTTCCAAAGAGAATCCTTGACGGTATCATTGAAATGATTTATGCTCTTGACAAAATTGCCCCCGGCACAGCCAACGATGACACACTTCTCTACGGTGTTGAGGTCAAGTTCTATAATATGGAAGTTGATGTTGACGAGCATCTCGAGTCGCCCCACAAGGGACTTTATATCATCGGTGACGGCAGCGGTGTTACACATTCACTTTCTCATGCCAGCGCCGGCGGTGTATTCGTTGCAAGGGAAATCTTAGCAAATTAAAAATTGACGGCGAGCCGCAGTTCCCAATTCGTGAAGATAGATTGCATAATAAACAGCATATTATGCCCGAGTGCAAAATTGCAAGTGTTTATGCAGTCTATGCTGTAGGGGCGTTCATTTGACGCCCGCATTGATGTAACATTTTGTTTATTCACATAACTTATGATTTAATCAAAAATGTGTATTCATTTGCAACGGTGAACAAGGTTTGCCGTTGCAAAGCAGACGATATATTTCTGCGACTGCAAACAATAAAAATAACCAAAACCTATTGATTTTATTAATCGGTTATGGTATAATAAGCTCGTTGTAAAGCAGACTGAACAATCAGCTTGTCTTGCAATGGTGTTCTTTTGTACAATATATTTCTTTTTATGAACAAAGAAATGAATAATTTAGTTCAGAATTGCAAGAAGTCAAAAAGCGTGCAATTAAGTGAGCGGCAGGCCCTGTGCGATTGGGGTCTGTGAATCATGTCAGGCGGGGAACCGAGCAGCATTAAGCAGTATTGCCGATGCGATGCAGTAAGTCTGTCGTTCACTCATTTGTACGATTGCCGTTATTTCGGCTGACGGCTTGCATTTTTTGTTGATTGCGGGGTGAATTTTTGTATCAGGTACTCTATAGAAAGTGGCGACCGAAAACCTTTGCCGATGTTTCGGGACAGGAACACATAACCACAACTCTTTTAAACGAAATCAGCACGAACCGTCTTAACCATGCATATCTTTTTACGGGTTCAAGAGGTACGGGCAAAACTACCTGTGCAAAAATTCTTGCGAAGGCAGTCAATTGCCTTCATCCCGTAAACGGAAATCCCTGCGGTGAATGTGAAATCTGCAAGGGAATTGACGACGGCAGTATCCTCGACATTGTCGAAATGGATGCCGCATCCAACAGAAAAATTGATGATATCCGTCAGATTATTGACGAGGTTCAGTTCAAGCCCGCAAAGTGCAAATACAGGGTTTACATCATTGACGAGGTTCATATGCTCACAACCGAGGCGTTCAATGCCTTGCTCAAAACGCTTGAAGAACCTCCCGAACATGTCATATTCATTCTAGCAACTACTGAAGTTCACAAGCTTCCGCAGACAATTCTGTCACGCTGTCAGCGTTTCGATTTTCACAGAATCCCGCCCCGTGCAATAGCAGACAGACTGCTCTATGTTGCAAATCAGGAGGGCGTGACACTGAGCGACAGTGCCGCAATGCTTGCCGCATCTGTTGCAGACGGTGCGTTGCGAGATGCTCTTTCGCTTCTTGACAGATGCATTGCAATCAGCTCGGAAATTGATGAAGATGTTGTTCGCAGTGCCGCAGGACTTGCGAGAAAGACATATCTTTTTGAGCTTTCTAACTGCGTAATCAATAAGAACACAGCAAAGGCACTTGAAATTGTTGACAGGCTTTACGGTGAGTCCAAGGATATGGCAAGACTTTGCGATGAATTGCTTTCGCATTTCAGAACGCTTATGCTCATAAAGTCGGTAAAAAATCCGAGGGATATCGTGATTATGGCTGACGATGAGTTTGAACAGGCTCAAACGCAGTCGGATTACCTCTCACTTGCCGACATTGTTTATTATATGGATGTGCTTTCAAAGGCATATCAGAATATGGGCAGGGGAACAGGCGACAGAACAGAGCTTGAAATGGCGGTTGTAAAGCTGTCATCGGCTGAGCTTGACGGTACAATTGAGGCTTTGACCGCAAGGGTAACCGCCCTTGAAAAGGCTGTTAAAAAGGGAATAAAGGTGAACTATGTTCCCGAACAGGTGCAAACTGTACCGCAGTCTGTTCAGAGTGAAACTCCAAAGCCCGAGGCCCAAAATGCAGAACCCGAAAAGTCACAGGAAACAAAACCTGTTTCGGAAAAAATAAAGGACGAGCCGGTAATTCCGACGCCTCCTGTTGAGATGCCGACACCGAAACAGCCAGTTCAGAGCGTACAGGAACAACCCGTTTCTGCACAACAAAATCCTAAGAAAACAGCTCAAAGACCGAGCGTTGACCTTGATGCAATCTATAATAACGCACAGCCTTTTCCCGATTGGGCAGAGGTAGTCAATAATATGAAACCTGTTTCAAGGGCAATTGCGGCGGCATTTGCAAATTCTGCCGCTTACACAAGCGGAAAATATTTGCTGATTGACACAGATAATGAAATGGCTTTTGAACTCCTCAAAAATAACGAAAGACGACAGGAAATCCGTCAGCTTATTTTAGAAACAACAGGTCAGCACTATAATCTCGGTCCGTATAAAAGACCGAGTGCAAAACAGGAAGAAAAAACCGATCCCGTTGACAAGCTTGTTGAAAGCTTGCAGGGAAGCGATGTAATAATAACACAAGAATAACCGAAAGGAAGATAAAATTATGAAAGCAAGATTACCAAAGGGTTACGGCAGCGGCGGAGCAAACAACATTCAGCAGCTTGCCCGTCAGGCTCAGAAACTTCAGGATGATATGGAGGCCGCATCAAAGGAACTCGAGACAAAAGAGTATGAGGCAACAGCCGGCGGCGGTGCAGTTAAGGTTACAGTAACAGGCAAAATGGAACTCACAAAGGTTGAAATTTCACCGGAAGTTGTTGATCCCGAGGATGTAGAAATGCTCTCAGACCTCGTTATGGCAGCCGCAAATGAGGCAATCAGAGCAGCCGCTAAGGAAAAAGAGGACAAAATGGAAACAATCTCAGGCGGACTTAACATTCCGGGAATGTTCTGATTATGTCGGGATATAATGTTGCTCCGCTTGAAAATTTGGTGGAGCAGTTTGAAAGAATGCCGGGAATCGGTAATAAAACCGCTCAAAGACTTGCATATTATGTTCTCAATCTGTCAAAAACAGAAGCGGAACAGCTTGCGGGTGCGGTGATGGACGCCCACACAAAGATTCACTATTGCAGTAAATGCTGTAATCTTACAGACAAAGATCTTTGTCCCGTGTGTGCAAATCCCGCAAGGGATCATTCCGTTATCTGCGTTGTTGAAACTCCGAGAGATGCTACCGCTATTGAAAATACCCACGAATTTAAGGGTGTTTATCATGTTCTCCATGGTTCAATCTCACCGCTTAACGATATCGGTCCCGACAACCTTACAATAAAAGAACTGCTTGCAAGGCTTAACGAGGAATCGGTTGAGGAGGTCATTATGGCAACCAACCCGACCGTTGAGGGCGATGCAACGGCTCTGTATATTTCAAAGCTCTTAAAACCGCTTGGTGTAAAGGTGACAAGACTTGCCTACGGTATCCCCGTTGGCGGTGACCTTGAATATGCCGACGAATACACCCTTGCAAAGGCTCTTGAGGGCAGAAATGAAATTTAATTTCTTGATTTAAACTATTGACAAATTGTCAAAACAGTAGTATAATCTTGTATTCCACAGTAGAAAGGAGGATGTGCAGTGGCAAATATGAAAACGATTGCTCAGAACAAAAAGGCAAGACACGATTATTTTGTCGAGGAAACCTGTGAAGCCGGAATTGAGCTTTGCGGTACGGAAGTAAAATCCTTGCGTGCCGGCAGAGTAAATCTCAAGGACAGCTGGTGTTCAATTGTTGACGGCGAAATTTTTGTCAACGGAATGCACATTTCTCCTTACGAACAGGGAAACATCTTTAACCGTGACCCTATGCGTGTGAGAAAGCTTCTTATGCACAAAAAAGAGATTTTAAAGCTCTACGGCACGGTTAAGCAGACGGGATATTCACTTATCCCGATTAGTCTGTATTTCAAGGACAGCAAGGTAAAACTTCAGGTTGGACTCTGCAAAGGTAAAAAGCTATACGATAAGCGTGCCGATATGGCAGAACGCTCCGCAAAGCGTGATATGGAACGCGCCGTTAAAGAACAGAGAAGATAGTTTGGTGTTATTATGAGTTTGCGTAGCTTGTACGAAAAGATTTCGGAATACAGCGAGTTTGCTTTAATCGGACGGGACTTTTCCGCCTTTGATACCGATTATTCTGTACTCGGTTTTGCAAATTCGTCCGATAAAACCGAACTTGTTCTGCTGAATTTCAATTGTTCCGAAGAGGATATTGGCTGTGAAGATTTGACTTTGAGAGAAAATATCATTCTCGAAAAGAAAAATAATTCTGATTTGTCCGATGATTTTTCAGCAATTGTAATTGACGGACAGCGTTTTGACTTTGACTCAGTATGCGGTGAAACGCTTGAATGTTGCGAATTAACAAGGTCATATATCATCTCAGAGTTTATGAAACTCGGTTGGAAGAGCGACAGGCTTTTCGACGCTCCTCTTGATTCTCTGTTCATAAACTTTATTGAACTTGAGAATAAGATTGATGATTTGTCTTTGCTTGATTTGACAAAGAATGTTGAAATAATATTTTCAAAATATCAAAAGACAGGTTATCCGTTAGCAAAACTCAGCCTTGAAGTTGGCAAGGAAGTAAATATTCCGATTGAAATTTTTGACGGCGAAAATCAGATTGTGATTAAAAATCTTAAACTTTTGAATTCAGCCGAAGATTCCGAAATGAAGGAATTTTTCAAAAATGATATTGTGTTTCCGTATGTTGAGTATTCGTGTGATGATGAAATCTCAGTGATGTTCTGCCTTTTTGATGAGCTTGACAAACCTTTCAAGGGTATGGGCGGATTGGCAACCGATGACGGCGTTGTTGCTTTTGCAATGGATGATTCGAACAAAAGCGATTTGAAAACGGCTGTGATATATTCACCGATTGAGCAGAACACAAAGCATATTGAATGTTGTCTTGTCTGTTGTGAAAAAATACTTGATAAGCCTGTTACCGAATACAGGTTTTCAATATAAAATATTTAAATTGAATATGGGGATGTAAAGGTTTCGACGGGGATTTCAAACCTTGGTAAGCGAGCGGCGGTGCGGAACCGCCATAAAATCCGCAACTTTAAAATTAACTGACAACAAAACAGTTGCTTTAGCAGCCTGAGTGCTGCTCGTTCCTGCACAGAGTACCTCGGCTGTGTAAGGGGCGTCGATTAGAGGTAAATGTGAACAGGGGAGCGCTCCGAACCCTGTCACAGCTTAGGAGCTGCCAAAGTGCATAGCCTGTTGATGGGCGATGCACCGAGGGAGATTTAAAACACCAACTGCGCTCGGAGAAACCCTTGGCAAGATTTTTTCGGACAGGGGTTCGATTCCCCTCATCTCCACCAACTCGGTCGCGATTGCATATGCAGTCGTGACTTTTTCTATGCGGGGCATTAGTTATCAAGTTCGTGAGTTTCAAATGAATTCTGAATTTCAGAGGAAATGAGTGATTCGGAAATATCAAGCATTATGGGTGCTTTCGGTGTTTTATAAGGCGGAAAATTTGTTTTCTTTGGTTCCGTAAAATTCTGATATTTGCCGTCAAAGTTAAGCTCTATTTTTGCGGTTTTGCCAAACTTATTCTTGGCGATTATCAGCATGGTTTCTTCGGGAGGAATGCCTGAGTCACGGTTGCGGACATATTCTCTGTCAAGGAGAAAAACATAGTCACCGTCCTGTTCAAGACCTCCGCTTTCTTTCAAATCTTCCATTGTCGGAATATGGTTTGTATCGGCTCTTCTGAGCTGTGAAAGTAGAATAACGCAACAGCCTGTCTGCTTTGCAATCGCTTTGAGTTCGCCTGTTATGTAATCAATCTGAAGTCGCTTGCTCTCACCGAATTTCTTCAGCGTTGAAACAATCTGAACATAGTCAACAATTACAAGCTGAGGCTTTTCTTTGGCAATTTCAGAGGTGATTGCTTCAACATTTCTTGTTCTGTCCCTGACAATAAGATATTTTGAAATGTTCGTTCCTAATGCAAAATTTCTTGCTGTGGATTGCAGCTGTTCGGCATTCTGACTGTTTCTGAAATTCTCATAAGGAATATTGCATTGAGAAGAAAACACCTTGTCCAAAATCATATCGTAGGTCATTTCAAGCGAAAAGAACATAACCTTTTGACCGTGTAAGGCACAATTTACCGCAATGTTGAGTGCAAGCGTAGTCTTGCCGACAGACGGTCTTGCCGCAAGTATTGCGAGTGTGCCTTTCTTCAATCCCGAAGTAAAGCGGTCAAGCTTTGGAAAGTATGTTTTAATGCCCTTGTGAGCCTTGCCAATGTGCGAAATGTAATCATTGAGCATTTTCTCATTCTGCCTAAATGTGTCATTGTGAGCGATTTCATCGGCTGTATCGGCAATGCTCCTCAGCTTTGAAGGTGAAATACTGCCGTCAATGATTGAGCTTTCAAGGCTTGATTTCATAAATCTTTTTGCAGATTCATCAATCAGAATTTTAATATATTCATTCACATTGTCCGTTCTGAACGAACTGTCGGCACATTCAAGAATACGCTGTTTCTGTTCATTTGAGCATTTAGAAAGCAAAATACCTGTATCCGGATTTCCGCTTTTGAATTCTTTGCGGATAATTGCGAATAGGGAACGGTTGGTTTCATCTGTGAACAAATCGTCCGACAATTCGCTGATGAGGCTTTTGCCCTTGTCAAAGTTGATAATATGACCGATGAGTCGGTTTTCAATTTCTGTTGTATCTTTCATATAACCTCCGTAATTTATAATGTTTCATAGGTTGACAGAATGTCAAAATCTTTCTTTGGCTTAACGGTGTCAATAGAATTCAGATAGCTTTCAAACTTTGTCCCGAACAGCGTTTGCGGTCTGAGGTATTGTGCGTAATCACTCCCAAGCCACTCACTGCACTTGATGTCAATTACTTTCTTAAAATCTTCAACAGTAAAGCCTTCGTTAAGTCTTGCTTTAATAAGACTTTGTGTTGCAGCGGTTAAACTGCGAAAATTCTTTCTTGCTCTCAAATTCAAATAGTCGATAATCTCCTTGATTTCGACAATATATTTATTATTATTTTTATTATTATATTTATGTGAAGTTTTCTTCATGGGGGGAGTGAAATTTTCTTCATGGGGGTATGAAGTATTCTTCGTAGTGTCCGTGTCCTGAATTACAGTCATACTCCTTAGTTTGATGTAAGATTCGTTTGCATTTTCAATCTTACGATATATGAATTTGTATTTTACAAGTTTAGAAATTGAGCTTTGAATTGTTCTTGTGGTGGTATTTAGTATCTTAGCAATCGTGTCATTACTCATAGTGCAACAACTGTCATACATTCTGCATGCCGATTCAATAATACCGTAAACAAGCTTGTCCGTAGAATTCAATCTCTTGTCCGAGAGTATGTTGTATGAAATTGTTATGTATTTGCAACCGCTCATATAATCACTCCTGTTGTAACTAAAGAAGAAACCCCCTCCACTTATACCCCCCTAATCTAAAGAAAAATGCATAGAATAATGCAATTTTTCGAAAATTTAATTAAAAATTATTAGAGCGAATTTGCGTAAAGTAATGCAAAATAAAAACCACCCAAAATCGGGTGGTTGTGTAAAGTGATTATTAAAATATGAATGATGAAATCACGCTGAAATATTATTAAACTAACATCAATCATACAAAGAAGCATAACTGTGCGGTGGTGTTGATGATTTGTTCTGTCCGGTTCATTTTTGGGTTTGAGGAGTCTGCTTTGAATGCGAGAACGGTCATCAAAATCATTCCGATTACGCCTATTGCGAAGAAAATGCACGAGGGGAAACTTAGCAATCCTGCAAGTATTGCCGAACCGTTTAAATTTGTTCTGTCAACAATGAGCGTTGTTATCAGAACAATAAATCCGATTGGCATAAAAATTCGCATTTGTACGAACATCAGCCATATGTTTTTCTTTGCAACAGCGGCAATCAGCTTCCAAAGTACTTTGACTACGCCTGAAACAAGGCATATCACTGCTCCGATTACAAACAATGTGCTGTGAAAAAGACTGCCTACTCTCTAATTGCCGACAGTCCGAAAAATATAACAGGAATCAAGTCAAACACCGCAAGCGGTACGCTGAACCCCTCGGGAATTGTATCTTTTGTCATCTTATTTTTTCGTTGCTTATCCATATTTTCTCCGAATAAATCGTAAGTAGTTTTATAGTTAAAATTATATCACAGTAATAATTTTGGTTCAATAAAAAAGACAAATTCACACATCATAACAGGCACGCTGTTAAGCGAAAATCCCGTGAGTGAATTTGTCCTTTTTGTTAAGTTAATATTTAATTGCCGTTAAGATTACTGTAAAGTATAACGGTTCTTTTTAAATCATCTATTTTGTTATTCAAATCTCTTATTTCCAAAAGAGTTTCCACCATCAATTCTTTTTCCGGTAGCGAATACAATCGTTCTCTTTCTGCATTTCTCATTCTTACATATTCTTCGTATTGTTGTTGTTTTCTTTCCTGAAGTTTTTTAAACATAATTTTCTCCAAACTGTTAATTAAAAAAATTATTCATCAAGTAATTTTATGAGTACGGCTTTTGCATCACTTAAAACTTTTCCCGAATAATTGTCACCTCTTGCAATGCGATCTTTTATTCCGATAACGCAATGGGCGGCTATGTCGATAGGTGAATAGCCAAAGTCGGAAATTTCCTCGGGGTAATACTTTAGCATTCTTAAAAATGCATCGGGAGCAACATAGTAGTTGTTCATATTGTCAAGAGCTAACAAAAATGCCCTTTTGTACAAAGCGTGTGAATAATCGAGATTTTGCGGTAAATCGCCGTACCTGTACATATCACCAAGCTTGTAAACAGACGGAATATCGCCGAAAATAGCCGCCTTTTCCCAACATTCTTTAGCTTTGGTTTTATCAACAGGAATGCTTCTTCCGTAGTAATAGCAGTAGCCAAGATTGCTCAGTGCGGTTATATTTCCCATATCGGCAGACTTTTGATAAAGCCTGATTGCTGTTTCATAATCGCCCGCCTGATACGCATCTGCACCTTTGTTAAGATAAATCTCATCTTCGGTGAGTTCTTCAAATTCATCTTCATTAAATTTATTTTCTTCGTTAATATAATCAAGCTTCATATAATTCATACCTTTCTGTTAATAATTGTTTTTAAGTTCAAACCGGTTATTATTGCTCTGACATAATTGTAACATTATCGTTATACGAATACAATACTGTAGATAATAAATCAGCATAATCATCAAGTTTTACTATGGTTATTTGTATGCTTTTACTATGTGTAAATTTTGTTATGCACATTGCAGATGTTTGGCTTATGAATTTTGTCTGTTAATGCTAACGGATTTATGATATAATAAGCACGGAAATTATAGTTATAATCTAAAGCGTTTGTGAGTGCTTAAAGCACGGAAATTATAGTTGAAATCTAAAGTATTTGTGAGTGCTTATTATATGAATTTATGTTCCCCTCAAATTTTGCCTTGCAAAATTCTCGATGGGTGATTATATCATAATGCACCTTGTGATTATGATATAATAAGAATATTTCAATCATTTTCTTTTCCTCAGCTTTGTTCCTGTGCAGAGAAGTGTAATAGCCGTTCCTGCACCTTTTGCAAACATTTCTACTGCGACTTTTGCCGTTAATGTCATTATAAGTCCAAACATTTTTACCTACGATTTTAGTTTTTGATGATAAGTTTTTCTGTTGCAAGTACAACCGTTGTTGTCACAGCAAATCCAAGCACAAACCATAATGCTTCCATTACTCTGCTCCTTTCGGTCATTTGTATATGCAAAAATGCACTCACAGACTTTTGATAAGAAAAAGGCTTTGACCTTTTACAGTCAAAGCCTCATACTGCCATGGCAATGTCTTGGGTTTATTAAGTTTTATCATACTGCTTTATAAAACCTCGGCATATTCCGTGGCAGTATTTTTGTTTAAATTTCGTTTGGATTTTTACTTTATCATTTCAAAAAATTCCTGTTTTGTCAAAAGCTTTGCAAAGCCGTAGTCACGACATATTTTTTGGCAAATCCTTTTTGTTTCATCGTCCATACCGCAGTCAAGGCAAATTACACAGTCATTTCTTCCTCTGCTTATCCATTTTACCTTTGCGGCAGCACTTCGCAAAATATATTCGGCATTTTCACATTTTCCGCTGATGGGAGCAACAAACATAACGGTATTATTTTTCCTGTTACGAAAGAGAAAAAATGTTAATTTACGGACAAATGCACAAATTCCGATTACGGCAAAAACAACAAGAAAAACAGCCGATACAACATTCATGTAATTCACCTCAGTACATTTTATTGCAGATGTTTCAAAGTGTGCGGTATAAATCCGCAAAATGCAGAAACAATATAAAAAGCGGCTAATCCGCAAAAATGAATGAGGAGAATGAATACTATGGAAAACAATGCATATTGTAATCAAAGCATTATGTGCTCGGTAACAAACTGTAAGCATCACAACAGCACAAAGGACTACTGTTCGCTTGAAGCAATCAAGGTCGGAACTCACGAGGCAAATCCGACTGTTTGTCAGTGTACGGACTGCCAGAGCTTTGAAGCAAAGTGCAGCTGCAAGTAATTTGATTTGAAGCTTACACCCTCAGCCCCTCGGACTGGGGGTGTTTTGGCTTTAAAAGGGGATGAATTTGTGGAGATTTTTTCATCGGTGATTTTTCAGATTGCGGTTTTGTTTTCGTTTATATTTATCGGTTTTACAATCCGACAGGGCGGATTTTTGCCGGAAAATTCAGCCGAAATTTTTTCAAAGCTTGAGAACAGAATTCTTATGCCCGCCGTTGTAATTAACACATTCCGCACCAATTGTACAGTAAAAAACATAAGCGAAAAATGGGTGTTCATTGCATACAGCACGGGGGTTCTGCTGTTTTGCATTGCAACGGGATTTGTTGCGTCAAGATTTCTTGGTAAGACGGAATATCTGAAAAAGGTGTACCGCTATTCAATTTCCGTTTCAAATTTCGGATTTGTCGGAACTGCAATGGTGTCGGGAATATACGGCGCAGAAAGCATGGAGCTTTTCGACTATCTTATGTTCACTTTACCGCTTAATCTGTTTACTTATTCAATAGGAATTGCCTGGCTTGTGCCGAACGGACACGGCAAATTTTCAATAAAAAATTTTGTTAATCCGATTTTTGTTTCAATTTTTATCGGAGCAATTCTCGGTTTATTGCCGATTCCGAAATTCAGACTTGTCACAACAATAATCAATTCAACCGCCGCCTGTATGTCTCCGATTGCAATGATTCTGACAGGCTTTGTAATAGGCGGCTACAGCTTTGCAAATCTTTTCGGCAAATGGCAGACCTATGTTGTTGCAGGAATCCGCCTTGTGTTTCTGCCAACGGTTTCGGTGCTTGTGTTAAAGCTTTTTAACGCACCTCAGGAGGCAGTTGTTGCAACACTTTGCGCAAATGCAATGCCTCTTGGACTTAACACGGTAATCATTCCGTCAGCCTACGGAAAAAGTCCCGATGACGGTGCAAGTATGGCACTTGTGTCACAGCTGACGGCAGTTTTTACAATACCGATTTTGTTCTATATTCTGCTTTAACCCTTGATTAATTCCCACTCCATTGGTACAATATAGGTATAAAAACTTTGGAGGTTTGATTATGGAATTATCTGAGGCTTTAAATAACAGAAAAAGCACAAGACATTATATAGATAAAAAGATTGAAAAAAGTCTGCTTGATGAAATGCTGTCGGCGGCAAATCTTGCTCCTTCGTGGAAGAACTCGCAGACGCCGCGCTTTTATGTTGCAACAGGCGAGAAAAGTAAGAATGCCGTAAGAGAGGCACTCCCCGAATTTAACAGAAAAAATTCAGAAAATGCGTCTGCATATATCGTGACAACAGTTGTTCTCAACCGTTCGGGTTTTGACAAAGACGGTACTGCCGTGACTGAAATCGGCAACGGCTGGGGATATTACGATCTCGGCCTTAACAATATGGCACTTTTGCTAAAGGCAACCGAACTCGGCATTTCAACCCTTGTTATGGGTATCCGTGACGGTGAAAAACTCAGAAAAGAATTTGACATTCCCGAAACAGAGGCTGTTGTCAGCGTTATCGCAGTTGGTTACACTGATTCCAAAATCGTAAGACCAAAGAGAAAATCCGTTGAAGATTTTGCAAAATTTTATGAGGACTGAGAGGTTTACATAATGAGTGAATTTATCGAAAAACTGAAATCAAGAAGAAGCGTTCGCAGCTTTAAGTCTGAAATGCCGCCAAAGGAAGTTATTTACGAAATTACTTCCGCAGGTCTGTATGCACCGTCAGGAATGAACAGACAGCCGGTTATTATCGTTGCCGTTACAAACAAAGAAATGCGTGACAGGCTTTCAAGAATGAATGCCGAAATTATGGGAAAAGATGTTGATCCGTTCTATAACGCTCCCGTTGTGCTGATTGTGCTTGCCGATAAAGCAGCGCCTACATATCTGTATGACGGTACTCTTGTGATGGAAAATCTTATGCTTGCCGCCCATGATGAGGGACTCGGAAGTTGTTGGATTCACCGTGCAAAGGAAGAATTTGAAAGCAAAGAGGGCAAAGAAATTCTCGAATCACTCGGCATTGAGGGTGACTATGAGGGTATCGGTCACTGCGTTATCGGTTATGTGAACGGTGAATATCCTAAAACTTCACCGAGAAGAGAAAACCGTGTTTTTTATGTTGAATGAGGGAATTTGTTTTTGAAAGGATTGAACAAGGTTGACTTTGCAACAGTTGAAATATGTTGTCACCGTTGCCCGCACAGGCTCAATGAGTGAAGCGTCAAAAGAACTTTTTATTTCCCAACCGGGACTTACAACATCAATCCGTGAGTTGGAAACGGAAATGGGCATAAAGATTTTTACACGCACAAACAAGGGCGTTGTAACTTCAAACGAGGGTGAAAGATTTCTCGGTTATGCACGACAGGTTCTTGAACAGGCAAGCCTGCTTGAGGGAGTGTATAAGTCGGGAACAAAGATAAAGCAGCAGTTCTGCGTTTCAACCCAGCACTACTCGTTTGCAGTCAATGCATTTGTTGATCTTATCCGACGGTTTGCAGGCGAGGAGTACGATTTTTCACTTCGTGAAACCGAAACCTACGAAATTATTGACGATGTTGCAAAGATGAAAAGCGAAATAGGAATTCTTTATCTCAACAGCTTTAATAAAGATGCGCTGATGAAAATTATAAAATCAAAGTCGCTGACATTCACCGAGCTTTTTACGGCAAAGCCGCATGTGTTTGTATCAACCGACCATCCGCTTGCAGACAAAAAATCCGTTACAATGGAGGAGCTTGCCGATTATCCGTATCTCTCGTTTGAACAGGGGGAGCATAATTCTTTCTATTATTCGGAAGAAATTTTCAGCACGGTCGGGCGTACAAAAAATATCAGAGTGACAGACAGAGCAACCCTGTTCAACCTTTTAATCGGACTCAACGGCTACACAGTTTGCAGCGGTGTAATCGACAATGAGCTTAACGGTGATAATATAACCGCAATCCCCCTTGATGAAGAGGGCAATATGAAAATCGGTTATATCGAAAATAAAAAGATTCTGCACAGTAACCTTGCCGAGGCATATATTGAGGCTTTAAAGAAACATATTTGATATAAGAAAAACTAATAGCAAACGGCTGATAACAAGTATTTTACAAGTCTGTGAATTCATAATATAATTAACTCATCAAATTTCCACGGAGGTATTTAAGATGAGTAAACAGCACACACCATTTAGATTTGAAACAGTAGGCAGCTTTTTAAGACCCGATTATCTTAAAAAAGCAAGACTTGATTTTGAAAACGGTAAAATCACAAAAGAAGAGCTTACCGCAGTTGAGGACAAGGCTATTCTTGACCTTGTTGCAAAACAGAAAAAAGCCGGTATAAAAGCGATTACCGACGGTGAATTCCGCAGAGCAACATGGCATCTTGACTTCATGTGGGGATTTAACGGAGTTGAACACAAAAAAACTGAAAACGGTGTTACATTCCACGGCGAACAGGCTTTGATTGACGATACATGGCTTTCCGGCAAAATCTCGGTTGACAGTCATCCGTTTGTTGAACATTACAAATTTGTAAAGGCTCTTGAGGATGAAAACACAGTAGCAAAGCAGACAATTCCTGCTCCCGCACAGTTTTTCCAGCAGTTCATCATTCCTGCAAATATTGAAACGACAAGGAAGTTCTATTCGACAGATGAAGAACTTATCAACGATATTGCAAACGGATACAAAAAGGTAATCAAAGACCTTTACGATGCAGGTTGCAGAAATATCCAGTTTGACGACTGCACATGGGGCGTTCTTGTTGCGGAGGGTAGCGTAATCCGCTATGGCGAGGATGCAGATTTAAAGAGTATCAGTGAGAAACTTCTCAAGGTAAACAACCTTGCAATTGAGGGTAAGCCCGATGACCTCGTAATCAATACTCATGTTTGCAGAGGTAACTATCATTCTGCATACTTCAGCAGCGGTGCATATGATCCTGTTGCAGAGAAACTTTTCGGTGAAGAAAATGTCAACGCTTATTATCTTGAGTTTGACGATGAGCGTTCAGGCGGTTTTGAACCGTTAAAATATGTGAGCGGTGACAAAAAGGTTGTTCTCGGTCTTATCACAACAAAGTCACCTGTTCTTGAGGATAAGCAGACTGTAATCAATCGTATTCATGAGGCGGCAAAGTATATTCCGCTTGACAGATTGTATCTCAGTCCGCAGTGCGGTTTTGCATCATGCGAAATCGGTAATAAGCTTACCGAGGAAGAGCAGTGGGCAAAGCTTGCTCTTGTAAAAGAAATTGCAGAAGAAGTTTGGAAGTAATTATATATAAAAAAGCCGACACTTTTCGGAGTGTCGGCTTTTTATCTGCCATAAATCAGTCCTTGCGTTTTGAACTGAATTTGTATGATATAAGGTTGAGGACAAGGAAAAGTAAGATTGCACCGATTGAGTACATCATCATAAATGTGAAATCCACTTCGTTTCCGAAAAGGTTGAGGTTGGTTGCAAACGCTTTTTCTGCCTCTGCGGCAAACATTCCGTGGTCTGCTCCTGCGAGTGAGGTCGAAATATCGTTAATGCACGGACTGACAAGCACATTTCTTATCATAGCCGCAATGTGTGAGCCGGGGATAAGATTTACAAATGTCTGAACTCCGTCCGAAAATTGGCTGACGGGAATGTATGCGCCGATTACAAAACCGATTGCAACCGAAATAAGTGTGTTGAATGCGGCATAGGTTGAATTCTTTTTGAAGAATGACGCAACAAACATAAGAATAAGTACAGCCGAAACAGAGCCTAAAATCACAAGTCCGTATAATTTTAAAAGCTCTGTAAATTCGGGAAAGCTTGAACCCGATATGCACGAAAATGCGATGCCTGCCGTCAGCAAAATTGCGCTGATTACAATTGTGTTTATAACCGCACCCGAAAAGTAGGAGAGAACAACCGTACTGCCCTTTACGGAAGAAGCGTTGTAGTCGTAGTCAATCTTGTTCTGCTTGTCGGAAATCATTACCGAAAGCGAGTTCATTGCAACCGTAACAACAGATGTTCCGATAACGCCGGATACAAGCCATGAATTTACAAGTGCGTTAATCAAATTGTCCTCTGTTTTGATGTTGAAGCCGTCAAGCATTGAAGTCATTGAATCTACATAATTCTGTTTGAGAAACAAAAGATATAATCCGAGTATGATAATCTGCGTCATCATTGAGAAGATAATTGCGGTTTTGTCCTTTAAATATACCTTTATATTTCGTTTTGTCATACCCTTGTATGAGCAAAGTGTTCTTTGAAATTTCATATCAGTCACCCAGCCTTTTACCCGTTACAGTCAGAAACACATCGTCCATATTGCCTTTGATAATCTCAAAATCGACAATTTCAGTATGTTTGTTTGTGATTTCAAGAGCCTGTCTGCTGTTTTTGATTTTGATTTTATACGCATCTCCGACTCTTTCAAATTCGAGATTATCGGCCTTGAGAAAATTATCGTTTTCAGAATTTTCTTCCGTGTACCAAACAAGGCTGTTTGACGAATAATCTTTTTTGAGATTATGCGGAGAATCGTTGGCAACAATTTTTCCCGAATCAATAATCACCACATTGTCGCAGTCAACAGTTTCTTCCATATAGTGGGTTGTGAGGAATACCGTAAGTCCTGTTTCTTTACGAAGATTGTGGATGATTCCCCACACCTGCAGCCTTGTTTTCGGGTCAAGTCCCGTTGTCGGTTCGTCAAGGAACAGGAGCTTCGGTCGGTTAATAAGCGCCCTTGCAATGTCAACCCGTCTGCGCTGACCGCCGCTCAATGTGCCGTATTTTCTTTTGAGAATTTCCGAAAGGTCAAAGGTTTGTGTAAGGCTTTCAATTCTTTTGGCGATTTCTTTTTTGTTGAGTCCGTAATATGACGCTCTCGATTCAAGATTTTCTTTAACGGTAAGCTGTTTGTCAAGTACAGAACCCTGAAAAACAATTCCGATAAGCTCCTTGATTTTGTTCTTTTCTTTGTCAAGGTCATATCCGCCGATTTTAACATTGCCCGATGTTTTTTCAAGCACCGTACAAAGAATGTTGATTGTGGTTGATTTGCCTGCACCGTTAATTCCGAGAAATGCGAAAAACGAACCTTCTTCAACCGTGAATGATATATCATTTACTGCGTGAACATCTTTATAATTCTTTACAAGATTTTTAACTTCGATTATGTTACTCATTAAAAATCCCCTCCTTCTGTCAACATAGTAGCACCTTGCAATTCAAAAGAAAAGCAATTTTGGCTGTGTTGCAAAAAGAGGGGAGTAAGTTGCGATTTTGTATGTCAAAATGCAGTTATTCGTCCTGATAATCCTCGTCTGCGTTAAATTTTTTGAGCGATTCATTAATTGACTTTGCCGTGCTTGTCCGTGTAATGTAGCTGAAAAGAAATGTCAGCAGATACACGGCGGTAACCATTGCAAAAACCAAAAGCGCCATAGGAAAATTCTTGTACCAACCAAGCAAAAATCCCTCGGTCATAACAATTGCCTGAATAAGGCAGAAATGAATGACAATTCGTATGCGAGCCTGCAGTTTGGTGGGTTCTTCTTTAAAGTAAAAGAGCAGAGTCGGAATTGAAGTTACCGCACCTGTTCCCATTACAACCCACGGAAAATAGGGGGGATAGTATTCGATTAGCGCAATTGAATTTGCAAGGCTTACAACAAAAAGCATTGCAACCGTGATTATGAAAAAGTCCTTTATGACTTCTTTTATAATTTCTTTTAAAGAATCATTCATAACAATACCTCACATTCCAAGCTTTTTCTTCAAGGTCGGCACATACTGCCTTGAAATAATTGCCGTTTCACCGTTTACAAGCTTTGCCTCAAAACGGCTGTTGACAGACGGTGACACGGAACGGATTTTACCGATATTCAGTATCATCGACTTTGAACATCTGAAAAATTTTGTTCCTTTTAAAATTTCCTCAAGCTCATACAGCTTTTGTTTGGTTTCATAAACATTGTTTTTGCAGTATATAAAGGTTTTGTTGTCAACCGATTCTATGTAGAAAATTTCCTTCGTGTCAAGCTTGAACATCTCGCCGTCTTTTGATGCAAGAAGAAAACTTTTTTGCCCCTTAATGCTGTTTGCAAGCGACATAACCTCGTCGCTGATTTCATGACAGCAAATTATAATTTCTTCCCGTTCCTCAATCCCAACCTGACGGATTGTAACATTAAACATCGCATTCCCTCCGTTCATCAACCATTTTACCATATCAAAAAGAAAATTAACAGTACCGAACCCTAACTTGCAAAATTATGTCGGTAAATTACAATTATTTGTTGACAAGAATATAACATAATGATATAATCAGCTAAACAAAAATATTAACATTGTATTGCTCTTGAGAGGTGTTGTTTATGTTTTGGTTAGTTTTCTGGATTTTGGTGTGTGTTGCAATTCTTGCTTACGGAATTCGCAGAATGGCAAATCACGATTATCGTTTTGGCTCGGGACTTTTCAAGAGCAGTGACAGCAATCTTGACGAAAAGGACGAGTTTGTCGATAAGGATTATTATGACAAAAAGAATCTTTTTAAATAATATAAAGCAAAATCTAAGGCTCTTGAGTTGTTTTCAAGAGCCTTTTGTTGTGATATTAAGAACGAAAAACGCTCCCGTATTGTACGGGAGCATTTCTTATTTTATCGCTTTTATGAACTTGTAATACGGCTTTTTGATGCGAGGGAGATTATTGTAAATTTCTTCAATGGAATTATAGTAAGCGTTTTCAATAATTTTCAGTTCATCATCGTTTATCGTGTGATTGCTGAACCTCGCCTTTTCGTACACGGATTTCACTTCATCTGTAATCAGAAGATGCGAAATTTTCGTTAGATTTTTAAGTTCTTTATAAATGCAGATTGCCCTTTTATTGTTTCTTCCTGTTTCAAATCTTTGTTTTCTCTTTTTGATAATGATAATTCTTCTTGAGAAAATTGCGATTAAAGCAAGGACAACAATTCCCAATGACATCATAGCGATTGTAAATCCGTTAAATTCAAATGAAGATTTAATGTCATTTTTCGATTTTGTGCTGTGAGAAACCGTGCCGTTTGTCGGAGCGGTCGGTGCTGTTGTCGGTTCAACGGTTGTTGGCTGAGTTGTGTCCGTACTGCCGCCGCTTGCTCTTTGAGAGCCGACATACCTTGCCGGCTGAAACGATGACGGTGTACATTCAAGCGGAATCCAACCCGCCGTATCGCTGTAATACTCAACCCATGCGTGAGCGTTGTCGGTTGTTACGGTAACGGTTTGATTTGCGTATGCGGTTGCATAGTAGCCTGTAACATATCGTGCCGGAATCCCGAGTGCCCTCAGCATAAGCGTGCCGGCCGTGGCAAAATGGACACAATATCCCGTGTCGCTCTCGTTGAGAAACCAAGTTGCAAAATCTTTGCCCGACGGCATTTTCGGAGTTTTCAACGAATAGGTTTTACTGTTTGAAATATAGTTCTTTACCATTTCAATCTTTTCGGAAACGGTAAGCTCCGAGTCGAGAAAGCCCTCTTGGTCTGCAATTCTACGCAATTCAATTTGTGTTTTTCTCGGAATTTCAAGATAGGTTTCATACACAAATGCTTTGTAATTTTCCGCTTCGGCTGAATTATTGTATCTGTATGTGTTCTCGGCATAAAACGGATAGTGCGAATAATTAAATTCGTTTTTATCAGTATCGTTTTTTACGCACACATCGGCAACCGAATTGAGATTGTCGGGTAGACTTTCCAAGAAGTAGGGAACATAGGCAATCTTACTTTCATTCAGCATATGAACTCTTGTATCGGTTAAAGCGTTGTTTCCGATTGTTGCCGTAAACGGTACGAAATCCTGCGGATATCTTGCGGCATCATTGTCGGAAATTATACTCCATATATTGTCCCTGTAGTCGGCATATGCTGTGCCTTTGAGATAAATATTACCGCCAACTGCCGAAGTGACCGTCATAACAGGTGTATGCGTCTGCGTCAGCGGAGAAATATCGCTGAGATTTTCTTTTTCTTCAAGTGAACCTTTGATTTCATTAAGGTTTTTTTCTGCGGTAGTTTTTCGTCCGTCATCAATATTAAAGCCGTTTTCAATGCTCTGCAAAAGGTTTTCCTGCCAGTCAAATCGCTCATATTTTTCAATCGGATTGAACGCAAGCAAAATTGCCATCACAACAAGCATTGTTCCGAATGAAATTGCCGTAATCACACCGCCCTGTGACGGTCTGAATTTGCGTGTGTTCTTTGAAATGTACAAGGCAATAAGACTTGCAATTGCAATAAAAAGACAAACTAGCGACGGCAGAGTGTTTACAAGAATGAAGCAGGGGACAAGCAGTACCATTGACAGCAATGACGGAATCAAAATACGCTTGTATCGTATCAGGCTGATTGTAAAAACTGCACTTAGTATTGCCGAAATAAACACAAAAAGTCCTGTTGCACTTGTGCCGAGGGTATCTCCCAAAATAATTTTGTTCTGTACGGGAAGATATTGCGAAAGCAGTTTTAAAGCCTGAGTAATAACATAACTCAATTGTTCAAGTATGCTTTCAAGTGAAAACAGCAGAGTGAATACAAAAACAATCATAGTGATTGCCACGCTGATAAACAGTACACCCGACTTTTTGACAAGGGAGGCAAGCAATCCGTAAATTGTGCAGAAAATTGCCGTAGGAACTACTATGATGTACCATTCTGTTTTTATATCAAAAGAGGTGACAAGACAGTAAAACAGGCTTGAAATCAATGTTACGCAGAGAAGAATGTCAATCGTAAAGCTTGTTTTGTTTTTCACAACAAGTCAACCTCCTCACGATCGGCAAAAATATTGTAATGCTGAAAATCATTTGTGTCGGCAACAAAGCTGCTTTCCGTGTTTAGATAGAGTGCGGAAAAATAGTTTAATATATCGCTTTCGCATCTTATCTCAAAAGGATTGCCGTTCCTGTCGCAGGCAAAGCAAATGCCTATGCTCTTAATCATATATCGGCAGACATACATCAGCTTTGCAAAAACAACATCATTTTCGTCTGCATTATCTCCGAAAAAAGGCATTATAAGACAGTTCTTGATTATCGGAATATTCGGTTCTTTCACAATCAGCCCATCGCTTTTTGACGAAAGCTTCCAATGAACATTGCGCAGACTGTCACCGTGACGGTATTCACGAAGCTCATAAATTTCGCTGTTGCCTACAGGCTTAGGCTTGTACCCCGTAATCGTGAAATTACTGCTGTTGGGGATAATTTTCGGTTTTTGTTGTTTTGGAAGGACACGAACAAAGCTACGCTTTTTAATCCTGATCGGAAGGAAAAATATACCGAGCATATCGTAAACTTTACCGTTTTTGCATACAATGTCAAGCTGCCCGCAATGCTGTGTAAGACTGCTGCATTGTCTGATTAACGGCTTTGTAAATGTACCCGAAAATCTGATTTTTATGTTTTCAGAAAGATTTGCTGTAAGGTTGGTTGATTTTATATTCAGCGTGAGCATAGGGCAGAAGAGCGGATTTTTCTTCTTGCCTGATATGGCAATGTAAAACTCATCCTTGATAAAAACATTTTCTTTTGCAAAAATTTCAATATCGGAGCGTACACTCCGAATCATAAAAGGCAGACTCAGCAAAAGCGAGATTATCGGAATTGAAACTACCGTCAGGAACAAAAACCATGAGAACCAGGCGTAATAAAATATGCTGAACAAAAATGTTCCCGTCAGCAGACAAAGATAAATTATTATGTTCCTTATCATTTTCAAGTCCTCGGTTTTGGAGTTTTTCTGAGAATTTCTTGCAGAATTTCTTCGCTGTTCTTTTTTGATGCAGAGGCTTTTGCGTTGAGAATTATCCTGTGATTTACGGTGCAGATAAAAATATTCTGCACATCTCTCGGCACAATGTAATCTCTGCCCTCGGCAAATGCAACAGCCTTTGCCATATCGGTCAGTGAAAGCGTTGCTCTCGGGCTTGCACCTCTTGAAAGCAACGGATGCTTTCTTGTTGCCGAAATGAGTGACACAATATATCTTGCCATATCATCGCTGACAAAAACATTCTGAACCTCCGACTGCATCTCAAGAAATTCAATCTTGGACACAATGCAGTTTACTGAGTTAAGGGGATTTTTACCGCTTCTGTTAAGCAGCATTTTACATTCCGCATCGCTGTCGGGATATCCCATTGAAAGCCTTACCGTGAATCGGTCAATCTGTGAATCAGGCAAAAGCTGTGTTCCCGACGCTCCTGTCGGGTTTTGCGTTGCAATAACAGAAAAAGGCTTTTCAAGCTTGAAAGTGTTGCCTTCAACAGTGACCTGCCGTTCTTCCATTGCTTCAAGCAAAGCCGCCTGAGTTCTGCTTGAAGTTCTGTTTAACTCGTCTGCAAGAAAAAGATTACAGAATACAGCGCCTTTGTTGAAAGTGAATTTTCCTGTATCCTTGTTATAGACCGCAAAGCCCGTGATATCTGACGGCAAAGTGTCGGGAGTGAACTGTACTCTGCCGTATTCAAGACCGAGCGTCTTTGAAAACGCAACCGCCATTGTTGTTTTGCCCACACCCGGAATATCCTCAATAAGAATGTTTCCTCCTGTGAGCAACGCAAGCAGAGTGGTGACAACCGCCCTGTCTTTACCGTTTATTACCTTTTTTACCTCATTGGTTATAAGTTGAAATTTATTCATTATTTGTTCCTTTGTGTTAAAATTTGTTGTTATATTTTTTATACAATAATTGAGTCTGAACAACGCTCTCTACTTAAATTATATTTGATTTGCTTTTTTATTGCAAGTCTTTTTCGTAAAATACAGACCAACTACAGATGTGAAGATATGTTTTTAGGTTATGCAGAATATATGCAAAAAAACGGCAGTCCGTAAAGAACTGCCGCATGAAAATTAAATTGACAAATAAGAATTAAACTGTTAGAATAAGACCGTGATACCTGCATTAAACGGTAGGCGGTTTCTCCTCACAAGAGGAGGTGGTAACCATGACAATTTCCGATGTATGTTTACTCGGCACTTTAATCGTCAGCGTTATCGCTCTTTGTTACCAAATTTTTGGCAACAAAAAGTAATTTTTTTATTTACATACATAAATAAAAAAGAAAATAACCGCCCGAATTTCGAAGCTCCGGCGGTTGTTTTCTAACCATAAAGAGTGAGAATCCGCTTATCGCAGGTATCTCTTTCTATAAATATATTAAACCAAATAAAGAAAAATGTCAAGCATCGTTTTGATACTTGACTTTTTTTATTCAACCGAAATTATCTTCCGAGAATTTCTTTTTTCTGCTCATGGTTTTCATCGTACAAAAGACCGCAGACAGCCATTTTTCTGATGATATTTTTAACGGTGAGGTCAAGACCTGTGTTTTCCGAATAGTCGGCAGGATAGATAAAATCAACTCTGTCTTTCATCAGCAAGTCCTCAACCTTGTTGTCCTTTTTTCGGTAAACCGCAATTGAATACCCACCGTAGGCTTTCATCATTTTCATACACGGAACATCTGAAAGACCGTCACCTATGTAAATCATATTGCAGAACGGAACCCGTTTGCTGTCCTCCGGCATTGAACGGTTGAGGTCAACATCATTTGCAACATCAAGAACACCTTTGTTGATTCTGTAAACAAACTGCGTTTTGTTGGTGTAATTTACATCGGTTTTAGGCCATACGGCATTGCCGTTTTCATCGTAAAGAAATTCACATGCAAAAATGCTTTTGAAGTTTTTACTGATTTCCGTACCTTCAATAATTTCTTTCATACCCGAAGAAATTACATAATGTTCAACCTGCATTCCAAGCTTTTCGCCAAAGTCTGAAATCCTTTTGAACCAATCCTTTACGCCGTCAAAAAACTCAACATTTTTTCCCATTTCAACAAGGTCATTTCGCAAAAGAGGCATATTCCTTTCACGGGACATTTTTACCATTGCGTACATATACGCAAGAATCGAGTCCATATGTTCGCTTTGACCGAGTTCGTTTGAAAATTTCCAGAACTCGTCTTCGGTCATATTAAGACGGGGGATAAAGCTGTAATCCTGCATATCCTTCGTACATAGGGTACGGTCAAAGTCATACATAATCGCTGCAACGGGCATTCTGTTCATAACCGCTCCTTATCCGACTGTGGTCGGCTGCGTGACGCTTTCGGCAGATGTAGAATCTGCCTGAGTTGTTGATTTCTCTTTATATTGTGTAATCTTAATGCTTTTGATAACAATGTTCTTAACGGGAATGTCGTCCTTGTCAACCTTAGCCGAGGCGATTTTATCAACAACATCCATTCCGTCAATTACCTGTGCAAATACCGTGTAACCTCTGTCAACCGCATTGTATGCACCGTCAAGATAGGCATTTCCGCCGTTTTCCTCATACAGCTTTTTAACGTTGTCGGGAACGCTGTCGGTATCGTAACAGTTTGTGCCGTTTTTCTCAATGAATGCAGTCAGAAGGTTTGAATCCTTGTAGTTTGCAAGCTGGGTTTTGATAGAATCCCATTGACTTGCAAGATGTTCCCAGCCGCCTTCATTCTTATATGTTTCGGCAGTTTTCTGATTGATGAAGAATGCACTTTCGTTTGTGTCCGCACCTGTGTTTGACATTGCAACAGCGCCTCTGATATTGAAAAGCCTGTCGCAAAATTCATCTTCAAATGCCTCGCCGTACGAGCTTGTACCGCAGTAACCGCCGTTTATCATAAAGTCTTTTGTTGCTTTGCTGAAAAGTGAATTGTTATACTTTCCTGCTTTTGCAAGATTTACAAAGTTTGTAACGGTCTTTGGTGCCTGTTCGGGGAAAAGTCGCATTGTTATGTCGCCGTATGAGGTGTGAACAACTGCGATTGTATCGCCGTTCTTCGGCATATCAAGCTGAAAACCGACAGGGTTTGAATCGTGAATAATGTTCGGATTGATTCCGAGAGTAGCGGTATCAATGCCGATGCTTTCAAGATAGTTCTGTGCGGTAGGCTCATCAGCCGTGCTTACGGCAGTAGTTGCAGGAGTTGTTTCGTCGGGAGTCTGCGATACTTCAGCCTTCTTGTCACCGCAACCCGAAAATGCCAATGCAGAAACACACATAATTGATGCAACTGATACGGCACACATTTTTTTAAGATTGTAAGTATTCATAGATTTGTTTCCTTCCTGTCAAGCCTCGTTGTTATGTAATGTTTCCAAAAACAACCTCGGCTCTTCTAATCTGGATTTTATTCTAAAACACACACATTTTTTGTACCATAATCACAAAGTGCATTATGGTACAATCACCCATCGAAAATTTTGCATGGCAAAATTTGAGGGGGATATAAATTCGTATAATAAGTACTCAACAAAAGCTCAGATTTCATCGTACTTTTCATGCTTATTATATCATAAATGAAATAATAATGCAAGTTTGCCGCTTTTTATGAAGGAAAGCGTAGCAAATGCAATAAAATTTTTCTGCAAAAAATTGCGTCCGTGTAATAAGACAGAAAACCTTTTCATATGATTTTCTGTAAACCTAAATATGACGGAGGCTTTAAAATGTCAGAATATTTACCCGAAGGAAAACTTATATCCGAACAGGAAAACATAAATATACTTCACTCATTAAAGATGCTTGAGGATGCAAAAAACAGCGAAAAGATTCTTGAGGCAAAGGCTTGTGTGTGCGACAGCAGTCACAACCTTATTGTTGACCTTGCAGGCATAAAAGGAATAATTCCGAGGGAGGAGGGTGCAATCGGAATTAAGGACGGCTCGGTTCGTGACATAGCCGTGATTTCAAGGGTGAACCGTCCCGTTTGTTTCGTTGTCACCGACATAACCGAGGACGAAAACGGCAAACCGATTGTAATGCTCTCCCGCGAAAAAGCACAACGCAAATGCCTTGACGCATATATTTCAAGGTTGCGATGCGGAGATATTGTGCCTGCCCGCATAACTCATCTTGAAAACTTCGGTGCATTCGCAGACATAGGCTGCGGAATTGTTGCACTTATGCCCATTGACACTATTTCGGTTTCGAGGATTGAACACCCTGCCGAGAGATTTACTGTAGGAATGGATATCAAAGCCGTTATCAAATCTGTTGAAAACGGTCGTATAAGCCTCAGTCACAAGGAGCTTCTCGGCACATGGGAAGAAAATGCCGAAAGGTTTTGTGCCGGTGAAACCGTGTCGGGAATTATCCGAAGCGTGGAAAACTACGGTGCTTTTGTGGAGCTTACACCAAATCTTGCAGGACTTGCAGAAACAAAAGAGGGAGTCCGTGCGGGTCAGCAGGCAAGCGTTTACATAAAAAGTATCATTCCCGAAAAAATGAAAATCAAACTGATAATTATTGACACCTTTGATTACAAATATAATCCGAAATGCCCCGAATACTATTGCGACAGCGACCGTATCGACCGTTTTGTATATTCACCTGAAAATTGTCGAAAACGGGTTGAAACAATATTCAATACCTGAGTTGACAGAAAAACTCCCGAATGATATTATTTAAATGTAAAATCGAATTATTGTTCGGGAGGTTTAATATGCAGTTTACGACATCCGAGATTATTGTGCTTTTATTTTGTGCAATAACGCTCATTGTAAGCGTTGTCACATTAATAACAGTTCTCAAAAAGAATAATAACAACAGAACGGAGGACGAACTTCAAAGGATATTGCTCAATCAGCAAAGCTTTGCACAGTCGCAAAATGACAGGGCGGTTCAGCTTGAACAAAGACTTCACAGCTTTTCAGCCGATAATGTTCAGAGTCTTGAAAATATCAGACGCTCGGTTGATGAAAAGCTTGAAAGTATAAGGCGGGAAAATCTTCGTCAGCTTGATGAAATGCGACAGACAGTTGATGAAAAGCTTCAAAAAACACTTGAGGAAAAAATGAATAAGTCTTTTTCGCTTGTCAACGAAAGACTTGAACAGGTTTATAAGGGACTCGGCGAAATGCAAACGCTTGCGGTAGGCGTGGGCGATTTGAAAAAGGTTCTTTCAAATGTCAAAACAAGGGGCATACTCGGCGAAATTCAGCTTGGTGCAATTCTTTCCGAAATCCTTACAAAGGAGCAGTATGAGGAAAATATTGCAACAAAAAAAGGCTCAAAAAATGTTGTTGAGTTTGCAATCAAACTGCCTGCTGACGGTGCCGGCACAGTATATCTGCCTGTCGATTCCAAATTTCCGGGCGATACATATTCTGCTCTCCGTGATGCGGTTGAAAGCTGTGACAAGCAACGCATTGAATCGGCACAAAAAGCACTTGTTCAGCGTATAAAGGGCGAGGCAAAGGATATTCACGATAAGTACATTGATCCGCCGAACACAACGGAATTTGCAATTATGTTTCTTCCGTTTGAGGGGCTTTACAGCGAGGTTGTCAATATGGGACTTGTTGAAGTCCTTCAGCGTGAGTATAAGGTGAATATTGCAGGTCCGAGTACAATGGCGGCTCTGCTCAATTCGTTGCAAATGGGATTCAAAACCCTTGCCGTTCAGAAGAGAAGTGCAGAGGTTTGGAAAATACTCGGCGGTGTAAAGACCGAGTTCGACAAGTTCAATGATGTGCTTGTAATGACACAGCAAAGACTGGATCAGGCAAACAAGGAGCTTGACAAACTTGTGGGTGTTCGCACCCGTCAAATTCAGCGTCAGCTTAAGGATGTTGAATCCGTCAACTTGTCGGAACAGAATCTTTTTGAATAAGCAAAAAATTAAGGCGAAACAGACACAAATCTGTTTCGCCTTCGTTGTTACTGTTGATTAACCTTTGTAGTCAATCCATTCGTCGTCAACCCATTTTTGCTTTGTATCGTTCCATCTTCTGTACTGGAGCTGTCCGTGACTTCCACGACGCCATTTCCTGTAAATTACATCAGCTATCGGCTGAACAGAAGTTGAATCGGCACCGCTCTCCAAAGCTGAACTGTCAGGAGTTGCAACTTCAACAACTGCAACGCTGTCGGGGGTTGAATCTGTTTCTGCTGCACTTGCAACCATAACGGTTCCCTGTGCGATAATTGCTGTCATAATAAATGCTGTAAAAATTTTTGCGGCTTTCTTTTTCATCTGTCATTTCTCCTTTAATACAAGACAGTAACTATATTCGCCGTTCTCAACTTGCTCATAGGGGATAATAATAGAATTGTCGTCTGTATAGACAATGCCTTTCTTTTCATCGTAAGGCTCAAAAATAAGGTGAGTGGTTTTGTCTTTTTCAACGTACACATACATATTTGTTTCGTCATATACTTCGACTTTATCATTGTATTCACCCGATTCAATGAGATCGGCTACGCAATCCTCGTATGTGGCGTCCCAACCGGGGACAATCAAAAAGCAGTACGAACCAAAGAATATACCGACAATAAGCAATGCCATAAAAGCTGTAACAATATTGTTTATAATTGTCTGCTTTTTCTTCGGGTACAGAATCATTTCCATTCTGCTTACAATTTTTTTGCCCTTTTCGTTGGTTACAAAACTCATTCCGACAAGCGCACTTTTCAGTGCAGTTTCCCTGTCGCTCTCTTCACTTTCTTGTTGTTCTTTATAGGCTTTCATTTGCGTTACAAGAACTTCGTAATACACAGTACATCTGTTCTCGCTAAGCTTGCTTGTAACACGCTTGTCACACCTGAGTTCAAGACAGTAGGTTAAATCTTTTTTCAAAAGGTGGGCAAACGGATTCCACCAAAAGATTCCGCAATAAATTTCCGTCAGCAATTTAATCCAAATATCCTTGTTTTTTATATGACAGCATTCGTGCGTTGCGATATATCCAAAATCCCTGTCGTCAAATTCACGATTCGGAATAAGAATAACAAGATTGAAAAATCCGTATGTAACAGGGGAGATAACGCAATCGGTAATTTTTAGCTTAACTTTTCTTCTGATTCCGCACTTTTGCGAAATGAGGTCAAGCTTTGCCTGCATTTCGGGTGTGCCGTCAATAACATTTGCTTTCAGAGCTTTGACTGCTTTGTAATACTTAATCATCACCCGTGAAATGTATATCACACTTCCGGCAATCCATACTGCTACAAGCAGGTTGAGCCATGTGAATTCCGGAACAAACAGCACATCTTTGTTGGGAGTCAGAACATCCATTATTGCGGCATACACATTTTTATCGGAAACTGTATATGTAAATTTGAATTCAAACGGAAATACCATTCTTACAAATGTTACAGCATACAATCCCAAAATCGTATAAAGACCGCAGTAATTACAAAAAGCAACCTTTTTTCTGAAAAAGTAAAGCAGCACTATAAAAATGCTGCTTATTGCGATAGAAAACAAGAATGAATAAAAACTTATTTGCATAAATTATTTACCGAGTTCTTCACGGCGCTTTTTAAGGAGAGCTTCAAGTTCATCAAAAACAGCTGAACTTTCGGTTTTCTCAATAAGCTCTGAGAAGAGAGTCGGAATATCGCTGTCGGCAAAATTCGGTCTGTCCGAAATCTGCTTGATTGCATAAGCGTCCTTTGTCATTGTAGGAACAAAAGTACGGGCATAGTTCTTAGTCATCTGCTTAACGCCGACAACCTTAATCATGTCCTTCTTGAGAAGAGAATTGATAAGAAGGTTAATGTAACTCTTTTTCCATGTTTTGTTTACAGCCTTCTTAACAATTTCTGAGCTTGTGAGCGGTTCATCGAGGTCCCACAATAAGTACATAATTTCTTCTTCACTTTTAGTAAGCATGATATTTACCTCCAAAATTAAGTTTATAAATAATATTAAGCATTTAACTTGCCTTCATTATACTATTTGGTACAGAAAAAGTCAATAAAAATCTTAAAAAATTATGTGATTCAGGACAAAATCAGCCAATTTTGCACATATTGTTAAAAAATGACTATAAAAATGCGGAATGTTGTATATTATAAAAAGCATAATATTATGGTTTATTCACAAAATCCTGAAAAAGCACAACAAGTCACCGCAAAAATTATTGCGACGACTTGTCTTTTTATCGAAAATATTCAATTAAGCTGTTTTTATTCCGAAATCTTTTTCTGTTCCTTTTTATCGTGGATAAGTCTTGCAAGATACACCGCAGGGGTGTCGAGCAGACTTGTGAAAATGTAGATTACATAGCTTGAAAGGAAGATTGAAACGAGTGTTCCGAAATCATAAGTTCCCCAAAACGCAAAAGCGGTGAAAAGGGCTGTGTTAAGAATCTGACTGATAAGCGTTGAACCGTTGTTTCTCAGCCATAAAAATCTTCTCTTGTCACCGAATTTCTTTTCCGTGAACTTCCACCACTTGTGATAGAGCCACACATCAAACAGCTGACTTATTGCATATACAATAAGTGATGCAAAAATCATTCGGGGAGTGTTTGAGAAAACCGCCTTGATTGACGGCATAATTGTGTCGTTCGGACTCGGATTGTAAAGCATCCAGCTTTGTGAAAGCACAAGAAAAAATACCGATGAGAGTATTCCCGTAAGAACCGCCTTGTTGGCGGCTTTTTTGCCCTCACATTCCGAGAGAATGTCCGTAATCAAAAATGTTACCGCAAAAAGCACATTTCCGAGAGTCTGTTCCATTGAAAAAGCGTTTACAAGGATTAAAGCCTCAATGTTTGCAAGAATTGTCGCAACGGCTGAAATGCAGTAAAGCCCGGCTTTTCCGAAAAGAGCATAGCCTAAAACTGCCATACCGTATATGAATACCACCGAGAATATAAGTAAAAGTTCATTAATCATATCAGTCACCTACTCCGAAATCTGTGTTGTTAATTAAAATATCCGTTCTTGGGTTATCCTTATATACAGGATAGATCTTCTGCATAAACTCTTTTATGACAGCTTTGTCGGGTTCAACTTCCGTTGTGTTGTCACACATAATGTTAACGCAAATTCGTTCAAAATATTTTAATCCCAACTCAATATCCTTTTGCATGGTTTCGGCTGTCTGACCTTTAATTCCGAAAAGGAAATTAGCTTCGTCGAAATTCTCAGCAATAACAGCGGGACTGCTCTCTTTGATTCCTTTTTTCAGAACATTTTCTCTGAAATCGCAGTCAAAGGTTTCAAGACCGAGCTTCATTTTCAAATCAAAATCCGCAAAATCTTTTCTGAGCTGACTGATTTTGTTCCGATAAAGATAATGTGCCTCAAAATGAATGGTATTTATCTTTTTTTCTTTGCACACCTGTTTGATAAAATCAAGTGTTTTTTTGTCAAGCTCAAAAACCGAGCCTGAGTTAATGACCTCAAGGTCACCGAAAATTCCCGTAACTTTTTCAAGCACGGCTTTGTTAAGACGAAAGTTTTCGTCCTCGTCACTGCACCTGTCGGTGTAGTAGTCGCAGAAGATGCATTTTCTGTAAACGCAACCGCTTCCACGCAGAAGAACAATCTCCCGACTGTTCTTTTCATTAATAATACTGTATCTCTCCATACTCTCTTTCCGGCACAAAAAAAGCACCCACACAAAAGAGGGTGCAAAAAGGGCGTAAAAAGCCCAGTGCCTTTCTCCTTAGTTTTGATAGAAGGAGCAGCCTATCGGCGTCCTTCCGGCAGGATGGTTACGAACTGCCACACAGTATGCTATCACAAATTCCGTTTTATGTCAACTGCAATTTATTATTGCATTATATATGTTTAAGAGGTATAATGAAAAGCGAAAATCAAGTGCAAAGTAACTTTCTTAGTGACTTTGCAGGCTCAAAATTCCATATGGGAAAATTAGCGAATATTGTCATAAATTCCCGAAAAAAACAGCCTATTTTCTTGTATTTTTTAGTTGACAAAGGGACAAACCTTTTGTATAATAATAAACAGCGTTTTAATATGTGTCTATGCTGTCAAGAGGTGCAGATATGCTTTTTGAGCTTAAATCCGTCTTTCAGAATGACGGTGAAGAAAAACAAGTTGAATATAACCTTGACTTGTCAGGTCTTGATGTTGACGGAGTTTATCCATTCAAAACTCCCGTTGTCGTGACTGCCAAAGCAACAAACAGAGCAAGTTTGATTACTCTTGTAATCAATGCACACTTTGATTACAGCCGTGACTGTGACCGTTGCGGTGAGCCTTATACAAGAGAGATGAATATGAGCTTTGAACACAGGCTTATTCAGACTCTTGCCGATGAGGAAAATGATGACTATATTGAAACACCTGATTTTACACTCGAGCTTGATGATGTTGTAATTTCTGACATTTTTCTTTCGCTCCCGTCAAAGAATCTTTGCAGGGACGATTGCAAAGGTCTGTGTCAGATTTGCGGACAAAACCTCAACAACGGTGAATGTTCCTGTGATAAGCGTCAAACGGATCCAAGACTTGAGATACTTAAACAGTTGATTGACTAAGATAAATTTTGTAAGGAGGTTTTTGTAATGGCAGTACCCAAGAACAAAACATCACACGCAAGAAAGAGCTCAAGACGTTCAACAGTATGGAAGATTAATGCTCCTGAACTTACTGCTTGTCCTAACTGCGGTGAATTAACAGCAGCTCATAAGGCTTGCACAAACTGTGGTATGTACAACGGCAGACAGGTTGTTGTAAAGAAAGACGAACAGTAATTTTTATTACAAACATTACGGGCGGCAGTTATCTGTTCGCCCTTTTGTTTTGCAAATTTTACCGTATATCCAAAAACAATTTGCAAACCTGTTGATTAAAAACGGTATTTTGTGTAGAATAAAAGTGTATGTAAAAATGTTTTGCGAGGTGAAGGTGTGGCTGTTAAAATTTTTGATGTCACAACCGGCAGTCATGCCGACAAAGCGGGGATAAAAAAAGGGGAAACCCTCCTTTCAATCAATTCAAACGAGATTGTCGATGTTCTTGATTACCGATTCTATCAGGTAAACCGCAAGCTGACTCTTGAGGTTGAGGATGAGAACAAAAATGTTCGTACCATAGAAATGACCAAGGGAGAATATGAGGAAATCGGTCTTGAGTTTGAAACCTATCTTATGGACAAACAGCATTCGTGCCGTAATAAGTGCATTTTCTGCTTTATTGACCAGCTTCCGAAGGGTATGCGTGAGTCGCTCTATTTTAAGGATGACGACAGCCGACTTTCGTTTTTGTTCGGCAACTATATCACGCTGACAAATATTACAGAGCACGAAATTGACCGAATTATAAAAATGCACATAAGCCCGATTAATGTGTCGGTTCACACAACAAACCCCGAGCTTCGTTGTAAGATGATGAATAACCGTTTTGCAGGCGATACATTAAAATATCTCAAACGCTTTGCAGACGCAGGAATAACGCTTAACTGTCAGATTGTTTCCTGTCCCGGAATTAATGACGGTGACGAGCTTGTCAGAACATTGACCGACCTCGAAGCCCTCGGCGTTAATATGACTGCGATTGTTCCTGTCGGACTTACACGCTACCGTGAAAATCTTTATCCGCTTGTTCCTTATAATAAGGAAACGGCAGGGCAGACAATTGATATAATTGAAAAAATGGGTGATGAGTGCGTCAAAAAGCACGGCAGACGAATTTTCTTTCCGGGTGATGAATTTTACCTCCTTGCCGAAAGAGAAATCCCGTCACCTGAATTTTATGAGGACTTTTCCGCTCTTGAGGACGGAATCGGTATGATTGCGTATCTGACCGATGATGTCGGCTGGAAGCTTGAAGAGCTTGATGCAGACGAAAGCCTTTGCCATAAGGTAACAATTGCCTGCGGCGAGGGAGTGTTTCCGTACATGAAGCGGATTATGTCGATGATTAACGAAAAATTCCCGAATATAACTATAAATACAAGGGCGATTAAGAACAACTTTTTCGGCGGCGGAGTAAATGTGTCAGGACTTGTCACAGGCGGTGATCTTATTGATCAGCTCCGTGACGATGACCTTGGTGACAGGCTTATTATCACGTCATCAATGCTCCGTTTTGAAAACGATTTGTTTCTTGATGATGTTTCAACAGATGATGTTGAACGGGAACTCGGTGTAACTCTTGTTCCCGTCAATAACAACGGAAACGACCTTGTAGAGGCTGTAATTGCAGGAAAGGACTGATAAGATGAACAAACCCGTAATTGCCGTTGTCGGCAGACCAAATGTGGGAAAGTCAACGCTTTTCAATAAACTCATCGGTCAGAGATTGTCAATTGTTGACGATACTCCCGGTGTTACCCGTGACAGAATATACGGTGAGGTGGAATGGTGCGGAAAAACTGCCTTTATTGTTGACACAGGCGGTATTGAACCGAAATCAGATGATATTATTCTTGTGCAGATGCGCCGTCAGGCTCAGCTTGCAATCGACACGGCTAATGTTATTATCCTTGTAACAGACTGCAAGTCGGGCATGGTTGCAACGGATATGGATGTTGCACAGATGCTCCAGAAGTCGGGCAAGCCTGTTGTGCTTTGTGTAAACAAGTGCGACACACTCGGCGAACCGTCACCTGAATTCTATGAGTTTTATAATCTCGGTTTAGGCGATCCTATCGAGGTTTCAGCCGTTCACGGTTACGGTACGGGCGACCTTTTAGACAAGGCTTTTTCAAGCTTTGATTATGATGAAAATGCGGAAGATGACGACACAATCATCAATGTTGCGGTAATCGGAAAGCCGAACGCAGGCAAGTCATCTCTTGTAAACAAAATTACAAACGAGGAACGCTGTATTGTGTCTGATATAGCAGGCACAACCCGTGACACAATCGATACGCTTGTTGAAAATAAGTACGGAAAGTTCAATTTTACCGATACCGCAGGACTTCGCCGTCAGAGCAAAATCTATGATAATATCGAAAAATACAGTATTATCCGTGCAAAAATGGCTATTGAACGCAGTGATGTGTGCGTTATTATGATTGATGCGACAGAGGGCGTTACAGAACAGGATACCAAGGTTGCAGGTCTTGCGCATGAGGCAGGCAGAGCGTGTATAATTGCCGTAAACAAGTGGGACGCTGTCGAAAAAAACGATAAGACAATGCAGGAGTTCCGCAAAAAGCTTGACGCAGATTTTGCGTTTATGTCATATGCGCCGAAGGTATTTATTTCCGCAAAAACAGGTATGCGTATCGACAGGCTGTTTGAATATATCATAAGCTGCAATGACAGCGCAAACCGCAGAATCAGAACAGGTATGCTCAACGAGCTTCTTGCACAGGCTACAACAAGAGTTCAACCGCCGTCGGACAAGGGTAAGCGACTTAAAATTTTCTATATGACTCAGGCTTCCGTAAAACCGCCGACATTCGTTTTCTTCTGCAACAATGCACAGCTTTTCCACTTCTCATATCAGCGTTATCTTGAAAACAGAATCCGTGAGGCTTTTGCTCTTGAGGGTACGCCGATCAAAATTGTGGTAAGAGAGAGAGGAGAAAAGTAATGGAGCATATTTCGGCAATTTTAGCAAACTGCTGGTGGATGATTCTGCTTTCGGCATTGATTGCGTATCTTCTCGGCAGTATCAACACGGCTGTTCTTGTCACAGGCATTGTGACAAAGGGCAAAAAGGATATCCGTCAAATGGGCAGCGGAAATGCAGGCTTTACAAATGTACTGCGCAGTGTCGGTAAAGTTCCGGCAATCATCACCATTGTGTGTGACGCACTGAAGTGTATTATCGCCGTGCTTATAGGAGGGTTCATCTTCTCGTTTGCATCAGTTGCATTTCAGGGTGAAAGCCCTGTTTTTATAAACGAGCTTATCAACTGCGGAAAATATGTTGCAGGTATTTTCTGTATTCTCGGACATTCATACCCCGTGTATTTTCACTTTAAGGGCGGCAAGGGTGTTGTAACCGCCGCCGCTCTTATGCTGACAGAGGATTGGCGTGTATTTATCGCAATTATTGTAACCTTTCTAATTATCTTCCTCTGCTCAAAAATTATATCACTTGCAAGTGTTCTCTGTGCGATTCTCTATGCGCCTTACACCTTTGCAATGACATTTATCTTTGACTTCATAATTTACAAGGATTATTCTCTTACATATGTAATCTTCTCAACTGCGGCGGCTCTTTTAATCGGCGTTTTCGTTCTTGTGAAGCACAAAGAAAACATCAAAAGACTTCTTAAAGGTGAAGAAAAGAAAATTACAGCCAAAAAATGACGGCAGTATTGACCGAAAAGTGATTTGGTTGTACAATAACTTTGGTATGATATTTGTTATATTTTAAATATTTCTGATACGGAAAATAAATTATATTGAGAGGTTGAATTAAAATGTCAGATTGTATTTTCTGCAAAATCGTTGACGGCTCAATTCCGTCAAAAAAAGTTTATGAAGACGAAAAAATTCTCGCTTTCTATGATCTTGAACCACAGGCTCCCGTTCATGTGCTTGTAATTCCAAAGGAACACATCTGCTGTGCAGACGCAGTTAATGAAGAAAATGTCGGCAATATTGCTCACATTTTCACTAAAATTCCCGAAATCACAAAATCACTCGGACTTACAAACGGCTACCGTATTGTAAATAACTGCGGTGAGGACGGCTGTCAGAGCGTAAAGCATATGCATTTCCACATTCTCGGCGGCAAAAAGCTCAACAGCACAATGGCATAAGAAGGGACTGCAATAATGGATACATATAAGATTAATATTGAAGGACTTGACAGAGAACTCAGAAAATTCCCTGTAAACGATAAGCTTGATATTGCCGCATTTATTATGTTTGGTGACATTGAGATGACAGAGGTTGCCGCAAGAGAACTCCTCAAGCGTGTTCCCGAACACGATGTTGTTGTGACTGCCGAAGCAAAGGGTATTCCGCTTTGCTATGAAATGGCTCGTCAGGGCTGCAGAAACTATGTTGTCGCAAGAAAAAGCGTTAAGGTTTATATGGGCAATCCTATCGGAGTGACCGTTAATTCAATCACAACAAAAAACGAACAGAAACTCTACCTCGGCGAAGATGATGTAAATCTTCTCAACGGCAAGAGAGTTCTTCTTGTTGATGATGTAATTTCAACAGGCGAAAGTCTTCACGCTCTTGAAACGCTCGTTGAAAAAACAGGCGCAAATATCGTTGGCAGGGCGTCAGTCCTTGCCGAAGGTGATGCTAAGGACAGAGATGACATTATATTCCTCAGCGAACTTCCGCTTTTCTTTAAGTAAAAAATAATTTTTAGGATTGATTTTTATGAAACGGCTGTTTGGACTTATAGGATTTACTTTCCTGTTTGTCCTTTCAGCCGTTTTTTATTCGGATTTTAACGAAATTGTCTTTGCAATAATCGGCTCATTGGGATTGCTTTCCGTTGCTGTCGGTATATTTTTAATTGCTTCAAAGAAAAATAAATCATTCGGCAAGTCGCTGTGCGTATTTGCTTTTGCTGTAATATATTCTGCGGGCAATATGATCGGCTATTCCGAATATATTAACAACACGGTCATAAATAATTATTCTGATAAAGAAATTACAGCAAGCGGATATATTTGTGATGAAATCATCACCACCGATTCATCATGCAGTTTCGTAATCAAAACCGACAAAATCAACGGTCAGCCGTCAGATGCGAAAATTCAAATTATTTCGTACTCAAATGTTGATGCAGAGCCCTTTGAAAAGGTCAACTTCACGGCTCATACATACAAGAATAATGTAAACTCTCAGATCAGTCACGGAATTTTTCTGAAAGCATATTCCTATGACGGCTTCAAAATTGAACCGACAGGGGAGAAGGCAACAACATTTTATTCATTTGCAGTTTCAATAAGACGGGCGATGAAAAATTCCCTTGATATGCTGTTGCCGGAGGATTATTCAACGCTCTGCCGTGCCGTTCTTTTGGGCGAGAAAACAGCTCTTGATTCAAGCGTTAAAGATGATTTTTCATTGACAGGCACTTCGTTTTTAATAGTGGTTTCGGGAATGCATCTTGTTATAATCACTTCGTTTGTATTGTTTTTGGTGAGAAAATTAACAAAAAACAGATTCATAATAACAGGCTTTACCACATTTACGGTTATTGCTTTTATGGCTGTAACGGGCTTTGCGCATTCGGTTGTCCGTGCCGGAATTATGATGATAATTGTGTCGCTTGCATCGTCAAATCTCAGAATAGCCGACTCGCTGAATAACCTTGGTTTTGCCGCAATTGTTCTGACAGCTTTCAACCCATATGCGGTAGCCGATATCGGAATGTTGCTTTCATTTTCGGCAACGACGGGCATAATTCTGTGGTCAAGACCGATTGAACGCTCTGTGCTGAGATTCTTTCACTACAAAAACAAGCGTAAGGACGGTTTTGTCGGAACGGTTGTCTATTATATCAAAAGGCTGTTTAAAATCTGCGTAAATATGCTGTCGGTTTCAGTATCTGCATTTCTGTGGATTTTGCCGATAACCGCTGTTGCATTCAACAGAATTTCCCCGACAGTCATACTTGTTTCTTTGTTATGTGAACCGTTTGTTTCGGCACTTTTGGTGTGTTCTCTGTTGTGTTCGGTACTTTTTATTTGCCCGTTTATATCATTTTTTGCATACCCGTTTGGACTCGTTTCGGGATTATGTTCAAAGGCAATTTTGTGGTTGGTTTCAACTTTTTCACAACTCCCATTCAGCACAATTAAAACCCATTCGCTCTATTGGTTTGTGTGGATAGGTGTCAGCGTACTTCTCGCAATCGGCGGATTGTTTGTAATAAATCGAAAATTCTATGTCAAAATTTCTGTTCCGATATCAATTTCAGTCCTCGTAATAGGAGTGTCGCTCAATGTGCTTTTAACAGCCGATAACGGTGAAATGAAAATCTATAATGTCGGCAACGGTGTTTTTGCAACAGTCAACTGCCCCGACAGCTGTTCCGTGATTTCATGCGGAGGGAGCAGAGCAAGCGCAGATGATGTGACAGCCGATATCAGCGAAAGCTATTCCGATATTGAATATATGATAATTCCAAATCAGAATAATAAATACTCTTCTCTTGAACGCTATGCGGTCACAAAATTTGACTTAAATAATATTTTGGTATATGATAATGACATTAAAAAGCAAAATCTTTTGAACGCTTTTGACGGTAACAGCCGACAGACTTTCGGCGGAAACAATCATTTTACGCTGAATCTTTCCGATACGGTGACGGATGAGGTAATCTGCGTTGACAACACAATGTTTCAGTTCATAAAAGGGAAAAATATGACTGTATTGTTTGTGCCGACAGATGCAGACCTTTCAAATCTGCCCGAAAAGTATCGCAATCCCGATTGTTTGCTGATTGATACAGTCCCCGAAAATTTCGATTTGATATCATGCAATACCGTGATATTTTCGGGATCGGAAAAGCAGTTTAAGAAAAATTATGATTCTATTAAAGAAATCAGTCCAACCGTTATTTCAACATCTGAAAGAAACATAACGGTCAATCTGAACGGAGGATAAAATGCCGCGCATCACCGAAGCAGACCTGAAAAAACAAATTAAAAACAAAAGCTTTTCGCCTGTGTACCTCATCTACGGTTCGGAGCAGATGTTTGTCAAAAGTTACACAAAAAAGCTTTGTGAGGCTGTTGCAGGCAAAAACCCGTCCGATTTCAATTATCATACATTCAGCGGTGACATCGATTTTCAGGAACTTGCCGCATCCCTGCAAATAATGCCGTTTATGGCGGAACGCAACTGTGTTGTTGTGACCGACATTTACTTTGATAATATGGTGAAGGATCGGCTTGATACTCTTAAAGAGCTTACAAGCAGAGCATGGGACGGTACGGTTCTCATAATTTCAATGCCGACTTATGTTCCGTCAAAGAATAAAACTTCTTTTACAGCTCTTATAAAGCGTGTTGAAAAAATCGGCAGCGTCTGCTGTTTTGAAAAAATCAATTCACAAATTATCGAAAAGTATGTTGCAAAGTGGGCAAACGAAAACGGCAAGTTGATTTCACACCTCAATGCGTCAAAAATTATTTCAAATGTCGGTGATGACCTCAATCTTCTGAAAAACGAGGTCAACAAAATTGCCGCATATGCAAAGGGTGAGGAAATTACCGACCGTGATATCGACCTTTTGTCAACCGTAAACCTTGAAGCAAGAACATATGATATGGCTGACGATGTTATTAACGGCAGAGGTGACAGAGCGTTCAGAAAGCTTGACACACTTTTTTGTCAGCGGGAAGAACCGATTAACATTCTCTATGCACTTTCATCCGCCTATGTCGATGCGTATCGTATGCGTGTTGCAGATGAATGCTCAGTCAGTAAAGAAACCGTGGCAAAAGATTTTGCCTACAAAAATCGTGCGTTTGTGTTAAACAGGGCGAGAACCTCCGTTTCAAGGACTTCAACCGAGGCACTTCGGAAAAGCCTTGATGTGCTTGTTGAAACAGACGAAAAGCTGAAATCAGTTTCCGTTAATCAAAGGTTTTTAATTGAACAGCTTATTTCCCGTTTGCTTTTGATTGCAAAGGAGGGCAGAATCTAATGCTCAAAATCCGTGAGGCTGTCATAGTTGAGGGCAGATATGACAAGATAAAGCTTTCATCAATTGTAGATGCTCCGATAATCGAAACCAACGGTTTCCGTGTTTTTTCCGACAAAGAAAAGCAGTCGCTTATCCGCAAAATTGCCGAAACAAGGGGAATACTTATAATGACCGACAGCGACGGTGCAGGCTTTGTAATAAGGAATTTCCTTAAAGGCTCGGTCGATAATTCAAAAATTAAAAATTGCTATATTCCGCAAATCAAAGGCAAGGAAAAACGCAAGGCAAAAGGCGGTAAAGAGGGGCTTTTGGGCGTTGAAGGCGTCAGCGATGAGGTTATAATAAATGCAATCCGCAAAAGCGGTGCCGAGATAATCGGTGAAGAAAATAATATTCCCGAAAGGAAAATTACTAAAGCCGATCTATTTGTCCTCGGACTTACGGGAACTGAAAATTCAGAAATAAACCGCAAGAAGATTCTTAAAAAACTCGGTCTGCCGTCATATCTTTCAACAAACGCATTTTTGACCGCAATCAACTGTCTTTATTCTTTTGAAGAACTAAAAGAAATGCTCTGACAAAATAAAAAATTCATAGGTTAAATAAATCACCTGTTTCGGCAAAAACTAAAACAGGTGATTTCTTATGAAAAAAAGTTTACGGTTGCGTAACGATTGCATTCTCTTTTCAATAGGCGGAGCAGGCTACGCTCTGCTTGAAATTTTGTGGCGGAGAAAAACTCATTGGTCAATGGCGGTCACGGGCGGAACTGCGTTTGTGTCGCTTTTCAGATTTTACAAGCGCTTTTCAAAAATGAATATGCTGCAAAAATGCATATCGGGAAGTGCGATAATTACCGCACTTGAATACTGCTGTGGCTGTGTTGTCAATCTGAAATTCAGGCTTAATGTATGGGATTATTCAAACTGCCGACTTAATTTAAAAGGGCAGATTTGCCCGTTTTACAGCACCTTGTGGGCATTCCTTTGTATCCCCGTCAGCGCATTATGCACTTCTCTCTGCAAAAAAATACAGTAAAAAAACAGGAGCGGTAAGTAAAAATACTGCTCCTGTTATGTTTTATTTATTCAGACTTTTTGTTCTCGCTTTTTTCATCGGATTCGTTTTCTTCGGAAGTGTCGTTTTTCTTGACAACAACCCGTAAAATACGCTGATCCTTAACCTCCATAATGGTAAACTTAAAGCCGTCGGCCTCAATGTTGTCACGCTTGTGGGGGATTGTTCCTGCGTGTTCAAGAATATAACCGCCGACCGTTACGCTGTCACATTCAAGACTGTCCTCGTCCATATCAAACAGACCGAGCATATCTTCAAGCTCCATATCGCCGTTTACAAGGAACTCGCCCTTGCCGATTTTGTAGTAGTTATGCTCAATTTCCTCGTCCTCGTCCCATATTTCGCCGACAATTTCTTCGAGCAAATCCTCCATTGTAACAATACCGAGTGTTCCGCCGTATTCATCCGTAACGACCGCAAGATGAATTTTGGTGCGCTTGAATGCATTCAAAATTTTTGAAAGCTGTTGTGTTTTGAACACAAAGTAAGGCGGCTGCATAAGCTCCTTAACATCGGGCGCTTTACCGTCTGCAAGTCGTTCAAGATAATCTCTTGTATGGAGAATGCCGACAACATGGTCAACCGTGCCTTCGTACACGGGAATTCTTGAATAGCGGTTTTCAATGATGATATTCTTGATTTTTTCAGGCGAGTCATCAACGCTGATAAATGTGATGTCAACCCTCGGAGTGAGAATTTCCTCGGCAGTAGTTTCGTCAAAGTCAAGTGCGGAGCGAACCATTTCGCTTTCGCTCTCTTCAAGAACGCCTTCTTCCTCAATGCTCTCAACAATGTATTTAAGCTCATTTTCAGTAACTGACGGAGCGTCACCGCTGCTGCCTGCAATCTTTAAGGCAATCATTTTGAATCGTGTGAAAATCCACACAAGCGGTGTAAGAAGTGTCATAAGTCCTCTGAGCAATCCGGCTGTTTTGAGTGAAAAGGCATCGCAATGTTCCTTTGCAAGACATTTCGGCACAATCTCACCGAATGTCAGAACAAGAAAAGTTGTTGCACCTGTTGCAATTGCCGAGCCTGCGTCACCGAAAAGATTCATACACAGCACAGTCGCAATTGAAGAACAGCTCAGGTTTACAACATTGTTGCAGATGAGAATTGTTGTAAGGGCATTGTCGAAATGCTCGATTATGTAGAGCGCTGTTGCCGCTTTTTTGTTGCCGTCATCCTTGTAACGCTGAACACGCACCTTGTTTACAAACGAAAATGCCGTTTCAATTGCCGAAAAGAATGCCGAAAGCACAATAAGAACTAAAATGACAACACCCATAATTATGTCAGATGTCAACTAAATATCACTCCATAACAACTTCCGACAGGTTCTGTCGGAATAATATTTATTCTATACTACAATAATTCTTTTAAATAATTATTACTTATTAGAAATAAAGAAATAAAATTATTGAAATAATTTTGCTGTAATGGTATAATAAGCACTAAAGGCTTTTTACAATTGAACAGTGTGGCTTGTGTGTCTTATTTTTTGTATGCATACATTTTGCGTGCAATTTCGGTGAAACTATTCTCGGAGGTGCATACAATGCCACAAAAATCAAAATCTTCAAAAGTCTCATCAAAAAAAGGGAACTATGTTAAAAATCCTGCGCCGGATGATGATCCGCAAAAGCTTGCAAACGACAGCCCCATAAGTGAAGAACAAACAGACCGAATCGGTGAAACAGGTTCTGTTCTCACAACTCATAAGGACTGTGTGCTGCATTGCCTGACGATTATCGGTCAGATTGAAGGTCATTACATTCTTTCGCAACAAAACAAAACCACAAAATATGAGCATGTCATCCCTCTGCTTGTTTCGGTTGAGGAGGACGAAAGAATTGACGGACTGCTTGTGCTGATTAATACAGTCGGCGGAGATGTTGAGGCAGGTCTTGCAATTGCCGAGGTGATTTCGGGAATGAAAAAGCCGACCGTTTCCATCGTACTCGGCGGAGGTCATTCAATAGGAATTCCGCTTGCTGTTGCGGCAAAGAAAAGCTTTATCGCAAAGAGTGCGTCAATGACGGTTCATCCCGTTAGAACAACGGGCCTCACACTCGGAGTTCCGCAGACCTTTGAATATTTTCAGCGTATGCAGGACAGAATCACAACCTTTGTTGCCGAAAATTCCAATATTACAAAAGACCGTTATAATCAGCTTGTGCTTAACACGGGTGAGCTTGTAATGGATATCGGAACTATTCTTGAGGGAGAAGAGGCTGTTGAAGAAGGCTTGATTGACGAGGTCGGAACAGTTTCCGACGCAATTGACGCTCTTTATGATTTGATTAAAGAAAACAAAGAGAGCAAGCCAAAGTCTGCAAAATCACGCTCAAAAAAGCAGGAAAAATAATTTCGGGCGTTTTGCCCGAATACATATATATTGTGACGCTTATGATTTGTATGAAATCTTAATTATGCCAACCCATACGGCTTTTCAGCGTACAAATAACAAAGAAGATTTGTAAAACTTATTTTTTGGAGGGAATACATAACCATGTCAATTTTAGATGCCATTATTCAGGGTGTTGTTCAGGGACTTACCGAATTTTTGCCCGTATCAAGCAGCGGCCACCTCGCAATCACACAGCACATTCTCGGTGCAGGTACAGGCGAAAGCAATCTTTTCTTTAATGTAATGCTCCATGTCGGCACACTTGTTGCCGTTGTTGCATTCTACCACAAACTTGTGTGGGATCTTATCAAAGAATTTTTCCTTATGCTCAAGGATATTTTCACGGGCAAGTTCAAATGGAGCAAAATGAATTATAACCGTAATCTCGTTGTAATGCTCATCATCGGTCTTATACCGCTGTTCTTGCTTTTTCTGCCAATTCCCGGAACAGATATGAAACTTAAGGACCTTGCAGACCGGCTTTCCGCAAGTCCTGTTCTCATAGTAACTGCCTGTTCGCTCATTCTCACAAGCGTACTTTTAACAATCGGTATTATACGTAACCGCAAGAGTGTTGCCTCAACTCACAAACATCTTGCAACAAAGAGCAATGCAAAGGCAACAAGAGATAATTTTAATGTTGTTGACGCAATCCTTGTCGGTGTAACACAGGTTTGTGCCGCACTCCTTCCGGGACTTTCCCGTTCAGGCTCAACACTTTCGGTCGGTGAGATGAGAGGAATCTCAAAGCAGAAGGCACTTGACTATACATTCGTACTCGGTATCCCGTCAATCCTTGCGGCGGCACTTCTTGAGGGTGTGGATGCAATCAAGTCACCCGAAGGTTTAAGCAATATTGAATTTATTCCGCTGATTATCGGAATGGCGGTTTCTGCAGTTGTAGGCTATCTTGCAATCGTAATTTTTAAGTGGTTCCTGAAATCCGACAAAATGGAAATTTTCGTAATCTACACAGCGGTTGTCGGTGTTGCATTTATTGTAATTTCAATCATCGAAATGAATACGGGCGTAAACCTTTTCACAGGTGCGCCAATTGCATAAATTTTAAATGGAGTGATTTTATTGGCAGCTAACAAAAATAAAGCTGACAAAACTAAAAATACTGCGTCGGGAAGAAAAAAGACTTCTTCAAAAACCTCATCAAAAGGTGCAAGAACTGCAAGCAGAACCAAAGCATCCGCTGTTCCGAAAAGGAGCAGCGGACTTTCGCCGCGTGTAAGAGCAATCCTCTATGCCGCCGTTGCGGCTGTTTTTGTCTGCATAATTTTCATAAAAGGTTCAAATGTCTGGACAATGATACGCAGTTTCTTTTTCGGAGTTCTCGGATTCGGAATTTTTCTTGTTCCCGTAACGCTTTTTTATTTGTGTGTCATGACCGAAAAGGAGAAACAGGTTGCACGCTATAAGCTGAAGCTTTTCCTTTGTGTCGTCATAATTCTGTTTATCGGGGCGTTGATTTACGCAGGCAGCGGTGCAAAATATTCTGATGTGAACTTTTTTGCGTGTCTTGGCAATCTGTTCAAGGATGCCTCCGACACCTCAAGGTATATGACTTTCGATTGCGGAATAATCGGCGGACTGCTCGGCTATCCGCTTGTTGTCCTGTTCGGTAGTACAGCCGCACTTTTTACAAGCTTTGTTGTAACAGCCGCACTTATCCTTATTGTTGCGAATATTTCTATTAAAGATATGACAGCGGCGGCGTCAAGGACAGCCGTACATATCCGTGAAGCAGGTGAGGAGAGGGCAAGAGTTCGCAGAGAACGCAGAGAAGAAAACCGTGAGAGAAAGCTTGCCGAAAGAGGCGATATCGACATTGCGCTTGAAGGCGAAAACAGAAAGTCCTCGGGAAGTTTTATTGACATTCCGCTTGATGACAAAAAGACAAAGGTCAAGAAAGCAAAGTCGGCAGTAAACGGAATTGACACGGATATTGCCGATTCAAAGGAAGAAAATGCCGCAGACAAGGATCTGTCACAGGATCTCATCAACATAATCAATCGTGCAAGCAAGCCTATGGGCAAAAGTGCCGACAATACGGTTTCTGCAATTGCAGAGGATATCTCAAACGAAAAGTCAGCTTCTAAGGCTGAACAGACAGAGGTCAAGCCTGATGCCGAAACTGAGAACATTGTCAAAAAAGCACTTCTCAAAAGCAAAAAAGACAACAGCGAGGAGGCCGGCGATGAAATTGCGGAACAGCTTGACAGAGCTGTTCGTTCCGATAATTCTCAAAAAGAAGAAAAGAAGTATCAGTTCCCACCGATTCAGTTGCTCAAACCAAAGCTAAATTCCGATGACAGCGATGCAATGGAAGAAATGCAGAATAATGCCAAAAAGCTTATTGATACCCTCACAAGCTTTGGTGTAAAGGCAAGCATTGTAAACATCTGCCGAGGTCCGTCTGTAACACGCTATGAGTTACAGCCTGCCCCCGGTGTTAAAATCAGTAAAATTACAAATCTCTCCGATGATATCGCACTCAGCCTTGCCGCAAACGGTGTTCGTATTGAAGCGCCTATTCCGGGTAAGGCGGCAGTTGGAATTGAAGTTCCGAACAAGGTTGTAAGCATGGTAACAATGCGTGAATTGATTGATTCGGACAAGTTCAGAAACAGCAAGAGTAAGCTCACAACCGTTCTCGGCAGAGATATTTCGGGTGAAATTGTTGTTACCGACCTTGCCAAAATGCCGCATCTGCTCATTGCAGGTACAACCGGTTCGGGTAAATCCGTGTGCGTAAACTCAATTCTTATGAGTATTCTCTACAAGGCAACTCCGGATGAAGTAAAGCTGTTGCTTATTGACCCGAAAATGGTTGAATTTTCAAAATACAAGGGTATTCCGCATTTGCTCATTCCCGTAGTATCCGACGCCAAAAAGGCAGCGGGTGCGCTTGCGTGGGCAGTAAACGAAATGCTCCAGAGATATAAAATTTTCTCCGAATACGATTGTAAGGATATTGATTCTTATAATTCTCTTATCGAAAAAAACATGAATTATATGGAGAAAAATCCACCTGTTGTTAATGAAGAGGGTGAAGAGGTTCAGCCTGTTCTTGAAGTGAACGGACTTCCCGTTGCCAAGGAAAAAATGAGCCGTGTTGTAATTGCAATTGACGAGCTTGCCGATTTGATGATGGCGGCTCCGAGCGAGGTTGAGGACTCAATCTGCCGACTTGCTCAGATGGCTCGTGCCGCAGGTATGCACCTTATCCTTGCAACCCAAAGACCTACCGTTAATGTAATCACAGGTCTTATCAAGGCGAATGTACCGAGCCGTATTTCACTCAAGGTAAGTTCAAACACAGACTCCCGTACAATTCTTGATACAGGCGGCGGTGAAAAGCTTATCGGCCGAGGCGATATGCTGTTTTCGCCTGTAGGTGCTCCAAAGCCTATTCGTGTTCAGGGCTGCTACGCTTCCGATGAAGAAATCGAGGGTGTAACCCACTACATAAAGAAAGCATATTCGGCTCAGTATAATTCTGAAATCGAAGAAAAAATTAAAAGAATTGCCGCTGAAGAGATTGCTCAGGGCAAAAAATCGAGTGACTCCGATTCAGTATCTGACGAAGGTCTTGATGTTGACAGCAAAATGGAAGAGGCAATCAAGTGCGTAATTGAAGCAGGACAGGCATCAACCTCACTTTTGCAGAGAAGACTCAAGGTCGGCTACGCAAGAGCAGGCAGAATGATTGACGATATGGAACAAATGGGAGTTGTAGGCCCTCATCAGGGTTCAAAACCGAGAGATGTTCTCATGACCTACAACGAATGGCTCGAACGCAGAAATGCACTTGAAAACAGAGCCGATTAAAAATAAAGGAGGGTTCAATATGGCTTTTTTACCGATGAACGCAAAAGAAATGCGTGATCGAGGTTGGAGCGAAGTCGATTTTGTATATGTTTGCGGTGACAGCTATGTTGACCATCCGTCATTCGGTGCGGCAATAATCACGAGAGTTCTTGAGGATTGCGGTTACAAAACAGCATTCCTTGCACAACCTAATTGGAAAAACGATGATGATTTTACACAGTTCGGAAAACCAAGGCTCGGTTTTATGGTGTCAGCAGGCAACATTGACAGTATGGTTGCCCACTACACGGTTGCAAAGCGTAAAAGACATGATGATGCCTATACGGCAGGCGGTAAAAACGGCAGGCGTCCCGACAGAGCCGTCACCGTTTACTGCAACATAATTAAAAAGCTATATCCCGATTCTCCCATTATAATCGGAGGTCTTGAGGCATCACTCAGAAGATTTGCTCATTATGATTATTGGAAAAACGAGGTAATGCCCTCAATTATTTTCGACAGCAAGGCAGATTTGCTTGTGTACGGAATGGGCGAGCTGCAGACAATTGAAATTGCAAAAAGACTTTCCGAGGGCTATCCTGTTGAATCTCTTTACGACATCAGAGGTGTTTGCTATAAAATTCGTACAGACGATTATGTGCCAAAGTCGGTTGTCGAACTTCCAAGCTACGAGCGTGTAAAAGAGGACAAGCGTGACTATGCAATTGCATCACGCAGGGAGCTTGAGGAGGCTGATGCCGTAAGGGGCAAAACCCTCATTCAAAGGCACGGAAAGTATATTCTTGTGCAGAATCCTCCGATGCAGCCGCTTGACACAAAACAGCTTGATTATGTCTATTCTCTGCCGTATGAGCGTTGGTATCCAAAGTGTTATGAAAGTCTCGGCGGCGTACCCGGTATCAACGAGGTACTGTTTTCAATCACACACAACCGTGGTTGTTTCGGTGCTTGTAATTTCTGTTCACTTGCTTTTCATCAGGGTAGAGCGGTAACCGTCAGAAGTGAAAAGAGTATTATTGAGGAGGCTGAAAGTTTTCTTGATAATCCACGATTCAAGGGTTACATAAGCGATGTCGGAGGACCTACCGCAAACTTCAGACTTCCGTCATGTGAAAAGCAGAAAAAGCTCGGACTTTGTAAAAACAGAAGATGTCTTGCACCGACACCTTGCCCGAATATGCAGGTGTCACACACGGAATACCTTGATATTCTGCGAAAGTTGAGAAATCTCAAGGGAATTAAAAAGGTGTTTATCCGCAGCGGAATCCGTTTTGATTACCTTATTGAAGATGAAAATGACGAATTTTTCCGTGAACTTGTAAAGTACCACATCAGCGGTCAGCTGAGAGTTGCCCCCGAGCATTGTTCGGCGGCAGTTCTCGACAAAATGGGCAAGCCACATATTGAAAGCTACAAGCGTTTTTGTAAGATGTTCTACGATTTTACGGGCAAGGAAAATAAAGACCAGTATGTCGTGCCGTATCTGATGAGCTCACACCCAGGTTCAACACTTTCGGATGCCGTAGAACTTGCACTTTTCTGCAAGCGTGAAAACATTCATCCAAAACAGGTTCAGGACTTCTATCCGACTCCGGGTACAATTTCAACGAGTATGTTCTATACGGAGCTTGATCCGTACACTCTCAAAGAGGTTTATGTTCCCAAGTCTGAAAATGAAAAGGCAATGCAAAGGGCGTTGCTGCAGTATTTCATTCCCGAAAACAAACCGCTTGTAATCAAAGCACTCATCAAAGCCGGCAGAAGGGATTTAATCGGTAACGATAAAAAATGTCTTGTAACTCCGATGGCTGGACAAACACAGGGCGGTTATTCAAAACAGGACAACAACCGCAATTCGCAGAATCAGAAGGGAAGAGGCAAAAACGGCAAAGATAAGTTCGCAAAGTACAGACGAAAAAACAAAAAGAAATAAAATCTTTTTCATACTGAAAATATCGGTATGCGTACTTTTCATTGTCTGTGTACTGCTTGTTTCATTCGGAAAACCTCTCGGAATTCCCGATTGGAATGATGTCTATACATTTTTCGGAATTTCAGCCGATATGGAGTCCGATTTTTCTGTTTCGTTTATCAATGTCGGTTCGGCTGATTGTACGCTGATTAAATGCGGAGACAAAAGTGTGCTGATTGACGGAGGAACAAATCTTGTGACCGATAAAATTACTGCATATCTCAAACGCAGTTCGGTAACTCATCTTGATGCCGTAATAGTGTCACACCCCGACAGCGACCACATTGGTTCGTTGCCCGATATCATAGATAACTTCGGTACGGATGTTGTTTATTTCGGAAAATATTCCGACAGTCACAAAACCCCAGAATACGAAAAGCTTGTTAATTTTATAAAAGAAAATAATATAAAAACCATAATTCCCGTTTCAGACAAACCCGTTGAAATCGGAAATATGACCTTTAAATTTTATCAACCCGAAAAGGACTTCGGCAACACAAACGATAATTCGCTTGTAACAATGCTTGAATATGACGAAAAGCGATTTCTTTTTACAGGCGACATTTCGTCAAAAAGGGAAGAATCAATGGTTAATTCCGACAAAGAATTAAAATGTGATGTTCTCAAGGTTGCACACCACGGCAGTAAGTATTCTTCAAGCGAAGATTTTCTTGCAAAGGCAAGCCCCGAAACCGCTGTAATAAGCGTTTCGGCTGACGATACGGCACTTCCCGATTACTATATAACAGCCTTGCTTAACAGCGTGTGCAAAAATGTTTATCGGACAGACAGCGATAAAACCGTTATGATAACAGTCGAAAACGGCGAGATTTGCACCAAAACTCATGCCTGAAAGGTTGACTATAAATTAAATAATGTTATAATATTATTGTTTAACTGACAAAAATCGAAAGGAATTTTTAAATATGGGAGTATATGAAGAACTCGTAGCCAGAGGACTTATCGCTCAGGTTACGGACGAAGAAGAAATCAGAGAGCTTGTAAACAGCGGTAAAGCCACATTCTATATAGGCTTTGACCCGACAGCCGACAGCCTCCATGTAGGTCACTTTATGGCTCTTTGCCTTATGAAAAGACTTCAGATGGCAGGCAACAAGCCAATTGCACTCGTAGGCGGCGGCACAGGTATGATCGGTGATCCGTCAGGCAGAACAGATATGCGTCAGATGATGACAAAGGAAACAATTCAGCACAATGTTGATTGCTTCAAAAAGCAGATGAGCCGTTTTATCGACTTTTCTGATGGCAAGGCTCTTCTTGTAAACAACGCAGACTGGCTTCTTGACCTTAACTATGTTGAACTTCTCCGTGATGTTGGCGCTTGTTTCAGCGTTAATAATATGCTTCGTGCAGAGTGCTACAAGCAGAGAATGGAAAAGGGACTCAGCTTCCTTGAATTTAACTATATGATTATGCAGTCATACGACTTCTATGCCCTCTATCAGAAGTACGGCTGTAATATGCAGTTCGGCGGCGATGACCAGTGGAGCAATATGCTCGGCGGTACAGAGCTTATCAGAAGAAAGCTCGGCAAGAACGCATACGCAATGACAATCAACCTTCTCCTCAACTCAGAGGGTAAGAAAATGGGTAAAACCCAGTCGGGTGCAGTATGGCTTTCAGCCGAAAAGACAAGCCCCTACGATTTCTACCAGTATTGGAGAAATGTTGATGACGGCGATGTAATCAAGTGCCTTAAAATGCTTACATTCCTTCCGCTCGAAGAAATTGATGAGCTTGCAAAGCTTGAGGGCAGTGAAATCAACAAAGCAAAAGAAATTCTTGCTCATGAGCTTACAGAGCTTGTTCACGGCAAAGAGGAGGCTGACAAGGCTCAGGAGGCCGCAAGAGCAATCTTCAGCAACAAGACAAATACTGACAATATGCCTTCAACAACTCTTACAGAGGCTGATTTTGCAGACGGCGAAATCGGAATTCTTGACCTCATGAAGAAGTGCGGACTCATCCCTTCAAACGGTGAGGGCAGAAGACTTATTCAGCAGGGCGGTGTTTCTGTTGACGATGAAAAGGTAACAGATGTTTACGCAAAGGTTGCAAAGTCTGATTTTGAAAAAGGCTATGTTGTAATCAAAAAGGGTAAAAAGGTTTACCATAAGGCAATTCTTGGCTGATTTTGAAAATTAAATAAAGGGGATTAGGGCAAAATGAAAAAGTTTTTTTCGGAGTTTAAGGAGTTCATAATGCGTGGAAATGTGCTTGATCTCGCAGTCGGCGTTATCATCGGTGCGGCTTTTCAGGCAATCGTAACTTCTCTCACAAGCGACATCATTTCGCCGATTCTCGGTATCTTCGGCGGTGTCAACTTTGACCAGTTTCAGGTTACAATCAACGGTGCAACAATTATGTACGGTAAGTTTATCACAGCGGTAATCAACTTCCTGATTATGGCTTTCGTAATCTTCCTTATCGTAAAACTTGTCAACAAGGTTATGTCATTCGGCAAAAAGCCTGAACCCGAAGAAGTACCCGCAACAAAAAAGTGTCCGTTCTGTTTCAGTGATATTGATATTAAAGCCACAAAATGTCCCCATTGCACAGGCGATATCATCGACCTTACAGAAAAAACAGACGACAAAAAATAATATCGCTGTTACATAAACAGATATTACACAACTTAACAACCAACAAAAAAGCCACAGTAGAAAGTTAAAATCTACTGTGGCTTTTTAAATTGAAAATTATGATTGAGCGTAACATTGTTACCGTTTGCACAATTATATATTAAAACACCAAAAACAAAAATACTATTCCGCAGATGATTGCTATTGCTGCGCCGACTATGACATCACGCACATAATGCACTCCTGCACACACTCTTGACACGGAAATCATAACCGCAATGAAGAGGTATGCAATCCCTGCCCACACATTGAACCGCAAAATTGCCATTGCAATGATGAATGCGCTTGCGGTGTGGCGGCTCGGCATACTGTCGGGCTTGCTGTTCTTTGCAAAAACAGGCGCAACTCCGTACCGCACATACGGGCGTTCTTCTTTTATGATAATTCGCAGAAGTGTTATTCCCAAAAACACCCCCGCAGGCACAGTCAGCAACTTTAAAAACAAATCTTTTTGCCACAAAAATGTATATACAAGCAAAATCGGATAGCTTGCAAATACTATCAGCGGAAAAATTTTATATACGAATTTCAACACATTTTTTGCGGATTTGTTATTCTTGAAAAAATCGGTCAGTTTAATATATTGTTTACGGTTAATTTTCTACATCTCCCAATGCTTTTTACACTCCGATTTTAACATAACCGTTACACTATTTCAACATTATATTTATCAAACCAGTAGTCAAGTTCTATTATATACGCAAGAATCTGCGGTGCTTTCATCAGCTGACCGTACCACGGATTTGTGATTTTATCGGGATTTTCAATGATATCTTCAATCCCTTTACTGTCAAGCAGTTCGTTTAAAATTGAACGCTTTTTAAGAATTTTTCTAACCCTTTTTACACACTCGTTGAAGTAAATCGGATTGTGCGTTTTCGGGTACGGGCTTTTCTTTCGCCAGCAAATTTCTTCGGGCAGAATATCCTCAAAAGCCTTTCGCACAATTCCCTTTTCACGGTTGCCCCATGCCTTTAATTCCCACGGCATATTGTACGCATATTCAACAAGTCTGTAATCGCAGAACGGCACTCTTACCTCAAGCCCGCTGAACATTGAGCATCTGTCTTTTCGCTCAAGCAGACATTGCATAAACCAGTAAAAATTCAGGTAGAACATCTCTCGCATTCGCCTGTCAAGGTCGGTGTCACTTTTAAGCTTTGGGGCAAGGCTTATTGTGTCAAGATACCTTTGTCTGACATACTCTTCGCCGTTTTTCAGCACACCGTCCTTGAGAATGCTCCTGCGAATATCCTGACTTTTTGACCACGGAAAACAATCCTCAAAAAGTATTTCATGGTTGTGATACCACGGATATCCGCCGAAAAGTTCATCTGCACATTCTCCCGAAAGTGCAACGGTGTAGTTTTGCTTGATTTCTTTGCAGAAGAGCAAAAGTGACGAGTCAACATCAACATACCCCGGCAAATCTCTTGCCTGAACACTTTCATAAAGTGCGTCGCACACAAGCGTGTTGTCAAGGACAATTTCCCTGTGCTTTGTGTCGGCATTTTTTGACATCATCGAAATAAATTCGTAGTCGGGAGTAGGCTGAAAATTGCTCTTCTGAAAATATTTTTCGTTGTCACGGTATTCAACCGAGTAGGTGTTGATTTTGCCGAGTTTGTGTTCCTTGTTGTACATTGATGCGGTCTTGACAATTATACTGCTGTCAAGCCCTCCCGAAAGGAAAAAGCACAGCGGAACATCACTCACAAGCTGTCGCTGAATTGCATCAGTCAGCAGATATCTCGTCTTTTCAATGGTAGTTACTTCATTGTCTGCATGCTCCTTTGCCTCAACGGTGTAGTATTTTTTTCGGCGAAGCTTTGAGTGCCTATACATTGCACATTCGCCCGGATTAAGCTCAAATACTCCCTTGAAAACTCCGAACGAAGGCGTTCTTGCAGGTCCTAAAAAGAAAATTTCATTGAGTCCCTGTTCGTCAATTTGAGGCTTCACAACCTTGCTTGCAAGCAACGCTTTTATTTCTGACGCAAACAGCAAGCCACCGTTGTATTCGTAGTAGAACAGCGGCTTAACGCCGATTCTGTCCCTGCACAAAAACAGCGATTTGTCGCTTGTGTTGTAGATTGCAAAGGCAAAAATTCCGTTCAGCTTTTTACAGCAGTCAACACCGTATTTAATGTACGATTTCAGCACAACCTCCGTGTCGCTGTGACCTCTGAAATGAAAACCCGATGCTTTCAGCTCCTCACGAAGCTCGGCTGTGTTGTAGAGTTCACCGTTATAGACAATGACATAGGTTGTGTCCTTGTGACGAACCGACATCGGTTGTTTGCCGTTTTCACGGTCAATTACAACAAGCCTCCTGTGCATAAGTGCCGCCCCTCGGTTAATGTACAAACCGTTTTCGTCAGGACCTCGCCTGTCAAGCGTTTCAGACATTCTGTTGAGCAAATCAATTCTTTCGCTCATATCCTGTGAGTGGTCAATCCATCCTGCTATTCCGCACATAAAGTAACCTCCGTCAATTTTGTTTGTAATTTTTGAGTGAATATAAAAAGCATAAAGCGGTAAAAAGCAAAGCCGCTCCCGAAAGGGCAGTTCCTCCGAAAAAACTGAAATTTTCAACCGTTGATGTTGAAAAAACATCGGTTGTGACGGAGAAAAGTTTTATTCCTAAATGCGTAAACAATGCGGTGATAAATCCTTGCAAAATTCTACAAAAGAAAAATAACATTTTATTAACCTTAATATCTCCAAGTGCCGAGAAAATCTGAAAATGTACGCAAAGTCCGCCGAATCCTGCCGAAAATGCAACAACCTCAATCGGCAAATCTTTTGATACCGCAGTAACCGCATTGCAAACTTCCGTGAGTATCAAAAACGGTTTTTGAATATTTTCATCCGTAATGTGTGAGCAGAAAATCTCAGTAAATGCCGAAAATAGCACCACAAATGCGCAGATTGCAAACATTCCCCTTGCACCGTCAAGAACAGACTTTACAAGTGCGTCGCCTTTTTGCGGAGTGCTTATTAATGTTTCTAAATTAGAATTATCATCAACTTTATTTCTGTAAACGAATTTTAAAGCAAATCCAAGTATAAAAACCGAGATGCATTGGGCGGCAAATATAATAAACCCGACTTCAATGCTTGAATAAAGCTGTACACCGATAAAATTCACAAGAAACCCCGGCCCCGAACACACCAAAAACAGACCTGCCCGTTTACACTCACTTTCACTTGCCGCACCTTTTTTATAAAGCGAATTTACCGTCTTTGCACCAACGGGATAACCTCCGACAAGCGAGAGAATTATTGCCGATGCAAAGCAACCGTCAAGTCCGAAAAGCGGTTTTGTCAGCCATGAAAGATGTCTGCCGATTTTTTCTGCAAGACCGCTATCTGTAATATATGAGGCAAGCACCATGAAAGGGAAAAGTGACGGTACAAGCGTTGAAAGGCACAAGCCTATGCCGTTTTCAGCACCCTTTGAACATTCTTTTGAAAACAAAAGAGCCGTAATGCATAAAAGAAAAATTCCGATTGCTTTAAAAATATTCACCGCCTTTACGGCACTTTTACTCAGGAACATATTAATCACCAATTAATATATATGACGGCAGTTGCATAAAAATAAATGAGAAACGAAAACAGGGGAGATTTTTTTGCCAAAGAAGAAACGAATTACCGATAAAAACGAAAGATTGCCTTCTCCGATGTTTGATATGGGAACAATGCCGTATATAGAGATGCTCGGAAACCGCAGAATAACCGTTGAGGGTTCAACGGGGATTTTGCTCTATGACAGCGAAAGCATAAAAATTAATACCTGCAAAACCGTAATTTCATTTTGCGGGAGAGGAATGACATTGAAGTGCATTTCAAGCTCCTGCGTTGAAATTGAAGGCTTTGTAACCGACATCAATTTTCTTTCGTGAGGTGAAACTATGCTCCTTAAAATAATACGCTTTCTCAGAGGAAGTGTGGACTTTACCGCAAGCGGAAAATTTCCCGAAAGATTTATGAACATAACCGCAAAGAACGGTGTGAATCTCTGGAATCCCGTTCCGAAAAAGAACGCAATATCAGCCTCAATGTACCTTTCCGACTACAAAAAAATCAGAATTCTTGCACGCAAATCAAGGGTTAAAACAAGAATAACAGCCAAACACGGACTGCCGTTTATTATTAACCGCTATAAGAAGAGAACAGGACTTTTTGCAGGTGCGGTATGCGGAATTATTCTCTGTATTTTTCTTTCAAATTTTATTTGGTCGGTCAAAATTTCGGGTACAGAGGAAATCAGCAATACATATCTTGAATCGTTACTTGGTGATAACGGGATTTCTGTCGGTGTGTGGAAAAACAATCTCGATACAGATCAGATAGAACGCAATATTCAGCTGAAATGTGACGATATCCGCTGGATGAGCATAAACATAACGGGCAGTCTTGTCACGGTTGAAGTTAAGGAAACCTACAAAAAGCCGAAGCTTGACACCTCAAAAAATCCTTGCAATGTAAAAGCCATTAAGGACGGAGTTATAACACAGATTCAGGCATATAACGGCAGACCTGTTGTTACAAAGGGCAGCGGAGTTGTGAACGGTCAGATTCTTGTCAGCGGTCTTGACGAAACCAAGCAGGGCGATATGCGTTATCTTAGAGCAAACGCAAAGGTTTATGCCGACATTACCGAACAGCAAACGCTTTCAATTCCGAAAAAAGTAACCTACAGTTATGCTGACGAAAATTATGTTGACAGAAAAAATTTCAGATTTTTATGGCTTGATTTTCCCTGTAACCTTGCCTTTGAAAACTACGACAATTTTGTAAGCACAGTTCACGGAGAAAATCTGTTTATAAATGATGTTGTTCTGCCGGTAGGACTTAAAATCAAAACCGACCGTGAACTTGTAACAACCGAAAACTCTGTAAGTAAAAACAAGGCTGAGGAGATTGCAAAGGCTGATTGTATTCTCTATGAGATTTTTACAAAGAATAAAAGCAAGGTTATTTCAAAACAAATTTCAGTTAAAGAAAATAAAGACGGCTACAGAGTGACAACAGATTATATTTTTAACGAAAATATTGCAGATCAGGTTGATTTTGATGTGACAGAATAGAAAAGTTGTGTTATAATCAATTTGTATGTTTTGCTTTGAACGACTGAAATTTTGCAATCGGACACAAACGGAGGGATAACTATGAGAATTTTATGTATAGGTGATGTCGTAGGCAGTATCGGTTGTGAATTTCTTCGCAACAATCTTCCCACGCTCAAAAAGGTGAAAGGCGTTGATTTTGTAATCTGCAACGGTGAAAATTCCGCTGACGGCAACGGATTGACTCCCGTGTCTGCAAAGCATCTTTTTGACAGCGGAGTTGATGCAATTACACTCGGCAACCATTCTTTCCGCAGAAAAGAAGTCTATGACTGCCTTGACTCAAATCCCTTCATTGTCAGACCCGCCAATTTTCCCGAAAATTCAACACCCGGCAAAGGTATAATTAATGTTGACACAGGGCGAAGAATTGTGTCGATTATAAATATTATGGGTAATTCCTATATGGATAACAACCTGAATTGCGCCTTTGAATGTGTAGATAAAATGATTAAACAGGCTGAAAGCAAAATCATAATTGTTGATTTTCACGCAGAGGCAACTGGTGAAAAAAGGGCAATGGGTTATTACCTTGACGGCAGAGTTTCCGCAATGTTCGGAACACACACCCATGTTCAGACCTCGGACGTACAGGTTCTCCCGAAGGGAACCGGCTACATAACCGACACGGGAATGACGGGCACAATCCATTCCGTTCTCGGTGTAAAGAGCGAAATTATAATTGCAAAGCTGAAAAATAAGCTTCCGCAGCGCTTTGACCTTGCAAGCGGAGAATGCAAAATGGAATGTACGCTTTTTGATGTTGATGACAAAAGCGGAAAGTGCGTTTCAGCCGAGTCAATGCGTATTGAATAACACAAATCAGCATAAAGTAAATTGTTTCCAATTGTCAAAAAATATGAAACAATCCCGATTAAGTCGGCTTTTTTTGCAGATAATTAGTGTATTATACTATTGCAAAAAACAAGCTGATAATGTATAATGTTATAATGTGAATTATTGTAAAACTGCGTTTGTCGGTGTAAAATCGGCTTATGCAGTTGATTAAGAAATGTACATTAAAAGGATGTGCCTAAATGATAAACGGACAAATTCTCAAACAGGCTGTTATTTCGGGTGCGAATAATATTTCAAACCAAAAAAACAGTATAAATGATCTTAATATTTTCCCTGTACCCGACGGAGACACAGGTACAAATATGTCAATGACAGTCAATGCGGCTGTTGCAGCGCTTGAAGATTTTGACGGTACCTGTGCAGGTGATGCCGCAGGTATCACAGCCTCTGCAATGCTCCGTGGAGCAAGAGGCAATTCGGGTGTTATCACTTCACTAATCTTCCGTGGCTTTGCCCAGGGACTTAAAGACATTGAAGAAGTTGACGGCAAAAATCTTGCCGCAGCACTCGGAATCGGTGTTGACGCCGCTTACAAGGCTGTTATGAAACCGACAGAGGGAACAATTCTCACGGTTGCAAGAATGGCTTATGAGGCAGGTATCGAAGCCGCTAAGTATGACAGAGATGTTGTGTCTGTATGGCAGACAATCGTTGACAAGGCTAACGAGGCGCTTGCAATCACTCCTCAGCTTTTGCCTGTGCTTAAAAAGGCAGGCGTTGTTGACGCAGGCGGTAAGGGACTTTGCGTAATCTTTGAGGGTATGCTCTCTGTAATTAAGAACGGCATTATGATTGAAGCTGACGATGACACAGCTCCTGCAACCGTCAGCACATTTGAAAGTGCCGCCGCTGAATTTGACGATGATATCAGATTCACATATTGCACAGAGTTTATCGTTGGCAGAAATGCCGAGATTAAAACCGAAATCGGCGAGCTTCGCAGTTATCTTGAATCAATCGGTGATTGCGTAGTTGTTGTAAATGATGATGAGATTATCAAGGTTCATGTTCATACGGAACAGCCGGGCAATGCTCTTTCAAAAGGACTTGAGTTTGGTCAGCTTCTCACGGTTAAGGTTGAGAATATGAAGGAACAGCACAAGAATGTCAAGTCAACAAAGAAAAAGGCTGAAAAGGAAAAGTTTGTTCCCGCAGAACCTGAAAACGATTTCGGCTTTGTTGCAGTTGCCGCAGGTAACGGCCTTAAAGACCTCTTTAAAGACCTCGGTTGTGACAATGTTGTTTCGGGCGGTCAGAGTATGAACCCGAGTACAGACGATATCTATGAGGCAATTATGGCAACTCCTGCCAAGAATGTTCTCGTTCTTCCAAACAATAAAAACATCATTCTTGCCGCAGAGCAGACAATCCCGATGGTAAAAGACAGAAATGTCATCATTGTTCCGACAAGAACAATTCCGCAGGGTATGACGGCAATGCTCAACTTTGATCCCGAGATTTCTGCCGAAAGCAACGCACAGCTTATGACGGACGCACTTGCGTCTGTGGGCACAGGTCTTGTAACCTTTGCCGCAAGAAGCAGTGAATTTGGCGGTAAAAAAATCAAAGATGGCGACATTATCGCCCTTGAAAACGGCAGGCTTACAATCACAGAAAAGAGCACAGTTAAGGCTCTTGTCAAGCTTGCAAAGGATATGGTCAGCCGTGACACTTCATTCATTACTCTTATCTACGGTGAGGATGTAAGTGAGGAAGAGGCAGAAAAGGCATATGGAGAGCTTCGTGAAAAGTTCGGTTCAAGAACCGATATTACTCTTGTAAAGGGCGACCAGCCTGTTTACTACTTTATTCTCAGCGTAGAATAAGCATTTAAATCGGATTTTTTCAGGGAGCATAATTTTTACGGTTATGCTCCCGTTTTGTATAACGGAGGTGCGGTATGACATCACTTTATAAAACTCCCGTTACAAATTTGAACGGAATAGGTGAAAAGCGTGCCGCACTTTTTGCAAGACTCGGGATTAAAAGCGTTGGAGATTTGATTAATTTCTATCCACGCACATACGAGGATTGGAGCAACATCAAGCATATTGACGAGCTTGAATACGGTGAAACCGTCTGCATAAAGGCTGTTGTCGCAACATCTGTAAACGATACCCGCATAAGCGGCGGAAGAATTATCTCCAAAACCGCAGTCTATGATGAAACGGGTTCAATTCAGCTTGTGTTTTTTAACAATAAATACATCAGCTCAATGCTCAGACAGGGCGGAGAATATTTCTTTTACGGAAAAATTTCATCCGACAGCTACGGAATGCAGATTGTATCTCCGACTTTTGCTCCTGCTGTCAAAGGAACACAAATCCGTCCGATTTACAGACAAACGGCAGGACTTCCGAGTAAATCGGTTGAATCAGCCGTACGACAGGCACTTTCAATGCTGCCGTCAAAAATTAAGGATCCTTTGCCCGATGTCATAAGAGAAAGATTTGACCTTTGCTCACTCAGACAGGCGTTGTTTGACATTCACTTTCCAAAGAACCGCCAACAGCTTGAAGCAGCCCGAAAAAGGCTTGTTACCGAAGAACTTGTTGTGCTGAACCTCGGAATGAGAAATCTGCGTGACCACAGCAGGGGAGTAACCTCTCTTGAAATCACAAATGATTATTCAAAAGAATTTGAATCGCTTTTGCCGTTCACAATGACAAATGCCCAAAAACGGGCGGTGTCGGACTGCATAAACGATATAATCAACAAATCATCTCCGCTGAACCGACTTGTTCAGGGCGATGTAGGTTCGGGCAAAACGGCTGTGGCAGCCTCGGTCTGCTACACGGTTGCCAAAAACGGATTTCAGACCGCATTTATGGCGCCGACTGAAATCCTTGCCCGACAACATTACAAAACATTTCAAAAGCTTTTTGAAAATACGGATATCAAGGTTGGTCTGCTGACAGGCACACTCAGGGAATCCGAAAAAAAACAAATCAGAAAATCACTTGCAGACGGTTCGATTGATATGGTAATCGGAACACACGCTCTCATTACCGATAAAACCGAGTTTAAAAATCTTGCACTTGCCGTAACCGACGAACAGCACAGATTCGGCGTTGCACAAAGAGCAAAGCTTCTCGGCAAGGGCAACAATCCGCATCTGCTTGTTATGAGTGCCACCCCGATTCCGAGAACACTCGGACTTATCATTTTCGGCGACCTCGACATTTCAATAATTGACGAACTTCCGCCGTCAAGAAAACCCGTGAAAACCGTGTTGCGAACTTCTGCAATGCGTGGCGGAGTGTATGACTTTATCCGCAGTGAAGTAAAACACGGCAGACAGGCGTATATAGTTTGTCCCCTTGTTGAAGAAGGCGAGCTTGACGATGTTGCGTCAGCCGAAGAATATGCCGCAGATTTGATGTTGCGGGAATTTCCTGACATAGCAGTCGGCATAGTTCACGGACAGATGAAGTCTGATGAAAAAGACGAGGTTATGCGTAAGTTTGTCGATAATGAGTATTCCGTTCTTGTTGCCACAACGGTAATAGAAGTCGGCGTTGATGTTCCGAATGCTACGGTTATTGTGATTGAAAATGCCGAAAGATTCGGACTTTCACAGCTTCATCAGCTGAGGGGAAGGGTTGGCAGAGGCAGTTCGCAGTCCTATTGTATTCTCATCAGCGACAAGGGCAGTAAGACAACAAGAGAACGGCTTGAGGTCATGTGTTCAACGAACAACGGTTTTGTCATTGCCGATGAAGATTTGAAAATGAGAGGACCCGGCGACTTTTTCGGTCACAGACAGCACGGACTTCCGCAGATGTCAATTGCCGATTTTGCCGACACAAAAAGCCTTGAACTTTCTCAAAAAATTGCAGACTGCATAATGGACTGTTACGGCGATATCCGAAACGATGAAATACGATTGTTAAAAGCAGAGGTAGACCGCCTGTTTGAGCGTGGCGGACAAAATGCTTTAAACTGAAAAACTATAAATGGGAGAATTAAGTAAATGAGAAAAACCATAACCAAAACACTTTCACTTCTCTGTATGCTTTGCATCATTATCTGTTCCGCTTTCACATCGGCAGGTGCTGCGTCCTATCCTAATGATGTAAAAACCGAGTCGGACTCAATCCTTCTTTTAAATATGGATTCAGGTCAGACCGTGTATGAAAAAGACGCCGACTCAAAGCGTTACCCTGCGTCAACAACAAAGATTATGACCTACATAATTGCGGTTGAAAACATTGCCGATCTTGATAATACAAAAATTCCGATTAAGCAGTCGGTTCTTGATGTTCTCAAAAACACAGGCAGTTCCCTTGCGAATGTTGAAAATCATGTCGGCAAGAGTATGACTGCAATCGATTTGCTTTACAGCATGATGGTTCCCTCGGGTAATGATGCCGCAATGGTTCTTGCCGATTATATCGGTGAAGGCAATGTTGATAACTTTGTCAAGCTGATGAATGAAAAAGCAAAGGAGCTTGGTTGCGAAAACACTCATTTTGCAAATCCTGACGGACTTCACGATCCCGACCACTACACAACCGCCCGTGATATGTACAAAATCACAACCTATGCGCTCACTCTTCCTCGCTTTGAAGAAATCACAAATACCTGTACATACACTTGTGACGGTGACGATACAGCCCTTGTAACAACCAACTACCTCATTGATGCCAACCGTGGCGGTGAGTATTACTATATGTACGCAAAGGGCATCAAAACGGGTACGACTAATGAGGCAGGCAGATGTCTTGTAACGACAGCGTCGGCAGACGGCTATTCATATATGGCAATTCTCCTTCACGCACCGTATGAGGAAGGTGTGACCGAGGACTACGCAACAATGACCGATGCGGCAGACCTTTTCCGCTGGGCGTTGACAAGTCTTGAAATGAACACGGTAGCCACCTCGTCAAAACCGCTTTGCGAAGTAAAGGTTAACCTTGCATGGGGCAAAAACAGTACATTACTTTATCCCGAAACCGACCTCAGTGCAATTGTTCCGAAAGACTGCACAGATGAGAATATAATTATTGAACAGGATATTCCCGAAAGCGTTGACGCCCCGCTTGACAAAGGCTCGGTAGTCGGCAAGGCAACAATCTATTACAAAGCAGATGCAAACAGCGAAAAGCAGAAGCTTGCCGAGGTTAATGTTGTTGCAGGCGAAAAGATTGAACGCAGCGGAATTCTCTATGTGTTCAACATCATCGGCACAGTATTTCAGTCCTATTGGTTTATCGTGATTATCGCTCTTATCATTCTCGTTCTTATCATTTACCTTATTATTTCAAAAATTCACGGTAAGCGTAAAAGAAAGAAGAGAAATGTTAAGCATTACCGCAATCTCTGATGCAATAAAAGTGTAATTAAATTGTAAATTTTCTATACTTGAAATTTGAAAACGGTATGTTATAATTATTTTAGGGAATAATTATTCGGAGGTTTTCATATGAAGTGTCCATATTGCAGTTATGAAGAAAGCAAGGTTATCGACTCTCGTTCTGCCGATGACGGCGAAAGAATCCGCAGAAGAAGAGAGTGCCTGAGATGCGGCAAACGCTTTACCACACATGAGGTGATTGAAACTGTTCCGATAATTGTCGTTAAGCGTGACAAATCCCGTGAGGTTTTTGACCGCAACAAGCTTACAGGCGGAATTCTCCGTGCCTGTGAGAAGCGTCCCGTTTCAATTGAACAGATTGAAAATATGGTCAATGATATTGAGGCTCAGCTTCAGTCAAGCCTTGACCGTGAAATCACTTCAAAGCAAATCGGTGAGCTTGCAATGGATCAGCTCAAGAATATTGACGAGGTTTCATATGTACGTTTTGCGTCTGTTTATCGCCAGTTCAAGGATATTAACACCTTTATGGACGAACTCAATAAGCTTCTTACTGAAAAGAAATAGTTTCTTATAAAGAATAATTCCGATACTGTACAGCCTTTCTCGGTTGTACAGTATTTTTTTGCGATATACCGTCGCTCTCCGTTTATGCAGATAGTTTGCAATATCAAAAATATGCTATGCCCGAGCGTAAGTATAGCGATTGCTTTTGCAATTTTAAATAGAGGAGTTCATCGGATGCCCACAAGTAACAGCAGAATATTTAAGCTAAGAGTGTTGTACGGAAAGCAACCTATGCAGTTAATTAAAAATTATACGAAAAAATCGAAAATGCCTCTTGACTTAAAGTCAACTTCAGGGTGTAATATATTCCTGTAAAGTAAAAAACAAACTGAAAAATAGTAAAAATTCTGAAACAAAGGAGATTTACAATGGCAAAGTTAATTGCATTTTATTCACGAGCAGATGAAAATTATTTCGGCGGTCAGTACCGCTATGTAAAAGTCGGCAACACCGAAAAGGTTGCAAAAATGATTTCAGACCTCACAGGAGCCGATATGTTTAAAATTGAGCAGAAAGTTCCGTATTCCGCAAACTACAAGGAATGTGTTGCTCAGTCGGTTAAAGACCTTAAATCAAAGGCAAGACCCGAACTTGTTTCATTGCCGAATCTTGACGATTACGATGAAATTTATCTCGGCTATCCAAACTACTGCGGAACAATGCCTATGGTGGTTTATACTTTCCTTGAAGCATTTGATTTTACGGGCAAAACAATTCATCCGTTCTGCACTCACGAGGGAAGCGGACTTTCAAACACAGTCAATGATATTAAAAATACTGCCAAAGGTGCAACCGTAACAAACGGACTTTCCTTGTTCGGAAGTGATGCCGATAAGGCAGAAGGCATTGTTAATGATTGGATTAAAAAAATTTAATTACACAAGGAGATAATATTATGAAAATTGCAGACAAGGATGAATTTGAAAAGCAGAATGCATTCGGCACAGGCACTCCCAACACAGCTTATGCAAAGTATTTTATCGGAGAGTCATACCTAAATCCACTCACAAAGCCCGAGGACGGACTTCACCTTTTAAATGTAACATTTGAACCTGGTTGCCGTAACAACTGGCACATTCACCACGCAAAGAGCGGCGGCGGTCAGCTCCTCATCTGCACAGCAGGTGAGGGTTGGTATCAGGAAGAGGGCAAAGAGCCTGTAAGCCTTACACCGGGTAAGGTAATCGTAATTCCAGCCGAGGTTAAGCATTGGCACGGTGCTAAAAAGGACAGCTGGTTCTCACACATCGCAACTGAAATGCCGGGCGAAGAATGTTCAAACGAGTGGTGCGAACCCGTAACCGATGAAGAATATAATAAACTCGGTTAATCGAAAGGCGGCTTCTGAATATGAAAAAAGTTATCGTTTATTATTCCTATCGTGGCAACACAAAAAGCATTGCCGAGATGATTCAGAAAAGCACGGGTGATGACATTGCAAGAATCGAAACTGTTGTTCCGTATGACGGAGACTACAACTCGGTTGTAAATCAAGGACAGGATGAAGTGAACAGCGGATATTGTCCCGAAATAAAACCGCTTAATATTGACCTTAGCAAGTATGACGAGGTAATTCTCGGAACACCTGTTTGGTGGTACACTTTTGCCCCCGCAATGCACACATTTCTCAAGGAAAATGACCTTTCTGGCAAGACGGTTTATCCGTTTGCAACCAACGGCGGTTGGATTGGTCACACATTCAAAGATTTTGCAAATGCCTGCGGTACAGCCGATGTAAAGCAGGGAATGAATATCCGTTTTGATGAATCGGTTCTGCGTACACCAAAGTCTGAAATTCAAAAATGGATTGATTCAATTAAATAAGCCTTTCTGTAATGCGGTTCTACCGCAAAATAAAAAACTGTACAGCCGATTATGGTTGTACAGTTTTTGTTTTATATGTTATTTTATCGGAATGTAACATTGTGTGAATTTGCACAATTTGAGCCGTAGGGGATTGTTAATCCTACCCGATAAAGCCTTGAACGAACACAATAACAATCAGCACAGGGAGTGCGTATTTAAGGTACGGTTTCAGCACTCTTGAAAGTTTAAGACCTTTACCCGTGTTACATTCTTCAAAGTAATTGTCAAAGCCCCAGCCGAATTTTG